>ERZ1023192.2-NODE-2-length-671869-cov-16.480538_pt1 | contig 671869 bp, 706 predicted proteins | sample MGYA00380440_ERZ1023192 | MGnify/ENA primary metagenome ERZ1023192 (study PRJEB33173, sample SAMEA4830328) | metagenome | study: EMG produced TPA metagenomics assembly of the PRJEB25223 data set... | reverse complement strand
AATTGGCTGTATAAAGGTGTTTTGATCCCTGTCTCAAAAACGGGGGTCAGTCCCTGGGCCCTAGCTTTTTTTATAGCATTTTTTTCGCTTTTTGTGTGTTGGCAAAATGCAGCTTTGTAAATTGACGTAAAGCATTTTCACCATGCATTTTGATGAGCTTGGCGGCGGCCTTATCTACATGAGGACCGGCCCCTTTTGGGATGTCAAAACCTGCAACCTGTGATAATTTGTCCATTTCAATTAAAAAGGCGTACCTTGCGATAATGGAAGCTGCAGCGACTGACAAATGGATGCCTTCTGCTTTTGTACTAAAATACGTCCGCTCCCGAATAATTTTTTTCCCGGCAAGATGCTTGAAATAAATGCCTGGTTCTGCAAATTGGTCAATCAAAATGGCTTCAGGCTGCTTTCCATCGAGTTTTTCTAGCACAGAGGTGATGACTTGGTTATGAAGCAGTGCCTTCATTTTTCCTTGACTCATGCCTTTTTCCTGCATCGTATTGTACTTTTCATTTCGGAGAACGAGAAGACTGAACGGAATGGTTTTGATGAGATCCTTGGCAATGTTGATAATTTGCGGGTCCTTTAATCCTTTTGAGTCTTTTACGCCAAGCTCTTTCATTAAAGCAAGCTGGCTGGCATCAACATAGGCCGCACAGACTGTGATCGGTCCGAAATAATCACCTGTACCTACTTCATCTGAACCGACGACCGACATGGAAGCAATGCCAGGCGGCGGACTGTATTTTGTGACAGCAGGTGATTTTTGACTTTTCGTATCAGCTGCTTGTAAATGGCTGAATTGACTGGCTTCAGCTTCTGCCTTTTGTCCTTGAAAGAGCACTTTCCCAGATCGATAAGCTGTAATCGTACAGCCAGGGACTTTTGCTTGAAAGAGGGCGCCTGGCGGCAAAGTGTCTGTTAAATGGTGCGCATACGCGCTCTTCATTTTTTTGAGGTCTTCTGATGTTGCTTTTAAAACGGATTGGGGCACAGTGGATAACTCCTTTTTACCTTGATATCATTGATTTCTAAAGTGTACCATAACAGGTAAGGGCTCGTCTTTCCATTCAATGTCTAAACATGTTATGATAGAGACTAGGATTCTCGTGGAATGGAGGAGAAACGTTGTCTGACGGCGGTAAAACGAAAACAACAGTTGAGATATACGGACAGTCCTATACGATCATCGGTCAAGAAACGAAGATGCATATGCGGCATGTTGCGTCAATTGTTGATGATAAAATGAGAGAAATAAATGAAAAAAATCCATACCTTGATATAAACAAATTAGCTGTACTGACAGCAGTCAATGTCGTCCACGACTACTTGAAATTAAAAGAGCAATACGAAAAATTAGAGATTCAGCTAAAAGAAAAGGAATGAAATTACCGTGATCGATATCATCATTTTGTTTTTGCTTCTTATGGGAACGCTTGTCGGTCTAAAACGCGGGTTTATTCTTCAATTTATTAAATTGATCAGCTTTGTTGTTTCTATCTTAGTGGCGTCCATGTTTTATCAGTCACTGGCACCACAGCTTACGTGGATTCCGGCACCTAATTTTAGCGGCGGTCAACCGCAGCTCGCTTTCTTTAGCGGGAATCTAGAAACAGCTTATTATAATACCATTGCGTTTATCATTCTGTTTATCTTGACCAAAATCCTGCTCGCCATCATTGGCGGATTGCTCACAACCATTGCAAGTATACCTGTGATTAAACAGGTGAACAAACTGCTTGGCGGTGTTTTAGGATTTCTTGAAACCTATTTATTTGTGTTTATTCTATTGTTTGTCGCTGCATTACTTCCAGTAGATGCGCTGCAAACAATGATGAGCAAATCAATGTTAGCAGATGTGATCGTAAACAACACCCCTTACCTGTCCGGTCTTGTCAAAGACCTATGGTCGACGTATGGAGTTTAAAAACTTCTCCTTTCCTGGAGAAGTTTTTTCTCATTCCATGACAGAAAGTTGTAGGATGAAGGGAAAGTTTGTATATTTATATAGGAAGATGCCAAAGCGGCTGGAGGATGAGAGATGAATAAAAAAGATATTATCAAACTTCTTGAAACAATTGCAGTATATATGGAACTAAAAGGAGATAATCCTTTTAAAATTTCTGCCTTTCGTAAAGCAGCAGCGGCACTGGAACAAGACGACCGCAGCCTTTCTCAAATAGATGATCTATTAGCATTACCCGGCATTGGAAAAGGAACCTTTGCTGTGATCACAGAGTATATCGAAAAAGGGCAATCAGAAACACTTGAACAATTAAAAAAGGAAGTGCCTGAAGGACTTGTCCCGCTCTTAAAATTGCAAGGACTTGGCGGGAAGAAGATTGCTAAGCTTTACCAAGAGCTTGGAGTCCATGATGCACAGTCATTAAAGGAAGCATGTGAAGCGGAAAAAGTACAAGCGCTTGCAGGCTTCGGTAAAAAAACAGAAGAAAAGATTCTCGCTGCTCTTGAGGAGGCCGGAAAGCAGCCAGAACGACTGCCAATTGGCTTTGCATTAGATGTGGCAGAGCGGATTGATCATGCGCTTGAACAGATGAAGGGGATTATTCGTTTTTCAAGAGCTGGAAGCCTAAGACGTGCACGGGAAACTGTCAAAGATTTAGATTATATCATAGCGACTGACAATCCTGAACAAGTCAGAGAGCAGCTCGTTGCACTCGATGATGTCAAAGACGTTATCGCAAGCGGTGATACGAAGGTATCTGTCATTCTTGCCCTTGATTTTGAGATCAGTGTAGACTTCCGGCTTGTGACAACAGATCAATTTGCCACAACGCTGCATCATTTCACCGGCTCAAAAGATCACAATATTCGCATGCGCCAGCTGGCGAAGGAACGCGGAGAGCGTATTAGTGAATATGGTGTGGAAACAATTGAAACTGGAGAAGTCAAAACGTTTGAAGACGAGGCCGCTTTTTATGCGCATTTTGAACTTCCGCTCATTCCGCCAGAAATTCGTGAAACCGGAGCGGAGATTGATACGTATAAAGAAAGTATGCAATTTGTAGAGTTAAAAGATATGAAAGGCGACCTTCATATGCACTCGACTTGGAGTGACGGCGCATTTTCTATTCGCGAAATGGCAGAGGCATGTATCGCAAAAGGCTATGAATACATGGCGATTACAGACCACTCGCAATATTTAAAAGTAGCAAACGGTTTAACAAAAGAACGTTTACGTCTGCAAGCAAAAGAAATTGACAAGCTGAATCAAGAATTTGAGCATTTTCACATTTTCAAAGGGATCGAAATGGATATTCTCCCGGATGGATCATTAGATTATGATGATGACTTTTTATCAGACATGGATTTTGTGATTGCGTCCATCCATTCGAGCTTTTCTCAGCCAGAGGAAGTCATCATGGAGCGCCTTGAAAATGCGCTGCGGAATCAGCATGTGGATTTAATTGCACATCCAACAGGCCGTTTGATCGGCAGACGGGACGGCTATGCCTTAAATATAGATCAGCTTATAGAGCTTGCGAAGAAAACGGGAACTGCACTAGAACTCAACAGCAACCCGTCAAGACTTGATTTGAGAACAGAGCATTTAATGAAAGCAAACGAAGCAGGTGTAAACATCATGATCAATACAGATGCACACAATATCGCCATGCTGGATCATATGGAAGTTGGTGTAACAGCTGCAAGAAAAGGCTGGACACCAAAAGCAAATGTCGTGAATACTTTTTCTCTAAGCGAGATCAAAAAGTTTTTAACGCGTGACAGGTAGTCGTTAGGAGGCTGGACCATGCTGCAACAAAAAGTGTTAGCATCATTAGAATTTCATAAAGTAAAAGAAAAAGTCATGTCCTATACCGCATCATCATTAGGAAAAGAAAAAGCGCAGGATTTAACGCCGCTGACGGATATAGAAACCATTCAGCATTTGCTGGAAGAGGTAGCAGAAGCACAGGATGTTATCCGCTTAAAGGGATCGGCGCCATTTGGCGGGCTGACGGATATTAGACGCGGGGTCAAACGGGCAGAAATCGGCAGTACATTAAGCCCGTCTGAGCTCATGGAAATTGCAGGACTATTATATGCTGTGAAGAATATGAAGCATTTTCTCAAGTCCATGTATGAAGATGGTGTAGACATACCACGACTTCATACATATGCAGAGACACTGATTTTACTGCCTGAAGTCAGAAAAGAAATCGAAAGCTGTATTGGTGATAATGGAGAAGTTCTCGACCATGCCACCCCGGCACTTCGTTCATTGCGCATACAATTACGTTCACTTGAATCAAAAGTTCGTGATAAATTAGAATCTATGATTCGTTCACAATCTGCTTCAAAAATGCTGTCAGACACGATTGTTACCATTCGTAATGACCGGTTCGTGATTCCGGTAAAGCAGGAGTACCGCTCGAATTACGGCGGAATTGTTCACGATCAGTCATCATCTGGGGCAACCCTTTTTATCGAGCCGCAAGTGGTCGTGGATCTAAATAACACCTTGCAGCAAACCCGTTTAAAAGAAAAACAAGAGGTCGAAAAGATCCTGCAAATGCTGACAGAGAGTGTGTCAGAACACATTGAGGAACTGCTTCACAATGTAAAGAAGCTTCAGACGTTAGATTTTATTTTTGCTAAAGCCAAATATGCAAAGGCAGAAAAAGCCACAAAGCCTGCTGTGAACGATCAAGGGGAGATTTATTTAAAGCGGGCAAGACATCCTCTATTGCCTAGGGATCAGGTTGTGGCAAATGACATTGAGCTCGGCAAAGATTTTTCAACCATCGTCATTACTGGCCCAAATACAGGGGGTAAGACAGTGACCTTAAAAACGCTTGGTCTTTTGACGCTGATGACGCAGTCAGGCCTTCATATTCCAGTTGAAGAAGGATCGGAAGTGGCGGTATTTGACCAAGTCTTTGCTGATATTGGAGATGAACAGTCGATTGAGCAAAGCTTGAGTACGTTCTCATCTCATATGGTCAATATTGTGGATATCTTAAAGAATTTGACATCTAACTCACTCGTGTTATTTGATGAATTAGGAGCAGGAACAGACCCTGCTGAAGGTGCCGCGCTGGCCATGAGTATCTTAGATGAAGTGCATCAAACAAATGCACGCGTCATCGCAACGACTCACTATCCTGAGCTGAAGGCTTACGGATATAACCGAGAAGGTGTCACAAATGCGAGCGTGGAGTTTGACATTGAAACCTTATCACCAACGTACCGCTTGCTCATCGGTGTGCCCGGACGAAGTAATGCATTTGAAATTTCTAAACGTCTTGGTTTGCCAGATCACCTCATTGATCGGGCAAAAGCGGATATGCATGCCGAACATAATGAAGTAGACCAAATGATTGCTTCATTAGAAGACAGCAAGAAACAAGCAGAAGAAGAGCTGCATGAAACAGAAGTCTATAGAAAAGAAGCAGAAAAGCTTCATAAAGAATTGCAGAGACAAATTCTTGAATGGAATGAGCAAAAGGACAAACTGCTAGAAGAAGCTGAACAAAAAGCGGCAGAAAAAATTGAACAAGCCTCAAAAGAAGCAGAAGACATCATTCAAGAGCTTCGGTCGATAAAAAATGAGCATCGCTCATTCAAAGAGCATGAACTCATCGATGCGAGAAAGCGTCTTGAAGAAGCAGTTCCTGAGTTTGACCGGAAGAAAAAGCCAGAGCCGGTGAAAAAAGCAGCAAGACAGCTAAAATCAGGCGACGAAGTGAAAGTGCTCACCTTCGGGCAAAAAGGAACGCTGCTTGAACAAACAGGTGACAAAGAATGGAGTGTCCAAATGGGCATTCTGAAAATGAAAGTAAAAGAAAAAGATATGGAATTTATCAAATCAGCACCTGAATTTAAGCAGGAAAAAGCCATTACGGCAGTCAAAGGAAAAGACTATCATGTATCGCTTGAGCTTGACTTAAGGGGCGAGCGTTATGAAAATGCCTTAAGCAGAGTCGAGAAATATTTAGATGATGCTGTCTTAGCTGGTTATCCGCGAGTGTCAATCATTCACGGAAAAGGAACTGGCGCCCTTAGAAAAGGGGTTCAGGAATTACTGAAACAGCACCGAAGTGTGAAAAATGCTCGTTTTGGGGAACAAGGCGAGGGAGGATCAGGCGTTACCATCGTCGAATTAAAGTAAAAAGGAGAAAACGCATGAAAGCCTTTTGGGAAAATGAACTTGTGGAAATTGCCGCCTATTACAGCGTGGCCGTCCTATGTCTTGTCTTATTTCTAACCATTTTTGAACTCGTTACCTCCTATAAAAACTGGGAAGAGATCCAGCGTGGGAACTTAGCTGTTGCCATGGCAACAGGCGGAAAGATTTTTGGGATTGCGAATGTGTTTCAGCATTCAATCGCACAGCACAATTCCCTTCTGCAAATGGTTGGATGGGGCGTATACGGCTTTGTGATGCTGCTTGTCAGCTATTTCATTTTTGAATTTTTAACACCGCGATTTAAAGTAGACAAAGAGATTGAGAATGATAATAGAGCGGTCGGGTTTATTTCACTCATTATTTCAGTGGGGCTGTCTTACGTAGTAGCAGCCGGCATTTAAGGAGACGACATGGAAAAGCTAGCAAAAGTATTAATCGTAGTTGCCTGCACTTTTGCGGTCATTGGTGCCGTTTACATGTTCCTGTGAAATGAAGAAGACAAAGTGCGAAAGCTGTCAGGGATTCCTTGGCAGCTTTTATCTCACCCGAAGGCGGCGAATCACATGAAGAAAATTCTGCAAAAAGACGAACTCATAAAGCGTATTGATACTTGTCTCCAAATGACTTCCCTGCCAAGAGACATATATGAACCGTATATTGCACGTCCATTTCAAACGACTGGATTTTTTGATGATTTGAGCCCTTATATTCAAATCGATTCGAGCGGCTATATTCTCATTCAATATGAACGAGGAATCCAAATGCTGCACAAAAGAACAAAAGCGGCGGATGAAGTCATTTACTGGATTTTAGCAGACACGATCTTTCTTACAGTCTACATAGACATGATGAGGCAGTATCAAGTCGACAATATCCAGACGCATTTACCTAATGACCCGAGTATCCATCAACAGATCGTGGAGAGAGTAAATGAGTCATTTCGTGCAATTGGTGGATTATATGAACAGTGGCATCATGAGGGAAAAAGAGCATCGATCGAAACACCAGCGAAGAAATAAAGATGGCATGGAACCAAGCTCTATTTGAAAAAAGAAAACTGCCTTAAGGAAAAGTTTGCTATAATAAAATAGTACGAAAGTTCAGGAAGGAGGGTTTTTATGCAGTCAGATAAACGTTGGCTTCTGCATTACCCGAATCAAATTCCCCACGAACTCACCATCCCAAATGAGACGTTACAATCTTACTTATTCAGCTCCGCAGAGGCTGCACCTGAGCATACAGCCATTCATTTTCTAGGAAAAAACATCACCTATGAACAGCTCCAGGAAGAAGCATTGAAACTAGCTGGTCACCTGATGAAAATTGGCGTGAAAAAAGGCGACAGAGTAGCGATCATGCTGCCAAACTGTCCTCAATCTGTCATTTCTTATTATGCTGTTTTAATTGCAGGCGGCATCGTTGTTCAAACGAACCCGCTTTATACGGAGAAAGAACTGGCATATCAAATGGAGGACAGCGGCTCAAAAGTGCTGATTACACTGGATTTATTGTATCCAAAGGCCTATAAAATGAAAGCGCTGACAAGTATGGAGCACTTGATCATCACCAAACTACAGGATTATTTACCATTTCCGAAAAACATTCTGTTTCCTATCGTCCAAAAAAGAAAAAATAAAATGGTCATCCAAGTAGAGAAAAGTGAGACCATTCATCACTTCTCACAAATCATGAAAGAATCGTCAGAAGAACAGATTCCGGCGCTTGCCTTTGATCCAAAAGAGGATGTCGCTGTTTTGCAATATACAGGCGGAACGACTGGTTTACCAAAAGGGGTCATGCTGACGCATGAAAATATTTTAGCGAATACTGAAATGTGCGCTTCTTGGATGTATAAAACGACAAGAGGCAAAGAACGAATCCTTGGCATCATTCCGTTTTTTCATGTATACGGAATGACGACTGTATTAAACCTTGCTGTCAAAGAAGGGCATTCAATGATTCTCCTTCCGCGATTTGACGCAGCTGATACCCTCAAAACGATTGAAAAACAGAAACCGACGCTCTTTCCAGGTGCACCCACCATGTATATTGCCTTGCTGCATCATCCGAACATTGAAAAGTATGACCTGTCGTCCATCACTGCATGTTTAAGCGGCTCGGCGGCTCTTCCTGTTGAAGTCAAACAGAGCTTTGAGAAATTAACAGGAGGGCGTTTAGTAGAGGGGTATGGTCTTTCAGAAACTTCGCCAGTGACCCATTCTAACTTTTTATGGGGAGCAAACAAAACAGGCAGCATTGGCTGTCCGTGGCCTGGGACAGACGCAGGCATTTATTGCGAGGAAACGGGTGGCCTTAAAGAGCCGTATGAGCACGGAGAAATTATCGTCAAAGGGCCGCAAATTATGAAAGGCTATTGGAATCAGCCAGAGGAGACAGCAGCTGTATTAAGGGATGGATGGTTTTTCACCGGAGATATTGGGTATATGGATGAGGACGGTTTTTTCTATATCGTTGACCGGAAAAAAGATGTCATTATTGCGAGCGGTTATAATATTTACCCAAGAGAGGTCGAAGAAGCCCTATATGAGCATGAGCTTGTACAAGAAGTCGTTGTCGCAGGTATACCAGATCCTTATAGAGGAGAAACAGTAAAAGCGTTTGTTGTGCCGAAAAAGGATGCTTATTTAACAGAGGATGAACTCGATCGCTTTGTCAGAACGAGAATTGCTTCATTTAAAGTACCGCGCGTGTATGAATTTAAAGAATCACTGCCTAAAACGGCTGTCGGAAAAATTTTGCGCAGAGTATTAATTGAAGAAGAAAAAAGAAAGCAAGCTTCATCATCTGAGACACCTGTCGATCAATTGAAGAAATAACGGCCTTCATCATCCGGTCGAGCGGCCGGATGATTTGAATGATGACAGTCTGCTCTGGTATGATAAAGGTTGAAAAGAAAGAAGAAGATCTCTTGACAAATCACCCGTTTCTTTTTAACATAAAGTTATGAATGAATGCTCATTCAATTTAGAAAGGGACGAAGCACATTGAAGCAGAAAAGACCGAAGTACATGCAAATTATTGATGCAGCAGTTGTGGTGATTGCGGAGAACGGCTATCATCAATCACAAGTTTCAAAGATTGCGAAACAAGCAGGGGTGGCGGACGGAACCATTTATCTTTATTTCAAAAACAAAGAGGATATTCTCATCTCATTGTTCAAAGAAAAAATGGGACAATTCATCGAACGGATGGAGACAGATATCCAAAAGAAGCCGTCTGCAAAAGAAAAGCTTCTACTGTTGATTGAGGAGCATTTTCGCATGCTGGCGCAAAATCATCATTTGGCTCTTGTGACACAGCTTGAACTCAGGCAGTCAAACCTTGAGCTGCGGCAAAAAATCAATGAGGTGCTAAAAGGGTATTTAAATATGCTCGAGTCGATTTTAACAGAAGGAAAGAAAACAGGAGAATTCAGACAAAATTTAGATGTCCGCTTAGCAAGACAAATGGTATTTGGGACGATTGATGAAACCGCAACAACATGGGTCATGAATGATCAAAAGTATGATCTGCCTGCACTCGCAGAAAGTGTACATGATCTGCTGTTAAACGGAATACATCAATCCTAAAGACAATGTGAAAAAGGATGATTGACATGGAAAAAATACTCAGCTTACATCATGAAGGACAGACAGCGCTCATCACGATTCAGAACCCGCCTGCAAATGCCTTATCCTCTCAGCTGATCACTGAGCTTAATGACATGTTTGATAAGCTCGAACAGAATGAAGAAGTAAGAGCGATTGTGATCCACGGAGAAGGCAGATTCTTCTCAGCAGGTGCTGATATTAAAGAATTTACGACTTTACAGGAAGAGTCTGATTATGCAAGCCTCGCTGATAGAGGACAGCAAGTCTTTGAACGGATTGAACAGTGTCCAAAGCCAGTCATTGCCTCGATTCACGGAGCAGCATTAGGCGGGGGCCTTGAGCTTGCCATGTCTTGTGATATCCGAATCGCAACAAAAGATGCAAAGCTTGGACTGCCAGAACTAAACCTTGGCATTATTCCAGGATTCGGCGGCACGCAGCGCCTCCCACGCTACGTTGGTTCTGCTAAAGCACTTGAAATGATGGGAACAGCTGAACCGATTACAGGTGAAGAAGCATTTACGTGTGGCCTTGTTACAAAGCTGGCAGAAACAGAGGAAGAAGCGCTCGAAGCGGCCAAAACACTTGCGGGGAAATTTGCCGCAAAAAGCCCTAAATCACTTGAATATGTGCTTGATTTATTGAATGCCACAAAATTGTATTCATATGACGGCGGAATGAAGCTGGAAGCCAAAAAGTTTGGTGAGGTTTTCCAATCAAATGACGCCAAAGAAGGCATCCAGGCCTTTATCGAAAAGCGCAAACCGAACTTTAAAGGGGAATAAGGGATAAGTACGACACAAGGGGGAGAAATAAATGAATATATTTGTTTTGATGAAGCGTACGTTTGACACGGAAGAGAAAATTTCGATTCAGTCTGGTGCAATTCAAGAAGATGGAGCAGAGTTCATTATTAATCCTTATGACGAGTATGCCATTGAAGAAGCCATTCAGCTTCGCGATGAGCACGGGGGAGAAGTGACCGTTGTGACAGTTGGCGGTGAGGATGCAGAGAAACAGCTGAGAACAGCGCTTGCTATGGGCTGTGACAGCGCCGTCTTATTAAATGTGGAGGATGACTTAGAAGAGTGGGACCAATATTCTGCTTCTACCATTCTTTATCACTATTTAAAAGACAAAGAGGCTTCCTTGATCTTAGCAGGGAATGTAGCAATTGACGGCGGCTCTGGACAGGTAGCACCGCGTCTTGCTGAATTACTTGGCTTTTCATATGTAACAACGATAACAAGTATTCAAATTGACGGCGGCTCTGTATCGATTGAACGAGATGCAGAGGGGGATGTGGAAGTCATTTCTGCCGAACTCCCGCTTGTCGTCACAGCTCAGCAAGGACTCAATGAGCCTCGCTATCCATCATTACCAGGCATTATGAAGGCAAAGAAAAAGCCTTTAGAAGAATTGGAACTTGATGATTTAGATCTGGATGAAGACGATGTACCATATAAAATCAAAACAATTGAACGTTTCTTACCGGAGAAAAAAGAGGGTGGCAAGGTGCTGAGCGGCGAGCTTCAGGATCAAGTCAAAGAACTGACAGATCTACTCAGAAATGAAGCAAAAGTCATCTAAACATCCACTTTACGATATCACGAGAACAAGGGGGAGCTTAAAGATGAGTAAAAAAGTTGTTGTACTTGGAGAAAGTCGTGACGGTAAATTAAGAAATGTGACATTTGAAGCCATTGCTGCCGCTCACAAAGTGGCAGATGGCGGTGAGGTCATTGGCGTGTTAATAGGGGATGACGTCAAAGACCTAGCAGATGAACTGCTTTACTATGGAGCGGATCATGTCATGATTGTGGAGCATCCGCACCTTTCATATTATACGTCAGATGGTTTTGCGCAGGCACTTCAAGCCATATTAGATCAGGTCGATCCGGATGCTGTGCTCTTTGGCCATACGTCGATCGGAAAAGACTTGTCGCCGAAAATAGCTGCACGTCTCCAGACTGGCTTGATTTCAGATGCGATCGATGTAAGCGTTACCGGTGAACATCTTGTTTTCACTAGACCGATTTACTCTGGAAAAGCCTTTGAAAAAGTCATTTCGACAGACCGCCTGCTTCTAGCAACCATCCGGCCAAACAACGTGGCACCACTTGAGCGGGATGTGTCACGAGGCGGAGAAGTCACACCGGTTTCTGTCGATATTCAGAACCTTCGGACGATCGTGAAGGAAGTCATTAAAAAAACGTCAGAAGGTGTAGATTTATCGGAAGCAAAGGTCATTGTTGCTGGAGGACGCGGGGTTAAGAGCAAGGAAGGCTTTGAACCGCTGAATGAACTCGCTGAGACGCTGGGGGCAGCAGTCGGAGCCTCGCGCGGAGCCTGTGACGCTGACTATTGTGATTATGCCCTGCAAATTGGTCAAACGGGAAAAGTCGTCACACCTGATCTTTATATTGCATGCGGGATATCAGGAGCGATTCAGCATTTAGCGGGAATGTCTAACAGTAAAGTCATTGTGGCAATCAACAAAGATCCAGAAGCTGAAATCTTCAAAATCGCCGATTACGGAATCGTCGGTGACTTGTTTGAAGTGGTACCGCTTTTAAATGAAGAGTTAAAAAAGATGAATATCCACTCGTAACGCTCATACACTCAGAATGCCTAGGTATTCTGGGTTTTTTTGTATGTAATCAAGAAGAAAAGGAGCGGTTGACAAGTGAAGGGGACAGTAAAAGTCAATGACGTGATTGGACGCATTTCTAAACACATTTATGGGCACTTTCAGGAGCATTTAGGAAGAGGGATTTATGACGGGATTTGGGTAGGAAAAGACTCAGAGATTGATCATATTGAAGGGATTCGTACCGATGTGCTGAAGGCTCTTCAAGCATTACATATTCCGGTGCTGAGGTGGCCGGGGGGCTGTTTCGCAGACGAGTATCACTGGGCAAATGGTGTAGGTGATTTGAGTGAACGAAAGCCGATGGTAAACACCCATTGGGGTGGTACGGTTGAATCCAATGCATTTGGTACGCATGAATTTATGGCATTATGTGAGCTGCTTGAATGTGAGCCATACATTTGCGGCAATGTGGGAAGCGGGTCTGTTCAAGAATTAGCCGATTGGGTCGAATACATGACATTTCCAAATGGGACACCTATGTCAGACTGGCGCATTCAAAATGGAAAACAAGAGCCTTGGAAGCTGACCTATGTTGGTGTAGGCAATGAAAGCTGGGGCTGCGGCGGGAATATGACACCTGAATACTATGCAGATTTATATAAACGCTATCAAACGTACGTAAGAGAATTTGCAGGGCAGCGTATTTATAAAATCGCCTGCGGTGCGAACTCTAATGACGTGAATTGGACGAAAGTATTGATGGAGCGGGCTGCACAGTGGATGGATGGGCTCAGTTTACATTATTACACCGTACCTGGTACATGGGAGAAAAAGGGGTCAGCGACTGAATTTGATGAAGATGAATGGTTTATCACGCTGAAAAAGGCCTATGAGATGGAACGGCTTGTCGAAGACCATGGAGAAATCATGGATCGTTATGACCCAGACAAGCGAATCGGGATGATTATTGATGAATGGGGGACATGGTATGACCCAGAGCCAGGAACAAATCCTGGGTTTTTATATCAGCAAAACACGCTAAGAGACGCCCTTGTGGCCGCCCTCCATTTTCATATTTTTCATCGCCATTGCGAGCGGATTCATATGGCAAATATTGCTCAGACGGTCAATGTGCTACAAGCGATGGTATTAACAAAGGACGAAAAGATGCTTCTGACGCCTACGTATCATGTATTTCACATGTTTCAAGTGCATCAAGAGGAAGAAGCGCTTGAAGTGGAGTTCGTTTCACCGCCGTATGAACGAAGAGGTGAAAAAATTCCTCAGGTCAGTGTGTCAGCCTCGCGTTCATCAGGTAAGATGCATATTAGCTACTGTCATCTGAATCCGCATGAAAAAAGAGAGATATCCCTTGCCATTGAAGGGATTGATGAACAAACGAAAGTCACTGGACGTGTGCTGACGGCTGATCGTATGAATGCGCATAATACATTCGATGATCCTCATTCTGTTCAGCCAAAAGACTTTCAGCAAATGAATGTAAAGTCCGGCGAATTAATGGTGGAGCTGCCGCCAATGTCAGTGGTCATGATAACTGTCGACCTCGCTTAATTGCATATTTCGATGTTTGATGAGAAGAATGTTGGGGCATCATACATTGTAAATGAAGCGGAAAGGGTGTCATGTCATATGCTTAGAACCATTCTAATGATCATCGGTGCGATTGTTGTTATTGGTGCGATTATACGGTTTGTTTTTTAATTGATTTCCTAAAAAATGATTCGTAAGCATTTCATTCGCAAGTCACATTGGTAGATGCTATACTAAAAAGCATAATTTACATTGGAGGAATGAATAATGGCAATCGTAAAAGCTACTGACGCAACATTTTCACAAGAAACTGCAGAAGGTGTTGTTCTTGCAGACTTTTGGGCACCATGGTGTGGACCTTGTAAAATGATTGCTCCAGTTCTTGAAGAACTTGATCAAGAAATGGGCGACAAAATGAAAATCGTAAAAATTGATGTAGACGATAACCAAGAAACTGCTGGTAAATACGGCGTTATGAGTATCCCAACACTTCTTGTTTTAAAAGACGGTGAAGTTGTAGAAACTTCTGTTGGTTTCAAACCAAAAGAAGCACTTGCTGAACTTGTCAACAAACATCTATAAACCGATCTATGTCCAAGCGGCATAATCATTGAAGCGGTTCTCGTAAAGACGAGAGCCGCTTTTCTTTCAGCATGGTATAAAACAAATGTTCGTGATACACTAGAAGGAGTGAAAGAGGAAAACAAGGACGGATGAAAATATGAACAAACTAATCAAAGAAAAGCTGTCAGTCCTGCCGGATCAACCAGGCTGTTACTTAATGAAAGATAGACAAAATACGATCATTTATGTGGGAAAGGCAAAGGTTTTAAAAAACAGGGTGCGCTCTTATTTCACTGGATCACATGACGCCAAAACGCAGCGGCTTGTCAGTGAAATTGAAGATTTTGAATACATTGTCACCTCTTCTAATATCGAGGCGCTTATTTTAGAGCTGAATTTAATCAAAAAATATGACCCAAAATACAATGTCATGCTCAAAGATGACAAGACGTATCCTTTTATAAAAATTACGAATGAACGCCATCCTAAGCTGATCGTCACCCGCAATGTAAAAAAGGACAAAGGAAAATATTTCGGTCCATACCCAAACGTACAAGCAGCTCGAGAAACAAAAAAGCTGCTCGACCGCTTATATCCACTGAGAAAATGCGCTACCCTTCCTGACCGCGTCTGTCTTTATTATCATCTTGGACAATGTCTTGCGCCATGTGTGTATGACATTTCCGAGGAAACGAATAAGCAGCTCGTGGACGAAATCACAAGGTTTCTAAACGGAGGGCATCAGCAAATCAAAAAAGAACTCACCGAAAAGATGCAGGAAGCCGCTGAAAATTTAGAGTTTGAACGGGCAAAAGAACTGAGAGACCAAATCGCTTATATCGACTCAACGATGGAAAAACAGAAAATGACGATGAGTGATTTATCAGATCGAGATGTCTTTGCCTATGCCTATGATAAAGGCTGGATGTGTGTCCAGGTTTTCTTTATCAGACAGGGGAAATTGATTGAACGTGACGTGAGCCTGTTTCCAATGTATCAGGACCCTGAAGAGGAGTTCCTCACGTTCATGGGGCAATTTTATGAAAAGAACAACCATTTTCTGCCGAAGGAAATTCTGGTGCCGGACAGTGTCGATCAAGAGATGATTGAGCAATTGCTTGAGACGAACGTTCACCAGCCGAAAAAAGGAAAGAAAAAGGATCTGCTTTTACTTGCGCATCAAAATGCCAAAATCGCCTTAAAAGAAAAATTTTCGCTCATTGAGCGTGATGAAGAGCGGACAATTGGTGCGGTGAAGCAGCTCGGGGATGCGCTTAATATTTATATGCCATACAGAATCGAGGCATTTGATAACTCAAATATTCAAGGAGCAGATCCGGTTTCTGCCATGGTCGTCTTTCAGGACGGGAAACCCTATAAAAAGGAATACCGAAAATACAAAATAAAAACCGTCTCAGGGCCAGATGATTATGCATCCATGCGTGAAGTCATTAGAAGACGATATACCCGCGTGTTAAAGGATGAACTGCCGCTGCCAGATTTAATTTTAATTGACGGAGGAAAAGGACAGATCAACGCAGCTATCGATGTGCTTGAAAATGAATTGAATCTGTCTGTCCCGGTCGCAGGTCTTGTAAAAGATGAAAAACACCGGACTTCAAATCTCATGATGGGAGATACACTTGAAATTGTTGCGCTGGAGAGAAATAGTCAGGCCTTTTACTTATTGCAGCGCATCCAAGATGAAGTGCACCGCTTCGCCATTAGCTTTCACCGGCAGCTGCGCGGAAAAAATGCATTCCAGTCTATTTTAGACGATGTACCAGGTATCGGAGAGAAGCGTAAAAAGCAGCTCCTCAAACATTTTGGCTCTGTGAAAAAGATGAAAGAAGCCTCTATCCAAGACTTTCAGGAGGCTGGCATTCCGAAACAGACGGCTGAACTTTTAATGGAAGCATTAAAAAAATAGATTGTACTTTTACCAAAAGTCTGTTAAGATGTGACTAATTTAATAAATGAACGTGTTGTTTGTTGAAGATAGAGGTGCGAACTTCAAGAGTAAGCCTTCGGAGATCGATGGGATCTAAGAAGAGGGCTGAAAGGGGAGCGTCGCCGAAGTGAATAAAATCCACTCATTTTATTCGCTGGCTGTACATTGAAGAAATGTAGGGCTGTCAAGAATTCATTTCTTGGAGGGCTATCTCATTGTTTGCATCGTTTAATGATGATTTTAAAGCAATGGGAGATTTGTTCTCTCATTGCTTTTTTATTTGCAGTGAGCGGCCAGTCTCCAAAGCTGCCTCTTCTCTCACACGTGAACTTTTGAAAAAGGGTGGTAGACATGGGACTAATTGTACAAAAATTTGGCGGAACTTCCGTTGGGTCGACAGAAAAAATTCGTAATGCCGCAGAGAGAGTGATCGCTGAACGCGAGGCAGGACATGATGTAGTTGTGGTTGTATCAGCGATGGGCAAATCAACGGATGTTCTAGTAGACCTAGCGAAAGAACTCACAGACGATCCAAGCAAAAGAGAAATGGATATGCTGCTCGCAACGGGTGAGCAGGTGACCATTTCATTATTAGCGATGGCGCTCCAAGCAAGAGGTTATGATGCCATTTCCTTTACAGGCTGGCAGGCTGGTATGAAAACAGAGCATGTACACGGAAATGCAAGAATCGTGGACATTGATGAATCAAGAATAAAAGAGGAATTAAGTGCGGGGAAAGTCGTTGTTGTGGCAGGCTTCCAAGGAATTGCAGATGACTTACATATCACAACTCTTGGCCGCGGCGGATCAGATACAACAGCTGTGGCACTGGCTGCCGCACTAAAAGCTGATAAATGTGATATATACACAGACGTACCCGGAGTGTTTACGACAGATCCGCGTTATGTATCATCTGCGCGGAAACTTGCAGGCATTTCATACGATGAGATGCTTGAGCTGGCTAATTTAGGAGCTGGGGTTCTGCATCCAAGAGCTGTTGAATTTGCGAAAAATTATCAAGTCCCGCTAGAAGTCCGTTCTAGTATTGAAAATGAATCGGGTACGTTAATTGAGGAGGAATCATCCATGGAACAAAACTTAGTTGTCAGAGGCATTGCATTTGAAGATCAGATTACACGTGTGACAGTGTGCGGGCTTTCAAGCGGTTTAACAACATTATCGACCATTTTTACGACGCTTGCGAAACAGAATATTAATGTCGATATCATCATTCAGTCCGTTACAAGCACCAACCAGACTTCCATCTCTTTCTCTGTCAAAACGGATGATTTGTCCAAAACAGTTGAAGTATTAGAAGAATATAAAGGGGCGCTTGGCTACGAGCAGATTGAGACAGAAAGCAAATTAGCGAAAGTATCCATCGTGGGATCTGGAATGGTCTCAAATCCAGGGGTAGCTGCTGAAATGTTTGCTGTGTTAGCGCAAAAAGACATTCAAGTGAAAATGGTCAGTACGTCTGAAATCAAAGTCTCAACGGTCGTTGGCCGTGATGATATGGTCAAAGCGGTTGAAGCGCTGCATGACGCGTTTGATTTATCAAAGGTGAGCGCCGCTGCTCACTCTTAAAAAGGTAAAGAGGTGATCTTATGAAAGAGGGTCGCCTCTTTTTTCTATATGGAAACGGCTGAAACGGGCGTAAACCCATTCATTAAGTATGCTATGATAGATGTAGACATATAAAAAAGGCGTGACCTGAAGTCCGCGCCTTTTATCAAGAGTATTAGCTAGGGTCTCTTAAATCCCATTTAACGGTTAAAATGACTTTCTCAGCACGCTTTTTCACTTGTTCATAGGATTCAGCCACGTGCTCATTCAGAAGCTGAATTTGTTCAGCAATAAAACCCGCTTCCATCTGAAAGCATGGCTCCTTTTGATAGGTGAGTCGATTGGATACTAGTGGACCTTCGAGCTCAAACTCAATTTCCTGTTTTTTCGAATGGACCATTGTGAGAGTCCCCCATCCGGCATCATGGAAAAATTCGGGGATCTTCTCCCATGATTCTTGAGGAAATTTACGAGCAAGCAGTTTACCCGCAAAATACATCATAGATGAATGGTCCTGACCAAGAATATCAGGCAGCAGAACTTCGCGTATCAGCTCGTAGGCAAATCCATTGACTTCAATTTCTTTTAGCTGTTCTAAGTTAGATTCGAATTTATTCATTGTACGGCTCCCCTCTTTCAACAATTTATTATAGCTTATGTGGGCATATGATGACAGAGTTTTCCCTGAAGTCTAAGAAATTCTTATTGTAGTAAAACGAATTTTGATTTAAAACTTTTAAATTTCGGAAAATTTTAATTTATGTACGCGGTTTCTTGACGCTTTTTTGACATAGGAGTAAAATGAAATTGTCAATAAATTTGAATAAAGTGCTTACAATTGAAAGAAGCGGGGGTAAGACAATTTTCAAGCAATTGCACTTTTTTTACTAGGGGGTAAAGTAATGTCGGGGAACAAAGAATTTTTTTATCGGAGATTGCATTCTTTGCTTGGCGTCATTCCGGTCGGTCTATTTTTAATACAGCACTTAGTGGTTAATCACTTTGCGACAAATGGACCAGAGGCGTTTAACAAAGCTGCACACTTTATGGAACAGCTTCCTTTCAGATATGCACTTGAGCTGTTCGTGATTTTCTTACCACTGATCTATCATGCTGTTTATGGGGTGTACATAGCCTTTACGGCACAAAACAACACGTCTCGCTTCAGTTACTTAAGAAACTGGCTGTTCAGATTGCAAAGAATTTCAGGTATTATCACATTGATTTTTGTCTCTTGGCACGTATGGGAAACACGAATTCAAGCTCAGCTTGGAGCTGAAGTCAACTATGACATGATGGCGAATATTTTAAGCTCTCCATTTATGCTAGGCTTCTATATTGTCGGCGTTTTATCTACTATTTTCCACTTTGCTAATGGCTTGTGGTCATTTGCTGTCAGCTGGGGAATTACTGTTTCACCACGCTCACAACGAATCTCCACATATGTGACATTAGGTATATTTATAGCGCTTTCATATGTAGGGCTAAGAGCAATTTTCGCTTTTGTTTAAGAGGAAATAGATTAGTAGAAGAGGGAGAGGGGCTACAATGAGTAATTCTAGCATCATCGTTGTCGGAGGCGGCTTAGCTGGTCTCATGGCAACTATTAAAGCAGCAGAAGCGGGAACAGCTGTTCAACTATTTTCAATCGTACCTGTGAAACGTTCGCATTCTGTATGTGCACAGGGCGGAATCAACGGAGCGGTCAATACAAAAGGTGAAGGGGATTCACCTTATGAGCATTTTGATGACACGGTATACGGCGGAGATTTCTTAGCCAACCAGCCGCCAGTAAAGGCAATGTGTGAAGCAGCGCCGTCCATTATCCACTTACTTGATCGTATGGGTGTTATGTTTAATAGAACACCAGAGGGATTATTGGACTTCCGCCGCTTCGGGGGAACACAGCACCACCGTACAGCGTTTGCTGGAGCTACAACAGGCCAGCAGCTATTATACGCACTGGATGAGCAGGTTCGCCGCTATGAAGTAGCAGGACTTGTCACGAAATATGAAGGCTGGGAATTCCTTGGCGCTGTTTTAGATGACGAGGAAGTATGCCGCGGGATTGTCGCGCAAAACTTGACGACAATGGAAATTGAATCCTTCCGATCAGATGCAGTTATCATGGCAACAGGCGGTCCTGGAATCGTGTTCGGTAAATCAACAAACTCTATGATTAACACTGGATCTGCAGCATCTATCGTCTATCAGCAAGGTGCGCATTATGCAAATGGAGAATTTATTCAAATTCACCCGACAGCGATCCCAGGAGATGACAAGCTTCGTCTTATGAGTGAATCAGCTCGTGGTGAGGGCGGACGTGTTTGGACATATAAAAACGGGAAGCCTTGGTACTTCCTTGAAGAAAAATACCCAGCATACGGGAACCTTGTACCGCGTGACATTGCAACGCGTGAAATCTTTGACGTATGTGTCGAGCAAAAGCTTGGCATCAACGGAGAGAACATGGTATATCTTGATCTTTCTCACAAAGATCCAAAAGAGCTTGATATTAAGCTTGGCGGAATCATTGAAATCTATGAAAAATTCATGGGTGACGACCCGCGTAAGCTGCCGATGAAAATCTTCCCGGCTGTTCATTACTCTATGGGCGGATTATGGGTCGATTATGATCAAATGACGAATATCAAAGGTCTATTCGCTGCCGGAGAATGTGATTACTCAATGCACGGCGGAAACAGACTTGGTGCAAACTCACTTCTTTCTGCGATTTACGGCGGAATGGTCGCTGGACCAAATGCGGTGAAGTACATTAACGGTCTTGAAAAATCTGCGGAAGACCTTTCTTCTGCACTATTTGACAGCGCCGTGAAGAAAGAGCAGGAGAAATGGGACAACATCCTCAGCATGGATGGTACTGAAAATGCGTACGTGCTTCATAAAGAGCTTGGAGAATGGATGACGGATAACGTTACAGTGGTTCGTTACAATGACAAACTCTTAAAAACAGATCAGAAGATCGAAGAACTAATGGAGCGCTACAAGAAGATCAACATCAATGATACCGCATCATGGAGCAACCAAGGCGCTGCCTTCACGCGTCAGCTTGACAATATGCTTCAGCTGGCAAGAGTCATTACGATCGGGGCATATAACCGGAATGAAAGCCGAGGCGCACACTATAAACCGGAATTCCCAGAAAGAAACGATGAAGAATTCCTTAAAACAACGATGGCTACGTTCAAAGGGAAAAATCAAAAGCCTGCATTCCACTATGAGGACGTCGATGTATCGTTAATTGCACCTCGTAAACGAGATTACTCGAAGAAAAAGGTGGAGAAATAAGATGAGTGAAAAAAACACAATTCAATTCATTATCACACGTCAAGATACAGCAGATGGAAAGCCTTATGATGAGGAATTCGAAATCCCTTACCGTCCGAATATGAACGTCATTTCTGCACTCATGGAAATTAGACGTAACCCGGTCAATAAACAAGGTGAAAAAACAACGGCGATCAACTGGGATATGAACTGTCTTGAAGAGGTGTGCGGAGCCTGTTCTATGGTTATTAATGGAAAACCGCGCCAGTCATGTACAGCCTTGATTGACAAGTTAGATCAGCCGATCCGTCTCCAGCCGATGAAGACATTCCCGGTCGTGAGAGACTTGCAGGTTGATAGAAGCCGCATGTTCAACTCCTTGAAAAAAGTAAAAGCATGGGTGCCGATCGATGGCACATATGATCTTGGACCTGGACCAAGAATGCCTGAGAAAAAACGTCAATGGGCGTATGAGCTTTCTAAATGTATGACATGTGGTGTCTGCCTTGAAGCTTGTCCAAACGTAAATGATAAGTCTTCCTTTATGGGCCCTGCTCCGCTTTCGCAAGTTCGTCTATTTAACGCACATCCGACAGGTGCGATGAATAAGTCTGACCGTCTAGAAGAAATTATGGGAGACGGCGGTCTTGCGAACTGCGGGAACTCTCAAAACTGTGTGCAGGCTTGTCCGAAAGGAATCCCGCTGACAACGTCAATTGCAGCACTTAACCGAGATACAACATTACAAGCTTTCCGTAACTTCTTCGGAAGCGATCACGCAGAATAACATCACATTCAGTCCTCTTTGCCAATCATGATGAGTGTTTACAAGAGGCTGGATGGAACACAAAATAAACGCCTCTTCCAATATGGGAGAGGCGTTTATTGATGAATAAGGAGATGATGAAGTGAGACTTCCATCATATATTGAGGAACCATTTGAAGAATGGAGAGCATCCTTTCGATTTTATGTCGAAACGACTGTCCGTTTTTCAGAAACGGATATGTTCGGCCATATGAACAATGTCACCCCTTTTGTCTATTTTGAAGAAGCACGGATTGCCTTTTTTCAAAAAACAGGAATTGTGGATAAACGAATGAAACGTGTGAAAGAGACGATTACAGTCGTGGCAAACCTGCAATGTGATTACATCAAACAGGTGGAGATTGGGGAGCGGCTTCGTGTGTATGTAAAGCCGGAAAAAGTCGGATCAAGCTCACTTATCCTTCATTATTTAGGAGAAAACGAGCAGCAGGAACCATGCTTTACAGGCTCAGTCACCATGGTGCAAATTAATAAAGAAACAGGCGCATCTGTCCCATTTACAGAGGAAGAAAAAGAGACATTTCAAGCTCAGCGAAATGGGTAGCATGCAGCCTCAGCAACGTGTAAGCTTCATTTTGTTATAATAAAAAGACCATATCAAGAAGAACAAAAGGAGAACACATGAAGATTTTTCAATATGACACCATTGATAGTACAAATAATGAAGCGAAAAGGCTCATTCAGCAAGGAGAAAAACCTTCATTTGCTGTCTATGCACATCAGCAGACAGAAGGGAGAGGCAGGCTAGGCAGGCCGTGGGAAACGCCTGCAGGGAATGTCGCTTTGACCATGACGGTTTTGCCGCCAGAAGAACTCTCCACCCAGTCAACGATTGCTCCGCTGACGGCACTAGCGATCTACGATGTACTCAAACCTCTCATCAGGGCTGAGGATCAGCTGGCGATTAAATGGCCAAATGATATTCTCATCAATGAAGCAAAGGTATCAGGCACATTGATTGAAGCGGACCGTACCGCCATTTATATCGGGGTTGGCATCAATGTGAAGACAAAGCCGGAGCATGTTCCGTACAAAACCATTTGCCTATCAGAGCTTACAGAGGTAAAAGCCGATCAGCTTGTGAAGGAACTTGCAGCCGCTTTTGAAAAATATCATACACGCTGGAAGAATGAAGGGTTTGAAGCACTCACTTCCCTCTATAACAAACGGTTATATCGTCTTCATAAACCGCTGCGGATCTCGTTAGACCGTGAAAAACAAACATGGGAAGAGGGCATTTGCTGCGGAGTCAACCGCTACGGTCATCTCCAGCTCAAAGATGAGAAAGGGCAGATAAAAGCTCATTCTGCTGGAGATATCGATGCACCGCTTCAGCATTAAAAAAAGCAGACGAGAACATCGTCTGCTTTAAGCTTCTCTTTTAATATGAGGCTGAATCACATAGTCTTGTTTTGTGAAAACAACTCCGTCTAGAATTTCTCTTGCAGTTCGAATGACTTTGACTCTGTTTTGAGAGATGTCAATTTCCGTTTGCATAATCCCGGCAGGATGCCCAATACGAAGTGTGTCTCCTTGACCTTGGAACAGCTGAGAAGGAAGCGTTTCATCCAAGAAACAGCTGGCCGTCACGCAGACAGAACCGGTAATGGCAAGTGCTTGGTGCGGTCGTTGCATCGATAGCATACGAACGATGATATCCATATCTTCTGCTCGTCTCAAGATTCCATTTGTATCTACATAATCAGCAGGCTCGCTGATGAGCGCAAGCTTTGGAACAGCTGGAGACTGTAATGTGGCCATTTCTTTTGGTGCAAAGTGACACATTTCAGCAGCGAGGGAACGAATTTCTTCTAAATCATCCAGTAATTCGTCTGTAAACTCTTCAGGTAATTCAGTTCCTTTTAATTGAATATCTTTCGCACGAATAAAGGCAATTGGATTTGCAATGTCAACGATCGAGATTGGAATCTCACCAAACTTTGTTTGAATCGTATCAATTTTGTTTCCAGTCGGATAGGTTTTACCTGTGACTGCTCCTTCAGGTTTCTCAAAGGATAAATAAATAGGAGAACCAGTTCCTTTTACACCTGGAATTTCTGCCTGTCCTTCAAATTTTACTTCCCCATTTTCAACTTCGACCTCTGCCGTAATGACTTTATTTGTATTGGTATTGAGGATACGTACAGTCGTAATGGGCTCAACTGCTTGAACAAGTCCTTTAATGATCGCATACGGCCCAACGGCTGATGAGATGTTCCCGCAGTTTCCTTTAAAGTCGACATATCTCTCATTAATACTGACCTGTGCAAATGTATAGTTCACATCCACATCCGGACGTGTGGCTTTATCGATAATGGCCACTTTACTTGTTAAAGAATTACCGCCGCCGATCCCATCGACCTGCAGCCGGTCAGGACTGCCCATAATGTCTAATAGAAATGCCTCGAGCTCATCGTGTTCATATGGTGCATTGTCAGCGTGAATGAATACTCCTTTGCTTGTACCGCCTCGCATGATTGTGATTGGAACTTTTCTCATGACTCTCACCCTCAATTTTTAATTAACTGTTTATCTAACCAAAATGGTAAAGTATAATAAGAAATAAGTTAAATACATTATTTTGAGAGAAATCAATAAAAATATTTTATAATTAGTAAAAAAGGAGGGCATACAATGGATGAAAAAGATTGGCGGTTTTTAAAGGTACTTTATGAAGAAAAGAACATCACAAAAGCGGCAGAAAAATTATTTGTCTCTCAGCCTGCCTTAAGCTATCGATTGAAACAGCTTGAAGAGGAGTTTGATATGAAACTTTTCTTTAAAAGAAAACGAGGAATTGAATTTACATCAGAGGGCGAATACTTGGCTAAATACGCAAATGACATGCTCAAACAGCTGCAGCAAACGAAAGATGGCATGCTCAATATGCAAAAAAAGGTCAAAGGAACCATTCGGTTAGGGGTCTCAAGTAACTTTGCCCAGTATAAACTGCCAGAAATATTAAAGGAATTTTCTAAGCAGTATCCACATGTTCAATTTATGGTCAACACAGGCTGGAGCACAAAGGTAATGGATTTATTAGGAACATCAAGTGTGCATTTAGGGATTTTAAGAGGCGATTATGACTGGAATGGAGAGCGTTTTTTGCTTGATAAAGAGCGTCTTTGCATTATTTCAAAATCAGAAATTCAGCTAAAGGATCTCCCGAATCTGCCGCTCATTGACTATCATACAGACAGTTCATTAAAACGGCTGATTAACAGATGGTGGCAGGAAACATTCACAATGCCTCCGCTTGTCACGATGGAGACAGACCGTCAGGATACATCAAAAGAGATGGTGAAGCATGGTTTAGGCTATGCCATTGTCCCAGAAATTTGCCTCAGACCAAGTGATGAGTTATTTGTAAAAGGACTTTCGTATAAAGATGGACAGCCTGTTTTAAGAGATACATGGCTCATGTACCAGCCAGACTCACTTCATTTGTCTGTGGTGAAAGCGTTCATTGAGTTTTTAAGAAATCAGCAAGGTTGATTATAAAAGAAATTTATTGAATATACGAAAAAATCGATATTTTCATTATAAAAAAAGCTATTATATCCTTGAAATAGAAAGCGCTAACATATAGATCGCAAGTGCAAGGGGGCGCTTGCAGATCATGTAAAGAAGAGGATGGAGGGATATAAAGTGCTAGCTATTTTAGGGATCTTGATGGTCTTGACATTTACATTTCTCATTATGACAAAACGTATGCATCCGGTGGTGGCTCTAACCGTTGTACCTATCATATTTGCATTGATCGGCGGCTTTAACAAAGGGTTAGGGGACATGATGCTTGATGGACTGAAAACTGTTGCACCATCAGCTGCTTTATTGTTATTTGCGATTTTATTCTTCGGTGTCATGCTGGATGCTGGATTGTTTGATCCTCTGATTAAACTCATTCTACGTATTGTAAAAGGTGATCCTGTCAAAATTGCTTTTGGGGTAGCGATTTTGTCTATGCTTGTTGCATTAGATGGTGATGGAACAACAACGTACATGATTACCGTATCAGCTATGCTGCCACTTTTCTTAAGAATTGGGATGAACCCATTAATTTTAGGAACAATTTCATTATTATCATTAGGAATTATGAGCGGAATGACGCCATGGGGCGGTCCAGCTACTCGTGCAATCGCGGCGCTTGGATTAGATGCAGGCGAATTTTTCATTCCATTACTCCCAACGATGGTTGGAGGCGGTCTTTTTATACTTTTTACTGCTTATGTACTTGGGAAAAAAGAAAGAAAACGGATTGGGATTGCAGAGATTCAGTACAAAGAAGAGCCGTCCATTTCTCCTGAATTGGCTGCGTCAATTGAAGATGGAGTAGCCGATATCAAGAGACCGAATCTGATTTGGATTAACTTCTTCTTAACAATTGTGGTCATGGTCACACTCGTCATGGATATCATACCAATTCCTGTACTGTTCTTAATTGGATTTGTCATCGCTCTGATGATCAACTATCCAAAGGTTGAAGATCAGCGCGAGCGAATTTTATCTCATGCAGGAAACGCATTAACGGTTATCACACTTGTATTTGCAGCAGGGATTTTCACAGGGATTTTTTCTGGAACAAAAATGGTTGAGTCCATTGCCAATTTGGTCATTTACATGATTCCGGATTCCTACAGCTCATTTTTCCCGCTGATTGTTGCTTTGACGAGTATGCCATTTACATTTGTGCTCTCAAACGATGCTTACTATTTCGGAGTGCTGCCAATCCTGGCTGAAGCCGGCGCAGCTTACGGGATTGATCCGGTGGAAATTGCACGTGCCTCTATCATAGGGCAGCCTGTTCACTTACTGAGTCCGCTTGTAGCTTCAACACTGCTGCTTGTCAGTATGCTGAACAAAGATATTGGTGATTTGCAAAAATATGCACTGCTATGGACCGTGTTAACTGCCCTTTTTACAACACTTATTGCATTGTTAACAGGCGCCATTTCAATCTTTTAAATACCACGCAAAAAAGGACGATGTCTCGGGGAGGAGACTCGTCCTTTTTTGCGTGGATGAAAGCGCAGAAATTGGACGCTGATATGCGGGATTTCTTGATTTTAACGTCACCTACCTCAGGCACCCGGCATATGATATCTCGACTATACAGAATCCCATTCTATAGAGACTAGAGCTCTCACCTTAGCAAGGAGGGTTACAATACTTGAAGGAGAAAGAGTTTCAATCCAAGCCGCTATTAACCAAAAGAGAAAGAGAAGTATTCGAATTGCTCGTCCAAGATAAAACAACAAAAGAAATTGCAAGCGAGCTTTTTATTAGCGAAAAGACTGTTCGAAATCACATTTCGAATGCCATGCAAAAGCTAGGAGTCAAAGGCCGTTCACAGGCCGTAGTCGAGCTTCTGCGTATGGGTGAGCTAGAGCTCTAAAGTCAGCCGGTTTTCCTTCCATATTGGGGAGGAACCGGTTATTTCTATATGGTTTCCATGAGTCTCTTCTTGCATTTTCTTTAAAAAACGAGGAAAATAGACATATACGTTTTAATCAAAGTGAGATGCTATAGTGAGGTATCAATAAAATGGAAACGAATGAATCAGGCCATGTTGCAGAGATTGAAAAATCATTACGCCACATTGCCGCAATTATTAAGCAAAAAGGCAGAGAAATCCTCAATCAATATACGATTACACCTCCACAATTCATCGGGCTTCAGTGGCTTTATGAATTCGGAGATATGACAATAGGCGAGCTGTCACAAAAGATGTACTTGGCTTGCAGCACAACCACTGATTTAATTGATAGAATGGAAAAAAGTGAACTTGTCGAACGGGTGAAAGATCCATCTGACCGCCGCGTGGTTCGCATTCATTTATTGCCTGAAGGCGAGCGGATCATTCAAGAAGTGATTGCTAAACGCCAAGAATACGTCAGTGAACTTCTAGGGGCTTTCTCAGAAGAAGAAGCCATCGTTTTCAACCAATCCTTAACGAAACTACAGCAGCAAATGAAAAGAAAATGAGGCGATTTTGTTGGATCAACCAATCGGCGTCATTGATTCCGGCGTCGGCGGTTTAACCGTTGCAAAGGAAATCATGAGACAACTGCCAAAAGAAAAAATCATTTATGTAGGCGATACAAAACGATGTCCATATGGCCCGCGGAAAGAAGAAGAAGTTCTTCAATATACGTGGGAAATGGCACACTACTTACTAAAACACCACCATATTAAAATGCTCGTCATTGCATGCAACACAGCAACGGCGATCGCACTGGATGAAATCAAAGCAACGCTTGATATTCCGGTCATTGGCGTCATTCAGCCTGGCGCCCGTACAGCGATCAAGGTGACAAACAACCAGCATATTGGCGTTATTGGCACAATCAATACGATCAAAAGCGAGGCATACAAAGAAGCGCTGCTGTCACTAAAAGCAGGTCTAACGGTTCAAAGTCTGGCGTGTCCGCTCCTTGTTCCATTTGTGGAAAGCGGTACGTTTTTAGATCAGACAGCAGAGGCAGTGGTCAAAGATTCCCTTGAACCGATGAAAGAAACAGGAATTGACACTCTTATTCTTGGCTGCACACACTATCCGATTTTAAAAGAGCCGATTCAGCGCTTTATGGGCAGTGATGTCAGCATTATTTCATCAGGAGATGAGACAGCGAGAGAAGCAAGTACGATTCTTTCATATAAAGGGCTGTTAAATACCTCTAAAGAAACGCCTGTCCATACATTTTACACAACAGGGCAGCAGCAAAATTTTCAAAACATCGCTCGTGACTGGTTTGGCTACCTGCCAGGGAAGGTCGAAACCGTGTCACTTGAACACATCTACCAGCAATAACCCGCTTCTATTTGAAGTGGGTTATTTTTTTATGAAAAGGGTCTAATCCTCTGGGGGAGCTCGTATACATAGTAGTACAAACTACTAGAGGAGGGTGAAGTATGCTGAAAAAAGGATCTACAGCAGCTGTTACGTGTATCGCGTCAGCCATGCTTTTGTCAGGATGCGGATTGTTTCAAACAGACCAAGCGAAAACAGAGATTGATCCACCACAAAACGTCACATATGTGAAAGAAAATAAAGAAGATAAACAAACAGCCAAAGAAGGAAAAGAAGAGAAGCAGGCAGATACGGTCATGAGAGAATTATATTTAATTGATAAAAACGGGTATGTCGTATCTCAATCCATTCCACTGCCGAAAAATGAAGGAAGTGCCAAACAAACCCTTGAATATCTCGTGGACGGGGGACCTATTTCTAACTTAATGCCGAATGGCTTCAGAGCAGTGCTGCCAGCGGATACGCGCGTATCTGTCGATATTAAAGACGGAACGGCGGTTGTCGATTTTTCAAATGAATTTAAAAACTATAAAAAAGAAGACGAGCAGCGCATTTTGCAATCTGTCACTTGGACGTTAACTCAGTTTGATTCCATAGCCAAAGTCAAATTGAAGATGAATGGACATGAACTAAAAGAAATGCCAGTGAACGGTACACCTATCTCAGATGATTTAAGCAGAGAAGACGGTATTAATATCCAGCACGAGGCTGCTGCTGATATGACAGCGACAAAGCCAGTGACGGTTTACTATTTAGCTGAATCTGATGAACAGACGTACTACGTTCCGGTGACCAAAAGAGCGCCAAAAGACGAGGATGATCCGATTACAGCAGCAATTGATGAGCTCGTCTCTGGACCAAGCAAAAAAAGCCATCTGCTTACAGACTTTGATCAAGATGTGAAGCTGAATGATGTACCAAAAGTAAAAGATGGCCATGTGACACTTGATTTCAACGAATCTATTTTTGGCAGTGCGGATGAAAAGAAAAAGGTTATTTCACAAAAAGTTCTTGATAGCATTGTGCTCACATTAACCGAGCTGCCGGACGTCAAAAGCGTATCTGTCAAGGTGAACGGCAAGGCTGAGCTTGTGAACGAAAAAGGAGCAGAGCTCACAAAGCCGGTTTCACGACCAGAACAAGTGAATACAGGTAGTTTTTAACGTCACACATTGATATAATGGAGAAAAAGAGGCATGCATATTCGCTGCCTCTTTTTTATTCCAAGCGATTAGAACGAGCTGAGGTTGTCAAAGTTAGTAGGAGAACCCCGCTGGCACTCGCGAGGAATGTATATCGTAACGGAGGTAAAACATGAGATTAGATGAAAGACAATATGACGAATTGAGAAAAATTGAAATAGAGGCAGGCTACATCACGCATCCAGAAGGCTCTGTCTTAATCTCAGCGGGAAATACGAAGGTGATTTGTAACGCATCGATCGAAGACCGCGTACCTCCTTTTTTAAGAGGAGAAGGAAAAGGCTGGATTACAGCAGAATATAGCATGCTTCCAAGAGCAACTGCACAAAGAACGATAAGAGAATCATCTAAAGGAAAAGTCACAGGACGTACCATGGAGATTCAGCGTTTAATTGGACGAGCACTCCGCGCAGTCGTTGACTTAGAAAAGCTTGGCGAACGCACCATTTGGATTGATTGTGATGTTATTCAAGCAGACGGCGGCACACGCACAGCATCCATCACAGGTGCTTTTGTTGCCATGACACTTGCGATTCAAAAGCTGCGAGCTGAAGGAGTCATCAAAGAAAACCCGATTACTGATTATTTAGCGGCGATATCCGTCGGAATTGATTCTCAGCAAGGTCTTCTGTTAGATTTAAACTATGAAGAAGATTCTTCTGCTGAAGTAGATATGAATGTCATCATGACAGGCGCTGGTCGCTTTGTTGAACTTCAAGGAACAGGCGAAGAAGCGACATTCTCAAGAGAACAGCTAAACGGACTGCTTGATTTAGCCGAAAAGGGCATCAAAGAATTAATCGAAAAGCAAAAAGCAGTAACAGGAGAAGTCATCGAATAAAGAGAAGGGTTTGATCAGGATGAAAACAGCCATCATTGCAACGCACAATGCGGGCAAAGCGAAAGAATTCAAAGCCATTCTTGAGCCAAAAGGATTCACGGTCAAAACACTAGCAGACATTGGCTTTACTGAAGAAATTGAAGAAACAGGACAAACCTTCGAAGAAAATGCCATCATCAAAGCGGAGGCCATTCAAGCCAAAGCAGGTGAAATGGTCATTGCAGACGATTCCGGTCTGTCCATTGATTATCTGGGCGGAAAACCTGGCGTGTATTCAGCGAGATACGCAGGTGAGCATAAAGACGATGCGGAGAATGTGGAAAAAGTGCTGAGCGAACTTCAAGGCATTGAAAAAGAAGACCGCACAGCCAGGTTCAGATGTGCCCTTGCTGTCAGCATACCGGGAAAAGAAACAAAGACGGTAGAAGGATCAGTAGAAGGCTTCATCGCTGAAAAACCTATCGGCGAAAATGGCTTCGGATACGACCCAATTTTCATCGTCAAAGACAAAGACCAGACGATGGCCGAGTTATCACCAGAGGAGAAAAACAAGATCAGCCATCGAGCGGTCGCGCTTCAAAAGCTTTCATCACTGCTAGACGCAAATGAATAAGGGGGAATGAAGCCATGAAGATACTCATCATTAGTGACAGTCATGGACTCACAGACGAACTTCAAACCATTGCCGAACGGCATGAGGCTGAAGTTGACATGATGATTCACTGCGGAGATTCAGAACTCGAAACGAACCACCCAGCACTCGAAGGATACAAAGTCGTCAAAGGAAATTGTGACTTTATGGGCGATTTTGAAGAAGAGCTCCTGCTCCCACTTGATGGAGGCGGAAAACTATTTCTCACTCACGGACATCTGCATGGCATCAAACAATCCTTGCTTCAAGTCTACTACCGTGCAGAAGAGCTGGGCGCAGACATTATCTGCTTTGGCCACTCGCACATTCCAGGCAGTGAACTGCTAAGAGGAAAACTCCTCATTAACCCAGGCAGCGTGCACTTGCCAAGAGTGCGAAAAGAGCGCAGCTATGCTATACTGACACTAGATGGAAGCGAAGCAAACGTACAGTTTTTCACGGACGAAGGTCAGGCCATACAAGACCTCGAAAACACTGTCACATTGGAAGGTATTTCATAAGGGTGCAGCATTTGCCCCTTATGAAAAAACTTTCGAAAAACCGTTGACTTTAAAGAACAATAGTAATATAATAAATCTTGTCGCTGAGGTAATACACCAAAGCACAATACATAACAACATGTCCCAGTAGCTCAGCAGGATAGAGCAACGGCCTTCTAAGCCGTCGGTCGGGAGTTCGAATCTCTCCTGGGACGTACTTTAAAAGAGCCTGAAACCCTTATTTAATAAAGGGTTTCAGGCTCTTTTGTTCTTTGGAACATAAATTCGTAACTCGCTTCAAAACAGGGTTTTGAGAGCGGGTTTATTTTAAGTATTTCCGTTCCCTGTTTTTGTTTCAAAGAAGCGTAAATTGACATAGTTGTATCCATTTTTGTATGCCCTAACCGTTCCTGAATAACTGCGATTTATTTAAATGATTGGATAATTCAGTTCATAATTTGGGTAGCAATAATAAGGCGGTCTACGTCCAATTTCAGACATTGGCCATGAATGCTCCATATAAACCATAGTAACTTTTTTCATTGAATGATTCACAAGTAATAACTCTACTTCTGGATTAAATTCATATCTCAATCCAATGACCTCCTTATATTAGGAATGTGTGGATTCCCCGCCGTCAACATGCAGCACTTGACCTGTAACAAAACGTGAATCATCAGAAGCAAGATAAACAAATGTTGGTGCGAGTTCAAATGGATGGGCAACTCGTTCCATTGGGTTAAACGCTCCATATACAGCCACTTGATCTGACGAGAAGCTTGCTGCAATGAGCGGCGTCCAGATTCGACCTGGGGCAACGGCGTTTACACGAATTCCTTGTTTTACAACATTTTTTGCCAAAGCACGTGTCCAACCAACAATTGCACCTTTTGTGGCTGTATAATCAATCATTTGTTGCTCCCCTACATACGTTACGACTGAAGAAGTGCCGATAATAGAACTGCCTGGTTTTAAGTAAGGAAGTGCTGCTCTGGTTGTGTAAAAATGTGAGTATATGTTGACTTTAAAGGTGTCATCGAATTGTTCGTCTGTAATGTCAAGAAGGCTTGGTTGTTGAAATTGGATACCAACGTGGTTACATAGAACATCTAGACGACCGAAGGTTTTTACTGTTTTCTCTACAATGGTGATACATTGCCTTTTATCTCGCAAGTCTCCTGGCATCAATAAACAACGTTGTCCGAGTTCTTCGATTCTTGCTTTTGTTCTATTAGCATCTTCGTGTTCATCTAAGTATGCAATCGCAACGTCAGCACTTTCCTTTGCGAAGGCAATGGCTACGGCTGCACCAATACCGCTATCCCCTCCTGTAATAAGAGCAACTTTTCCTGCTAACTTACCACTTCCTTTGTAATTTGTATTTTCAATAATTGGAAGTGGTACCATTAAACCTTCTACACCAGGATGACGAAGTTGACGTTGTTCAGGTAAATTAATTGGGATTTCTTCATAGCGTGTGATTTTTCCGTAATTAGGGTACATGGGATAAGGTTGAGTTTTCATTTTCTCTAAAAACATCTGTTGCATTTGTTTTATTTGTTGCAACTTACGCTCATCAGAATCTTGTGCCATTTAATTCCCTCCAAACGTACTTATTCCCTTTTAATATCTATGTTGTTTACTGCTAATCCAAGTATTAATAATGAATAAACTTGTGAAGGAGTTATTTGAAGGGTTGCAGTAAGCTTTTATGAGTAGGTTGGAATTTTCAGGTTTTTGAACACGCGTCAGCAATCAAGGCTGGGAAGTAATAAAAGTTGTTGACCAATTTATCGGAAGTCGAAATGGACAAAGACTATGTGATAGAAACTTTGGTCCAAAATCATCAAGAACAAGGTAAAGAAGAGGAAATGAAATTTTATAAGGTGCATGATCCATATTACGCATTGAGCGAAGCGAAAACCGAAGAAAATGCTATGATTGCTTAGCGGTTTAGTCTAGGGGGTTCTTTCAAGACCGCCAAGCCAACAAAATAATTTTATATCGTCAATCACACTGCTGGTACACATCGGATCAAGATGACTATATACAAAAACAGAAATTGGACAGGCGTTAAGGGATCCATTTATACGCCAGATTTTGAGGTGAGAAAATGTCCAACTCGTTTTGAGGAAATGGCAGAAAAGAGCAAGAGGAACCAAGTGTTCAGCGATTCCTTGAGTTAGACACAATATAGATATGATGAATTGGTGGATAATGTATATAAAGTGATATAATAGAATTGTGATCCAACTTATAATGAAGGATCAGAAGTTTTACTAAAAGTGTCAATTGAAATACCGATATAGATTATATAAAAGATGAAAGAGGGTATGGGAAATGATTAAAGCTATTACAAAAGGTAATTAATTTAGGAGCGGCTTCCGTTGAGGAGGTCGCTTTTTTTAAAAGCACATTACTAGATATGGAGAATTGCGGAATAATGTGGATAACTAAAAGTGCATAATAATTGGTAAAGGGGGATTTATGTTGAAAGTAATACGGAATTGTCATATGAACAGCTAAATTCTATACATGCATTAGTGCATTTTTATGACATGATAATTACAGATTTTTGCATTCAAATGTCAAGAATTCATTTGGGAACAAGATTGTTCACAATCAGTTGCAAATAAAGATAAGGGAGATATAAATATAACTAGCTTATTTATGACACTTGAGAAGGCAATAGCTAATCAATTATTTTATAGATATATTTCAGTCGATCTTGACGTGGATGTAGATTCAGAATATACGGCTGATGATACTGCTAGTAAGGATGAGCATTATTTACGCACAAGAAGTGGTCAATTAATAGGGAAATACATAGAGAGAATATACGATCGCTTGAAATTGGGATGATAATCGCACACTTTTGGCACGATCTTGGCAAAGTATTTTGTCTGAGAGCGGTTATGATAGTATTAGGTGATAAATTGAGAGCGGCTTCCATTGCGGAGGTCGCTTTTTATTCGACAAAGTTTTTAAATGATTGAATAAGCTAAATTCTTTCCGATATAAAAGTGGGAGGGAATGATATGAACTTTGAGACTAAATATCTTATAAGGTGGGGAATACCAGGTTGGGTTTTCTTGCTTATGAGTTTATGGCCTGTAGCGGTTTTTCATGCTAATCTACCGACTGATAATCCAGTGGAAAGTATTAGTGTTATATTTAGTACAGCAGCTATAGGCATTGTAATTGGGTATCTCATACATCAAATGTATTTTGCTTGGAGCTGGATATTAGGTTTTGGGAGAAGGAGTATACTTACATCTGAAATAGCAGAGTTAATTGATGCTCCCCAACCAGTTGAAAAGGCAAAATGGTATAAATTCAGAGAACGTAATATATTATCAAAAAAGAGGGCTAAGGAATATTTCAATCTAGAATTTGAATGGCAAAATAGACTATCAAAAGTTAAAGAGGACAGTAGGCGCGATTATATTGCAAAGCGCTATGCACATTTATTATCTACTACTCATAGTTTAGGTGCATTATGTTTCTCGTTATTATTATCGTTAATAATAAATATAATCCATTATATTTTAATGCTTGTGAATATGTTAAGTTATAATTCGTTAGTATTTATAAATATATTTATAATCTCACTTATCCTTTTCCCCTGTTATGTAAATCAAAAATATTTTTCGGAGAACGTAGAAGAATTTAGAAATAAATTCTTAAAAGATTTTTATAAAAATAGTTAAATTATAAAAGCACCAGGATGCTTATCCAGTTTGGACAAGTGTCTTGGTGTTTTTAAATAATCCCAATATAAATGAAATAAAGAGGCGAAACCAAATGAAAAAGTCATTAAATCTGCTAGTGTGTCCAAGATGTAAAGCTGAGTACACATCCTACTATACAAAAGCGGAAATCAGGCCATTATATTACAGCTGCTTCAAAATATGGTGAAGTAAAGCAGAAGTAAATGAATAGCCCTTCCAATTTGGAGGGGCTTTTCTTTGTTATTCATCGTTGTCCAATTCCCATAATTTTTGACCGTCTGCTAAATAAACTGCACTTGGTGTATCTTTATAAAGTGAAATTTCAATTAAGGAACTTTTTTCTTGTTTTAACCAATCATATATATCACAGTCGTAATTAGTGGGGTGGGATAAGATGTTATTTACTTGAAATGCGACTGCGTCATACTCTGTATAATTGACATCATCATCTTCCAATCCGTTATCAGTTTCATAAAGTGTGTCAGATTCCCCAATAACTTTTAAACCACTTTTCCACTCTATTATTAAATGGTTATTTTTATATTTTCGTAATGTTGAAATTAATGGATCATATCCCATTTGAATCCCCCTTAGTTTATGGTTTTAAAGGCTCTGATGGTACTATATGAGCCCCGTTTTTGCTGTAGTGTATTAAGCCTCTAGTAGTCTCCACATACTTACCGGTATCTTTATCATAGTATTTTCCAATCATTTGTCCAAAGTCTACTCTTTCTTTGTGCTCTCCTATTTTCGTACCTTTCCCAGCGAACTTATCCAGCAATTCTTGTGCTTTTTTATTATCTCCATTGAAAATGCTTTTCTTCTTTCCATTCGCAACTTCTTGCTTATAGTTAGGTGCATCAGGAATATGTTTCTCTTGAGCGCCTGGTTTTACTTTTGCAGGGAAACCATTTACTTCACGATACGGACCTTTTGGTACGGAGTGTTTGCCGAAGGAAGGTGTTTTGACAATCTTCTTGGCTACTTTCTCTCCTTTCATTATTTTAAAAACGTATTTTCCAACTTTAGCGATTTTAGCTCCGGGTATCATGTACAAGCTTGATACTAGACGGTCCATGTCAGCGACTTTGTCACCTGTTACAGGGTCTCTTCCTGTGATGACTCGAATGGCATCATTTATTCCTGTAAATTCAACCGCTGTATTTAAGATGTTTGAGGTTTGTTTCAAGTCGGAAATCTTTGTGATGCTTTCAATATTCACTTTGTTTTGATCCGATATTCGTAACCGATATAGCATTCCATCTCGAATAACTTCAACTGTTTTGGCATTTGCGAAGTCAATCTTTTCATTTGTATTATATACTTTTCCATTTACGAACACAGCGTTTTGATTGATTTTATTAGACGGTTTCCTATTTAAAATCGTATCCACATTTGATCGCTCTTTATCATTCAGCTTCTTCAGTATGATCGTCATTGGATTTTCTTTAGGGTTGTCTATTTTTTCATTCAATCCGCTGATGTTGCTGCTGATTTTTTCTTCTTTTCCACCTTTGAAAATAGAGCCTTTTTGATAACTGGTAATTTCAATTTTCGGGCTAGTGAACATCTTGCTTAAAGTATCTATGTATTGCTTCATTGTGTGAAGGGAACTTTTTGTTTCATTTAGAGCACTTGTTTGTTCTCTGTCAAATGCATGAAGTAGTCCGATGGTTTTGGACGTCTCAAGCCAAGCTTTTTGATAGCTTTGTTGGAAAGTAGATTCGTCTACATGAGACAAATGCGCAATATGGCTGACCCTGCTGAGGGCTTGATTCACATCGGATACAATATCAGAAATAGTCCGTTCGGCTTTTTTTAACCCTTGGTCAAGCTCGTGTTCAATGAATGATTGAGAGATAAAACCATTCGGGTTTGATTCAAAAGCATGAAGTGCCTGTTTTGTCTTTTTTAGTGCACCACTGTATTCTTCAATGACGATCTGAAAGAATTGCAAAAAAGGAATGTGACACTCGATATAAAAATCTTTTATCGCTTGTCCAGCTTCTCCCTTTAATGCGCTATCTAAGGAGATGATTTGATTGATTTGTTTTTCTAGGGACTTAACATTCTGTGTTTGCTGCTTCAACTTGTTCAGCGTTTGGTCAATTCCATTCTTCAACTCAATGACATCAAGGGTTTTCATTCCGTTCTCCTTTACTTTCTGTTAGTACTCGAAGCAATTAAGCGTCCACATAAAGAAAGGGAGCTGCATAAACGACAGCTCCCAAGATGAGGAGTTAATTTTTCTTTTTTCTGTAGTCTTTTACTAAGCTTGCAACAACTAAACCCATCACACTGAAAGCCACAAGATAAAATAAAACATTTGTTACAGGTGTATCAATTTTCCCTAAGATCATCACAAGGGCAATAATAGCGCTGGGTAAAGTAATTAATAACATTTTGGATGGCGTGCTTTGCTGTGACACTTAATGACCTCCTGATTGATCCATTAAATAGATATTTTAGTTGATTTTAACATATGAAGATTGTGCGAACAACATAAGGGAGATAGCAATCTACTTTAAGAGCGGACAAATGAAACTTACTGATTTTATGGAAAACATTTCAATTAAACCTTTTGTGTAATAAAATGTATATGATTTATACAAAGGGGTGAGATGGCGGTGAAGCATCTTTTAACGGGAATCGTAGTGGCTATCATTGTGGGGATCATTGTATATGTTGCAGATAATCGTTTAAGCATGTTTCCGTTGATGCTGATTTTAGCGGTTGCGATCTATTTCGTAAGCAGAATTAGCGAAGCATTGATTAAGAAATACTCAAATGAAAATAGTTAATAGCACCGCCCTCCATTGGAAGGGCATTTTTAAATTAACCTCCCTAATGAAAAAGGCATTGTAAAGCGGTAAACGTTCAAAAGAGAGAATGTTCTTTCTCCCACTAAAAAAAGTAAGGTGTATAAGATGAAAACGAAGAACCAGTTTATCTTGTGACGGATTTTTTTATCATGGAAAGGCGAGAAACCCATGAAATCATGGGTTCTTTTTATTTCTCTAGTCAACTAAATTAAGGTGCCACCAATTCAACTTTCATTCTATCAGGATCTTCAAAATAAACAGCGTAATGTTTATCGCCGCCTGCGAAGGGGTGTGTATCGGTATAAAGAATTTTAACCCCCATGCTTTTTAACTTTTCAGTCATATCATCTACTTGCTGCCGGGAACTGGCATGAAAAGCCAGGTGGTTTAGACCTGACCTGCGTCTATGATAGGGTATGTCCATAAATCGTTCCTCAGTTTGTACGAAAACGATATAAGTTTCTCCCAATTTCCAACTTCGACCGCTTTCCCAGGTTTGATACGGCTCGTAGCCTAACTCCTCTAAAAACCACCCCCAAAAAATAATCGAATTCTTTAAATTCGAAACATTTAGTTCAATATGATGAATAAGTCCTTTTGACAATAGAAGAACCCCCATTTAGAAGATTAATTATTATATGATTTAATGTAACTTAATTCAGATGAATAAGGAACTCTATTAAACTCTATTTAATTATTTAGCTGTTAATGAATAAATCTAAAGAAGAATATGCTGCTTATCGAAAGCTTTCAGCAATTTTAAGGCAAATTTAAGCTCGGATTTCATTTCAAATGTATTAAATCTTTGTTACAATAAGACAGCTTTGCCTAAAGACACGTTAATCGATTCTTCATCTTTTTTTCATGATTTCTTAAAATTTTTATGGTTTGATATGAAACTCTTTGAATGAGTCATGCGTCTCTATAAGTGTCAAAAGAAAAGAGGTTATCAATATGCTATTCAAAAAGCTATCAGAAAATAAGTCTGTAAAATGGATAGGATATACAAGCTTTTACTTACTTATTTTGCTATTATTGTTCTTTATTTACGGATTCCACACAGCAAATACGGGATCATTCATTTACAACGATTTTTAATTGGAGATTAAATTATGAAACTATTACAAACGATTCATGAATACCAGCAAACGAAACCAACACAGCCAGCATTTGTTTCTCAACATGCATCGATCACATATGATGAACTTTGGCATTTATCAGACCAAATGGCTGGTGCGATCGATGCAGTCGCAGCTGGCAGTGAACCTGTCATTGTATACGGTCATATGGAGCCAGAGATGCTGATTTCTTTCTTAGGCAGTGTGAAATCAGGCAGACCATATATTCCGGTCGATATCTCAATACCTGTCGAGCGTATCGTCTCAATTATTGAAAGCTCAAAAGCCAGTCTATTGATTTGTGCAAATGAGCAGAATGTATTAGATGTAGAAGAACACATTGAAGTGAAGAGTGCGGCATCGCTTTTAGCACTTGAAAAAGAAGCACCGCCATCCACGCAGTGGGTTCAACAAGATGATGTTTTCTACATTATTTATACATCTGGTAGTACCGGAAAACCGAAGGGCGTTCAGGTAACTGCCAATAATTTAGAAAGCTTTACAGAGTGGATGTGCCGTGACTTCCCAATTGGTGAGGGACGTACATTCTTAAATCAAGCACCATTTTCTTTTGACTTATCAGTGATGGATCTCTATCCAGCGCTTCAATCAGGCGGCACGCTTTACTGTTTAGTAAAAGATCTCGTCAATAAGCCAAAGGATATGTTTGCAGCACTTGGTCAATCTGACGTTGAAGTGTGGACATCAACACCTTCTTTTGTGCAAATGTGCTTAATGGACCCTTCCTTTACAGGGGAGCTTTTACCTGAGCTGAAAGTTTTCTTGTTCTGCGGTGAGGCGCTTCCTGTAGCTGTAGCAAGTGCACTTCTGGAGCGTTTTCCAAAGGCGCAGGTCTTTAATACGTATGGTCCAACTGAAGCAACTGTTGCAATCACATCGATTGAAGTCACGCAGGAGATTCTTGATCAGCACGATTCTTTACCAGTCGGCTATGCCAAACCTGATACAGACATCGTCATTTTAGATGAAGAAGGCAAGACACTTCTTGATGGTGAAAAAGGAGAAATTGTCATCGTGGGGCCAAGCGTCACGAGAGGCTACTTAGGTGAACAAGCCTTGACAGATAAAGTGTTCTTTGAATACGAAGGACGTCCTGCTTACCGTACAGGTGACGCAGGTGTGGCGCAGGATGGTTTAATTACGTGCCATGGCCGTCTCGACTATCAAATTAAGCTTCATGGATACCGGATGGAGCTTGAAGAAATTGAATATCATGTAAGCGAGACAACCTATGTCAATGCTTGTGTGATTGTGCCATTCCAGCCAAACGGTCATGTTGAGTACTTGATTGCAGCGATTGTTCCAGCAGCTCATTCATTTGAAAAAGAGTATCAGCTGACAAGCGCGATTAAGAAAGAAATGGCGGATTCACTGCCAGCGTACATGATCCCAAGAAAGTTTGTCTATCTTGAGCAGCTGTACATGACGCCAAACGGGAAGGTTGACCGTAAGAGAATCGCGAAAGAGGTTCTTCTATGATTCCGTTTAGTTCATTCTTTTTCTTCATTCTAATTGGTATTCTTCTTTTGCCGACGATCATTCTTGGTCTTCGCGGCAAAAGAATGCAGGGCTACAACATGTTTGCAACGGTTGTGGCGCTGGCACTTATTTTCTCAAAGGATGCCCATGGCGCGCTGCTGCTCTTCTTGTTCACGGTGTGGCAAGTCTTCATCATCCGCCTGTACCTTGCATACAGGTTAAAGGCGAATCAGGCATCTGTTTTCTATGCAGCAGTGGTGGCATCTATTTTGCCGCTTGTGCTGTCTAAGATTTTACCGTTCTTTTTAACTCATCAGCCGCACCAGCCGCCGCCAATGAACTGGCTGAGCTTTTTGGGGATCTCGTACTTAACATTTAAAGGTGTTCAGTTAATTATCGAGACAAGAGACGGCTTGATTAAGAAGAAAATTCCGATTCACCGTTTGGTCTATTTCATTGTCTTTTTCCCGACGATTTCATCAGGTCCGATTGACCGTTACCGCCGATTTGAAAAAGATATGGATACACCGCCTGAAAAGGAAGCATACAGTGATCTTCTATATGCCGGTATTCATAAAATTTTCATTGGCTTCTTATATAAGTTCATTATTGGTTATCTAATTCACACATATATTCTGATGAATATTCATCATATTAGCAGCAGTCACTTTGTTCAGCAGTTAACGTATATGTATGCTTACAGCATGTATTTGTTCTTTGACTTTGCTGGATATACAGCATTTGCTGTAGGTGTGAGTTATATTATGGGCATTAAATCACCAGAGAACTTTAATAAACCGTTTATCAGCCGAAACATTAAAGACTTCTGGAATCGCTGGCATATGTCCCTGTCCTTCTGGTTCAGAGACTACGTGTTTATGAGATTTGTGTTCTTTATGACTAAAAAGAAGTGGATCAAGAACCGAATGGCTGTATCAAATATTGGGTACTTTGTCCTCTTTCTATTGATGGGTGCTTGGCATGGTCTTGCCCTTCAATATATTATTTACGGACTATATCATGCAGTTGTCATGTCCGGTTACAATTTATTTGAGAAATGGAATAAAAAGCACAAGTGGTGGCCGGATAATAAGGTCACAATGGTTGTGTCGATCATTATTACATTCCATGTGATTTGTTTCGGATTTTATATTTTTTCAGGAAAACCATTTCATCATTAATGATTAAGGGAGTAGAAAATTATGGAATTTAAAAATCAAGTATACGGTATTATTGCAGAGGTTTGTCAGGACGACGTTGTGAAAGAAAATCCAGAGATTGCGATTTTTGAAGAAGGTCTTCTTGATTCATTTGGTACAGTAGAACTGCTTATGGCAATTGAAAGTCAACTCGGAATTACTGTTCCGATTACAGAATTCGATCGTGATGTGTGGGATACGCCGAATCATATTGCTGAGCAGCTGGCAGAGATGAAGTAATGAAAAAGCGTTTTTTTGGGCCGCTTATTTTAGCGGCTGTTCTATTCATTGGTGTTCTTCTTGTACCAAATGCATGGCTCTCACACCTGATCCCAAAAGACAAATTACAAAAGTCAGCCACAGAATTAGATCCAGGGATGTTCCAAGGGCTCTATTTACAAGATGAAATGCTAAAAGATCCAACTTATTTGCCGATCTATGGATCTTCTGAACTATCACGTTTTGATCCATATCACCCTTCGAATTTCTTTCATGAGAATCCTCAAGGGTTTACACCTTATCTTATTGGAAAAGGTGGATCGCAATCATTAATTCATGCGATGAACTTTGCAGCGCATATGGATGAATTAAAAGGGAAGAAGCTTGTATTTATCGTGTCCCCGCAGTGGTTTGTGAAATGGGGATCTGACGAGAATCACTTTGCACCTAACTATTCAGCGCTTCAAGCACTTAATCTCGCCTATAATAAAGAAATTGATCCAACTGTGAAAAAAGAGCTCATCAAAAGAATCATGAAGTTTAAAGCAGTCAAAAATGACATGGTGATTACAGAGCTTTTTAAAGCAGAGTTATCTGGGAACAAGTTCGCTTATGGCGCGATTTCTCCTATTGCGAAAATGTACTATGGCATGCTTCAAAAGAAAGACATGTACTATACGATTGGATCGGGGCATGAGCGCAAGCTTCAACCGTCTCCTTCAGTCAAAGGAAAAACATGGGCTGAGCTTGAAAAAGAAGCGAGCATTTTTGGTGCGAAAAGAGCAGGGGACAACCCGTTTTATATTAATCAAAAACTGTTTGACCACAAGCTGAAACCGATCATGAAAAAGATGAAGGATTCCCGTGAAGGCCATTCTTATGCGGAATCACCAGAATACAAAGATTTTCAAATCATGCTGGATATTTTAAAACAGGCAGGGGCAAAGCCTTTGTTTGTAACGATTCCTGTCAACGGAAAGTGGTATGATTACACCGGTTTTCCGAAAGAAGGCCGTACAGGTTATTATGAAAAAATCAATCGTCAAATTCGAGATAATGGGTATGAAGTCGCGGATTTGACTAAGCATGAGTACGATCCATATTTCTTTAAAGATACGATTCATGTGTCTTATAAAGGATGGGTGTACATCGATAAGGCAATTGAAAAGTTTTACAAAGAGCAGTAGAATGCAGCAGCTTTCTGCTGCTTTTTGTTTGTCGAATCGGCGGATATCTTGTATAACTAAGGGAAAAGGGCTATGCTGTAGATGGAGGCGATATGATGAATCGTTCTGAGAAAAAAGAACTATTAAAGCGTTCGAAGAAGCATTTTAATGATCATGCCTTTTGGGAAAAGTTAAAAAAGACGGCACAAAAAGCTGGTGTCTCTCTTGTCTATGCTGTGCTATTACTTTACTATACATTGCAAAAACCCGAAGTGCCGGTCAAAGCAAAGACCTTGATTATTGGAGCACTCGGCTATTTTATCCTTCCACTTGATCTCATTCCGGATACATTGATTGGTGTCGGCTATACAGATGATTTAGGAGCCATTACATTTGCTCTGCTTCAAGTAGCAATGTACATTGATGATGATGTGAAAGGGAAAGCAAAAGACAGGCTGTCAAAATGGTTCGGCGAAAAAACCGATACGTCTTTGATTGATCAAAAGCTTGAGGATGGCGGTATGCCGTCTGTATAAAGAAAAGCCTCCGTTATTGGAGGCTTTAGCGTGTAGACAAATCCTCGCATTCGTTGTCAGGTCTGCGCTCCAGTGCTCACGAATGTTTCAATTCGCTCCGCTCCGGTGCTCGTCCTTCCTAGGGCTGCAAAGGTTTTCTATCACGCTGAAAAGAAGACAAAGGGCTAAAATGATTTTCATTTTAGCCCTTTGTCAACAATCTGAAGCCCCTGTTATTGGAGGCTTTTTTCTTTACCCTAAAAATTTCACGCAAACTGGATGAGGGACGGTAATGTCTGATTGTAAGACAGTGAGTCGTCCTGTTTCTTTGTCGCGTTTGTATAACACAAGGTTGCTAGATTCTTGGTTTGAACCGACGAGGAATTCTTCTGTTGGATCAAGTACAAAATCTCTAGGCCAGTTTCCTTCAGAAGAAGCAATCTCGACAAGGCTTAATTGGCCGTCAGCGTCTGCTTTAAAAATCGCAATGCTGTCATGACCGCGATTTCCTGCATAAACAAATTGTCCGTCTGAAGAGACATGAATGGCACTTCCTTGATTGTTCTCCGTAAAATCGCTTGGAATGGTCGCGATTGTTTGGATCTCTTCAAAATGACCATCTTCAAAGTAACGAAGCACAATGACCTCTGAGCTTAGCTCTGTCATGACATATGCCACAGGTTTCGTTGGGTGGAATGTGATATGACGAGGTCCGCTGCCTGGCTTTGTTTCAAATGTATGAGCAAGCTCAAGTTTGCCGTCTTCTTTCTTATACGTATAAATTCCATCTGTTCCAAGGTCAACAGCCACTGCAAATTGTTCATCTGGCGTGAGACCCATAAAGTGAGTGTGCGGTTTTTCCTGACGATCTTCGTTAGGGCCAGTTCCTTCATGCTGTGCCTGTGAGAGCGTGCGGATCACTGAGCCATTTTTAGCATCGATTTCATACATCTCTGCTGTCCCTTTATGATAGTTCGCTGTATACGCCGTTTTCGTTTGACTGTCCACGCTGACGTGGCAAGGAGAAGCTCCATCGGCAAGCTCTTGGTTGATGAAGTGAAGTCTGCCTGTTGTTGAATCAATTTGATACGCAGCAAGGCCGCCCTGTGATCCTTTTTTCACAACAGCATAAACAAACTTTTGATCCTCTGACACGGTTAAATATGTAGGATTTTCAAGCTCAGCAGCGACTTCTACTTGCTCAATCTGCTGCTTGTCCGTATTTAATGTAAACGTATAAACACCTTTACTGTCTCCCTTTGTATACGTACCGATATAACCTCTGATGTTAGCCATGTATTGCCCTCCTTCTATTAGATGCTCTCATTCTATCATAAATTCATAGGAAAACGCTTTAGAAAGGCATGCCAAAAGAAAAACAAAGTCAAAGAAATCTCACAATATTCATCAAAAATGTTGTGAAAAAATATCACAAAAGTTTTCTCAAAAGAAAACCGTTCATGTAAAGTAAATAAATTGAAGAAAAAATACAAAAAATTTTAAGTTTTTTCATTCCTTGTCTAGCAAAGGTGTAAGCGTATACATTTAATTTTGATTAGTCTAAATTGTCTAATAATTTTAAAAATGCTGTTGACACTGTATGGAAAGCGGCGTAAGATGGGTTCAACAAAAGCTAAACAAACACGCAGTGCAAGCGAAAGACACTTCAATATAAAGTGTCTGAAAATTCAACTACTTTTTGTTTGAAAGAGAGGGTGCTCACTGAAAATGGAAGACCAAAAGGAACAGTGGATCTTTTTAAACGATGAACTCGTGAAAAAAGAGGATGCGAAAATTTCAGTTTACGATCATGGCTTCTTATATGGCGACGGTGTTTTCGAAGGGATTCGCGTGTATAACGGAAATATCTTTCGAATGAAAGAACATTTAGACCGCCTGTATGATTCCGCTAGATCCATTATGCTGAACATTCCATATTCACTTGAGGAACTCACGGAAAAAATGATTCATACAGTTGAAAGGAATGGCTTAAAGGATGCCTATATCCGCCTTGTCGTCTCAAGAGGAGCAGGTGATCTTGGGTTAGATCCTAACAACTGCGGGAGAGCCAATACAGTGATCATTGTAGAGCCGCTGGCCATTTTTCCAAAGCACCTATATGAAACGGGTATTGATATTGTGACGGTTCCAACAAGACGAAATCGTCCAGATGTCCTTAGCCCAAAAGTGAAATCATTAAATTATTTGAATAACATTCTTGTCCGAATCGAAGCCCATATGGCCGGTGTGAGTGAAGCGCTGATGCTGAACGATCAAGGGTACGTGGCGGAAGGTTCTGCAGACAATGTGTTTATTTATAAAAAAGGTAAGCTTTTTACACCGCCAGGTTATATTGGCGCACTTGAAGGCATTACAAGAAATGCCATCATGGAGATTGCAGAAGACTTAGGCTACGAAGTGAAAGAAGAACCATTCACAAGACATGATGTGTATACAGCTGAAGAAGTATTTCTAACAGGAACCGCAGCCGAAGTTATCGCCGTTGTAAAAGTTGACGGCCGTACAATCGGTGAAGGAAAACCTGGGTTCCACACAAACAAACTTCTTGAACAATTCCGTAAGCGAGTAGTTGAAGAGGGAGAAAAAGTCGTTTTTGCAGATGAAAACATTCATGCAAGTTAAATAGATATCGATAAACGTTGAAGAGGACTAGTAGCTTTAGAGTCAGTATCTACAGAGAGCCGGTGCTAGCTGGAAACCGGTGTTACTTTCTAAAGTGAACTCACCTCTGAGTGTCTGCTTGAAATGATAGTAGGGCAGACCGAGTGACATTGCTCACTCGTTACCAAAATGGACGAAAGATGTCCATGAGACGGCAGCAGGATTGCCGTGAACAAGGGTGGTACCGCGAAAAACAAAGCTTTTTCGCCCCTTTGACCTAGTGAAAAGTAGTGTCATTGTGGGGTGAGAAGGCTTTTTTATATGGTCTCATATCTCTATCTTGAATGGAAAAGGGTGAAAGGACTTGACTGAAGCAAGACGAAGAGGAGGAAATCAAATGGGGACAAATGTACAAATGGAGACGGAAAAATCAAAAGCACCACAAACGATGAACGGTGCACTCATGTTAATTGAAGCACTCAAAAGAGAAAAAGTAGAAGTCATTTTCGGCTATCCGGGCGGAGCAGTTTTGCCAATCTACGATAAAATTTACGATTCTGGTTTATTTCATGTCCTGCCAAGACATGAGCAGGGAGCGATTCACGCAGCAGAAGGATACGCAAGAGTATCTGGTAAACCGGGTGTGGTCATTGCCACATCAGGACCTGGAGCGACAAACCTTGTCACAGGAATTGCAGATGCGATGATTGATTCACTTCCCCTTGTTGTATTCACAGGGCAGGTGGCAACGTCAGTCATTGGATCGGATGCATTCCAAGAAGCGGATGTACTCGGCATCACAATGCCAATTACAAAGCACAGCTACCAGGTAAGAAATCCAGAGGAATTACCGGGTGTCATTAAAGAGGCATTCCATATCGCAACAACAGGCAGACCTGGTCCAGTTTTGATTGATATTCCAAAAGATGTCGCAGGCATTGAAGGAACGTTTGAATATGATCAGCCAATTGATTTACCTGGTTATCAGCCAAAAGTAGAGCCGAACTATTTGCAAATTCGCAAATTAGTAGAAGCTGTCAGCAGAGCGAAGAAACCAGTCATTCTAGCAGGAGCTGGCGTACTTCATGGCAAAGCATCTGAAGAATTAAGACAGTATGTAGAGCAGCAGCAAATCCCAGTCGCTCATACACTGCTTGGACTTGGCGGATTCCCGGCAAAGCACCCTCTTTTCCTAGGGATGGCTGGTATGCATGGCACATATGCAGCGAACATGGCTCTTCATCAATGTGATCTGCTCATTTCAATCGGAGCAAGATTTGATGACAGGGTAACAGGCAACCTCAATCATTTTGCGAAGCATGCGAAGGTCGCTCATATTGACATTGACCCAGCGGAAATCGGCAAGAACATTCATACCCATATCCCAGTTGTTGGCGACAGTAAGCTCGTTCTTGAAGAACTGATCAAGCAAGACGGGAAACAAGCAGATGCAGACGAATGGAAAAACCAATTAGATCAGTGGAAGGAAGAATATCCACTCTGGTACGTTGAAAACGAAGCAGAAGGCTTTAAGCCTCAAAAGCTGATTGAATACATTCATCAATTCACAAAAGGTGAAGCCATTGTCGCAACTGATGTCGGACAGCATCAAATGTGGGCGGCACAGTTCTATCCATTTGAAAATGCAGATAAGTGGGTCACATCTGGAGGTCTTGGCACAATGGGCTTCGGATTACCAGCAGCCATCGGCGCTCAGCTGGCTGATCAAGAGGCAACTGTTGTGGCGATTTTAGGAGACGGAGGTTTCCAAATGACCCTGCAAGAACTTGCCGTTATCCGTGAGCTGAACCTTCCAGTCAAAGTGATTGTACTCAATAATCACAGCCTTGGAATGGTAAGACAATGGCAAGAAATTTTCTACGAAGAACGCTACTCACATTCTAAATTTTCAGAGCAGCCAGACTTCGTCAAATTATCTGAAGCTTATGGCATTAAAGGAATCAGAATCTCATCAGACGAAGAGGCGAAAGAAAAGCTTGAAGAAGCCTTAACCTCTAGAGAGCCTGTTTTCATCGATGTCAATGTAGCGCGAGATGAAAAAGTATTCCCGATGGTAGCACCGGGGAAAGGACTTCATGAGATGGTGGGGGTGAAACCTTGAAAAGAATTATTGTGTTGACTGTATTAAATCGATCAGGCGTACTGAACAGAATCACAGGCCTCTTTACTAAAAGACACTACAACATTGAAAGCATTACGGTCGGCCATTCTGAGATTCAAGATGTATCACGCATCACGTTCGTCGTCCATGTAGACCAGGAGAAAGACATCGAACAGCTGACAAAACAGCTGAACAAACAAATCGATGTTCTGAAAGTAACAGACATTACAAACCAATCAATCGTTCAGCGAGAGCTGGCTTTGATAAAAGTCGTATCTGCACCAGCATCTAGAATGGAGATCACGGGTGTCATTGAACCGTTTAGAGCTTCTATTGTAGATGTGAGCAGAGAGAGTGTCGTCATTCAGGTGACAGGTGAGTCTTCAAAAATTGAAGCACTCATTGAATTACTTAAGCCATACGGCATTAAAGAAGTCGCCAGAACTGGCACCACGGCCTTTGCGAGAGATAATCAGCAAAAGCCGCAAACAAATAAAACAATTTCAATTGTCTAAACAAAAGGAGAGAGTCAAATGGTAAAAGTATATTATAACGGTGATATTCAAGAAAACGTATTAAATGGTCAAAAGGTAGCAATCATTGGTTACGGTTCACAAGGTCATGCACATGCATTGAACTTAAAAGAAAGCGGCGTAGATGTGATCGTCGGCGTAAGAAAAGGCGGATCTTATACAAAAGCACAAGAAGACGGCCATCAAGTATTCACAGTAAAAGAAGCAGCAGCACAAGCAGACGTCGTGATGGTACTACTTCCAGATGAGCAGCAAAAGAAAGTATATGATGAAGAAATCAAAGATCAATTAGAAGCTGGCAACTCACTTGTATTCGCACACGGATTCAACGTTCACTTCCATCAAATTGTTCCTCCAAGTGACGTAGACGTGTATCTTGTAGCTCCAAAAGGACCAGGACATCTTGTGAGAAGAACATATGAGCAAGGCGCTGGTGTACCTGCCCTATTTGCTATCTATCAAGATGTATCTGGCCAAGCGAAAGACAAAGCACTTGCTTATGCAAAAGCGATCGGCGGAGCAAGAGCGGGCGTTCTTGAAACAACATTTAAAGAAGAAACAGAAACGGATCTATTCGGTGAGCAGGCAGTTCTTTGTGGAGGTCTTACTTCACTAGTAAAAGCAGGATTCGAAACGTTAACAGAAGCTGGTTATCAGCCAGAGCTTGCATACTTCGAGTGTCTGCATGAACTGAAATTGATCGTTGACCTTATGTATGAAGAAGGTTTAGAAGGCATGAGATATTCAATTTCTGATACAGCACAATGGGGTGACTTCGTATCAGGACCACGCGTTGTGGATGCAAAAGTAAAAGAGTCAATGAAAGCTGTTTTGACTGATATCCAAAACGGAACATTTGCAAAAGAATGGATTGTTGAAAACCAAGTGAATCGTCCACGTTTCAATGCGATCAATGCAAATGAAAATGAGCACCAAATTGAAATCGTTGGTAGAAAGCTTCGTGAAATGATGCCTTTCGTTAAACAAGGAAAGAAAAAGGAAGCGGTGAGCGTCGGTGCGGAAAATTAATTTTTTTGACACAACACTTCGGGATGGAGAGCAATCACCAGGAGTGAACTTAAATGCACAAGAAAAGCTAATCATTGCAAAGCAGCTTGAGCGCCTTGGGGTTAATATCATTGAAGCGGGATTTCCCGCTTCATCCCGAGGGGATTTCTTAGGCGTACAAGAAATTGCAAGAACGATTAAAAACTGTTCTGTTGCTGGTCTTGCACGATGTGTGAAAGGTGACATTGATGCTGCATGGGAAGCATTAAAAGATGGAGTGGAGCCAAGGCTTCATGTCTTTATTGCCACTTCTGACATTCACCTGAAGCATAAACTCAAGAAAACACGTGAAGAAGTCGTAGAACAGGCTGTCGCAATGGTGAAATATGCGAAAGAACGTTTTCCAGTTGTCCAATGGTCAGCAGAAGATGCGTGCCGTACAGATCTTGCTTTCTTAGCAGAAATTGTAGAAAAGGTCATTGACGCTGGGGCGAGTGTCATTAACTTGCCAGATACAGTTGGATACCTAGCGCCAAAAGAGTACGGAAACATCTTTAAATATATGAAGGAACACGTTCCGAATATCGACCGCGTCAACTTGTCCGCTCACTGTCACGATGATTTAGGAATGGCTGTAGCAAACTCACTTGCTGCCATTGAAAATGGAGCAGATCAAATTGAAACGGCTGTCAACGGAATTGGCGAGCGCGCTGGAAATGCCGCTTTAGAAGAAATTGCAGTAGCTCTTCATATTCGAAAAGACTTTTACCAGGTCGAATCAACGATTCAATTGAATGAAATTAAGCGTACAAGTGATGTAGTGAGCAAATACTCAGGAATGATTGTGCCGCGTAATAAAGCAGTCGTTGGAAACAACGCATTTGCACATGAATCAGGTATTCACCAAGATGGTTTCCTCAAAGAAAAAACAACCTATGAAATTATTTCTCCAGAGCTTGTCGGCGTGACAACAGATGTGCTTGTCCTTGGAAAACACTCCGGAAGGCACGCGTTTAAAGACCGTATGAAAACACTAGGCTTTAAACTAACGGAAGACGAAATCAATAAATTCTTTGAGACTTTTAAGAACTTGACAGAGAAGAAGAAAGAAATTACAGATGATGACTTGATCTCTATTATATTAGAAGAAAAAGTAGCAGATCGAAAAATTGGCTATGAATTTGAAAGTCTGCAAGTGCACTATGGAACAGAACAAATGCCAACAGCAACGGTTTCTCTGAAAAATCAAGAAACACAGGAAGTCATCCAAGAAGCAGCTACAGGTGCAGGCAGTGTAGAGGCTGTGTACAATACGCTTGAGCGCTGTATGGAAGAAAGAATTCATTTGCTGGACTACCGCATTCAATCAAATGGAAAAGGCAGAGATGCACTAGCAGAAGTATATGTCACTGTTTCAATAGAAGGAAAAGAAACAGCAGGACGCGGTGTAGCGCAAGATGTACTTGAAGCATCGGCAAAAGCTTACGTCAATGCAGTGAACAGACATTTAATCTTCAAATCAAATCTGATTGAAATTGAGAAACATCACGCGATTTCATAGGAAAGGAGGAAGGTTCTCATGAAAAAGAAAATTGCACTTTTGCCCGGCGATGGAATCGGACCGGAAGTCGTGACATCTGCAGTCGCAGTCCTTCAAGAGACAGCGGCTCAATTTAAGCACGAATTCGAATTCGAAACTGCGCTTATTGGCGGTATCGCAATAGATGAAAAAAACAACCCGCTTCCAAAGGAAACAGTAGATGTATGCAAAGGCTCTGATGCGATTTTATTAGGAGCAGTCGGTGGACCAAAGTGGGATCAAAACCCGCCAGAGCTTCGTCCAGAAAAAGGCCTGCTCGCCATTCGTAAGCAGTTGGACTTATTTGCCAACATCCGGCCTGTAAAGGTGTTCGATAGCTTAAGCGAGGCATCTCCGTTAAAACAGGATCATATTAATGGAGTCGATTTCGTCATCGTTCGTGAATTAACAGGCGGTCTCTATTTTGGTGAACCAAGCGAACGCTATACGGATGATGAAGGAAAAGAAGCTGCCGTTGATACGCTCCTTTATACAAAGGAAGAAATTGTCCGCGTATTAAAAGAAGCGTTCGACATGGCCTTAACAAGACGGAAAAAAGTGACGTCTGTGGATAAAGCGAATGTCCTTGCTTCTAGTAAACTATGGCGGGATGCAGTAGAAGAAGTTGCTGCTCAATATCCAGAAGTTGAATTTGAGCATATGCTCGTCGACAATGCTGCCATGCAGCTGATTTACAAGCCCGCTCAATTTGATGTCATTGTGACGGAGAATATGTTCGGTGATATTTTAAGTGACGAAGCTTCTATGATTACTGGATCACTCGGCATGCTGCCATCTGCTAGTTTATCAAGCACTGGCCTTCATTTATATGAGCCAATTCATGGTTCAGCACCCGATATTGCGGGGCAAAACGTTGCAAACCCTCTGGCAACCATTTTATCAGCAGCAAGCTTGCTTAGAACATCCTTTGCATTAGAAGAAGAAGCGGCTGCAATAGAAGAAGCTGTCGAAGCTGTTCTTGCCTCTGGCAAACGAACAAAAGATTTAGCAGCAAAAGAGGGAACTTATCAAACGACTGAAGAAATCACTAATGCGGTTGTAGACGCACTCAAGCAGCGCGTGCAAACCATTGTGTAAATAGAATCTTGTGGAATTAGGTAGAGGGAGGAAAAGGGTTATGCCTCGAACAATCATCGAAAAAATATGGGATCAGCATGTAGTCAAAAGCGGCGAGGGAAAACCAGACCTTTTATATATTGATCTGCACTTGGTGCATGAAGTGACATCACCTCAAGCATTTGAAGGATTAAGACAAAAAGGACGCAAGGTGAGAAGACCTCAAAACACGTTTGCGACGATGGATCACAACATCCCAACTGTGAATCGATTTGTGATCAAAGATGAGATTGCTAAAAAGCAAGTGAGTGCCTTAGAGCGCAACTGTGCGGAATTTGGCGTTCGTCTTGCTGACCTTCACAGTGTTGACCAAGGAATCGTCCATGTCGTTGGACCTGAGCTTGGATTGACACTTCCGGGGAAAACAATCGTTTGTGGAGATAGTCATACATCAACTCACGGCGCGTTTGGTGCACTTGCCTTTGGGATCGGTACTAGTGAGGTTGAACATGTACTTTCTACACAAACACTTTGGCAGCAGCGTCCGAAAACGCTAGAAATTAGAGTAGACGGAAAGCTTCAAAAAGGGGTAACCGCCAAAGATGTCATTTTAGCCGTCATTGGTGCGCACGGCGTGAAGTTCGGCTCAGGTTATGTCATTGAATACACTGGGGAAGTATTCAGAAACATGACGATGGATGAGCGGATGACCGTTTGTAATATGTCAATTGAAGCAGGCGCAAGAGCAGGATTGATTGCACCTGATGAAGTCACCTTCGAATATTGCCGCGGACGCAAATATGCACCGCAGGGTGAAGACTTCGAAGCAGCTATTAAAGAATGGGAAGAACTTAGAACAGATCCAGGTGCAACCTACGATAAAACCATTGTGTTAGATGGAAATCAGATTTCACCAATGGTTACGTGGGGAATTAACCCAGGAATGGTACTGCCTGTGGATGCATCAATCCCAGGACCTGAGGACTTTGCACAAGAAGATGATCAAAAAGAAGCAATTCGTGCTTACGAATACATGGGTGTCCACCCGCATCAGCGTATAGAAGATATTACGATTGAGCATGTCTTTATCGGCTCATGTACGAACTCAAGAATGACTGATTTACGTCAAGCTGCTTCTATGATTGAAGGACAAAAAGTAGCAGATCATGTCAGAGCGATTGTGGTGCCTGGCTCTCAAAGTGTCAAATTGCAAGCAGAAAAAGAAGGTCTTCATGAAATCTTCCTTGAAGCAGGATTTGAATGGAGAGAATCAGGCTGCAGTATGTGCCTTAGTATGAATAACGATGTGGTACCGGAGGGCGAACGCTGCGCGTCCACATCAAACCGTAACTTTGAAGGGCGTCAAGGGAAGGGTGCGAGAACGCATCTTGTCAGCCCGGCAATGGCTGCAATGGCTGCGATACATGGCCGCTTTGTCGATGTCAGGAAGTTTAATCAAGAGAAAACAGTCGTGTAAGGAGTTGTCATAGATGGAGCCTTTAGTCACTCATAAAGGGAAAGCCGCTGTGCTTAACCGGATCAATGTAGATACAGATCAAATTATTCCGAAACAATTTTTAAAAAGAATCGAACGAACAGGATATGGCCGCTTTGCCTTTTTCGACTGGCGTTATTTAGCCGATGGCAGCCCAAATCCAGATTTCGAACTAAATCAGCCGATCTATGAAGGAGCATCCATTTTGATCGCAGGAGAAAACTTTGGCTGCGGATCATCTAGGGAACATGCTCCTTGGGCGCTTGATGATTATGGCTTTAAAATTGTCATCGCACCATCATTCGCAGATATATTTCATCAAAACTGCTTTAAAAATGGGATGCTTCCGATTCGCCTTGATTATGATGTGTGGAAAACCTTCGCAGCGTCATATGAGAACAAAGGGTATGAGATGACGGTTGATCTTGAAAAACAGCAAATAGAAGATCACGAAGGGAATATCACCCCTTTTCAAGTTGACCCTCACTGGAGAGAAATGCTCCTAAATGGTTATGATGAGATTTCATTAACATTACTACTAGAAGATGACATTCAAGCATTTGAAGAAAAGCGCAGCAGCTGGCTGCGCGCTTAAGCAACGAGAAGCTGTCCGCCCGAGGTGTGACGGCTTCTTTTTTGCATGAAAACCTCTCGTTACTTGTGTTTACTAATCTTCGTTGGTAAACTGATAAAAAATATGCGCCCGAAAGGAACGTAAGCATGAAGCATGACAAGAAGAAAGATAATGTCATTTTGTTTCCTGGTCTGAAAGAAAGACTGATTGAAAAAGGAATGGCAGCATTAAAAGATAAGCAGTATCAAGAGGCGCTTCACTTGTTTTCAGAAGCTAAATCGTATGATGACGATGAAGAATCCGATATTCACCTCGGAATGGCCATTTGTTTTCTGGAGCTGGGTGAGCTGCAGGATGCAAAGCGTGTTTGTGAAAAAATGCTGCATGAAGGATATGGCCACTATTTCACTGTGCTCCAAGTGTATATGACGATCCTCATTCAGCTGAAAGAATATGAAGAAGTCAAACAGACGATTGAGGCTGTGCTCGAGGAAAACCATCTTCCGGCAGAAAGCGCGGAGCATTTTTACAAGCTGCTCGAATTTAGCAGAAAAATGATCGAATCACCTGAAGAGATTTTAGATGAAGATGAGGACGCCGGAAGTGAGGTCAACATAGATGATATGCTGAAGCGTCCGGAAGAACAGGTCCAGTTCATTCATTCATTGAAAGACCGGAATATTACACCGCATATGGGTCTATTAAATACAATCTTACAAAATCCTGATGGGAACCCTTTGGTCAAATCAATGATCCTGCAGCTTCTGGCAGATCATGATGTGGCAAAACCGGTTCATGTGACAAAATTCGGTGATTCTTTAACCCTTATTCCTTCTGAGGCTGTAAAGCCAGAGCAGATGCCGCTTCTTCAGCAAGTCCTTCGTATGCTTGATGACACGCTCGGCAATGAGAATCCGACCCTTTACCAAGCCGTGGAAGAGTTATGGCGCCGGCACTTATTTGTGTTGTATCCATTTCTTCCTAAATACACAGATCCGAGTCTTTGGGCAGCGGCACTTCATAAAGTCGGCTATGAAATGCATGGGATTGAGATTGAACTCGAAGAATTGCATCTATTGTATGAATTTAACGAACGAGAGCTGAGAGAAGCTTGCACAATGCTGAAAGATATTGAAGAAATTTCTTATTTGTAATTTGTCGATTTAGTTGAAAGACGGACTTGTTATGTTATAATATAATGGTTGTATTTGTGCATATATAGTGCAGTTGTCAGATTCCAACGGTTGAAAGACGATATGTATAATCAAGTCAAATGTTGTATACATAATGCAAGCTTCTTAGCGGAGTGCGTGGTTTTTGATTGGACGAAGTCTTTATGATGCTTTAGAATGGAGCAACGCACAATCTGAATAGATTTTTGGAGGGAAACACACATGTCAGTAAAATGGGAAAAACAAGAAGGTAACGAAGGCGTTCTAACTGTAGAAGTTGACGCTGAAACATTTAACAAAGCACTTGATGATGCATTTAAGAAAGTGGTTAAGCAAGTATCGATCCCTGGATTCCGTAAAGGGAAAGTACCACGTGGTCTTTTCGAGCAGCGTTTTGGTGTAGAATCTCTTTATCAAGATGCATTAGATATTCTTCTTCCGGTTGAATATCCAAAAGCAATCGACGAAGCTGGTATCGAGCCAGTTGACCGCCCTGAAATCGATGTTGAGAAAATCGAAAAAGGCGAAAACTTAATCTTCACTGCAAAAGTAACAGTGAAGCCTGAAGTAAAACTTGGTGACTACAAAGGTCTTAACGTAGAAAAAGACGACACAGCTGTTACTGATGAAGATGTACAAGAAGAGCTTAAAGGCATGCAAAACCGTCAAGCTGAGCTTGTTGTCAAAGAAGAAGGCGCAATCGAAAACGGCGATACAGTTGTTCTTGATTTCGAAGGATTCGTTGATGGAGAAGCATTCGAAGGCGGAAAAGCTGAGAACTACTCTCTTGAAGTAGGTTCTGGTTCATTCATTCCTGGTTTCGAAGAGCAATTAGTTGGTCTTGAAGCTGGCGCTGAAAAAGACGTAGAAGTTACATTCCCAGAAGAATACCATGCTGAAGACCTTGCAGGTAAACCAGCTGTATTCAAAGTGAAAATTCATGAAATCAAAGCAAAAGAACTTCCAGCACTTGACGATGAGTTCGCTAAAGATGTTGATGAAGAAGTAGAAACGCTTGCTGAGTTAACTGAAAAAACGAAGAAACGTCTTGAAGAAGCAAAAGAAAACGAAGCAGAAGGAAAACTTCGTGAAGAGCTAGTTGCGAAAGCTTCTGAAAATGCGGAAGTTGACATCCCACAAGCGATGGTTGACACTGAGCTAGACCGCATGATGAAAGAATTCGAACAACGTCTCCAAATGCAAGGAATGAACCTTGAGCTTTACTTCCAATTCTCTGGACAAGATGAAGATGCGCTGAAAGAGCAAATGAAAGAAGATGCTGCTAAACGCGTAAAATCTAACCTAACACTTGAAGCAATTGCTGCTGCAGAAAACTTACAAGTGTCTGACGAAGAAGTGGAAGAAGAACTTTCAAAAATGGCTGAAGCATACAACATGCCAATTGAAAATATCAAACAAGCGATCGGATCTACTGAAGCAATGAAAGAAGATCTAAAAGTTCGTAAAGCAATTGATTTTCTTGTAGAAAACCGTTAATATGGTGCATAATAATAAAACAGGGCGCGAGTGACTCGTGCCTTGTTTTGTACAATTTTTGACTTATCATCGCTTCTTTTGGAAACGATAGTGTAAGTCGCATCTTTCTGTCATACATATCTCAATGTGCAGTGTTAGAAACACATCGTTACCGTCTTTTAGGAAAGTATGGTAAAATGCATACATACTGGACCCAGAAAGGTAGCTGACTGTTAGCTACAGGCAAGTGAAGAAGAATAAGGGGTGAAAGAATGTTTAAATTCAACGAGGAAAAAGGTCAATTAAAATGCTCGTTTTGCGGAAAAACGCAAGATCAAGTGCGTAAACTGGTCGCAGGACCTGGCGTATATATATGTGATGAATGTATCGAGCTTTGCACGGAAATAGTTGAAGAAGAGCTCGGCACAGAGGAAGAAGTTGAATTCAAGGATGTTCCGAAGCCTCATGAAATTCGGGAGATTCTTGATGAATATGTCATCGGACAAGACAATGCGAAAAAATCCTTAGCTGTAGCGGTGTATAACCACTACAAACGGATCAATTCCAACAGCAAGATTGATGATGTTGAGCTTTCGAAAAGTAATATTTCTATGATTGGACCAACAGGAAGCGGTAAAACATTACTTGCTCAAACACTTGCACGTATTTTAAATGTTCCATTTGCGATCGCAGATGCAACATCATTAACTGAAGCGGGTTATGTTGGTGAAGACGTAGAGAATATTTTACTAAAGCTGATCCAGGCAGCGGATTATGATGTAGAAAAAGCGGAAAAAGGCATTATCTACATCGATGAGATCGATAAAGTAGCAAGAAAATCAGAAAACCCTTCTATCACTCGCGATGTATCTGGGGAAGGCGTCCAGCAAGCCCTTTTGAAAATTCTTGAAGGAACAGTCGCTAGTGTACCGCCTCAAGGTGGACGTAAGCATCCGCATCAAGAATTCATTCAAATTGATACGACGAACATCCTCTTCATTTGTGGAGGAGCCTTTGACGGGATTGAGCAAATCATCAAACGCCGCTTAGGTCAAAAAGTAATTGGATTCGGTGCGGAAAATAAAGTCGAAGATCTTGAAAAAGAAGTCCTTCTATCAAAAGTACTGCCAGAAGACTTGCTTCGCTTCGGTTTAATTCCAGAATTCATCGGTCGTCTGCCGGTTATTGCAAGCCTAGAGCCGTTAGATGAAAAAGCACTTGTAGAAATCTTGACGAAGCCTAAAAATGCGCTTGTTAAGCAATATACAAAAATGCTTGAGCTTGACGATGTAGAGCTTGAATTTGAAGAAGATGCTCTTAGCGAAATTGCGAAAAAGGCAATTGAGCGTAAAACAGGAGCTCGTGGTCTTCGCTCGATCATTGAAGGCATCATGCTTGATGTCATGTTTGACCTTCCATCTCGTGATGATATTGAAAAATGTGTCATCACTGGTGCAACGGTTGCTGATGGTGAGCCGCCGCGTCTTGTGTTAAAGGATGGCACAGTCGTCAACAAGGATACTAAAACATCTGCATAAGAGAAGTCTCGCTCCTGAATCATTTTGATTCAGGAGTTTTTTATTTATCGTGGAAGACGTGTTTATTCCGTCCAGCTCTAGGAAATACTAGCAGACAGAAACCAATACATAAGATAGATGAAGGAGGGAGCACCGATTGAGCTGGACAGGAATCGTATTATTCATACAGCTGTTCTTTGGTATCGTCATCGGGCTGTACTTTTGGAACTTACTGCGAAATCAGCGTACACAAAAGGTGACGATAGACAAAGAATCAAAGAAAGAAATGGAAGCGCTCAGAAAGATGCGGTCAATCAAGCTGAGTGAGCCTTTATCAGAGAGAGTCCGGCCAAAGGGATTTCAAGATATTGTAGGGCAGGAAGACGGCATTCGTGCTCTAAAAGCAGCGCTGTGCGGTCCAAATCCTCAGCATGTCATAGTCTACGGACCCCCGGGGGTTGGAAAAACAGCCGCTGCCCGTCTTGTTATGGAAGAAGCGAAACGTCATGCTGATTCACCGTTTAAGAAAGATGCGGTATTTGTGGAGCTCGATGCCACAACCGCAAGATTCGATGAACGTGGCATTGCAGACCCACTCATTGGCTCCGTGCATGACCCGATTTACCAAGGGGCGGGAGCAATGGGACAGGCAGGTATTCCGCAGCCAAAACAAGGAGCCGTTACGCATGCTCATGGCGGGGTTCTGTTTATCGATGAAATTGGTGAACTGCATCCGATCCAAATGAACAAAATGCTGAAAGTCCTTGAAGATCGGAAAGTATTTTTAGACAGTGCTTACTATAGTGAGGAAAACACCCAAATTCCGAATCACATTCATGATATTTTTCAAAATGGGCTTCCGGCTGATTTTCGATTGATTGGTGCTACGACAAGAACACCTGAAGAAATTCCACCAGCGATTCGATCGAGGTGCTTAGAAATTTTCTTTAAGGACCTTGACCAGCATGAACTGAAAATTGTCGCTGCTAAGGCTGTCCAGAAAATCCAAAAGGAATTATGTGATGAAGGGCTGAACTTGTTAACCTCTTATGTGAAAAATGGCCGTGAAGCAGTCAATATGGTGCAGATCGCCGCTGGAATGGCCGTCACGGAAAACAGAAAAGACATCACGATCGCCGATGTCGAGTGGGTCATTCACTCAAGCCAGCTGACACCAAGATATGAACAAAAAGTACCGGAAAAGCCAAAAGTCGGTGTAGTGAATGGTCTGGCAGTCTACGGACCAAACAGCGGTGCCTTGCTCGAGATTGAAGTGAATATATGTAAGGCACTCGAAAAAGGAAGTATCAACATTACAGGCATTGCAGAAGAAGAAAGCATTGGCAGTCAGTCTAAATCTATTCGACGAAAAAGTATGGCAAAAGGATCTGTTGAAAATGTATTAACAGTGCTGAGAAACTTAGGGATACGGACAAATGAATATGACATCCATATTAATTTTCCAGGCGGTGCCCCTATTGATGGACCGTCTGCTGGGATTGCCATGGCGGCAGCGATTTTCTCTGCCATTCATCAAATCCCGATTGATCATCTGACAGCAATGACAGGTGAAATCGGATTGCAGGGTCAGGTGAAGCCGATCGGCGGTGTAATACCGAAGATTAAGGCGGCGAAACAAGCTGGTGCCACAACTGTGATTATTCCTTATGACAACCAGCAGTCGATCTTAAAAGAGATTGAAGGCGTCACCATTGTGCCTGTGAAGCACTTCCAAGAGGTGCTGGATCACTGTTTGGTCAACCCTCCAGACGAGAAGAAAGATGGACTAGAAGAGGAAATGAAAAGAAAATCTGTTTAATCCCCATCACATATGGGGATTTTTTAGTGAAATAGATCTTTTTTTCTTTTTCAAGATAAAAAGAAAGGGTATACTACGGTAAGATCATCATTTCTCAAGTCTTTTACATTGTACAAGACTGAAACAGGTATATTATAATGATTCATACTAGTGACGGAGGTGTCAATCAACATGGCAGATGAAATCAAAAAGAATGTTCCGCTCCTCCCATTGCGAGGCTTGCTTGTTTATCCAACAATGGTCTTGCATTTGGACGTTGGACGCGAGAAGTCTGTTCAAGCATTAGAACAGGCGATGATGAACGATCATATGATTTTTCTAGCAACACAGCGGGAAATTTCAATAGATGAACCAGGTGAAGAGGAAATTTTCAAAGTCGGCACCTACACAAAAATCAAACAAATGCTGAAGCTGCCGAATGGAACGATTCGTGTACTCGTTGAAGGCTTAAATCGAGCGCAGATCGAGTCATATGTGGAGCTTGAGGACTATACGTCCGTCGATATTAAAGAATTGGCAGAAGAAGAGTTAAAGGACGCAGAAGCAGAAGCACTCATGCGCACTTTGTTAGATCACTTTGATCAGTACATAAAAATTTCAAAAAAAATCTCAGCTGAAACATATGCAACGGTGACGGATATTGAGGAACCGGGGAGAATGGCAGATATCGTCGCTTCTCACCTGCCGCTCAAATTAAAGGACAAACAAGAAGTACTGGAAACAGTGGATGTCAAAAAACGTCTGAATCGTGTCATCAGCTTAATCCACAATGAAAAAGAAGTGCTGGAAATTGAAAAGAAAATTGGCCAGCGCGTCAAACGTTCAATGGAACGAACGCAAAAAGAATATTATTTGCGTGAACAAATGAAAGCCATTCAAAAGGAGCTTGGAGACAAGGAAGGAAAAACAGGCGAAGTCAGTTCATTAATGTCTAAAATCGAAGAGTCCAGCATGCCGGATTCTGTTCGTGAAACGGCGCTAAAAGAATTGAACCGTTATGAAAAAATTCCTTCAAGCTCTGCGGAGAGCTCTGTCATTCGAAATTATATTGATTGGCTGATTAATCTTCCATGGGGCATCTATACAGAAGATCGTCTAGATTTAAAGCTTGCAAGTGAAATTTTAGATGATGAGCATCATGGACTGGAAAAAGTCAAAGAACGTGTACTTGAATACCTTGCTGTACAGAAGCTGACCAATTCATTAAAAGGACCGATTCTTTGCTTAGCAGGACCTCCTGGGGTAGGGAAAACGTCACTTGCCAAATCGATTGCTAAATCACTTGACCGAAAGTTTATCCGTATCTCTCTTGGCGGGGTGCGTGATGAATCTGAAATTCGCGGACATAGAAGAACATATGTAGGGGCGATGCCAGGCCGTATCATTCGTGGGATGAGTAAGGCAGGCACAATGAATCCAGTGTTTCTTTTAGATGAAATCGATAAGATGTCCTCTGATTTTAGAGGTGATCCGTCTTCTGCGATGCTTGAAGTGCTGGATCCAGAGCAAAATCACAACTTTAGCGATCACTATATTGAAGAGACATTTGATTTATCACAGGTGTTATTTATTGCCACTGCCAACAATTTAGCAACCATTCCAGGTCCACTTCGTGATAGAATGGAGATTATCACGATTGCAGGGTATACAGAGGTTGAAAAAGCAGAGATTGTGAAAGATCATCTTCTGCCGAAGCAGCTAAAGGAGCACGGATTAAAGAAAGGGAACTTGCAGCTTCGTGAAGCAGCGATTTATGATATGATTCGCTATTACACAAGAGAAGCAGGAGTTCGTGGATTAGAGCGTCAGCTTGCAGCCATTTGCCGAAAAGCGGCAAGAGCGATTGTGGCTGAAGACCGCAAGCGCATCACAGTGACGGAAAAGAACTTATCTGAATTTCTCGGAAAAAGACTTTACCGTTATGGTCAGGCTGAAACGACAGACCAAGTCGGGGTTGTCACAGGACTTGCGTATACGACAGTTGGCGGAGACACCTTATCCATTGAGGTATCACTTTCTCCTGGTAAAGGCAAGCTCTTGTTAACAGGTAAGCTTGGTGATGTCATGAGAGAATCTGCACAGGCGGCATTCAGTTATATTCGTTCCAAAGCAGATGAACTGAACATTGATCCTAATTTTAATGAAAAGCACGATATTCATATCCATGTTCCAGAGGGTGCGGTTCCAAAGGACGGGCCATCAGCTGGTATCACCATTGCGACGGCTCTTGTATCAGCACTCACAGGACGTCCTGTATCAAAAGAGGTTGGTATGACAGGAGAGATAACGTTAAGAGGAAGAGTGCTTCCGATTGGCGGACTAAAAGAAAAAGCATTAGGCGCACATCGTGCAGGATTGAAAACCATCATTCTTCCAAAGGACAATGAGAAGGATATTGATGATATTCCTGAAAGTGTGAGAGAAGGACTAACCTTTATTCCGGTCTCACATTTAGATGAGGTGCTTGAGAAAGCGTTGGTAGGAGAGGGAAGATGAAAGTAACAAAATCAGATATCGTCATTAGTGCGGTGAAACCAGAGCAGTACCCGAGCGGCGGACTGCCTGAAATCGCGCTTGCTGGACGATCAAATGTTGGAAAGTCCTCGTTCATCAACTCATTGATTAATCGTAAAAATTTAGCGCGTACGTCTTCTAAACCAGGTAAGACCCAGACGCTTAATTTCTACATTATTAATGATATGCTCCATTTTGTGGACGTTCCGGGCTACGGTTTTGCCAAAGTATCAAAAACAGAGCGCGAAGCCTGGGGTAGAATGATCGAAACGTATATTACAATGCGTGAAGAATTAAAAGCAGTCGTCCAAATTGTGGACCTGCGCCATAAGCCATCAGTAGATGATGTGAACATGTATGAATTCCTTAAATATTACGGAGTTCCCGTGATCGTCATCGCAACAAAAGCGGATAAAATTCCAAAAGGTAAATGGGAAAAACATGCGAAAGTCGTCAAACAGACGCTCGACATTGACCCATCAGATGAACTCATCTTATTCTCTTCTGAAACAAAAAAGGGAAAAGATGAAGCCTGGAATGCGATCCTTGCGAAGGTAAACGGCTAAAAAAAGGCATCTGCGATGAGCAGATGCTTTTTTATCTTTGTCTTCTTTTCGGCGTGATAAGAAAACCCTTGAAGTCTAGAAAGGACGAGTACTGGCGCGGAGCGAATTTGCTATTCGTGAGCACCAGCACGCAGGACTGACACCGAATGCGAGGGTTTGTCTTTACGCTGAAGGCATCTGCCATGAGCAGATGCCTTTTTTATTGTATAAGTTATTTCCTTTTTAAAAATAATAAGAGGAGACTGATAGCAATCAGTACATAAGGCCAGTACAATTCAAAGCCGGAAGTAGGGATCGAAAGGGAACTTAGCTGTTTTGTAATTTGCTGAAAGAAATAAAGGAACAAACCGAGTGCGATCAGCACAACACTTTCAATTCGATATTCTTTTTTCTGAGATGATTTCACAAAGAGTGCAAGTCCTACGATGAACACAATCATTGTAAATGTGTCTGGCCAGTGGTCCAATTTAGGCTGTAGAATAAAGTGTAGCGAAAGGCCTGTCATGAGCATACCGATAAACACATGAGCGCTTTCTTGCTCCTTTTTTCCTTGATATAAGAACGCGAGGCCAAAAAGCAGTATAAGTGTATACCATTTCTCTTGATCCTTCCAAATGTCAAATTGACCTCCTGAGAGAATGGCATATAGCGCTACAGCCAATAAAGTGAGCGGCAGCAAAATGGATTTCTTCTTCAAAGATGTCACCTTCTTTTAAGCAGATCATTTGTCCGCACGCGCCAAATCTGGTAAATTGCTTGAAGTGATGATCTGGCATAATTGGTGTCGAACATTTTTCTACTATATCACAACATTTTTGAAATCTGTTCACAATTTTTATCCAGTTAAAAATGAATATATGTTATAATCATTATAAATAATAAATTCTATATTGTAATTATTATAAATTAGACAGGGCGTTGGGGGTGCAAGCTGAAGTTATGCATATTCTTGTTGTGGGTTTAGATTATAAAACAGCCCCTGTTGAGATACGGGAACAGCTGAGCTTTGAACCGAGTGAGCTCGGAACAGCGATGTCCAAGCTTAAAGAAGAAAAAAGCATTCTAGAGAATATCGTCATCTCAACATGTAATCGAACAGAGATCTACGCAGTAGTAGATCAGCTTCATACTGGACGGTTTTATATAAAAAGATTTTTAGCCGATTGGTTCGGTTTAGAAAAGGAAGATGTCTCTCCATATTTGAAGTTTTATGAAAACGATGGAGCGGTTGAGCATTTATTCCGTGTGGCTTGTGGACTTGATTCCATGGTCATTGGTGAAACGCAAATACTCGGTCAAGTACGTTCCAGCTTTAAAGTAGCTCAAGAGGAGAAGACCATTGGTACCGTTTTCAATTATTTATTTAAACAGGCGGTAACCGTTGCGAAGCGCTCTCATGCGGAAACGGATATTGCGTCTAATGCCGTGTCTGTCAGCTATGCAGCTGTTGAGCTTGCCAAAAAAATATTTGGACGTCTTTCTGATAAGCATGTCCTGATTCTTGGTGCGGGCAAAATGGGCGAACTGGCGGCTCAAAACCTTCAAGGTCAAGGAATTGGCCAAGTAACGGTCATCAACCGAACGTTTGAGAAGGCAAAGGAATTGGCGGGTCGTTTTTCAGGAGAGCCTAAAAGCTTAAATCAATTAGAAAAAACATTATCCGAAGCGGACATTTTAATCAGCTCAACGGGAGCGAAACAATTTGTCATTACAAAAGAAATGGTCGAAAGTGCGAATAAAAAACGGAAGGGCAGACCTCTATTTATGGTGGATATTGCTGTACCCCGTGATTTAGATCCAGCTATTTCTGAAGTAGAAGGTGCTTTTTTGTATGACATTGATGACCTTGAAGGCATCGTGGCTGCTAACTTAAAAGAGCGCCGTGCAGTGGCTGAGCAGGTTGAGCTCCTGATTGAAGCAGAAATTGTGGAATTTAAGCAATGGCTGAATACGTTAGGTGTTGTTCCGGTCATTTCTGCACTTAGAGAAAAGGCACTCACAATTCAAGCTGATACGATGCAGAGTATTGAGCGGAAGCTTCCAAACCTCACAAATCGTGAAATGAAGCTGTTAAATAAACATACGAAAAGCATCATCAACCAAATGCTGAAAGATCCTATCTTAAAGGCAAAAGAAATTGCCGCGGAGCCGAATGCAGAGGAAAAGCTTTTACTCTTTAAAGAAATCTTTGATCTACAGGTTGAAGATGAAGAGCAAAAGGTCGAGCCGATGCAGGTGGAGCAAGGATCATTTCAGCTGTTCAAACCAAATATGGCACAAGGCTTTGCTACAGTTGCCAGTGAGTGATTAAGCGATGATGGAATCCATTGTAGCGAGACTCAATGAAGCAACGATCTTAATCTATGCACTAAGTGTCTTGTTCTATTTCATAGATTTTCTTCAACACAACCGGAAGGCTGGAAAAATGGCTTTCTGGTTGCTTTCTATTGTCTGGCTGCTGCAAACAGTCTACATGTTCTATATTATGATGGAAACAGACCGATTCCCTGTGTTGAATGTAGCAGAGGGGTTATATTTTTATACGTGGGTGCTTGTGACACTTTCGCTTGTGCTCACAAAGATATTGCGCGTTGAATTTATTGTCTTTTTTACAAATGTGATCGGTTTTTCCATGATGGCGATTCACACCTTTACACCATCTGATCTCCATTCAGCAGAACTAACGGGGAAGCTGACGAGTGAACTGCTCGTGATTCATATTACGATGGCGATTTTATCCTACGGTGCCTTTTCACTTTCATTTGCGTTTTCACTGCTTTATCTCTTTCAATATCGTTTGCTGAAAAAGAAAAAATGGGGAAAATGGCTTCTGAGAATTGAAGACTTATCAAAGCTGGATCATATGGCGTACGTATTAAACATTATTGGTGTGCCTATGCTCTTGCTTAGTTTAATTCTTGGCATCATATGGGCATATATTTCGTATGATACGTTGTACTGGACAGATGCAAAGGTGCTTGGTTCGTTTATTATGCTGTTTTTATATGGCTTTTACTTATATATCAGATTGGTGAGAAATATGCAGGGCAAAATCGTGGCATTTTGGAATGTCGCTTCATTTCTTGTGCTGATGATCAATTATTTTCTGCTTGGTAGCTTATCAACCTTTCATTGGTTTCAATAATGATGAGTCTTAAAGGCATTGTCGGGAGGAAGACGTATTGCGTACAATTAAAGTAGGTTCTAGACGAAGTAAGCTGGCAATTACACAAACAAAATGGGTCATTCAAAAGCTGTCTGAACTAAACCCTTCTTATTCTTTTGAAATAAAAGAAATTGTGACAAAGGGTGATCAAATTTTAGATGTGACTTTATCTAAGGTTGGCGGAAAAGGACTGTTTGTTAAAGAGATCGAGCAGGCGATGCTGAATCATGATATCGATATGGCGGTGCACAGCATGAAGGATATGCCGGCTGCTCTTCCAGAAGGTTTAGTTATTGGCTGTATTCCTGAGCGTGAAGATGTGCGGGATGCACTTATTTCGAAGGATCATCTAAGTCTCAGCGAACTGCCTAAGGGCGCAATTGTAGGAACAAGCAGCTTACGGCGCAGCGCCCAGCTTCTTCAGGAAAGACCAGATCTTGAGATTAAATGGATTCGAGGAAACATTGATACGAGATTGGAAAAGCTGAAAAATGAAGAGTATGATGCCATTATTCTAGCGGCTGCCGGTCTGTCCAGAATGGGATGGAGCAAAGAGGTCGTATCGGAATTTTTATCTCCTGAGACTTGCCTTCCTGCCGTTGGACAAGGCGCGCTATCGATTGAGTGCCGCGGGGATGATGAAGAACTGCTTAAGCTTCTCGCCCAATTTACGAATGAATATACGAAGAAAACGGTCCTTGCAGAAAGAGCCTTCCTCAAACAAATGGATGGAAGCTGTCAGGTGCCGATCGCTGGCTATGCAACGATGAATGAGCATCATGAAATTGAACTAACAGGTCTTGTTGCATCTGCTGATGGCCACACGATTATTCGAGAAACCGTCACAGGCACTGACCCTGAAGCCATTGGAACAGCGTGTGCGAAGCAGATGGCCGATAAGGGAGCAAAGGATTTGATCGACAAGGTGAAAAAGGATCTGTCTCAATGAGCATAGGCAAATCGCTTCACGGACAGACGGTGCTTGTCACTCGAAATGAACGTCAAGCGGGCGTGTTTCAGCAAAAGATCGAAGCGCTGAACGGTCATGCGGTTTTAACCTCTCTTATTCGGTTTGAGGCTACCCTCACAAAAGAAAAAGCGCAGGCCTTTTTAAAGGACTTACAAAATAGCCACTGGCTTGTTTTCACGAGTGTGAATGGTGCGTCTTTTTTTCTGAATTACATAAAAGACCATCATTTACATAAGAGCTTAACCCATTTGAAAGTGGCTGCTGTAGGAGAGAAAACCTCTGCCTATCTTGAGCAGCACGGCTTGAAGGTGGATGTGGTGCCAGAACGATTTATAGCGGAGGAACTGGCAGATGCATTACTTGACCATGTACGCCCAGGAGAGCGTGTGTTTGTAGCAAAAGGGCATCTGTCACGAGATGTGGTGAAAGAGACCCTCATTCCGCTCGGCATAGAGGTAAAAGAATGGATTTTATATGAAACAGTCAAGGATGAGGAAGGAATTGCTGCTCTTAAATCGGCAATGACGAAGCAATCATTTGATTTTATTACATTTACGAGCTCATCCACTGTTCATTCTTTTATGCATGTGATGGAACAAGACGCAGCGAAGCTTGCTGCATCTGACACCTGTTTTGTGACGATCGGTCCTCTGACAAAAGAGGCACTGCTTCAATACGGGATTTCTTCTGAAACCCCAGATACTTATACGATAGACGGAATGCTTGATTTAATGTGCCGTTTATCTGAAAGGAAGTTGAACCATTGATGAAATTTAACAGACACCGCAGATTGCGGACAAGCGCAGGAATGAGAGAATTAGTCAGAGAAACCTTTTTAAGACCATCTGATTTCATTTACCCGATCTTTTTTGTAGAGGGAGAAAATGTCCGAAAAGAAGTCTCTTCAATGCCGGGTGTATATCACATTTCTGTAGACCTCGTGAAAGAAGAAGTCCAAGAGCTTGTTGATCTTGGCATCAAATCGATCATTGTATTTGGTGTGCCGGATCATAAAGATCATGTAGGCAGTGAGGCGTATCACGATCATGGCATTGTTCAAAGAGCAACGCTTGAAATCAAAAAGCATTTCCCAGAGCTCGTGGTCATTGCAGACACTTGCTTATGCCAATATACAGATCACGGACATTGCGGAATCGTTGAAGATGGAGAAATTTTAAATGATGAATCTCTTCAGCTATTAGCGAAAACTGCTGTCAGCCAAGCGCGTGCAGGTGCAGATATCATCGCGCCTTCAAATATGATGGACGGATTTGTTGTTGCCATTCGTGAGGCACTTGATGAAGCAGGCTTTATTCATGTACCTGTCATGTCATATGCGGTGAAATATGCAAGTGCTTTTTACGGTCCGTTTCGTGATGCGGCACATAGTACACCGCAGTTTGGAGATCGTAAAACATATCAAATGGACCCTGCAAACCGTTTAGAGGCTCTAAGAGAAGCGCATTCTGATGTAGAAGAGGGAGCTGACTTCTTGATTGTCAAACCATCTCTTTCTTACTTAGACATTATGCGTGATGTGAAAAATGAATTTACACTCCCTGTTGTTGCTTATAATGTGAGCGGAGAGTATGCGATGGTGAAAGCCGCCGCTCAAAATGGCTGGATTTCTGAAAAAGAGCTTGTTCTTGAAATGCTGACAAGCATGAAACGTGCAGGAGCAGAACTCATCATTACGTATCATGCAAAAGATGCAGCAAAATGGCTCTCAGAATAAAGAACGGATAGACAGGAGGACGTTGAAATGGGACGTAGCTATGAAAAATCAAAGCAAGCATTTGAAGAAGCACAGCAATTAATGCCTGGTGGTGTCAACAGCCCTGTGCGTGCATTTAAATCAGTCAACACAGACCCGATTTTTATGGAACGAGGCAAAGGCGCCAAGATCTATGATATTGATGGAAATGAATACATCGATTATGTCTTATCATGGGGACCGCTTATTTTAGGACATACGAATGATCGTGTCGTTGAAAGCATTCAGCGAGTAGCGAAAAATGGGACAAGCTTCGGTGCTTCTACGTTAGTTGAAAATGAATTAGCTAAACTTGTATCAGAACGGGTTCCTTCCATCGAAGTTATTCGCATGGTCAGCTCTGGTACAGAGGCAACGATGAGTGCACTTCGTCTAGCTCGTGGTTTTACAGGCAGAAATAAAATTGTGAAATTTGAAGGCTGCTATCATGGCCACGGTGATTCTTTGCTCATTAAAGCTGGTTCTGGAGTAGCAACGCTTGGACTGCCGGATAGTCCTGGTGTTCCTGAAGGGACTGCAAGTAACACAATCACAGTACCGTACAATGATTTAGAAAGTATTCAAGTTGCTTTTCAAGAATTCGGAGATGATATCGCTGGTGTTATTGTAGAGCCGGTCGCAGGAAATATGGGGGTTGTCCCTCCGCAAGAAGGTTTCTTGCAAGGGCTAAGAGACATCACGGAGCAATACGGATCATTGCTTATTTTTGATGAGGTCATGACAGGCTTCCGTGTGGATTATCACTGCGCGCAAGGCTATTTTGGCATCACACCTGATCTGACGTGCCTTGGTAAAGTGATTGGCGGCGGTCTTCCGGTCGGTGCTTATGGCGGAAGAGCGGATATTATGAGACAAATTGCGCCAAGCGGTCCAATATATCAAGCAGGAACGTTATCTGGTAACCCTCTTGCGATGACAGCAGGCTTAGAAACCCTAAAACAGCTGACACCTGAGTCTTATGAAGAATTTAAACGAAAAGGTGACCGTTTAGAAGAAGGCATTTCGAAAGCGGCAAAAGCATACGGAATTCCATTAACATTTAACCGTGCGGGTTCCATGATCGGATTCTTCTTTACAAATGAAGAAGTGATCAATTATGACAAAGCGAAAACAGCTGATCTTGCTTTATTCGCTGAATTTTACAAGGAAATGGCCGATCACGGCATCTTCCTCCCGCCTTCTCAATTTGAAGGACTATTCCTGTCAACAGCTCATACAGATGAAGACATCGAATATACGATTGAGACAGTGGAAAAGGTTTTTCAAAAACTACGTCGATAAAACAAAAGGCCGATATGGAGACATATCGGCTTTTTTGCATTAGAGAAAACCAATCATATTTTCACTTCCTCCCTCATACAACTGTATTGACATCTAATTTTATTTTTTAAGGATTAGATGAAAGGAGGACACCGACTTGTCTCAAAACAATCGATTACAGTTTTCGGTAGAAGAATCCATTTATTTCAAAAGCGGACAGGAAGTCAGTGAGCTGCTGTCAATTTCTCTTGACCCTGACATTCTCGTTCAAGAAGTGAATGATTATGTTTCTATTAGAGGTTCACTCGAGCTAACAGGAGAATACAACATAAATCAAGAGGAGCTATTGGGTGAATTGAGTTCCTTTCCAACATACAGGGAAGCAGATGAGGTAAAGGTCAGAGAAGACGGAACGGCGGAGCTTTTGCATCAATTTCCAGTCGATATTACTATTCCGAAGAACAAAATTAGTCATTTAAATGATGTGTTTGTGTTTATTGATGCGTTTGATTACCAGCTGACAGAGAATCGTTTGCTCACCATTCAGGCTGATTTAGCCATTGAGGGCTTGTTAGACGAGGAAACGCCTCAAGCGCCTGTAGAGGAGCCGTATGAATTTGTCCATCGTCCTGAAGTGGATTATGGCGATATGGCCTACGATTATCAGTTGCAGCCGGAACATGAAGAACAAGAAGAGCTGCAAGGCGAAGAACGTGAGCATGATGAGAATCAGCCTGTATTCCAACATGACACGCGCGCGGAGCAAGAGGAACAGGAAGTGCAGGAAGTACAAGAAGAAGAGGAAGAAGAAATTGAGATAGAATTGGTGAACAGGGAAGTAGAGGAAGCGTCCGACGAACCTGAAGAATTAGAAGAACCTGAAGAGCCAGAACAACCAGAACAGCCGGAACAGCCGAATAATCAAGAAGAAGCTGTGGCGCTTGGTTATCGATCCATCCCTGAAGCTCAGGTGCAGGAACCGCCATTTTTTGAACCGCCAAAGCTATTAGAAGAAGAGGAGCGGGAAGAGCCGTTCTTTGAAGTGGAAGTAAGAAAAGATCCGGAAGCTGCTGAAGAGCAGGAAGAAACGGTACAGTCGTATCCGGCTTTTGAATCACCTGCTGATCAAGTGGAGCCTGAGCATGAGGCGCACGATGATGAATATCAGCTCGGGCGGTTATATGAACGGGAAGCACCTAAAATATATGAGTCAGCTCAAGAAGAAGAGGAGCTTGAAGAAGACGTGAGAGAAACGTCTGGCAGTGAGAATTCTCTTTATTTAACAAAGCTGTTCGCTAAGCAGGAGGAGGAAGATTTTTCCCGCATGAAAATATGTATAGTTCAGCAAGAAGATACGGTCGATCGTATTTGTGAGAGATATCAGTTGAATGTGCAGCAGCTTCTTCGCACAAACTCATTATCGATTGATGCGGAGCTTGAGGAAGGGCAGATTCTTTATATTCCTGAATATCAAAAAAGCAATGCATAGCAAGCGATGACTGACCGAGAAAATGTGGTGAGTGAACGTGGATGAAATCCAATCTGTCTTATACGAATACGGACTTGAGGCTGAATATATTGAACCTGTCAGTCCTGCTGTCATTAAGGTATATACAAAGCAGGGTGTATTTGCCCTGAAACGAGTAAAAGCCAGCCGGCATATGCAATTTACAGAACAAATGCTTGAACTGGAATCAAAGGGCTATCGCTCCTTTGTGCCGATTTATCGGACGACGAGCGGTTCCTTTTTCTCAAGTCATCGGGAAAGCCAGTATGCATACTATCTGATGCCGTGGCTGACGAATGAAAAGAGAGAAGAACAGGACGATAAGCACGAATATTTATTTCAAGAGATTGCAAGACTTCATAAGCGGACTGAAGTCATGATGGATATCACAGAACAAGAGATAGAAGCACATTACACACAAATCAAAACCAAATGGGAAACAGAGAAAGACATGTATGAACGATTCATAGAGCGGGCAGAACAAACGTGGTATATGTCGCCATTTGAGCTGGCCGCTGCTATGTATTTTTCAGAGGCGATGTCTGCCAGTGAATTTGCGCTTGAACGTTTAGAAGATTGGCATGAAGAAATGAAAGACAAAGAGACAACGCGTGTTGTGCTAAATCATGGGCAGCTATCGATCCATCACTTTTTGTATAATGATGTAGGGACAGGACATTTCACCAATTTCGAGCGGTCTAAAAAAGCCTCCCCCATTTATGATCTTTTGACCTTTTACTTTCGGACTTTCAAAACCTATCCTACGTCTTGTCCTGAATGCACTTCTTTGTTTTATACGTATCAAAAAGGAAACCCTCTTCGGGAGGAAGAACTGCATTTGTTCCTAAGCTACCTCGCTTATCCGCAAGGGCTGTTTGATACAGTAAAAGCCTATGAAGCAGGCGGGCAGGATGAAATGGAAAGCTGCCAGCAGCTGTTAAGAGCGTATTGGCAGATGAAAAATTCTGAGCCGACGGTCATGAAAATTCACGAGATTGAGCAGGCTAGACGGCTTGAAGAAGAACAAAGTGCCTCGTCATCGGCGGAATGACGAGGTTATGCTGCGTTGGCTTTATATCGGCAGGTACATAATGATGAGTTTTTAAAACCAATCAAGATGAAAGGCACAGGCGAGAAAAATAAGAATACCTAGAATGAGGACGTCAAATGTCGTAGGGAAAATGATCGTACGAAATCCTTGAAATATAGCAATCGGGAGAACGACTTGGGAAGCAACTGCCCGAATTTGTCTCAGCCAGGGGGGAAGTGTGTAAGGATTGATCTTCTTCAAATCAAACGCCCTCCTTCTTCATTTTGTTATTATCATATGGGCAAAAGGGCGAAGGGTGCCTGCCCAATTTGTATAAAGAAGAAGAAAAGCGGAAAAGATGATTGACGAAAACAAAAGGCATTTAGTAATATTAATAAAAGATGAGTATGTGCTGATGAACGTGATATATCGTAAGCGTGGATCAGGAAGAGTACGAGCAAGACCCTAAAGAGAGGGAAGCCAAGAGCTGAAAGGTTTCCTAGGATGTACTTGTTTGGAAGGTCGCCTGTGAGCTTAATTTCTTGAATGAACAAGTAGAGAAATTCGGGAGAACCCCGTTATCCTTTAGAGTGTATGGGACACGTGTATGTGTCTCGTGAAAAAAGGTGGTACCGCGAAAAAGCTTTTTCGTCCTTTTATAAGGATGGAAAGGCTTTTTTTATGTTTCATCAGCCGAAAAAATGTGGAGGTTACACAAATGGAAACAAATAATCAAGAAATGCCAACAAAGTACGATCCAAATGCGATTGAAAAAGACCGCTATACGTACTGGCTTGAAGGGAAATTCTTCGAAGCACAAAATGACAAAACGAAAGATCCATATACAGTCGTCATTCCTCCACCAAACGTGACAGGAAAACTGCACCTTGGGCATGCATGGGATTCTACACTACAAGACATCGTGACACGTATGAAACGGATGCAGGGCTATGACGTTCTTTGGCTTCCAGGTATGGACCATGCCGGTATTGCGACTCAAGCAAAAGTCGAGGCAAAGCTTCGCGAAGAAGGCGTAAGCCGGTATGACCTTGGCCGGGAGAAATTTGTGGAAGAAACGTGGAAGTGGAAAGAAGAATATGCAGATTTTATTCGCAGCCAGTGGGCGAAAATGGGTCTTGGGCTCGATTACTCCCGTGAACGTTTTACTTTAGATGAAGGTCTGAATAAAGCCGTTCGCCAAGTGTTTGTTCAATTGTATGAAAAAGGGCTTATTTATCGCGGAGAGTACATCATTAACTGGGATCCAGCAACGAAAACGGCACTTTCTGATATTGAAGTGATTTATAAGGATGTTCAAGGTGCGTTTTATCACTTGAGATATCCGCTTTCAGATGGAACAGGTTCAATTGAAATTGCAACAACAAGACCTGAAACAATGCTGGGGGATACAGCCGTAGCCGTACACCCTGATGACGAACGCTATCAGCATTTGATTGGAAAAACAGTGGTTTTACCAATCACAGGCCGTGAAATCCCAATCGTCGGTGATGATTATGTCGATATGGAGTTTGGTTCAGGTGCTGTGAAAATTACACCTGCTCATGATCCGAATGACTTTGAGCTTGGAAACCGCCATGGGCTTGAGCGTATTCTTGTCATGAATGAAGATGGCACAATGAATGCGAATGCCCTGAAATACAAAGGAATGGACCGCTTCGAATGCCGCAAACAGCTTGTGAAGGATTTACAAGAGGAAGGCATTTTGTTCAAAATTGAGGATCACATGCATTCAGTTGGTCATAGTGAGCGAAGTGGAGCTGTCGTTGAACCGTATTTATCGACACAATGGTTTGTGAAAATGCAGCCGCTGGCAGACGAAGCCATTCATCTGCAAAAAGGGGACGACCAAGTTCAATTTGTTCCAGACCGATTTGAAAAGACATATTTACATTGGATGGAAAATATCCGTGACTGGTGTATTTCTCGTCAGCTATGGTGGGGACACCGCATTCCGGCTTGGTATCATAAAGAAACGAAAGAAGTATACGTTGGACTTGAAGCGCCAGAAGATATTGAGAACTGGGAACAGGATAACGATGTACTTGATACATGGTTTAGTTCAGCGCTGTGGCCGTTTTCTACAATGGGCTGGCCGGATGCAGACAGTGAAGACTTCAAGCGCTACTACCCAACCAATCTGCTTGTAACAGGCTATGACATCATTTTCTTCTGGGTATCCCGCATGATCTTCCAAGGTCTTGAATTCACAGGAGAAAAACCGTTTAAAGATGTCCTCATTCATGGGCTCATCCGCGACGAACAAGGACGTAAAATGAGTAAGTCGCTTGGCAACGGAATTGATCCAATGGAGGTCATCGACAAATACGGTGCGGATTCATTAAGATATTTCTTAGCGACTGGAAGCTCACCAGGCCAGGATCTTCGTTTTAGCTTTGAAAAGGTTGAATCCACTTGGAACTTTGCGAACAAAATTTGGAACGCATCCCGTTTTGCTTTAATGAATATGGATGGTTTAACGTATGATGAGCTTGATTTATCAGGAGAAAAATCAGTTGCTGATCAATGGATTTTAACACGCTTAAATGAAACAATTGAAAGTGTCACACAGCTTGCTGACAAGTATGAATTTGGTGAAGTGGGCAGACATTTATATAACTTCATTTGGGATGATTTCTGTGATTGGTACATTGAAATGGCGAAGCTTCCGCTTTATGGTGAAGACGAAGCAGCAAAGAAAACGACTCGTTCGATCCTTGCGTATGTATTAGATCAAACAATGAGACTTTTACATCCGTTTATGCCGTTCTTAACAGAAGAAATCTGGCAGCATCTACCGCATGAAGGTGAGTCTATTACTGTAGCGGCATGGCCTGAAGTGAAGCCGGAGCTTTCCAACGAACAAGCTTCTGCTGATATGAAGCTGCTTGTTGAACTCATTCGTTCTGTTCGTAACATTCGCAGTGAAGTGAACACGCCAATGAGCAAACAAGTTGAGCTTTACATTAAAGCATCTACGTCTGATGTTCAGGAACGTTTAGAGAAAAATCGTTCATATATTGAGCGCTTCACGAACCCAAGTGTTCTTGAAATTGGCACAGATGTCCCAGCTAGTGATAAAGCGATGACGGCTGTCATTTCTGGAGCAGAACTCATTCTGCCGCTTGAAGGCTTAATCAACTTAGATGAAGAAATTGCTCGTCTGCAAAAAGAGCTTGATAAACTGACAAAAGAAGTGGAACGAGTTCAGAAAAAGCTTGGCAATGAAGGCTTTATGAAAAAAGCGCCTGAAAGTGTCGTAGAAGAAGAGCGTGCGAAAGAACGTGATTATGTCGCAAAACGCGAAGCTGTTCAAAAGCGTATTGAAGAGCTGAAAGCATAAGAGTGAAAAGACGGCTCCTAATGAAATGGAGTCGTCTTTTTTGAAAATTTCGTATGAAATGAGAGATGACATTGTTTACAACCTACCATGAAGCGATTGAGTGGATTCACAGCAGACTGGCCTTTGGCGTAAAACCGGGTCTTGAACGAATGAAATGGCTGATGAACAGACTAGGAAATCCGGAACAAAGCATAAAAGCAGTACATGTTGCAGGTACAAATGGCAAAGGATCAACCATTGCGTTTACACGTTCTGTTTTACAGGAAGCTGGCTATTCAGTCGGAACCTTCACCTCTCCGTTTATACTAACGTTCAATGAAAGAATCAGCGTGAACGGAGCGCCTATAGAGGATGAAGAATGGCTGAGTTTGGTGAATGAAATCAAGCCTCTTGTTGATGAATTAGATCAAACAGAGCTTGGCGCAGCAACAGAATTTGAAATCATTACAGCATGTGCATTTGCTTATTTTGCTCATGTGCACCAAGTAGACTTTGTCCTCTTGGAAACAGGGCTTGGCGGAAGGCTTGATTCTACAAATATTGCTGTGCCAATCTTAACAGCGATTACGTCGATTGGTCATGATCATATGGCCATTTTAGGTGACACACTTGAACAGATTGCAGCTGAAAAAGCGGGTATTATCAAAGAGGGTATTCCAATGATTACGGCAGTCCACCAGCCAGAAGCTCTTGCTGTCATTCAAAACACAGCAAAAGAAAAGAATGCCGAATATATTTCCTTACAAGATACTTGCAGCTTTGATGAGCAGCAGCCGACAGAAACAGGTGAACGTTTCACGTTACGCACATCAAAAAGGCAGTATCCTCAGCTTGAAACAGGATTAATTGGAACGCATCAAAGGCAAAATGCTTCCCTTGCTGTTTTACTCATTGAATGGCTGGAGCAAGAAGGCTATATTAGCGTGACAAAAGAGCAAATATATGAAGGTATTCGGCAGGCAGTTTGGGCTGGGAGATTTGAAAAGATTAAAGATCAGCCTCCAGTGTATTTAGACGGCGCTCATAATGAAGAAGGGATCGACCGTTTAATTGAAACCGTACAAGCTCATTTTTCTAGTAAAGAGGTGCATATATGTTTTAGTGCTTTAAAAGATAAGCCGTACAAGCAAATGATTCAAAAGCTTGATGCTGTAAGTTCTTCTATTCATTTTGTTTCATTTGATTTTCCAAGAGCCGAATCAGCTGAAAAGCTTTATGTATGCAGTCAATTAGACGGAAAGTCGTATGATGATGACCCTCGTACAGTGCTTGAGTTCATTCAGAAAAAAAGTGATGATCCTTCAGTGGTGATTCTTGTGACTGGCTCTCTTTATTTTATTTCAGATATCCGAAATCGTATTTTAAGGTAAGCAAAAGACGCAATTGCTTTTATGCAATGTGCGTCTTTTTCTTTTGAAATGTAAAAGAGCGGGTTTACTAGGTACTCAAGTTGCAGCGTTGATGACGGGAATGAATTCTATATGGAGTGAACATATTTTATTCGATGCCCATCCTTTCTTATTCCCTCTATGATGATATATGAGATATTTTTAATCAAATTTCACTTCAAGTAATGACTGCTACTTTTTATGATGGATTATTTTGGGTTTAATGTAACTGTATAGTACAATGGATAAAAAGGTGCATCGCGTAGTATTAATTTATAAATTAACAGATTGTAATTTAATTTTTAAAACGCTTTCCCTCAATTTTCACCTGAAAGGAGGAATAACTTGTTTATTATCAGTGGAGTACTTCTTTCTTTTATGTTATTAATAGTTGTTTTAATAGTTGTCATCCTTTTTAAACGAATTATTTTAAGGAAAAGCATAGGTGTTTACTATACTCCCTTTGACAATATTACTGGAAACACCAGTATTGAATTTCATGAAGAGCAAAATGAAGAAGAGAATGAAGACGATCAAGGTAATGATAAAAATAATGGAAAAAAAATCTAGAAACTATTAAATAAATTATTATTTAATAGTGATGGAAGTGTTGTTGAGATAATATATGGTGTTAATTTTAGTGCTCTTCTTACAAAATGAGCGTAAAAATAATTGCTTATACAAGATATCCGAAATCGTATTTTAAGGTAAGCAAAAGACGCAATTTCTTCTATGCAATGTGCGTCTTTTTTCTTTTGAAATGTAAATGAGAGGGGAAATCACATTTTCATTAGGTGTTCAAGGTGAATCGCTATGGTAAAATCCGGTCTATCTTATTCTCGGAAGGGGTCACGATATATGATAGGCATTTTTGTGTTTCTTGCGGGCGTCACCATGGGGTCATTCTTTCATCTAGTCGGTGAAAGGCTGCCACTGAAGCGGTCTATTCTTTTTCCTCGTTCTCACTGCACAGCCTGTAAACAGCCGCTTTCCTTGCGCGAGATGATTCCGCTAGTTTCGTATGCATTATTGAGGGGAACTTGTAAACATTGCGGCACTCGGCTGCCAATGCTATCTCCACTGATTGAGCTGCTGTCAGGCAGTCTTTTTTTGCTCATGTATAGAATCGCTGGTATTTCGTTTGAAGGTCTTTTTCTTGTGATTCTTTGTAGTTTATTTGTGATTGCTGTCGTGAGCGATCTCCTTTATATGAGGGTGCCAAACGAGCTGTTTCTCTTCTTTTTCCCTCTTTTCGTCATATACCGCACGCTTGAACCTCTTCTTATTTGGTGGGAAGGAGCAGCTTCGCTTCTTTTTTGCTTTCTCTTGTTTTATAGTTTAGATCGTTTCAAGCCAAATAGCATGGGCGGAGCTGATATGAAGCTGTTCGGTGTGCTTGCATTTTGCTTTGGCTTAAAGCCATTCCTTCTCATTCTTTTTCTCTCGTGTATCGCTGGAATCGTCTATGCGAAGGTTTTTTCTTTTCGATTAGATGAGCCATTTCCCTTTGTTCCTGCGATCTCTTTTTCTTTTTGGCTGTATCTCTATGGCGCTCATGTCATGCTCCCGTTGGCCGGGTCGATCGGTTGAAAAAATTGGCGAACACTTTTTTTCCGTGCCGACAAAAGTCTTGTTCTTTTTTTTATCCGCTATGTTAAAGTGTGAAACAGAAAGAAGGACGGGTTACATTCGCGCTGATTCATTGGACAAAAAGGTCTTTCTTACAAACAATGTCAGAAAGCGGGGAATGACAGTGAAAAAAAGGCAGGCAAAAAAACAAGGGTTAAAAGTCAATATTAATGGCAAAGAAGAAATGCTTCATGAAGATGACCACCAGCCGCCAAAACAGCAAGAGGATGATCAAGTGACGTTTTCGAATTGGGAGGAAAAAAGGCAGTCAGAACAGGAGACAGCTGCTTCCGAGGAAGAACCGGCTAAACCGAAAGAAGAAGACTTCCAGTGGGATGACGCAGCTGATCATATTTATCATTCTGACCCAAAGGTCGTCACACCTTATCAAAAGAAAAAAGGCTCCTTTGACCAGAAGTTCGGTAAAAACCGCGGCCCGTTTAAGAGAGTGATGACAACGATTGTGTTTGCAGTGGTTCTTGGGACAGGCCTTGGTGTGTTTGCACTTAGCTTAAGTCAAGATGGTACTCAGAATCCATCAGGGGGAGATATCAGCGTTTCAGCGTCCGGAAATCAATCATCAATGAAAGCGGGCGGGGATGCGCCCCCAGCAGATACTGCTGATGAATCAAAAGAGAATAAGGATGAAAAAAGCGCCTCTGGCAGCTTTTCAACCTATGTCGTACAGGCTGGAAAGTTTTCCTCTGAAAAAGGAGCAGATGAATTAGTTGGCAGTTTAAAAGAAGCAGGATATGCGGGGAAAAAGGTCTCGATGGATGATGGCTATTATGTCATTGCTGGGCTTGCGACAGAACAGGGCATGACAAGTGCTGTTGGGAAGAAGCTGATTGATCAGCACTTTGAGGCGTGGGGAGGCAAGGAGCTCTCATTTCAAGTACCGGAGGAGCTGACTAGTTTAATAGAAAAGGCATCTGTTTTATCCTCTAAGGTCATTGCAGGGGATGATGTGGATCAAAAGGACGTTGCGCAGCTAATCTCTGAGCTTGAAAGTGCTAAAACAACGGACGCACCAGCTAAAAGCAGTTTGCTGAAAGCGGTGCAGCTGTTAAATGAACCTACTGCTGAAAACGGGTGGAAATCTCAGCAGGCATTGCTTGATCAATTAAATACGTAAAATCATATTTTAAGAAACCAAACTAGTCAAAAAATGACTAGTTTTTTTCTTTTGCTTCCAACATAATGATGGAGGAACATGAAAATGGCATTTTCGTCAATTGTCGGTAAGATGTTCATTTGATAGGATGAATGGGTATCTTACTTCTTAGGCTAAACCCTGAAAGGATGAACAAACATGAACCAGTTAATACTCGCATCTCAATCACCTAGAAGAAAAGAATTGCTTGATTTAGCAGGGTTTTCTTATGACATTCAAGCAAGTGATTTAAAAGAAGAAATAAATCGAAACCTTTCTCCTGCTGAGAACGTCCAATGGTTGGCAGAACAAAAAGCAAATGATATTCAAAAAATACATCCCAAAGCTGTGATCATTGGTGCAGATACAATTGTTGCAATTGATGGCAAATGTCTTGGAAAGCCAAAAGACAAGGAAGATGCAGCCTCAATGCTTCAATTATTGTCAGGTAAGACACATCAAGTCTTGACTGGTGTCACGATTCAATCAGAGAATAGAAAAGAAACATTTTATGAACAGACAGAAGTGACGTTTTGGACACTTACGCAAAATGAAATAGAACGCTATATCGAAACGGGAGAACCGCTTGATAAAGCGGGAAGCTATGGCATTCAAGGAAAAGGCGCACTGTTTGTTCAAAAAATAGATGGTGATTATTTTTCCGTTGTAGGTCTCCCTATTGCCAAAACAGTTAGAGTGCTCGAAACATTTGGAATCACCCCTTTTTGATGACAGGAAGGAATCTAAAAGGAGTGGGCATCATGAACGATTTCCCTATGTTGCTAAAGCATTTTCCTCAAGATGAAAAGCCGAGAGAACGATTGATCAAATATGGTCCCGGCAGTCTGTCAAACCATGAACTTGTTGCGATTCTTTTAAGGACAGGCACAAAAAAGGAATCAGTTCTTCAAATTTCTGCAAGACTTCTGCAAACATTTGGCGGTCTTCGCACTATAAGAGAAGCCTCAATTGAAGAAATGTCGAAGATTCGAGGAGTTGGAAAGGCGAAGGCTGTCTCTCTTTTAGCTGCTTTAGAACTCGGCACTAGATTACACCATCAAACGACGGACAACCGCTATGTGATCCGCACACCAGAGGATGGGGCAAACTTTGTGATGGAAGATATGAGGTTTTTACAACAGGAAAATTTCGTTTGTCTTTATCTCAATACTAAAAATCAAGTCCTTCATAAACATACCGTGTTTATTGGAAGTTTGAACTCATCCATCGTTCACCCGCGTGAAATTTTCAAAGAGGCCTTTAAACGGTCCGCTGCTTCATTTATATGTGTGCACAACCATCCATCTGGAGATCCGACGCCGAGCAGGGAAGATATTGAAGTCACACAGCGACTTTTTGAATGTGGAAAGCTGATTGGAATACAGCTGCTTGATCATCTTGTCATAGGTGATCAAAAATTTGTGAGTTTGAAGGAAAAAGGGTATTTGTAACACTTTTTTTTTCAATGTTTTACGATATAATAGAGTTTATGAGTTTTTCCCTAAGGGAATTTTGGTTTAAGAAAGGAAGATACATACATATGTTTGGAATTGGTACAAAAGACCTTGGAATAGATCTTGGCACAGCGAATACGCTTGTTTTTATTAAAGGAAAAGGCATTGTTGTAAGAGAACCTTCGGTCGTAGCCTTGGAAACTGATACGAAGTCTATAGTGGCAGTCGGAAATGATGCTAGAAACATGATTGGCCGTACACCTGGTAATGTTGTGGCACTACGCCCAATGAAAGACGGTGTCATTGCAGATTACGAGACGACAGCAACAATGATGAAATATTACATTAATCAAGCATTAAAAGGCAAAGGGCTTTTTGCTCGTAAACCTTACGTTATGGTATGTGTACCATCTGGTATTACAGCTGTAGAAGAGCGTGCAGTCATTGATGCCACAAGACAAGCTGGTGCACGTGACGCATACCCGATTGAAGAACCATTTGCTGCGGCAATCGGTGCTAACCTTCCTGTATGGGAACCAACAGGAAGTATGGTTGTGGATATTGGCGGCGGTACAACAGAAGTAGCGATTATTTCTCTTGGAGGCATTGTGACATCACAATCAATCCGCGTGGCAGGAGATGAGATGGATGATGCGATCAGCAGCTACATCCGTAAAACGTATAACTTAATGATCGGTGATCGTACATCAGAAGCGATTAAAATGGAAATCGGTTCTGCGCAGCCTGACGTACATGATGAGATGGACATTCGCGGACGTGACCTTTTAACAGGTCTGCCAAAAACAATCTCTATTACGGCAGAAGAGATTGCAAAAGCGCTTCGCGATACGGTGGAAACAATTGTCGATGCAGTGAAAATGACTCTTGAAAAAACCCCGCCTGAGCTCGCAGCAGATATTATGGACCGCGGAATTGTTTTAACAGGAGGCGGTGCACTGCTGCGTAATCTTGACAAAGTCATTAGCGATGAAACGAAAATGCCAGTCATTATTGCAGAAGACCCGCTTGACTGTGTGGCAATCGGGACAGGGAAAGCACTAGAACATATTCATTTGTTCAAAGGAAAATCAAAAGATAATCGATAATCGGGCGTAATTAAAGAGGTGTAAGACATGCCGCAGTTTTTTATGAATAAAAGATTAATGTTGCTCCTTGTCTGTGTCATCGTACTGGTGGCCATGATTGGTTTTTCAGTGAAAAGCGGCAGAGGTGCTTCATGGCCGGAAAAATTAGTGGGGGATACGACAGGCTTTTTTCAAGGTGTCTTTCATAAACCATCACAATTTATTGCCGGTATTTATGGGAACGTACAAGATTTAAAGAACACATATGATGAAAACGAGCGTCTTCGAAAAAAACTTGATGGACAAACTCAATATGAGGCGAAACTTCAAGAACTAGAAGATGAGAACAAAAAGCTTCGCAAACAGCTTGGCTATGTGAACTCTATTCGTGACTACACGCCAATTCTATCAACTGTTATCGCAAGAAACCCTTCTCTTTGGGATAGCTTTGTGATGATTGATAAAGGGAAAAAACAAGGCGTGGAAAAAGATATGGCAGTCACTAATGAGAGTGGCGCATTAATTGGGAAGATTGAAAGTGATAAGCTTAACAATTTTACTTCGACTGTAAGATTGCTAAGCTCTACTGACCAAAATAATAGAATTTCAACGAAAATTTTTGCGAAAAAGGGCAAAGAAGAACTCAATGGAATCATTAACGGTTATGACAGCAAGAAAAAAATGCTGACTATGAATATTCTGAAATCCGATGCAGATGGGGATGTCAAAAAAGGAGATCTTGTTGAAACATCTGGAGCAGGGGGCGTATTCCCGCAAGGCTTAACGATTGGTAAGGTAAGTGAAATCGAGCCAGACCATTACGGCCTGACAAAGATCATTTACGTAGAACCAGCGGCTGAACTCAACAATTTAGACCGTGTGATTGTGGTGAATCGCAGCACAAGTACAGCAGATGCATCTGAATTGACGAAGGAGGAAGGCTCGTGAAACGTGTCCTTCTTGCTTTCGTCATGTTGTTTATCTTCGTATTTGACAGCATTTTTGTTGATTTAGTGAAGCTCCCATTTGTTTCAGAGAATCAAATTTTAGCTCCTCATTTCATTTTACTCGCACTTGTATTTATGACTGCTTTTGTGAATCAAAAATATGGTGTGATTTACGGATTTATCTTTGGACTTTTATATGATATTTCATATACAGGCATACTTGGTGTTCATATGTTTGGCTTTGGGGCGCTTTGCTATTTGTTAGCAAAAGCCTTTAAAGTTCTGCAAACGAATATGTTAGTCGTTGTCTTTCTGTCGATTATTGCTGTTTCCGTGATGGAGTTTTATGTATACGGCGTTCAAGCGACAATTCAACCAGGGATTATGCCGTTTAATACGTATGTCATCGAACGCTTTATTCCAACGATTCTTTTAAATACTGCTGCGTCTCTCATACTTGTTGTGCCGTTTAGGCTCTTTTTCACCCACGTGAAACAAGGACTGATCGACGAATAAAAGCAGGAGTTTGTCCAATTACGGCGAAATGAGTATGTTGTTGAGGTGAGCATCTTGAAAACTCAAAAACAGCAATATGTGACGATAAAAGGTACAAAAAACGGATTAACATTACAGTTGAATGATGACTGTTCGTTTGATGACCTTCTTTCCGGCTTGCGAGAGGTTCTATTACTTGAGCAATATACAGATGGAAGAGAAGGACATAAGGTCAATGTGCATATTAAGCTTGGTTTTCGGTATTTAACAGAGGATCAGGAGACGCGTTTGACTGAAGCGGTGTCTGAAAATGAACATCTCGTCATCCACTCCATTGAAAGTGACGTCATGTCAACTGAAGAGGCGAGACGATTAAAAGCAGAGGCTGAAATTACTTCTGTAGCAAAAATTGTACGCTCTGGACAGGTGCTGCATGTCGAAGGAGATCTTTTATTAATAGGAGATGTCAATCCTGGCGGAACGATTCGCGCAGGAGGAAATATTTTTGTGCTTGGCGCATTAAAAGGTGTGGCGCATGCTGGATGTAATGGCAACAAACAGGCTGTTATTGCGGCATCTCATATGATTCCAACACAGCTTCGCATCGCACAAGTTTTTAACCGTGCACCAGACCAAAAAGAAGATGGAAATGAAATGGAATGTGCTTATTTAGATATAGATGGCAATATGATCATTGAACGCCTGCAGCAATTGGCTCATATAAGACCTAATCTGACAAGGCTTGAGGGAGGAATGTGAAATTGGGCGAGGCTATTGTGATTACCTCAGGAAAAGGCGGCGTTGGCAAAACAACAACATCTGCAAACTTAGGCACAGCACTAGCAATTCAAGGGAAAAAAGTGTGTCTAGTTGATACCGATATCGGCCTTCGGAATCTGGATGTCGTGATGGGGCTAGAAAACCGCATTATTTATGATCTAGTCGATGTAGTAGAAGGAAGATGCAAAATTCATCAAGCGCTTGTAAAAGATAAGCGTTTCGAGGATCTTTTGTATCTTTTACCTGCTGCTCAAACAAGTGATAAAACGGCTGTAGAGCCGGAACAGATCAAAGAATTAATTCAATCATTGAAACAAGACTTTGATTATGTTGTCATTGACTGCCCTGCTGGAATTGAGCAAGGCTTTAAAAATGCTGTATCCGGTGCAGACAAGGCCATTGTCGTGACGACGCCTGAAATCTCAGCTGTAAGAGATGCGGACCGAATCATCGGTTTGTTAGAACAAGAAGATATCGAACCGCCTCGTTTGATTGTCAACCGTATTCGTACACACATGGCGAAAAATGGCGATTCAATGGATGTAGATGAAGTGGTACATCATTTATCAATTGATCTACTTGGCATCGTAGCAGATGATGATGATGTGATTAAGGCTTCAAACAATGGTGAACCGATTGTGATGGATGCTAAAAACAAAGTATCGATTGCCTATCGCAATATTGCCCGCCGCGTACTAGGCGAATCTGTTCCGCTTCAATCTTTTGAAGAAGAAAACAAGGGAATGTTTGCAAAGCTCAAAGCATTTTTTGGTGTAAGAGCATAATCACTTAAGCGTGATAGAAAACCTTTGCAGTCTAGGAAAGACGGCTGCCTTTGCGAAGCGAATTTGACATTCGTGAGTACCGGAGCGCAGACCTGACACTGAATGCAAGGGTTTGTCTGCATGCTGAGACCGATTCGATGAGAATCGGTCTTTTTGTTGCATATCAGATGGGGTTGTCACATAAAATGTACAAACTGTTTGTATGTAAAGGGTGATCTCATGAAAAGAGTGGACGAGTACCGAAAGAAAATCGCGCAGCGCCGCAAAATGATGCAGCCAGCCGCTCCTCCTAAGAAGACGGCTTTCAAGAAAAAAGAAGATATCCCGCCATGGGTTATGCTGACAGAGGAAGAAAAGCATTCTGGCTCGACCTCCTATGAACCGGCGACTCATCAGACAAAGAAATACCGTCATCCCTTATTTAACCCGAATACCTTTGTGCTTAAATGCTTATTATCAGCGTCCCTTGTTTTGATTGCAGCCATTTCATTTAAAGGTCAGACAGGTCCGTTTCAGCAGCTGAAGCCGATGATTACTCAGACTTTTGAGCAAGATTTTCAATTTGCTGCTGCTAACCGCTGGTTTGAAAAAACAGTTGGACATCCGCTGGCTTTTTTAACAGAGAAAAAAAATGGCCAAAAGGACGTACAAGCGAATCAAGAACTCGCTGTTCCTGCCTCTGGTAAAGTGCAGGAATCCTTTACGCAAAATGGAGCAGGTGTCAAAGTGGAGACATCCGCTGAAGCCATTGATAGTATGAAGGAAGGCTACGTGGTCGAGGTGAAAAAGCAAAGCGATACAGGGCTTACTGTTGTAGTGCAGCATGCAGATAACAGCTATAGCTGGTACGGTCAATTAAAGAAAGCCGATGTGGCCTTATACGATTTTGTCGATAAGGGTGAAAAAATTGGCCAGATTTCGCTTGATGATCAAGGGAAGGGCACGTATTACTTTGCTATTAAGCAAAATGAACAATTTATCGATCCTATTCAGGTGATGACCTTTGAATAGATGGCTGCTCATGCTGACGAAAATTCACATCCATCCGCTGCTGTGGATTGTGATGGCGTTTGCGATTCTGTCAGGTCAAATCAAGCCGCTGCTTTGTCTGCTCGTGATCGTCTGTGTCCATGAACTTGGACATGCAGCGGCTGCCTGCTATTATCATTGGCGCATTCGGCGGATTTTTTTACTGCCATTTGGCGGAACGGTGGAAGTAGAGGAACATGGGAACCGTCCGTTAAAAGAAGAGCTGGCGGTCATTTTGTGCGGGCCGCTTCAGCATGTACCGCTCCAGCTTATGGCATGGCTTTTCATGGAGGCTTCTCTTATCTCGCACGACGTCTTTACGATGTTTACCTTTTATAATATGGCGATTTTCCTTGTGAATCTTTTGCCCGTTTGGCCGCTTGATGGCGGAAAATTATTCTTTTTGCTCTTATCTGTTTTTTACCCTTTCCAACGTGCACATGCCCTAGCAATAAAAGGCTCACTTGTCTTTTTCGGTCTATTGACAGGAGGGTTACTTTTGTTTGCACCACTGCAATTCAATGGCTGGGTGCTGCTCACTTTTTTAGCTTATTCACTCGTGATGGAGCACAGGCAGCGGCATTACGTCAGGGTGCGCTTTTTACTAGAACGGTATTACGGTAAAAAAGAGCAAAAGGTAGAAAAACTGATTCCGCTGAGAGCAAGTGCAGAGGAGAAAGTATACGAAGTGATGGCACGATTTCAAAGGGGCTGTAAGCATCCAATTATTATTGAAAGAGATGGCGTGAAGATGAGCCAGCTTGATGAAAATGAACTGCTCCATGCGTATTTTTCAGATCGCAGAACCACCTCCTCAATGGAAGAGCTTCTTTTACCGTACTAATGGTGAAAATACATTGACATTCTGCGTCTAGTTTGATATATTTTTTAATGTTATGGATATGTAGCACCCGTGCTACAACCGCGCGGAGCAGGTGTAAAGTGCCTATGGCCCCCTGTATTCGGCGAGTCTGAGTTTATTAGGAGGTGCAGAGATGTACGCAATTATCGAAACTGGTGGTAAACAAGTAAAAGTTGAAGAAGGTCAAACTGTTTATGTTGAAAAACTAGCTGCTGAAGCAGGTGAAACAGTAACTTTCGAAAACGTATTGTTTGTCGGCGGAGACACTGTCAAAGTGGGTAACCCTTCAGTTGCTGGAGCAACAGTAACGGCTAAAGTTGAAAAACAAGGTCGCGGTAAGAAAATTACTGTGTTCAAGTACAAACCGAAGAAAAACAACCACAAGAAACAAGGTCATCGTCAACCTTACACTAAAGTTGTTATCGAAAAAATCAACGCTTAAGGCGTGTGAGTGATATGATCAAAGCAACCATTACTCGGTCATCAGCAGATGAAAGCATTACGTCTTTTCAGATGACTGGACATGCCGAGTTTGCTGAAAAAGGTCAGGATCTCGTTTGTGCAGGTGTATCTGCTGTTGTTTTCGGCTCAGTCAATTCAATTATTGCACTGACAGGATTGGACCCACTGCTTGATATTGGTGAAGAAGGCGGCTACTTCTCTTTTGAACTGCCGGCTGATACAGATCCAGTATCCTTTGAAAAAGCCCAGCTGCTTTTAGAAGGCATGGTCGTTTCCTTAGAGACAATTGAACGAGATTATCACGATTATGTGAGAATATCAACAAAAAAATAGGAGGTGAACTTCATGCTTAGATTAGATCTTCAATTTTTCGCATCTAAAAAAGGGGTAGGTTCTACAAAGAACGGACGTGACTCTGAGTCTAAACGTTTAGGCGCTAAACGTGCTGATGGTCAATTCGTAACTGGTGGTTCTATCCTTTATCGTCAACGTGGAACGAAAATTTATCCAGGTGAAAACGTTGGACGCGGAGGCGACGACACTCTTTTCGCTAAAATCGACGGAACGGTTAAATTCGAACGTTTCGGTCGTGACCGTAAAAAAGTGAGCGTATATCCTGCGGCACAATAATTGCTAAAAACTCCGGTCATTGACTGGAGTTTTTTCACTTTTTACAAGCAGTACCGAAGATGATAAAAGAAGATGCACTCCATAAATATCAAAGAACGTTTGCTGACTTTGCCTCATTTTCTCCTATACGATCAGAAAAAACAACCTTTCCTCACATAACTAGTGTTTTTCTATGCTGTCTTCTCTGTTATAATTCAGGGAGACATATTGATGATAAGACTCCTAAAAGAGAGACCAAACGATTGGGAGTGCGATAATGGAAGAGATACCAAGTAAAGAAAATGAAAAATTAACTCACGTTGCATTAACAAATGAATTGATCTATCTGCTCAGTCGTTCAAGACACGACTGGATGAATAAATTACAGCTGATCAAAGGCAACTTGACATTAGAAAAATATGACCGCGTGTTTGAAATTATAGAAGAAATGGTCATTGAAGCACAGCATGAATCCAAACTCTCAAATTTAAAAATTCCCCAATTGGCCTATTACTTTCTAACATTTAATTGGGAGTCGCATTTTATCACCTTAGAATATGAAGTGCTTGGTGAAACCCGAGACTTATCAGCATATGAATCGCAGCTGCTAACGGTATCACAGGAGTTGTTTTCGATATTCGATCAATCAGTTTGCCAAAAAACTGAAAATCATTTAACGGTCACTTTCCAAACAGATCATGAAGAAAATGATGTGATCTTATATTTTGATTTCAAAGGAAAATTAACAAGTTTGGATGCGTTAAATGCGTTTCATGACGCAAACTATCCATGTATGAGTATAACGCAATTTCATGTGACGCCTCATGAGTCCATGATTGAGCTTTGTTTGAGGCAAGAACGAGATATGTGATGCAGAGAAACGGAGGAAGTTATGTTTGTAGATCAGGTTAAAGTGTATGTTAAAGGCGGTGACGGCGGAAACGGTATGGTGGCGTTCCGTCGTGAAAAATATGTACCAAAGGGCGGCCCAGCAGGCGGCGACGGCGGAAATGGTGCAGATGTTGTATTTGAAGTAGACGAAGGACTTAGAACGTTAATGGACTTTCGTTATAAGCGCCATTTCAAGGCTGACCGCGGCGAGCACGGAATGAGTAAAAACCAGCATGGCCGAAATGCGGAAGAAATGATTGTCAAAGTTCCACCGGGTACGGTTGTGACAGATGCAGAGACGGAACAAGTACTAGCTGACTTGACAGAGCATGGGCAGCGGGCTGTCATTGCCAAAGGCGGACGTGGCGGACGTGGGAATTCACGCTTCGCAACACCAGCAAACCCTGCACCACAGCTGTCTGAAAACGGTGAGCCAGGTAAAGAACGTGACGTCATCTTAGAATTAAAAGTACTTGCAGATGTTGGACTTGTTGGTTTCCCAAGTGTCGGGAAGTCAACGCTGCTCTCGATTGTCTCTTCTGCGAAACCAAAAATTGCGGATTATCATTTTACAACGCTTGTACCGAACCTCGGGGTTGTTGAAACAGACGATAACCGAAGCTTTGTTATGGCGGATCTGCCAGGACTGATCGAAGGAGCGCACGAAGGCGTTGGCTTAGGTCATCAATTTTTACGTCATATTGAGCGTACACGTGTCATTGTCCATGTCATTGATATGTCTGGACTTGAAGGGCGTGACCCATACGAAGACTACGTGACGATTAATGAAGAGCTTGAGCAGTACAATATGAGATTGACAGAGCGTCCGCAAATCATTGTTGCGAACAAAATGGACATGCCAGATGCAGCTGACAATCTAGAGGCATTTAAAGAAAAATTAACGGATGACTATAAAGTGTTCCCGATTAGTGCGATCACAAGAGAAGGGCTTCGTGAGCTCTTATTTGAAATCGCCAATCAGCTTGAAACAACACCGGAATTCCCGCTCTATAATGAAGAGGAGCTGTCGGATAATCGCGTGATGTACAGGTTTGATGAAGGTGATGCACCATTTGAGATCTCTAGAGATCCTGATGGCACATTTGTCTTAACTGGTAAAGCACTTGAGCGTCTCTTTAAGATGACAGACTTTTCAAGAGATGAATCTGTTAAACGATTCTCTAGACAGCTGCGCGGTATGGGTGTCGATGATGCCTTGCGTGAGCGCGGTGCAAAAGATGGCGACATCATTCGTCTGCTTGAATTTGAATTCGAATTTATCGATTGATCAACAGGAGGGTCCAGTCCATGGGCTCTCCCGTTTTTAAAAGGGGAGAAAACAGTTGAAAGAAGAAACGTTCTATTTAGTAAGAGAGGATGTACTTCCAGATGCGATGCGAAAAACGCTTGAAGTCAAAAAGCTTCTCGATCGCAAAAAAGCGGATTCAGTTGCCGATGCTGTTCAAAAAGCGGATTTAAGCCGCAGTGCTTTTTATAAATACCGAGATGCTGTTTTTCCATTTTATACAATGGTGAAAGAGCAGATCATCACATTGTTTTTCCACCTTGAAGACCGGTCTGGGGCTCTGTCAAGACTGCTTCAAATTGTGGCTGACTCTGGCTGTAATGTGTTATCCATTCACCAAACGATTCCACTGCAAGGAAGAGCGAATGTCACCTTATCAATTAGTACGGCAGGTATGGCAGATGATATCAACACCGTCATGAATCAATTAAGAAAGCTTGAATTTGTCGAAAAAGTCGAAATTCTCGGTTCTGGGGCGTAAAAGGAGAGATCATAGCAGATGAAGCAATTAACTGTAGGTTATTTTGGACCAGAGGCAACATTTACTCATTTGGCCGTATGCTCTTGTTTTCCAAAAGATGCGGTGCAGCGTGCCTATGCAACAATTCCGCAATGTATGGATGCTGTGTCAAAGGGCGAAGTCGATTTGGCGGTCGTTCCACTTGAAAATGCACTCGAAGGATCTGTGAACTTAACAATTGATTATTTAATTCATGAAGAAGCGCTGTCCATTGTGGGGGAGATGACAGCACCAATTCGGCAGCATTTGCTTGTCCACCCATCAAGAGCGGAGAGCTGGGAGACGTTAGATGTCATTCAGTCGCATCCTCACGCGATTGCCCAGTGTCATCAATTTCTGAAAAAGCAGTACCCTCATATTCCTCATCGGCCAGTAGAATCAACAGGTTATGCAGCAAAATACATCAGTGAGCATCCAGATGAAGCTGTTGGGGCTATTGCCAATGAAATTGCCGCAAAAACATATGGTTTGACGATTGCGAAAAAAGACATTCATGATTATCCGCACAACCATACACGCTTTGTGATTTTACATAAAGATCTTAACGCATCGTTCCCAATGAATTCTGGTTTCTCATCAAAGCCAAAAACGACCATTGTGGTCAGTCTGCCTAAGGATGACCAATCAGGTGCATTGCACCGCGTGCTGTCTGCTTTTTCTTGGCGGAATCTCAACTTGTCAAAAATTGAATCTCGTCCGACAAAAACAGGTCTTGGACATTATTTATTTATTATTGATATTGAAAAAGAAATGGATGATGTTTTAGTCCCTGGTGCGATTCAAGAATTAGAAGCGATTGGCTGTGAGGTCAAGCTGCTCGGCAGCTATCAAACATATGAATTAACGAATGAAAAATAGTGTCCCGTGAGGACACTATTTTTTTAGTCTTTTATTAAAAACCCAGCATTATCCAGCGCTTGAATGGCTTGGTCAAGCTGCTTTTGGCTGTAAGAAGTGAGAGTATGCAGGTGCACGCCGTCTGTTAGTTCTGACAAGTAGGACGCGCCGGTGTTAGAAATATGATGGACAAAATCAGCGACTTGTTTCCGTGTGCTGACGCGAATAGAGGCCGTCAGTTCACCATAAACAGGGTGCTCAATGATCACATCTTTCACCGTCACTCCAAAGTCTACAATCAAGGTCAGTTCTTCTTCTGTACGAGCAGGATCATGCTTGCAGGCGATGATTTGTTCAATTTCTCTTTCTGGCGCATGCTGCGCTGCCATATACACATAGCCTTGGCTTGTCGCAATAATGGGTTCGTTTTTTGCTTTTAATAATGAAATATCTTGTACAATGACTTGTCGAGAGACAGCCGCTTTTTTAGCTAAAAAGCTTCCGGTCAGCGGTGTGTCTGTTTCTTTCAGCCACTCTAAAATGGCGGTTCTTCTTTCTTCGCCAATGAGTTTCCTCTCTTGCTCCACGTCCTAAGCTCCCTTCTTCTCCTTTTGCAAATGCTCAAATGTATGCAAAAGCTGATCGATGTCATCTTTTGATGACTGATATCCAAATGATAGTCGAATAAATTGTAGGGCATCACGATCTGATACACGCAATGCCTTCACAGCAGGGGAAGGATGGTGATAACCGGAAGCACATGCGCTTCCAGTAGATAGACAAATCCCATGCCGGTTACATGCTAACATTACATATTGTCCTTCAAACCCTTCAAAAAAACAACCAATAATATGAGGAAGCGTGCGGCGATTGTCATTGTCCTGAAGCGCACGAACTGGCAGCTGTCTTATTTTTAACTGCTGAAGAAAATAATCACGCAGCTGCTTATCTAATTTTTGCTGTTTATCCAGCCTAAGCATCGCTTGTTCACTTGCGGCAGCAAAAGCACCGATACATGGAACGTTTACTGTCCCTGGACGTAAGCCATTTTCCTGAACTGCTCCTGTATATAAAGGTTTCCAAGGAACATGAGCGCCCATATAAACGGCACCAGCGCCTTTAGGAGCATACACTTTATGACTTGAGATGGACACAGCATCGACTCCAAGTTCTTTGATGGACACACGAATCTTTCCAAATGTTTGCACAGCATCTGTATGAAAAAGAATGTTCCTTTCTTTTAAAAGAGGCGCTAATTCAGCAAGCGGCTGGATAATCCCTGTTTCTGAATTAGCGTGCTGAATAGATACTAGTCCTGTTTCAGGCAATAATGCTTCTTTAAGAATGTCCTGTGTAATGATTCCATCCTGATTCGGTTCAATGATCGTGACTTTTACGCCAAGACGCTCTAAGCTGCTAACTGCATGATGAACAGAAGGATGCTCAACTGAAGTTGTAATGACATGCTGTTGATGTGCTGGCAGTCCATTGATGATCGATTGAATCGCAAGGAGATTGGATTCAGTTCCACCGCTTGTAAAGTAGACCCCATCTGGTTCACCCTCGATTATGGCAGCGAGTGATTGTCTGCTGTAAGTCAATATATCATTTGCTTTTCCCCCAGCATCATGAAGACTGCTTGCATTTCCGTAGAAATTTTTGCTTAGCTGCTCAAAAACATGCAGTGCTTCCTCTGAAACAGGTGTAGAAGCTGCGTAATCTAAATAAACCAACCCATCCAACTCCCGTGTGAAAATTTTTTCTTGTATTTATTTTAGTGTTGTGTAATGATATGTGTCAAGACAGGTGTAAATGACAGGAGGGGCGATGGTGTCATCAATCAAAAAAGTTATTGTGGTGGGGTCAGGCATTGCAGCGCTTTCCTTTGCAAAAACCATTTCGAAAAGCTGCCAGGTCATCATGATGACAAAAAAACAATGTTCATCTAGTAATTCCATGCTGGCACAAGGAGGAATCGCTGCTGCCTTTTCAGCACATGATTCAGCTGAGCAGCATGTGCAAGATACACTAGCTGCCGGCTGTGATCACAATGATGAAAGAACCGTACAAGAAATCGTGAGACTTGGAAAACACCTTGTGAAGCAGCTCGTAGCAGAAGGCTGTCCATTTGATCAAGATGAGGCGGGAGAGCCGAAATTAGGCAAAGAGGGAGCACATACCACTCATCGCATCTTGCATGCAGGAGGAGATCAATCAGGTAAAACCCTTGTACAGTTTCTCAAAAGTCAGCTCGGCTCACATATACATTTATACGAATATCATCATGTCATTGATCTATTGATTCATGAAGGGACATGTACGGGTGTTGTATGGAAAGACGAGACAGGACACGTACATACGATGACCGCAGATGCCGTTGTTTTATCAACTGGCGGCTGCGGCTCCCTATATGAGACAAACACAAATGATCCTTCTATCACAGGAGACGGACTGATGATGGCCTATCGAGCCGGGGCACAATTAGTGGATCTCGAATTTGTTCAATTCCATCCAACTCTTTTAACAATCGCTGGAAAAGCAGTTGGCCTCATTTCAGAGGCAGTACGGGGAGAGGGAGCTTATTTAGAAGATGAAACAGGCAGGCGGATCATGAAAGGTATTCACCCACAAGCTGATTTAGCACCTAGAGATGTGGTCGCTAGAGCTATTTTTCATGAGCAGCAATTAGGTCATCAATTGTATCTTAACATCCATGATATTCCACATTTTTCAGCTCGTTTTCCAGCCATAGCTCAGATGTGCCAGCGTGCAGGCGTCAGTATGGAAAGCGGCAGGCTGCCAATTTCCCCCGGTATGCACTTTTTAATGGGCGGCATCAGCGTCAATGAATATGGAGAAACGACTGTTCCAGCGCTATTTGCCATTGGAGAAGCGGCCTGTACTGGCTTACACGGTGCGAATCGATTGGCGAGTAATTCTCTTCTGGAAGGTCTCGTGTTAGGCAGCAAAGCGGCACAGAGAATTGAACAACTGCCTAAACAGAAAGAAACAAGTCCACCTTTTTCAATTCAAGAAATATGGATGGTTCCAATGATTTCAACAACTCAGCTGAGACAATGGATGACTACATTTGCGGCCATTGTGAGAGATGAAAAAGGCTTGCAGACTTTACTTAATTCGTTACAACGTGTCAATTTTCAGCAAATTAATGTGAAGGATATCACAAATGAACAGATCGAATTAAGCAATCAATGGGCATTAGCGGTTTGCCTTGCCAAATCTGCATTACTCCGTACAGAAAGCAGAGGCGGCCATTATCGAATGGATTATCCAGAGCGGAGCGATGCGTTGTGGCGGGGCAGGCAGATTGTTCATGAAAAAGGTCACATTCATATCATGAAAAATGAAAGGATCGGTGCCAAATGGAACGTTTACAGTTAAAACAAATGCTCACTCATTTTTTCACAGAAGATATTGGCTTTGGAGATGTATCAGCAGATGCCATCTTTGGAGACAAGAAGGGAACAGCTTTTATCATTGCGAAACAATCTGGTGTATTGGCAGGATCACAAGTGATTGATCTAGGGTACCGCCTGTTGAATGAACAGATTCAAACTGAGCTGTATTTTCAAGAAGGTGATTGGATTCATTCAGGCGCTGTACTGGCGAAAATAAAGGGCCCAGTCAACGACTTATTAAAGGGAGAGAGGGTCATTTTAAATCTTTTGCAGCGAATGACAGGTATCGCCACCTTAACACATGAGGCGGTCCGCAGATTAGCTGACCCGTCTATTACGATTTGTGATACGAGAAAAACGACACCCGGCCTGCGTATATTAGAGAAATACGCAGTGAAAACAGGTGGTGGAAAGAATCATCGCTTTGGCTTATCGGATGGGGTGATGATTAAAGATAATCATATTGCGGCATGCGGTTCTATCCGTGAAGCTGTAGAGAAAGCAAGAGCATATGCCGGTCATATGGTGAAAATTGAAGTGGAAATTGAATCAGAAACGCAGCTTATAGAAGCCATTGATGCAAAAGCGGATGTCATCATGTTTGATAACTGCTCTCCGGACGAGGTAAAACGTTTTAAACAAATGACACCAGAGTCCATTCTGACAGAGGCTTCAGGAGGCATCACGCTAGAGACATTGCCAAGCTACAGGGGGACAGGAGTCGATTTTATTTCACTTGGCTTTCTGACACATTCTGCTCCAGCATTTGATTTTAGTATGAATATGGAATTCAGTCATAAAGGGGGAACAACTCATGTCCATGCTTAATGTATTAGCCAATCAACATGCAGTCATGATGCCAGATGAATATAAACACCGCTCTGTTGATGAGATGAAGCAGCGAGTGTTAGACATTAAGCGGGCTTTTGGCTCAAAGCTTTTTATACCAGGCCACCATTATCAAAAGGATGAGGTCATTGAATTTGCAGATACAACAGGAGATTCATTGCAGCTGGCACAAATAGCTGCTGACAATCATGAGGCTGAATACATTGTATTCTGCGGTGTTCATTTTATGGCGGAAACGGCAGATATGCTGTCAAACAAGAATCAAAGCGTCGTATTGCCAGATATGAGGGCAGGCTGTTCCATGGCAGATATGGCAAATATGAAACAAACAGACAGAGCATGGGAGCAGCTCACTGATCTGTTTGGGGATACAATACTTCCGCTTACGTATGTCAATTCAACAGCAGACATTAAAGCATTTGTTGGCAAACATGGCGGGGCAACAGTTACTTCATCAAATGCTAAAAAAGTACTCGAGTGGGCGCTGACACAAAAAGAGCGGATTCTGTTTCTCCCTGATCAGCACCTAGGGCGTAATACAGCATTTGATTTAGGTATTCCGCTAGAAGAAATGGCTGTCTGGGATCAGATAGAAGAAAAGCTCATCACCGATCAGCCGCTTTCCCGTATTAAGATGATTTTATGGAAAGGCCATTGCTCCGTACATGAGAAGTTTACCGTTCGAAATATAGAAGACATGAGAAAAAAAGACCGTGACATTCAAATTCTTGTTCATCCTGAATGCACGCATGAGGTCGTAAGGGCTTCTGACCTAGCAGGTTCAACGAAATTTATTATTGATACGATTAAACAGGCGCCAGCAGGAAGCAAATGGGCGATTGGAACAGAGATGAATTTAGTCAAACGGATCATAGCGCAGCACCCAGATAAACAAATTGAATCCCTTAACCCAGATATGTGTCCATGTTTGACTATGAACCGGATTGATCTGCCTCATTTGCTATGGTCACTGGAAAGCATTGAGAAGGGTCAGCCGGTCGGGTTGATACAGGTCAATGAAGACATCACGAAAGACGCTTTGCTTGCACTCGAGAAAATGCTCGCCATTAAATAATGAATCAGCCCCTCCTATCAGAAAACAAGTTTTTATCATATCGGCTTGTAAATAGGCATAAATTTATGTTGAAACATATTGTACTTCTGACATAACCGTTACGTTACGTTCACGTTTTGCATAGGAGGGGAAAACGTTGAAAATTCATATTGTGCAAAAAGGAGACTCCCTTTGGAAAATTTCAAAGAAATACGGAGTCGACTTTCAAGAATTGAAAAAACTAAATTCACAGCTCAGTAATCCTGATTTAATCATGCCGGGTATGAAGATTAAAATTCCATCTAGTGGTGTTCCTGTAAAAACAGATCATCACAAAGCAAAAGAAATGCCAAAAACGAAAGAACATCCGTATGTGAAAGAAAAGCCAAAAGATGTCGTGCAAGTGCAAGATACGAAACCGAAGGAAAAGCCAAATGAACCGGTACCATATGTACCGCCAGTACCAAAAATCGAGCAGCCAGTGTTTCCGCAAGTGGATGTGAACTATTATCAGACCAATCTCTACCAGCCATTCACACCTCCTCCCAAAAAAGATCATCACGAGAAAAAAGATCACGTTCATGAGAAGAAAGATCATGTTCATGACAAAAAGGATCACAAGGATCATTTTCATCATGAAAATAAAGACCACAAAGATAACAAGGGTCATGTCCATCATGAAAATAAGGAACATAAAGATCACAAGGACCATTTTCATCATGAAAATAAAGGTCATCTAAAAGATGAAGTGGCAAAGGGGTATGATCCGTTTATTCATATTCCGCATCAAAAAGAGGAGGGAAAAGACATGGAGCATGGCAATTATCCGAACCTTCCTAACTTCCCGCAAATGCCAAATGTGGGAGGGGCAGCGGTAGGGGGAGTGGCTGAAAATAACGAGCATCATCACCAGCATCATCATCATGAACCATATGATCCTTATTTTGGTTATGGTCATGGTCATTACATGCCGGCGATGTATTCATATCCACAGCAAATGGTGCCGGCATCGCCAATTTTACCGGGATCAGGCTTATGTTATCCTATCCATCCATATTATCATCATCATATGATGCCATATCCATACCCGGCTCATCCGTATTATCCTGCGTATCAAGCGCCTGCTTACTACGGAGAAAATTATGAGCACCATGCAAACGACGGACATCACTGGCATCACCATACGCATCCAAACGCCAATGCAAATGCCAACGCAAATCAAGGCTTTTATCCAAACGTTCCAAATGCAGCATATGGCAAGGAAGATTGCGGATGCGATGATGGCATGAAGCATCATCAGCCTTGGCCAGGACATTATCCGAATCCTGTTCCTTATGGCCAAATGGGGGCTTATCCAGCTCAGCCTTACATGCAGCCATATCCAGGTCAATCCGTTTTTGCAAGGCCAGAGGAAGAAGAAGAAGATTAATGACAGAAGGAACGATCTCAATCGTTCCTTTTTTTGTTTATAACTGACAGCTTGATTTTTTTCCTAACTGTACATGCTAAAACAGAGCCTGTTTCGCGCTCATGAGATTGAATTTGTACAGGGGGTTTTTCGTTTGAGACAAAAATGGCAAAAAACAATCGCATTAGTGCTTCTTCCTATTGGTTTAACAGCATGTGGTGCAAATAATAACGCAGGTGTCGATACACGTCATAATCAATCAGGCCAGCCGGTTGGTTATCATTCGAATCAACGAGCGGAAGACAACAACCAAGATCATCAAGGACCAGTTTCTGAACTCATGGAGGGAATGAACGGGAGAAATACAACAAATGTTGATTACCGTACACGTCCTCAAGCTGATGATCGAATGCCTCTCACAGGTGGAGATGGACGCTACAGTCATGGAGATATGAACTATCATAATCAAATGTCGTTCTCAGGCTACGATAAACAAGAGAACATCCAGCGTTCAAGAAAAATTGCCAACCGCATCAATAAAATGAATCACGTGGCAGACTCTCAAGTCATGGTGACGGATGAGAATGTGTATATTGCCATTAAATCAGATGGCCGCCTGACGTCAGAAGGCGTATCACAAGTAGAAGAAGCAGCGACTCGTTATGCGGATGGAAGAGCAGTCCAAGTCATAAAAGATGAAGGTGCATTCACACGCTTTAGAGACATGAGAAGAACGCAATTTGAAACAGGCCAAACAGGCATGACCCGATAGTTTGACACAAAAAGGCTAAAGTTCATTACGAACTTTAGCCTTTTCTTAAAAATAAACCTTGATGCCTATATAAAATTCGTAAAAGAAATAACAGCCAAACCCTAGTAATAAAATACCAGCAATAATGGATGTCCACTTGATCATCGTTCGATTCATCACTTTTCTTGTTAAGGATACAAGTGTGAGAAGACCGATGTCATGAAGGAGAATCCCTGCCAAAATACCGCCGGCAGCCAGCATAAATTCAGATGAATCTGTTTTTGTATACGCATCCGCAAGTACAGCCCCAAAAACAGAAACCCAGAACACAAGATTTCCAGGAGATACCGCCACGAGCAAGCCGTTTCGATATGTTTTAGCGAATGATTTATTGACCTTTTCTCCTGCTAAATGGATATCTTGATCCGCATTTTTAATGGAATCGTATGCGAGAATCATTAAAAATACAGCTCCGATCAGCCAGAGCGGGATTTGAACAAACGGCAAAGATAAAAACTGAGCAAATCCAGCATATAAAGCCAAAATAAGTAATAAGTCTATGGTCATACCGCCTGCTCCGACAGTTAAACCATGAAAGAATCCGTTTTTGAGTCCCTGTTTTGTCATTTCAACCGTGATTGCTCCAACAGGCAGAGCAATTGAGAATCCTACGACGATAAATGTGAGAAATGTTTGCAATCGACTAGAACTTCCTTTGATTAATGAATTGTATAAAAATTCTCCGTTTAGATTAATTATACATAATAGGAGAAAAGGATCAACGATTATTTCAGATTTAATTGAAATGAGAGAGACAGATTATGTATAGAAGTCTGTATATGATTATGATCCATAGGGGAAAGGAACTATTTTCCTGAATTCTCTTTTTTTCATGATGTCTCTATGCTACACTGATGTGGAATTCAATAAAAGTGACTAGGGGTGCCCGTAAATGGGCTGAGAGAGAAGCATAAGCTTCTTAACCCTTTGGACCTGATCTGGCTCGTACCAGCGTGGGGAAGTTGAAGATGATGCATGTATCCTATCAATGATATGCATGTTTATTTCTGACGACGAAACCAGGTTCTTTAAATAGATCCTGGTTTTTTGCTGGTGCTGATTCCATCCTGTCCGGTGACAAGAAGAAAAGGAGAGAACAGCAAATGAAGGAAAAGAAAAGTGTCCCATCCAACCAATCATTATTATCCAGCTTTGACGGCAGCCGAAAGGTGTATGTGAAAGGATCAAGGCCCGATATCTTAGTGCCGAAAAGAGAGATTGCGCTCTCACATACTGTGACAGAGGCGGGCGACATAAAAAATGAACCAGTCCGTGTATACGATACGAGTGGACCGTACACTGATGAGAACGTTCATATTGACGTCACAAAGGGATTAAAGCGTCTTAGGGCAGCATGGATTGAAGAAAGAGGAGATACAGAAAGCTATGAAGGGCGTCATGTAAAACCGGAAGATAACGGATATCGTTCAAGGGAGAAGGAGTCCTTCCATTCTGTCCAAACTGATTTTCATCATAAGCCGCTCCGCGCGAAACAAGGAGCACGCGTGACGCAAATGCATTATGCCAAAAAAGGCATCATTACGCCTGAAATGGAGTTTATCGCAATAAGAGAAGAGCTAAGCCCTGAGTTCGTTAGAGAGGAAGTAGCGAGCGGAAGAGCCGTTATTCCTTCGAATATTAACCATCCAGAAAGTGAACCAATGATTATCGGAAGGAATTTTCATGTCAAAATCAATGCGAATATTGGCAATTCAGCTGTCACGTCATCCATTAATGAAGAGGTAGAAAAGATGACGTGGGCGATCAGATGGGGGGCAGACACAATGATGGATCTGTCTACTGGAAAGGATATTCATACAACGAGAGAATGGATCATTCGGAATTGCCCAGTTCCAGTAGGAACCGTTCCTATCTATCAGGCCCTTGAAAAAGTGAATGGAGTCGCAGAAGATTTGACGTGGGACGTGTACAGGGACACATTAATTGAACAAGCAGAACAAGGAGTAGATTATTTTACAATTCATGCGGGCGTGCTGTTAAGATATATTCCGCTCACAGTTGATCGGGTGACCGGAATTGTTTCAAGAGGCGGTGCAATTATGGCAAGATGGTGTCTTGCTCATCATCAAGAGAATTTCCTCTACACGCACTTCGAAGACATTTGTGAAATTATGAAAACGTATGATATTGCCTTTTCACTTGGAGATGGACTAAGACCAGGTTCGATTGCTGATGCCAATGATGAGGCGCAGTTTGCAGAGCTGGAAACGTTAGGTGAGTTAACAGAGATCGCTTGGAAACATGATGTGCAGGTGATGATTGAAGGGCCCGGCCATGTCCCAATGGATAAAATTAAAGAGAATGTGGACAAGCAAATGGACATTTGCAAGGAAGCCCCATTTTATACGTTAGGGCCTCTTACAACAGATATTGCGCCCGGGTATGATCACATTACATCCGCCATCGGTGCGGCCATGATCGGCTGGTACGGAACAGCCATGCTCTGCTATGTAACGCCAAAAGAGCATTTAGGTCTGCCGAATAAAGAAGATGTGAGAGAAGGCGTAATCGCCTATAAAATTGCCGCACATGCGGCTGATCTAGCAAAAGGACATCCTGCGGCTCAAAAACGCGATGATGCTTTATCGAAAGCGAGATTTGAATTTAGGTGGCGGGATCAATTCAACCTGTCACTTGATCCAGAAAGAGCCTTGGCGTTCCATGATGAAACATTGCCTGCCGAAGGCGCTAAGACCGCTCACTTTTGCTCGATGTGCGGACCGAAGTTTTGCAGTATGAAAATTTCTCATGATATCCGCAATCAATCTGAAGAAGTGAAAAGAGAGATGGAAAAGAAGGCGAAGGAGTTTGTCAGCCAGGGAAGTCAAATTTATCAGCCCTAAAAAAAGAACCTCGCACGATGCTGTGCGGGGTTTTATCAAACGGCTGAGAAGGCTTTTCTTAAAAGGTGAAAAAATGCCTTTACTGCATATGCCATCATGTCCACACTTGGAATGAGGGCATCTGTTAAATGAAAAAAGACTGTTTTTCTTTCTGGAGATGTTCGTTTCTTTTTCTGCTTCATCAAGGGCAGCCTCCTTTTTAACTAATATACTTCTTTGCAGATTTGAGAGATAGATGTTTGTGTGAATTTAAACAAAATTTAAACTTCTTGGGTTTGAATGGAAACAAGGAGGGGAAACGAGTTCAATAGAGAATGAATGAAAAGAGCTGATCTATTTGACCAGCGAACAAGAAGAGTGGAAGGTGATCTTATGATGAAAGTATTTAAGGTAACATTTCATATGAACAATGGGGAAGTGCTTGATTTCGAGCTCAAACGTCCAGCTACCTATGATGTGTATAAAAAAATTGAAGAAGCCAATCATTGGTTTAAGCTGAATAATGAAATCATTAACCTATTAAACGTCAATAGTATCCATGTAGAAACAGAATAACGCAGAAAGCCGCTCAAAAGAGAGCGGCTTTCATTATGCAGAAAAATCATTTCGATTATTAAGCTGCCCGCGGGACAGCCAGTTCTTTTTATACAAATAAGCAATGACTTCAAGCCACAGACGCGGTGCTTTTTTAGGGAAAAAAGGTTTTTGGTAATAGGCATAAGCGGCTTTTAAATCATCCCATTGATGACATGCTTTCGTTTGCGTGAATCTGGCAACGTCAATGACCCTGATCCGTCCTTCTTTTGTTAAGATCAGATTGCGCAGATGAATATCAGAAGGATTCAATCCTTTCTCGCGCGCTTCCTCCAGCGCATCATCGACTTGTTCAATCATTTGTTTTTTAATAGGAATTCCTTTTGTAAGGCATTCATAGAATGTGTAGCCTTTAATATATTCCATTAAAATATACTGATCCCCAGACTCATAAATCTCAGGGTAGTAAGACGAACCAGAAAGTTTTTCGTAAATGGCAGCCTCTTTGCGGGCAATATGCTGATAAGAAGGAAAAAAGACTTTTAGTGCCATTTTCTTGCCGTCTTTTTTGTATAAAAAGACATAGGCACTTCTTCCTTTGCCGCACAGTTCAAGCTCTGCCGGTTTATAGGCAAGCTTATGAAAACGTTTCTCTTCATGATACTGAATCGATTCGGCTAATCTTTTGACCTCTGACATTGACTTCACCTTCTTTGGTTTCAGTTTATGCGGCTGAAAAACGAATGATGAAAAAACCGTGTCATTCGATAAAGCAATGGATTGTATAAAACATAACATTTACGAATGAAGGATACAACGAAAGACTCTTAACATACATTTGAATCATCGATTTGGTTAATGTTTAGAAAAATGGGTCAAACTACATATGTCATGCATCGATCTCATGTTCTAAAGAGGTGTAAATAGTGAAAGTGAAGATGAAATGTTTCGTTACAGGACTTATCATGACAAGTGTGCTTTTTTTCGCTGCGGATATGGAAGGAAAAGAACACTTGCAAAAGCAGTCAAACTCTATTACCGTCCAGCTTGAAAAAGTCTATCTAGACGGCGATGTGAGTATTGAAAGACACCGGGCATCATTAGAAGATAAAGACACATTCTGGGCGCAGTATAAAGGCTGGACGCTGGTAGAACAAAAAGAGGATTTTGCCCTTTTTAGAAAGCAAATTGATGATATCTCTCCATTAAGTAAAGCAAATGGATATATCGGATTATCAGAGGACGGTGTGATTTCTACGTTTCATGGAAGGCCTGACGGCTGGGCGGAGCCTATTCATCTCTTTTTTCAAATTGATACGTCCCGTTTAGAAAGCCATGTGGAAAAGCAGCTTGAGCAAGGCATTCCTTTTCGAACAAAGGATGAATTTGAGCATGTGCTTGAAGTCATGAAGCCTTATCGAAATGAAATATCGTTTTAAAGCGTGTAACAGCTTGCTGGTGTGAAGACCGCAAGCTGTTTTTCATGGTTTCATCATAAAAATGTACTGAGCGAACGTATGTTAACTTTTATTGCGGTTTTCTCTTCGATTTATGTTACAATGAAGAACAGTCAAAGAGGTGAAAACGGTGATAGAGTTTGTAAAAGGGACAATTGATTATGTGTGCCCGCAATATGTTGTCATTGAAAACGGCGGAGTGGGATATCAAGTCTATACCCCAAACCCGTTTATCTATCGAGTAAATAAACAAGAAACGATTTATACGTATCATTACATAAAGGAAGACGCCTTTTCATTATACGGTTTTCAAACACGAGAAGAAAAAGCGCTGTTCACAAAACTGTTAAATGTCACAGGAATTGGGCCAAAGGGCGCACTCGCGATTCTTGCTTCCGGTGATCCTGGCGCTGTCATTTCAGCGATAGAACGTGAAGATGAAGCCTTTCTGATTAAATTCCCTGGTGTGGGCAAAAAAACAGCACGTCAAATCATTCTGGATCTAAAAGGAAAACTGGCAGATGTGGTGCCAGAAATGATTGGCAACTTATTTAATCACGAGGACCACATTCAGGTCGAATCGCAGCAAACTGCATTAGATGAAGCGCTTGAAGCCTTAAGTGTCCTTGGATACGGTGATCGTGAAATCAAAAAGGTTCTTCCATTATTAAAAGAAGAAAAGAATCTCACAACCGATCAATATGTGAAAAAAGCATTACAAAAAATGTTGAAATAGGGTGATGTATCATGGATGAACGGCTCGTCTCAACTGAAGCAGACAACCATGAATCAGCCATTGAGCAAAGTCTGCGGCCACAGACACTTAGCCAATATATCGGTCAGCAAAAAGTAAAGGATAATCTTAGCGTTTTTATTGAAGCTGCCCGCATGAGGCAGGAAACGCTTGATCACGTCCTTTTATATGGACCTCCTGGACTTGGGAAAACAACGCTTGCGTCGATCATTGCCAATGAAATGAATGTTCAGCTGCGTACAACGTCAGGACCAGCGATTGAGCGTCCTGGTGATTTGGCGGCCATCTTAACATCTCTTGAGCCAGGTGATGTATTGTTTATTGATGAAATTCACCGCTTGCAGCGCTCAATTGAAGAAGTGCTGTACCCAGCAATGGAGGATTTTTGTTTAGATATTGTTATTGGAAAAGGAGATACAGCACGCTCTGTACGGCTTGATTTACCGCCATTTACGCTTGTAGGTGCAACGACTCGTGTCGGGCTGTTAACAGCGCCGCTTCGTGATAGGTTTGGGGTACATGCAAGATTGGAATACTATGAGCAAAGAGATTTGGCTCACATTGTGGCAAGAACAGCCGAGCTGTTTGAGATTGGGATCGACATTCGCTCTGCCGAAGAGATTGCGAGACGTTCCCGGGGAACACCGAGGGTTGCCAATCGTTTGCTCAGAAGAGTAAGAGATTTTGCGCAGGTGCTTGGGAACCATGCCATTACGCAGGACATTGCGGAAGATGCCCTTGAGCGTCTTCAAGTCGACAGGCTAGGCCTCGATCATATAGACCATAAGCTCCTTTTAAGTATGATCGAAAAATTTAGAGGCGGTCCTGTTGGGCTTGATACGATCTCAGCGACAATTGGAGAAGAATCACATACGATTGAAGATGTGTACGAACCGTACTTACTGCAAATTGGTTTCCTGCAAAGAACGCCAAGAGGACGGGTCGTCACAAGAGAAGCGTATGAACATTTTCAAATGGAGGTTCCGATTCGTGACTGAATTCCCTAAAATATTAATGATTTTAGGTGGTGTCCTTTTTGCCGCAGGATTAGTGTTTCAATTGGTTGGTAAGCTTCCAGGTGATATTTTTGTGAAAAAAGGGAATGTAACGTTCTTTTTTCCTGTCATTACATGCATTGTCATTAGTATCGTACTGACCATATTACTGAATATCTTTGGACGGATGAAATAACGTTAACTAGTTAACTACAGAATAGGTGAAGGAAATGAAGCTAGAACTATTTGATTTTGATTTACCAGAAAGATTAATTGCACAAGTGCCGCTTGAAAAAAGAGATGCATCAAGACTGATGGTCTTAAACAAACAAACGGGTGCGATTACACATGATACATTCTCACAAATCATCGATTATTTTCAAAAGGGTGATTGTCTCGTTCTAAACAATACGCGCGTTCTGCCTGCACGTCTGTTTGGGATGAAAGAGGATACAGGTGCCAAAGTTGAACTTCTTCTATTGAAACAAGAAGAAGGAGATAACTGGGAAACACTTGTCAAACCAGCCAAACGGGTGAAAAAAGGGACGGTTATCACGTTTGGTGATGGACGGCTCCAAGCTGTATGTACAGAGGAAATGGAACATGGCGGAAGAAAAGTCGAGTTTCAATATACAGGCATTTTTTATGAAGTGCTTGAATCCCTTGGTGAAATGCCGCTGCCTCCATATATTAAAGAGCAGCTTGACGACCGTGAACGCTATCAAACCGTTTATTCAAAAGAGGTTGGCTCCGCTGCTGCGCCAACTGCCGGTCTCCACTTTACGACCGAGCTGCTGGATGCGCTGAAAGCGAAAGGTGTACACATTGCTTTCATTACGCTGCACGTAGGGCTTGGCACGTTTCGTCCGGTAAGTGCAGAACGTATTGAAGAACACGAAATGCACGCAGAGTTTTATGAAATGAATGAAGAAACAGCTGATGAGCTTAATCGCGTTCGCAAGGAAGGCGGGCGGATTATTTCAGTCGGCACAACGTCAACTAGAACGCTTGAAACCATTGCAAGTGCACATGATGGTGAGTTCAAAGCCTCAAGCGGCTGGACGTCGATCTTTATTTACCCTGGCTACACATTCAAGGCAATTGATGGCATGATCACGAATTTCCATCTGCCAAAATCCTCGTTAATTATGCTTGTCAGCGCATTAGCTGGACGAGAGCACGTACTAAAAGCGTACAATGAGGCTGTGAAAGAGGAATACCGATTCTTCAGCTTTGGCGATGCCATGCTGATTCAATAACATTATACAACGAAGACAGGAGGGCTCATTTTTGTCGCAATCACCGATACGTTATGAGTTCATTAAATCATGCAAACAAACAGGTGCACGTCTTGGCCGCGTTCATACACCGCACGGCTCCTTTGAAACACCTGTATTTATGCCAGTAGGTACACTGGCTACAGTCAAGACAATGGCGCCTGAAGAATTAAAGGCTATGGATGCAGGCATCATCTTAAGCAATACGTACCACTTATGGCTCCGTCCAGGTCACGATATCGTAAAAGAAGCAGGCGGTCTGCACAAATTTATGAACTGGGACCGAGCCATTCTAACTGATTCAGGCGGATTCCAAGTTTTTTCATTGAGTGAATTTAGAAAAATTGAAGAAGAAGGCGTTCACTTCCGTAATCATTTAAACGGAGACAAGCTGTTCCTATCTCCTGAAAAAGCGATGGACATTCAAAATGCACTTGGCTCTGATATTATGATGGCATTTGATGAATGCCCGCCGTATCCTGCAGAGTACGATTACATGAAACGTTCTGTTGAGCGGACAAGCAGATGGGCAGAGCGCTGTCTAACAGCGCACCAGCGTCCAGAGGATCAAGGGCTGTTTGGGATTGTCCAAGGCGGAGAATACGAAGAGCTTCGAAAACAAAGTGCAAAAGACCTTGTTTCACTTGATTTCCCAGGTTACGCCATCGGAGGCTTATCTGTAGGGGAACCAAAAGATGTGATGAATCGTGTACTTGAATTTACAACACCATTCTTACCAGCAGACAAACCGAGGTACTTAATGGGTGTCGGCTCGCCAGATTCCTTAATTGACGGTGCCATTCGCGGAGTAGATATGTTTGATTGCGTACTGCCAACTCGAATTGCAAGAAACGGTACCTTGATGACAAGTGAAGGCCGTCTTGTTGTGAAAAATGCAAAATATGAGCGTGACTTTAGACCAATCGATGAAAACTGTGACTGCTATACATGTAAAAACTATACACGCGCCTATATTAGACATTTAATTCGAACAAATGAAACGTTCGGAATTCGATTAACAACTTATCATAATCTTCATTTTCTGTTAAAATTAATGGAGCAAGTGAGAGAAGCTATCCGTGAGGATCGTTTAGGTGATTTTAAAGAAGAGTTTTTTGAGCGTTACGGCTTTAACAAACCGAATGCGAAAAACTTTTAACGCATAAACGAAAGGCTTTACAATGCTTTAGAAAGGGGTGAAATAGAATGGATGGTGGTATGGGTTCAATCATTATGATTGTTGTCATGTTTGCTGTGCTTTACTTCTTGTTAATCCGTCCACAGCAAAAGCAACAGAAAGCTGTGCGTCAGATGCAGCAATCTTTATCAAAAGGCGATAAAATCGTCACAATCGGTGGTTTACACGGTGAAATCGACTCAATTGATGAATCAAAAGTGGTCATCAAAACAAGCGAAAACAACCGTTTAACTTTCGATCGTCGTGCTATTAGAGAATTAGCTGACAAAGGCTAATCCTCTGATACATAGCCATAAAAAAAGAGCGATATGAACCGCTCTTTTTTTATTTGCCTCGAAGATTGACGCCAATCATTCCCCCCAGCATACAAATGCCTAAAAATGCTCCATGATAGATAAACTGCTCTGGTGAGAACGTTTTTCCAAACCCCAAATATTGAAATAAAAAGACAGTGAGAGAAAAAATGATAGATGTGACCGCACCAATCAGCCAGCCGCGCTCCTTTGCTTTCCCGCCAGAAATGATGCCTCCTAATAAAAGGGCAGCAAAGGACAAAATCATAATCATCCATTTAAATGATGATTCCTGCATACTTGTGAATGTAAGCATGAGTGACACAAGTAAACTTGTGACTACCATCACGATAAAAATGGCAATTAAGCCGGATAAAATGCCTTTTCCAATTTGTTTCGTTTCCTGCATGTAGATTCGTCTCCTCTCCAATTGAACGAAGCTTGTCTTTTACTAAAATGTATTCACAGTGAAGAAAAAATAGACATGTTTCGGACGTTTCTTTTCTACATAAATAAAGTGTTTTGACACAAGCTATGTTGGAGAAGGAGGGTTTACATCACATGCAGGACATCTTGATCATTTCCATGAGAACCATCATCTTATATTTTCTTATTTGGTTTATATTTCGCTTAATGGGCAAAAGGGAAATTGGCGAGCTGAGCATTTTAGATCTAGTCATTTTTATGATGATCGCAGAAATTGCGGTTCTCGCCATAGAAGAAGTAGAGGATAACATGTTACATACGGTATGGCCAATCCTGCTGTTAACCTTCATTCAAATCACACTTGCCTACCTCTCATTAAAATTTCAAGGTGTTCGGCGCTTTCTTGACGGAAAACCGGCCCTGCTTATCATCAATGGGAAAATAGACGAAGGTGCAATGAGAAAACAGCGATACAATTTTGATGACCTGCTCATTCAATTAAGAGAAAATAACATCGACAGCATTCAGGATGTCTCTTACGCCATTTTAGAGCCGTCTGGAAAGCTCGCCGTCGTCGAAAAAGAAAACAAGCGCAAACATGCAGCGCTTGAGCTTCCACTTGTTGCGGATGGTGTAGTGCAGCATGACCACCTAAAGCAAATCAATCAAAATGAACAGTGGCTGAAAGATGAGCTTGCTAAAAGAGGCTATCATGATATCGAACAAATCTCTTACTGCAGCTTTAATCAAAAAACATTTTATATTGATTTGAAGGATGAAGTGATCAAAAAGAGATGAGCTAAAACAGCTTCCCAATGAACGGGATGCGGCGCAGCTCTTCTCGTTTCACTAGACCTAGGCAGATTAATAGAATGACATACAGCGTGCACGTAACAAAGATGAGTGTTACAAGTTCAATAGGAGCAGAAAAGAGTTCATTTACTTGAGATTTCAGCCAAAGGCTGACAGCACCTGTACTGATAATCACAAGGACGCATAGTCCATATTCCTTTAATGGTAAATGAATAGGCAGCACCTTTCCAACAGTTGCCGCATGGAGCAGTGTGACAAGGATAATGCCGATTAATATCGCCAGTGCAGCGCCCATAATGCCAAAGCCTGGCTGAGAAGCAAGAACAAAAATCATCCCTGTTTTTACAATAGCGCCAATCAGGCTGTTGGTCATCGCCGCACCAGCTAAATTGAGTGCTTGAAGCACGGCTTGAAGGGGCCCCTGAAAATAATATAGAAGGAAAAATGGCGCCATGAATTTCACATAAATGGCCGCGTGTGATGAACCATACATAAAGAGCGTTAAATCTTCGGCGTAAACGAAAAGAATAATACATGAAATGCCTCCGCTGAGTAAACATAGGCGCATCGCCTGCTTCAGACGGTATTCGACCGTTTTACGTTTGTTCTGCTCCATTCCTTCACTGATCGCCGGAACTAATGCAGTGGAGAGTGAATACGTAATAAAACTAGGCAGTGTCAAAAGGGTCAGAGCAAGCCCAGTCAACTCCCCGTACTGTCTTGTCGCCTCTACAGCCGCATAACCAGCAATAGCAAGACTTTGCGCGACAACAATCGGTTCTAAAAACCACGAAATATTCCCGATAAAACGGCTGCCTGTTGTTGGCAGGGCAATGCTCATTAGCTGCTTAAATGTGTCCTTCCCGTCATGAATCGCCTTAAAAAATCGTTTTCGAATACGAATGGTCTTTTTATAGCGAAAGGCGATCAGTAAGTAAGCAAGGGAAATCATCTCTCCAATCACAGATGACACCATCGCACCTGCTGCCGCAAATTCAATCCCGTAAGGAAGGAAAGCCGTTGTACATACCGCCACTAGCGAAATTCTTGCGACCTGCTCCAGAACTTGAGACATCGCAAGCGGACTCATTTGCTGTCTGCCCTGGAAATAGCCTCTTAACACACTGGAAATGGCGATGACTGGTACGACAGGTGTAATGGCAAGCAGTGGATAGACCGTTCGAGGATCAGTCAGCATATTTTCTGCCATGATGGGCGCAAACCATAAAAAAAGCGGCGTGAATATCAGGCTGAGTGTTCCTGTTATCGCAAGGGACATGACCAGAATACGTTTTGTTTTCTGTTTGTCACCCCGGGCTTCTGCTTCTGCAACAAGCTTACTAATAGCGACAGGCAGTCCGAATTGCGTGAGCGTCACGGCGAGAAAAAAGGTAGGTGCAGCCATCATATAAAGCCCGACCCCTTCTTCGCCAATGAACCTCGCAATGACAATTCGATTGACAAAACCCAATATTCTCGTGATAAAACCTGCTAAAATTAAAATGATGGTCCCCTTTAAAAACGTTTGCTTCGTCAAATCACAGATCACCTGCCTTCTCAAACGACATAGAATCATATACAATAAGATATGCGTGTATATCGTCCAAGCATGACAAGTCTCTCGATAAAAAACTGAAAAGGGGGAGCTACGCAATGACACAACACCCAGCAGCTATATACAAAGACCATTTAAAGCCTTTTCTGTTCAGTAAGCTTGAAGAATTCATCGTTTTGGGCTATAAAGATGTAGATTTAGAGGAATTATGGTCATACTTAGAGAATAAGAAGTGGAAGAAAAAACAAGAGTATCCGATTCATGAAATGGTTGCAGATATTTTATCTGTGAAAATAGGCGAATTTATGAACTATGCAACCGTTCAGTCGTTTAAAACGTCTGCTTTTTTGGACAGTGAAGATGGCAAGAATATGCTTGATGAACTGTTGAAATAAGCCATCTTAATGGATTTAGGTGTTTAAGGAGGAAATACATAATGAAAAAAGGGCGCATTCTTGCGTTTTTCTTAGTGGTTCTGTTAATCGGAACTGGCGTAGGCTTACTGACAAAGCCTGTTGCGAAAGATATGACGCTAGGGCTGGATTTACAGGGTGGATTTGAAGTCCTGTATGATGTACATCCAGTGAAAAAAGAGGACAAGATCACAAATAGTGTTCTCGTTAGTACTGTGGAGGCTCTTAACCGAAGAGCGAACGTGCTTGGTGTAAGTGAGCCGAACATCTCGATTGAAGGCAACAACCGTATCCGCGTGCAGCTTGCGGGGGTAAAAGATCAAAACAGAGCTAGGGAGATTCTTTCCACTGAAGCCCAGCTATCCTTCAGAGATACGAATGATAAAGAACTCCTTAACGGGGCTGATCTAGTCGAAAACAGTGCAAAACAAACATTCAGTCAAACGAATGAGCCAATTGTGACGGTTAAACTAAAAGATGCGAAAAAATTCGGTGACGTCACAAGAAAAGTAGCAGCGATGGCACCAAATAATCAGCTTGTCATTTGGCTTGATTACCAAAAAGGAGATTCCTTCAAAAAAGAAGTCTCAAAATCAAACCACAAGTATGTATCTGCACCAAATGTGAATCAAGAGATTAACAGCAGTGACGTACAAATTGAAGGGAAATTTACTGTCCAAGAGGCAAAAGACCTTGCAAGTATTTTAAATGCTGGTGCATTGCCAGTGAAATTAACTGAAAAATATTCCACATCTGTAAGTGCACAGTTTGGTGAACAAGCACTGAATGAAACAGTGTTCGCAGGAATAGTAGGAATCGCATTTATCTTCTTATTCATGCTGTTTTATTACCGATTACCTGGTCTTATAGCTGTCATCACACTTTCAGCTTATATCTACATTACGCTGCAAGTGTTTGACTGGATGGGCGCGGTTATGACACTGCCTGGAATTGCCGCACTCATTTTAGGGGTAGGAATGGCTGTCGATGCCAACATTATTACTTATGAACGGATCAAAGAAGAACTGAAGCTCGGCAAATCTGTTCGTTCTGCTTTCAGATCAGGGAACCGCAGATCATTTGCAACCATCTTTGATGCAAACTTAACAAGTATTATTGCCGGCGGAGTGCTGTTCTTCTTCGGGACTAGCTCTGTAAAAGGATTTGCAACAATGCTCATCCTCTCGATTTTAACAAGCTTTATCACGGCTGTATTCCTATCGAGATTCCTTCTTGGACTGCTTGTAGAGAGCCGCGCGCTCGACCGCAAAAAAGGCTGGTTTGGTGTCCGCAAAAAAGACATCATGAGTATTCATGAAACTACAGAAAATACCGAACCGAAAACGCCATTTGATAAATGGGATTTCGTCAGCAAACGTAAAGGCTTTATGATTTTCTCCATAGCTGTTACTATTGCGGGAATCATCGTCCTTTCGATCTTCAAGCTCAATGCTGGTATTGACTTTGCTAGTGGAACGAGAATTGATGTTCAAAGCGATCACAAGCTGACCACTGCACAAGTAGAGCAAGACTTTAAAAAGCTTGGTCTTGAGACGGACAGTGTCGTGTTATCGGGTCAAAAAGAAAATCAGGCAGCCGCACGATTTGTCGGTGTGCCAAACAAAGAAAAGATTGCTGAAGTAAAAGATTACTTCAAAGATAAATATGGCACTGAGCCGAACGTAAGTACAGTGTCTCCGACTGTCGGAAAAGAGCTTGCCCGTAATGCATTATATGCCGTTATTATTGCTTCAATTGGGATCATTATATATGTATCCATCCGCTTTGAATATAAAATGGCGATTGCGGCGATTGCCTCATTGCTGTACGATGCATTCTTTATTGTCGCCTTCTTTAGTATTACGCGCTTAGAGGTGGATGTCACCTTCATTGCCGCGATCCTCACAGTCATTGGATACTCGATCAACGACACGATCGTTACCTTCGACAGGGTTCGTGAACAAATGAAGAAACGTAAACCGAAAACCATTGAAGATCTATCGTACATTGTGAACTTAAGCTTACAGCAAACCTTTACGCGATCTGTCAACACTGTGCTGACTGTAGTTGTCGTTGTTGTCGCACTGCTTATCTTCGGATCAGCGTCGATTACAAACTTCTCCATCGCCTTACTTGTCGGCTTATTAACAGGGGTATACTCATCCCTTTACATCGCGGCACAAATTTGGCTGATGTGGAAAGGCCGTGAGCTGAAAAAACCAGCTAAGATAGATACAGATCAAGATATTTAATCTAGAAAGACTGCCTTTTTCGGCAGTCTTTTTCTATCGTTTTTTCCCGAAAAGTAGACGCTTTGAAAAAACATTTTGGGTTTCATTGATCTTGAAATGGTCTTTTGCTATAATGACTTACGTTTAGACCAGTATAGAAAGCAAATGTCTGTTTAGGGCATTTGGCTTTATTCATTGGAGGGGCTGTTATGAAGGTTCGGGAAACTGAACTGCCAGGTATCGGTCATAAAGCCGAAATGATCACAAGAAATAATGAGAAGCTTGCCATCATTACACATGATGACGGCAGAAGAGAAATGTATCATTTTCAGGAGGACGACCACGAAGAAACGATTTCTGGCATCCTGCTAAACGATGAAGAAGCAAGACAAATCGCGGCTATTTTAGGCGGCATGGTCTATAAGCCGAAAGCGCTTGAAACCGTAGAGGTAGCCATTGATGAACTGGTGATTGAATGGTTTAAAATTGAAAAGAATGCACCAGCTGTTCAGAAAAGCATCGGTGACCTCAATGTTCGCCAAAACTATCAAGTAACAGTCATCGCCATTGTGAGAAAATCACATGAGAAGATTTTAAATCCAGGACCAGATACCATCATCGAAGAAGGGGATACCCTTGTCATTTCTGGAGAAAGAAAAGAATTAAAGAATCTGATTAAAGAAAAACTCAGCAGCTGATGATGCCCATGCTGATAGGTTTTCTTCCACTGCTTTCTTTCGGTGTTTAAAAAAGGCAGTGAAAAGGGAAGATTAAAAGAAAAAGCTTGGGGGATTTGTAGATGAACAAACAACAATGGACCATCATACTCGCATTTATTTTCGTATTAATTGTCTCAGTATTTGCCGTGATTAATGTACGGCCTGTCGAGGTACACTACTTATTTGGAACGGCTGAATGGCCGCTGATCCTTGTCATTATCGGTTCTGTTTTAATGGGCGGACTGATTGTGGCATTTGCAGGGATCTTCCAAATTGTGAAACTGAAACGTGAACTAAAAGCATTAAAAGCTGAGCGTGCAGCCGCTGCACCTGCTGCTTCGACGAAAAAGGCAGACAAAGATCTTCAAAAAAAATCTCATGTCACGCCTTTAAAAGAACAGCCAGCATCATTTGACCGGAAGGAAAAATAATCTTCCAGCACAATTTCATAAAATAAAAATTGAAACCCCTCAGGCCACTCTAGTATAATAGTGTGGTTGAGGGGTGAATTTATGTTATTATCCAAAATGCGCTGGGAATATGAACATCCAAGCGAAGAAAAAGTGAAATCACTCTCTGAAAATCTGAATATTTCAGCGCTGACTGCATCGCTTCTCGTAAAAAGAGGACTTGAAGAAGTAGAAGAGGCGAGGTCTTTTTTATTTGATCAAAAAGCCGAATTTCATGATCCATTCCTATTAAAAGGAATGAAAGAAGCAGTAGAGCGCATCAACAAAGCGATCGAAGAGCAGGAATCGATTGTGATCTTCGGAGACTATGATGCAGATGGTGTGACAAGTACGTCTGTACTTTTACATACATTAAAAGAGCGGTCTGCGATAGTAGACTTTTATATTCCAGATCGATTTAAAGAAGGCTATGGACCTAATGAACAGGCTTTTCGATATATCAAGGAGCAAGGAGCATCGCTTGTCATCACGGTCGATACAGGCATTGCTGCTGTCAATGAAGCACGTATTGCAAAAGAAATAGGGTTAGACCTGATCATTACAGATCACCATGAACCAAGTGAGGAGCTGCCTGAGGCACTTGCCATTGTCCATCCTAAGCAGCCTGGCTGTGAGTATCCCTTTAAAGAACTTGCTGGTGTAGGTGTCGCGTTTAAAGTGGCGCATGCACTTCTTGGGAAGCTGCCAGTTCAGCTGTTAGATCTTGCAGCCATCGGGACAATCGCGGATCTCGTACCGCTTCACGATGAGAATAGATGGCTCGCCAAAAAAGGTCTTGTGCAGCTTCGGCAGTCGAATAGACCGGGGCTGAAAGCGTTATTGAAAGAAGCGGGAGCCACTTTAGAAGAAGCGAACGAGGAAACGGTCGGCTTTCAAATTGCGCCAAGGCTGAATGCTGTTGGGCGAATTGAACAGGCAGATCCAGCCGTTCATCTTCTGATGACTGAGGATAAGGATGAAGCAGAAGAGCTCGCTCGTTTTGTACAGGAACTGAATAAAGAACGACAAAAGATTGTCAGTACGATCACAGAAGAAGCCATTCAAATGGTGGAAGAGGCAGGTGATGACCAGTCTGCGATCGTTGTAGCGAAAGCTGGCTGGAATCCGGGTGTTGTCGGAATTGTTGCCTCTAAATTGACGGATACTTTTTCTCGTCCGGCGATTGTGCTTGGAATAGATGAAGAGACGCAAATGGCAAAAGGATCAGCCCGGAGTATTCCTGGCTTCGATCTATTTTTCCATCTAAGCAAATGCCGCGACATCCTGCCGCATTTCGGCGGGCATCCGATGGCAGCAGGGATGACACTTCGAGCGGATGATGTATCTTTACTAAGGGAAAGATTAAATCAATATGCAAATGAAACATTGACGGAAGAAGATTTTATTCCAATTCAGCGCGTCGATGCCGTGTGCAAGGTAGACGAATTGACGGTTCAAGCGATTGAAGAAGCGGGGATGCTGTCACCATTTGGTATGTCAAACCCAAAACCGTTCATTATGATTGAAGATGCGAAGCTTGAAGATATCCGAACGATTGGGGCAAATCACAACCATATTAAAATGTCTCTGAAAGACGAAGACACACTGCTTGACTGTGTTGGCTTTCACCAAGGGAAATTAAAAGAGGAAATTGTTCCAGGAAGCCGCATTTCTGTGATTGGAGAAATGTCGGTTAATGAATGGAATAACCGGAAGAAGCCCCAGCTGATGTTAAAAGATGCACGAGTTGATGAATGGCAGCTGTTTGATCTGCGCGGGAAAAAGGATTGGGAGAAGAAAGTTTCGACACTTGATTCAGAAAAATCACTGGTTGTCTGTTTTGATGAAGCAACAAAACAGGACGTCGATCTCCCTATTCATCATGTTCATGCAGAAAATGTATCATCGTTTAATGTACAAGGAAAGTATGTGGTCTTTGCGGATGTTCCCGCAGATGAGCAATTGCTGAAGCAGCTTTTAGAAAATCAAAAGCCTGCGAGAATTTATACGGTTTTTCAAAGAAAAGAAGATCATTTTATGTCCTCTTTCCCAAGCCGTGACCAATTCAAATGGTTTTATGGGTTCTTGTTTAAACGGGGAAGTTTTCCTATCAAAGAACAAGGAATGGAGCTTGCCAAACATAGAGGCTGGACAAAAGATACAATCATTTTTATGACAAAGGTGTTTTTTGAACTCGGTTTTGTTAAAATAGAGAATGGTGTGCTGTCAATAGTACTTGATGCCCCTAAAAAAGATTTAACGGCGTCAGCGTCCTATACAGCAAAACAACGATTGATGGAACTCGATCAAACACTAACATATTCCTCAGCTAAAGAGCTGAAGGAATGGCTGAATAGCATGATGAGCGAAGTCTCACCTGTGCTTTGACGTACGAGGAGGAAAAGGAAAAGATGGATTTAAAACAATATGTGACAGTTGTACCTGACTACCCAAAGGAAGGTGTACAATTTAAAGATATTACAACGTTAATGGATAAAGGCGAAGTGTACCGTTATGCAACGGATCAAATCGTTGAATACGCGAAGAAAAGAGACATTGATCTCATTGTTGGACCTGAAGCGCGTGGATTCATTATTGGCTGCCCTGTAGCATACGCACTTGGTGTAGGTTTTGCACCGGTTCGTAAAGAAGGAAAGCTTCCTCGTGAAGTCATTAAAGTCGATTACGGCTTGGAATATGGTAAAGATGTATTAACGATTCATAAAGATGCGATTCGTCCTGGTCAGCGTGTCCTGATTACAGATGACTTACTGGCAACTGGTGGAACAATTGAAGCGTCCATCAAGCTTGTAGAGGAATTAGGCGGCGTTGTGGCAGGGATTGCATTTTTGATTGAGCTGACGTATCTGGACGGCAGAAAGAAGCTTGACGGCTACGACATCATGACGTTAATGCAATACTAATGGAGTTTTTCGTAAAAAGCACTCAGTAAGAAGGGTGCTTTTTTCCTATCAAAAATCTTTTAGCGGACTTCTTCTCTTTACATCTATCGAATTTTTCTTGATAATAAACTACAATACAGTTTTCATTTAAAAAGGTGATTCCATGGCGAACGAACAAGTTTTAACGGCGCAGCAGGTCATTGACAAGGCAAGAGAATACCTGTCCGCTGAACATATTCAATTTATAGAGCGAGCATATGAATATGCTGAAAATGCACACAAGGAGCAATACCGGAAATCTGGTGAGCCCTATATTATCCATCCAATTCAAGTGGCGGGTATTCTTGTTGATCTTGAAATGGACCCATCAACCATTGCAGGCGGTTTCCTGCACGATGTAGTTGAGGATACAGATGTGACATTACAGGATTTAAAAGAGCATTTTAACGAGGAAGTAGCAATGCTTGTTGATGGTGTCACAAAGCTCGGGAAGATTAAATATAAATCACAAGAAGAACAGCAGGCCGAAAACCATCGAAAAATGTTTGTTGCAATGGCGCAGGATATTCGCGTGATCTTGATTAAGCTGGCAGACCGTCTTCATAATATGAGAACGCTCAAACACCTTCCGCAGGAAAAGCAGCGGAGAATTTCAAATGAAACACTTGAAATCTTTGCACCGCTTGCGCACAGATTAGGGATTTCAAAGATTAAGTGGGAGCTTGAAGATACAGCACTCCGCTATTTAAATCCGCAGCAATATTACCGGATTGTGAATCTGATGAAGCGCAAACGAGCGGAACGTGAGGAATACTTGGACGAGGTTGTCAATGAAGTGAAAGACCGCGTGTCTGAGGTGAACATCAAGGCTGAATTTTCTGGCAGACCAAAACATATTTATAGCATTTATCGCAAAATGGTCTTGCAAAATAAGCAGTTTAATGAAATTTATGATCTGCTTGCCGTTCGTATTTTGGTCGACAGCATTAAAGACTGTTATGCGGTGCTCGGAATTATCCATACATGCTGGAAGCCGATGCCAGGCAGGTTTAAGGATTATATTGCGATGCCAAAGCCGAACATGTACCAGTCTCTTCATACAACGGTGATTGGGCCAAAAGGTGATCCGCTTGAAGTTCAAATCCGTACAGTGGAAATGCATGAAATTGCAGAATACGGAATTGCGGCACACTGGGCATACAAAGAAGGCAAAGAGTCAGCAGAATCAACGGAAGAAGCGGTCTTCCAGAAGAAGCTCTCTTGGTTTAGAGAAATTCTTGAATTCCAAAATGAATCCACAGATGCAGAAGAATTTATGGAGTCGTTAAAGATCGATCTCTTCTCTGATATGGTGTTTGTGTTTACGCCAAAAGGAGACGTCATTGAACTGCCGTCGGGCTCAGTTCCGATTGATTTCTCTTACCGGATTCACTCGGAAATTGGGAATAAAACGATCGGTGCCAAGGTCAATGGCAAGATGGTCACACTCGATCACAAACTAAAAACAGGTGACATTATTGAAATTCTGACATCAAAGCACAGCTACGGGCCAAGTCAGGATTGGGTCAAACTTGCCCAAACCTCCCAAGCGAAGCACAAGATCAGACAGTTTTTCAAAAAACAGCGCCGTGAAGAAAATGTCGAAAAAGGCCGAGAGCTCGTGGAAAAAGAAATCAAAAACCTTGAGTTTGATGTGAAAGACATTCTGACCGCTGAAAACCTGCAAAAAGTGGCTGACAAATTTAATTTTTCAAACGAAGAGGACATGTATGCAGCTGTTGGATATAACGGCATTACTGCACTGCAGGTCGCCAATCGTTTAACGGAAAAAGAAAGAAAACAAAGAGACCAAGAAGAGCAAGAGAAAACCGTTCAAGAAGTGACGGTGGAACCAAAGACGTATCACGGGAAAAAACGGGAAGCTGGCGTAAGGGTCAAAGGGATTGATAACCTGCTTGTCCGCTTATCTAAGTGCTGTAATCCTGTTCCTGGTGATAGCATTGTCGGTTTTATTACGAAGGGCCGAGGTGTATCTGTTCACCGCGAGGACTGTCCGAACGTAAAGACAGGAGAAGCGCAGGAGCGGTTAATTCCGGTCGAGTGGGAGCATGAGCAGCCTGCTCAAAACCGTAAAGAATACAATGTGGAAATTGAAATATTAGGATATGATAGACGCGGCTTACTCAATGAGGTGCTTCAAGCAGTCAACGAAACCAAAACGAACATCTCCTCTGTTTCTGGGAAGTCTGATCGTAACAAAGTGGCGACGATCCATATGGCGATCTTTATCCAAAATATTAACCATTTGCACAAAGTGGTCGAACGCATAAAACAAATCAAAGACATTTACTCTGTTCGCCGATTCATGAATTAGAAAGGAAGTATATCGTCTATGAGGCTTGTGGTGCAGCGTGTGACAAATGCATCTGTGAAGGTAGAAGAAGAGATCACAGGTGCCATAAGCGAAGGTTATATGGTGCTTGTTGGTGTCACACACGAAGATACAGAAGAAGATGTGCTTTACTTAGCTGAAAAGCTTGCACATTTACGTATTTTTGAAGATGAAAACGGGAAAATGAATCGTTCATTATTGGACATAAAAGGAAGCGTTCTGTCTGTATCTCAATTTACCCTTTATGGTGATACGAGAAAGGGCAGACGGCCGAATTTTATGAAAGCCGCCAAGCCGGATGCAGCCAATTCGCTTTACGAATGTTTCAATAAAACCCTTAGAGAAAAAGGCATCCATGTCGAAACTGGCCGTTTTGGTGCGATGATGGACGTGTCATTGACCAATTCAGGACCGGTCACGATCTTGATGGACAGCAAAGAATAGATTCTTTTTAGACTGTAGATGAACTCATGCGGGAGTTTGTTTAGAGTCTTTTTCTTTTGCGGTCAAACAAAAAAGAGGCGCAGAGGCCTCTTTCTTTTTAACGGAAATATTGTTTTAATCCTTCAGTCATTCCTTCTGTGACTCGTTCTTGGTAAGAGGCGCTATAAATGATCGCTTCCTCCTGAGGGTTGCTTAAGTACCCGAGTTCATATAAAAGGGAAGGGCGTTTGTTTTCTCTTAAAACAAAGTAATCTCCGAATTTGACACCCTTATCAGGGATTTGAGAGCGTTTTGCGACTTCGGAATGAACGCTTGACGCTAACTGCTGATCTTTTGCTGCGTGATAATAATACGCAGTACTTCCTCTAACACTTTGGTCCATAAAACTATCATAATGAAGACTAATAAATGCATCTGCATTTCGATAATGAGAGGTGGCCACCCTTGATTGAAGGCTGATAAAGGTATCATCACTTCTTGTTAAATATACATTTGCACCAGAAGCCCTTAATTTGCCTGCCAGTAAATTGGCGGTTTTGATGGTGATGTTCTTTTCAAATGCACCATCTGCGCCAATCGTGCCGCTGTCTTTTCCGCCATGACCAGGATCAAGAACAATCGTTTTTCCTTTTAAAGAACCAGTTCCAGACGATGAATCCTGCTGAGGTCTTGGCGCTTCGCTGCTATTTTTCTTCGTTTGAACGACCCAGCTCGCCACGTAGCCAGTTCCGCCGTTTGATAGTGTCACCTCGTACCAGTCACCTTGCGTCCGAACGATTTGATAGGCAGCTCCTTTGGTTGCTCTTTCTGCAATCCCAGCAGAGGTAGAAGCGCTTTTTCGAATGTTGGTGCCGTCATAGACAATGTACGCTTTTTGCTCAGAAGCCGAAGAGGATGAACTCTTTTCAGGTGCAGAGCCTGCTCCTTTGCCTGTGACAATGTAATAGCTTGCAACCCAGCCTTTTACGCCTTTCCCCTCAATTTCATACCAGCCGTTCTGCTCTCGCAAAATGGTGATCTGTGTGTTGCGGGCAAGTGAAGCGATGACTTGTGCATTTGGTGCGGCCGATTGCCTCACATTCAAGCTCGATACGCCAACTGTGCCTGTCTGGTTAGAGCGAGAGGACTCGCCGGAACTTGATTGAGAAGTTTTCTGCCCCCCTGAAACATAATCAGAGTGAACCCAGCCTTCTGCTTGTTTATACGAAATTTTCGTCCATTCGCCGCTTGTCTCGAGCTTTTTAGCGGTAGCGCCTTGCGGGAAAGTACCAATCACTTGATAGGAAGTCCCAGGGCCTGTCCGGATGCGAAGATCGGAAGCTGTCGATGTAATTGTACTGCCTCCAGCCGTGCTTTGACCTTGCGCCTTTGGCTTCGCGGATTTTTGAGCGCCGGATGATGTGGTAATCAGCCATGAGACGACCCAGCCTTTTTGTCCGTTTGATAATTGGATCTGCACCCATTCTCCTTGTTCAGTGAGAATAGGATAACTTTCGCCGCGTTTCACAACAGCTGCAATTCCGTAGCTTAAACCAGGGCCCGTTCTCACATTGATTTCATCTGTTGCGACAACAGCTTGATCTGTTTGTGCTGTAGCATGTGTCATAGGCAAAGAACTTGCGATGAGAACAAAACAAGTAAGCAGCATCATCATTTGATTGTGTTTTTTCAGATTCAAAACGGTGTTTTCCCCTCCCTTGTAAAACCGATGAATGTTAATTCGTTATGTAGTGGATGAATTCCTTGCAGTTTCCCTAATAAAAATGAATCAATCTGTTTATACTAAATAAAAATGTGATAAAAGGATGTACAAACATGAGATTAAGCAGAAAATTAGGACGAGTGCAATATAATGGACATCGTGATATCGACCGCTGGCAGCACGACGAAATGGATCAGCCAGGCTTCCTTGAAGAGACCGCATCTGAATACGGATGTACGTCAAAAGAAGAGCTGGAAAAGAAAAAGAGGCACGGCAAGGGTTGACAGAGTGGCAGCACCGACCTTATTATAATATAAATCAACACACTTGAAAATTTAAAATGTGGAACTGATGATAGAGAATAGTAGGGTAAATTGCGTGAGCAGAGAGGACTCGCCTTAGGCTGAAAGCGAATCCGCATGGCATTTATCACGAAAGAACACTCTGTAGGTTTCCTGCTGAACGCTCTAAAAATGAGTCAATAGGCGGAGAACGTGAATCTGCGTTAAGGATTTGAGCGGGAACATGCTGGATTATGTTCCAACTAGGGTGGCACCACGGGTATAACTCTCGTCCCTACTATACATATAGTAGAGGCGGGGGTTTTTTATATGTCCACATAAAAAATGAATGATGGTCGTAGGAGGACGAAAAATGAGTTTTAATATTCCAAGAGGCACACAGGATATTTTACCTGGAGAGTCAGAACGCTGGCAGTATGTTGAACAAATTGCGAGAGATACATGTGCAGCCTTTCAATACAAAGAAATCCGCACACCGATTTTTGAGCATACTGAGCTGTTTGCACGGGGAGTAGGCGAATCAACTGATATCGTTCAAAAAGAGATGTACACATTTGAAGACAAAAAAGGACGCAGCATCACACTTCGTCCAGAGGGAACAGCTTCAACTGTACGCTCTTATGTTGAAAATAAATTGTTCGCACAGCCGGCTCAGCCAACAAAGCTTTATTACATCGGCCCAATGTTCCGCTATGAACGTCCGCAAACCGGAAGATATCGTCAATTTTATCAATTTGGGATAGAAGCGATTGGTTCTAAGGATCCTGCTATTGATGCAGAGGTCATTTCGCTTGCGATGAGTGTGTATGAGAAAGCAGGTCTTTCTAACTTAAAGCTCGTCATTAACAGCCTTGGTGACAAAGAGAGCCGTGCAGACTACCGCACAGCACTGGTCAAGCACTTTGAACCAAGAATTGAGGAATTCTGTCACGACTGTCAAACGCGTTTACATCAAAATCCACTGCGCATTCTTGATTGTAAAAAGGATCGTGACCACGAACTGATGACAACAGCTCCATCCATTCAAGATTATTTAAATGAAGAATCACGGACGTATTTTGAAAAGGTCAAACAATACTTATCAGATATAGGCATTGAGTATGTCGTCGATCCAAATTTAGTACGTGGTCTTGATTACTACAATCACACAGCATTTGAGATCATGAGTAATGCAGAAGGCTTTGGTGCGATTACAACATTAGCCGGCGGCGGCCGTTATGATGGACTCGTTGAAGGAATTGGCGGTCCTGAATCACCAGGGATTGGATTTGCGATGAGTATTGAGCGTTTCTTATCTGCGATCGATGCTGAAGGAATTGAGCTTCCTCTCCAGGATGGTATTGATCTATACATTGCTGCTCTCGGAGATGAAGCGAAGGATTATTCTGTTTCATTATTAAACCGTCTGAGAAAAGAAGGTATCTCAAGTGAAATGGACTATACAGGGAAGAAACTAAAAGGACAATTTAAAGCGGCTGATCGATTAAAAGCCAAATTTATTGCAGTTCTTGGTGAAGATGAGCTAGCGCAGCAAATTGTGAATGTGAAAGATACAACAACGGGTGAACAAATTGAAGTGAAGCTTGATGAGCTGATTCAAATGTTGAAGGCCCACCAGAAAGCGTAAAGAAGGAGTGGAATGTTTGTGTTTGGTAGAACTTTTTATTGTGGAGAAGTAACAGAAGACCAAATTGGTCAGTCAGTTGTATTAAAAGGATGGGTTCAAAAAAGGCGTGACCTAGGCGGATTAATCTTTATTGATTTGCGCGACCGTACAGGGATTGTACAAGTTGTCTTCAATCCAGACTTATCAAAAGAGGCGCTTGAGACAGCAGAATCAATCCGTAATGAATATGTCCTTGATATTAAAGGAACGGTTGTCGCAAGAGAAGAAGCAACGATCAACCCAAATTTAAAAACGGGCAAAATTGAAATTCAAGTCGAAACGGTCACCGTTTTAAATGAAGCGAAGACTCCTCCATTTGTGATTTCAGATCAAGCAGACGAGGTATCAGAAGATGTTCGTTTAAAATATCGTTACCTGGATCTTCGCCGCCCTGCAATGTTTGAAACAATGAAAATGCGACATGAAGTCACAAAAGCATTCCGCCATTTCTTAGACGACAACGGCTTTCTAGACATTGAAACGCCAATTTTAACAAAAAGTACGCCAGAAGGTGCGCGTGACTATCTTGTTCCAAGCCGTGTACACGAGGGAGAATTTTATGCACTGCCTCAGTCTCCGCAATTATTTAAACAATTGCTGATGGTTTCTGGGATGGACCGTTATTATCAAATTGCCCGCTGCTTTAGAGATGAAGACTTGCGTGCTGACCGTCAGCCGGAATTTACACAAGTCGATATTGAAATGTCCTTCATGAGTCAAGAGGACATCATGACGCTTGCTGAAGAGATGATGGCGAAGGTGATGAAAGATGTCAAAGGCGTAGACCTTACATTGCCATTACCTCGTATGACATACGATGAAGCGATGAATTCTTATGGATCTGATAAGCCGGATACTCGCTTTGAGATGAAGCTAGTGAACATTTCAGACACAGTAAAAGACTCAGATTTCAAAGTGTTTAGCGGAGCTGTGAAAAATGGTGGAGCTGTGAAAGCCATCAATGTAAAAGGGGCTGCAGCGAACTACTCAAGAAAAGACATTGATGCACTTGGTGCATTTGCAGCGAACTACGGTGCAAAAGGTCTAGCTTGGCTAAAAGCAGAAGGGACTGAATTAAAAGGTCCGATCGCTAAATTCTTTGATGAAGCAAAGCAAGCTGAATTAAAAGAACAGCTGCAAGTTGAAGAAGGCGACCTTTTACTCTTTGTTGCAGATAAGACGTCTGTTGTCCATGATGCGCTTGGTGCACTTCGCTTAAAACTTGGTAAAGAGCTTGAACTGATTGATGAGTCTGTATTCAATTTCTTATGGGTTGTCGATTGGCCGCTGCTTGAAAAGGATGAAGAAGAAGGCCGCTTCTATGCTGCCCATCATCCATTCACAATGCCGGTTCGCGATGATCTTGAATTAATTGAAACAAGCCCGGAAGACATGAAGGCTCAGGCTTACGATCTTGTCCTGAATGGCTACGAGCTTGGCGGAGGTTCTATTCGTATTTTTGAAAAGGACATTCAAGAAAAGATGTTTGGCTTACTTGGTTTTTCAAAAGAAGAAGCTTACGAACAATTTGGCTTCCTGCTGGATGCGTTTGAGCATGGTGTTCCTCCGCATGGCGGAATCGCGCTTGGGCTTGACCGTTTAGTGATGCTGCTTGCAGGCCGCTCTAACTTAAGAGATACGATTGCATTCCCTAAAACGGCAAGTGCGAGCTGCGTTCTTACAGATGCCCCTGGCCATGTAAGCGAGGCGCAGCTTGATGAGCTGAGTTTAGCGATTAAAACAAAAGTAAAACAGTAAAATAGGCGCATGTTTATAGGTATGTAAACGCTTGAAAAAGAAATATGCCTATGATATGCTTTCATCAATCAATAAATAAAGTCCTGATACGTACGGTGGTTACCTAGTTTTGACCGAACATTTTTTTATACGGGAGCTTGCCTTTCCTTTCTGCATAAATGCCTCTTTAGAGGACTTATAAAGTCAGGAAGAAAGCACCCACCTGCATGGTGCGGGGTTCAAAACGAAGGAAATGCTGGCGGCGTCATCGGGACTTTTTTGTGTTTTTTTCTTTTAGAGAAGGATGACGGAGAAGTCTGAATATGATATGATTCTTTCGATTCATTTTAAATAAAGGTGGAGTGAGGCACTTGTTACATCAGTTTTCAAGAAACGAGCTTGCCATTGGCAAGGAAGGCTTAAATATACTAAAAAACAGTACAGTTGCAGTGCTTGGTGTGGGCGGCGTTGGTTCATTCGCAGTAGAGGCACTCGCGCGTTCAGGCGTTGGCCGTATTGTTCTTGTTGATAAAGATGATATTGATATTACAAATGTAAACCGTCAGCTTCCAGCATTGCTATCAACAGTTGGCCAGCCAAAGGTTGACTTAATGCAGGCGAGAATCGCTGATATTAATCCAGAATGTGAAGTTGTTGCCCTGAAGATGTTTTATACAGAGGAAACATACGAGCAATTTTTTGAGTATCCGCTTGATTATGTCATTGATGCCTCAGATACCATTCACTATAAAATTCATTTAATGAAAGAGTGTCTGAAACGAGGTGTGAACATCATTTCAAGTATGGGAGCTGCGAACAAAACAGATCCGACACGCTTCAAAATTGATGATATTTCAAAAACACATACCGATCCTATTGCAAAAGTTGTGAGAACACGTTTGCGTAAGGAAGGGATTCGTAAAGGAATTGAAGTCATTTTCTCTGATGAAAGTCCAATTGTCATTCGCGAAGATGTCAGAAAAGAAGTTGGAAATGATGAAGCGAAGATTCGCAAGGCGCAAATGCCGCCATCATCTAATGCCTTCGTTCCGTCTGTTGCCGGACTGATCATGGGTGGTCATGTCATTATGAAGCTTTTAAAAGATATTCCGATTACACGTGTGAAGGATAAATAAACAGCCCGCCTGCTAACATGCAGGGGGCTTTTTTTATTTCTGGCGTTTTAAATTTTCATAGACCTGTTTCAATGCACCTTCAAATTTTCCGGTTTGTTTCGGTACATAGTATTGCTTGTTTTTCAGCGGATCAGGTAAATATTGCTGCTTCACCCAGCCGTTTTCGTAATCATGTGGGTATAAGTAATCGACGCCTCTTCCGAGTGCTGTGGCGCCTTTGTAGTGAGCATCTTTTAAATGAACTGGAACTTCTCCAATTTTCCCTGTACGAATGTCACCAAGTGCCGCATCAATCGCCTTATATGCCGAATTAGACTTAGGAGAAAGACACAGCTCAATCACTGCGTTCGCCAGCGGAATTCGTGCTTCTGGGAAACCGATTCTTTCTGCTGTTTGTACTGCGCTTAACACGCGGGGGCCTGCCTGCGGACTGGCTAAGCCAATGTCTTCGTAAGCCATCACGAGTAATCTTCTTGAAATGCTTTCAAGGTCTCCTGCTTCGATCAGTCTGGCAAGGTAATGCAGCGCCGCATCTGTATCAGATCCCCTAATGGATTTTTGAAAAGCCGAGAGGACATCATAATGAGCATCACCATTCTTGTCATGTGAGAAGCTCTTTTTTTGTAAGCATTCTTCTGCTGCGGCAAGAGTGATTGTGATATGCCCTGTCTCATCAGCTTTTGTCGATAAGACAGCGAGCTCGAGTGCATTTAAAGCAGAACGCACGTCTCCTCCGCATCCATTGGCAAAATGATTCATCGCTTCATCGTCCACTGTCACCTTATAGCCGCCAAGCCCGCGATGTTCATCCTGTAAGGCTCTTGTTAACGCAGCTTTGATTTGCTCTGTTTCAAGCGGCTTCAGCTCGAATATTTGTGTCCGGCTTCGAATGGCAGGATTGATCGCATGATAGGGATTAGCCGTTGTTGCCCCAATTAAAATGATCATGCCATTTTCTAAATAAGGAAGAAGAAAATCCTGCTTTCCTTTATCAAGCCGGTGGACTTCGTCTAAAATAAGGATCACCTGGCCGCTCATTTTCGCTTCAGCGGCAACAGCTTCCATATCCTTTTTGTTATGAATGACCGCATTCAGCGTTCGAAAAGCAATGCTTGTACTGCCAGCAATCGCGGTTGCAATCGATGTTTTGCCGATGCCCGGCGGTCCATATAAAATCATCGAGGATAAATGTTTTGCCTCGACCATTCGCCTAATAATTTGACCTTCTCCAACAAGATGCTCCTGCCCAATAATGTCTTCAATATGACTTGGGCGCATCCGGTACGCTAAAGGTTTCATAATTATCTCTCCTATAGCAATGTCTTGTTTGTATAGAGTACCGAAATTTCTTCAAATAGAAAAGTGATTCGTCCTTCTATCATGCTCGGAACCCGTAAATGAAAGTTGGCTGAAAGTATGATATAATTGCTTTTGGTCTATATATCAGCGTATATGAAATCAGAAAAATAATTGATGACATAGAATAGAAAACGCAGAGGTGTTTAACTTGAAAATATCAACTAAAGGCAGATATGGTCTGACGATCATGATCGAATTAGCCAAAAAACATGGCGAAGGCCCTACATCATTAAAATCAATCGCTCAAAACAATGATTTGTCTGAGCATTATTTAGAGCAGCTTGTATCACCACTCCGCAATGCCCGTCTTGTAAAAAGTATCCGCGGAGCGTATGGCGGCTATGTTCTTGCACATGAACCAAACGAGATCACAGCAGGTGATATTATTCGTGTATTAGAAGGACCCATTAGTCCTGTTGAAGTCATCGAAAACGAAGAACCAGCAAAGCGTGAACTATGGATTCGTATTCGTGATGCAGTAAAAGACGTACTAGACAATACAACTCTTGAAGACTTGGCAAGCTACACAGATGACGGGGATCAAGACTCGTATATGTTCTATATTTAGATCAGAGGTGTACCGGAAATGGAACGAATCTATTTAGATCATGCGGCCACAACGCCGATGGATCAGCGTATTGTGGACAAGATGATGCCGTACTTTACAGAGATATTTGGCAATCCCTCTAGTATTCATTCATATGGGCGCGAGGCAAGAAAGTGGCTCGATGAAGCAAGAGAAGTCATTGCAGGAGAATTACACTGTAAACCGCAGGAGATCATCCTCACAAGCGGTGGAACCGAGGCGGACAACCTGGCAATTACAGGTGTTGCCATGGCAAGACAGCATGAAGGAAAACATATCATCACAGTGAAAACAGAGCATCATGCGGTGCTGCATACATGTGAACGCCTAGAAAAACTAGGATTTGAAGTGACATATTTAGATGTGGACGAAACAGGATTGATTCATCTTGATCAATTAAAACAAGCATTGAGAGATGATACGGTTCTTGTGACCGTCATGTACGGCAATAATGAAACAGGTGTGATTCAGCCAATCAAAGCCATTGGCGAACTTCTGCGTGATCACACTGCTCATTTTCATACAGACGCAGTGCAGGCGTTTGGCACAGTACCCATTGATGCAGCAGATCTCCATATTGATCTTTTATCTGCTTCTGGCCATAAGCTGAATGGTCCGATGGGAACAGGTTTTTTATATGTAAACGAAGGCGTGAAACTTTCTCCGCAAATATTTGGAGGCGAACAAGAAAGAAAGCGCCGTGCTGGCACTGAAAATGTGGCAGGAATTGTTGGGCTTGCAGAAGCTGTTCAATTAACGAAGCAAAATAGAAGAGAAAAAGCGATGCATTATGGTAAGCTCAAAGAAACCATGCTGCAAGTATTCGAAGAGGAATCTCTCAATTTCTCTATCAATGGACATCCGAAAGAGACATTGCCGCACATTTTAAATGTTCATTTCCCGGGCGTCTCCATTGAATCGCTGCTTGTGAATTTAGATATGGAAGGAATTGCTGTTTCAAGCGGATCGGCATGTACGGCTGGATCTGTCCTTCCTTCGCACGTGTTAAGCGCCATGTATGGCGAAGAAGCAAAAGAGCTGACGTCCTCAGTCAGAATAAGCTTCGGTCTTGGGAATGAAGAGGATCATGTGAAGCAGGCGGCACGTAAGATAGCGGCTGTTGTCAAACGCCTAGCCAAATAAATGCTTCCTTTTGTTCGTGTGTGAAAAATGAAACAGCGAAGCACCTGAAGAACGAAACGCGCATGTTGTTTCATTGAAATTGGAGTTGATGAAGATGACAAAAAGACCAGAAGATACAAGAGTTGTGGTCGGTATGTCCGGAGGAGTCGATTCATCAGTTGCCGCTCTTATGTTAAAGGAGCAAGGCTATGATGTCATCGGCATATTTATGAAAAACTGGGATGACACTGATGAAAATGGTGTTTGCACAGCAACGGAAGACTATGAGGATGTCATCCGCGTATGTAACCAAATTGGAATCCCTTATTATGCAGTGAATTTCGAGAAGCAATATTGGGACAAAGTGTTTCAATATTTTCTTGATGAATATAAAGCGGGCAGAACGCCAAACCCAGATGTCATGTGTAACAAAGAAATTAAGTTCAAGGCATTCCTTGAGCATGCACTTTCACTTGGTGCGGATTACTTGGCAACAGGACACTATGCCCGTGTTGACAGAACAGGCGATGAAGTCAAAATGCTGCGAGGTCTTGATGCAAACAAAGACCAAACGTATTTCTTAAATCAGCTGACTCAGGAACAACTTGATAAAGTCATGTTCCCAATCGGTGATTTAGAGAAAAAAAGGGTTCGTGAATTAGCTAAAGAAGCAGAGCTCGCAACAGCAGCGAAAAAAGATTCAACTGGTATCTGCTTTATCGGAGAAAGAAACTTTAAAACGTTCCTTAGTCAATATTTGCCTGCACAGCCTGGTGTGATGCAGACAATGGACGGAGAAGTAAAAGGGGAGCACGATGGACTGATGTATTACACGATCGGTCAGCGCCAAGGACTTGGCATTGGCGGCAGCGGTGATCCTTGGTTTGTCGTTGGAAAAGACTTGGAGAAAAACATCTTGTTTGTTGAACAAGGCTTCCACAATCCACTTTTATACTCTGAAAGCATTTCAGCCGTTAATATCAGCTGGACTCGTCCTCATATTGTCGGAGAAAACGGTGAATTAACTTGCACAGCAAAATTCAGATACCGTCAAGAAGATCACCATGTGAAGGTCAAAATGACAGGTGAGCAAGAAGCGATGGTTATTTTTGATGAACCTGTTCGTGCTGTTACCCCGGGACAAGCGGTTGTTTTTTATGATGGTGACGAATGTCTTGGCGGCGGTACAATTGACGATGTCTTCAAAGATGGTCAAAAGCTGTCGTATGTGTAGCATGTTTCAAAACCTCAACGTCGCTGTTGAGGTTTTTTAATGAAAGGATGAGAGAGCGAATGAATCATAACGAAATCGGCATAGAAGCCTTGAATCAAGGGAATATCGAAAAAGCAGCTGAAGCTTTTACAAAAGCGATCGAAAAAAGCCCGAAGGACCCGGTTCCATATATTAACTTTGCGAACTTACTTTCAAGTATCAATGAATTTGAACGTGCTTTAAACTTTTTTCAAAAAGCAATTGAACTTGATCATACCGCAGCTGCAGCCTATTATGGAGCAGGAAATGTATATACATTAAAAGAAGACTTTATGAAAGCGAAAGACTATTTTGAACAAGCACTAAAAGCCGGCATGGAAAATAGTGATTTGTTTTATATGCTCGGGCAGACGCTCATCAAATTAGAGCAGCCAAAGCTTGCGATGCCATATCTTCAGCGTGCCGTTGAACTAAACGAAGAGGATAATGAAGCAAGATTCCAATTTGGCATGTGTTTAGCCAATGAACACATGCTGGAAGAAGCGGTGACAACTTTTACTGAAGTCATCACGCGTGATCCGCAGCATGCAGATGCCTTTTATAATTTAGGGGTTGCGTATGCGTACTTAGAGAAAAAAGACGAAGCACTTGAGATGCTGGGTAAAGCCATTGACGTGCAGCCTGACCATATGCTGGCACTACATGCGCAAAAGCTGATTCAAGAGGCAGAATAGATGGAAGGAGGGAAGACCTGTGCAGGAACATCCAGATCAAATGAAGCTTGAGGACGAACCATTTTTAAAGGGGACCATTCAAGCCGTTATTTTCCATAATGAAAGTAATTTATACTCGGTGTTAAAGGTAAAAGTCATTGAAACATCGGAAAACTTAGAGGAAAAAACAGCATCTGTCACAGGCTACTTCCCAGCACTTCATGAGGAGGAAACCTACACCTTTTATGGCAAAGTCACGAGCCATCCGAAATTTGGTGAACAGTTTCAGGCCACTCATTTTCAAAAGGAAGTACCGACAACGAAGCAAGGCATCATACATTATCTCTCAAGTGATTTATTTGAAGGGATAGGGAAAAAGACGGCGGAAGAAATCGTGGGGCAGCTTGGCAATCAGACGCTTCATAAAATTATGCGTGACCCAGCTGTTTTGTATGATGTACCGCGCTTATCAAAAAAGAAGGCGGATAAGCTGGCCGCAGCGCTTCAGGAGCATCAAGGGCTGGAACAAATCATGATCAGCCTGAATCAGTATGGCTTTGGTCCGCAGCTCAGCATGAAGATTTACCAAGTATACGAGAGTGAAACGCTGCAGAAAATCGAGGAAAATCCCTATCAGCTCGTTAAGGATGTTGAGGGGATCGGGTTTATTAAGGCGGATGAGCTTGGCGCTAGAACAGGCATCTCAGGAAATGACCCAGAACGGATTCGCGCAGCCTTGCTATATACAGTGGAGACAGCCAGTCTACAGGACGGTCATACGTACATACAAACGAAAGATTTGATCGTCGAAACCCGCAAGCTGCTCAACCAAACCGGCAATGATTACAAAGTGACTGAAATGGATGTTGCCAATCAGATCATTGCACTTGGCGAAGGAAAAGAAATGATCATTGAAGATGACCGCTGCTATCATCCATCCTTATTTTATGCGGAGCAAAGTGTCGCCAAACGCATTCAAAAAATCGTCTCCCAAACAGAATATGCAGATCAATTTCCTGAATCAGAATTCCTGCTGGCACTTGGCGAGCTGGAGGAGCGGTTAGGCGTCCAATATGCACCGACACAAAAGGAAGCGATTCAAAAGGCACTCATGTCCCCGATGCTGCTTTTAACAGGCGGGCCTGGAACAGGGAAGACGACGGTCATTAAAGGAATTGTCGAGCTTTACAGTGATCTTCACGGTGTTTCTCTTGATCCGAGTGATTATAAAAAAGATGAATCCTTCCCATTTGTGCTTGCGGCACCAACTGGACGGGCGGCTAAACGGATGACAGAATCAACAGGGCTTCCAGCTGTCACCATTCACCGGCTGCTAGGCTGGAATGGTTCGGAGGGCTTCTCTCATGATGAGGAACAGCCGATTGAAGGAAAGCTTGTCATCATTGATGAATCAAGTATGCTGGATATTTGGCTGGCGAATCATTTGTTTAAAGCCATTCCTGATCATATCCAAGTGATTATGGTAGGGGATGAACATCAGCTGCCATCTGTCGGACCAGGCCAAGTTTTACGGGATTTGCTTGCCTCAAAAGCCGTGCCGGCTGTTACCCTGACAGATATTTACCGGCAGGCAGACGGCTCAACCATTGTTGAACTTGCACATGATATGAAAAATGGTGTGCTGCCAAAGGATATCACTGCACGCTCAAAGGATCGGTCCTTCATTCAGTGTTCAGCTGATCAAATGAAAGAAGTCATTGAGAAAGTTGTCAGCAATGCTGCTCAAAAAGGGTTTTCGGCAAAGGATATTCAAGTGCTGGCACCGATGTATAAAGGAAAAGCAGGCATCAATGAGCTCAACAAAATGCTGCAGCACATTTTGAATCCTAAAAAACCAAAGGGCAGAGAAATCCCGTTTGGTGATGTGGTGTACCGGACAGGTGATAAGGTGCTTCAGCTTGTGAATCAGCCGGAGAACAACATTTTTAACGGCGATATCGGTGAAATTGTCTCGATTTTTTATGCAAAAGAAAATACAGAAAAAGAAGACATGGCTGTGATCTCCTTTGATGGAAATGAAATCACCTTTACAAAAAAAGATTTTCATCAATTTACACATGCTTATTGCTGCTCTATTCACAAATCACAAGGAAGTGAATTCCCGATTGTTGTGCTGCCAGTCGTCAGGAGCTACTACCGAATGCTTCGGCGGAATCTACTGTACACAGCCATTACACGCAGTAAAAAGTTTTTAATACTGTGCGGCGAGGAATCAGCGCTGGAGTGGGGCGTGAAAAACAATGAGGATTCCCTCAGACAAACGTCCTTAACGATGCGGCTAGTGCAAACCGAACAAATCATGGATGCAGAACTTGAAGCACTCCAAAAAGAGCTTCCGTTTAGCGTACATGACGCAAATATTGGCATGGAGGGAATCACTCCGTTTGATTTTATGCATGAGTAGAAGGTTCAGATTGTTGACAAAGGGCTAAAATGATTTTTATTTTAGCCCTTTGTCTTCTTTTCAGCGTGAAAAGAACTTCACCCATTCCGTTCATGGAAGCCATTTCTTCGTATGAGTCATGAAGCAAACGCACACGATAAGACTGTTCCGCAAAAGGTGGTTGAGCACATTTTGAGAACATGCCGAGAACTTGAAGGAATGACGATCTATACAGATGAGCTGTCCCAATCGCTTGGTTCCATAAAAGATATTTGCTTTTTAGCCGGAGGCAGCTGCGGAGGATATGTGTTAGAGGGGAAAAAGAAAGACTGTGCACTCGTTCCATTTTCTGCTTTTGATCAGCTGACAGACAAAGGTTTGTATGTGAGCTGCCAGGAGGGAGTGGGCATGGATTCCTCTGCTCCATTCTTGTTATTTTCGAAATTAAAAAAGAAAATGTTGCAGTCGCCTGATGGTGAAAATTTAGGCATTTTGGAAGATGTATACTTTTGCTCAAATTCGGGCACAATCGTAGCATATGAACTCTCGGACGGCTTCTTTACAGAGCTATCAGGGATTCGGAAACAGCTGCAGGCTGCCGGAACCTTGATGAACGTTCAAAAGGAAGCACTGGTTCTAAACCGAACGTAAAGAGGTGCTGATTATGCTCATTTGCCCAAATTGCAAATGTAAAGACATCGGAAAAATTGGGGTCAATCAATATTATTGCTGGGGCTGTTTTATTGAATTGACGCTGTCAAAAGGCAAAATATCTACACACCAAGTGGAGGAAGATGGGACACTAAGCAGCTTAGATGATCTGTTTAGTGACGATGAACGTTCAATTCAACTATAAGTGTTAAGGGGGAATTTCGAATGGGCAAAATGACTTCTTCACTATTAACGCTTGGTGCAGGTGCACTCGCATATCATTTTGCAAGCCGATATGATATGCCATCAAAGCGGGATATGAAAAAGCTAAGAAAACGTGTTATGAGAATGATGTAAACAAAAAGGGCTAAAATGATCTTCATTTTAGCCCTTTGTTTTTTTCAGCGTGATAGCCAACCGGTCTATACGCTGGCATTCGCCAAGAGCGGATGTTCTTTTTATGCCTGCCTGTATTCTAATCGTCTTGCAAGAATGGATAAGCTGAAATTGACGACAAAATACATCATAGCTGCCAATAGGAAAATCGGCAGTAAATAGGATTGGCTTTGACCGTTTAATATTTGAGCGTGATGCAATAATTCTGGAAGCGCAATGACAACGGCAAGCGACGTATCTTTTAAAAGAGATATGAATTGACTGACAATTGGCGGCACCATTCTGCGCAGGGCCTGCGGCATAATAATCATTTTCAATGTTTGAATATAGGTTAAACCAGAAGACCTGGCTGCTTCGATCTGGCCCTTATCAATTGATTTAAGGCCGCTCCGAATAATTTCTGACAGCATCGCGGATTCAAACACAGTTAAAGCCGCAATGGCAGAGGCTGTGATGCTTAGCTTGATGCCGATTTCAGGCAATGCAAAATACGTGAAAAAGATGATCAGTAAAAGTGGCAGGTTCCGAATGGTTTCTACAACTACCGCAAGCACCTTCGATAAAATCGGTATTTGAGCGAACCGTAATGTGCCAACGACTAATCCAATGATAAAGCTCAAAATGATGGAGATAAAAGCCACTTTTAAGGTGACAGCAAATCCTTCAAGTAAAAAGGCGAGATGATCAGGTTGGTAGGCACCTATAAAATCCATGATGTTTCCTCCTTTCTAGTGGCTTCTTGCTAATCTTCTTTCTAAATAACCAACACCTAAACTGAGCGGAATGGTTAATAGCAGATAGAACATCGCAACAAAGATGTAGACATCAAACGTCACAAATGTTCTAGACGCAATAAGGTCTCCTTGATACATAAGATCAAACCCTGCAATGACACCTAAAATCGAGGAGTTTTTGACAAGGTTAATAAATTGATTCCCAAGAGGGGGAATGACGATTTTAATCGCCTGCGGCAAAATGATATACCGCATCGTCCCGCCATATGACAGACCTGAAGCGCGGGCTGCTTCCATTTGTCCAAGCGGTACAGCTTGTATCCCTGCACGAATGGCTTCAGCAATAAAGGCAGACGTATAAATGGCAAGAGCAATCGTACCAGCAGTAAAGCCATCTGCTACAATACCCAGCACCGGTAAACCAAAGAAGAAAACAAAGGTGATCAATAATAACGGAATATTCCGAATAAATTCAACATAAGCCGTTCCGAACCAGTTGAGCGGCCTAAATGGCGCAATTCTCATAATGGCAATGAGTGTACCGATCAAAAAGCTTCCAATCAGAGCAATGACACTTGCACCAATGGTATATTTAAAGCCTTCTAAATAAAGATGAACATTTTCAGTGAGAATGGAAAACCGCAGCAATCAGTTCACTTCCTTCCTGATCAACAGGGGAGCCTTTGAGCGGCTCACCTGAGGCATTGATCTTGACGAATCAAATGCTATTCTTTGATCCATTTTTTAAGAATCTTGTCATACTCTCCATTGTCTTTTAACGTTTTTAAGGCTTTATTGATCGCATCTGTTAATTCTTGATCTCCTTTTTTCACAGCAATGCCATAAGGCTCATCTGTAAAGGTGCCGCCGACCACTTCATAATTTGAATCTTCATCTGCCATACCAAATAAGATCGCATTATCAGTTGTCAGCACTTGCCCTTGGTTTGATTTTAATGCTGTAAAAGCTTCCTGATAGTTCTCAAATTCTAATACGGATGCTTCAGGTGCTTTCTCGCGGATATTTTGAGAAGAAGTAGATCCTTTCACGGCCAGCACCTTCGTTCCTTTTTTAAGATCATCAATGGATTGAATGTCGCTTCCTTTTTTCACAAGCAGTGATTGTCCTGCTTCAAAGTAAACATCTGAGAAATTGACTTCTTTTTTACGCTCTTCTGTAATTGTCATGGTCGCAACAATCGCATGGATATCTCCTTTTTGAAGCAAAGGAATTCTTGTTTTAGAGGTCACTTCCTTAAATTCTGCTTTTCCTTCATCGCCGAGTATTTCCTTTGTGATGGCTTTTGCAATATCAATATCAAATCCTTCAATATCACCGCTGCTCGGATTTTTTAGACCGAATAAACGTGTGTCATTTTTTACACCGAAAATGATTTTTTTGTCTTTCTTAATGGCTTCTAAAGAACTTCCTTGTTTTGCATCAGTTGAGCCTTTTTCTGTAGTCCCACAAGCAGCCAACGTGGCGATGCAGCAAGTCATAAAGAGCAGCAGGCCAAAGCGTTTCATTTTTTTCATCAAACCATTCCCCCTAGTGATTTAATATACGGCTTAAAAATAATTGAGCACGTTTCTCTTGCGGTTTTTCATAAAATGCAGCCGGTGTTGATTCTTCAAGAATTCTGCCTTCATCAATAAAGACAATACGGTCAGCCACTTCTCGGGCAAAGCCCATCTCATGTGTGACGACAACCATGGTCATGCCTTCACGAGCCAGCTGCTTCATCACATCTAATACCTCGCCGATCATCTCTGGATCAAGTGCAGATGTCGGTTCGTCGAAAAGCATCACCTCCGGCTTCATCGCAAGCCCTCTTGCAATGGCAACGCGCTGCTGCTGTCCGCCCGAGAGTCGTGAAGGGTAGGTGTCTGCCTTTTCAGGAATGCCGACTTTATTTAAATAAAATTCAGCTGTTTCCTTTGCTTCTTCCTTGCTCACTTTTTTGACCTTCATCGGCGCAAGCATAATGTTTTCAAGCACCGTCTTATGCGGATAGAGGTGAAAATGCTGAAAGACCATTCCGATATTTTGCCTGACAAGATTGATGTTGGTCTTCGGATGCTGAACAGACACTTGGTTGACGAGAACTTTTCCCGCATCAATGCTTTCAAGACGATTGATACACCTGAGCATCGTGCTTTTACCAGACCCTGAAGGACCGATGATCACAACAACCTCCCCTTTTTGAATATGTAGGTTAATGTCCTTAAGTACATGGAACTGGCCATAATGCTTGTTGACTTCTTCGAATGTGATCATGAAGAACCTCCTCTTGTGTTTCATTGGCTAAAGCTAAAGTGGATTCTAGCACAACTTGTGTAAAAAGAAGTAAATAATGGAATATTTTCTGACGAGATTTTACAGCAAACAGTGACTTTGGATGGAGCTGTATGTTTCATGTGTATTCATTTTTAACAAAGTTAGGACAAATTTTATTTACGTGGATAATTGCAGAAGATGGTTAAACAATAAGAAAAGAGGTGAAAAAGGTGAAGAAACGTCCGATCCAATTTCTAATATATGCTGCAGGGGTTCTGCTTGTCCTTGCATCCTTGCTCATTTTACTGCAGCTCGACGAGTTATGGATGCCTGTTTTTTTATTGCTGAAGGCGGTTCTCATTCCGCTTCTCATCGCTATTTTTATTTCTTATCTGCTTTATCCGATTGTGGAAAGACTGCATGCACGAGGGCTACCGAGAACAGTCAGTCTCTTACTCATCTATGTCCTGTTTTTTGGCGGGATTGGTTTTGCGGTATATAAAGGAGCGCCCGTTATGATCGCACAGTTAAATGAGCTGTCAGAACAAATTCCTGTCATCGCTGAAACGTATAATGGCGCTTTATCACATATTCATCATCATACGAGCCACTGGCCTGACGGACTTCATGACCGCTTGGACCGCTTCATTGTTCAATCGGAGACATATGCAGCCAATAGCGCTGAACGGATGATTCTTAGCTGTAAAGTTTTATTTGATTACGCTTTAGTTGCAGCACTCATCCCTTTTCTTGTTTTTTATATGGTAAAAGACATGAACACGATGAAACGGGCGGCATGGTATTTAACGCCGCCGTCATTTAGGAAGAGGGGGCATGCCTTTGTGAAAGCAGTGGATGAATCGCTTGGTGATTATATTCGAGGGCAGCTGCTTGTCTGTTCTTTAATCGGGGGTGCAGCAGCCATTGTGCTTTGGCTTTTTCATATCCCGTATCCGCTCGTTCTTGGCATGCTGATAGGAGCAACGAACGTGATTCCGTATTTTGGACCGATAATTGGCGCAGTGCCTGCCATCTTTATTGCGTTTACCATCTCAGTGAAATCGGTCATCATCGTATTGATCACAGTAGCGGTGCTGCAATTTTTAGAGAGCAATGTCCTCAGCCCGATCATTGTAGGACGAAGTCTTCATATGCATCCTGTCGTCATTATGCTTGTCTTGCTTGCAGGAGGGGAGCTGTTTGGCTTAATTGGGATGATTTTAGCCGTACCAGCAGCTGCGATTATCAGGGTGATCATTGTGCAATATATCCTGATGAGACGAAGCGTTCATTGACAAGACGAGCCGAGTTGTCTATAATAATTTCGATTCATACATATTGAAATTCAATGACGGACCCGAGTACGTTAAAAAGCTGTTGCAGAGAGAGGCTTTATTTGCTGAGAAAAGCCTTATCAGACCTTTAACGGAAGCTAGTCCCGAGTGCAGATAAACACTGCCGCTCTCTTCCGGCGTTATCGGATGTGAAGGTGATAGACGAATTTGTCTATAATCAGGGTGGTACCGCGAGAACATCTCGTCCCTGTGTAAGTCGTTTTGTGCTTGCATAGGGCGGGATGTTTTTTCGTTTGTGTGGAGATTGATGAATATAAGGGAGGATTTTTGAATGAAAACTTTAACTTCAGCTCAAGTACGTCAAATGTTTTTAGACTTTTTTAAAGAAAAAGGACATGCTGTAGAACCGAGTGCGTCACTTGTACCGCATGACGATCCGACACTTTTATGGATCAACAGTGGGGTGGCAACATTAAAAAAATACTTTGATGGCCGCGTCGTACCTGACAATCCGCGTATTTGCAACGCGCAAAAATCGATTCGTACGAATGATATTGAAAATGTAGGGAAGACAGCACGTCATCACACGTTCTTTGAAATGCTTGGCAACTTTTCTATTGGTGATTATTTTAAAGAAGAGGCCATTGAATGGGCGTGGGAATTCCTCACTAGTGAAGAGTGGATTGGCTTTGATCCGAATTTGTTATCTGTGACAGTCCACCCAGAGGACGAAGAAGCATATATCCTTTGGAGAGATAAAATTGGTGTGCCTGAAGAACGTATTATCCGTCTTGAAGGCAACTTCTGGGATATTGGCGAGGGCCCAAGCGGACCGAATACAGAAATTTTCTATGACCGCGGTGAATCATACGGTGACGACATGAATGATCCAGAACTATATCCAGGCGGAGAAAACGAGCGTTATCTAGAAGTATGGAATCTCGTGTTCTCTGAATTCAACCATAATCCAGATGGATCATACACCCCACTGCCGAAGAAAAACATTGATACAGGGATGGGCCTTGAACGAATGGTATCTGTCATTCAAAATGTGCCAACGAACTTCGATACAGACCTTTTCATGCCGATTATTCGTGCAGTCGAAACCATTTCTGGAGAAAGCTATGGTTTGGCGAAGGAAAAAGATACAGCATTTAAAGTCATTGCTGACCATATCCGGACAGTTGCCTTTGCTGTAAGCGACGGTGCGCTTCCTTCCAATGAAGGCCGCGGATATGTATTAAGACGTTTGCTGCGCCGCGCTGTGCGTTATGCAAAAACGATCCATATCCATCGTCCGTTTATGTATGATCTAGTGCCAGTTGTTGCTGAGATCATGAAGGATTTCTACCCAGATGTACAAGCAAAAGAAGAATTTATTGCGAAAGTCATCAAAAACGAAGAAGAACGTTTCCACGAAACACTGAACGAAGGGTTAGCTATTTTGTCAGAAGTGATCAAAAAAGAAAGAGACAAAGGCAGCTCACAGATTTCAGGTGAAGATGTATTTAAGCTGTATGACACGTATGGATTCCCTGTCGAGCTGACGGAAGAATACGCAGAAGATGAAAACATGACAGTTGATCGAGAAGGCTTCCAAGCGGAAATGGAGAAGCAGCGTGAACGGGCAAGAAATGCGAGACAAGATGTTGGCAGTATGCAGGTTCAAGGCGGCGCTTTAGGCGATATTAAAGTGGAAAGTACCTTTGTTGGCTACGAAAATTTAACTGCGGAAAGTCGCATTATCGAATTGCTTCAAAATGGTGAACTTGTCTCTGAAGCACATGAAGGAGACACGGTGCAAATCTTGTTAGATGAAACGCCTTTCTATGCGGAAAGCGGCGGACAAGTAGCGGATAAAGGAACACTAAAAAGTGCAGAAGCCATCATTGAGATCAAAGATGTGAAAAAAGCGCCAAACGGTCAGCATGTCCATGAAGGAGTCGTCGTAAGCGGTACGGCTCAAAAAGGTCTCGAGGTCACTGCAGAAGTGGAATCAGCTCTTCGAAAAGGGATTGTGAAAAACCATACAGCGACACACCTGCTGCATCAGGCGCTGAAAGATGTATTAGGAAGCCACGTAAACCAAGCAGGTTCATTGGTAAATGAAAACAGACTTCGCTTTGATTTCTCTCACTTTGGACAAGTGACGAAAGAAGAATTGTCTCAAATTGAAAAAATCGTCAACGAAAAAATTTGGGAAGGCATCTCTGTTGCCATTGACCTGAAACCAATTGCTGAAGCAAAAGAAATGGGTGCAATGGCGCTCTTTGGCGAGAAGTATGGCGATATCGTGCGTGTTGTCCAAGTGGGCGATTACAGCATCGAGCTATGCGGCGGCTGTCACGTGCAAAACACTGCGGAAATCGGTTTGTTTAAAATTGCATCTGAGTCGGGTATTGGTGCTGGAACACGCCGTATTGAAGCTGTGACTGGTAAAGGTGCTTATGAAGAATTAAATGACCAGCTGGCGATTTTAGAGCAGGCAGCAAGTGAGCTGAAGTCAAATACGAAGGATGTACCAAAACGGATTGCTTCATTACAGGCAGATTTAAAAGAGGCTCAAAGAGAAAACGAATCTCTCCTTGCGAAATTAAGCCAAGCAGAAGCAGGCTCTATTTTAGAGAAGGTGACAGAAGTTGGCGGAGTGAAAGTATTAACTGAAAAAGTAAATGCTAAAGACATGAACCATTTAAGAACAATGGTTGATGACTTAAAAGCTAAATTAGGATCAGCTGTCATCGTCCTGGGAGCCGTTCAAAACGGAAAAGTAAACATTTCAGCAGGAGTAACAAAAGACGTGATCGAAAAAGGTCTGCATGCAGGGAAGCTTGTGAAGCAGGCAGCTGAAATCTGCGGCGGAGGCGGAGGCGGACGTCCAGACATGGCACAAGCAGGCGGAAAACAACCAGAAAAGCTTGAAGAAGCACTGGCAACTGTCGAAGAATCTGTCAAATCCGTTTTATAATCAGGCAATGTAGTGTAGAATAATGGTATTAGATGAGCGGTTAGAAAAAAGCTTGCTAGTAGAATGTTGGAAGAGAGGTGCAAGAAGCAGTGAGTTCATTTGATAAGACAATGAAGTTTAACTTCTCTGATGATTCAGCTGAAACCAATGTGAATGAAGTGCTCATTACAGTTCATGACGCACTCCAAGAAAAAGGATACAACCCGATCAATCAAATTGTCGGATACTTGCTGTCAGGCGACCCTGCTTATATTCCAAGACATCAGGATGCACGCAACCTAATTCGTAAACTAGAACGAGACGAATTAATTGAGGAATTGGTTAAATCGTACTTAGAGACACATAAAGAGGCGTAAAACATGAGAATTTTGGGCTTAGATTTAGGCACGAAAACCCTTGGTGTTGCGATCAGTGATGAAATGGGATGGACAGCGCAAGGGATTGAAACAATTAAAATTGATGAAGCAGGCGGAGACTTTGGTCTCAGCCGCCTGTCTGAGATCATAGCGGAATACGGAGCGGATAAAATTGTACTTGGCTTTCCAAAAAATATGAACGGTACGGTCGGTCCTAGAGGCGAAGCCAGCCAATCATTTGCGAAAGTGCTAGAAAACACGTACAATGTTCCTGTTGTGCTTTGGGACGAGCGTCTGTCAACAATGGCAGCGGAAAAAATGCTCATCTCTGCAGATGTGAGCAGACAAAAGCGTAAAAAAGTCATTGATAAAATGGCGGCTGTCATGATCCTGCAAGGATATTTAGACAGCTTAAATTAAAATGAGGTGAATCAAATGGAACACGGAGAAAAGCAAATTACAATCGTTGATGATAATGGAAATGAACAGCTTTGCGAAGTACTATTTACTTTTGAAAGCGACCATTTTAACAAATCTTATGTTCTTTACTACCCAATTTCTGAACAAGACAATGAGGAAATTGAAATTCATGCATCAAGCTTTACACCGAACGAAGACGGTGAAGATGGCGAGCTAGAGCCGATTGAAACGGATGAAGAATGGGACATGATTGAAGAAACGTTAAATACGTTCTTAGATCAAGAAGACGAAGAATAGAACAAATAAAAGGCCTGTGAACAGATCTTCTTGATCTTTCTTCACAGGTCTTTTTTTACGATCACTATGTTAACTTAATTTTATTTTATGTTGACATAATGAATTGTACCTTTTACTCTGTTTTTAACAATAAATTGAGTGAGGGGCATTGAGATTGAAAATACAAGATATGATGCAAATAGCGTTAATGACAGCGGTCATCGGGATGTTAGGCTTGATCCCGCCGATTTTACTTACATTTACACCTGTACCGATTACATTGCAAACCGCAGGTCTTTTGCTTGCTGGGGGGCTGTTAAAGCCAAAACAAGCACTAATCAGTTTATGTCTTTTTCTTTTGGTTGTGGCAGCAGGCGCACCTCTTTTGTCAGGCGGGAGAGGCGGGATAGGGGTCTTCTTTGGGCCAAGCGGTGGTTTTCTTCTTGCTTATCCTGTTGCTGCCTTCATGATCAGCTTATGGGTGAACCGGCTGAAAAAAGTAACCGCACTGCGTCTTTTTGTGATCTATGCGGTTTGCAGTATTGTGATTTTGTATATATGCGGCATCCCCTTTCAAGCCATGATGATGCATATTAAGGTCTCGCAGGCCGCTTTCCTTAGTTTGATTTATCTTCCAGGTGATCTCATCAAAGCGGGAATGTGTGCTGTCTTGACGATCAAAATCATTCAGGCCATGTCATATCGAAAAAGGGATCTGCATAAAGGGAGGCGTGCAGTTTGAACAGAATAACGGAAAGTTATGCAGTACATGCAGAAATGAAACCAGATCAGATTGCCATCATCGATGAGCAAGAAAGCATTACATATCAAGATTGGTACGAACGTGTACAGAGATCAGCGCAGTGGTTACAAGGAACGGCTCATCAGCAAAAAAGAATCGCTTTTTTATTATCAAATGGTGCTTCTTTTTTGCAAATATTTGCGGGCGCTGCTTGTGCTGGGTGGACAGCCGTTCCGCTTGATCCGAGATGGAGTCATGAAGAATGTGTCGAAAAGCTCTTGTTAAGTGAGGCGGATCTCGCCATTATAGAGGATCGATTGATGAAAAGATTTGAACAAAGCAACGTAGACATACCAATTATTTCTTTATCTGAATGGAAGGAAAGAATGAGTCTTCTCACAGACAGTCCATGCAGTAAAAGTGATACCGAGAAGGACCCTGTCTTTTATATGGGTTTTACGTCAGGATCAACGGGCTCACCGAAAGCCTTTATTAGGCGTCAGCAGTCATGGATCGAGAGCTTTCAAATGACCACCGCTTCATTTGGAATCACTCATCAAGATCATGTTCTCATATTAGGTACACTTTTATCCTCACACTTTTTATATGGTGCCATCAGTACATTATACTTTGGCGGTACAGTGACGCTTTTAGAAAAATTTGTGCCAGGAAAAGCAAAGAAAGCCTTAGAGACAGGTCATATCACCGTGATGTATACTGTCCCAACAATGACAGAAACGTTACTGCAAATCGATGCTTTTAAAGGAGACAATCCGCTTCTTGTCATGTCATCGGGAGCAGATTGGAGCATCTCGTCAAAAGAACAGCTCGTCTCCAACTATCCACATATCACTTTTTTTGATTTTTATGGTACATCAGAGTTAAGTTTTGTCTCTTATTTGTCTTCAAATGACTTTCTGCAAAAACCTTCTTCTGTTGGACGGCCTTTCTCCTCCATTCAAGTAGAAGTAAGGCGGCCCGATCAATCTGTCTGCCAGCCAAATGAAACAGGGAGGATTTATGTAAAGAGCCCAATGACGTTTTCAGGATACTTGCATGAGCAGAAACCGCCGGAGGAGTGGCTGACAGTTTACGATATGGGATGGCTGGATGAAGACGGTTATCTGTATATGAGCGGTCGTGAGAATGGCATGATTGTCTATGGAGGACTGAATATTTTCCCAGAGGAAATTGAGCGTGTGCTAAATGATCAGCCAGAGGTAAAACGGTCGATTGTGGTTGGCGTTCCTGACCCATATTGGGGTGAAATCCCTGTTGCCATACTGGAGCAAGTGCCGCAAATAAAGGCGGTTCGACAAGCTGTTAAAGAAAAGCTGGCCGCCTACAAGGTACCAAAAAAATGGCTTGTGATTGATCAAATGATTGAAACATCCGGCGGAAAAATAGCCCGCGCGAGCATGAAAAAGTGGGCGGAGGAGCAATTGTCATGCAAGCAGTGATTGTAGAGGCAAAACGAACACCCTTCGGTGACAAAAATGGGATGCTGAAAAATTATCGCCCAGAGCAATTAGCCGCTCCCCTTATCCGGCATTTGTCTCAGATCATGACACCGGATGACGTCATATTAGGCAATGTCGTCGGAGGCGGTGGAAATATGGCCCGTCTGTCCTCATTAGAAGCAGGACTTCCTTTACACGTTCCTGGTATGACAATTGACAGGCAGTGTGCCTCTGGTCTTGAAGCGATCCGAACAGCTTGCGTCATGGTTCAATCGGGGGAGGGCACGATGTATATCGCTGGCGGGACTGAGAGCATTTCCAGCTCACCAATGAAAGAGAGAGCACGCTTTTCACCGGAGCGGATAGGAGATCCGCATATGGGAGAAGCAGCAGAGCTGACCGCGTCGGCATTTTCTGTCACGAGAAAAGAACAAGATGACTATGCCCTTTTGAGCTGGGAAAGAAGTTTAGCGGCATTCACACATGGTACATATTCAGAAGAAATCGTTTCGATTGACGGGATGAACATAGATGAAGCCGCTGCTAAAATAAGACCGATGGCAAAGCTGATCAAGCGGGCAAAGCCTGTATTTTTACCGGGAAAAGGAACTGTGACTGCCGCCAATAGCTGTAAGGAAGCAGACGGAGCAGCTGCTGTCGCTGTGTTGGAAAGATCGCTAGCGGAAGCGAGTGGATATAAGGCGATGTTACGGTATGTCGGAAGCGCTGTGACAGCGATACATCCTCATTTTCCAGCTGCTTCACCAATTGATGCGATCGAGAAACTTTTGCATCAAGAGAATATAAAGGCAGAAGAAGTGGCGTTATTTGAAATCAATGAAGCGTTTGCGCTGAAACCAGCACTTATTGCCCGGACGCTGGGTATACCATATGAGCGGATCAATAGAAGAGGCGGTGCACTTTGCCTTGGGCATCCATACAGCGCGTCAGGAGCTGCTATGATGGTGAGATTATTTTATGAAGCGCACGCCTTACCGAATAGAAGCTATGTCATGGCTGCTATTGGAAGCGGTGGCGGCATTGGTTTAGCCGTGTTATGTCAAGTTCTGTCATGAGATGCATAAGCAAGTAATTGCCGAACTCCGTCGAATCATGTACTATAAAAGCTAGATGTGAGGAGGGCCATGCATGTTTTCAGAACAAAAGAAACGACCATTCTTCAAAAGAAAAATGGGGATCGTCCTGTTATCAGTCCTTGCTGTCATCATCATTGCAGCATTATCAGGCTTTGTATATGTTAAATCAGCACTTGGACCGGTCGATCAAAAAAGTAAACAAACGATTAATATTCATATTCCAAATGGGACATCTGTGCGCGAAATTGCGGGCATTTTAAAAGATAATGGGCTCATTTCGAATGACACGATTTTCACTTATTATGCAAAATACAAAAAAGCGTCCGGCTTTAAAGCAGGCTATTTTCATCTAAAACAAACAATGGACGCAGACACACTGATTAAAAAACTGACATCTGGCGGGACAGACTACGCCTTTCAGCTAGTGATTCCAGAGGGAAAACAGCTGTCTGATATTGCTGCCATTATTGCAAACCAGACGAATTTTTCAGCGAAGGAAGTTGAAGCGAAGCTGGATGATCCTGCTTTTATTCAAACGTTAATGAAAAAGTATCCGAAAACCGTGACATCACAGGTGAATGGAAAACAGGTGAAACATCCGTTAGAGGGTTATTTATTCCCTGCTACGTATCCATTTTATCGTGAGGATGAATCACTCGAAACGATTATTGAAACGATGATTAAACAAACAGATCAATACGTGAAAACGTATGAAAAAGACATGAAAAAGAGAAACATGTCCATACATGATGTGTTAACGATGGCATCACTGATTGAAATGGAAGCAACAGAAAAGACAGATCGGGCAAAAATCTCAAGTGTATTTTATAACCGGTTGAAAAAGGACATGCCGCTTCAAACTGACCCAACCGTTCTTTATGCACTAGGTGAGCATAAATCCCGCGTTTATTACAAAGACCTAAAAGTAAAATCTCCTTATAACACGTATAACAACAAAGGGCTGCCGCCTGGACCTATTGCAAATGCTGGTGAATCCTCTTGGAAAGCAGCACTGCATCCAGAGAAAACGGATTACGTTTACTTCCTTGCGAAGAAAAATGGAGAAGTCGTATTTACGAAAACGTTAAATGAGCATAATAAAGCAAAAGCGAAATACATCACAGGCAGCAATTAACGTACAAGTGAATCGAAAAAGACTGTAGACAATATGAGATTGCCTGCAGTTTTTTTCGTTGGAATATCCATTTTATAGGTTCGCAATTACCACTTCTTTGTGGTAAAATATATCGGGTTGTTTTTACTTAGATGAACGAAAGATTGACGAGAAAGAGAGCTGCAATAGGCAGGACTCTTCTTTTTCAGGTCATGAAGGAGCTAGACAGATAATGACTATCGAAGATGATCGAATAAATGATTATATTGAACATTTAATTCAACCAAGTCCTGATGCAATCGCTCAATTAGAGATATATGCAAAAGAGCATCATGTGCCAATTATGGAAAAGGTGAGCATCGAGCTTTTATTGCAGCTGCTTTCGATGAAAAAGCCGAAGAAAATTCTTGAGGTCGGGACAGCGATTGGCTATTCTGCCATTCGAATGGCAACAGCTCTGCCAGATGCTGAGATTTATACGATTGAGCGCAATGCAAAGCGCTATGAAGAAGCGACACGGAACATTGAGGAATTAAAGTTAAAAGAAAGAATACACGTGTTTTTTGGTGATGCAATGGAATCGGCTAAAACGGTCCAAACGATGGCGCCCTATGATGTGATTTTTATTGATGCTGCAAAAGGGCAGTACAAGCGTTTTTTTGAACTGTTTGAACCGATGCTCGCTCATGACGGAATGATTATTACAGACAATGTATTATTCAAAGGCTTAGTGGCGACAAATTATGAAGAAGAAATTGAAGATAAACGAAAAAAACAATTAATTGGAAAGATTGATCGATACAATCAATGGCTTATGTCAAACCCTGATTTCCAAACGTGCATTATTCCAGTTGGAGACGGGATCGCCATTAGTACAAAAAGAGGTGACCAATCATGAAGAAACCAGAATTGCTTGTGACGCCAAGCAGCGTGTCAGACGTACTGCCATTAATTGAGGCAGGGGCTGATGCATTCTTAATAGGCGAACAAACATACGGTATTCGTCTTGCAGGTGAGTTTTCAAGAGAAGATGTGAAACAAACGGCTCTGCTTGCACATGCCCATCACAAAAAAGTGTATGTAGCGATGAATGCGATTTTTCATAATGACCGCGTGCAGCTGCTTGGAGATTATTTAACCTTTCTCGATTCATTAAGCGTGGACGGCGTCGTCTTCGGAGATCCAGCCGTGATCATGGCAGCAAAGGAAACAGGGGTGAACCTGAATCTTCACTGGAGTACAGAAACGACTGGAACCAACTATTACACTTGTAACTATTGGGGTAGAAAAGGCGCATCGCGTGCTGTTCTTGCTAAAGAGCTGAACATGGACAGTGTGATCGACATCAAAGAAAATGCTGAGGTGGAGATTGAAATTCAAGTTCATGGCATGACATGTATGTTTCAATCGAAACGTACGCTCATAGGCAACTACTTTGAATACCAGGGCAAACAAATGGACGTCGAAGGCAGAGATATGGAGGAAGGGCTATTCCTGCATGACCAAGAGCGTCAAAACAAATACCCTATTTTTGAGGATGCAAACGGGACACATATTATGAGTCCAAATGATGTGTGTATGATTGACGAATTAGAAGAGTTTGTTGACGCAGGCATTGACTCATTTAAAATTGACGGAATTTTAAAGTCACTTTCTTATATGACAGAGGTGACATCACTCTATAGAAAAGCAATTGATTTACTAACGACTGACAAAGACGCGTATGAAGATCAGAAAGAGGACTGGGTGAACCGAATTGAAGAGATTCAGCCAGTGAATCGTTCGATTGATACAGGATTCTTCTTTAAAGAAACGGTTTATTAATATAAGAGGAGGCAGAGGAAATGGCATTATTGAAAGATGGTATTTCTGAAATGATTGATGGGAAACGTATCATTACAAAAAAACCAGAACTGCTTGCACCCGCAGGAAACTTGGAAAAGCTGAAAATTGCTGTACACTACGGAGCTGACGCTGTCTTTATTGGCGGGAAAGAATTCGGGCTTCGCTCAAATGCAGATAACTTTTCAATTGAAGAAATGGCAGAAGGCGTCGCATTTGCAAACAAATATGGCGCACGCATTTATGTGACAACGAATATCTTTGCTCACAATGAAAACATGGACGGGCTGGAGGAATACCTTCAAGGGATCGAAGGCGCTGGAGTAGCAGGCATTATCGTAGCTGATCCACTGATCATTGAAACATGTAAACGTGTTGCACCGAAGCTTGAAGTCCATTTAAGCACACAGCAATCTCTTTCAAATTGGAAAGCTGTTCAGTTTTGGAAGGAAGAAGGGCTTGAGCGTGTGGTGCTTGCACGTGAAACAAGTGCGCTAGAAATTAGAGAAATGAAAGAAAAGGTCGATATTGAAATCGAAACATTCATTCACGGTGCAATGTGTATCGCATACTCTGGCCGCTGCGTGCTCAGTAACCATATGACGGCAAGAGATTCTAACCGCGGAGGCTGCTGTCAGTCCTGCCGCTGGGATTATGATCTTTATAAACTAGAAGGTTCTGAGGAAGCGCCTTTATTTGGTGAGGAAGATGCGCCATTTGCAATGAGTCCAAAAGATTTGAAGCTTGTTGAATCCATTCCTCAAATGATCGAAATGGGAATTGACAGCTTAAAAATCGAAGGACGGATGAAATCCATTCATTATGTTGCCACTGTTGTAAGTGTATATCGCAAAGTCATTGATGCGTATTGTGCTGACCCAGACAATTTTGTCATTCAGCAGGAATGGTTAGATGAATTAGATAAATGCGCAAACCGTGACACAGCACCAGCCTTTTTCGAAGGCGTACCAGGAACGGATGAACAAATGTTTGGCATCCATGGGAAGAAAACGACATTTGATTTCGCAGGTCTTGTTCTTCATTATGATGAAAAAGAACAAATCGTGACATTGCAGCAGCGTAACTTCTTTAAGCAAGGCGACGAAGTCGAATTCTTCGGACCAGAGATTGAGAATTTCACATGCAAAATTGAAACGATTTGGGATGAAAAAGGAAATGAACTAGATGCCGCTCGTCATCCGCTGCAAATCGTCAAATTCAAGCTTGATCAAAAAGTATACCCTAGCAACATGATGAGAAAGGGGAAATAACAACCACATGAGGAGTAAACCAGTTGTCATTGGTATTGCTGGCGGCTCGGGTTCAGGTAAAACGAGCGTCACCAATTCAATCTATGAAAAATTTAAAGGACATTCCATCCTCATGCTTCAGCAAGACTTATATTACAAAAATCAAAGTCATATGCCATTTGAAGAGCGCCTGCTCACGAACTATGATCATCCGCTTGCATTCGACAATGACCTGATGTTTGAGCATTTGGAACAGCTCTTAAGGTACGAATCCATTGAAAAACCAATATATGATTTTAAACTAAACACACGTTCAGAAGAGACGGTTCATGTTGAGCCGAAGGATGTCATTATCGTTGAAGGTATCTTTGCGCTCGAAGATGAACGTTTGAGAGACTTAATGGATATTAAACTGTATGTCGATACAGATGCAGACCTTCGCATCATCCGCCGCATTTTACGCGATACGAAGGAAAGAGGCCGGTCGATCGATTCGGTGATTGAACAATATGTATCTGTTGTCAGACCGATGCATAATCAATTCATTGAACCGACAAAACGATACGCCGATATCATCATCCCAGAAGGCGGCCAAAACCATGTGGCGATCGACTTAATGGTCACAAAAATTCAAACCATTCTTCAAAACCGAGCAGAGTAAATGGTGGAGAAGAAAAAGACCTTTACATAGTAAAGGTCTTTTCAGCATCATCTTACCAAACTCTCACAAAAACTTGTCTTTATAAAGAGTGATAGTGGCATCGCCACGTGAATGAGCGGTCACTAGCCCACTAGAGCTAACAGAAGCAACACTCTGGTTATCTGTCCAATAACGTGTTGCTGCAGCATTATAGACTGTTATTAGAGCAGCATTCTCGGAAAAAATCTTAAGGGTTTGATATGATAAGAAAACAATGAAGAAAAGAAGAGATGGAGAAATCACTACCACATAGCGAAAGAATGAAGTTGAAAAAGTATATTAAAAAAACGACAAACAAATCATCACAAATTTTCAAACAATTCTTGATCAAAATGCAATTTTGTAATAATATAGCATAGACATATCGTACACTGACCATATTATGTATTGGAAGAGGGAGAATGGATAAGCTATTCTTCTACATATGATCGAAATGGCCGAACGAGGTACAGGAGCTTCCTGTGCCTTTCCACAGTTTGTGCGATTTTAGACCGCTGCGAGTGGTCCTGTCTAATAAAAGGCATAATAGTTGCATCTAAAAGGGACGCCATGTAAGATGGACTTTTACGAATATGGTACAGAAGGAATGAGGGCCTGAACATGTCCTCATTCTTGTATATTTCAGTCGTCACTCACGTGCAGAAAGTTTGTATGATGAGGATTAATAGAAGGAGTGAATGATTCATGGCACAAGAGAAAGTATTTCCAATGACAGAAGAAGGAAAACGTAAATTAGAAGAAGAGCTTGAATATTTGAAAACGGTTAAACGTAAAGAGGTTGTAGAGCGTATTAAAATCGCTAGAAGTTTTGGAGACCTTTCTGAAAACTCGGAGTATGATTCTGCTAAAGAAGAGCAGGCGTTTGTAGAAGGCCGTATTACAACGCTTGATAATATGATTCGTAATGCTAAAATTATCGAAGATGAAGGAAACTCAAATGTGGTTTCACTTGGTAAAACGGTGACATTCGTTGAATTACCAGACGGGGAAGAAGAGTCTTACACAATTGTTGGAAGTGCAGAAGCTGACCCGTTCGAAGGCAAGATTTCAAACGATTCACCTATTGCAAAAAGCCTTTTAGGTAAACAAGTAGACGACAAAGTAACCGTTCAAACACCTGGCGGAGAAATGTTCGTCCAAATTGTAAAAATTTCATAATCACGTTTATCAGGTAAACACCTCGTCCACAATAGGGACGAGGTGTTTTTATGCGCAAAAAAAGAAGAATTCAATGGACAGGTGCGATTATTTTTATACTAATGCTCGGTCTTCTGATGAGACTGGCAGAAATTCAGCTGTTTTTCACAGAATCGTTTTCAAAGCTTGATATCAATTTAATACAAGAAAGTGTCAAACAGCGAACAGAAGAAGTAGTTATTTCAGACGGGCGCGGTGAGTTTTTAGATCGAAACGGCCAAGCACTTCTTACAAAAGAACAGCCTGCGGTTATCTTATTTCCTTTCCTGCAATATGATCTTCCACGCTTACAGCAAACCGCCTCTATTCTTGAGATGGAAGAGGATGAACTCAAAAAACAGTTAACAGAAACGAAAAAACCTCTCATTTTAAAAGATGACATTACGAAAAAAAAACTGAAAGACATCAATGATATGAAATATTCAGGTGTGTACGGCGTATATATGAAAGAGAAGGACAAAAAAAGACTTGCCCTCCACACATTAGGTTTCACAAGCGAGAATCCAGAACTATTGAGAAAGCGTTATCCTGACAAAAAAGAGCTTTCTATTCGTACTGAAATCGGCACATTTGGGCTGGAAAGCACCTTTGACGAATTTCTATTACCCGAGCAAGACACAAAATTGTTATATCATGTGGACGGAAGGGGAAACCCTTTGTTCGGTATGGACGTCAAATATACAGCAGAAGCTCATTCCTTTTATCCACTTCAGGTACAGACAACAATAGATGAAGACATGCAGGCTGAAATGGAGAAGGTGCTCAAAGAACAAGGCGTTGAAAAAGGCGGTGCCGTTCTGCTCGACATTGAAAAAAGCAGTGTACTGGCGATGGCGAGTACCCCAAATGTCACAAGTAAAAACCGGCATGAGGCAAGAAATTACATGCTGACAGCCATTGCACCAGGCTCTGTCTTTAAAACGGCTGTACTTGCCGCAGCAATCGAAAAAAATCTTGACCAGCCACAAACCATGTATGACTGTCGAAAGAATTTATATGGAGAGCCAAAAGGAAAACAGGAAGTGCTGAATCTGACGGACAGTTTCTCAGAGAGCTGCAATTATACCTTTGCGACACTTGCTGAAAGGCTCATTCAAACAGATGATCAAATCATCGAAAAGACGGCTGCAAAGCTTGGACTCTTAGATCGAGCTGGCTGGGAAGGGGATGTCTATCATAAGCAGCACTTCAAACAGTTTGATCGTGAAGAAACAGGCAGTGTGTGGGGAGATAAAAGAGACAAGCATGTCAAAAAAGCCATTGCACAAACCGCAATAGGACAAAAAAATGTCAAAACGACGCCTCTGCAAATCGCGAATATGATGGCTACGATCGCAAGAGGAGGAGAACGAAAAGAAGTGAAAATCGCAGAAAAAGTGCTGTATCAAAACGGAACAACGATGCTGTCCTTTCAAAACAAACGGCCTGAAGGGGGCAGCATAGACCGCTATACAGCCCAAAAGCTGCAAAAATTCTTAAGACAGGTGGTGACCTCTGACAAGGGAACGGGAAGAAGGTTTCAAGATTTGCCATACGATGTAGCGGGAAAATCAGGTACTGCCCAAACCGGCAGTCAAGACAAAAAGGGGAATCCGCTTTATCATAAGTGGTTTGCTGGATACTTTCCGGTAGAAAAACCAAAATACGCCCTTGTCGTTGTTCACCTAGATGAGACAAGTGGCCGGGCTAAGACAAATGATGCGTTTTATGATATTGTAAAAAAGGTCAATGAAATTGAAAAGAAACAGACATAGAACATCCCTTCATGACATGTTAGAATAGTAACGACTTAGGGAACAGAGGCAAAGGAGTGCAGAGATTTTGAGTAGAAATTCTCGATTTGAACATCGTGATAAGCGCAGAAAGGCAAATATGGTGCTTAACATATTAATTGGTATCGTTGTGGTGCTTATTTTGGTTGTCGCATCGAGTTTGTTAATTTTTAATAAGCCGAAAGAAACAGATGTAGCAAAAGAGCCATCAAAAACGGCACCTGCAACGAGTGAAAATAAACAAAACTCACAAGAAGATGTGAAAGATCCAAAGAAAGACACATCCGATGATTCAGATGCAAAAAAAGATGATTCATCTGATCAAGACGACGAAACGAAGAAGACAGATGATGAAGAAAAACCTAATAAAGATGCGTTAAAAGACGCCAAAGAAACAGATGGCGGCAAAACGAGTGATGTAGACAAAACATACGAAAATGATGACTGGGAGCCTGTAGGAACAGAGCAATCCGGTTCACATACAGCAACCTATGATTCCAGCTCAAAAGACTGGAAAGAAATGATCAAAGCCATGTCCTATGCGACAGGAATTTCAGAAGATCAAATGACCGTTCTTTGGTTAGGAAATAACGGAGGTCCTCAAGATGCAAAAGGAACCATCCGTGATAAATCAACAGGTGAACGCTACCGCGTGGAAATTACGTGGGTAGATGAAAAAGGCTGGAAACCTGTGAAGGTTGAAAAATTAAGATAAACATGAAAAAAAGATAGCAGATTGTTGACAAAGGGCTAAAATGATGTTTATTTTAGCCCTTTGTCTTCTTTTCAGCGTGATAGAAAACCTTTGCAGTCTAGGAAGGACGAGTACCGGAGCGGAGCGAATTTGACATTCGTGAGCACCGGCACGCAGAACTGACAACGAATGCGAGGGTTTGTCTACACGCTGAGATAGCAGATATGCTATCTTTTTTGTTTAGACATTCGCTTTAAAATGAACAACTGCTGTATACAAAATCCGCTCATCAATCACAGTCGTTTGATGACTGACAGAATGAACAGTCAGCAGAATCGCCTGATTATGCTCAATTTGTTTTTGGATCTTTTGTTCAAGTTCTTTTAAAGATGTTGCTTCAAAAAATTCTATTTTATCCTTTAAAAAATCCAGCTGAAAATCCATTTGATTCACCTCTCTATACTCTTCATTCATCTTAATCTCTCTCCCTCAGAAGGGCAAATGTTTTTCGGTCTCTCCCAGTATTTTTTAGTAGGAAAGAAACAGAAGTTGTGGTAGGATAGGAACTGTTCGACGGAATAAAACATACTATACACATAGGAATAAATAGATAAAGTGGAGGGAAAGAAAATGGGACGTGAATTTCTTTCTTTATTTGATCATTGGGCTGACTCTTATGACGACACGGTAAGTGGTCATGACGAGCAGTATAAAGAAGTGTTTCGCCGGTATCCGGCTATTTTAAAAGAGATTGTCCGCCTTTCAGGCCAAAATGTTCTTGAGTTTGGAAGCGGTACGGGGAATCTAACAGCGCTGCTCCTTGCAGCTGATAAAAACGTGTTTGGTGTTGAACCATCAGATGCCATGAAGAAAGCGGCTCTTCAAAAAGGACTGCCAGATCTATTTCATGATGGGGATTTTTTATCATTTCCAGCGCCGCCTTTTGAGCCAGATACGATCGTCAGTTCATATGCATTCCACCATTTAACGGATGAAGAAAAAAAACAAGCCATTCACACCTATAGCAACATCCTTCACTCAGATGGTAAAATAGTTTTTGCTGATACAATGTTTCAAAATCAAGCAGCACATCAAGCTCAGATCGACAAAGCGAGAGCCGCAGGGTTCGATCAGCTTGCAGAGGATTTAGAAACGGAATATTATCCATCCATTGATGTGCTAAAGCAAATCTTTGAAGAAGAAGGTTTTAGCACGTCCTTTCATCAAATGAATGATTTTGTTTGGATCGTAGAAGCGAAGAAAAGGGAATGAAAGGATGTTTTTGATTTGAAAATCGCAGTTATAGGTGCAATGGAAGAAGAAGTGACGATTTTAAGAGATCAACTAAAAAATGCTACACAAGAAAACATCGCTGGGTGTGAATTTACAACAGGTGTTTATGAAGATAAAGAAGTGATTTTATTAAAATCAGGGATTGGAAAAGTAAATGCAGCGGTCAGCACAACATTACTGCTTGACCGCTTTCAGCCAGATTATGTGATCAATACAGGATCTGCTGGCGGTTTTCACCACTCATTAAATGTAGGTGATATTGTCATCTCTACTGATGTGAGACATCATGATGTAGATGTGACCATCTTTGATTACGAATATGGACAAGTGCCGGGACTTCCAGCTGCTTTCATTGCAGATGAAAAGCTTGTGAAGCTGGCAGAAGAATCTGCTTTAGAAATTGATCATATTCAAGTGGCAAAAGGAACGATTGCAACAGGAGATTCGTTTATGAATGATCCGGATCGTGTAGCGTTTGTGAGAGAGAAGTTTCCAGAGCTATATGCGGTGGAAATGGAAGCCGCAGCCGTTGCACAGGTCTGCCAGCTCTTTGGTACGCCATTTGTTGTCGTTCGAGCGCTATCAGATATTGCAGGGAAAGAATCCAATATCTCCTTTGATCAATTCCTTGAGCAAGCAGCGATTCACTCAACCGACCTTGTCTTGCGTATGATAAAGCAAACACAATAAAAGAAGGGGTTCCCCCCTTCTTTTCCATACAAAGGAAGGGAATCATATGGCTGTCATAAAGGATATTACTGAATTAATTGGCCGCACACCGCTTTTAAAGCTGTCAGGGATTGGCGTCCCAGAAGGCGTTGAGGTGTATGCAAAGCTTGAGATGATGAATCCAGGTGGAAGTATTAAGGATCGTTTAGGTGACATGCTCATCAGAGAAGCATTAGCATCTGGCAAACTGCGTCCAGGCGGAACTATTATTGAAGCAACTGCTGGAAACACAGGAATTGGGCTTGCCCTAAGTGCAAGAAAGCATCAATTGCAAACCATTTTTTGTGTACCAGAACATTTTAGTCAAGAAAAACAACAACTGATGAAGGCGCTCGGTGCAGAGATTATTCATACGCCGAGAAAAGAAGGCATGAAGGGTGCGATTGATCGAGCCCTTGAATTAGAGGCAAGCCTTGACAATGCCTATTGTGTTTTACAATTTAAAAACCAAGTAAATCCATTGACTTACTACAGAACGCTCGGTCCCGAATTATGGTCCGACTTAAAAGGGAATATCGATGTATTCGTGGCGGGAGCAGGATCTGGCGGAACTTTTCAAGGTTGTGCCGCCTATTTAAAAGAGCAGAATCAGTCGTTAAAAACAGTGGTTGTGGAGCCTGAAGGATCAATTTTAAATGGAGGGGACCCGGGTCCGCATAGAACGGAAGGAATTGGCCTTGAATTTATCCCAGATTATATGGAGCAGGCTTTATTTGATGAGATTTACACTGTCAGTGATGATGATGCGTTTCAAATGGTGAAAGAAGCAGCTGAAAAAGAAGGTGTTCTCATCGGCAGCTCTTCCGGTTCCGCTTTATTTGCCGCTTTAGAGGAAGCAAAGAAAGCAGCACCTGGGACAGTCATTGTCACCATTTTTCCTGACAGCAGTGAGCGATATTTAAGTAAAGGAATTTATGAGGGAGGAAAATAGAATGAAACCAAAAACAATGATGATTCACAGCGGAACAACGGGTGATGAAAGAACAGGCGCCGTGTCTGTACCGATTTACCAAGTGAGTACTTATAAGCAGCCGAAAGCAGGCGAACATACGGGGTATGAATACTCCAGAACAGCAAATCCAACAAGAACTGCACTGGAAACAGTCATTCGTGATCTTGAAGGAGGAGCAAGCGGCTACGCATTTGGTTCAGGGATGGCGGCCATTACGGCTGTGATGATGCTGTTTAACAGCGGAGATCATATTGTGCTGACAGATGACGTGTACGGCGGAACCTACCGCGTCATCACAAAGGTGCTAAACCGCATTGGCATTACTGCAACCTTTGTTGACACAAGTGATCCTGAAGCAGTGAAAAAAGCCATTTTACCTGAAACAAAAGCCGTTTACATTGAATCACCAACCAATCCTTTACTCAAAATGACGGATCTAAAAGCCATCGGCGAATTGACAAAGGAAGCCAACATCTTGATGATTGTCGACAATACATTTTTCACACCGTATTTCCAAAAGCCGATTGAATATGGCGCAGACATTGTCTTGCACAGTGCGACTAAGTATTTAGGCGGCCATAGTGATGTTGTAGGCGGGCTTGTCGTCACAGCGACGAAAGAGCTTGGAGAAGAACTGCACTTTGTTCAAAACTCGACAGGCGGAATTCTTGGACCGCAGGATTCATGGCTTCTCATGAGAGGGATGAAAACGCTTGGACTACGAATGGAAGCACATCAACAAAATGCACAGAAAATCGCTGAGTTTTTAAAGCAACATGCAGCCGTCACACGTGTTTATTATCCAGGTCTCGATACTCACCCTGGACATGAACTTGCGAAAACACAAGCATCCGGCTTCGGCGGCATGATCTCTTTTGATATTGGAAAAGAAGAACATGTCGATGTATTTTTAAGCCAGCTTAAGCTGTTTACAATCGCAGAAAGCCTTGGAGCGGTTGAAAGCTTAATTTCTGTCCCTGCCCGGATGACCCATGCGTCCATTCCAAAAGACCGCCGGGAGGAGCTTGGCATCACAGATGGTTTAATTCGTATTTCTGTCGGAATTGAAGATGTGGATGATTTACTACATGATATCAAGCAAGGACTAAGCGCACTGGCGAATGGATAGATTTACATGCTCCTCGCTTTCTCTCACTATGTTAAGCTATGAATAGACATTGATAACTGGAAGGTGAAACAAGTGAAGAAAAAGTGGAGTGATTTAGTGACAGATTACAAGCAGTACGCTTTTATTTTGCTTGCTGTCAGCACCTTTTTATATATTGGTACGATCTTACCGAACCAGCACATCGAAGCATCTCCAAAAATGCTGATGATCGGAATAGATTGTGTTTTCTTATTAGCAGCTTTTATTTGTGTTAAACGCGCGATTTTCTTTCAAAAGAAACTGCAAGAATTAGATGAAGATTAATTCGAAAGCCTCCTCATTTGCCTGAGGAGGCTTTTTTTCATTGTATTGGACAATCGGACAAGAATAACTGTAGAAATTTAGTCAAAGACACAAAAATCATCTATATTACTAAAAACAGGTTTACAAAATGGTGCTTGCTGGATATACTTACAAAGTAATTAAAAAAAACGTAAAGGAGGCTGAAGAATATGTTATTCGTATCTACTTGTGATCAATTCAACCAACAATTTCATCATGTCATCAGCCTGTGGAAGAGTTCGTGTCCTTCCTTTGCCTTATACGGTGCACGCTTCAAAACTGTTTAAGTAAACGAGGATTTCACACGTATCATCCATTGCAGGTTGGAAGACAATGTCTTTTGATCTGCATTTTTGTGTGCCCGCAGGTCAACTGATAAAGAAGATCTGCGGGCTATTTCGCGTGCTGCGAACTGAAGGGAGGTGAGCGTATATGACAATCCATTTATTTTTTATTACTTTGACGATTAAGCGGAAATACAAGGACATTGAGACTGTTCTTTACGAACAAGAAGTCGAAACAATTTATGAAGAAATGAAACAGAAACAACTAAAGTATATGAACTAAAACAGGAAATGAAAAATGTGAAAAGGAGGAGATTGACATGTTTATGATGCTTGCCATGCTTGATTGTTATACGATGGAGAAGGACCAGGTTTAGACACGCTCCACATTGATCACCTGCACATATGATACCGTAAAAGGTGATTGTGAGGTGATCAATGAATGTCGATGTCACCATATATGAGATTTCCGTCTGTGGGGCACGGGTATGCATCTATTCCGCATTCCTTAAAGCACGGATACGGCAATCCATACCGCATGCAAAGAGAGCAAGAGGAAATGCTCAGACGTTATATGTATCAGTACCGGACTTATTGGTATTAAAGAAAAGGAGCAGGAAACCATGAGTTTCCTGCTCCTTTTACGTTAGCAAATCCAGCTTGCACCAATGATGATCAACAAAATGAACAGTACAACAAGCAATGCGAATCCGCCTGCAAAACCGCCACCGTAGCCACCGCAGTAGCCTCCAGAATAACCGCCAAAGCCCATAATCTAGCACCACCTTTATCTAATCAAGATACATTTATAAATTATGCAGCTCATGCAGAAAACGAAATCAATCTGAGCACAAATAATGAAAACGCCTATTCAGGTTAAAAAATTTTCACTTTCTGCGAAACATTTTCTGAAAAGGAGCGTCTTATAAAAGACAAATAAATTAGGACTAGGTCTTAATTTTTGTTAGGTGAGAGCCGATATGAAAAGTAAGAAAATTTGTAAATAGTTTTATTTACTGATGAAAAGCAGGTGTTAACATTGATTCAAAGCTGGATTGGAAAACAAATGAGGGAACCAAAAGGCTTGTTCTCAAAATGGGTTGCCCGCTATATGGAAAAAAATCATCATAATATCAATGAATGGACGATTCAACTCTTAAATATACAAGAAAATGACCGAATTTTAGAAATTGGAACTGGAAGAGGCATCACCTTATCAAAGGTAGCTGAAAAACTTGACCGCGGAAAAGTATATGGAGTGGATGCCTCTCGCCATATGATTAAATATGCAAAAAGAAAACATAAGAAGCTTGCGGAACAGGACAAAGCCGTCATTACGCTTGGTAAGGCTGAGCAATTACCTTTTGAAGACAGATCATTCAATAAATTATTTACGGTGCAGACAATCTATTACTTGAAGGATATTCAGCAAGTCATGAAGGAAGTGTACCGCGTCCTTCAAGTGGATGGAGAAGTATTTTTATCTTTCCAAAAGCAGGAGCTGATCAACGAACAAAAACGGTCAACATCTTTTTCATCGTACAGTGAAGAAGAGATCAGCCGTCTGTTTTCAGCATATCACTTTAGAGAAGTATCGGTTTATCACTATGATACATACATCTGTATCAAAGCCTTAAAATGATGAAAATATTTCCCAGGTAATGAACAAGCACTCAAAAAAGAGGCTCTTCGTCAGAGGAGCCTCTTTGCCTGCAATAAAAAATAGCTCTTCATCAGAAGAGCCTTTTGTATGTGATATAGGCGCCAGCCAGGTGTGTAAGGAATGATAGTATATATAAGGAATTTGTTTGTCGATTAAGGATACCTGTCTGGCTTATTTCTTATATCGACACCGTTCTGCAAAAGTTTAGCTTTTTTTTCAATATTTTCTTTTTTATTTCGCTGAAAGACACATTTTTCTTTCTCACATAGACATGTGCCTCCCTCTTTTTCACATAATGTGCTGTTTGAAGAAGGAAATTGCTTAAGAAATAGAGAAAATTGTAGAGACTTCATTTTTAAACAAAAGGGAGGAATGAAATCATGTCGGGAAACAAAGGTGTCGTTTATAAAGGAGCAGGAAAAGTAGCAGTTGAGGATATTGGATACCCTGATTTGGTCTTAAAAGACGGCCCGGGTGTACCTAAAGCCAATGTGGGGCGCAAATGTGAGCATGGCGTCATTTTAAAAGTAGTGACGACGAATATTTGCGGAAGTGATCAGCACATGGTGAGAGGGCGTACGACTGCACCTGAAGGACTTGTCCTTGGTCATGAAATTACAGGTGAAGTCGTGGAAGTTGGGCGAGATGTAGAGTTTATTCAAAAAGGAGATCTCGTGTCCGTTCCGTTTAATATTGCATGCGGACGCTGCGTCATGTGTAAGGAACAAAAAACCCATGTGTGCTTAAATGTAAACCCGGACCGCCCAGGCTCTGCCTATGGATATGTAGATATGGGCGGATGGGTTGGCGGCCAATCCGAGTATGTCATGGTTCCATATGCAGATTTTCAACTGCTCAAATTTCCAGACAAAGATCAAGCGATGGAAAAAATACTTGATCTCACGATGCTTTCCGATATTTTCCCGACAGGTTTTCATGGTGCTTATACGGCTGGAGTAAAGCCTGGTTCGACCGTATATATTGCAGGTGCTGGGCCAGTAGGTCTTGCAGCAGCACATTCGGCTCAACTTCTTGGCGCATCTGCTGTGATTGTTGGAGATCTGAATGAGCAAAGACTGGAACAGGCAAGAAGCTTCGGCTGTGAGACGATCAATCTACGAAAACATGATCGAATCGGCGAACAAATTACGAATATTTTAGGGGAGCCAGAAGTTGATTGTGCCGTCGATTGTGTCGGCTTTGAAGCTTCGGGTCATGGAGACCAGGGAGAAGCACCAGCAACTGTTTTAAATACGATTATGGATATTACCAAAGTTGGCGGCAAGCTTGGAATTCCAGGGCTTTATGTCACAGAAGATCCAGGAGCAGTGGATGCCGATGCAAAAGTCGGTTCTCTGAAAGTGCGAATTGGACTTGGCTGGGCGAAAGCTCATACCTTTGTGACAGGTCAAACCCCTGTTATGCAATATCATCGCAGTCTAATGAAATCCATTTTAAGCGGCAGAGCACAGATCGCTAAAGCCGTCAATGCGACCGTCATTGACCTTGATCAAGCCCCTAAAGGATATAGTGACTTTGATTCGGGTGTGGCGAAGAAATTTGTCATTGACCCGCACGGGATGCTTTCTCGATAATTTTTAACATGAAAGGAGCCGCTCAATAAAATGGGACGGCTCTTTATTGTGGAAAATCACATAGAATATACAAATCCATTTCAAGGGGGAGGAATTAGATGAATTCAGATCAAGCCAAAAGAAGGGTTGTAGAACAATTTGGGAGAAATGCAGAAAAGTATGTGACGAGTCAAACTCATGCAAAGGGAGCAGACCTGGATCTAATTGTTGAATGGACAGCTCCAGAAGAAAGCTGGATCGTCCTCGATATAGCAACTGGTGGCGGGCATACCGCAAAAGCATTGGCTCCATATGTGAATCAAGTATTTGCGACGGATTTAACAAAAGAGATGCTTTCGCATACATCACTTCATTTAAAAGCGTATCCACAAATTTTTTATGTAGTAGCGGATGCAGAAAGCCTTCCTTTTTTAGATGGCACATTTGATATGGTCACATGCCGAATTGCAGCACACCATTTCCCGCACCCTGAACAGTTTGCCAAAGAGGCATCTCGCGTATTAAAGTCAAATGGTCTGTTTTTCTTTATTGATAATGTTTCGCCAAATGATGAAGAGCTTGCACTATTTATCAATGAGCTGGAAAGATTGAGAGACCCAAGTCATGTGTCCTGTCTATCTAAAGAACAATGGCGGGAATTGTTTTATAAAGAGGGAATAAAAGAAGTAAGATCAATGGAACGAAAAAAACGTTACCCTTTTCAAGAATGGGTCAAGCGAACAACAAAAACTTTAAAGGAAGAAGAGATCGTTACAAAATACATGTTAGATGCTAACGAGAAAATAAAGCAATATTATAGATTGAACATGACAGAGGATCAAATAGAATCAATAGAGGTGGATGACTGGATTGCTCTTTTCAGGAAAGAATAAAAATGTCGATTAAACTTGCTGGAAAAAGCAGGATCAAACATTTGTGAGTGGTGACCCCCCTCCTGTGCTGTAATATGACTGAAATTAGTATTTGATCCGCATATATTGATTAAAAAACTTACAAGAACCCCTTGTAAGTTTTTTGTGTTTTCAACATTTATAAAAGCCTGTACTATTCTCCTGCATTTCGTAACATGTTAAAATGAACAGATTGGAAATATTAATATTTAGTAGAATTTTATACCATATATTATAATTTGATTGGATGGTAAATATTTTTAGGTTTTTTATGTGAGAAAACGATATGCCGAATAGAGGAGAGAGATAGGTTGCTAAAAGTACATGACATTAAGAAAAATTATGAGAATCAGCAGGTATTAAAAGGGGTAACCTTTCACTTAAAAAAAGGAGAATCATTTGGTCTATTGGGACCGAATGGTGCTGGGAAATCCACATTAATTGGCATCTTGACAGGGCTTATCCGAGCAACTAGCGGCTCTGTAACGATTGAAGGTTTAGATTTAAACAAAGAAACAAATAGAGCACAGCAAATGATTGGTATTGTCCCGCAAGAGATCGCGTTATATTTACATTTGACAGCAAAAGAAAATTTAATATTTTGGGGGAGAATGTACGGACTCAAAGGAAAGGAGTTAAAAAGCAGAGTACAAGAAACACTTCAGTTAATTGGTCTTGAAGATAGAGCAAATGACAAAGTGAAAGTATTCTCTGGAGGAATGAAAAGAAGAGTGAATATCGGATGCTCGATTTTGCATCAACCGAAACTATTAATCATGGATGAACCGACTGTAGGTATAGATCCACAATCAAGAAATCACATACTAGAAACAGTAAAAATGTTAAATAATGAAGGGATGACAATTATATATACTAGTCATTACATGGAAGAAGTCGAATATTTATGTGAAAGAATGGCTATTTTGGACCACGGATCGATCATTGCAATGGGGGATCAACATGAATTAAGTGAGCTTGTCGGCAATCAAAGGGAAATTATTTTTACTATTAAACGTGAACATGGACAGAGCGAAATAGATCGTGTGTGCCAATACATACATGATGAAGATCCGTTAAAGGAAATCGTGATTCATGGAAATCAAATTAAAATATTTGATCAACATCCTCAGCAGCTATTAAGTCGTCTCATTCAAGGTGTGACTGCATTAAATGTTCAAATTATTTCAGCAGAAATCGTAGAACCAAACTTAGAAAATGTTTTTTTATATTTAACTAGTAAAAAATTGAGGGATTAGGCTGTTTGGAGGTGAGCATATGAGCACTTGGGTTGTACTGAAAGATCTATTATTGTTTTTTAGGGATAAGAAAAGCTTTTTTACACTTTTTTTTATGCCTATCATATTAATTGCTATTTTAGGTGCAGCATTTGGAGATAACATGCAGAAAGATAGTGAAATCAGGATCAATTCATTTCGAGTAGGAATAACAGATCAAGATAAGTCAGCTACAAGTAAAATGTTTCTTTCAACAGTGTCTAAGAGTGAACTAAGTGACATATTTGATGTGAAGGTCACCTCGAAAAATCAGCTAGAGAAAGATTTAAATAGTAGAGACATTACAATGGGGATAATCATCAAGCCGAATTTTGAAAAAAGCCTATTGAATCATGATCATGTGCAATTGAATATTTTGAAAGGGCCTAATTCAAACTTACAGGAAATGGTTCTGGAAAATGTGGTTTTGCAATTCTTTCAAAATTATCATATGAATCGTATTCTGGTGCCGTTGAATCAAGGTAAAGAAGTGGAGATCGTGTCTGATCAACTGAAAAAAGACCTGGTGAACGAGAGAAATATTCATATTAACAGCCAGCCGATTACATCCTTCCAATACTACGCAGGCGGGATGGGTGTGCTTTTTTTATTAATGACTGTTGTTTTTCTAGTTGGAAGTATGATAGAGGAAAAAGAGGAAGATGTTTATAAAAGGCTGATTGTATCAAAATTAAGCAATACTAGTTACATCGTTGGGAAGTTATTAGGTATTGTTTTGATGAGTATGATTCAACTTGCGGTCATTATTTTATTTACTAGTTTTGTCTTTAAGGTGAACTGGGGAGAGCCTTTTACTGTTGTTATGATCGGATGTAGTTTTATATTAAATGCTGCGGGTTTCGGGGTGCTGATTGGTTCTTTTATCAATAGAGAAAAAACGTTTAACAGTGTAGGGATTTTAGGAACTCAAGTGTTAGCTGCTTTAGGTGGGAGTATGGTGCCCTTATACTTATTCCCGCAATGGGTGATTGATATCAGCTATTTTTTACCTAATTCTCTTGCACTTCAAATGTTTTTGAAAAGTATGGCAGGTGCTGATTTTAGTGAAATTCAAAGCGGATTATTACTTAGCTGTGGGATGGGACTAGCTTTCTTCATCATTGCTTTATTAAGAATGTCTTTTGAAAGGAAGCATCGTTATGCATAAAATATTAGCCATTATAACGTTAAAGTTAAAAGAAACATTAAAGTCCCCATTGACCCTCATTTTTTTATTTGTTATGCCAATCGTATTTAGTTTTATCTTTGGAAGTACCGCATCTGATTCAAAGAAACCTACAGTTGCTTTTATTCTAGAGCCTAGTCAAGGGAAACTGGATCAAGAAATTTTCCAAATTCTTGAAAAAAACACCAAATTTCTCTGGGTAAAGGCGACTGAAAGGGACGCAAAAGATTTAGTATCTGAAGAAAAGGTAGTGGCGTCTGTGAAAGTCGCAAACCAATTAAAGTCCCATCTAAAAGAAAATAAAGAAATTTTTGATGTGACAGTTTATAAGAAAACTGAAGAATATGCAGTCTTATCTCCTTATTTAAAAGAGACAGCTACCATCATTTATCAAATCAATCAGGGTGTGAAAGAGCAGAAAAGTGTTTCTCTCACTAATGCATTGAACAAGTTAAATGAATCTGGCACCATTTCATTGATTGAAAAAAATCAAGATGATCAAGCAAGCCAGCAGCCAAATTTAATACCGCTTGGCTTTACCATTATGTTTATGATGTTTGCGATTTCAAGCTCTGTGTCATCTATTCATTTGGAATATAAAGATTATACATGGCAAAGATTGCTTTCGAGTCCAATTCATAAAATATATGTGCTTCTGGGCTATTTAGTGGCTTATTTCCTCCTTGGATGGATACAACTGGGTGTTCTTTTGACTGTCTTATCTGTGTTCTTTCATGTGTACTTAGGCAACGTAATTCTTATTCTAGTGTTTGGATCATTTGTTATAGGGCTAGTCGTGAGTTTAGGTTTTATGATTGCCACCTTATCTCATACAAAAAAGCAAGCTGAAGTATTTAGTGCAATTGTTATTGTAGGATCGTGTATGCTGGGTGGTATTTATTGGCCTTTAGATATCGTTCCAGACATTATGAAGAAGATCTCTTTGGCTATACCGCAAACGTGGATGATGTCTGGTTTTGGTGAGATCATGAGTGGTACGGTCAACCAATCAATCTTATTATTAGACATAACAGTTTTAGCAGCTTTTACGATTGTTTTTATGGTGATTGGTTTGAAAAATATTAGATCCTATTAATCATTTTTCTTCATTCCATTTGAGTTTTAAAAAAATCCCTCTATTGCTCTCAATTGCGATAAAGGGGTTTTTTATTCATGCGTACTCCTCAAAATGATATGATAGACGACAACATCTCATGGAGAAAGGATTGGATGAATGATGAATTTTCAACATAAAACCGTCATCATCACAGGTGCAGCCAATGGTATTGGTGAAGCGATCGCCTGCGGTTATGCAAAAGAAGGGGCGCGTGTGGTGCTTGCGGATATAGATGAAGAGAAGGGGAAGCGTTTGGATGAGCAGCTGAGAAAAGAGTCCTTTGAAGTTTATTTCATTAAAACAGATGTGAAACAGGAGAAGGATATTCAGCGCTTAATGTCGTTTGCGGTGGAGCACTGCAAAACAATTGATATTCTCATTAATAATGCCGGCGTCATGTGCACTGCATCGCCTTATGAGTTAACGGTCGATGAGTGGGATCATGTGCTGCATACAAATGTAAGAGGGACTTTTTTATGCGCTAGAGAAGCAGCACGTTATATCAAAGAGAATCCAAACGGCGGTTCCATTGTGAATATTTCATCTACCCGTGCGGCCATGTCAGAGCCCTATACAGAAGCATATGCTGCATCAAAAGGCGGCATTTCCGCGCTTACTCATGCCTTGGCAGTTTCTTTTAGTCAGGATCACATTACGGTAAATAGCATTTCCCCTGGATGGATTGAAACGAAAGATGGGAAAAGTCTTCGAGAAATTGACCATCAGCAGCATCTTTCCAATCGAGTCGGCACGCCAAAGGATATTGTGAAAGCCTGTTTTTATTTAACAGATGAAGACAATCAATTTGTGACCGGCACAGATTTGGTTGTTGATGGGGGCATGACTAGGAAAATGATTTATGCGGATTAACATGAAAAAAACATTGACGCTTTGATCGAGGCGCAGTACAATATGTAACAATTCAGCTGAAGATCGTGATGAAAAAAAGACACAGCGCAAATAGAGAAGAGTACATCATAGCTGCCCCACACAGAGAACTCCGTGAAGCTGAGAAGGAGCTGGGAAGCATGATGGAACCAAGCCTCTTAGCTCTGCACCGGATTCCCTCGGATGGTGGTGCAGCGAACTTCTCCCGTTACAGAGAAGGGTGAATGATCACCCGCTAAGGTTCATCTGGCAACAGATGAATGAACTGAGGTGGCAACGCGGAGTAAATCCCGTCCTCAAGACAGATATGTCTTGGGGGCGGGATTTTTTTTATGACAAATAGGGGGGACAATGATGAAAAAACATTGGCGGGATATGAGTATTTTACTTGGAGCCATCGGGATTGCGAACATAGGAGAATGGATTTATATGATTGCCCTCCATCTGCTTATTTTTCAAGAAACGAGCTCTGTACTTGCTGTAACAGCAGTTTATTTGCTAAGACCGGCTGCTGCTCTTTTGACCAATAGCTGGTCCGGCAGTTTGATTGACAGGCTGAATCAGCGGAAAGTGATGATCAGTTTAGATATTACCCGTGCTCTGCTCATTGCATGCATCCCTTTTGCCTTATTTTCAGGACATCTGCTCATTCTGTATGTCATGGTGTTTTTCATACAGATGGCACAAGCGATGTTTCATCCAGCGTCGATGGTGTATATGACAGGACTCATCCCGGCGGATAACCGAAAACGGTTTAATGCCATTCGCTCTTTATTACAATCCGGTGGATTTTTACTTGGGCCCGCAGCAGCAGGTCTGCTCTTTCTCATCGGGACGCCTGTTCTTTCAATTTATGTAAATGCCATCTGCCTGTTGATATCTGCACTGTTAACGATGTGTTTACCGAATTTGCTCAAAACAGATGCTGCCCAAAAGCGGTTTTCCCTTTCAATGTTAAAAGAGGATGCAAAGCTTGTTCTGCGATTTAGTCTGACGTCACGCCAGATCATGACGGTATATTTATTATTTAGTGCGGCGATAACGGTCCTTCCTACGGCCATAGACTCACTTGAAACAGCCTTTGCAAAAGAAGTATTGATGCTGACTGATACACAATATGGCCTTCTTGTCAGTATAGCTGGAGCGGGTATCATTGCAGGGGCAAGTCTTAATTCGGTCATTGTTGAAAGGCTGTCAGTTTCGCTGATGCTTGGAATCGGCAGTTTGTTTGTGGCGTTTGGCTATCTTATTTATGCATTTTCCAGCAGCCTAGTTGCAGCTGCCGGTGGATTTTTTATATTAGCCTTCTTTTTAGCATTTGCGAACACAGGATTTATGACGTACTATCAAACGAATATTCCTGTGGAGGTGATGGGGAGGGTAGCCAGTTTTTATGCTTTGGTTGAAGCTATTCTAACGATGACCATGACAGGAATATTTGGCGGACTCGCTCATATTTTATCGATCAGAATCTCCGTCATCATTGGGTGTATATGTATGCTTCTTATCTGTCTATTGTTATGTTTTGTCATCTTTCGTCCATTGACTGTCAAAAAAATAGTGCATCCTACTTAGAAAATTAAAAAAATTATGTTATCATTATTTAAGTAAGTTAATTAAATTGATGAGAAAAGGAGTCTTACAAATGAAAGCACTACGCTGGCACGATCAAAAGGACATTCGACTAGAGGAAATTGATGAACCAACAGTTGCTCCAGGAAAAGTGAAACTGAAAGTAAAATGGTGTGGCATTTGCGGTAGTGATTTACATGAATATTTAGGCGGACCGATCTTCATTCCTGTGAATGAACCTCATCCACTTACAAAAGAAAAAGCACCAATTACACTGGGACACGAGTTCTCTGGTGAAGTTGTTGAAGTAGGAGAAGGCGTGAGCAATTATAAAGTAGGCGATCGAGTGGTTGTTGAACCTATTTTTGCAACTCACGGCCATCAAGGTGCTTATAACTTAGATGAAAACATGGGCTTTTTAGGGCTTGCCGGAGGCGGCGGTGGATTCTCTGAATATGTATCAGTCGATGAAGAATTACTTCATTTATTACCAGACGAAATCTCATATGAGCAAGGCGCGCTTGTCGAGCCTTCTGCGGTTGCTTTATATGCGGTTCGTTCTAGTAAAGTACAAGCTGGGGATACAGCGGCTGTGTTTGGCTGCGGACCAATTGGTTTACTTGTCATTGAAGCATTAAAAGCAGCTGGTGCTACTGATATTTATGCAGTTGAATTATCAAAAGAACGTCAAGAGAAAGCAAAAGAGCTTGGAGCGATCATTGTAGATCCTTCTCAGTATGAAGATGTTGTTCAAGAAATTGCTAGCCGCACAAACGGTGGCGTCGATGTTTCTTTTGAAGTGACAGGTGTACCTGTTGTATTGAAGCAAGCAATCCAATCAACTAGAATTTCAGGCGAAACAGTCATTGTAAGCATTTGGGAAAAAGGCGCTGAAATTATGCCGAATGACATTGTCATTAAAGAACGTACAGTAAAAGGAATTATCGGCTACAGAGACGTATTCCCATCTGTATTAAACTTAATGAGAAAAGGCTATTTCTCTGCAGACACACTCGTCACGAAAAAAATCAAGCTGGACGATGTGATTGAGGATGGCTTCCATGCATTAATCAATGAAAAAGATCAAGTGAAAATTTTAGTCAGTGCTGAATAAGTAAGATAACAAAGAGGATGGCATAAGCCATTCTCTTTTTTTATGTGATCAGGTCATTTTCATAATGAGAGCTGCGGTTGAATAGTGATAAGTGAAAAGATGTTTTTGATAAGGGAGATGACATCATGTTTTATCACATCAAAGAATTGCAATATGAAGCAAAGCCCTCAAAACCTGATCCGCTTTACGCGAAAAAGCTGCAAGAAGTATTAGGCGGTCAATATGGTGAAATCAGTGTGATGATGCAATATTTATTTCAAGGGTTTAATTGCCGGGCAGACCAAAAATATAGGGATTTATTATTTGATGTTGGGACAGAGGAAATTGGTCATGTCGAAATGCTGGCGACAATGATCGCACGTCTACTTGATAAAGCACCGGTAAAAGAACAGGAACAGGCGTATCAAAGTGATCCAGCACTTGCAGCTGTTATGGGCGGAATGAATCCGCAGCATGCAATTGTTGCCGGTTTAGGGGCGATGGCAGCGGATAGTCAAGGGTATCCTTGGAATGCCAAGTATATCATTGCAAGCGGAAATTTAATGGCTGATTTCAGGGCCAATTTAAATGCAGAATCACAGGGCCGTCTTCAGGTGACAAGACTTTACGAAATGACAGATGACCGCGGCGTCAAAGATATGCTCTCCTTCCTCATTGCTCGTGATACATATCATCAAAATATGTGGCTTGCGGCAATTAAAGAATTAGAAGAGCGAGAAGGGGATGTCGTCGTACCAACCACCTTCCCTCGTTCATTAGAAAAACAGCAAGTATCCTATGACTTGTTTAACTTCTCAAGAGGGGAAGAAAGTAAGCAAGGCAGATGGGCACATGGTCGCAGTATGGATGGAAAAGGAGAGTTCAGATATATTTCTGCACCTGTCGTTTTCGGCTCTGCACCAAAGCTCAAACCCGCACCAAAAGAACTGTTTAACACACCAAAAAAGGGTGAATAAAAAAGTCGATCAGGTTTTTGTGCCTGATCGACTTTTTAACGTCCGAGAGTTCTTCCGTATACGCTGACACGTTTCTCTAATAATGCAAAGGCTAATTCAAAGACAATGCTCAGCATCCAATAGATCAAAGCAGAGACGAGATAAGTTTCTAAAAACTGATAGCCGTCATTTGCAATGATCCGGGAAATACCCATGATTTCGAGCACCCCAATTGTAAACGCAAGAGATGTCGCTTTTAATAGCTGAACGAGCTGATTGCCTAGGTTTGGTAAGGCCACAACAAATGCCTGCGGTAAAATAATGCGTATCATCGCCTGACGTGTGGTCATGCCTACAATTTTTGCCGCTTCAAGCTGCCCTTTGTCTACTGCCAGAAGTGCACTTCGGACCACCTCTGTTAAATGAGCGGCTGAATGCAGGCTGAAGGTAATAAGAGCAACGGCTAATGGGGAGACCATATCCGGGTGAAAGGTCAGCCCAAATGTGCCGCTCATGTTACTTAGAACAAAAGGAAGCCCATAAAAGAAAGCGAACAGTTGAACAATAAGCGGCGTACCTCTAAAAAAGGAGACGTAGAGCGTAACGAGCTGTCTGAGTACAGGGATGCGAAAGAGACGAATGAAAGCAAAAACAGATCCGATCACAAGACTCACAGCCATGGAAACTAGTGCAATTAATAAGGTGAAAGGAACACCTTTTAGAATATGTGGTACTTGGTCAATCGCAAATGGAATATCAATGGTTTGCATCAAATCGCCTCCTTAACGTGACAGGCTGGTGCGGCCTTTTACAAATTTCTTTTCAAGCAGCATGGTGACTAGTTCAATGCTCATACAAATGAGCCAGTACACAATCGCAATGATCACATACACTTCAAACATGCCGATTCCATAGTTATTTCCTAAGATGATCTTCACCTGTCCCATCATATCGATGAGTCCGATCGTAAAGGCAATCGCCGTGTCTTTCACAAGATCAATGGTGTAATTTCCGAGGTTTGGCAGGGCAATGAGAAAGGCCTGCGGGATAATGATCCTGATCAAGGCCTGTGTATCTGTCATCCCAACAATGTAGGCGGCTTCCAGCTGATCCTTCCCAACAGACGAATACGCACTGCGAAAAACTTCAGATAAATAAGCCCCCGTATGTAAAGAGAACGTCATCATCACAAATAACACACGATCCCAATGATTGATTTGAATCCCTGCCACAAGTAAAAGCTGGGGCAGGCCAAAATAAATCAAGAACAACTGAACAATTAATGGCGTACTTCGTGTAAAAGATAAATAAATAATAGCCAATTGCTTCAGCACTGGGATTTGTTTAATACGAATGCATGCAAATAAGAGCCCTATTATGATGGCGAAAAACAAAGACACTGCAATAATGAGAAAAGTGAGTGGCAGGCGTTCAAGCACCTGTAAAAAGATTCGCAGCCAATCTCCAGCTGTAAACGTCATGATGCTTCCTTCCTTTCTTCATATTGATAGCCTTGCTCTGAGATGTAGTCAATATCTTGAAAGAAATCAACCCCAAACCACTTTTTGGCAAGCTTAGGCAATGTTCCATCATCAATCATCTCTTTTGTAACCCGGTCCAAATCTGCTGCAAGCTGTTTTTGACTTGGCTGTAAGACAAGATAGATCGGCTCCTTTGACACAATCCCGCCCACTTTGACCTTCAGGTTCAGATGCTTTTGAATGGTATCAAAGGTCGAAATATTCATAAAGGCCGCATCGGAACGTCCGCTTTCAACGCGCTTTAAGTTGAGTTCATTTGAAGGGCTTTCAATGGTTGTCAGCGGAATATCTGGATCATGTTCTTCATTATATTGATTTAAAATGGAACGTAATCCACCGCTAGGACTGACAGGAGCCAGCTTTTTAGATGTCATATCGTCAAGCGATTGAATATCCCGGTTTGATTCATTCACAATTAATCCTGTCATCGAATAGCCATACGGAACTTTAGGGTAAAGAAACCGTTTTTCACGTTCAGGGTTACTGAAAAACCAATTAGCTGCCATTTCAAATTTCCCAGCGCCAACACCAATAAGGTTGGATTCTTCTTCGCCAAAGATGTAATCAAAATGTATGTGCGGAAGTCTTTTTTCCACTTCATTTAAATAATCAATGTTATAGCCAATCGGTTCGTTTCGGTCATTTGTGGCTAAAAAGGGTGGATTGACCTCTGCACTCAGTGCGACTTTTACAATTTGTTTTCCATCATCTGTTGTTGTTTTCACACTGCTGCAGCCAATCAGAGAGAGGAGAATCAGAAGGACACCAGCTGTCATGAATGCTGTCTTTTGCTTCATATGTCTTCCTCCGATCTTTGCCACATTCCGCGATGAATCCTGGATAAAAATTGTTTTGTTCGTTCATGCTGAGGCTTCAAGAGGACGTCTTCTGGTGAGCCTTTTTCAACGATTTCCCCATCTGCCATAAAGATCACCGTATCCGCTACGTCTTTTGCAAACGAAATTTCATGCGTCACAATGACCATCGTCATCCCTTGGCTCGCAATATCTTTGATCATTTCAAGGATTTCTCCGACCATCTCTGGGTCCAGTGCGGACGTTGGTTCATCAAACAAAAGCACCGCAGGATTCATCGCAAGAGCGCGGGCAATTCCAATCCGCTGCTGCTGACCGCCAGATAATTCACTCGGAAATGCATCCTTTTTATGTAGCAGTCCAATCCGCGATAAAAATTGCTCTCCAACCTTTTCTGCTTCTTTCTTAGACATGTTTTGGGACACAATCAATCCCTCTGTAATATTTTCAAGTGCTCGTTTATTTTGAAACAAGTGATAATGCTGAAATACCATGGAAGATTGCTGCCTTAGTTTTAAAAGATCTTTTTTATGATATCGTTCAAATTGAATCGTGGCTTCTCCAACAGTCAGCTCTCCTTTGTCTGGAATATCGAGGCTGTTTAAACTGCGGAGAAGTGTTGTTTTTCCTGATCCGCTCGGTCCAATAATTGCGACCACTTCACCTTCTTGTACGGTGATATCAATGCCTTTTAACACATGGGTCTGCCCATAAGATTTATGTAGATTAGTAGCTGAGATCATAAAAGCATCACGTTCCTTTGACAGATGTACTTAATATTGATAAAATTTAACACATTAAATCCTATAAGTAAAGTGTGTTTTATTTATTCCGATTGGAAAAATGAGATATCATAGATTGTGAGAAACAGAGGAGTTGGATACGTTTTGTCTAAAGCATTATTTGTCGATACCGATTTTCAAAAAACATGGCTCAATCAGCTGGAATCTCTTCGTGAAACGATCGAACAAAACGCAAAAAAACATGATGAAGGCGCTTATTTTCCTAAACAGAATATCGAATCATTAGTAAACATGGGATATACAGCCCTGTCTCTTCCCGCTGAATATGGAGGCGGGGGTCAATCTGTAACGGATATGGTTCTATTTCAAGAAACGCTTGGCAGCATGGACGGAGCGACTGCCTTATCAATTGGCTGGCACCAAGGAGTTGTTGGTGAAATTTATGAAAAGAAACTATGGAATGAGAAGCAGCTGCAATTCTTTGCGGAAGAAGTGAAGAAGGGTGCCCTTGTCAACCGCGCTGTAAGTGAGGCGCAGACAGGCAGTCCAACAAGAGGCGGCAAGCCTGGGACAACAGCGATGAAATCAGGTGATCGCTGGGTGATCAACGGACGTAAAATTTTCACTACGATGTCACCAGCTCTCACATACTTTTTAGTCGGCGTATGGATTGAAGAAAAAGAGGCGATGGGATTTTTCTTAATTCACCGTGATACAGAAGGTGTTTCTATAGAAGAAACATGGGATGTTGTTGGCATGAGAGGAACAGAAAGCCATGATTTAATCTTAGATCAGGTTTTGGTTTCAGAGGATATGCTTGTTGAAGTGCAAAAAGGACCTCGGGGCGGTACGTTAAACCCTTGGATCGCACATATTCCTTCCTGTTATTTGGGGATTGCGCAAGCGGCAAGAGACTATGCTGTTCAGTATGCCATCACCCATTCACCAAACAGTATCAGCGGAACGATTAGTGACCTGCCGAATGTCCAAACATTGATTGGCGAAATTGATTTACTATTAAAGCAAGCACGCCACGTCATGTATTCAACGACAACATTGTATGAAAAGCCTGAGAAAAGAGAGCTGTTAATCAATGAATTCGGTGCTGTGAAGCATACAGTCGTAAATCATAGTCTGCAAGTGGTTGATAAAGCCATGCGTTTAGTCGGTGCAAAAAGCTTGAGCCTAGACTGTCCGCTGCAGCGTTACTATCGAGATATTCGTGCTGGGCTCCATAACCCGCCAATGGATGATATGACGATTTCAAAAATCGCGAGGCAGGCCATAGAAGAGAAAAAAGAAAGCTAATCTGATCAGAAAGCCGGATGAAACCGGCTTTTTTTATTTGGCAGAAAAGAGGACAAGCGTCCCTTATGTCTCATCGCTCAGGCATGCTACAATCGATACAAATCATAGGAAAAGGAGCGGTTTTTTTGAAGAAAAAGCATATGAAATGGCTGTTTTCAGGCTTCATGTTGATGGCACTTTGTATCGGCCAGCCTTCATCAAGTGAGGGAACATCACCAGCGTGGTCAGTAGATGAATTCATGAAAGACCGGGAAGGCACATTTGTCATCCAAGAAGTAAAAGAAAAATCGCCATGGGCGTATAACAAAAAAAGAGCGAACAAGCGCTTTGCCCCACAATCAACATTTAAAGTGGCAAATGCCCTCATCGGACTCCAAACAGGCGCAGTGAGAGATGAATATGACATCAAATATTGGGACGGAGTAAAAAGAGAGATTGATAACTGGAATAAGGATCATACACTGGGCTCTGGCATGAGAGATTCAGTCGTCTGGTACTATCAAGCCATGGCGCGTGACATCGGAGAAGAACGCATGAGTCATTGGGTGAAAGCCATTCATTATGGGAACGAAGACATATCTGGCGGAATCGATCAATTTTGGTTAAGCAGTTCGCTGCGCATTTCTCCAGTAGAACAAGTCCATTTCCTCAAACAGCTATATGAAGAAAGTCTCCCATTTGACCTATCTGTCATGAGAACCGTCAAACGAATGATGATACAAGAAGAAGAGAAACATGCCACCCTATACGGAAAAACAGGCTCCGGCTCAGGCATTGGCTGGTACGTAGGTTTCATCAAACATGAAAACAAAACCTATATCTTCGCCACAAATATCGAAGGCACCGGGCTAGAAGCAAAAGAAATTACCTATCGTATTCTGAAAAAATATCATTTGATTGAAGCATCCGTTTAGGGTGCTTTTTTTATATATAAAAGGTGATATTTTGATAAGATGATGATATATGGGTTAGTTTGAAAGAATGATATATTTATAGAAATATATTGAAGTATCATTTCGAATATATTATTATATATGGCGTAATGTTACAAATGTTACAAATATATGATAAGGAGATTAATATGAATCTAAAAAGAAAAGTAAAATGGAAAAGGAATATCGCAGCACTATTAGCCTTTGTGATGCTTTTATCAATGTTTCCTTCTGATATTTTTGCAGAAGAACATGACGAAAATACAAAATCAAGTCATAATCGCTTAGAAGAATTAGATGATTCAAAAGCCCTTGAAATGGCAGGGATTGACGAAGACGAAATTGGAAAAGACGGAGAAGTTCTTTCAGAAAGAACAGAAAACAGCAAGCTTTTTTATGAAGGAGAGGGTGTATTTACACAAGAGGTATATCCTGACCCTATTCATATAAAAGATGCCTCAGACGCTGAGTGGGAGGACATCTCTCCTGAATTAAAGACGATCTCGCAAAAAGAAATAGAGACAGAAAATGCGAGATTAGAATCAACTTTTCAAAAGCAAATGAAGCAAGGAATATATGCTACATTTGAACACAAGAAGCATCAAATTGAATTTTCAATTTTAAAAGCTTCAGGTAAAAACAAATCAGAAATCAATTCCAAGGATACCTCAGCACAATTTAAAGAGAACACCAACGAGCTTACATATGAAGAGGTATTTCCAAATATAGATTTACGATCATTTACCTTTAATGAAAACATCAAAGAAGATATTGTACTCAATCGATATGATGGCTACAATTCTTTTACATTTAAAATAAAAACAGATCTAACTGGGGAAATTGAGGAAGACGGTTCTATTACATTTTATGATCAGAAAAAGCGGACCATTTTTCAAGTCCCAAAACCATTTATGACTGATTCTAATTTAGATGAAAAGTCAGGTGAAGTGGCTCGCTCAGAAGATGTGACCTTTAAACTAGAAAAAGAAGACGATGGCTATTTACTTCGTGTGACTGCTGATGAGAAATGGCTTAAGGATCCTGAACGAGTTTATCCTGTGTCTATCGATCCATCGACTTCTTTATCTGTGTCAGCAGACACATTCATCATGAGTAAATATCCAACAACAAACTATTCATCCTCTACGCAAAAATGGGATGCTAATCTGAAAAGTTATGTCCTGAAAACCGGTTATTATGATAAAACAACTGGTACAAACTACGCTTTCATGAAGTTTAATTCATTCAAACCGATTCAAAATATGAATGTAACAAAAGCGACGCTCAAAACGTATGTTGCTCATTCATATTACGGGACGAAAGCAACTGGTCTTTGGCTGGATACAGTGAATGCCAACTATGATCATACAAAGCTAACATGGAACAATAAACCAAGTTCTAAAAACATCGGTAAAGCCAATGTATATAAAGGACAATGGGCGAGCTATGATGTGACATCAACCATCAAAGCTTGGAATAGTGGAACAGCTAACTATGGCTTTAAATTACATGCAAATGGAAATGGACAAGACCATTGGAAAAAAATAATCTCATCAACAAACTCAACCAATAAACCAGTCATTGAAGTAACGTATACCATTCCACAAGCAAATGCACCAACTGTAAAAGGTTTTAGTAATGGAAATGGAACAGGTTACTTCAATTTAAGTTGGAAAAAGGTGTCTGGTGCAAAAGGCTATAAAGTATGGCTGTACAACGGAAAAGAGTATGAAGCCATTTCAGTTGGGAATGTGGCATCATGGAGTACAAAAGGAAAGAATATTTGGCCGACAGCGAGCGAGATTGCAGCTAAAAAATATAAACTTCATTTAGATGGAAAAGGGGGGACAGAATTAGCGGTTGATCCTTCCCCAGTTTACAAAAACTCTGGCGGTAAGTATGCGACAAGTAAAAATTACTGGGTAGCTGTAAGTGCGATTTTTGACCAAGGTGAAGGTGCAATGTCAGCAAAGGTAAAACCTGTCGTGCCGAATGTTGCTAGAGCGAAAGCACCTAGTACAAAAGGTTTCAATAATAATAACGCAACAGGTTACTTTGATCTTTCTTGGACTTCAGTTTCCGGTGCAACTGGTTATAAAATACAAATGTTTAATGGGAAAAGCTATGAGACATTGGATCTTGGGAATCAAACATCATGGTCAACTAAAGGGAAAAAAGTTTGGCCGACACCTGCTGAGATTAAAGCAGGTAAATATGCATTGCACCTGCAAGATGGAAAAGGTGCTGAGCTTCCAATTCATCCTGGTCCGACTTATAAAAATGCTGGAGGAGATGCGGCTCAAAAACACTATTCCTTCAGAGTGATTGCCTATAATAAAGATGGAGAAGCTATTGCTTCACCGCCATCTGGACCAACTTTACCTGATCTATCTAGACCGAAAGCTTTATCTGGATATGCTTATACGAATACTAAAGAGAGCCAAACAGGTTATATCAATTTACATTGGGACAAAGTAAAAAATGCAAAAGGATATAAAATTAACATCTATAATGGTAAGGCATATCAATCATTTGATGTTGGTGATGTCGATCATTGGACAACACAAAACAAGAATATTTGGCCAACTCCTGATGAAATTAAAAGTGGGAAATATGTGCTTCATACAGATGGTAAGGGCAGGGAATTAGCGCTAGACCCATCACCAGTATATGAAAATGCGAATGGAAATTATAAAGGACGTAAGAACTACTCCTTTACCCTTTCCGCCTACGATGCAAATGGAGAAACCATTCCGACACCAGCCTTTAACCCGACATTCCATGAAGGGGCCGAATTCCTTGGAACAGAGGATTACTGGTCGATTATTGATACACCAGACGGCCAGCTTAATGGTGCAACTGGGAATGTGGTTGTCAGTGAAGAAGAAATGTCGATTGATGGAAGAGGACCAGGACTTGGAATTGGTCGAACGTACAATAGTTTAGATGCAGCTGACCATCTGTTTGGTCAAGGGTGGTACGCAGATGTAGAAACGAGTATCATGCCAACAAAAGAAGGTGTCATCTATCTTGATGAAGATGCCACAACTCATGTTTTTACAAAAAAAGCAGATGGTACGTATCAACCACCAACAGGTATTTTCCTTGAATTAACGGAATCAAAAGATGAATACACGTTAAAAACGAAGGATCAAACCTTTGCACACTTTAGTAAAAATGGTGGGAAAATCACCAAGGTTGTAGATGGACATAAAAATACAACGACATACAAATATAACGAAAACAATCAGCTCACTTCAATGGAAGATGCTTCTGGCCGAAAAATAACAATGGATTATGATGAAGATGGTCATATCATCTCGGTTCAAGGACCAAAAGGGAAAAAGCTTTCATATGAGTATGATGCAGGTTTACTAACGAAAGTCATAGATTCAGATGGAACAAGTATCTCATATGAATACGATAAAGAAGGCAGATTGATTAAACAATTCTCTCAAAACAGTACAAAAGATCAGCCTGTTTTTACAGAATATCAATATGAAAATCATCGTTTAGTCAAGGCAATTAATGCAAAAAAAGAAACATTTGAGTACGCATATGATATGTCTAAAAAGACACTCATGCTAACGCAGCCAAACGGTCGGAAAATACAGTATACGTATAACGAAGCAGCCAATCCAATTCAAGTTGTAGATGATGCGGAAGGTTTGAAGATTACGACCAAAACCAAATATGAAGGAAATCAAATCGTTGAAGAAGCTGACCCAAATGATGTAGAGAAAGGAAAAGCTACAGAAAGCTATTCGTATGACAAAAATGGCAACGTCATTCAGGCGAAAGATGCTTATGGAACAGAAACCTACGAGTATAACAAAAACAATGATGTCACTAAAGTGAAAGATACAGAAGGAGATATTACAGATATCGCCTACGATGGATTAGATGCTGTATCTGAGACAGATCAAAGTGGAAATATGTCTTCAGCAAGTATTTATGATTCTTACGGGAATTTGATACAAACGAGTAAAGAACTTGCTGCAGGCGCGAGTATTTTGAAAAATGGCAGTTTTGAAGATACGCTAACTGGCTGGAAGCTTACAGCATCTAAGGATGACGGGAAATTAGCGCAAATAGCTGGGAAAAGTGGTGCGTTATCGGGAGGCCGAGTATTAGAGGTCAGTTCACAGTCGACAACTGAAGGAACAGAACTTGGCTATTCTTCGGCTACACAAGAAGTAACACTAGAGCCAAATACGACGTATACACTGAGTGGGAAAATAAAGACAGAACTAACGAAAGCAAGAGCATTTTTTAACATTGATTTAAGAGATACAAACAATAAACGAATTCAATGGATCAGCAACGGCTACAGCACACTATCAGGCAAAAACGATTGGACAAAACGCCAAGTCACGTTTACGACGCCATCCCATGCAGGCAAAGCTGTGATCTATATGGAAGTGGATCATCGAGATAAGGCTGGAAAAGGAAAAGCCTGGTTCGATGAAATTCAGCTAGAAAAAGGCGAAGTTTCATCAAGTTATAATCCAGTCAAAAATAATTCCTTTACGGATAAAACAACAAGCTGGAGCGGAACAGGTGGTTCATTAGATAATGAAGAAGGCTTTAACGATGACGTTTCGTTAAAAATGACAAGAACCTCTTCAACTCAAGCAAATGCCATCTATAAACAATCTGTACCGATTGAACAAAGTGCGAATGATCAATCTGTGTATGTCACCTTGACTGGGATGTCTAAGGCTGAAAATGTCAAAGCTTCAAATGAAAATGATTACTCACTTCAAGCATCCGTTACGTATACAGATGGCACAACAGGAACGTTTAATGCGAAATTCCCAACCGGTACACAGGAGTGGAATCGAGCGGCGGTTGTCATACCAAAAACAAAACCATTGAAAAAAGTCGACGTACAGATCGTTTTCCAAAAAAGCGCGACTGGAACGGTTTGGTTTGACGATATCCGTCTAGTAGAAGGTAGTCTTTTAACGAGAACGACTTACGACGGAAAAGGGAACTATGCAGTTAAAGAAGAGGATGAGCTTGGTTACTCATCTCAATCTGCCTACGACGAAACAGGCAATAAGCTTTCTGAAACAGATGCGAAAGGCGAAAAAACAACATTCGAATATGACCAGGCTGATCAGCTGAAGAAAATCACTTTATCTAACGGGACATCCATTGTGAGAACGTATGATAAAGAGGGCAATGAACAGTCGAAAACCATTCGTGCAGAGTCAGATCAGACGTATCAATTCGAATACGATCTAATGGGCAAATTGACAAAAACCATTGATCCATTAGGAAATGTGTTGAAAAGTGAATATGATGCGAATAGCAACTTAATCAAAACCATTTCTGCAAATGGACATGAAGTGTCTCTCACGTATGATGGAACAGACCGAGTGAAATCCAAGTCATACAATGGGACAGAAAAATATAACTTTAACTATGATAAAAACGGAAACGAAACAACGGTTGTTAACAAAGAACAAAACACAACCAAAAACAGAACGTTCGACCAACAAAACCGCATCACAAAGTTAACAGAGCGTGGCAGCAGCCAAACTTGGACGTATCCAGCCGATTCAGATAAACTAAAATCCTTTGAGTGGACACACGGAAATCAAAAAGGAACGAACCAATTCAGTTACAATAAGCTTGATCAAATGACGCAGATGAAGGATTCGAGTTCTACGTATTCGTTTGATTATGATGAAAATGGAAATGTTCAGTCCTTTATTACAGGTAACGGCAGTGGTGCTAGCTTTGCTTATGATGAGCGCAACTTAATCAATGATTTGCACATTGGAACAAGCCAAGGCACGACGATCTTAAACGAAGCTTACGAATATGATCAAAATGGAAACAGAATAACGGTTGATCAAGGAAGCACCGGGAAGATTCGTTATGAATATGGAAAATTAGATCAATTGATCAAAGAAACTCATCCAGATGGCACGGTCATTGAGTACACATATGATGGGTTTGGAAACAGAAAAACAGTTACGACTGAAAAAAATGCAACTAAAAAAACAATCAACGCATCATTCAACATCATGAACCAACTGACAAAGGTAAATGATGAGACTTTAACTTATGACAAAAATGGCAACCGAACGTCTGACGGACAATTCCTTTATGAATGGGATGCAGAAGATAACATAACGGCCATCACGAAAAAAGGCGAAGACAAGCCATTTGTCACTTACAAATATGATGAGCGTGGATACAGAATTCAAAAAACAGTGAATGGAAAAGTCACCAATTACTTTTATGACGGCGACAGCCTGAATGTTTTATACGAAACAGATGGAGACAACGAAGTCACAAAAGCATACACATACGGTGAGAGTGGACAACTACTTGCATTCACGCAAAATGGGAAAAAATATTTCTATCACTACAATGCTCACGGTGATGTCATAGCCATCACAAATAGTGCAGGAAAAATCGTCGCCGAGTACGAATATGATACATGGGGCATTCCAACAAAGGTAAAAGAAGATGAAGAAGTAAAAGGAAATTCATATCGCTATGCTGGTTACCGCTTCGATGAAGAAACAGGACTTTACTATTTAATCGCTCGCTACTATGAACCAAGAAACGGCGTATTCCTATCACTAGATCCAGACCCAGGAAGCGATGGAGATTCACTAGATCAAAACGGATATACTTATGGAAACAACAACCCAGTCATGAATGTGGACCCAGACGGCCATTGGGTATGGTTTGTTGTAAATGCAGGATTTGCGGTATATGATGGATACAAAGCACATAAATCAGGAAAAGGTTGGAAAGGTGTGGCAGCTGCTGCCGCATCAGGATTTGTAGGTGGTGGAAAGTTAAAGGCTGCGAAAAAGGTTTTCAGTTTTGCGAAATCCTCTAAAAAAGCTAAAACTAACTGGCGACATATAAAACAAGAGCATGGTCCAAAATCTAAAGCTAAAATGCCTAATAAAAGACCTAAAAGTAAATTCAAAAGTTCTAAAACTTTAAAGAGAACTACGAGGGCCACTGCTAGAACAAAGCCAGCATACACTCAAGCAGACGGAAGAACAGTTCATTTTAAGGTGTTTAAAAAACCAGTAGGAAGAAATACAAAAGGAAAATTGACTAAAAAGGTAAAGGTAGTGAAATCAGGTGACTATGTTGTGACAAGTTATCCGTATTGACCTTTAAATTTTACTCTTAAAAATAGAAATGAGGATAGTATGCAGGAAATTTATTTTAAAAAACTTAATCTAGATGTCAATGAGAAAAAACATAGTTTTTTTAGTTTAAACGAAGAGTATTTAGTAGTTGTTTTACAAAGTGAAATTGATACAAATGAATATGTTAATAATTTATATATTTATCATATTAAGGAAGAAAGAATGTATTGTGAGTATAGTGTAACTACAGCTGAACAGATTACTTCTGTATTAAAGTGTAAAGATGCCTATCTTTTGATTTTTGATAAAGAATATGAAGATGGTGTTATTGATGAAACGCCAAATGCATATTTTTGGGATCCTGTTAAAGGGTTTTATAAATCATTTTATGCGGGACGTTATATTAATTCTATAAAGATTGACAACGATCAAAATATTTGGATAGGCTATGATGAAATGGGAATTTTCTCGATGATTGATGGAGAATTAAGTGAAAAAGGATTTAATAGGTTTGATTCTACATGTAGAATCAAACCAGTATTAGATAAAGAAAAGCCTCATCCAATTGATCACTATTATGATTCGTTTGTAACTGGATCATATGTATATCTTTTCTATAATGTAGTAGGTGAAAAAATATTAAAAAAAATAGACTTAGAATTAGATAAAGTTGTTGAAACCAGAAAAATAAATTTAGATTTGGGTGCTATTTGCGAACATAAATCAAGTTTATATCTTTTTGTTTGGGACTCCCTTAACTATGAAATCAGTAAAGCTTTGAAAACGAATGATTTTGTGAATTATTTGGAGTTAAGGCTATTAGATTTGCAAACTAATGAAAAAATAGTATTCACCGATATAACATCTCATAATAATATTATTGCTGGATTAGATGACTATAATAATATTTATATTGGAAAGATTACTGAGGATTAAAGAATACAAATCTAACTATTATTATAACCTTAATTTAACAAAACCTCTTTTCTTTAGAAAAGAGGTTTTGTTATAAATTTAGATTAATTTAGTTTTACAAAGGCTCGAGAAACTAAAATAGAAAATCTCAATGTTTTGAAAGACACCATAAATATAAGTGAAAAAAGAAATGCCTCAAATAGAGAGGAAAACATGAATCATATAGAAAATGTATTAACCATACTTGATAAGATTATTTTAAAAACATTCAGAGAAAGGGGGAAGCGTCATGAAAATCAACAGAGATAGACAAAGCTTACTAAATGATTTAAAACAACGTTATCAATACTTGTGGAACTCAACTTATCCTGAAGATATTCTGTCTTTAGAGGAGGAAAAGGGCATCTGCTCCGGTGAGCTTTATCAATTTTTCGCACTTGTCCCAGGTAGCTTAAGTTATGTCATAGAGAACAAACGAATACCGAAAAGACAATAAAAGGTGCTGCTTCAATTTATTGAAGAGCAATACCCTCCAATCCAATCGTTTCACCATATCTTTGAAGCGTATCTTTTACTACATTCTTATATCCAGTACCATGAAGAAACAAGAAAACGAATCATTGCACTTATACAATAACCTTTTGGAGGATAAGCTATGACATGGTTTATAGATGAAAAAATCCAGAAGCAAATCCCTGATTTCGATATCAACTATCTAAAGCAAATCAATGAATTTCACTATTTTAAAGAGTATAATGAATATTACGACTTGATCAATTGTATTCATTTGCACATCCCATATGAATCTTCAACCCATAAAGCAGGCATCCATCTAAAATTCACCAATGCCTCTTCTGTTCAAATCAAAGATTTGGAGTTAACAAACGATGACTATCTTTTCTTGGACATTCAGCTTTTAGATAGAGGCTGGGAAAATTTGAATTACTTTGTCGAAGACTATGAAGAACAGTATTTTTCTTTTTATTGTGAAACGGTTCAAGTCATACAAGTAATATCAAATGAATCGTGATAGTCTGCCAACATATGCCTAAATATGCTTCCCCATCCCAACACAGAAAGGTGCAATGACATTGAATCGAATCATGAAATGGCTCTTATTTGCGGCGGTCATCGCTGGTTTATTGGTATGCGCATTCTTTGTGTTCCGTTTCAACCAGCCTAAGCCGACAACCAATATCCATTATGCAGACACACAAAATAAACAGCAAACACTCGATATGTATATGCCAAAGGGCAAAGATGAAGACAAAAAGAAGAAGCATCCTGTGATGATCTATCTCCATGGCGGAGGCTGGACAGGCGGCGATAAGAATAGAGTCGCTTCAAAGGCTGATTATTTTACAGGTCAAGGGTATGTGTTTGTTTCAATGAATTACAGGCTTCACCCTGATGCCAACTATGAGCAGATGGCAGATGATACGGCAAACGCCATTAAATGGGTGAAGGATCATGCGGATGAATATCAAATTGATTCATCAAAAATCAATGTCATGGGTCACTCAGCGGGCGGTCATTTGACGGCGCTGGTTGCCACAGATTCGACCTACTTAAAACGTGTGGGGCTGTCGCCAAAAACGATCAATTCCATTGTTGTTCTAGACGGGCCGTTAAACCTCAATCAATTTATACAAGCCATCCCATCGTACAAAAAAGTCTTTGGCAAACAAAAGGAGAATTGGACAAAGGCATCACCTGTCACTTATATGAATCAAGCGAATGTACCGCCTGTCTATTTGGTGACGGGCTGGGAAAATCCTGAGGTGTACCGATTTGCAGAAAAACTAAATCATGATAAAGGCTCTCGGTTTGTTTTTCGGGTTCATACGCTAAGCCATAGTGACCTGAACAAATGGTTTGGATCAGACAGAGCGCCAAAAGAAGCACAAAAAATGACAGAGGCTGTGATGGCTTTTGTCAAAAAACAAAATCAATAACGAAGACCGTATGCTCGGGCAATTCTTTTTGCCGCAGTATAATGATAAAGTGGTTTGAAATTAAAGGAGTGTATGTCGTTGTCATCACGAATGGAAAATAAAGTGTTCAATTGCGAAAAAGAGCTGACGCTGAATATTATCGGCGGTAAGTGGAAAATGCTGATTTTATGGCACCTTGGCAGAGAAGGGACAAAACGTTTTGGTGAGTTAAAGTCGTTAATGCCAGGGATTACGCAAAGAATGCTTGTCAATCAGCTAAGAGAATTAGAGGAAGATCACATTGTGCACCGGGAGGTTTATCCTGTCGTCCCGCCAAAGGTTGAGTATTCTCTCACAGAACTAGGAGAAAGCTTAATGCCGATTTTAGAGGCGATGTATGATTGGGGAAAACAATATCTCGACAGCAATTTTTTAAAGGATGATAAATAGAAAGATGACCGATTGTAGACAAAGGGCTAAAATAACTTTATTTTAGCCCTTTGTCTTCTTTTCAGCGTGCCCTGAAAACCTTTGCAGTCTAGGAAGGACGAGTACCGGAGCGGAGCGAATTGAATATTCGTGAGCACCGGAACGCAGACTTGACAACGAATGCGAGGGTTTGTCCGCGCGCTGAGATACTGCCCAAAAGACAGTATCTTTTTTGTAACCATATGCGGAAAAGTATAGTATGTAAAAAAAAAGTGCGTACTTACATTGCGTCATTCCTGTTGTTATACTCATTTCATCATTCAAGATGCATCATCCGCGGAGCTCTTGAAGATGAGATGAAAAACGGGAGTGAAAGTTGATGAAATTACAATTAGCATTAGATTTAGTGAATATACCAGAGGCGATTGAGCTGATCAAAGAAGTAGAAGCATCCATTGATGTGGTCGAAATTGGGACACCTGTTGTGATTAACGAAGGGCTTCGTGCTGTAAAAGAAGTCAAACAGGCTTTTCCGAATTTACGTGTACTCGCTGATCTAAAAATTATGGATGCTGCCGGTTATGAAGTGCAGCAGGCATCTGAAGCAGGAGCAGATATCGTCACCATTCTTGCAGCGGCAGAAGATATGTCCATTCAAGGAGCGGTGAAAGAAGCGAAAGCAAGAGGAAAAAAAATTTTAGTTGATATGATTGGCATCAAAGATATCGCAGGCCGTGCAAAAGAGGTGGATGCGTTTGGAGTCGATTATATTTGTGTGCATACAGGCTATGACCTGCAAGCGGTTGGTCAAAACTCATTTGCTGATCTTATGACGATTAAACAAGTTGTCAAGCAGGCGAAAACAGCGATTGCAGGTGGAATTAAGCTTGATACGTTACCTGAAGTCGTGAAATTAAACCCTGATTTAATCATTGTCGGCGGCGGTATCGCAAGCCAGGACAATAAAGCAGAAGTGGCTGCACAAATGAAGCAGCTGATCGCACAATCATGAAGACGAGTGACTATGTGAAAGCCATTTTAAATGAGCTTTCTAATCATTCGTCTGTTATTCAAGACGAACAAGCAGAGCGCCTGGTTACAAGTATTTTATCCGCACAAAAAGTCTTTGTGGCAGGTGCAGGCAGGTCTGGCTTGATGGGAAAATCGTTTGCGATGAGACTTACGCATATTGGCGTCAAGGCATATGTAATTGGAGAAACGAATACGCCTTCCTTTACAGAAGAGGATCTTTTGATTGTCGGGAGCGGCTCTGGCCGTACAGAGTCTTTACTCGTCCTTGCAAAAAAGGCAAAAGCAATTGGCGGAAAAGTGGCAGCATTCACGCTTTCTGCTGAGTCACCTTTAGCTGATCTATCGGATGAAGTCATCTTATTGTCAGGTGCACCGAAGGATCAACAGGATGGAAACCATCATACCATTCAGCCAATGGGCTCACTATTTGAGCAATCGCTTCTTCTGACATACGATGCGGTCATTTTAAGGTTAATGGAAATAAAAGAGCTCGACACACATACAATGTACGGTCACCATGCAAATTTAGAGTAGATATTTTCAAAGCCTTTCCTTTCTTAGAAGGAGAGGCTTTTTCATTTATCAAGATCAGAATCTTGACATCATCTATTTGATGTAACTATAATTGTTACATCGTTAAAGAAAAAGTGCAGCACGGAAGGAAGATGAAAATGAAAGTACAAATTTGGTCAGATATCGCCTGTCCTTTTTGTTATATAGGAAAAAAACAGTTGGAAACAGCGCTAGAACAATTCCCAGAGAAGGATCAGGTAGAGATAGAGTTTAAAAGTTTTGAGCTTGATCCCCACGCACCTGTTGATGTCGATCATGACGTTCATGATATGCTCGTCAAAAAATATGGCATGAGCCGCAGCCAGGCCATGGCGATGAATGAGCAGGTGAAGCAGGCCGGCAAAGAGAAAGGAATCGATTTTCAATTTGATCCGCTCGTGTTGACCAACACCTTTGATGCTCATCGATTGGCACAATATGCTGGTCAAATGGGGAAAGGCGATTTCGTTATGGGAGAGCTGTTTCAAGCGTATTTTACAGATGGAAAGCATGTTGGGGACCGTCAAACCCTTTTAGAGATTGCAGAAAAAGCAGGTCTTGATGTGAAGGAAGTGCAGCAAGTTTTGGACGGCGAAGCATTTGCCGATCATGTCCGAAAAGATGAACAAGAAGCGAGACAGTTTGGGATCAATGCTGTTCCGTTTTTTTTGATCAATGACAAGTATTCAGTTGCAGGTGCGCAGCCAGCCGATACGTTCCTGCGTGCACTTGAAACAGCTTGGAAAGAGGAAGCAGCTCAAGCAGAGAAAGCTCCTGACAATGCGTTTGAAGCGGCATGTGCAGATGGCGTATGTGCGGTGCCTTCCCCTAAAGAAGAGGCGTAATAGATATGTTCCCTATCTTTTTATAAGATGGGGATTTTTATTGTTTAAGGATGAGGGGAAACCCATGTCTTTCATTTCAGCGATCCGACCCATTCACGCCTTATGCTGGAATCTAAAATAAAATGAGCCACTTGGAGTAGGGGCTCATTTTATTCGTTTGATCGTTTCACCTGGAACCAATTCAGGCTCGTAAAACGTTTGATCAGGGAGATTCTTTTTTCCTTGTACTTTTTTAATCATCCAGTCTGCTGCATCACGGCCCATTTGCTCCTGAGGATGGGTCAGTGTTGTCAGCTTCACATGGGCATTTTTCTGGGCGATATACGAATTATCCTGTCCAATAATCGAGAGTTCATCTGGAATGGACAGCCCGATTTCGCTGCATACATTGGCGACTTCTAAACCCACCTCATCGTTATAGCAAACAAGGGCAGTCAGCTCATGCTGGTGCGCCATCAGGAATGTGTGAATTTGCTCCCCCAAATGCTGCTTCGATTCTGTATCGAAAAAGAGCACATGCTCAGGCAGGAAATTAAGCTTAGCTTCACCTAACGCTTGAATATAGCCCTTCATCCGATATTTTCCCTGTAAATCATCTGTTTTTGAAATAAGTCCAATTTGTTGATGACCCGAGGTGATCAGCTCTTTTGTGGCTAAATAGCTGGATTTTACATCATCTAAACAGAGAAAAGGAACCTCTAGCTGCTCATAATAGGCATTGATCATAATGAGCGGTACATCCTGTTCTTTAAAGGATAAGTAGTACGAAATGTTTGGATTATATAAATTGCTTTTCGTCGGCTCGACAATAAGTCCGTCTACACCAAATGACAGCATCATTTCCAGCGCTTTTTTCTCCTGCTCAACATCGTTATTTGTACTTGCCAGTAACAAGGAATAGTTCTCTTCGTTTAATCGGCTTTCAATGCCTCGAATGATAGAAGGGAAAATGTAATCGGATATGTATGTTGTAATGACCCCAATCGTTTTCATATGTGCATGTCCCGCAGGTTTTGTTTGATATTGATTGGTTACAAATGTGCCTGAACCTTTTTCGCTGCGCAAAAATCCTTCGCTGGACAATTCCAAGATGGCTTTTCGAACTGTATGTCTGCTTACTTGATACATGTCTTGCAGGCTTGATTCGGTTGGAATACGCTCCCCGATCCGATAATCTCCTGTGAGTATTTTGCTTTTTATATCATCAATAATGATCTGGTACTTCTTTTTCATCGTTTCACTTCTTTCTCAGTTGATCATCTACTCGGATTGAGAAGAAATTGTATGGACATATTTTAACATGGTTGTCGGATCAAAAACAGGCGCTTCCCTTTTCTGTTATGACCCCCTTCAGAAAAAATGAAAGTTTTTGTCGCATTATGTATGTACAACTATATTTATTATTGACATATGTACGTACAAATATTATATTGTGATTGTACCAGAGAATCAATGAATCTCGAAAAAGAAAATTGAAACCGCTATCAAAAATGGGGGTGAACGTAGAGTGGATCACAAAGAGACGGCCAAAGCCTTGAAAGAAGGACGGACATCTTTAGGCATTGAATTTGGTTCAACACGAATTAAAGCAATTTTAATAGATGAGGAATTTCAGCCAATTGCACAAGGTGCATATGAATGGGAAAGTTTTCTCGAGGATGGAATATGGACGTACAACTTAATTGATATCATTACAGGTCTGCAAGTGTCGTATCGAGAGATGAAAGAACAGGCCGAGCAAAAGTATGGTGTGACCATTCAAACCATTGGCTCAATCGGGGTATCAGCGATGATGCATGGCTATGTGGCATGTGATCATACAGGAGAGGTTCTCGTTCCGTTCCGAACATGGCGGAATGCAACGACCATCGAGGCGAGTCAAAAGCTGACAGACGTATTTCAATTTCATATTCCAGAAAGATGGAGCATTGCCCATTTGTATCAAGCGGTATTAGAAGATGAAAAACATCTATCCCGATTAGAATATATGACCACTTTGTCAGGATATATTCACTGGCTGTTAACCGGAAAGCAGGCCATTGGTATTGGCGATGCGTCAGGGATGTTTCCGATTGATGAACAAACGAAGGACTACAATGAAGAAATGCTCCAGCAATTTGAAGCATTGATTGCAGAAAAAGGCTATCCGTGGAAGCTTCGCCACCTTCTGCCGCGTGTCTATTTAGCAGGCGAAGAAGCTGGCGTGTTAACGGCAGCAGGGGCAGCCATTTTGGATCAAGGAAAACATTTGCAGCCAGGCATTCCATTTTGCCCGCCGGAAGGTGACGCTGGAACGGGCATGGTGGCGACAAACAGTGTAGAAAGACGGACGGGGAATATTTCTGTTGGGACGTCGGTTTTTGCCATGATTGTGCTGGATCAGGATCTAAAAGGTGTGTATCCAGAAGTAGACATGGTTACGACGCCGGATGGACTGCCAGTTGCGATGGTTCATGCGAATAACTGTACAAGTGACCTAAACGCTTGGATGAATATATTCAAAGAGGCATTTGAAGCACTTGGCCTTCAAGTGGAGTCAGAAAGGTTATACGAATCCTTATTGCAGCAAGCTTTAGAAGCAGATCGAGATGGCGGCGGACTCTTAAGCTATGGCTATTACTCTGGTGAAAATATTACGAGACTGCCAGAAGGAAGACCTCTTTTTGTCAGGTCTCCTGAAAGCCGCTTTAATCTTGCTAATTTCATGCGCACCCATTTGTTCTCTGCTTTTGGTGCTATGAAAATAGGCATGGACCGATTAAAGGAACAGGAACATGTAGTGATTGACCGCTTACTAGGGCATGGGGGATTATTTAAAACACCGCTCGTTGGACAAAAAATGGTTGCCGCAGCGCTGAATACACCTGTATCAGTTGTTTCAACAGCTGGAGAAGGCGGTGCGTTTGGGATGGCTGTCCTTGCTTCATATATGGTCCATCATCAGCAGCAAACATTGGCTGAATTTCTCACCCATCGCGTATTTGCCCATACATCAGAAGAGCTCATGGAGCCCGATCCACTCGATGTCAAAGGCTTTGACGAATTTTTAAAGCGCTATCAAAATGGGCTTGCGATTGAAGAAGCGGCGGTAGCACATCTCATGCCAACGAAAGGAGTGACGACGGTATGCTAGATCGCTTAAAAGAAGAAGTGTATCAAGCAAATTTAGATTTGCCAAAATACGGACTTGTGAAATTTACATGGGGTAATGTCAGTGCATGTGATCGTGACAGTGGTTTGTTTGTAATTAAGCCGAGCGGCATAGCGTATGACCAACTATCAGCAAAAGATATGGTCGTGGTGAACTTTGATGGTGAAGTGGTGGAAGGGGAATTCAGTCCTTCGTCAGATACAGCCACACATGCAGTTCTTTATAAACACTTTGAGGAAATTGGAGGTATTTCACATAGCCATTCCATGTGGGCAACCGTTTGGGCGCAGGCAGGACTTGATTTACCAGCAATGGGCACAACACATGCCGATACATTTTACGGCGCCGTTCCGTGCGCTCGTTTTCTAACAGAAGAAGAAGTCAATCGGGGTTATGAGGTAGAAACGGGCAAGCTGATCATCGAAACGTTTGAGAAAAGAAACCTAGATGTGATGGCGGTGCCGGGTGTATTGCTTCAAGGGCATGGTCCATTTACATGGGGGAAGGATGCTAAAAGTGCGGTCACAAACAGTGTGATTTTAGATGAAGTCGCCAAGATGAATCTTTTTGCCAAGCAATTGAACGAATTTGCTGAGCCATTGCCGCAGCGAATTTTAGATAAACATTACTTAAGAAAACATGGAAATCATGCGTATTACGGACAAAAACCTTCAACATAAAGAAACGAGGGATATCTATGTTAACAAGCCTGAAAAAAGAGTTTTGGTTTATTGTTGGGTCACAGCATTTATATGGTGATCAAGCACTGCAAAAAGTAAAAGCAGATGCACAAAAGATGACGGATGCTTTAAATGAGAGCGGTTTACTTCCTTATCCAGTGATCTTGCAGGAACTGGCTGTCAGTGCCGATCAAATCACAAAGCTTATGAAAGAGGTCAATTATCGCGATGAAGTTGTCGGTGTGATGACGTGGATGCATACATTTTCTCCAGCAAAAATGTGGATACGCGGCACTAGTCTTTTGCAAAAGCCTCTTTTGCATCTTGTTACACAATATTATGAAAAGATTCCGTGGGACACTATCGACATGGACTATATGAATCTCCATCAATCCGCACATGGAGACAGAGAATATGGCTATATCAATGCACGTTTAAATAAACAAAACCAAATTGTGACCGGTCATTGGTCTAAGCCGGAAGTGCAGCAGCAAATTGCTGATTGGATGGACGTTGCGGCAGCCTATCATGAGAGCTTTCACATCAAAGTAGCCCGGTTTGGTGACAACATGCGGCATGTGGCTGTGACAGAAGGCGATAAAATCGAAGCGCAGATTCAATTAGGATGGACCGTTGACTACTTTGGAATAGGCGATCTCGTCGAATATGTAAATGCAGTAGAAGACGAAGAGGTAGATGCATTATTTGCTGAGTATTTAACGCAATATGATGTGAATTATGGGGCGTATTCAGTTGAAGAGTGGGAAAAAAGTGTCAAGGTGCAGGCGCGATATGAGATCGCCATCAAACGTTTCTTAGATGAAGGCGGCTATAATGCCTTTACAACAAACTTTGAAGACTTACATGGGATGAAGCAGCTGCCTGGACTTGCGGTACAAAGGCTGATGGCAAAGGGATACGGCTTTGCGGGGGAAGGTGATTGGAAAACGGCCGCACTGGACCGCTTATTAAAGGTGATGAGTCATCATCAATCCACTGGATTTATGGAGGACTACACATATGAAATGACGTCTGGAGAGGAAGCAGTGCTGCAATCTCATATGCTGGAAGTAGATCCAGCGCTCGCTCATACAAAACCTGTCATTGTCGTGTCTCCACTTGGGATCGGAAACCGGGAAGATCCAGCACGTCTTGTGTTTGATGGAAAAGCAGGCGATGGTGTCGTTGTTTCCATTGCTGATTTTGGAACACATTTTAAATGGCTCATACAAGAAGTCGAAGCCTTTGAGCCAGAGGAAGCAGCACCTCATTTACCAGTTGCGCGTGTATTGTGGAAAATCAAACCGAATTTTCAGGATGGCGTCAAAGCATGGATTAAAGAAGGCGGAGGCCACCATACAGTCGTGTCTCTCAATTTAACGGTTGATCAAATTGTTCATTTTGCAAAGCTAGTCAATGCAGAATATGTGGTTTTATAGAAGGGGGAAAGGTCTTCTACTGGTTACAGTAGAAGCACTGGGTGAAATGAAAGCGGTTAATTAAGTGAGGGGGTCATCCACTTGGAGAAAAAAGTGTCAAGCAAATTTATCTTCTTTTTCGGGTCCTTTGCAGGCATCTTATTTGGATATGATATTGGTATTATTGCAGGGGCGGAAGGACATATTCAGGAAGAATTTCAGCTCAGCCCATTATGGCTTGGAATCGTTGTCTCTTCATTAATGGGCGGGGCCATCATTGGCTCCATCTTAAGCGGTCTCTTAGGGGATAAATTTGGCCGCAGAAAACTCATTTTGGTCTCATCCGTGATCTTTTTTGTCGGGGCGATCGGATCAGCTGTCGCACCAGAAGAGATTTCACTCACCATCGCTCGAATCTTTTTAGGGACAGCAGTAGGAACAGCCTCATCATTGGTTCCGGCTTACATGTCTGAAATCGCTCCTGCTAAAATCCGCGGGAAATTATCTGGACTCAATCAGCTCATGATTGTAACTGGACTCTTGCTCAGCTATATTGTCGCGTTTGTGTTTGAACCCATCCCAGACAGCTGGCGCTGGATGCTGGGAAGTGCCGCTTTATTTGCGATCGTGCTTTATATTGGCATGCTGAAGCTTCCTGAATCTCCGAGATATTTGATTAAACACGGAATGGCTCATAAAGCACGGGAAGTATTAGGATCACTGCGTTCTTCCCGTGAAGAAATCGAATCAGAAATGCAGGAAATTTTAGAAGTCGCCAAAGAAGAACGCTCGGGGATTCGTCAATTGTTTCAAAAGAAATTCAGAATGGCTCTTTTCATTGGGGTTGGAATGGCAACCCTTCAGCAAATTCAAGGCGCGAACTCCATTGTCTATTATGCAACGAGTATCGCTCGGAATGTAGGGCTTGCACCTCAGGTTGCCGCAGGTTTTACAGTCATTGTCGGTGTCATTTTTGTCGTCACGACCGTGATCTTTTTACAATTTGTTGACCGCTTCGACCGCCGAACGATTCTCACCGTAGGAGGATCGGGCATGGCTCTTTCTTTCTTTGCTCCCGCCGCATTAGGGGCACTTGGCGTCAGTGAAGGAATTTTAAACTGGGTAACATTGATTTCGCTTTGCTGTTTTATTTTGTGCTATGCCTTCTCGTGGGCACCGATCACTTGGATCATCATCGGCGAAATCTTCCCGCTTTCTGTCAGAGGTATCGGAGCAGGTATCTCTTCTGCCTTTAACTGGACCGGATCGTTAGCAGTTGGACTCGTTTTCCCTATTTTGGCTGATCAATTCAGCTTTGGGGTCATTTTCTCCTCATTCGGAGTCATCTGCTTAATCGGGCTGTTATTCACCCGATTTGTGCTAGTCGAGACAAAGGGAAGAAGCTTAGAGCAAATCGAAACCGATATGGCAGCTCGTGTATAAATAAAGAAAACCATCTATCCCATGTGGGTAGATGGTTTTTTACTCAAGTGTCTGTTTAAGCTCATCTGGCAGTAAATCAATCAATTGATCATAGGAAGACAAATCCAGCACTTCAAGCAGCGCGTAATATTTCGCATAGATTTCACTCAGCTGATCAGGATGGTTTGTTTGATATTGATTCAGATGTAATTGAGTTAGTTCAAGTGCAATGTCTAGCTTGTTTCGTTCGAATGGCTGTGTCGTGTTGATCATATCGTTCACCTCTTATTTGATAATGAGTGGAAAAAATGCATTGAATAAAAAGAGCTGATGTTTTAATTTTCATGGATGACCTGTCTTCGTAAGATATCATTTGTATAATATGTTAAAATTGTCCTTTTGTAAAGAAAGAGAAAAATAGATAGAAAGTGGATTTTTTTTAAAATAGACATGCATCTAATCACGAAAGGTAACTCTGACATACGATAGAGTGTAAGTGAAAGACAACTTGAAGGGGTGTTAAGATGAGCCGAAATCGATTAGATGATTTCTTCTTTGGACCTCGCAGAGGAAACCAAGGAGGAGACGAAACGGTTGTTTTCCCCACACGTCAAATTGTCAACACAAGAACGAATGAACAAACGATCAGAAAAATTCACCCAACGCATATCACAAACGTCAATAAAAACATCAAAAGAATCGAAAACTACTATCCGGTCACTGAATCGACTCACAACGAGTACATTGTAGAAGAATACGATTGCGGCAGTGATATCAAAAACCCTTGCTGCCGTCCGGTGAAGCGCTGTAAGTGGTAATGAAGGGGGCATCCTTTTAAAGGATGCCTTTTTATATTTAGGAATAAAATTTTGATCCAAAGTTCTTTTCAAGATAAAATTAGAAGTATCCATCATTCTTTTGGAGGCGATTTTCTGAATATTCGATTGTTAACACCAGATGATGCTGAAGAATATGCAGCACTCAGACTAGAAGCACTGCGATTAAATCCAGAGGGCTTTGCGATGAGCTATGAGGAAGAGCAAATCAATACAAAGGATAAATATAAAGCGCGTTTTGCTTCGGCGAAATCTATGTGGTCTTTTGGTGCTTTTCATCAAGGGCAGCTTGTGGGGGCAGTCACGCTCATCCAAGAAACCTTGCAGAAGTTAAAGCACCGAGCGAATCTGACAGCGATGTATGTAACACCTAGTGCCCGCGGAGAAGGGGCAGGCCAAGCCTTGATGACAAAAGCGCTTTCCTTTGCGCGAGAACAGGGGGATATCGAGCAAATGTATTTATCAGTGGTGACTACTAATCACTCAGCCAAGCGCCTCTATCGCTCTGTTGGATTTGAGTCGTACGCTGTCGAAGAAAAAGCGCTAAAATGGACTGATACATATGCAGATGAGGAAAAAATGGTTTTATTTTTATCATAGTCTGGAGGAGATAGAAGTGGATCAACAGGCCATGCGTATCATATTAGCAGCAGGACCCAATAGTGAACTGGAATCTTTTGCCCTGCGTGCAGCACTTGAAAACTTCGGCGTGAAAGTCGATATGCATTGGATTGGAAGACCGAATGATCTGATTCATGTGTTATCTGGTAGAGTTAGAGGAGAAATAGATTACCTTCTTTTATCGTTTCACGGTGAAGAAGGAGCATTTATCATGCCTGAATTAGGGGAAGATGTATACGAAGATGAGGAGCCTAGAGATACTGCCTTTGGAGCGGAAGAAATCAAGCGGTATGCCTCATTAGAAGGAGTTCATGTCATCTCTACAGGCTGCACACTAGGAGAGAAAAATCTAGCAGATGCTTTCTTAGAGGCAGGGGCTGCATCTTATTCGGCACCGGACGATTACATCGATGGGAATGCAGCATTTATCTTTGTACTGACCATGCTGTACGAGCTTATTAACAATACAAAGACAGTCAGAGCGGCATTTGATCGAGCGCGTTCCATTGATGAAGAAACGAAATTATTTCAACTATATATGCAAAAGTAATTAAAGGACTGAGAAATCAAGTCCTTTTTTTATTCCTCTCCAAAAATGTGTCGAAAATGTGACAATTGTGTGATTTGCAAACTAAAAAGAGGGCATGCAAAGTCTATCCTACAAACACACGTCATTCAGGCATGACGGCATCACGAGAGGAGAATCATTGTGTCAATTAAATGGAAAGTCAGTCTCGTCCTATGCGGACTTGCGATGATCATCGGAATCGCTGCGTTTTATCATAATCAGCAGGCAAGCGGGACAGAGAAGAAGAAGGTAGAACCAGATGCGAGCTATAAAGAAGTTGAAATTGTGACCCTCGTGAATGACGGGAGATACTTGAGATATGCTGTGAACTATCCTGTGTTTCATCAAAAAAAGCTAGATCAAGAGATGAAAAGATTTGCAGAAACAGCGCTGGACAAATTCAAAACATCGTTTAGTGAAGCAAGCGATGTCGATGAAGATCATCGATACGAATTAAACATAGATTACGAGATTACTCATTATGCCAAACAAACTGCTGCGATCAAATTCAATACATATGAATGGAAAGGCGGAGTAAAAGGCGCACATGAAACGAAGATATTCAATTTCGATTTCAAGAAACAGCAGTTTTTATCAATAGATGATCTATTTTTATCAAAGAAAAAAAGTCTGCGAAAACTGTCTCAAATGACATTTGAGGAGTTAAAAAAAGATCGCTCTCTTGCTGCAAACGAGCATTTGCTCAAACAAGGAACGTCTCCTGAGGCAGAGCATTATCAGTATTTTGCCATCAAAGATCGTTTTATTGAATTCTATTTTCCAGCAGGGCAAATTGCACCAGACAATAAAGGCCCTCAAGTGCTGGCGATTAAGAAAACACTGCTTAAAGGAATGTTAAAGCCAGAATACATCAATAAAGAAAAAAACAAAAACGAGAAAAAAGAACCGATCGCAAAAAGAAAGATCGTAAAACTGCCAAAACAGGGAGTATTCAACCCAAATCAAAAAGCCATTGCCCTTACATTTGATGATGGACCAAATCCATCAACAACTTCAAAAATCTTAACAGCTTTAAAAGAAAACAAAGGACACGCGACATTTTTTGTATTAGGAAGCAGGGTTCAATATTATCCCGATATGCTAGGTGAAATCAGAAAAGGTGGAAATGAAATCGGAAATCATTCCTATAACCACCCTTTACTCACAAGACTGCCATTAAAACAAGCCATCAAACAAGTAGAAGATACGCAGCAAATCATTGAAAAAGCAGGCGGGTTCACACCGACTCACTTTAGACCGCCATATGGTGGAACAAACGGACAGATCAACTCGGCTGTCAACATGAAAGTTACGCTTTGGGATGTAGATCCCGAAGATTGGAAATATCGCAACAGCCAATACGTTGCCAACTACATTCTTACACATGCGTCTAGCGGAGAAACCGTCTTAATGCACGACATCTATGACACCTCTGCCAACGCGGCTGTCACGATCATCAAGGAATTGACCAAACAAGGATATCAATTACTAACAGTCTCGGAGCTTGAGCAGTGGAAGGAAGCACGGGCGAAAAAGGTGAATTGAATACGTAAAAGATGCGAGTCTTAATGGATTCGCATCTTTTTTAAAGCCAATTATGAGAATGAAGGGAAAATATGTTAAAGTGATTGTAGAAAGGGAGGGCTTCGAATGGTGTTGATGAGGTTGATCAGCATATATATGCTGACAGCGTTTAGTTTGGGATTTGTCGTAAACTATGTACCTGGTTTGATGCTACCCATCTATATTCTTGCGATGATTGGGCTCATTTTATGTCTCGGTCATATTGCATTTCATTATATTCGGCGAATCAGAAATATGTTATTTGATGAGTAAGGGGAAGATTTCTCCTATAGCAAAAACCTCCTGCTAGATGCGAGAGGTTTTATTTTTTCGGTTTTTACTGTTCTAACAGTCGGATGATTTTCTCGTTGGACGCTTTGATTTGTCTCAAAAGAGAAACGATATTTCCTGTAAATCCCACGAGCCCAACCAGTATAATAAGAATGTATAAAATGAACAGTTCGTGTCATATATCCGGCAATTGATGTGAATGTAGAATGTTGAGGGGGATTTATTTGAAACGAGTAGACGTGGTTTCAGCTATTATTTATGATGAGGAAGAAAATCTATTAACAGTCAAGAATGTAAAGGGATATTGGGAACTTCCGGGCGGTGCTGTGGAAAAAGGTGAACACCTGCAGCAGGCTGTCATCCGTGAAGTAAAAGAAGAGACAGGGTATGTTGTCAAAGTAAATGAACTGCATTCGGTTCGAGAAGCATTCTTTCAAGATAAAAAGCATCATGCGCTGATCATTACGTTCTTTGCGGAAATAACCGGGGGAGAGATGAACATTCTAGATCCGGATCAGGATATTGAAGAAGTAAAATGGGTCAGCACTCAAACCTTTCAAAAGCTAAACCCAAAGCTATATCACATGCTAAAATTAAACCAACAAACACAAGCCTTTTATGATTTTGAGGGGAATAGAACAATTGGTTAAATCCAAATTGATATAGGCATGAAGGAGCGATATTGATGTTTTTATACTACGGGCCTACAGGAGCTCCGATAGAAAAACCTGGAGAAGAATTCATGAAAAGAATCTTCTTTCAGGAGGGTGAAGAGTATTGGAAACAAGGTAACGGGGAATCTTCCATTGAGATAGAGGAAGATGGGGAAAGTGAAAGTCTAGTTTTCTTTTATACTGAACCGTATGGATTCTTTATCATCAGATATCCAGATTTTTTAGTCCCTTTTCAAAAGGTAGAAAAGATCGAAACGATCGAGCATTTGATCGCTGGATCACCATTGTATGTGCCATCATGCAGCTATGTTGATCGTAATCAGGCGTATGAAATCGTTCAACATTTTGTGACGACAAAAAAGGTACCGGACTCTGTTGAATGGGTCGAGTTGAGGAATATTGATTATCAGTAAGATATGAGAAGCTAAGGGAGCAAGATAAAGTGTGTACATATGAAAGAATACATAGTTTAGATGAGAGTATGCATTTACATGTAGGATATTATGAGCAAGGTTTTGATTATGAAGGCGTGTTTTTTAAGAGTTTAGAAACAGGAAGATGGTTATTATTTTTTGATCAGAAAAGTTACGGGATAACGCTTTTAAAAGAATATGAGAAGTGGAAGGATCTTGGGTTATTGATTGGAGAATATTTGATTGAAGATGAACTGATTGAAGAGGAAGGCCATAAGCTTTTTGAGCGTTTTCTAAAAGAGAATAGCATAGTTGAAATGTAAAACATCACCAGATGATAGGGTGGTGTTTTTATTTCGTTTCAAATAGAGTGCTGAATCTAAGTATCGAGAAAAGCAATATTTTATTTAAAAATTCAAAAAATAGATAGACAAACGCTTTCAAGAATTGTATAGTGATCTCATAAACTACTTGTCATACAAGTGAACAAGTAACTAAGAATTCAAGTTGTAACTTAAAAAATAATCGAGGTGATCGGAATGAAAGACAGAAGTGTGGCAGAACTCAAAGCAAAAGCCATCGAGCTTAGAAAAACGGCGATAACGATGATTTACGAAGCGCAATCGGGTCATCCAGGAGGTTCCTTATCAGCTGCTGATATCATTACCGCCCTTTATTTTAAAGAAATGAATATCAATCCCCAAAAACCAAATTGGGAAGATCGAGATCGCTTTGTTTTATCGAAAGGACATGTGGCACCTATTCAATATGCAGCTCTAGCTATAAAAGGTTATGTCTCTTTTGAAAACGTATACAAATTACGGCGGTACGGTTCACCTTTTCAAGGTCATCCTGATATGAAGAAATGTCCGGGAATTGATATCTCCACAGGCTCATTAGGTCAAGGCCTTTCTTGTGGCGTTGGTATGGCACTTGCAGGCAAAAGGGATGAAAAAGATTACCGGGTATTTGTCATGGTGGGAGATGGAGAATGTCAGGAAGGGCAAATATGGGAAGCCGTCCAAACCGCAGTGAAATATCGCTTGGATAACTTAATTGTGTTTGTAGACAATAACCGCCTTCAAATTGATGGCTTCTGCGAAGAAATTATGCCGCTTCAAGACATCGAAAAGAAGTTTGAAGTATTCGGATTTGAAACAAAACGAATTGACGGACACTCAATGGAAGACATTGTAGAAACACTGAATGAAGTAACAAAAACGAAAAATGGAAAGCCAAAGTGTATTGTTGCCGATACCATTAAGGGCAAAGGCGTTTCCTATATGGAAGATATCTGCTCATGGCACGGTGTTGCGCCAAATGAAGAAGAATATGAGCAGGCATTAGAGGAACTAGCAGGAGGTTTAAAATCATGAGTCAAACTGAAAAAGCAGTAACTAAGAAAAAAGCGACACGTGAAGCTTTCGGTGATGAAATAGTTACATTAGGAAAAGAGAATCAACAAATTTATGTCATAGATATTGATATCGGAAAGTCATGCAAAACAGGAGAATTTATAAAGCAGCTTCCTAATCAGCATGTGAACGTCGGAATTGCTGAACAAAATGGTGCCGGCCTGGCAGCTGGTCTTGCAACAACGGGAAAAATCCCTTTTATCAGCACCTATGCAGTTTTCGGCTCGCTGCGTATGGCAGAACAAATTCGGCAAGAAGTATGTTATCCCAATTTGAATGTAAAGATCGCTTGCTCCCACGGTGGATTAACACCAGGAAATGATGGAGGGAGTCATCAAGCGATAGAAGATATGGGCGTTTTAAGATCATTTCCCAATATGACAGTGATCATGGGAGCTGATTACTACTCAACAAGAAAATTGATCAAACAGGCAGCAGAAACATATGGTCCAATGTATTTGCGTTTCACCCGAGATGCTGTGCCGATGATATATGATGAAAATGAAGAATTTATCATCGGCAGAGCAAAGAAATTAAAGTCTGGTAAAGATATCGCGATTATAGCGAATGGAGATACAGTACATCTTGCCTTAGAAGCAGTCAAGGAATTAGAAAAACAAGGTATTTATGCAACCCTCTTAGATATGCATACGATCAAGCCTTTAGATCGAGAAGCTGTCATGGAGTGTCTGAATATTGGACCTATTATTACTATAGAGGATCACAATATTCTAAACGGATTAGGCAGTGCTGTATGTGAGGTAGTGGCAGAGGAAGGCCGGGGGAGAGTCAAACGAATCGGTGTGCAAGATCGTTTTGGAGAATCCGCACCTTATGAAAAGCTTTTGGAGATCAATGGCATTACCATCGAAAATATAATCAAAACAGCTAAAGAAATGCTGAACAATTTCATAGGAAAGTAGGAATTAGCCATGTTTACCCTAAAAAATCAAGTTGCGATCGTAACAGGCAGCGGTTCTGAAAAGGGAATTGGGAGAACAATCGCATTCACTCTAGCCGAACAGGGCGCTTCAGTCGTTGTAGCGGATATCAATCAAGAGGGAATTCAGTGTACTGTAGAAGCGATTAAAAATGCCGGTGGTAAAGCAATCGGTATAGAAGTAAATGTCACAAATAAAGAATCGATTGACCAGATGGTGAAAGAAACACTTGTGTCATTCGGCAGAATTGACATATTAGTGAATAACGCAGGTATTTCTCAAAAAGTAACAGTTCAGGACATGACACTAGAGGATATGACAAGAATATTCAGTGTGAATATGTTCGGTTTGTTCTTGTGTACCCAAGCAGTTCTAGAAACGATGAAAAAACAAAGATATGGCCGTATTATCAATCTGTCTTCTGTATCAGCCAAAAGGGGAGGCGGTGTATTTGGCGGTGCGCATTACTCTGCTTCCAAAGCGGCCGTCCTAGGCTTTTCCAAAAACCTTGCCCGTGAAGTAGGAAAGGATGGAATCACTGTCAATTGTGTAGCACCAGGTCTAGTGAATACTGATATCTGGAAGTCGCTTTCTAATAGCGAAGCAAAAAAGGTGATTGACAGTATACCGATTGGCCGCCCAGGTGAAACGAAAGAAATTGCGGCTGCTATTGCGTTCCTAGCGGCGAAAGAAGCCTCCTATATCACAGGGGAAGAGATTGATATTAATGGTGGTTCGCATATGGACTAGTGATATAAATGGAGTTGGGCATGGACTATGCCTCACTCTTTTCTATCAGTTGCACATTTGTAAGCGCTTTATAACGTGAGAGTTCACAAGTATAGTCAGACAAAGCTATGTTAAGGGGGAATCAGCTTGAATCAACAAGCATTGGAGAGATCTACGACTCGTAAGGTTACACTTCGACTAATCCCGTTTTTGTCATTATGTTTTGTTATCGCCATTTTAGATCGTGTGAACATCGGATTTGCTGCTCTGCAAATGAATGAAGATTTAGGATTTTCAAATGCTGTATTTGGGCTCGGGGCGGGAATTTTCTTTTTAGGTTATTTTTTACTAGAGGTTCCGGGCAGTGCGATTATGTCGAAGATAGGTGCTAGAAAATGGATCAGCAGAATTATGGTGACTTGGGCTATTATTGCGATTTTAATGGCTTTTGTACAAGAACCATGGCAGTTCTACACGGCGCGTTTCTTATTAGGCGCAGCAGAAGCCAGTTTTTATCCATGTATGGTGTTTTATTTGAGCGGTTTCTATCAAACAAAACACCACGCCAAAGCCATCGCTGGATTTATGCTGGCAATCCCAGGGGCAAATGCAGTTGGCGCTCCGCTCTCAACCTTTCTCTTAGGGGTGAATTGGCTGGATATGTCCGGCTGGCAGTGGTTATTTATTTTAGAAGCCATCCCAGCTCTTATTCTTGGTGTCATTGCCTTTTTTTATCTAGATGACAAAATTGAAGAAGTAAAGTGGTTGAATAATGATGAGAAAGAGTGGCTTATTCATGTCACAACAAAAGAAAGACTTGAAAAGGAACAAGTCAAGCGGTATACCTTCGTTCAAGCTTTAAAAGATCGAGATGTACTCATTTTATCGGCAGGCTATTTCTGCTGGATGGTTGGGTTCTACGGTATTAACATGTTCTTACCGACGATCTCAAAGGGGTTATCTGACACAATTTCTTTGAGTACTCAAGGGATGGGGTGGCTTTTGGGTCTTATGTACACCTTTGCCATTTTGGTCATGGTGCTAGTTGGGAATCATTCTGACAAGAAAAATGAAAGACGCTGGCATGTATCTGCCTGTTTAACTGTTAGTGCGATTGCTATGATCATAAGTAGTTTTATGGCTAGCACAAGTGTGATCTTGTCATTTGTATTTTTAACAATCGCATTGTGTGGAGCTTTTGGCGCTTATTCTCCATTTTGGGCAATCCCCCCATCTTTTTTAACAGGCGCAGCAGCGGGTGGGGCCATCGCATTGATTAATAGTATTGGAAATCTTGGTGGATTTTTTGGACCTTATATAGTCGGATATATTAAAGATGTAACAGGTTCTTTTCACATAAGTATGATTTTCTTAGGTATCAGCATGATATTTGCTTCTCTTATTATTGTACTCTTAGTGAAACAGTCAGGAAAAGCACTGGTCGTCAAAGCAAACAACAAATCCAGCATCGAAGAGTCCATTTCATTCACAAAGAACAATGGTAAAAGTGTTTAAGCGAAAAACAATATCAAAACGAAGGAGCTGATATGAGGATGGAAAAGAAATCAAATGTGCCGCAAAACACGATTGTTTGCAAAGAATGTGAGGAAATGATTGATACAGCTCATGGATGTGAAGGTGTTAAGGTTTTATACGGAATATGCGAAAAATGCTTAGAATCAAAAAAACGTTGAAATGAAAAACAAAGGCGCATAACTCACAAGTTCGACTTGCGGTTAGACGCCTTTATTTGTTTTAAAAGAACTTTTTTAAAAAATGTGTATAAGCGGAGAGATTAGCTTTTCCAGTAGCGATTATATAAATTTTGCATATGGTCAGTCATCCGTGTTACGGCTTCTGATGCGTTCCGCTCTTCTAGTGCTTCTATAATCATTTTGTGCTCTTGAAAGTTGATCTCTCGATAATCTGAACGAGTAACAGTCCGATCACGAATAAATCTCCACATTTCCTGTTGTTTCATAGCATTCGTAATAGAAGACATAAAGGTAACAAATAAATCGTTATGTGACGCTCTTGCAATGCCCATATGTAGTTGTTCGTCGGTTTCAGGAACATATACACCCGACCGTGTTTCTTCTTCCATTTTTTTTATCGTCTTTTTAAGCTCCTCAATCTCTTGATCGGTCGCTCTCAAAGCCGCAAAATGGATAATTAAAGGCTCAATGTGCATTCGGGCTTCCACAATATCTTCAGGAGATGCTGATTTCATAGAAAGAGTCCCTTCAGTGGTGATGGTCGTATTTTTAACGAACACACCTTCTCCTTGACGGGAGTAAATGACACCATTCATTTCTAATGCACTGAGAGCTTGCCTGACGGGTGCACGGCTGACACCAAATTGTTCACATAGTTCTCTTTCAGAAGGAAGTTTATCTCCTACTTTAAAAGAGCCTAACTGTATTTCTGAAAGGATTTGATTATAAATCTGTATATATAATTTTTTATTAGAAACAGGATTGAATTTCATAAAAATCACTCCTTTCAATAGGTATTGTTATTTGTCATACAAGTATATTAATTATATACTTTTCAGATTTGAAGGGCAAAATAAAAACAGACCTTATGAGGGCCTGTTTTTATTGAAAAGTAGTCCTCTATGAAGTTTTCCGCTCACTTCCCTTTCTCCCGTTTCCGTTTCTCCTTCTCCGCCCGGTAAAACTCATGAAACATCTTCATCAGCGCGCGCTTCTCAATACGTGACACATAGCTCCGCGATATCCCAAGCTCTTTGGCTATTTCCCGCTGCGTTTTTTCTTTCTTTAAATCAAGGCCGAACCGGCCGACGATTACTTCTTTTTCTCGGCCGTCGAGAATGTCGATATACTCCTTTACTTTTTCAAGCTCCATGTTGAGCTGAATAGTATCGATCACATCTTCATTTTCGGATTTTAAGACATCGATTAATGAAATTTCGTTGCCTTCTTTATCCTGACCGATGGGGTCATGCAAGGAGACGTCTTTTTTCGTTTTTTTGAGCGCGCGTAAATGCATGAGAATTTCATTTTCAATACACCGCGCCGCATACGTTGCAAGCTTTGTTCCTTTTCCAGAGGAATAGCTTTCGATGGCTTTAATGAGTCCGATCGTCCCGATGGAGATGAGGTCTTCAGCGTCTTCCCCGGTATTTTCAAATTTCTTTACAATATGGGCGACGAGCCGAAGGTTATGTTCAATCAGCATGTTTCTTGCGTGTTCATCGCCCTGTGCCATGAGGGCTAAGTATTTTTTTTCATCATCTCCCAAAAGGGGCTGTGGAAAGGCATTGTTTTTGACATAGGACACTAAAAACACCAATTCTTTGACCATCAATCCCATCGCTGTAAATACTCCTGCCACGATTTTCACCTCCACCTTGTTTAGGCCGCTGCCTATATCCTCAAATGTATGTGAAGGAGGGATTGTCTGTGTCTGTACGATGAAAAAATCATCTTTTTCAAAAAAATCGTGCTTCAGTTCGTCTCTTTTTTATGTTTGCGGTTTCTTTGCGGTGCTTGGCGGTCAAGAAGCGTGCTAAAATATGTAATATTAGACCGAAAAGGAAGGGGTAATTTCGGAACATGGGGAAGGTTCTATCTTCACATGTAGGTATGAAAATTAATGAATGGTATCGAATGATACGGCAGTTCAGTGTTCCAGATGCGGAAATCTTGAAAGCGGAAGTTGAAGCGGAAATTGAACAAATGGAAGAGGACCAGCATTTACTGATTTATTATCAGCTCATGTGTTTTCGGCACCAAATCATGCTTGACTATATACACCCTTCAAAATATCAACCTTTCTCAGTATCTAATCTAGTCGATAAAATCGAAAACTCCAATCATGAGTTATCTGATATGCTGCATTATTACCATGCATTTTTTCGTGGCATGCATGAATTTAGTCAAAAAGAATATTTAGAAGCCGTCAAATATTATCGAGTCGCAGAAAAGCAGCTGTCCATGGTATTTGATGATATTGAGCAGGCAGAGTTTCATTTTAAAGTGGCAGAAGCCTACTATATAATGAAACAAACACATGTCTCCATGCACCATATTTTAAAGGCGCTGGAAATATACGATCAGCATGATGCGTATACGATTCGCATCATTCAATGTCTCTTTGTCATCTCAGGAAATTATCAAGATTTAAAACGAAAAGACCGGGCGCTGCCTCATTTAAAAAAGGCAAAACAGCTCGCATCTCAAATTGATCACCCGCGCATATACAGTTCAGCGCTCTATAATTTAGGAAAATGTTATGGCGAGCTTGGCTATAGAGAGGAAGCGGAACGATATTTAACGGAATCCGCTGATCTTGCCCGCAAAGAGCTGCTCCCAACGCTTCCGCATACGCTTTATACGCTGGCGAAGCTGCTTTTTAGACAGAATGAACAGGCGGATGCCCTGCGCATATTAGAAGATGGGAAATTGGCTGCAAAGAAGCATGAAGACCAGCTGTTCTGTCATATGTTTGAGTATCTGGATGCTTTATATGTTCAGGAAATCAATGAAGACCAACTGCAAAAAACCATTGATTATTTGGAAAAACTTAGCCTATACTCTTATATAGAGGATATCTCACTAGAAATTGCGACAGCCTTAGAAGCCTCTCAACAATACAAAAAGTCCAACCAGTATTATCAGAAATTATTATGGGCTCAAAATCAAATCCAAGAAGGAGAGTGTCTGTATGAATTCTAAGCAACGTTCGACAGTTGAAGAGAGAAACCAAACGTGAAACACAAAGAGCGGGCCAATATGGCCGGCTTTTTTTATTTGAAAAAGAAGCAGATATCACCATGAAGCTTGCATGAATTGATGCGAAAGCGGGCAATTTATCGGTAATGATGTTCGGTGGAGGAGGCGGTCGAATGAGAGGGCTGCATATCTTGATGTGTATATGGCTGCTATGTGCTTTTGTTCCTAATGAAGTAGAGGCACATACATTAAAACGAGTCGATCTTGAAAAAACGGGACGTGCCTTTTGGGACATGAGAGCGGAACGGAAAAAGATTGCGATCACCTTTGATGATGGACCTCATCCAGTGTATACAAATCAAATATTAGATGTGCTGAAGGAGCATCAAGTGAATGCAAGCTTTTTTGTGATAGGGAGCAGAATCCATGCTTATCCAATGATCGCAGAACGGATTGTGGACGAAGGGAATGAACTCGGCAATCATACGATGAATCATACGTATTTTGACCTTTTGTCGTCAAAGGAGATCAAGCGGGAATTAAAAGAATCAGCGGCTCATATCGCTTCACTCCAGCCTGGTGGTCCCTTATTATTTCGCCCTCCTGGTGGACGCTTAACAATGAAATCATTCCGCATTCTGTCAAAGCAAGGGTACGATGTGGTCATGTGGTCCTTTACGCAAGATCCGAAGGACTGGTCAAGACCAGGCGCACGTAAAATTGCAAGCCGAATTATTGATCATATTCAAGGCGGCGATATTATCCTTTTACATGATGGCGGGGGAAATCGCAAGCAAACGGTAGAAGCATTGAAACAAGTGATTCCTGAGTTGAAGAAGAGGGGCTATGAATTTGTAAAAGTAAGTGAACTGCTGCACCACGACAAAGCATATATGCCTGTTCAGATGCAATAGGCAGCATTCGTCAAAAACATTCATTCATTGAAACCAAAAGTCTTGTCGTTTACTATATGAAGAGGGCTTTTGGAGGTGAATGTTGTGAAGAAATATGTTTTCCTTTTCATCCTATTATGTGTTGCTGCTGGGTGCTCTAAGCCAGTACAAGAAAGCGTTATTGCATTTGGTGACAGCAATACAAGAGGATCAAACTGGGACTTTCGAGATTATCCAACATCTGAAAAATGGGTGAATCTCATGAAAAACGTCGAGCGCGGCCAAATTCAAGTGAAGAATGCAGGCATTGGCGGGCAGACGACTGAAGACGCGAAACTACGCTTTGAGCAGGATATTTTAAAACAGAAACCAACTTACGTCCTCATCATGTTCGGTACGAATGATGCGGCGATTTTAGACGGGAAACATCCCCGAGTGACGAAAAAACGGTTTAAAGAAAATTTAACCTACTTCATTTCTGAAAGTAGAAAAGAAGGCATTACCCCGATTCTCATGACCTGTGTGCCTGTTGTAGAAGGCGGGAAAAAGGGCTTGTATTATTACTCCAGATATAAGTCATCTTTTTTTGCCGAAAGAGGCGGGGCAAGAGCTTGGCAAAACTCTTATAATGACATCACAAGAGAAGTAGCGAAGGATGAGCAGGTACCGCTTGTCGACAACTGGAAAGCTTTCATCCGAGAAGCTGGAGAAGATAGTGATCATGCCCTGATTCAGTCAGGCTTGATCGACCCTTCTGGCAATCATATGACACCAAAAGGGGCGAGAATTATTTATAACGAAATCAAAGAGCGTGATGTCATCAAACATTTTTAAATGATGGCCATCTGCCTAAACAAGACCATTCATCCAGCATAGTCTAACAGTATATCTTCCTAGAAGGAGGTAACTGATATGTGGGGATGTCCTTATCCTTACCCTGCGTGTTCGCCTTATCCAGCACAAGGAGCAGGAATCGGTTACGCTTTTCTTGTTGTGTTCCTTGTGGTCATTTTAGTCGTAGGCGGAGGGTTATGGTTTTGGAATGAACAGCCTTGCAATTAAGACACCTCTTCTTTCATCAGAAGGGGTGTTTTTTACGGAAAATAGTAGTAAGCCTATAGCGCAAGTGATATAATATCAGTCACCTGAGTTTAAAAAAGGAGAGTGCTCGGGAGGCATGGTTCCTGTGATATGGAATTAAGAGGAAACAGAGAGCATATGCCCGAGCGAACGTCTTTTCATTTCTGTCTCAATTAATTCAATGAAGTCGCGATTTAAGTTCATTTCATTTGCTTTGTAATACGATTCTATAAGTAAATCATCTGACAGCTTTTTCATACTAGAAACCCATATGATGGGAAAAACACCTCCCCTGAAAAAGTTGGCATAAAATTTGAGGAAAAGACATATCATCATAGGTTGATCGACTGTCTTTGAAGTACCTTTAATCTACCATGAATGGGAAACAAGAACAATCGTTCTGTTATCCACATGGTTAAGTGGATAACTTGTGGGTAGAGTGTTTATAATTGAATAAAAGCATGATGAAATATAGGTGGATAATGTGTGTAAAATTATCCACACCTGTTGAAGGTCCTCATCATATGTCGAAAACTTTTTCATTGTATTCGATAGACAGACAAATTGTGATTTGATTCGACACAATCGCTGAAAACCAATGGAAGAAAGGGTGCAAATTGTGCTAAAGAAGTATTTCTTACCGGATGAATTTGTGAAAAGTATTTTCCACATTTCACCGCAAAAATTAAAAGAACGAAATGTAAAAGGAATTATTACCGATCTAGATAACACACTAGTAGAATGGGACCGTCCAAGTGCGACACCGCGCTTAATTGAATGGTTCCAAGAAATGAAAGATCACGGGATACAAGTGACGATTGTATCGAACAATAATGAAAAAAGGGTCAAGCTTTTTTCTGAACCGGTTCATATCCCGTTTATTTATAAAGCGAGAAAGCCTATGGGAAGAGCCTTTAATAAGGCAGTCGCTGATATGCAGTTGAAAAAAGAAGATGTGGTTGTCATTGGGGATCAGCTCATGACAGATGTTCTTGGCGGGAATCGTCATGGCTTCCATACGATTTTGGTCGTTCCTGTTGCTGCCTCGGACGGATTTTTCACAAAGTTTAACAGGCAGATTGAACGCAGAATTTTAGGAGCCTTAAAGCGTAAGGGCCACATTCAGTGGGAGGAAGAGTAATAATGGAAAAGGTTGTTTGTATTGGCTGCGGTGTAGCCATTCAGACGGAAGATAAAGATCAATTAGGATATGCGCCGGCAGCATCTCTATTGAAAGAAGATGTGATCTGTCAGCGCTGTTTTAGGTTAAAGAACTACAATGAGATTCAGGATGTTTCTTTAACAGAGGACGACTTTTTAAATATATTGCACAGCATTGGAGAGACAGATTCTCTCATTGTGAAGGTCGTTGATATTTTTGACTTTAACGGAAGCTGGATCAACGGGCTGAACCGTATTGTCGGCGGTAATCCGATTTTACTTGTCGGCAACAAAGTGGATATCTTACCGAAATCCGTGAAAAAAGATCGTCTGATTCATTGGATGAAACGGGAAGCCAAGGAAAACGGATTAAACCCTATCGATGTTTTCTTGATCAGTGCAAGCAGAGGCCAGGGTGTACCTGAGGTGATGGAAGCGATCGATCATTACCGCGAGGGAAGAAATGTCTATGTCGTCGGCTGTACGAATGTTGGAAAATCAACATTTATCAATCGAATCATCAAAGAAGTATCTGGCGAAGAGAACGTCATTACTACATCCCAATATCCAGGTACTACACTTGATGCGATTGAAATCCCGCTTGATGACGGGTCTGCTTTATTCGATACGCCGGGCATCATCAACCGCCATCAAATGGCGCACTATGTCAGCAAAAATGACCTGAAGATTTTAACGCCGAAAAAAGAATTGAAACCGAGAACGTTCCAATTAAACGAAGCACAAACGCTTTATTTTGGCGGACTGGCTCGATTTGATTATGTAAAAGGCGGCAGAACATCATTTGTCTGCTATATGCCAAATGAGCTGAACATTCACCGGACAAAGCTGGAGAACGCAGATGATTTATATGAAAAACATGCAGGGGAACTGCTGTCACCGCCATCAAAAGAGGGAATAGAAGATTTCCCGCCGCTCGTTCCGCATACCTTTACCATTGATCAGCCAAAAATGGACATCGTCTTTTCAGGTTTAGGCTGGGTTACTGCAAATGATGCGGGCAAGCAAGTCAAAGTTTATGCGCCAAAAGGCGTTCATGTGTTTATGAGACGTTCGTTAATTTAAATGTTCAAAGGGGGAGAGACCTTGAAACCTTTATACGGAGTAATCGGTAACCCTGTTGGCCACTCAATGTCTCCGGATATTCATAATGCAGCACTAAAGGACGCTGGAATTGATGGACATTATCATGGCTTTCAAGTAGAAAATGATGACCTGAAAGATGCGATTAGCGGCATGAAGGCGTTAGGAATAAGCGGCATAAACGTCACTGTTCCTCACAAGGTAGAAATCATGAAGTACCTTGACAAAATTGATGTGACAGCTGAACGGCTCGGTGCCGTCAATACGGTGCGGCGCGAAGGGGATCAGCTCGTTGGGTACAATACAGATGGAGAAGGTTTTCTTCATTCATTGCTTGAAGCCTTGGATCAGCCGTTATCAGAGCTGTCATTTCTCTTGATTGGTTCTGGCGGAGCGGCAAGAGCGATTTATACGACAATTGCTCAGTATGCACCGAAGAGCTTTGATATTACGAACCGCACCATTGAAAAAGCTGAAGCTTTAATTGAAAGTGCAGAGGGAAAAATCACATCTCAAGCAATCACATTAAATGCAGCAGAAGAGCGGCTTGGGGAATATGATGTCATCATCCATACGACCTCGATCGGCATGTATCCGAATGTTGAAGAAACCCCGATTTCTTTAGCGAACGCAAAAAAAACAGCGGTCGTTTGTGATATTGTGTATAATCCAATAGAAACAAAACTGCTTAGGGAAGCAGCAGGTTTAGGCTTGAAAACAGTGGATGGGGTTGGCATGTTTGTCGGACAAGCAGTAAGAGCCTTTGAACTGTGGACAGGCATTACACCTGACGCCGGAAAAATGAAGTCAATTGTCATAGAGAAATTAGGAGGAACACCATGTTAAAAGGTAAGCAAAAACGTTTTTTACGTGCACAAGCACATCATTTATCACCTATTTTTCAAGTTGGAAAAGGCGGGGTAAATGACAATATGGTCAAGCAAATTTCCGAGGCGCTTGAAGCAAGAGAACTGTTAAAGGTCAGCGTATTGCAAAATTGTGACGAGGACAAAACGGAAGTTGCGAAAGCACTTGTAAAAGGTGCAAAGGCTGAGCTCGTTCAAACGATCGGAAATGTGATTGTCCTTTACAAAGAATCTAAGGAAAATAAACAAATTAAGCTGCCGTAAAGGTGGATGCGATATGAAAAAAATAGGGTTGTTCGGCGGTACGTTTGATCCTCCCCATAATGGGCATTTGCTGATGGCAAGTGAGGTGCGGATTCAAGTTGGGCTTGATGAAATTTGGTTTATCCCAAACCATATGCCTCCTCATAAAACAGGACGGAAACGAGCAGATAGTCATCACCGGATAAACATGGTGGAGGCGGCGATTCAGTCAAATCCGTATTTTCAGCTCGAGCTCATTGAAATGGAGCGGGAGGGTCCGTCTTATACGGTAGATACTGTCAATCTGTTAAAGAAGCGTCATCCAGAAGATCAGTTCTTTTTTATGATAGGAGCGGACATGGTCGAGTATTTGCCAAAATGGCATCGGATCGATGACTTGCTTCAAATGATCACCTTTATTGGGATGAAAAGACCGGGTTACGTTGGAAGTACGGCATATCCTCTTTTATTTGCAGATGTTCCAGCTTTTGATGTATCATCGACATTGATTAGGCAGCGAATAGAGCAGGGGAAACCTGTTGATTATTTGATTCCGAAAGCTGTTGAGCGTTATATAAAGGAGCATCATTTATATGAATCGTGAAGAAGCATTGAACTGTGTCAAAGAGCAGTTAACAGAGCATAGATATACACATACACTTGGAGTCATGGAAACAGCCATTTCATTAGCGGAACGGTTCGGTGCTGATGTGAAAAAAGCAGAGATCGCCGCTATTTTTCATGATTATGCGAAATTTAGACCAAAGGAAGAAATGAAGGGGATTATCGAGCAAGAGAAGATGAACCCTTTATTGCTTGAATATTCGCCCGAGCTTTGGCACGCCCCGGTTGGTGCCTATTTGGTCAAAAAAGAAGCTGGAATTGATGATCACGATGTGTTAACAGCCATTGAATTTCATACTTCCGGCAGACCAGACATGACTTTACTTGAAAAAGTCATTTATGTCGCAGATTATATAGAACCAGGACGACATTTCCCTGGTGTCGAAGAAGTAAGGGAGTTAGCAGAACATGATCTAGATCGTGCACTGATCCAATCATTAAAAAACACCATCAGTTTTCTAATGAAAAAGAATCAGCCAGTCTTTCCAGATACGCTTGCTACTTACAACTCGCTTGTGCATAAGAACAACTAAGGAGGAATTTTGGATGGATTCATCATCAATTTTAAACGTCGCAGCAGGAGCATGCGATGATAAACGGGCTGAGGATATTATTGCCCTTAATATGCAAGGAATCTCACTTGTTGCAGATTATTTTCTCATTTGTCACGGGAATTCTGATAAACAAGTGCAAGCCATTGCAAGAGAAGTAAAACATCTTGCAGAGGAAAGTGGAATTGAAGTAAAGAAGATGGAAGGCTTTGATGAAGCAAGATGGGTATTGATTGACCTAGGAGATGTCATTGCCCATGTGTTCCACAAAGAAGAAAGAGGATATTACAATCTAGAAAAGCTTTGGGGAGATGCGCCGAGAGAAACGCTTTCACTTGGCATTAACTCATGATTTATCAAGGGTTTGCAGGTGTGTATGACGAGCTCATGACACATGCACCTTATGATGAATGGGTTCAATGGATCCAGCAGTATATGAAGCCGAATGCTGCCATAATCGATGTAGGCTGTGGAACTGGAGAGATTTCTCTTCGGTTAGCTGAAAAGGGCCACAAGGTCACAGGAATTGACCTCAGTGAAGAAATGCTGGCATTCGCGCAGCAAAAAGCCCAGGCGAAAAAGCAGTCGATTCAATTTCTACATCAAGATATGAGAGAGGTTACGGGCTTTGAGAAAGCCTTCCAGGCAGCAGTTATTTGCTGTGATTCCTTGAATTACTTAAAAAACGAAAATGACGTCAAAAAAACCTTTAAAAACATGTTTCAGCTTTTAGAGGAAGATGGGGTTTTACTTTTTGATGTTCATACGCCTTATAAAATGGAAGAGGTATTCCCAGGTTCGACTTATGCAGAGCAGGATGAAGAGATCAGCTATATTTGGCAGAGTGATAAAGGGGATGACATGTATTCGGTCATACATGATTTAAGCTTTTTTGTAAAAGACGGAGACATGTATCAGCGTTATGATGAGACACATGAACAGCGCACATTTCCATTTGAAACATATGCAGCGTTCCTTGAGTCCGCTGGCTTTGAACAAATAGAGGTGACTGCTGATTTTACAAATGAAGCCCCCGGTGAATTCGCCGAAAGATATTTCATCTCAGCTAAGAAACCAAAAACCATCGTTTAATAGAACGATGGTTTTTTAAAACCCTTTTTTCGCTTGTTGCAAAGATGATTAATTTCTGCGATCATCAGTGAACACACTTGGCGGATATTGATGCGCAACTGCTTCTAGATCTTCATCGAATTTTTCATGAGTGTTTTGAAAGAGACGGTGAAACATATCTTGCACACCTGCTTCAAGTGCTTTAATGCCTTCACCAGTGACGCCGCCTTTCACACATACTTTGTCTTGCAGTGTCGGAAGGGTATAGACTCTTTTTTCAATCAAACGGCCAAGACCAACAAGCATATCCTCTGATAAGGTGGTGGCTTCTTCTTTGGAAATATCCGTTTCTTCTACGGCCGCTTCAATCATTTTCTGAACGAGAAAACTGATAAAAGCAGGTCCGCAGCTGACAATATCGGAAGCCGCTCTTGTAATTGAATGATGGATCTCAATTGGTGTTGAAATGCACGAAGCTAACTGTCTTAATGCTGTTTTTGTCGCGGCATTGCATGATGAACCAAAAGTTAAAAGTGATGCGCCTGATAAAGCGCGGTTTGTAATGCTTGGAATCAACCTGGCTGTTTGACAAGGAACGATATCCTGAAGCTGTTCAGGATGAACCGGACTTGTAATGATGACAATGGTTTGCTGCTCCGTTAAAAGAGGGCTCAGCTCTTTTAAAAGTGGATAAATATCAAGTGGTTTGACACAAACAAAAATGAAATCTTTATTCGTGACAGCCCCTGAAAGCTGTTTCGTTACTTCAAGCTCTGGATGGTTCTTTTTTATATTGAACGCTTTTTCAATGGTTCGGTTTGTAATGGTAATCGATGAGGGATTGACTGCCTTTGATTCAATAAATGCCTCAGTAAGTATGGTACCCATGTTTCCTGTACCGATTAACCCTATATTCAAACGTTCTCCCTCCTTAGACGCATAGGATCTGTTATCTTCTAAACAGTATGTTGAGCAGTAGAAAAATATGATTGAAAGAAGCGTGAGTAAGTGAAACGACTCATTTCATTAAAAAAATACAGTCTTTATATCGCCGCTGGACTCATAGTCGTGATCATCTTCAGTTTCTTCTTTTTCACTGGAAAAGGAGAGGGCAGCAGAGAGCCAAGTGTATTGAAGGAAAATAAAGACATACAAGTCACATTCGAAGACAAACAAGAAAAGACAGAAAAAGAGCCATCGACGATTTTTGTAGAGGTCAAAGGAGCTGTAAGGAAGCCAGGTGTTTATACGTTTCAATCTGATGCTCGGGTAGAGGAAGCGATTCAAAGGGCAGGAGGCTTTACCAGCAAAGCAGACTCGATTGAAATCAACCAAGCAGCTAAATTAGAGGATAGTATGATGATTTATGTTCGGAAGCAGGGGGAAGCGGAAAGAGAAACGCAAACAGTATCAGCTGACGCATCAACGGGCGTTGAAAAGAGTGAGGGTGTGAATGTCAATCAGGCCGATGCAGCCGAATTGCAAACCATTAACGGCATAGGACCAGCTAAAGCAGAAGCCATCATTTCGTATAGAGAGGAACACGGAGAATTTCAACAAATTGAAGACTTGCGGAACATTTCAGGTTTTGGGGAGAAGACGATTGAACGGCTGAAAAGTCAATTGACCGTGAAGTAGAATTGACGGTAGAGAAGAAAGGCATGTACACTTAATATCAACCATCATTCTGGAGGGATCAGCTCGTGGAAAGAATTTCATGGAATCAATATTTTATGGCACAAAGCCATTTGCTTGCTTTACGAAGCACCTGTGAGCGGTTAGCTGTTGGGGCGACCATCGTAAGGGACAAGCGCATCATTGCAGGGGGGTATAATGGCTCCATTGCCGGTGATGTTCATTGTGCGGATGTAGGGTGCTATGTCATTGATCATCACTGTGTTCGCACCATCCATGCGGAAATGAATGCTATTTTACAATGTGCCAAATTTGGTGCACCTACAGCTGATGCTGAAATATATGTCACACATTTTCCTTGTTTACAGTGCTGTAAAGCCATCATTCAAGCGGGCATACGAACAGTGTACTATGCAAAGGATTATAAAAATCATCCATATGCGATTGATTTATTCGAGCAGGCGGGTGTTCAAACAGAGCAAGTTGAATTAGATGAAATGATCATCGACTTAAAAAATCAAGAAAAATTGGCCTTTGTTGCAGATTTAATTGGGAAGCTGAGTAAATCAGGACTTAGCGAAACAGAAATTCGCGATATGCATGAGAAGGCGAATCAATTATTTACTTCCTATGTTTAAATATTTGCCGTTTGGGGCAATTTCAGCAGCTGTTGGAATTGCTCTGGCTGCATATCATCTTCATATGTATTTCCTTCTCTTTCTTCTCATCATATTACTTCTCAGCCTACTGAAAAAAATGCCTCAGCTCTTTTTAATGGTCAGCCTATGCGGTGCTGTCTATATACTCATTTTTATGATTCATGAGTCTCTTGAAACGGATCAACCCGTACTAGAAAAATTCCTATCTGGTTCCGTTGTGATTGAAAGTATTCCGAAAACAGATGGCAATCGTTTTTCAGCGACTGTTTCAACAGACCATGAACAACTAGCCACTTTTTATACAATTCAAACAGAGAGTGAAAAAGAGGCATTAAAAGGGGTAGAACCTGGTATGAGCTGTCACATGACAGGTGATGTTCGTCCAGCAAAGCACGCAACCATTCCTAACGGGTTTCAATATGATCAATTTTTAAAATCAAAAGGCATTGACGCCATTTTTCTGCCACAGTCGATCAAAAACTGTACAAAAACAGACAGTTCTTCCTATTATCTTCAAGTGATAAGGCAAAAGGGGTTGAAATTTTTAGAAGATCATGTGCCTAAACACTCTGTTGGCATTGTACAGGCACTTATTTTTGGCGATCGTGAGTTGATAGACCCTGACACATTAAGAGATTATCAAATGCTTGGCATTATTCATTTACTAGCGATCTCAGGATTGCATGTACAAACGCTTCTTGCATGTTTATTTTGGTGTCTCCTTCGTGCGGGCGTGACAAGAGAGACAGCACGTATTCTTCTATTATGCTTTCTTCCTATTTATGCTTGTTTGACAGGTGCTGCACCATCTGTTTTAAGAGCTTGCCTCATGGCAGGAATCTATTTAGTGATGACAAGTCTGCCAAAAGAAATGAAACAGCCTTCTGCTGTGGTATTAAGTGCAACGTTTTTACTCTTATTAGCAATTCATCCTCTTTATTTATTTGATATCGGATTTCAGCTTTCATTCGCGGTCACGTTTTTTATTTTGTTATCGACTAGGATTTTATCAAAAGCAAAAAGTTCAGTCATGCAATTATTCCTGATTTCCTTTATTGCACAGCTTGCTTCACTTCCTGTTCTTTTATATCATTTTCACCAATTCTCTTTACTGAGCGTACCTTTGAACATGATATTTGTTCCTTTATATACGACGGTCGTTATGCCGCTATCCTTACTCTTTTTTATTCTCACTACCATTTATCTTCCGCTTGGACAAACATTGTTTCAGCTGCTTGATTCGGTGATTCAGCTTAGTCATCAATTATCAGCCTATATGGCTGTTTTTGATGAATTCAACTTGATTTTTATGAAGTCTGCTTGGTGGCATATCCTTCTTGAGGTGAGCGCGTTAATTGTTCTGTTATTTGTGATGGAGTGCAAAACTTCTGTGAAATCCTATGCACTGCCGATCCTTTTTCTTATTGGTGTCTTGAGTGCACACTATTTCACCCCGAATTTTTTCGAAAAAGGGGAAGTGACGATGCTGGATGTAGGACAGGGGGATAGTTTGTTTATTCAGCTGCCCTATCGAAAGGGGCACCTGCTTGTGGATACAGGAGGCAGACTTTCTTTTGAAGAAGAATCGTGGAAAAAAAGGCGTAAAGTGTCTTCGATCGGTGATCAAACGCTGATCCCATTTCTGCATTCTAAAGGTATAGCAAAACTTGATGTTCTTATTCTTACACATGCGGATCAAGACCATATGGGAGAAGCAGCTCGTTTAATCAAACGAAATAAAGTAAAGCGGCTGGCTATTCCGAAAGGCTTTGCACGGAGTCCAGAGGATGCGGAGCTGTTAAAAGAAGCAGCTGATCAAGGGATCATGATTGATGAATTAGAGAGAGGAGATCAGCTTCAGATTGGAGAGCAAATATTTGAAGTTCTTCATCCATCGCGTGATCGGGTAACAACTAAGAATAATGATTCACTCGTTTTGACATTTACTCTAGGCGGGAAGCGGTTTATGCTCACTGGAGATCTTGAACAAGAAGGGGAGCGAGACATTATAGAAGCCTTTCCTCATCTGCGGGCAGATATCTTAAAGGTTGGACATCACGGGAGTAAAGGGTCAACAAGCGAAGAATGGCTTCAACATCTCAAGCCCTCACATGCACTCATTTCAGCAGGTGAACGCAATCGTTATCAGCATCCACATCAGGAAGTTTTGAAGAAATTAAAGGACCAGCAAATGAAAGTGTATCGTACAGATACCGACGGAAGCGTGACGTATGAATTTCTCGATGAGGAAGGAACGTTTTACACACACCCTCCATATGATATCTTACAAACTCAATAAAAAAACTGCCAAAACGGCAGTCATGTAACCTTCATGAAGTTAAGATCCAACGAGGTGTATAATGGTTGCCAAAATAAACATTGAGGCGAAAAATCCGAATGTGACGATAAAACCAACGGCTGAGTCGGTCACATCATTCCGCTTGCTTTGAACATTTTTTTCAAATTCATTCATTTTCATCCCTCCTGGCTAATTTTAGTATACTTGAACTCATTTGGAATTGCTAGAAGGTAAAGTAACCGTTTTCCATTTTATGATCATTTTATGAATATCGTCTGACAGCAGGCTGACCCGGGAGCTTGCGCCGGACGTTTACTATAAATGAGGAGGCGGCACTTTCAGCTTCCTCTTTACTAATGTCTTCACACACTTTAGGATAGAGGAGGAAGTGAAAGAGAGGGATTCAATTGATGGTCTTTGATGTATGGAACAATTTAAAACGAGGGGATATCCATCCCGTTTATTGCTTATATGGGAAAGAAACATATTTACTGCAAGAAACCGCTGCTAAATTGAGACAAGCTGTAGTAGACGAAGAAACGAAGGATTTTAATTACTCCGTCTTCGATATGGAAGAAGTGCCGCTTGAACAGGCTGTAACGGATGCAGAAACATTTCCGTTTATGGGAGAAAGACGTCTCGTCGTGATCAAGAATCCTTATTTTCTTACAGCTGAAAAGAAAAAGGAAAAGATTGAGCATGAGCTTTCTGTATTAGAAGCTTATTTAGAAAAGCCAGCGCCCTATACCATTCTCGTGTTATTGGCACCATATGAAAAGCTGGATGAGCGTAAAAAAATCACCAAATTGCTAAAAAAGAAAGCTGCTGTCGTTGAGGCGAAAGAGTTAAACCCAAAAGAAACAACTGATTTCACCATCACACTGGTGAAGACAGAAGGAAAGGCGATTACATCTGAAGCGGCTGAGCAGCTTGTGATGCTATGCGGCGGGAGTCTCTCCTCTCTATTCCAAGAGGTTCGGAAGCTAAGTACATATATTGGAGAGCGGGAGGAAATTGAGTTAGCGGATGTCAATCAGCTCGTTGCAAGAAGCTTAGAGCAAAATATTTTCGAGCTGATTAATCAAATTGTAAACAGACGCCGCTCTGAGGCCATGCAGATGTTTTATGACCTGCTGAAGCAAAATGAGGAACCCATTAAAATATTAGCACTCATTTCAACTCAATTTCGATTGATTTTGCAGACGAAGTACTTCGCTCAGCAAGGCTATGGACAAAAACAAATTGCTTCAAATCTAAAAGTCCATCCATTCCGGGTCAAACTTGCGATGGATCAGGCAAGACTGTTTTCAGAAGAAGAGCTCAAGCAGATCGTCAAAGAGCTTTCAACGATTGATTACGAAATGAAAACGGGTAAAAAGGACAAGCAGCTGCTGTTAGAATTGTTCCTGCTTCGTTTGTTAGGCGCTTGAATATAAAAAAACGACCTTCTAAAAAGAGGGTCGTTTTTGTTTAGATGTATAATTGCCAGTCTGTCCTTAAGGCTGTGCCGGTCAGGACGGACGTACAGTTAAACAGGTGCCTCATCACTGAGGCGTTGCAAGCATTATGCAGAAAGTCCGTTTACTTGTTTAGCAAGTCTTGATTTGTAACGCGCAGCTGCGTTTTTGTGTACAAGACCAGTTTTAACGGCTTTGTCAATGCGTTTTGCAGCAGAAGCAAGAGCAGCTTTTGCTTGCTCAGCATCGTTGTTAGCTACAGAAACTTCAACTTGTTTAATCGCAGTACGCATCGCAGACTTGATTGTTACGTTATGTGCACGGCGTTCGTTATTCGTTTTTGTACGTTTGATCGCTGATTTAATATTTGGCATGTGTTTCACCTCCTAAGATACAACCTAAACACAATTGTCTTAAGGTTAAATCTTCACAATAGAACAAATTGTATTCTATCAAACACACCTTTAGAATGCAATATAAATGTAAAGTATTTTTCATTGATGACGTGCTGGAATGTTTCTTTCAAGAGATGGAAAGACTACTGTTAATTACTTGGTGGAAGGAGTCTTTTTATGGAGAAACAGAAACTCGATTTAAGCGTTTATCAAATCCGGACAGACCTCGCTGTTGAAACAAAAGAGATACTAGAACAAGAGAACGATCCGAATGTCGTCAAAAAGGACGGGATCCAAGGGATTGTCGAAAAGGAAAAAGAAGAGCAAGGCATCCGCATACGTACTGTGGAAATCACGAAAGAAGGGGAGGAGCTGACCGGCAAAAAGGCAGGGACATACTTGACGTTTGAGGCACAAGGCATTCGGGAGAAAGACTCTGAGATGCAAGAAAAAGTCGTTGAAGTCTTTGCCCATCATTTTGCTCAGTTTTTAAAAGACCGAGGCATTCAGGCTGATGCGAGCTGCCTTGTAGTAGGGCTGGGAAACTGGAATGTTACGCCAGATGCACTAGGTCCTCTCACAGTTGAAAACCTGCTTGTGACCCGCCATCTCTTTGAATTACAGCCGGAAAATGTTCAGGAAGGCTATCGCCCGGTTTCCTCTTTGTCTCCAGGGGTGATGGGACTGACCGGTATTGAAACAAGTGACATTATCCAAGGCGTGATCGAGCGGTCTAAGCCTGATTTTGTCATTGCGGTCGATGCCCTTGCTGCTCGAGCGGTAGAACGAGTGAATACAACCATTCAAATTTCTGATACAGGTATCCATCCCGGCTCTGGTGTAGGGAATAAGCGAAAAGAATTAAGCAAAGAAACATTGGGCATTCCAGTGATTGCGATTGGCGTTCCGACAGTGGTGGATGCAGTAACGATTGCTAGTGACACAATTGATTATGTCTTAAAGCATTTTGGTAGAGAACTAAAAGATGATAGACCATCCCGCTCTCTTGTGCCGGCTGGTTTGACATTCGGGAAGAAAAAAGTACTTAACGAAGAAGACTTGCCAGATGAAGAAACGCGTCAGTCATTCTTAGGCATCGTAGGAACCCTTCCTGAAGAAGAAAAAAGGCAGCTGATCCACGAAGTGCTTGCGCCCCTGGGGCAAAATTTAATGGTCACTCCTAAGGAAGTCGATACATTCATTGATGATATGGCAAACGTACTTGCCAACGGATTAAACACAGCGCTTCATCAAAAAATCACTCAAGATAATATGGGTTCATATAATCATTAATCGGTTCTACTTTCTCTAGCTCGCTCATAGTGTAATTACTAGAAAGCGTGCTGGAGGGAGTAAATCATGAAAAAAAGACCCCGCCGTCCTCGACAGTTGGTCGTTGCGATTAATGGAACGAAAGTAGTAAAAAGCATCTTCTTATTTATTGCCTCTCTTGTTGTGGTGTTTGTGATGTCAGGGGCTTTGACCTCTTTAAAACCCGAGCTGAGGCCGCAAGCCTCGTTATATGGTGTAGCAGATGAGCTCTCTGGCGCATTTTTTGCCACATTAATGGGCATGGAAAACCAATATTTCGCCTCAGCAGTTCCAGAAGCTCAAAAAGGATTTCATTTCTCTGGGCTGTCACTGAAGCTTGCAACCAGTATTAATTTAGAAGACCCGCGCAGTTTCCTAGGAAGAGAGCTCCCAGGCTTTGAACATTTTGATACAAAAATCATCTTAGCGGGTGAAGGAACAGACTATACCAATATGCCGATGGAATCGCCGCCGCCTAGTGAAGTGATCCAAGATGAAAAAGAAGCAAATTTGGCTGAGCTGGACAAGCTCGATGATGATGCGCCGAAAAAGCCTGCCAAAGAACCGGACCGGTCAACAGGAAAACGAAAAGCTGTGTACATTTATCACACACATAATACGGAATCATATTTACCATTTTTAAAAGGAGAAACGAATCCAAATAATGCACGGCACTCAAAAGTGAATGTCACCCTTGTTGGCGACATGTTTGGAAAGGCGCTTGATCAGCAAGGAATCGGCAATACAGTCGACAAAACGGAAATTGAAAAAAGACTGGTGAAAAAAGGATTAAAATATCCGCAGTCTTATAATGAATCAAGATTGGTCGTGAAAGAAGCCTTAGCGAAAAATGATGACCTCGATTATTTAATTGATATTCACCGGGACTCAAGAAGAAAGAAAGATACGACTGTCGAAATCAAAGGGAAGAAATATGCGAGAATTGCGTTTGTTGTTGGGAAGAAGAATCAAAGCTATGAGAAAAACTTAAAGCTTGCGACAGAGTTCCATCATTTGATGGAGAAAAAATATAAAGGTCTTAGTGTCGGTGTGTTTGCCAAAGGAGAAATTGGCGATAATGGAATCTATAATCAAGATTTATCCGACAAAGCCCTTCTTTTAGAATTTGGTGGAGTAGATAATAATATGGAAGAATTAAGAAATGCATCCAATGCGGCAGCTGATGTATTCAGCGACATTTTCTGGGACGCGGAAAAGGTGGACGGCAAAGTAAAGGATGAGAAAAAACGCTCTTAAGGTGGTGACGGGCATGGGCTCATTTATTGGAAAAACCATTATTTTAGGATTGGTCTTGCTGTTTGGTGTCTTTTTAGGAATGCAGCAAGCGAATAATGGCATGCTGCAAATGAAGGGCTACCATGATCCGCAATTAAAAGGAGCTTTCTCCATTCAAATGAACGACAATGAAGAGAAGGAAGCTTCTATCTTAGGAACGGCTGTTACAGAAAAGGATCTTGCCGAAAAACAAAAACAGCTGGAGGAAATAGAGGGCTTTAATGCCTTTTCCAAGGCAGGAAAAGCCCTGTCTGATGGCATGACACATGCAGCCCGTTCTCTTTATAATTGGGTGAATGGGAAATAAACGAATTTCATGAGATATCACCCTTTTGATCAAAGCCGCTGACCGATAAGCGGCTTTTCTTGATTTCGATTGAATCTTTACAGCCCTATTGATATAATCTAACCTAGCGCAACCCGCGTTTTATAGTAGGAGTGATAGATTGTGACAGATAAAGAAAAACGATTAGAGCGGCAATCAAGAATTCGAAATTTCTCCATTATCGCCCATATTGACCATGGGAAATCCACATTGGCAGACCGTATTTTGGAAAAAACATCGGCGATTACTCAACGGGAAATGAAAGAACAATTGCTTGATTCCATGGATTTAGAGCGTGAACGCGGCATAACGATTAAATTAAACTCTGTCCAGCTGAAGTATAAGGCGAAGGATGGGGAAGAATATATCATGCACCTGATTGATACTCCAGGGCATGTCGACTTCACCTATGAGGTATCTCGAAGCCTAGCTGCCTGTGAGGGTGCGATTCTTGTAGTAGATGCAGCACAAGGAATTGAAGCACAGACACTTGCGAACGTTTATTTAGCTCTTGATAACAACTTAGAAATTCTTCCGATTATCAACAAAATTGATCTGCCAAGTGCAGAGCCTGAGCGTGTAAGAGAAGAAATTGAAGATGTCATCGGGTTGGATGCGTCTGAAGCTGTTCTCACCTCTGCTAAGGCGGGTATTGGAATCGAGGATATTTTAGAACAAATCGTTGAAAAGGTGCCGGCTCCCGCTGGAGATCCAGAAGCACCACTTCAAGCCCTTATTTTTGATTCTCTTTACGATGCGTATCGCGGCGTTATTGCGTACATACGAATTGTCGAAGGAACCGTCAGACCTGGTCAGAAAATTAAAATGATGGCGACGGGGAAAGAATTTGAAGTACTTGAAGTTGGCGTTTTCACACCAAAAGCCATGCCAACAGACGAACTCACCGTTGGAGATGTTGGCTACTTAACCGCTGCGATTAAAAATGTCGGTGATACACGTGTAGGGGATACGATCACAAGCGCGGAAAACCCTGCGAAAGAAGCACTTCCAGGATACAGAAAGCTAAACCCAATGGTATACTGCGGACTTTATCCAATTGATACTGCGAAATACAACGACTTACGTGAAGCGTTAGAAAAGCTTGAATTAAATGATTCTTCACTTCAATATGAGGCAGAGACATCCCAAGCACTTGGCTTCGGTTTCCGCTGCGGCTTCCTTGGAATGCTTCATATGGAAATCATCCAAGAACGGATTGAACGTGAATTTAAAATTGATCTGATTACGACAGCGCCAAGTGTTATTTATGATGTATATATGACAGATGGAGAAAAAATCGTCGTAGATAACCCATCCAATCTGCCTGATCCGCAAAAGATTGAGCGAATTGAAGAACCGTATGTAAAAGCAACAATGATGGTGCCGAATGACTATGTAGGCTCTGTGATGGAGCTTTGCCAAGGAAAGCGCGGGAATTTCATTGATATGCAGTATCTTGATGCGAACCGGGTGAGCATTGTGTACGAAATTCCTTTGGCAGAGATCGTATACGAATTCTTTGATCAGCTAAAGTCCAACACAAAAGGCTATGCGTCCTTTGATTATGAGCTGATTGGCTATCGTCCTTCGACGCTGGTGAAGATGGATATCATGCTGAATGGAGAAAAAATCGATGCCCTTTCCTTTATTGTTCACCGCGATTATGCATATGAACGAGGCAAGATCATCGTAGAAAAGCTAAAAGAATTGATTCCACGCCAGCACTTTGAAGTGCCGGTTCAAGCAGCAATCGGTCAAAAAATCGTTGCACGTTCCACCATTAAAGCGATGCGTAAAAACGTACTTGCTAAATGTTATGGTGGAGACATTTCCCGGAAAAGAAAGCTTCTTGAGAAGCAAAAAGAAGGGAAAAAGCGCATGAAGCAAGTGGGCTCTGTTGAAGTCCCACAAGAAGCATTTATGGCTGTGCTGAAGATGGACGACAGCACACCAAAAAAATAACATCCTCAAGGCTACCTGCTTTACAATGTCTGCCTTGACGTTTATAGTCGATAACAAACAAAGACGCCGCAGCGACAAACTGCGGCTCTTTACCTGTAAAGAAGGTGTCATCAAATGAAAGCAGCATACATTCACATTCCATTTTGTGAGCATATTTGCCACTATTGTGATTTCAATAAATTTTTCATCAAAACGCAGCCAGTCGACGAATACTTAGCGGCTCTTGAGAAAGAGATGCAGCACACGATAGAGCAAAAAGGCGAGCAGGAACTAAAGACAATTTTTATTGGCGGGGGAACCCCGACATCACTGACTGTCAGTCAGCTAGACAAGCTCATGAACAGCATTCACAGCGTATTAAAGCCGACAAAAAATCTGATTGAATTTGCAGTAGAAGCAAACCCAGATGAATTATCACTTGAGAAGTTGCATGTGCTTAAAGCAGCCGGCGTGAATCGGCTGAGCTTTGGCGTTCAAACTTTTGAAGACGATTTGCTCAAGAAAATTGGACGAGTTCATCAAAAGAAGGATGTCCTTACATCCTTTGAGCGAGCTAGAGCGGTTGGATTTGACAATATTAGCCTCGATCTCATGTTTGGCTTGCCGCATCAAGAAAAGCATCATGTGATGAATTCACTTGAGACGGCTTTCTCGCTGGGGGCAGAGCATTATTCGGTTTACTCACTCATCGTCGAGCCGAAAACCGTTTTTTACAACTTAATGCAAAAAGGAAAACTTCATTTACCGCCGCAAGAACGTGAGGCTGAAATGTATGAGCTTGTGATGGATGAAATGGAGCGCCATGGGTTAAAGCAATACGAAATTAGCAATTACGCCAAACCTGGCTTTGAAAGCCAGCATAACCTGACCTATTGGAGCAATGAAGATTACTTCGGTTTTGGTGCAGGCGCACACGGGTATGTAGATGGCATCCGAAATGTGAACGCAGGGCCGGTGAAACATTATTTGGAGCTGATTGACCAAACAGGGTTCCCGTATAAGGAAACACATCAGGTCACAAAAGCAGAGCAAATAGAAGAAGAAATGTTTTTAGGTCTTCGAAAAATCGAAGGGGTGAAAAGCGCTGATTTCCAAGCAAAATTTGGTGCTGAACCAGAAGCGCTTTTTTCCACTGTTCTTGAAGATTTAGAAGAAAAAGGCCTCATTGTAAAAGATGACAAGGGGATACGTTTAACAAGAAAAGGAAAATTGTTAGGCAATGAAGTATTTCAAGCGTTTCTCGGTGAGTTATAATTGACATTTTAATTTGAGTTTGGTAATTTTGTTTATACAATTAGCACTCGTTGAAAGAGAGTGCTAACAGGGGTGATGATGATGTTAACAAATCGTCAGCTTTTGATTCTGCAAGTCATCATTAATGACTTTATTCGTTCGGCGCAGCCAGTTGGATCAAGGACTCTTTCTAAAAAAGAAGACATTACATTCAGCTCTGCGACGATTAGAAACGAAATGGCTGATTTGGAGGAACTTGGTTTTATTGAAAAGACCCATTCTTCATCAGGAAGAATTCCTTCCGAAAAAGGATATCGTTATTATGTAGATCATTTGCTCTCTCCGCGAAAACTGTCGTCTAAAGAGCTTGTGCTCATCCAGTCGGCCTTTCAGGAGAAAATTTTTGAGCTGGAAAAGACAGTTCAAAAATCGGCGGAAATTTTATCAGATCTCACAAACTATACATCGATTGTGCTTGGTCCAAAGCTAAGTGAAAATCGATTAAAGCAAATTCAGCTTGTCCCTGTTCAGCCAAACAAAGCAGTGGCGATCATGATTACAGACAGCGGACATGTTGAAAACAAAACCATTACCTTCTCTGAGCATCTCGATGTCTCCGATATTGAGAAGCTGATGAATATTTTAAACAGCCGCCTAGCCGGAGTCCCGATGGATCAGCTGAAGGACAGAATGTATAAAGAAGTTGTGATGCTTCTTCGTACGCATTTAAAAGATTATGATCATATTTTAGATGCGCTCGGCAATACATTTACATCGACTCAAAATGAATCAAAACTTTTCTTTGGCGGGAAGATTAATATGTTGAATCAGCCGGAGTTTCATGACATTGACCGCATCCGTTCACTCATGATGCTTATTGAGCAAAAGAATGATGTCATGCAGCTGTTTCATCCAAATCAGCAAGGAATCACCATTAAAATCGGTTCAGAAAACAATTTGGAAGCGATGGAGAACTGCAGCTTAATCACAGCTACTTATTCGATTGATCAAAAATCACTCGGCTCCATTGCCGTCATTGGTCCAACCCGTATGGATTATGGCAGGGTTGTCAGTCTCTTGCATCATGTATCAAAAGACTTGTCAAACGCACTTTCCAATTTGTATGATGAGTAGGGTGATATAAGATAGGGGCACAGCCCCTTCGATTTTTGAATCTTTTGAGGGAGGTGAACACAATGTCAGAAGAAAAACAGACACCTGAGCAAGAAGCAGAGGTTGAAGCACAAGAAGAAGCAGTTCAAGCAGATACTGAGGAAGTAACACATGATGAACAGTCTGCCTTCCAAGAAAAAATCGATGAATTGCAGCAGCTTCTAGATGAAAAAGAAAACAAAATTCTGCGTGTTCAAGCAGATTTTGAAAACTATAAACGCCGTGCTCGAACTGAAGTGGAGACCGTGCAAAAATATCGTTCTCAACATGTTGTCAGTGATCTTCTCCCAGCTCTTGATAACTTTGAAAGAGCGCTTGGAATTGATCCAGACAATGAGCAGACGAAAAGTTTGTTAGAAGGAATGCAAATGGTTTACCGCCAGCTGGTAGAAGCATTGAAAAATGAAGGCGTTGAACCAATTGAAGCTGTCGGCAAAGAGTTCGATCCAAACCTTCATCAAGCCGTCATGCAAGTTGAAGACGAAAACTACGATTCAAATATCGTTGTAGAAGAATTGCAAAAGGGCTATAAACTCAAAGACCGAGTTATTCGTCCATCAATGGTAAAAGTAAATCAATAACTACATAATGGGAGGTCATCGAATATGAGTAAAATCATTGGGATTGACTTAGGAACAACAAACTCATGTGTTGCAGTACTTGAAGGCGGCGAGCCAAAAGTCATTGCTAACGCTGAAGGAGCACGTACAACACCATCTGTTGTCGCTTTTAAAAACGGAGAGCGCCAAGTGGGTGAAGTAGCAAAACGTCAATCAATTACAAACCCGAACACGATCATGTCTGTTAAAAGACATATGGGTACTGATTATAAAGTAGAAGTTGAAGGCAAGAACTATACACCGCAGGAAATCTCTGCGATTATTCTTCAGCACCTTAAATCTTACGCTGAAGGCTATCTTGGCGAAGAAGTAACAAAAGCTGTTATCACAGTTCCTGCTTACTTCAACGATGCAGAACGTCAAGCAACGAAAGATGCTGGTAAAATTGCTGGTCTTGAAGTAGAACGTATCATCAACGAACCAACAGCAGCTGCACTTGCGTATGGTTTAGATAAAACAGAAGAAGATCAAACGATTCTTGTATACGACCTTGGCGGCGGTACATTTGACGTATCGATCCTTGAGCTTGGAGACGGCGTCTTTGAAGTGCGCTCAACTGCTGGGGACAACCGTCTAGGTGGAGACGATTTTGACCAAGTCATCATTGATCACCTAGTGGCTGAATTCAAAAAAGAAAATGGCATTGATCTTTCTAAAGATAAAATGGCGCTTCAGCGTTTAAAAGATGCTGCTGAAAAAGCGAAAAAAGATCTTTCTGGTGTATCTTCTACACAAATCTCACTGCCATTTATCACAGCTGGAGAAGCAGGACCTCTTCACCTTGAATTAACGTTAACACGTGCTAAATTCGAAGAGCTTTCTGCAGATCTTGTAGAGCGTACAATGACACCTGTACGTCAAGCACTGAAAGATGCTGGTTTATCTGCTAGCGAGATTGATAAAGTCATCCTTGTTGGTGGATCAACTCGTATTCCTGCAGTACAAGAAGCAATCAAAAAAGAAACAGGCAAAGAGCCTCATAAAGGTGTAAACCCTGATGAAGTAGTTGCACTTGGTGCAGCGATCCAAGGTGGAGTGATCACAGGGGATGTCAAAGACGTTGTTCTTCTTGACGTAACACCACTTTCTTTAGGAATTGAAACAATGGGCGGCGTATTCACGAAGCTGATTGAACGCAATACAACAATTCCAACAAGTAAATCTCAAGTATTCTCAACAGCTGCTGACAACCAAACAGCTGTAGATATCCATGTCCTGCAAGGTGAGCGCCCAATGGCTGCAGATAACAAAACATTAGGCCGCTTCCAATTGACTGATATCCCGCCAGCACCACGCGGCGTACCGCAAATCGAAGTATCTTTTGATATCGATAAAAACGGTATTGTCAACGTACGTGCGAAAGATATGGGTACAGGCAAAGAGCAAAACATCACAATCAAATCTTCTTCAGGTCTTTCTGATGATGAGATCGAAAAAATGGTCAAAGAAGCAGAAGAAAATGCTGAAGCAGATGCGAAGAAAAAAGAAGAAATCGAAGTGCGCAACGAAGCAGATCAATTAGTGTTTACAACTGAAAAAACATTAAAAGATCTAGAAGGCAAAATCGATGAAGAGCAAGTGAAAAAAGCAAACGACGCGAAAGATGCGCTAAAAGCTGCGATCGAAAAAGGCGAGTTTGAAGACATCAAAGCGAAAAAAGATGAGCTGCAAACAATCGTTCAAGAATTAACGACAAAGCTCTATGAAGAAGCTGCAAAACAAGCACAAGCTCAGCAAGAAGGCGCTGAAGGTGCTCAAAAAGCAGATGACAATGTAGTGGATGCAGAATACGAAGAAGTAAACGACGATCAAGAGAAAAAATAATCACCTTTACTTTTGAAAAAGACTGCTGAAACGTACTCGTCAGAAAGTCAAAGTCAGGATCTCTTGGCTTTGACTTTTTTTCTTTTCAACGATGAAAGGAATTGAAAAAGGTTAAATCAAAATGATACAATCGTATTTATGTGAGAAAATCGGGAGTGTGAAGAGATGAGTAAGCGTGATTACTATGAAGTGCTTGGCGTAAGTAAGAGCGCCTCAAAGGACGAAATCAAAAAGGCATACCGCAAGCTTTCAAAAAAGTATCACCCTGATATTAATAAAGAAGCTGGCTCAGATGAGAAATTCAAAGAAGTAAAAGAAGCCTATGAAACCCTTTCTGATGATCAAAAACGTTCGCATTATGACCAGTTCGGTCATACCGATCCAAACCAAGGCTTTGGCGGCGGCGGTTTTGGCGGAGGAGGAGACTTTGGCGGCTTCGGCGGCTTTGATGACATCTTCTCTAGTATTTTTGGCGGCGGAGCCAGAAGAAGAGATCCAAATGCACCGCGCCAAGGAGCGGACCTGCAATATACAATGACGCTTTCGTTTGAAGAAGCGGCATTTGGAAAAGAAGCAACCATTGAAATCCCTCGTGAAGAAACTTGTGAAACATGTCATGGATCAGGTGCAAAGCCTGGTACGCAGGCAAAAACCTGTTCACATTGCGGCGGTTCTGGTCAATTAAATGTTGAGCAATCCACTCCGTTTGGTAAAGTGGTCAACCGCAGAGTATGTAACTACTGCAGCGGCACAGGGAAACAAATTGACCATAAATGTTCAACATGCGGCGGATCTGGCAAAGTGCGTAAGCGTAAGAAAATTAACGTGACGATCCCTGCAGGTGTTGATGATGGCCAGCAGCTCAGAGTGTCTGGTCAAGGAGAACCAGGTGTAAATGGAGGCCCTCCAGGCGATCTATTCGTTGTGTTCCATGTGCGTGCGCATGAATTCTTCGAACGTGATGGAGATGACATTTACTGCGAGATGCCGCTCACTTTTGCCCAAGCTGCATTAGGTGACGAAATTGAAGTGCCGACATTACACGGAAAAGTAAAATTAAAAGTTCCTGCTGGCACTCAAACTGGCACGAAGTTTAGACTTAAAGGTAAAGGCGTGAAAAATGTACGCGGCTACGGCCAAGGCGATCAGCATATCGTTGTACGTGTTGTCACACCGACAAATTTAACAGACAATCAAAAAGATATCATTAGAAAATTTGCTGAAGTGAGCGGAAATAAACCAGACGAACAAGAAATGAGCTTTTTCGATAAGGTAAAACGCGCATTTAAAGGCGAGTAAGACGGATAAGGAGTTGGTAGTATTGAAGTGGTCAGAAATTAGCGTCCATACAACAAATGAAGCGGTGGAACCGATCACCAATATTTTGCATGAAGCAGGTGCAAGTGGTGTTGTGATTGAGGACCCGCTTGATTTAGTCAAGGAACGTGAAAATGTATACGGTGAGATCTACCAGCTCGATCCGAATGACTATCCGGATGAAGGTGTCATTGTGAAAGCCTATCTTCCAATGAACAGCTTTTTGATGGAAACGGTAGATGAGATCAAAGAAGCCATCAACAATCTTCTTCTATACGATATTGACCTTGGACGCAATACACTGTCAATTTGTGAAGTAAATGAAGAAGAATGGGCCACCGCCTGGAAGAAATACTATCATCCTGTGAAAATCTCTGAAAAATTCACCATCGTTCCAACGTGGGAAGAATATACACCGGTTCATTCTGATGAACTGATTATTGAAATGGATCCTGGAATGGCATTTGGAACAGGTACGCATCCAACAACCGTCCTTTGCATTCAGGCGCTTGAGCGCTACGTGAAGGAAAACGATACGGTGATTGATGTTGGAACAGGCTCTGGAATTTTAAGTGTGGCAGCAGCGATGCTTGGTGCAAAGGACATTCAAGCCTTTGATCTCGACACCGTTGCGGTAGAAAGTGCGAAGCAAAACATCGAACTAAATGGTGTAAGTGACCAAGTGACGGTCAAACAAAACAATTTGCTTGATGGAATTTCAGGTGAGCGTGATGTGATTGTCGCCAACATTCTGGCAGAAGTGATTTTGCGCTTTACAGATCAAGCCTATGACCTATTGAAGAAAGATGGCTATTTCATTACATCAGGCATCATTGGACAAAAGAAATTACAGGTCAAAACAGCATTAGAAGAAGCAGGTTTTGACATTGTTGAAGTGCTGTCAATGGAAGATTGGGTTAGCATTATAGCGAAAAAATAAAGCGAGTAGGTGTCAGGACACGTATGCAACGATATTTTATCGACCTCACGAAAGAAGAAGTGACGTTAAAGGGAGCCATCGTTATAAAAGGTGAAGATGTACATCATCTTTCCAATGTCATGCGGATGAAAGCAGGGCAGGAAATCCTTTGTTTAACGACAGACGGCTTTGAAGCGCTCAGTAAAATTGATACAATAACAAAGGAAGAAGTGATTTGTCACCTTGAAAGCTGGACAAATCAGAACAGAGAACTTCCGATTAAGGTGACGATTGCAAGCGGTCTTCCAAAAGGAGATAAGCTTGAGCTCATTATCCAAAAAGGGACAGAGCTTGGCGCAAGTGCTTTTATCCCGTTTCAAGCGGCTCGTTCTATTACAAAGCTTGACCAAAAAAAGTCACATAAAAAACGAGAGCGCTGGGAGAAAATTGCGAAAGAAGCAGCCGAGCAGTCCTACCGGAATATCATTCCCCGTGTTTATTCAGTATCAACGTTTAAAGAGCTGACGCAATTAGCTGGTGAATTCGATAAATGTGTCGTTGCATACGAAGAATCATCGAAAGAAGGAGAGCAAAGCCGCTTTCAAACTGTGCTTCAACAGATGAAAGGCGGACAAACCTTGCTAGTGGTTTTTGGCCCTGAAGGCGGTTTGTCAGAAAAGGAGATTGAAGAGCTTGAAACGCTTGGTGCAGTCATTTGCGGGCTTGGACCACGCATTTTAAGAACAGAAACTGCTCCTTTATATGCGCTTTCTGCTATATCTTATCAAACAGAGTTATTAAGAGGTGAATCATGATGGGAACAGTAGCGTTCCATACACTTGGCTGTAAGGTCAACCACTATGAAACAGAGGCGATCTGGCAGCTGTTTAAAGAAGCTGGCTATGAAAGAAAAGAGTATGAATCAAAAGCAGACGTATATGTCATTAATACATGTACGGTCACGAATACAGGCGATAAGAAAAGCCGCCAAGTCATTAGAAGAGCCATTCGCCATAACCCGGATGGTGTCATTTGTGTAACAGGCTGCTATGCGCAAACATCACCAGCAGAAATCATGGCGATTCCTGGTGTTGATATTGTGGTTGGAACACAGGACCGACATAAATTACTAGGCTATATTGAAGAATACCGCAGAGAAAGACAGCCGATCAACGGGGTTGGCAATATCATGAAAGCACGTGTGTTTGAAGAACTTGATGTTCCTGCCTTCACAGACAGAACGCGCGCTTCATTAAAAATCCAAGAAGGCTGTAACAATTTCTGTACATTCTGCATTATTCCTTGGGCGCGCGGCCTTCTTCGTTCTCGTGATCCAGAAGAGGTCATCAATCAAGCGCAGCAGCTTGTTGATGCGGGCTATAAAGAAATTGTGCTTACAGGTATTCACACAGGCGGATACGGAGAAGACTTAAAGGATTATAACTTTGCAAAGCTTTTGAGAGAATTAGATAAACGTGTTATTGGTTTAAAAAGAATCCGTATTTCATCTATTGAAGCAAGTCAAATTACAGATGAAGTGATTGAAGTGCTTGATCAGTCAGATAAAATTGTCAGACACTTACACATCCCGCTTCAATCAGGCTCAAATACTGTGCTGAAAAGAATGCGCCGTAAATATACGATGGAATTCTTTGCAGAGCGTTTAACAAAGCTGAAAAAAGCATTGCCAGGACTTGCTGTCACCTCTGATGTAATCGTGGGATTCCCTGGGGAAACAGAAGAAGAGTTCTTGGAAACGTACAATTTTGTCAAAGACCATCAATTCTCTGAGCTGCACGTATTCCCTTACAGCAAACGTACAGGTACCCCGGCTGCAAGAATGGAAGATCAAGTGGATGAAAATGTGAAAAACGAACGTGTCCACCGTTTGATCGCTCTTTCTGACCAGCTTGCGAAAGAGTATGCATCAGCATACGAAGGCGATGTGCTAGAAATTATTCCGGAAGAATCCTTCAAAGAACAAGAAGGAAACCACAATCTTTATGTTGGTTATACCGATAACTACATGAAAGTTGTTTTTGAAGGGACAGAGGACATGATCGGCCGTCTGGTCAAAGTGAAAATTACGAAAGCGGGCTATCCTTATAACGAAGGACAATTCGTTCGCATCAGCGATGATGTGCAGCCAGACAAAGTGAGAATGACATCATAATAGATAAAAAACCGGCAGCCAAAAGGGCAAGCCGGTTTCTTTTATTTTGACTGATTCGGCATGAGACACAAGATCAATCCGTGAAAAGGGCGAATGAACGGAAAGAAGAGGAGAGAGCTTGCCACATTAAACAGCAGGCTGAAATGCGCAATCTGCTGGGCAGGAGAGCTTGCGAGAAGGGCGACAACCTCTGTGATCAGGGCGAGAAACGGCAGGCATAAAAGAACCCCAAGCACATTAAACACGACGTGTGCATAAGCCGTTTGACGTGCTGCGTAGCCGCCAGATATCGCAGCCATCACAGCCGTAATACATGTCCCAATATTGGATCCCAACACAAAGCTGATACCTTCCTGAAGTGCCACAGTTCCCTCATTCATAAATCCCATTAAAATACCGATACAGACGGAGCTCGAATGAACAATTGCTGTGAAAATGGTACCCGAAAGCAGCGCTGTCCAGTCTGAATGCTGCATCATTTCAAGAAAACGCAATGTCTCAGGCTGGCTTGTCATCATCCCTGCAATTTTTGAAAAGCCTTGTATGCAAAAAAAGATCATCCCGAGCCCAAATAAACTTTTTCCTGCATGTCTAAAAGATGTCCTGCCAAAAAGGATAAATACAAGACCGGCTATGATTAAAACCCACATGAACACGTCCATTTTAATGGCGATAAATTCTGTCGTAAACGTTGAGCCGATATTGGTTCCAAGAATCATTGGGATCGATTTTTTAAAAGAGAGAATGCCAGTACTGACAAAGCCAATGACGATAACCATAAAAGCAGAACTGCTTTGTAGAACCCCTGTAAACACAATGCTGACCAAGAATGCTTTGACCGGGTGATCTGTAAAGAGAAGAAGTGATTTCTCAATACGAGACGACGCAAGTGCCATTAATCCTTTTCTCAGCAAGCCCATTGACCATAAAAAAATGAAAATAAGTGCACAAAAATAAATGATCGCCATCATAGAAAAGTCCTCCTCTTACCAATGAATATATGGACTTGTCTACCTGCTCATGACGAAAATATATTTCCAAATCACTTAGTTGACCTCACACTAGGCTTATATTATAATGTCTAGGTACATGTTTTGCATGTATATCTTTTTTTAATGCAGTCGATTGGTGTATTCGGAGGGAGGGAAAGAGAATGTCAAAAACGGTCGTTAGAAAAAACGAATCGCTTGAAGATGCTCTTCGTCGCTTTAAACGCAGTGTATCCAAAACTGGAACATTGCAAGAAGCAAGAAAGCGTGAATTTTATGAAAAGCCTAGCGTAAAGCGCAAGAAAAAGTCTGAAGCTGCTAGAAAACGTAAATTCTAAAGAGGGTGGATTTTATGAGTCTTCTTGAGCAATTAAATTCTGATATGAAGCTTATGATGAAAAACCGTGAGAAAGACAAGCTTGTTGTCATTCGTATGGTAAAGGCTTCGCTGCAAAATGAAGCAATTAAGCTTAAGAAAGACAGTTTGACCGGCGATGAGGAACTAACCGTCCTTTCCCGCGAGATTAAGCAACGTAAAGACTCCCTCCATGAATTTTCGAAAGCTAATCGCTTAGATTTAGTAGATAAAGTTCAAAAAGAGATTGACATATTAGACGTTTATTTACCTGAACAGCTTTCTGAAGAAGAACTGCAAACGATCGTGAAAGAAACGATTACTGAAACAGGTGCTTCCTCGAAGGCTGATATGGGTAAAGTCATGAGCGCTATTATGCCAAAAGTAAAAGGTAAAGCTGATGGAGCTGTCATTAACAGACTTGTCAGCGAGCAGCTGTCTCAATAAAAAAGTATCCTTCTATTGTTAGAAGGGTACTTTTTTTATGCCCTCGTGATTCTGTCATATAAAAATGAAACCTATGATACATTTGTAACGTATGTAAAGGAACAGTAAAATGGAAGAAAGAGAGGAGGGATCACCAAATAGATGAAAAAAATAAAAATTTCTATTGCTCTCTTCAGTTGTTTTATAATATGCTTGTTATTAGGGGTTCAATTGACCGCGAAATCAGCAGATCAGAAAGTACATGTTATCCCAATTGAAGATACAGTAGAAAAAGGACTTTCTAAATTCATTGAACGATCGTTTGAGCAGGCAAAATCCGAACGGGCAAAGCATATTATTCTCGACATCAATACACCAGGTGGTGCAGTCGATGCAGCGCTTGAGATCGCAGATACGATTCGTGCTTCTGATATCCCAGTGACAGCGTTTGTCAATCATAGAGCGCTTTCAGCCGGGGCCTTCATCGCGCTAAATGCCGATCAAATTTATATGACCCCGAATGGAAAGATGGGGGCTGCTGCGATCATTGATGGAGAAGGCAATGCTGCCGATCAAAAATCTGAATCTCTATGGCTTGCTGAAATGAGTGATGCTGCCGAAAAGCAGGGGCGTGATCCAAAGTATGCTCTTGCCATGGCGGATATAGATATAGACGCAAAAGAAGCCGGTGCACCAAAAGGAGAATTGCTCACCTTCAACACAGACCGGGCGCTTAAATTCGGTTATGCAGAAGGAGAAGCAAAAAATATGGATGACTTGCTTCAGAAGCTGAAATTAAAAGATGCTTCTGTTCAATACGATGAAGTGAGCTTTGCTGAAAAGGTTGCGCGTTTTCTTACGCACCCAATTGTCATTCCAATCCTTTTATCCATTGCAAGTTTAGGGTTAGTTGTTGAGCTCTATTCTCCTGGCTTTGGGGTCCCGGGCACCATGGGAGTGACAGCGCTTCTTCTATTCTTTTATGGTCATCTCGTGGCAGGTTTTGCAGGATATGAGACGTTGTTCCTGTTTTTAGCAGGGATTGCACTCATCATTCTGGAATTGTTTTTGCCAGGGGGAATCGTAGGTGTCATTGGACTGATCTGTGTCGTTGTCAGCTTATTTTTAGCAGCTGGAAGCTTTACAGAAATGGCGATTTCCATCTTGATTGCCACTGCTGTTTCAATCATAGCAGTTATTTTATTGACAAAGGTGTTGGGGAAACGTATGAAATTCTTTAAAAAGTTCATTTTAACCGATTCAACCAATAAGGAAAGCGGTTATGTCTCAAATGAAACAAGAGAGGATCTTGTTGGACAAATCGCAGTGACAGCCACTGCACTTCGTCCATCTGGTACGATCGTACTCGGAGATGAGCGCATTGATGTGGTGTCAGAAGGTGCATTTATCGATAAAGATGAACAAGTAAAAATTGTGAAAGCGGAAGGCTCACGCATTGTCGTGAGGAAAGTATAGATATACTGATTTTAGAGGAGGAATAAAATGGATCCATCTACTTTACTATTATTTGTGATTATCGCAGCAGGTTTGATTGTTCTATCGATCTTTTTCACCTTTGTACCGGTGATGCTGTGGATTTCTGCCCTAGCGGCTGGCGTAAAAGTGAGCATTTTTACACTTGTAGGAATGAGACTGCGCCGAGTGATTCCAAACCGAGTGGTCAACCCGCTCATCAAAGCACATAAAGCAGGTCTTGATGTGACGATTAACCAGCTGGAGAGCCACTATCTTGCAGGTGGTAACGTGGACAGAGTTGTGAACGCATTAATTGCAGCTCAACGCGCGAATATCGAATTGAACTTTGCCCGCTGTGCAGCCATCGACCTAGCAGGCCGTGATGTACTTGAAGCAGTTCAAATGAGTGTAAATCCTAAAGTCATTGAAACACCATTTATCTCTGGTGTTGCGATGGACGGGATTGAAGTCAAAGCAAAAGCACGTATTACCGTTCGTGCAAACATCGACCGACTTGTCGGTGGTGCAGGGGAAGAAACAATTATTGCCCGTGTAGGTGAAGGGATTGTCTCTACTATCGGTTCATCAGATAATCATAAAAAGGTTCTTGAGAATCCTGATATGATTTCTCAAACGGTTCTTGGTAAAGGATTAGATTCAGGTACTGCGTTTGAAATTCTCTCGATTGATATCGCAGATGTTGATATCGGTAAGAACATCGGGGCAATTCTGCAAACAGACCAAGCAGAAGCAGACAAAAACATTGCACAGGCGAAAGCAGAAGAACGCCGCGCAATGGCTGTTGCACAAGAACAAGAGATGCGTGCGAAAGTTGAAGAAATGCGCGCGAAAGTCGTAGAAGCAGAGGCTGAAGTACCACTTGCAATGGCTGAAGCATTACGTGAAGGCAATATTGGTGTCATGGACTACATGAACATTAAGAATATCGATGCTGATACGGATATGAGAGATTCATTTGGGAAAATGACAAAAGGTCCATCTGATAATGAAAACAAATAAGCATCCTCTCACGCTTTAAGGAGGGAGCCCATTGGACATTCTATTTGAAAATCCGCTACTAATTGCGATTATCATCGGTATCATCTCTGCCGTCTTTGGGAAGATCGGTAAACAAGAGGAGAACGAAGAGCAGAATCAGCAAAAGAAGCCCGCTCCTCAGCGTAAGCAGGTGCCCCAAAAGCAAACAAAGCAAACAAGTCCAGATCCAGTCGTGACTGATCAGCTGGACGATTTCGGCGATGTACATGATCATGGCGGGATGAAGAAAAAAACTTCTCAGTCCTTACAAGATCGCTATACGGCTACACTTGCCGAAATGGAAGAAAGAAAAAACGAGCTGAACAAAGAGTTCCAATCGCTTGAAAGAGAGCTGACAAGGCCAAAGGCTGCATCTGCTGAAATGAGGCCAAAAATCATTGAGAAGCTGAACCAAGATACAATTGTTCAAGGAATGATCCTTGGAGAAGTATTTGGAGAGCCGCGCGCGAAAAAGCCGCACAGAACGATGAAACGGCCATATAAAAGATAAAGAAGAAAGCCCCCTTTTTCATAAAGGGGGCTTTTTTTGCCTGATGACGATTTTTCTTAAGGAAAATCCTTAAAAGGCTATTTTACGGGATTCATTAGCATGATATGAACCCCTGAGGAATAGGATGATACAGAGGCTTTCTCATCAGTCTCACCATCTTTCAGTTTGATCTCATACACATGAGGTGGGAAGGGGTTCTTATTGAATGGGAAAAAGAAAAAATCGACTTAAAGCATGGCTGACAAGAACACTTGAAATCCCTCCAGACGTGATGATGGATCTTCCCCGTATTACGATGGTTGGCAGACTCCACATTTACATAGAGAACCATAAAGGGCTTTTGCTTTTCAGTGATCAAGAGGTAAGGCTGATGCTCAAACAGGGACAATGCATTATTTCAGGGAAAGATTTTGTGATTAAAACGATTTTGCCAGAAGAGATTTTATTGGAAGGGAAAATCGATGAGGTCCGTTATATTGATTCTTAACTGACGGAGGGGAGAAGCGTGAAGAATAAATGGTTCGCCTATTTTATTGGCAGAGTGGAAGTGGAGATCAAAGGAAATGGCATTGAGCGGCTCATTAATGAGTGCACGAGGCAGGGGATCACAATGTTTCAAGTGAGCCGCCGTCAAGACAGCGTGCGCTTATTTATTCGCTTATCAGATGTACATGCCTTCAGAAAGGTACGTAGACATCATGACGTGACATGTTCATTTCATCAAAAAAAGGGCTTTCCATTTCTACTCCTATGGTCAAGGAAGAATATCGGATTTACCCTTGGCATTGTATGCTTTCTAGTGACGATATTGGCGCTTTCAAACATGGTATGGAAAATTGATATTAAAGGAGCCAATCCAGAAACTGAACATCAAATGAGAAAGCATTTAGACGACATCGGGGTGCAAAAAGGACGTTTTCAGTTTCTAATGGGAACACCTGAAAAAATTCAAAAATCCCTGACAACCAATATTCCAAGCATCACATGGGTCGGTGTAGAACTAAACGGCACAACCTTTCAAATGAAAGTTGTGGAAAAAAATGAACCCGAAAAAGAGAAATACACGAGTCCTCAGCATATCGTCGCCAAGAAAAAGGCTGTCATCACGAGAATGTATGTAGAAAAAGGGGAGCCGCTCGCCGCGGTTGATGAACATGTAAAGAAAGGACAGATGCTTGTCTCTGGACTCATTGGCAGCGAAGATCAGCAAAAAACGGTAGGAGCCAAAGCGAAAATCTATGGTGAAACGTGGTATCGTTCTGAAGTTTCTGTCCCTCTTCGAACATCTTTTGACGTCTTTACGGGTAAAATGAAGACAAAGCACAAGCTCTCCGCATTTGGAGGCTCACTGCCATTTTGGGGCTTTTCTTTTAAAAAGGATGATTTTAAGCAGCCAAAAACAGAAACAGAAGTTCATCCGCTTCATTTCTTAAACATGCAGCTCCCATTCTCTTATGAAAAGGAAATTACACGCGAAAGTGAGAAAATAAATCGAGAATACACAAATAAAGAAGCGGTTCAAGCAGGGATTAAAATGGGTAAAAAAGAATTAGAAGAGAAGCTAGGTCAAACAGGAGAGGTGAAAAGTGAAAAAGTTTTGCACGAGACAACAGGGAATGGTAAAGTTAAGTTAATCATCCTTTACCAAGTAATAGAAGATATTGTTCAACCAACACCTATTGTTCAGGGAGACTAGAGAATGACAGAACATTTACTTGAGATTCAACAAAAATTGGATAGCCCAAACGAAGCGATTGCTTTATTTGGCAATCAAGATGCTTATCTGAAACTAATGGAAAACGAGCTGAACGTCTCCGTTATTACGCGTGGAGAAAAAGTGTATGTTTCTGGTGAGGAAGCATCAAGAGATACAGTAAGCCGTTTGATCACATCTCTTTTACTTCTCATCCGTAAAGGAATTGAGATATCTGAACGGGATGTCGTTTATGCCATTAAAATGGCGCAAAAAAACAAGCTGAATTATTTTGAAAATATGTATGAAGATGAAATTACGAAAAATGCCAAAGGAAAATCGATCAGGGTGAAAACAATCGGCCAGCGGGAATATGCTGCGGCGATGAAAAAAGATGACCTGGTCTTTGGAATTGGACCCGCTGGTACAGGGAAGACGTATTTGGCAGTCGTCAATGCGGTCCATTCACTGAAAAATGGACATGTAAAACGGATTATCCTGACAAGACCAGCTGTTGAAGCAGGAGAGAGCCTTGGCTTTTTACCAGGTGATCTAAAGGAAAAAGTAGATCCTTATTTAAGACCACTATATGATGCCCTGCATGATGTGCTTGGCAGTGATCATACGGAACGTTTAATCGAGCGCGGCGTGATTGAAATAGCGCCCCTTGCCTATATGAGAGGCCGGACGCTTGATGATGCATTTGTGATTTTAGATGAAGCGCAGAATACAACACCTGCCCAAATGAAAATGTTTTTGACGAGACTTGGGTTTGGCTCTAAAATGGTCATTACAGGAGATATTACACAGATCGATCTGCCAAAGGGCATGCAGTCAGGTCTTGCGGCTGCAAAGGACATGCTTGCAGAAATCAAGGGCATCTCATTTATTGAATTAGACCAGACAGATGTGGTCAGACACCCGCTTGTGGCGAAAATCATTGGCGCATACGAAAAGCAAAAATGAACTGAGTGACCCGATCGTCTTCATCGGGTCATTTTGTTTCGATCGTGGTTTAAAGTAAAAAAGGAGGTACTTTCCTTGAGAAAGAATCAAAAAGGCAGTAAGCGCAAAAGAATGCTGTCTAAAAAAGAACCTCAGAAAATGGAGCGCTCACGTTATTTAAATGTTTTGCTGTACGCTGGTTTAGCAGCCATTTTATTCGTGGTGCTCTTCTTCCATGTAAAGCCTGAATCGCTCGACTTAGATTTATTTTCAGTGAGCGAACAGACCATCTATTCTCCGTCAACCGTTGATGATCAAGAAGCGACAGAAGAAAAGAAACAAGAAGCAACAGATCAGGTAGAAGATCAATATACGCTCAAAAAAGCGTATTCTGATAATCGCGTAGACCTCATCTCATCCCTCTTTGAAGCCATTAAAGAAGAGAAGAAAGCAGCTGATGATAAAGAGAACGCGCCATCAGATCAAGAAATGGTCAAGCGTGTCAAAGAAAAGCTCACAACAGATATGCAGGAGGCTGTTTCGGATCAATCCATCAAAGCACTGCTCCAGGCAAGTGATGAAAATCTCTCATTTACTAAGGATTCCATCATCACAGTGGTGAATTCACTGATGAGTAAAGAAATCACAGCAGCGAAATTACAAGATGAGAAAAAACAAGTCAAAACAGAGCTTAAAAACAATTCAATTCCATCAAAATACTTAAATGCAGCGACAGAAATCGGTGAATTTGCGATCATTCCAAACTATGTATTTGACCCAGTGGCAACAGAAAAGAAAAGACAGGAAGCGGCTGACAATATTCAGCCTGTGCAAATTAAGCAGGGGCAAATCTTAGTTGAAGAAGGAGAGCTCATCGACCGGGAAGTTTATCGCAAATTAGAACTGACGGGTCTGTTAAACAGCTCAAATTTATTTAAGCCTGTAAGTGGTCTTCTCATATTAATTGGACTTTTCTTAGCAGCGATTATTCATTCCCTTGAATCGAGGAAAAAATCGCTTGTCCATAAGAATAAGTCATTACTGCTTTACTCGCTTATTTTCACGATTATATTAATTATCATGGAAGTGTTCAGCCTCTTCCAGGAAACGAAGTATACGACGATAGGCTATGTCGTGCCAGTGGCACTTGGCACGATGCTGATCAAGCTGCTCATTAATGAGCGGTTAGCGATCTTCTCCGGCCTTGTATTTGCTCTTTGCGGCAGTATGATGTTTAATCAAGGAGTAACCGGCGTCTTTAACTATGTGATCTGCGCTTATTATCTTGTGAGCGGGATGGCTGGTATTTTATTTTTAAGAAAACATAATGCAAGATCAAAAATATTGCAGGCCGGACTTTTGGTGGCTTTGGTGAATGTACTTGTGGTTTTATCCATTACACTGATCCAAAACTCTTCACCATCAGGGCTTGAAATCGGTGTGAACCTCATGATGGCGATTGTGTCAGGGTTTGCATCATCTATCTTGGTCATTGGGCTAATGCCTGTTTTTGAGAGCATGTTTGGTATTCTTTCCACAATGAAACTGATTGAATTATCCAATCCAAATCATCCGCTACTCAAAAAGATTTTAACCGAGACACCAGGTACATATCATCATAGTGTCATGGTGGCGAATTTAGCGGATGCTGCATGTGAAGCAGTCGGCGCAAATGGTCTTTTAGCAAGAGTCGGCGCTTATTATCATGACATTGGGAAAACGAAAAGACCGCAATACTTTATCGAAAACCAAATGAACATTGATAATCCGCATGACAAGCTTTCTCCTCAGCTGAGTAAAAATATTATTATTGCCCATACGACAGATGGCGCTGATATGCTGAGAGAAAAGAAGTTTCCTGAAGAACTTGTCGACATTGCCGAACAGCATCACGGGAAGTCTCTTTTAAAGTTCTTTTACTATAAGGCGAAAGAGCGTGATGATCAGGTGACAGAAGAAGAATTCCGTTACCCTGGTCCAAAGCCGCAATCAAAAGAAGCAGCGATTATTTCTGTGGCTGACAGCGTTGAAGCGGCGGTTCGTTCCATGCATAATCCAAATCCAGAGCGGATTGAAAAGCTTGTCAAAGGCATTATTTCAGATAAAATGCAGGACGGGCAATTTAGTGAATGTGACCTCACATTTAAAGAATTAAATATTATCAGCCAAACGATTTGTACAACATTAAAGGGGATTTTCCATTCTCGGATTGAATATCCAGATGCCCCGAAGCAGAAGGTGAAGTAAATGACATTGTTAATCGATTTAATAGATGAAACAGGACAAGTATCAAAAGAGCAGCTTGAAGAAGTGGAAAAGCTTCTTCAGTTTGCTGCAGACGAACTTGAGGTCAAGGATCAAGCGGAAGTGTCAGTGACGATCGTTTCGAATGAAGAGATTCATCAAATCAATAAAGAATACCGCGGAAAAGACGCACCAACGGATGTGATCTCCTTTGCACTTGAGGAAGAAGGAGAAGGGGAGATTGAAATCATAGGAGCGGATGATATCCCGCCTGTACTTGGTGACATTATCATTAGTGTGGATCGAACGAAAGAGCAGGCAGAGGAATATGGACATTCCTTTATGAGAGAGCTTGGATTCTTAACGATTCATGGCTTCCTCCATTTGCTCGGGTACGATCATATGACAGAGGAAGATGAAAAAGAAATGTTCGCCAAACAGACAAAAATCTTGGATGATTATGGCCTTTCGAGATCATCGTAAGAAAAGAAGGCCGCTCGCCCGTTTTTTTCGGAGTTTTTACTATGCATTTAGAGGAATATGGCGAACTTTCTTGAATGAACGGAATTTTCGATTTCACACAGTCGCAGCCATCATCGTGGTGATCTGCGGCTTTTGGTTCCGCATTGACCCATTTGAATGGCTGATCGTTCTTCTTCTTTGCGGGGGGATGTTTGCGCTTGAACTTGTCAATACAGCCATTGAACATACAGTTGATCTGATGACAGAAGAAAGGCACCCGCTTGCAGAGAGAGCGAAGGACGCTGCGGCAGGCGCTGTTTGCGTTTACGCCGCCATTTCGGTTATGATTGGGTTGATCATCTTCTTACCGAAGATCATGCAATAGAACAATATTACTATTTATTAACATTTTTAGAAATGGGCGTGAAAATGTCACGTGAATTATGTAAAATATAAATGTGACAGTGGTACCATTTCTTCTGAAAGTGGGAACTAGGAATGAACAAACAAGAGTTGATTTCAGAAGCAATCAAAGCAAGAGATTTTGCATATGTACCCTATTCTAAATTCAAAGTCGGTGCAGCATTACTGTCGAATGATGGAAAAGTGTATGGCGGCTGCAACATTGAAAATGCAGCATATGGTATGTGTAATTGTGCGGAAAGAACAGCACTTTTTAAAGCCTATTCAGAAGGCATTACATCTTTTCAAATGTTAGCAGTGGTGGCTGATACAGACCGGCCTGTTTCGCCGTGCGGCGCATGCAGACAGGTCATTTCAGAGCTATGTGCACCTGATATGCCAGTGATTCTAACGAACTTAAAAGGACATATATACGAAACAACAGTAAACGAACTATTGCCAGGCGCATTTTCACCGGAGGATTTAAATGACTAATGAAAGCTTCAAATCAGGATTTGTATCAATTATTGGAAGACCAAATGTAGGGAAATCAACTTTTCTTAATCGTGTCATTGGACAAAAGATCGCCATCATGAGCGATAAGCCCCAAACGACGAGAAACAAAGTGCAAGGTGTTCTGACAACAAACACATCACAAACGATCTTTATCGATACACCGGGGATTCATAAACCTAAGCATAAGCTTGGTGATTTTATGATGAGGGTGGCTCAAAATACACTGAAGGAAGTCGACCTGATCTTGTTTATGATCAACGCACAGGAAGGCTATGGCAAAGGTGATGAATTCATCATTGAACGACTAAAGCAAACATCTACACCGGTGTTCCTAGTCGTCAATAAAATTGACCAAATTCATCCAGATGAACTGTTCCTTTTAATTGATGAATACCGCACACGTTATCCATTCAAGGAAATTGTGCCCATTTCAGCTCTTGAAGGAAACAATATCGACACGCTTCTTCAGCAGATTGAAGGTTATCTTCCAGAGGGCCCTCAATTTTATCCGGCAGATCAAGTAACAGATCATCCAGAACGGTTTATTATTTCTGAATTAATTCGTGAAAAAGTGCTGCATTTAACGAGAGAAGAGATTCCGCATAGTATTGCGGTTGCGATTGAATCGATTAAGCCAGATGAAAATGGCAAGATCCATGTCGCGGCGACCATTGTCGTAGAACGAGATTCGCAAAAAGGGATCGTCATTGGTAAACGAGGCAGCTTGTTAAAAGAAGTGGGACAAAAAGCGCGCAGAGACATTGAAGCACTTCTAGGCTCAAAAGTGTATTTAGAGCTTTGGGTCAAAGTTCAGAAGGACTGGCGTAATAAATCCACTCACCTGCGTGACTTCGGATTTAGAGAAGACGAATATTAAAAAATCGCTGCATTTGTCAGCAAATCTGACAATGGTGCGGTTCGATTAGTAAAAATTGTTTATCATGAAATGGAGGTAGCCTGGTCAAGATAAAATTAATATGTTGGATGTAGCGTTGCTGCTTCTAATAAAGAAAGGTGGGGTTTTTATGTTGAATTTTACATGGAACGTATTTTCACAAACAGGAAGCGTTGACACGTATCTGCTTTTCAAAGAGTTAGAAAAGGAGAACCTGGAAAGACCCGATGTACTTGAAGAAGAAATAGCACGATTTGATTTTCCAATCTTATAATTCTTGACCCCCTCCAGCGCTCGGAGTGTAGACAAATGCTCATTAAAAGTGAAGGAATCGTCCTTAGAACAACAGATTATGGCGAAACAAACAAAATTGTCACGCTGCTCACTAGAGAACATGGAAAAATTGGCGTGATGGCCAGAGGCGCTAAAAAATCAAACAGCCGCCTGTCAGCCATAAGCCAGCCGTTTTTATACGGCACCTTTCTCATCCAATCATCAACAGGACTTGGAACGCTCCAGCAAGGCGAAATGATTGAAAGTATGCGGACCATTCGGGAAGACTTATTTCTGACCGCATATGCCGCATATATGACGGAATTAATGGATAAAGGGACAGAAGAAAAAAAGCCAAACCCTTATTTGTTTGAGCTTCTGCTTCAATCTCTGCGTCATCTCAACGAAGGCACAGATGCTGATATTATTTTATTTATCGTAGAGGTCAAAATGTTATCAGTGATGGGGATGAAGCCTGAACTTGATCAATGTGTCCACTGTGGTCAAAAAGAAGGGCAGTTCCATTTCTCGATAAGAGATAACGGCTTCATTTGCCAAAATTGTTTTTCGAAAGATCCATATAAACTGCCCTTATCCCCCGCAGCTGCAAGGCTACTCCGTTTGTTTCATTATTTTGATTTATCAAGGCTTGGTCAGGTTGATGTGAAACAGCAGACGAAACAAGAAATTCGTCAAGTGCTTGATCACTACTATGACGAATATTCCGGCCTCTATTTAAAATCAAAAAAATTCATGAATCAGATGGAATCCATGAAAAAGCTAATGGGTGACGAAAACAAAAGTTGACATCTCCCATGACTTTTTGTAAGATCATCTAAGATAAAATATGTTGCATTGACAGAAAGAAGTACTTACGTAAAATCCATAAAAGCGACCTTAGGGCGGTGTGAGCTAAGGATGGAGGCGTAACGAAAGGCATTCTTGAGCAACGTAAAACAAAGCGGCTGGGTGCTACGACACCAGCAAATAGGGTGGAACCGCGGGAAAAAACTCTCGTCCCTATGTTTGCAAGAACCTTGCGAGCATAGAGACGGGAGTTTTTGTGTTCTCTTACAAGGTTCTAATCCCACCCGCCATACATAGCGGTTGGTCTAGAAAAGATGGAGGTGCGATCATTGAATATTCAAGACATGATTTTGACGCTGCAAAAGCATTGGTCAAACGAAGGCTGCGTATTAATGCAGGCGTATGACACAGAAAAAGGTGCCGGAACGATGAGTCCATACACGTTCCTCAGAAGCATTGGCCCAGAGCCGTGGAAGGTAGCATATGTAGAGCCTTCAAGACGCCCGGCTGATGGCAGATATGGAGAAAACCCAAATAGATTGTATCAGCATCACCAATTTCAAGTGATCATTAAGCCATCACCTGACAATATTCAAGAGCTATATCTTGAATCATTGAAGGCACTTGGCATTGACCCGCTGAAACATGATATTCGTTTTGTGGAAGACAACTGGGAAAATCCATCTCTCGGCTGTGCAGGACTTGGCTGGGAAGTATGGCTTGATGGGATGGAAATTACGCAGTTCACGTATTTCCAACAAGTCGGCGGCTTAGAATGTAAGCCCGTTTCTGTTGAAATCACATACGGTATTGAACGTCTTGCTTCTTACATCCAGGACAAAGAAAATGTCTTCGATCTTGAATGGACAGACGGATTTACGGTCAGAGATTTATTCTTAATGGCTGAATATGAGCACTCTGTTTATACATTTGAAACATCTAATACTGACATGCTGTTTGAGCTATTTACAACCTATGAGAAAGAAGCACATAGCCAAATGGACAAAGGGCTTGTTCACCCGGCATACGATTATGTCCTCAAATGCTCTCATACGTTTAACCTGCTCGATGCAAAGGGTGCTATTTCTGTGACTGAGCGAACTGGCTATATCGGAAGAGTGCGTCAGTTAGCAAGAAAAGTAGCCAAAACCTATTATGAAGAACGCGAAAAACTGGGATTCCCTATGCTAAAAGAGGAGGCGGCTTCTCATGAATAAACAAGATGTATTACTTGAAATCGGCTTAGAAGAGATGCCGGCTCGTTTCATGCCAGAGAGCACAAAACAGCTAGGTGAGAAAGTAAAAGCATGGTTTGAAACGCAAAATATTTCATTCGAAGAAACTGCTTTATTTAACTCACCTAGACGTCTTGCTGTACTTGTGAAAGGTGTCGCAGAAAAACAAGAAGACATCAAAGAAGAAGCAAAAGGCCCGGCTAAAAAAATTGCCCAAGATGCTGAAGGCAATTGGACAAAAGCAGCTGAAGGCTTTGCAAGAGGCCAAGGTGCTTCAACAGATGATCTCTATTTCAAAGAGATCAAAGGAGTGGATTATGTCCATGTCCAAAAATTTCAAGAAGGAAAGAGGGTCAAAGACCTTCTGCCAGCGTTAGGTGAAATTGCTGCTTCATTAAGCTTTCCAAAGAACATGAGATGGGGAAGCGAGGATTTACGCTATATCCGTCCGATTAAATGGATTGTTTGTTTATTTGGAGAAGAGATTGTACCTGTTGAAATTGCTGGGGTGAAAAGTGGCCGTGAGACTAGAGGACACCGTTTCCTTGGAACGACAGCCAGCATTGACACACCTGCTTCCTATGAACAAACATTGCGCGATCAATTTGTGATTGCAGACTCAGAGAAAAGAAAACAATTCATTACTGAACAGCTAGATGCGCTATCTACAGAAAAAGGCTGGGTCATTCCTGTTGATCCTGAACTTTTAGAAGAAGTGAACGACCTTGTAGAATATCCAACTGTGCTGTCTGGTTCCTTTGAAGAAGAGTTTCTTGCATTACCGGAAGAAGTATTGGTGACGACAATGAAAGAGCATCAGCGCTACTTCCCTGTGAAAAATGAGCAAGGGGAATTATTGCCGCACTTTATTACAGTCAGAAATGGAAACAGTGAGGCGCTGGAAAATGTCGCAAGAGGGAATGAAAAAGTACTTCGTGCGCGTTTATCAGATGCTGCATTCTTCTATAAAGAAGACGAAAAACTAGTGATTGAAGACAATATTAAAAAGCTTGATAAAGTGGTATTCCATGAGAAACTTGGAACAATCGGCGACAAGCTGAAGAGAGTGACAGACATTGCAACTCGTCTAGCGGTGCATGTCGGAGCAGATGACGAAACCACTAAACGTGTGGCGAGAGCAGCAAGTATTTCGAAGTTTGACCTTGTGACTCAAATGGTCTATGAATTCCCAGAATTACAAGGAATCATGGGTGAGAAATATGCAAGAGCTCTTGGTGAACATGAAGAAGTAGCAAGAAGCATCAACGAGCACTATATGCCGCGCTTTGCTGGTGACGAGGCGCCATCCACTTTGATTGGTGCGATTGTGGCAGTAGCAGATAAGCTTGATTCTATTTGTTCATTCTTCTCAATTGATGTGATCCCAACGGGTTCTCAAGACCCTTATGGACTTAGAAGACAAGCGAGCGGTATCGTTCAAATCCTGCTCGACCGTCATTGGAATATTTCATTTAAAGAGCTGTTAGCACTTGCTCAAGTAAAGGCAGAACATGAAGCTGCTCTGATTGAATTTTTAACGCATCGTTTAAAATATGTTCTTCAAGCAGAGCATATCCGCCATGATGTTGTTGATGCAGTGCTGGATGTTGAAAATATTGAGCCATATGCAGTCGTCAAAAAAGCAGCTGTTCTTGAAGAGAGTGTGAAACAAGAAAGCTTCAAAGAAACGGCTGAAGCATTGGGTCGCGTCATTTCAATCAGTAAAAAAGGGGAAGACGCAGAGATTCAGCCTGAACTGTTTGAAAATGAACATGAGCAAAAGCTGTTTGAGGCGTATCAGCAAGTAGAGAAAGCTGTAAAGGAACATGTAGCAGCAGGACAATACAGCTTGGCTCTTGAGGCGCTGGATACGTTAAAAACACCGATTGTTCATTATTTCGATCATACAATGGTTCATGCGGATGATGAAAAACTGAAGCGAAATCGTTTGGCACAAATGGTCAAACTAGCCAAAGTCATTCAATCATTTGCGAATATGAACAATTTAATTGTAAAATAAATACCTAAGAACGGTTGCCTTTTCCGAAGGGCAATCGTTTTTTACTCATTTAATTCACGGTTTTTGAGTGGATTTTTGTTTCATTCGGACAAAGATGCGCTATAATATGATGAGTTATGAAAATGATATACATAAAATAAAGATTTCGCTCTCTCTATTTAAAGGTGGTGAGTACAATCGAGTTAAATAAACGGCAAGAGCAGATTTTACAGATTGTCAAAGAGAATGGTCCGATCACTGGAGAGCATATCGCCGATCGGCTGAACTTAACAAGGGCGACCCTCAGACCGGATTTAGCCATTTTAACAATGTCAGGCTTTTTAGAAGCAAGACCAAGGGTCGGCTACTTTTTCACAGGAAAAACAGGCACGCAGCTTCTCGCAGATAAGCTGAAAAAACTTCAAGTGAAAGACTTTCAATCCATTCCAGTGGTGATACATGAGAATGTTTCGGTTTATGATGCGATTTGTACAATGTTTTTAGAGGATGTGGGCACATTATTCGTTGTGGACGATCACTCTATTTTAACAGGCGTGTTATCAAGAAAAGACCTCCTTCGTGCAAGTATAGGGAAACAGGAGCTTCCATCTATCCCTGTCCATATTATTATGACAAGAATGCCGAACATCACCGTTTGCCGCAAGGAAGATTTCATTATGGATGTGGCGAAGCACTTGATTGAAAAGCAAATAGATGCACTTCCTGTGATAAAAGATACGGATAAAGGTTTTGAAGTGGTCGGAAGAATTACGAAAACAAACATGACGAAAATACTTGTCAGCTTATCGGAGAACGAAATAATCTAATGACAGAAGACTGCGAGGGGATGTTATGAGTAATCGCGTAATTTTTGTGGTATCAGATTCAGTTGGAGAAACGGCAGAGCTCGTGGTCAAAGCGGCACTTAGCCAATTTGATGGCGGCTCATCAGACCATTCAAATATTAGAAGAATCCCGTATGTAGAGGATGTTGGTACGATTAAAGAAGTCATTTCACTGGCGAAAGCAGATAATGGGATCGTCTGCTTTACTCTTGTTGTGCCAGAAATGCGCCAATTCTTAATCGAGGAAGCAGAAGCAAACGGTGTCGTTTATTATGACATCATCGGTCCGCTCATTGATAAAATGGAGACGGCATATGGAAATGAAGCGAAACATGAGCCGGGTCGTGTACGTCAATTAGATGAGGACTATTTTAAAAAGGTAGAAGCCATTGAGTTCGCTGTGAAATACGATGACGGCAGAGACCCTAGAGGTATTCTAAAGGCTGATATTGTACTCATTGGTGTATCACGCACGTCTAAGACACCATTATCTCAATATTTGGCACATAAACGGCTGAAGGTAGCGAACGTTCCAATTGTACCTGAAGTTGATCCGCCAGAAGAGTTATTTTCAGTTGATCCGAAGAAATGTATCGGTTTGAAAATTAGTCCAGACAAACTAAATCATATTCGCAAAGAGCGTTTAAAATCTCTTGGTTTAAATGATCGCGCTATTTATGCGAACATTGAGCGGATTAAAGAGGAACTAGAGTATTTTGAAAAAGTGGTTGACCGCATTAACTGTCAAGTCGTTGATGTATCGAATAAAGCAGTTGAGGAAACGGCAAATGTCATTCATCAAATGCTGACCAAAAGAGGTTCCGAATAAACTCAGGATGCTCCTCCTGGGTTTTTCCTATGGTGGGAAACGGGTAAACAAAAACAATGGCATATTTGCTGCATTTGTATTATAATAAAAAATTGTGATAAAATGATTGATTTTAGGTTTAAGTTAAGTCAAGAACGAATAAACTAATATTGGCAGAAGTCAAGTGATTCTGAACATAACTTTTCGACAAAATGAGTTTTACTGTTGATTGCTTTATAGGGGAAAAGTATGGTCTTTTTGCTTCTCTAAAGCAGGAATAAGGTGGAGGGATGGAGAATTAGTCACCTGAATGAACGTAAAAAAGAGAGGACGATTTATGTCGATGCAGATGCTTGTCCTGTAAAAGACGAAATCCTTTCTGTCGCATCTCAATTTCAAGTACCAGTGACGTTCATTGCTTCATATGAGCATTTTCAAACCAAAAGATCTCCACTAGAAGATTGGCGGTTTGTAGATACACATAAGGAAGCAGCGGATTTAGTCATTGCAAACTCAGCTGCCGCACATGATATTGTCGTCACCCAAGATATTGGTCTTGCCTCCTTACTGCTTCCGAGACAGGTCATTGTTCTGTCTGAACGAGGACGAATGTACACAAACGAAACAATTGATTTTGATTTGGAACGCAGGCATGTTTCCAGCAAACAGCGAAGAAAAGGTGTATACGGAAAAGGTCCCAAAAAGCTTTTAGAAGAGGATAAGAAGCGATTTATGGCGCAACTACAAAAAATCCTGTCGAATCATGAAGGATTTTTAAATTAAAAGGCGAATAATGTACGACGGAGTGTTATTAGGATGAGCAAACGTATACCAGATGAACTTTTGGAGCAGATCCAAAAAAACGCAGACATTGTCGAAGTGATTGGAGAATACGTACAGCTTAGAAAGCAAGGTCGAAATTACTTCGGTCTTTGTCCATTCCATGGTGAAAATACTCCTTCATTCTCTGTTTCAGCAGATAAGCAAATCTTCCATTGTTTTGGCTGTGGTGCAGGAGGCAACGTGTTTTCGTTCCTCAGACAAATGGAAGGCTACTCATTTATTGAAGCCGTTTCACATGTGGCTGATAAGTACCATATTGATCTGCCTGATCAGGTGGCGAATGCTCAGATGAGTTCCTCTCAGCAAGAGGACACTGCAGATCATAAAATGATTGAGGCCCATGAGCTTCTTAAGAAATTTTACCACCATTTGCTGGTAAATACAAAGGAAGGTCAAAACGCACTCGATTATTTACGGTCCAGAGGCTTTACGGATGAAACAATTGCCAAGTTTGAGATCGGGTATGCTCTTGATTCTTGGGATTTCGTGACCAAGTTTTTAGAAAAACGAGGATTTGATCCTGTGATGATGGAGAAGGCTGGTCTTTTGATTCAACGTGAAAACGGCACAGGCTTTTTTGACCGCTTTAGAGATCGTGTCATGTTTCCCATTCATGATCATCATGGAACGGTCATCGCTTTTTCCGGAAGATCGCTTGGTGATCAGCAGCCTAAATATATGAATAGTCCTGAAACGCCGCTTTTTCATAAAAGTAAGCTGCTTTATCACTTTCATGACGCACGTATGCATATTCGCAAACGCGAACGGGCAGTTCTTTTTGAAGGATTTGCAGACGTCATCTCAGCTGTTACATCAGGTGTCGGTGAAAGTGTTGCAACAATGGGTACGTCTCTTACAGAAGAGCACGTAAAGCTTCTCAGGCGGAACGTAGAAGAGATCATCCTTTGCTATGACTCTGATACGGCCGGATACGAAGCGACCATGAAAGCATCAGATTTGCTTGGGAAAAGAGGATGTAAAGTTCGCGTTGCCATGATACCAGATGGACTTGATCCAGATGATTACATTCGTAAATATGGCGGCGAGAAATTTAGGAATGACATCATAGATGCAAGTGTGACATTAATGACGTTTAAGATGAATTTTTTCCGAAGAGGAAAAAACTTATCAGACGAAGGAGACCGTCTTACTTATATGAAGCAGGTTCTCCGAGAAATCAGCCGGTTAAACGGCTCTTTGGAGCAAGAGATTTACATGAAACAGCTTGCTGGGGAGTTTTCGATCTCACTTGATTCATTAAAAGAACAACTGGAGCTGTTTGAAAAACAGCAGCGGCAAGAAACCAAAAGCACGCAGGAAGAAAACGGGCTTGAAAAACGGCGTGCACATCTGTCAACACAAGTGAGAAGAAAGCGTCTGCGGCCGGCATATGAAAATGCAGAGCGAATGCTGCTTGCTCATATGTTAAAAAGCGATGACGTGATCCGCAAAGTACTTGACAGAATCGGGATTGAATTTAATATAGATTCGCACAGGGCGCTGGCAACGTACATTTATGCCTTGTATGAAGAAGGCAAAGAACCAACGCCGCAGCACCTGATGAACCGGATAGAAGATGATGTCATGAATCAGCTGTTGACGGATATATTGATGATTCAAGTCGGAGACGAACTCAGTGAAGCTGAATTAAGTGATTATGTAAAAAAAGTGTTGAATCATCGGAATTTGTCAATGATAAAGGAAAAAGAACTAGAACGTGCAGAAGCGGAGAGGCAAAAAGATTTCTTCAAAGCGGCAACACTTGCAAAAGAAATTATTCAGTTGAACCGTTCGCTGAAGTAATACGTCTATTATTAATGACAGGACTTACGGCTGGCAATGAATCCTTTACGGGAGGAGCATAAGACCGCAAGCATCTTGCCTTCATCATTATTTATTTTATTTCCTATTTGCTTCGTCAGCTGTTTGATAGAGAGAGAAAAGCAGGACGGAAGTAAATCGCAAGTTACTTTAGAATTCGTTGCAAGCTTTGGAAGGAGGGATCCATAATGGCTGATAAACAAGCCCACGAAACCGAAACTGAATTAACCTTTGAACAGGTGAGAGATAAGCTCACTGAAACGGGTAAAAAACGGGGCGTTTTAACATACGAAGAAATTGCAGAGCGTATGTCTAGCTTTGAAATTGAATCAGACCAAATGGATGAATACTATGAATACTTAGGCGAACAGGGTGTAGAGCTCATTAGTGAAAACGAAGAGACAGAAGACCCAAATGTTCAGCAGCTGGCTAAAGCAGAAGAAGAATTTGACCTGAATGATTTAAGCGTACCACCAGGTGTCAAAATCAATGATCCTGTTCGTATGTACTTAAAAGAAATCGGACGCGTCAATTTGTTATCTGCTAAAGAAGAAATTACGTATGCTCAAAAGATCGAAGAGGGCGATGAGGAATCAAAAAGAAGATTAGCGGAAGCAAACCTTCGTCTCGTTGTCAGCATTGCGAAACGCTATGTCGGTCGTGGTATGCTGTTCCTTGACTTGATTCAAGAAGGAAACATGGGTCTGATGAAGGCGGTTGAGAAGTTTGATTACCGCAAAGGATATAAATTCTCAACATATGCGACTTGGTGGATTAGACAGGCGATCACACGTGCGATTGCCGATCAGGCGAGAACAATCCGGATCCCGGTTCATATGGTGGAAACGATTAATAAATTGATCCGTGTTCAAAGACAGCTTCTGCAAGACCTAGGCAGAGAACCAACGCCTGAGGAAATTGCTGAAGACATGGATTTAACTCCAGAAAAGGTAAGAGAGATTCTTAAAATTGCGCAAGAGCCTGTATCTTTAGAAACACCTATTGGTGAAGAAGATGACTCGCATCTTGGTGATTTTATCGAAGACCAAGAGGCGACATCTCCATCTGACCACGCTGCGTACGAACTCTTAAAAGAGCAGCTTGAAGATGTATTAGACACGCTGACGGACCGTGAAGAAAATGTGCTAAGACTACGTTTCGGACTAGACGACGGAAGAACTCGCACGTTAGAAGAGGTTGGAAAGGTGTTCGGCGTAACAAGAGAGCGTATCAGACAAATTGAAGCGAAAGCTCTTCGTAAATTAAGACACCCAAGCAGAAGTAAACGATTAAAAGACTTCTTAGAGTAGAAACCGGACGGATCTTGAAAGAGATCCGTTCTTTCTTATCAAAAATGAAAACGCTTTTTTCAATCTGATTATATTTTACTGAATAACAAATGAATTTGCAACGTTCTTAGAGAAAAGATGTATAAAAAATACATCTACATGTGCTGAAGGCTTCATTTCTCATCTTGAATCATTTTTGTCTAATCTGTGAACTTGACCAAAGTTTTGTATCATAATTCGTTTACTTTTTGTAAAATTAAAGTAGAATTAGAATTGTTTGCATAGTCTCAAAGGGGTTTTCACAAAGGGGAGGATGAAAGAAATGAAACGGAATCCACTTATACCATTTTTATTGATTGCCATTTTAGGTATTGGACTCACTTTTTTCTTATCAATGAAGGGGCTGAAAGATGAAGAAAAAATTGCCTCTGGGGGCAAAGAGCAAAAGCAAGAAGAGACAGCAAATGCAACGCCGGAAGAATTGTATAAGCAGAACTGCATAAGCTGTCACGGGGAAAACTATGAAGGCGGCGCAGGTCCTGCATTAAAAGGTGTTGGAGACAAGCTTGAAGTAGCTGACATCAAGAAGAAAATTCAAGAAGGCGGCAACGGGATGCCAGGCGGGCTGATTCCAAATGAAAAGCTCGATGAAATGGCGGAATGGGTGTCTAAAATTAAATAATCTTACACAAAAAGCTCTTTTTCAAAAGAAGAGCTTTTTTCATTTGAAAACGACTTTTAAAAAGTCCATAATTTATATAAGATAGACAAGTATGAACATTAAAGAAAAGTAGTGATACGTATGAATGAAATGAATTTATCGAAACGATTAAAAAAAGTCGCGGACTTTTTACCAGATGAGGCAGTCTTCGCTGATATCGGCTCAGACCATGCCTATTTGCCATGCTATGCGATTCTGCATCAAAAAGCAGTGAAAGCCATTGCTGGTGAAATTACCGATGGACCGCTTCAATCGGCGCAGCAGCAAGTACATAGACTTGAATTAGATGAACAGATATCGGTCAGAAAAGGAAATGGCCTTGAAGTCATTGAAAAAGGCGAAGTGAATGCAGTGACGATTGCAGGTATGGGCGGGGCACTCATCGCAAGCATTCTAAATGAAGGAAGGCATAAGCTCGCCGGCCATGAGCGGCTCATTCTTCAGCCGAATATCCATGCCCACCATATTCGTTTATGGCTTTATCAAGAGGGGTATGAATTGATAGATGAAGTCATTTTAGAAGAGGACGGCAAAATATACGAAATCATCATCGCAGAAAAAGGCGATAAAGATAAAGCCTATAAAGGAATGTCACTTGAAGCAGGCATGCTGGTTGGTCCGTTTCTTGCGAAAGAGCAAAATGACGTTTTCCAGCGCAAGTGGATGCAAGAGCTTCAGCATATGGAGAAGATAGAAAGTCAAATTCAGCAGGCGGCGCGGACAGAAGAAAATAAAGAACGCCTTGAAGAGCTGAATGAGAAAATAAAGATGCTAAAGGAGGTTTTGACTGTTGGCTAAAACAGTAAATGGGCATGAAATCATCCAATTGTTTGAACAATTCTCACCAAAGGCGTACGCCATGGAAGGGGATAAAATTGGTCTTCAGATTGGGACTTTAAATAAAAAAGTAACCAATGTGATGATCACCTTGGATGTATTAGAGAATGTAGTAGATGAGGCGATCGAGCGAAAAGTGGATCTTATTATTGCTCACCATCCGCCGATTTTTCGACCATTAAAACATGTAGCGACGGATCAGCCGGCTGGACGGATCATTGAAAAATGCATCAAACATGATATTGCGGTATATGTGGCACATACGAATTTAGACGTAGCTGATGGCGGAGTCAACGACCTGCTTGCTGAGGCCTTAGAGCTTGAAGAAACAAGAGTGTTAGTGCCGACATACGAAGATCCAATCAAACAGCTTGCTCTCTATGTCCCAGAGGAATTTGAAGAGGCCATCCGGACAGCTTTAGGAAATGCGGGCGCCGGCCATATTGGCAACTACAGCCATTGTGCGTTTTCAAATGAAGGGACAGGCAGCTTTTTGCCATCAGAAGAAGCTGAGCCGTTTATTGGTGAATCGGGTCAATTAGAATTTGTGAAAGAAGTGCGGGTTGAAACCATTTTCCCAGCAAGTATAGAAAAACAAGTAATTCGCGAAATGATCAAAGCACATCCCTATGAAGAAGTCGCCTATAGTGTACACACGACAGACCTTCCTCCTATTCAAAAAGGTCTTGGCCGTATTGGAGAGCTAAATGAGCCAATGACACTGAGAGATTTCACACAATTTGTGAAAACGAAGCTAGATGTGAATGGTGCTCGTTTTGTAGGAGATCAAAACGCTGTTGTGAAAAAAGTGGCGGTGCTTGGCGGAGACGGAAATAAATATATCCATCAAGCGAAAAGAATGGGTGCAGATGTGTATGTGACAGGAGACCTTTATTTCCATGTGGCGCACGATGCCATGATGCTAGGGCTGAACGTTGTGGACCCAGGACATTATGCTGAAAAGATTATGAAAGAGGGCGTAAAGGCGAAGCTTCAATCGCTATGTGCGGATAAAAAATATGACGTACAGCTCTTTGTTTCTGAATCAAACACAAACCCATTTCAATTTATGTAAACAAAAAACGTCAGAGCATATCCGCTCTGACGTTTTTTTATTTCTTTGTTTTGACGCGAGGTAAAATTTTAGAAAGAGGAACGGTTCGTTCAATCTTCCAAGTTGTTTCATCATCTGGTTCATAGTTTTCTAAGAAACGAATGACTTCCTTTGTAATAGGTGTTGGTGTTGAAGCACCAGCAGTAACGGCAACGGTTTTGACGCCCTGCAGCCATTCTAGCTTGAGTTCACTTAAGTCGCCAATACGGTAAGCCTGCGTTCCGGCAATCTCCATTGACACTTGTGCGAGACGGTTAGAGTTATTACTTTTTGGATCGCCGACAACAATGGTTAAATCGGCTTGGCCAGCTTGCTGCGATACAGCTTCCTGACGCACCTGTGTCGCAAGGCAAATTTCTTGATGATACTCGACGTGAGGGTATTTCGCTTTAATCAGCTCCATCAGGTCGTGGACATCCCATTGAGACATCGTCGTTTGGTTCGTGATGAGCAGTTTTTCTGATGTTAAATCGAGTGCCTCAATGTCAGCTTCTGTTTCGACAAGATGTACCTTGTCAGGGGCTACTCCGACAGCTCCTTCTGGCTCAGGATGACCCTTTTTCCCAATATAAATAATGTCATAGCCATCGGCTGTTTTCTCTGAAATGAGTTCGTGTGTTTTCGTTACATCGGGACAGGTCGCATCAATGGCGACAAGGCCTTTTTCTTCTGCGATTTGACGAACCTCAGGAGAAACGCCGTGAGCTGTGAAAATGACTGTTCCACTTTCAACCTGCTTTAAAATGTCTAAGCGGTTTGGTCCGTCCAGTGTGTAAATACCATCTTCTTCGAAGGCATCAGTGACATGTTTGTTGTGCACAATCATACCTAATATATAAATTGGGCGTGGCAGGTTCTTATCAAGTGCGGCATTTTTAGCAATGACCATTGCATCCACAACGCCATAGCAATAGCCACGCGGCGATATTTTAATTACATTCATTTATTCGTCCTCCTGTAGGGAAGTGCTGCTAGAGAAGAACAATATAAAAAGCCGTAAAAAACGGCTTTTTATCATTCTCTTGCTTCCATTATAGCCAAAGTAAGCGTATATATCAAAGATTGTTATACGCAGTGAACACTTCGCCGTTAAAAGATCACTAGACATATAGTTTTGGAACAGAGCTGCCAGATCTTTTTTTCGGTTTTGCTTCAGGAGCAGGTGATGTGTGAGGTGCTGTTTTTTTGACGAGGATGTCTTCTGGTTCTTTATTTTTTTCTATTTCGTCAGTTTGTGCTTCTTCCTCGTGCACTTCTGTTTCCGCGCTAGTCTCCGTTGATTCTGCATCAGCATCATTTGCACTTTCTTCATCATCATCCGCACTGCCAAGCTGGCTGTACAGTTTAATCATCGCCGGCAAATTTCTCACTAAAGGACCGTATTGCTGAATCATTGGCGTAAATTGCTGCGCCATCCCGAGCACTTTTTGAACATTTCCTAACATGCTTGAGAGGGTCGCAGGATTTGTGAAGCTCTGGATTCCTTGTAATCCCGCACCACCTCCAGAGACTCCAGCTCCTCCTGCGCCAGGAAGAAATTTAGAGAGCATGCCTTTAATTCCTGCTCCGCCGCCTAGTGCACGGCTCTCACCTCCTGGAATTCCGCCCATCCCGGGTAAACCGCCTCCCTGTACAGATGGGGAGCGAGGCATCATTTGCTGAAATGGATTGCCCTGCCTTTGAAAAGGCTGCTGGATAGGAGGCTGCTGCCCTCTTTGAAATATTCCGGGCTGTCCGCCATTTCCAAGGTGCCGGCGTGAGGGGCGGCGCGGCTGAAAATCGCCCATAGGCCTTTGCCCTAACATACTTGTACCTCCCTTACTGCATTCTCTTTCTCTTCATAGATTATGCAAGGAAGCACCAATTGGTTTCCTTTAGGAAAAGCGGACATGGTTTTTTTACTGAAAATCAGCTATAATGAGGAGATGAGCAAAAAGGCATTGCCTTAAGGAGTGAAAACATGAAAGAAACGAAATTTACGACATATGAATTAAAGCCTTTTATTATAGATGCTATTCATGAACTAGGCTTTTATGAGCCGACTGATATTCAAAAAAGAATCATCCCTGCTGTTTTAAAAGGAGAAAGCGTGATTGGCCAGTCACAAACTGGAACAGGAAAAACTCATGCGTACTTACTGCCGCTGATTCATTCAATTGATCCAAGCAAAGAACAGGTACAAGTCGTGATTACTGCACCTACAAGAGAATTAGCCAATCAAATTTTCAAAGAAGCTCAAACGATTTTAAAGAATGCTTCTCCAGAAGAAGAGATCAAAGCAAAGCTTTACATTGGCGGAACGGACAAGCAGAAATCAATCCAAAAGCTAAAAAACCAGCCGCATTTGGTTGTCGGCACACCTGGACGTATTGCTGACCTCATTCATGAGCAGGCGCTGAATGTTTACAAAGCGGCCTCTCTTGTTATTGATGAAGCTGATTTAATGCTGGATATGGGATTTTTAGAAGATGTGGACCGTATCGGTGCACAAATGCCAGAACAGCTGCAAATGCTTGTGTTCTCTGCAACCATCCCAGAAAAACTAAAGCCTTTCCTGAAAAAATATATGGACAATCCAAAGTATGCGCATGTTGAACCAAGACGGATTACAGCTGAAAACATTCAGCATATTTTAGTTCCGTCTAAACAGCGTGATAAATTAAAATTGCTCCATGAAATGGTGACGAATGTACAGCCATATTTAGGGATCATTTTTGCCAATACAAAAACAACTGTTGATGAAATCGCATCGTTCCTACAAGAAAAAGGAATGAAAATCGGTGTGCTCCATGGCGGATTGACGCCGCGCGAACGTAAAAAAGTCATGAAACAAATTGAAGATTTGGAGTTCACTTATATTGTGGCATCTGATCTTGCAGCTCGCGGGATTGACATTAAAGGCGTCAGCCACGTGATTAACTATGAACTTCCATCTGATCTTGATTTTTATGTGCACCGCGTTGGAAGAACAGCTCGTGCGGGTTCATCTGGAATTGCCATGACCATTTATGAGCTGGCTGATGAGGATGCACTCATTCAAATTGAGAAAATGGGCGTTGTGTTTGAAAACAAAACCATTGTTCATGGTGAATGGCGAGATGCAGATGACCGTCTGAAGCGTCAAAGACGTAAAAAAGCCCCAAATGAAATTGAAGAAAAAGCAAAACGTCTTGTGAGAAAACCGAAAGCCGTCAAACCTGGATATAAAAAGAAAATGACACGTGAGATGGATAAAATCAAAAGACAGGAACGTAGAAAGTCAAAGCGTAATGGAAAGTAGGGGGAAACATTGTTAAAGATTGGTTCACATGTATCCATGAGCGGAAAACATATGCTTCTTGCAGCGAGTGAGGAAGCTGCCTCTTATGGTTCGAATACGTTTATGATTTATACAGGTGCACCGCAAAATACGCGCCGTAAAAAAATTGAAGACCTCAATATTGAAGCAGGACAAGCGCATATGAAAGAGCATGGCATGACGGATATCGTCGTGCATGCTCCGTATATTATCAATATTGGAAATACAGTGAATCCAGCGACATTTGAGCTTGGCGTAGACTTCCTTCGCTCTGAGATTGAGCGTACGGAAGCGCTGGGAGCAAGACAAATTGTTCTCCACCCGGGTGCGCATGTCGGAGCAGGGGCAGAGGCAGGGATTCAAAAAATCATTGAAGGTTTAAACGAAGTCATTGTGAAAGGTCAAGAGGTTCAAATTGCACTTGAAACAATGGCGGGAAAAGGATCAGAGTGCGGAAGAAGCTTTGAAGAGCTTGCCCAAATTATCGACGGAGTGACACATAACGAAGCTCTTTCTGTCTGCTTTGATACGTGTCACACGCACGATGCTGGTTATCCGATTGTGAGTGACTTTGATGGTGTATTAGAAGAATTTGATCGAATTGTTGGTATTGACCGAATCAAAGTTCTTCATATTAATGACAGTAAAAACGTGCAAGGCGCAAGAAAAGACCGACATGAAAATATCGGTTTTGGTGAAATTGGTTTCGATGCACTGAGCTATATTGTGCATCATCCGCAGCTTCAAGATGTGCCGAAAATTCTAGAAACGCCTTATGTAGGTGAAGATAAAAAGAACAAAAAACCACCTTACAAATTCGAAATTGCCATGCTGAAAGAAAAGCAATTTGATGAAGGCTTACTAGATAAAATTACGGGTCAGTAAAAAAGGATGCAACATGTTGAGGTGCCGCTAAATGCGGCCCTTTTTTGCTTAACTTGTAAACTGGTTAAACAAATCATTCACAGTCTGTGCTGTCTGTTTAGAAGTAATCGCTTCCACTTGCTTAAGAAGCCGGTTGCGCTCTGAGTCATTAAAAATATTGATGTTTTTCCCGTTCATGAGTTTGGCCACCTCAGCAGCTTGATGAGACGTTAAACTGACGCCATACTGTTTCGCATACCTTAACAGATCATTTGCTGTGATCTGATTGAGCCGCTGCAGGACAATTTTTTGAATTAAAATCAATTCCATTCCTCCCCTCTGTAACAATGTATGGGCGAAAACGGAAAATGTGCAAAAAATTTTATTTTATTCTGTGAAATGATAAAATAGTAAAGTGGATAAAATGTTCATTGAAAATTTAACTTGTGTAGAAGGGAGAACGTATGGCAAATAGTAAACAGCATAGAAAGGAATCAGTGCCTCATTTTATTTTGAGAATTTTTCTGATTCTAGTAGGAGCTGCATGTGCAGCAGTCAGCATTGAATTATTTTTAGTGCCAAACAATATTATTGATGGGGGCATCATCGGCATTTCGCTTATTTTGGATTATCTCTTTACAGATAACCCGTTTATTAATTTTGCGACGATTGTTGTCATTTTAAATATTCCATTTATGATATCAGGATACAAGCATATTGGGAAAACCTTTCTGATTTCCACTGTGATTGGGATTGTCAGCTTAGCCGTGATTGAATCTTCACTTCATCATGTGGAGGCATTTACAACACAGCCGATCTTAGCCACTGTATTTGGCGGACTATTACTTGGATTTGGTGTTGGACTTGTCATCCGTAATGGAGGTTCAATGGATGGAACAGAGATCTTGGGAATTCTTCTGACGAAAAAAATTCCTTTCTCCGTCGGTGAGTTTGTCATGATCGTCAATGTGTTCATTTTTATTTGGGCTGGCTTTGTTTTCGGACCAGAGCAGGCTATGTATTCTGTCATGACATATTATTTGGCAATGAAAACAATTGATGCTGTTATTCAAGGGCTTGATGAAACAAAAGCTGTCATTATCGTCTCAGACTATTATGATGAAATTTCAGATGCGATTCTGCATCGACTCGGCAGGGGAACGACAAAGCTGAGAGGAAAAGGCGGCTATACAGATGAAGAAAAAGATGTCATCTACGCCGTTGTCACAAGGCTTGAAATTACAAAGCTGAAATCTATTGTATTTGAAATTGATGACCAAGCATTTATCACGATTATGGATACGCATGAAACAAAAGGCGGTAAGTTCAAAACAGCCATTCATTAGCTTTTATTTTACTTTTTTATCTTTCTTTTATATAATGAAATGTATGTATGGACAGAGAAAATGGCAAAAGCCATTTTCTTTTTGTTGTATAAATCGTAATCATTCTTTTTATATTGATTAAAGGTGGAAAGATTCATGGCAAAGCCAATTATTGAAATGAAGGACATTTCGTACTCGTATGGACAGCGAAATGTCATTGATCACATTCATTTAACAGTAGAGGAAGGAAACTTTCTAGCACTTGTTGGACCGAATGGTTCTGGTAAAACAACTTTATTAAAATGCCTGCTTGGGCTCATTAAACCACAGCAGGGTGAATTAAAGCTATTTGGCACGCCTGTCTCAAAATTTAGAGACTGGGATCAAATTGGATTTGTTTCTCAAAAGGCGAATAGCTTTAATACAGGTTTCCCTGCTTCTGTATATGAGGTCGTCGCAAGCGGACTGACTGCAAAAATTGGTTTGTTTAAACGAATGAGCAAACAGGATAAATGGCAAGTGGAAGATGCCATTCGCTCAGTTGGCATACAAGATTTAAAGCATCAAAACATCGGTGAGCTTTCTGGCGGCCAGCAGCAGCGTGCATTTATTGCCCGTGCGCTTGTCAGTCAGCCGAAGCTGCTCATTTTGGATGAGCCCACGGTTGGAGTGGACCAGCGGACAGTAGAAGGCTTTTATCAGCTACTCGAAACATTGAACAAAGAAAAAGGAATGTCTTTAATTCTCGTCACACACGACGTTGGCACCGTTTCTGATAAAGTCACCCATGTGGCTTGTTTAAATCAGACACTGCATTTCCACGGGGATGCAGAAGCGTTTGATTCAATGGATGATCAGGCGCTATCCCAATTTTACGGGCATGACATTCAAGTGATTCATCACGACCATCACCATCATGGGGGACATGAATAATGCTATTTCCATTTTTTCATTATGAATTTTTGCAAAATGCGTTTATCGCAGGGTTACTGATTGGTTTTATTGCGCCCTTACTTGGTGTATTTATTGTCGTAAGAAGGCTTTCGCTTATTGCAGATGCCCTCAGTCACGTATCACTTGCCGGTATTGCCGCAAGTCTATTTCTTGATAAAAAGTTTGGTCTTTTGACAGGGGTAAGCCCGCTCTACTTAGGGATGGCTTTTTCTGTTGCCGGTTCATTGTTTATTGAACGCCTGCGCTCTGTGTATAAGCATTATCAGGAGCTTGCCATTCCCATCATCTTATCAGGTGGTATTGGGATTTCCGTCATCTTCATTTCACTAGCGAATGGCTTTAATACAGATTTGTTTAGTTATTTATTCGGAAGTGTCAGTGCGGTTTCAAGACTTGATCTTTGGATTATTGTAGGGATCTCACTCGTTGTTGTGTTAGTTGTTGTGCTTTTATATAAAGAATTGTTTCTGCTTTCTTTTGATGAAGAGCATGCAAAGGCTTCTGGTATTTCAGCAAAATGGATTCATTTTATTTTTATCTTAGTCGTTGCACTTGTCATTGCGGCATCGATGCGTATCGTCGGTACACTGCTTGTGTCGGCGCTCATGACGCTTCCTGTTGCAGCAAGTATCCGCATTGCCAAAGGATTCAAACAGGCGATTTTCCTTTCGATCTTGTTTGGTGAATTGTCTGTATTGGCCGGATTGATTTTAAGCTATTATCTTGATTTAGCGCCAGGCGGAACCATTGTGATGCTGTCTATCTTGATTTTAATCGGGTGTATTAGTATTGGGAAATTCAGAAGGGGGAATCAACATGAACGTACAAGAAGCGCTTGATTTATTAAAGGAAAAAGGCTACAAATATACAAGCAAACGTGAAGACATGCTTCAATTGTTTTCTGATTCTGATAAATACTTGACCGCTAAAAATGTGCTGACGGCACTAAGTGAAGACTACCCGGGTCTCAGCTTTGATACGATTTATCGAAACTTGTCACTATATGAAGACCTTGGAATATTAGAAACAACGGAATTGTCAGGGGAGAAACTTTTCCGTTTTAAATGTTCATTTTCCCATCATCACCATCACTTTATTTGTCTTACATGCGGGAAAACAAAAGAGATCGATGCCTGCCCTATGGACAAGCTCGACGCTGATTTAGAGGATTATCATATTAGTGGACATAAATTTGAAATATATGGAACATGTCCTTCTTGCGAACCGAAGGAAGTTCACTCATGAAAAAGCCAGCCATGGAGCTGGCTTTTTTGTTTTGTCTTTTGAAAACGTTTTACAAAGAGAGGCTGTTTCATTAAAATGAGATTAAGGTACTACTTTTTAAAGTAAAAGGAGGGGTAAAAGTGGCCTATTACGTCGTGTTTGATGTAGGCGGGACGAGAACAAAACATGGATTAATGGATCAGGATGGGGAGCTTGTCACAAGTGGTGACTATGAAACGAACTGCCGGCAGCTTGAACCGTTTTTAGAAGCCATGGCGGATGTGGTCAGGCAATATCAAAGGATGCAGGATGTCAGCGGTATCGCCATCAGTCTTCCAGGTTTTGTGGACAGTGAATCAGGTTATACAGAATTTGCAGGCGCCATCATCGCCTTAAATGGTCAAAATGTAAAAACACTTTTAGAAGAGAAAACGTCTCTTCGTGTAGAAGTGGAAAATGATGCGAACTGTGCAGCTCTCGCAGAAAAATACAGCGGTCATGCGAAAGATTGTGATAGCTTTATTTGTATGACAATTGGCACGGGTGTCGGCGGGGGTATTTTTGCTAATGGTCAGCTTGTGCGCGGTGCATCCTTCCGCGGTGGTGAATTTGGCATGATGCTGACAGAGACGGAAAATGGCCAGTTTACAACTCTTAACAGCAGCGCTTCAACGGCTGGATTAATTCGGAGCTATAAAGAAAAGCAAGGAATTCCGCAAAGTGCTCAAATAGACGGTCAAGAAATTTTTGAAAAGGCGAAGCATGATCCGGCCATTGAGAAGCTGTTGGATCAATGGTACAAGCGAATAGCCATTGGCGTTTACAATGTAGCGACTGTTCTTAACCCAGAGAAAATCCTCATTGGCGGAGGCGTAAGTGCAAGAGCAGATTTATTACAAAACATTGAAAAACATTTACATACACTGCATGCGTGGAAGAACATTCAGGTGAAGCTGGAAACTTGCTACTACTTAAATCAGGCAGGTATGAAGGGGGCACTGTACCATTTTCTCATGAAAGAAGGGCAGCTTGCTCCATCACAAAAGCCGATACATTAAATGTATCGGCTTCAGCGTGTAGACTCGCGAATAATCCGCTTCGGTGCTCGCTCAGTTACATTAATAAGCAGTTTGCAGACGCTGTTCGTATTGTTTGATCCATTGAGACGCTTCCTGCCAGTTGTTCACGCGAATAATTCTGTCGTCAATTGGCATTTGATTATAAGGGGAGTTAAAAAGAATAACCGGAATGTCAGCTTCTTTTGCAATCATTGTGGCATTGCCATGATGGTCTTCAAAAAATACATCAATCTTGTGCTTTTGAACGGCTTCCAGCTTATGATGACCGCCAACCAGCTCAATAGCATCATAGTGCACATCATGTTCTTGAAACCACTTGTAGGTGATATCCGAATGCTGCTGCCTTCTTGCGGTAATATAAATCAGTCTGTGCTGCAGCTTCATTTCGTCGAGGATCTCTTTTGCACCCTCAGCAGGCTTTGCCTGTTTATAAATAAGAGGCTCGTGTTGATCCATCCAGCCCCAAAATTCTTCTTGAGAAATCTTTAAAAGCTTCGTCAAATCATACTCTGTCATATCATCTAGTGTCATGGCACATTGGAACGACTCATTTAAGTAGGGAACAAAGGTGTCCTGTGCCGTCACTGTACCATCAATATCAATTCCTAAACGTAACATGCCCACACTCCTCATTTTTATACTCTTAAAGTGTAACATAATCAATTCACAATTCCAGCAAGTTTTAGCAATCATGAAACAGACATTTTTGCTCATACTAAAAAAGCTCCTTTCTATTAACCAAAAGGGGGAATTGATCATGGAAAGAGACGAGGATTTCAGAAGAAATGATCGTGAAATCGACACACATTTTAGTAATGATGATGGCTATTTAGAGGAAACAGCTGCTGAAATTGCAGAGCCATATCAAGCTTCAAGAGATCGAGAAGATAGACGAGGACGTGACCAAGCAGGTGACGATTCAGGCAGTAAAGGGATAGGCTATACAGCACTCGCGATTGCGATTATCTCATTATTTGTCTTGCCGGTGCTATTAGGGGTAGCGGCAATCGTCGTTGGTTATATTGCAAGAAGAAAAGGAGCACATGCGCTTGGCGCGTGGTCAATTGGGATCGGAATTGTTTCCGTTATCCTAGGCATATTTATCACCCCGTTCTTTTAACAAGAACAGAAAAACGCCTGACTATGACGTCAGGCGTTTTTTGTTAGGCATTCGCTTGTTTTTCTTTTTCAGCTTCCATTTTCGCATAATGTTCTTCAGCGATTTTATCGATTTCTTTTTTCAGTTCTTCGACCATTGTTTCTTCCGGTACTTTACGAACAATTTCACCTTTACGGAACAATAAGCCTTCGCCTCTAGCGCCTGCGATACCGATATCCGCTTCACGTGCTTCACCTGGACCATTAACAGCGCAGCCGAGAACAGCTACTTTAATCGGTGCTTTGATTTTAGAAATATATTCTTCGACTTCATTTGCAATGCTGATGAGGTCAATTTCAATTCGTCCACAAGTTGGGCAGGAGATCAGTGTTGCTGCATTTGATGCAAGACCAAATGATTTCAACAATTCACGTGCTACTTTTACTTCCTCAACTGGGTCAGCACTTAATGAAATACGGAGGGTGTTCCCAATCCCCATATTCAAAATAGCGCCAAGTCCAGCTGCACTTTTGACTGTACCTGCAAATAACGTACCTGATTCTGTAATCCCAAGGTGAAGAGGATAATCAAAGGCTTTAGCCGCTTTTTCGTATGCTTCAATTGCAAGGTTTACATCAGATGCTTTCATACTGACGATGATGTCATGAAAGTCTAGATCTTCTAGAATTTTAATGTGATGTAGTGCACTTTCGACCATACCATCTGCTGTTGGATAGCCGTATTTATCAAGAATCTTTTTCTCTAATGAACCAGCGTTTACGCCAATACGGATTGGAATGCCTTTTTCTTTTGCTGCTTTGACAACCGCTTCGACTTTTTCTCTTCTTCCGATGTTTCCTGGGTTGATTCGGATTTTGTCTGCGCCTGCTTCGATCGCTTTCAGTGCAAGCTTGTAGTCAAAATGAATATCCACAACAAGCGGGATGTTAATTTGTTTTTTAATGTCCGCAATTGCATTTGCTGCACGCTCATCTGGACATGCGACACGCACGATTTGACAGCCTGCCTCTTCTAAACGTTTAATTTCAGCGACTGTCGCTTCGACATCATGTGTTTTGGTTGTTGCCATACTTTGAATGACAACCTCATTATTTCCACCTATAGTTAAAGGTCCCACTTTGACGGGACGCGTTTTAGTACGATGTGTGACTTCACTCACTTGTCAATCGCTCCTTAGTGTACAAGCAATCCTTTGCCGTGTACGTCGTGTTTTACAGTTCATATTGTAACAGTCTCTTTGTATGAATGACAAGGAATTAACGTTTTATCTCTTATAGACAGGAAACTTATATGTGCTGCCTGCCCTGATTTCGTTCGCCTTAACACCTTGATTCAGCTCCTCGAAATCTTTAATGACATCATCAAGTGGCTTGCTTGTATGTACGATGGAGAGGACCGTTTCACCTTGTTTAACAGTGACATTCTTATAAGTCTTTTTCTCAGCTGTTTGAAGCGCACTTGCTGGGACAGCTTGGTTTCCCTCAACAGGGATGGTTCCATTTTTCAAATCAAAAAAGATAATAAAGAGGACAAACAAACTGATTAGTAAAAAAAGAATTCGCCGCATTTTACTCACCGCTTTTAAGAGTTTACTTCAGTCTATGCATGTCCTGAAATGATAGAACCAAAAAGAGGAGAAAAGCTGGAAAGGGTGGTTCTAGTTCGTTCTAGTATGTCTCTTGTAATAAAACTGCTTGGTTCGTTGGTGAAAATAGGAGGGCAAGCTCATATGACGATGATGATAAAATAAGAAAGGGGGAGATTTAATGAAGAAAGTTAGTCAGCATATATATGTGAGAACACTAACAGAAAATGATGCAGAATCACTGTTAACATTAGAGCTTGAGAATCGCTCATATTTTCAGGAATTTACACCTTTGGTCAAAGATGATTTCTTCACGTTACCTCGTCAAATTGAACGAATTCAGCGGAGTAGGCAAAGAATTGCACAAGATGAATCTTACATGCATGGTATTTTCTTAAATGAAACAGGTGCCTTAATTGGGACGATCTCATTAAGTTCTGTCGTAAGAGGTCCGATAGAAGGAGCTTGGCTCGGGTATGTTCTCGATCAAAGGCAGGGCGGAAATGGATATATGACAGAAGCCATTCGTTTAATCATTGACTATGCCTTTTTTGAGTTGAATCTCCATCGTATTGAGGCTGGAGTAAAGCCAAGTAATAAGGGTTCCATTCGTGTACTTGAAAAGACAGGTTTTGAAAATGAGGGACTAAATCGTAAAAAAGTAAAGATTAATGGAGTGTGGGAGGATCACTATTTGTTTGCGATCATCCATCCAAATGAGTCCTAGCATGAATAGACATAAAAAGCTCCTCCGAGCCGGGGGAGCTTTCATTGTGTAGACAAATCCATGTTCGATGGATCATTTGCTTTTTTTTGCAGGAATTTCTTTCACAACAAGATATAAAAAGATAAAGTTAATGACCCAATTTAATAAAAATGAGTTTGCAACAGGCGTGTTTAATGCACTCATAATGGCGAAAAAGACCGTTGTTAATGTGAGTGAATAAGCGGAGAGCTTCCAAAGCATTTGGAAGGACAGCTCTTTTTGCTGCATTCGTTTAATAAATGTACCAAGCATCGCAAGGAATGTTGCGCTGATAAACATGAGAGCCGCAGTTGATAGATATAGCAGTACACAGATGACAGGGATGATAATCGCTTGGTTCTGATTTGTGACGCGGGCGAGTTCATCTTTTGTCAGCGTTCCACCAAGGAGCTGGTATGGAATATCTGTCATTTGTCCATCAATAGCAATCACTGCTTTTTCCTTTAACAAAGCGATGGCCGTTTGCTTTGATTCAAGCTCACTTGCTTTTATTTTTTCAGCAGGATCAAAGATAATCGTGATGCCGTTTTCTTCTTTTTCTATTGGTTCACTTTGATCCGCTTGAAGCTTTCCTTTTTCGATTGAAAAGTCGGGTAAATCTTTTTTGATCACATGCTGAAATCCTGACATCGCATTCGAGATCTCTTGGCTCATATGATACCCCTGAGGAACTGCTGCGATAATTGAGAGGATAAAAATGAATAAAATCGCTTTACCGATCCCTGTAAACCGTGCTTTAGCAATATCTTTTGGTGAATAAATTCCTTTTAACAATAGATTAAATACGTTCAATACCCATTCACTTCCTACATTCTTTTCTATTTCTCATATTGTATCAATGTCTATCCATCAAGTACAAGTATGGCCTTCACCACTGGTTAAGATAGTGGGAATGAGGCATAATGTATACAGCATATAAAAAGGAGGCGGCACGGTCTTGGACATTCTGTATTGGATACTGATTGGCTGTGCATTTATCATTGCGTTTGTTGGACTGGTTTATCCAATTATTCCGAGTGTGGTCTTTATGGTTCTCGGATTTATTCTATATGGCTTCTTCTTTAGCTTCGAGCCGCTTACCCTGACGTTCTGGCTCATTCAAGCCATGTTTACTGCCGTCTTATTTGCGGCAGATTATGTCTCAAACCTTATTGGGGTAAAGCGCTTTGGAGGCAGCAAGGCAGCTATTTGGGGAAGCACCATTGGGTTATTAGCTGGTCCTTTTGTGATACCCATTGCAGGAATTATTATTGGTCCATTTCTTGGGAGTGTCATTGCAGAGCTCCTTGTTCATCAAAAAGATCTGAAGACAAGTGTGAAAGTCGGATTAGGCTCATTAATTGGATTTGTATCAGGTGTTTTTGCAAAAGGATTGATTCAAGCGCTGATGCTAGGGATCTTTTTAGTTTATGTCCTTCGCTAAGTAAAAAAGGGTGTTTAAAACTTTTTCAAAAGGGTTAAATACAAAATAAACACTGAAATGTTTCAGAACATGAGCAATAACGTTGAAACAAGCTGTGTCTTTTGATACTCTTTGAGTAGGGTGAATTGCTGACTTACAGAGGAAGCATTTCAGTACATACATTTTAAGGAGGAATTTAACCATGGCTTTTAAACTTCCAGAATTACCATATGCTTACGATGCATTAGAACCACATATCGACAAGGAAACAATGACGATTCACCACACAAAACACCACAACACATATGTAACAAACTTAAACAAAGCAATCGAAGGTGTATCAGCTCTTGAAGATCAATCAATTGAAGAGCTAGTGGCTAACTTAAACTCAGTGCCTGAAAACATTCGTACAGCTGTACGTAACAATGGCGGAGGACATGCGAACCACTCATTATTCTGGACGCTTCTTTCACCAAACGGTGGCGGCGCACCAACTGGTGAACTTGCAGATGCAATCGAAAAAGAACTAGGTGGATTTGAAAAATTCAAATCTGATTTCGCTGCAGCAGCTGCAGGACGCTTTGGTTCTGGTTGGGCATGGCTTGTTGTGAACAATGGAAAACTTGAAATCACAAGCACGCCAAACCAAGATTCTCCTTTAACTGAAGGCAAAACGCCAATTCTAGGACTAGACGTTTGGGAGCATGCTTACTACCTAAACTACCAAAACCGTCGTCCTGATTACATTTCAGCATTCTGGAATGTTGTGAACTGGGATGAAGTAGCTCGCCTTTACAGCGAAGCAAAATAATGATTTGATTTGAAAAGACCTGCTTTCAAGAGAAGCAGGTCTTAGATTATTGACAAAGGGCTAAAATGATCTTTATTTTAGCCCTTTGTCTTCTTTCATCTTCAGCGTGATAGAAAACCTTTGAAGTCTAGGAAGGACGGCTACTTTTGCGGAGCGAATATGTTATTCGTGAGCACCAGCGCACAGGACTGACAACGAATGCAAGGGATTGTCTACACGCTGAGACCTGCTTTCAAGAGAAGCAGGTCTTTTTATATTTTCCCTCCTTTTTTTACATATCTGCCTTTTGATGAGACAGACTATTGTGTAGAAAAGGAGAATGAATGGTATGAGCAGATTAAAGAAAATGTTCGGGGACATGGATGTTACAAAAGATTTATTGCTCCTCCTCACGATTGGCGGGTTATACGCACTTGCCATTGCGCTTTCGAATACGTTTGTAAATGTGTACTTATGGAAACAGTCTGGGAAATTCACGGATCTTGCGATTTATAACTTGGCCATTGTGGTGCTTCAGCCCATTACGTTTTTATTCGCTGGCCGGCTCGCAAAAAAAATAGACCGGGCGTTTGTCCTTCGTTTCGGTGTCATCTTTTTAGCCGCTTTTTATTTAATTGTCTTAATGGCAGGAGAACAAGCGGCCGCACGGCTAGTTTTATTGGGAAGTGTCCTTGGGATCGGCTATGGTTTTTACTGGCTTGCTTTTAATGTACTCACCTTTGAGATCACCGAGCCTGAAACAAGAGACTTCTTTAATGGATTTCTCGGGGTGCTTTCCTCAACTGCCGGCATGATCGGTCCTCTCATTGCGGGGATTGTCATTTCTCAGTTAACGGATGATACAGGCTACACAGTCATTTTCACATTATCGCTTTTTTTGTTTTCACTAGCGGTTGTGATGAGCTTTTTCCTCAAAAGAAGGCAGTCTAAAGGCAAATTTATGATCAAACAAATTTGGAAAGAACGTCATGCAGACGAGAATTGGCGTAGGATTACAACAGCTCATTTTTTTCAAGGGCTTCGTGAAGGGGTCTTTGTCTTCTTAATCAGTGTCTTTGTGTTTATTGCAACAAACAGTGAGCTTGCTCTAGGGACGTTTGGTTTAGTGAATTCAGGTGTTGCCTTTTTTGCTTATTTCTTCGCTACACGTTTGATTAAGAAAAAGTGGCGTAAGAAGGCCATCATGCTTGGCGGGCTGATTTTATACGGCGCCTTGTTTTTAATCGTTTTCCACTTGTCCTATGTATCACTTCTGATGTATGCGGTAGCCATTGCAATAGGATATCCGCTCCTGCTTGTTCCTTATGTATCCTTAACATATGATGTCATTGGCCATGCAAGGTACGCCAGAAAGGCCCGAATTGAATATATTGTGGTCAGAGAGCTATTTTTAAATGCCGGCCGTATTTGTTCGATTGTTTTGTTCCTGCTGTCTGTCACCTTACTAGGTGATGAGCTCGGAATCCCGGCATCACTTGTTGTGCTCGGAGCGGGGCACACCCTCATTTATTACTTTGTAAAAGATATTCATTTGAAAGAAAAAACAGCTGATATGAAAGAGGCTGACGGTCAAAAGCCAGTTTCTCAAACGAACCTTATTAAGGGAGAAAGGTAAAATTTCTTACCTATGGAACATCAAATTTCTAGATAAATGATAGAAAAACCGCTAAAATGATGATGGCACCTTTTATACACAAAAAGGGGTGCCATTTCTTTCTTGATAGAAAAGGTGATGTGATGAGAAACAAGAAAAACAAAAAAGACGCGAAGGAAGGGCGCAAAACACTTCCGATCCGGCTGAATTTATTATTTTTAGCTGCCTTTATTATTTTTACCGGCGTTGTCGTTAGGCTCGGATTTGTGCAAATTGTCAATGGAGAAGATTATAAAAAGCAGGCAGAAAAACAAGAGGATGTGAATGTCAGCTCATCTGCTCCGCGCGGAAAAATTTATGATCGAAACTACAATACGATTGTCAGCAATAAAGCGCTAAATGCCATTACATATACGAGAACCTCGACGACTTCACAAGAAGAGCGGCTCAAAGTGGCATCAAAATTAGCGGATATGATTCATGTGAGTACGAAAAAAATCACAGATCGTGACAAAAAAGATTTCTGGATCTTAACGCATCCAAATGAAGCGAAAAAGCTTGTTCAAAAGGAATCAGAATTAAAGGGTGACGATAAGGTCTCTGATGATAAACTATATGAGCTTCAGCTAAAACGCATCACAGACAAGGAATTAAATCAACTGACGAAAAAAGATTTACAAGTGCTTGCCATTAAAAGGCAGATGGATGGAGGCTATGCACTTACGCCTCAATTTATTAAAAATGAAGATGTAAAGCCAAGCGAAATTGCTTACGTCTCTGAGCATTTGGACGAGCTGCCAGGTGTTGATGTGACGACAGACTGGTCACGCAGCTATCCGTATAAAGGACTGCTCCGCAGTATGCTCGGCAGTGTTTCTTCGAGTGATGAAGGTCTTCCGCAGTCACTTCTTGAGCATTATCTATCACTCGGCTACAGCCGAAATGACCGTGTAGGAAAAAGCTATCTCGAATATCAATATGAAGATGTCCTGCAGGGCCAAAAGGAAAAAGAACAGAGTACAACTGATAAACAGGGCAATGTCACAAGCTCTAAAGTGTTAACAGAAGGTAAGAGCGGGAAAGACCTTGTGCTTACCATTGATATTCAGCTGCAAAAAGCGGTTGAAAAAATTATTGAAAAGAACTTGAAAAGTGCGAAACAAAGAGGGGGAACTGAGCTTCTTGACCGCGCATTTGTTGTCATGATGGACCCGAGAAATGGAGAGGTTCTCTCTGTTGCGGGTAAGCAGATTTCAAACAAAAACGGAAAATACAAATTCGATGACTACGCATTAGGAACGATGACCTCCTCATATGCGATGGGATCAGCCGTAAAAGGGGCAACGGTACTGACTGGATATAAAACAGGCGCTATTCATATTGGAAGTACCCAATACGATGAACCTCTCTATATCGCCAATTCACCGCCGAAGAAATCCTATCAAAATATGGGACTTATTAATGATTTAACAGCACTAGAGCGTTCATCAAACGTATATATGTTCAAAACAGCGATCGCCATTGGGAAAAGCGAATATCGTAAAAAGCAGCCGCTCCCAATTGATCCGAAAGCATTTGATACGTTCCGCTACAATTTCAGTAAATTTGGCCTTGGCGTCAAAACCGGTATTGACCTGCCAAACGAAGCAACGGGCTACAGAGGAACGTCTACACAATCGGGTCTCTTACTTGACTATGCGATTGGACAGTATGATACGTTTACACCGCTGCAAATGGCGCAATACGTTTCAACCATTGCAAATGGCGGGTATCGTTTACGTCCGCAGCTTGTCAAAGAAGTGAGAGAGTCAGACCCGCAGCGAGGCATTGGAGCTGTGACGGAATCCGTCAAACCGGATGTATTGAATAAGCTAGACATGACAAGTGATGAGATCAAACGCGTTCAGCAAGGCTTCAAGCTTGTCATGCAGAACCCAAGAGGGACAGCCTATTCAAACTTTGGCAACAAAAAGTATAATCCAGCCGGCAAAACAGGAACCGCTCAATCATTCTATGACGGTCCAATTAAAAGCAAGCGCGGTACATCGACGTATAATACAACTCTTGTTGCGTATGCGCCAGCTGATAATCCAGAAGTGGCTATTTCCGTTGTCGTGCCATGGGTGTATCAAGACTACAACCAGCGCTATCCAATTACAAATGATATTGGTGAACAAGTATTAGATAAGTATTTTGAACTGAAATCAAAACAGGAAAGCAATGATACACAGGCGAAAAACAAAAACAAAATTGAAAATGAAGCAGAAACAAATAACTAGACCTTTCATAGGTAAAAACGCTCACTTTTTGTGGGCGTTTTTTTACGTTTTCTTCAAAAATTCCGATATAAATTGACAAAATTCATAAAAAACGCCGCAATTTCTCTACAAAACTTCGACATTTACAAAACCTTAACATTCCATTTAAACGAAATTAATAAAGAACCTTTAATGTATTACTCGTAGGACAAATTATTCAGGGGGTATTCTTGAAATGAAAAAGAACAAATTATGGCTGCTTACTTTCCTTACTATCGCATTGTTAGCATTCGTCACAGCATGCGGAAACAGCAGCTCAAGCGGAGATTCAAAAGACAGTAAAGGAAATGCTTCAAACAAAGATGAGGCATCAGGTTCCATTACCATCTCAGGATCATCTGCGATGCAGCCTTTAGTTCTTGCGGCAGCAGAAAAATTCATGGATAAACATCCAAAAGCCGATATTCAAGTACAAGCCGGCGGTTCAGGAACAGGACTTTCTCAAGTTTCAGAAGGATCTGTACAAATTGGTAACTCAGATGTATTCGCTGAAGAGAAAGACGGAGTCGACGCAAAAGCTTTAAAAGACCACAAAGTAGCAGTTGTTGGAATGGCCGCAGCTGTAAACCCTGAAGTGGGTGTCAAAGACATCACAAAGGACGAATTGAAAAAAATCTTCACTGGTAAAATCAAAAACTGGAAAGAGCTTGGCGGGAAAGACCAAAAAATCACGCTTGTTAACAGACCTGATTCTTCAGGAACACGTGCAACATTTGTGAAATATGCACTTGATGGTGCAACACCTGCAGAAGGAATCACAGAAGATTCTTCAAACACAGTGAAAAAGCTGATTGCAGAAACACCAGGTGCGATTGGATACCTAGCATTCTCTTATTTAACAGATGACAAAATTACACCGCTTAGCATTGATGGTGTGAAACCAGAAGAAAGCAATGTAGAAAGCGGTAAATATACAATTTGGGCATACGAGCACTCTTATACAAAAGGTGAGCCGGAAGGTCTAGCAAAACAATTCTTAGATTACCTTATGAGTGACGAAGTACAAAAAGAAATCGTCAAAGACCAAGGCTACATCTCAGTCTCTAATATGAAAGTAGAAAGAGACGCAACAGGCAAACAATCGGATAAGTAAGAGGTCTTGAATTGCTGATGAAGGAAAAGTGGAGCATTTCACTTTTCCTTTTATGACATTCATAGGAGTGTAGAAAAAGATGAAGCAGATAGAACATACAGAAGCGAGCGATCGGCTGATCAGCTCGAAGAAAAATAGGCAAATGGATGAAGTAAGAGGAAGTATTTTGGTGAAATTCTGCGCATTCTTAATGATTGCAGTATCCATCGCCATCACAATATTCCTTGGCATTAAGGGTTTACAATCTTTCATCGTAAATGGTGTAAGCCCAATTGAGTTCTTAACCAGTAGCAATTGGAACCCAACAGCAGAAAACCCGGAGTACGGCGCATTTCCTTTTATCTTTGGATCGATCGCCGTCACGCTTCTATCAGCACTTATTGCAGCGCCGCTAGGCATCGCAGGAGCGATCTTTATGACAGAAATTGCACCTGCATGGGGCCGGAAAATTCTCCAGCCAGTCATTGAATTGCTTGTAGGGATTCCATCCGTTGTTTACGGATTCATAGGTCTTACAGTATTGGTGCCGTTTATCGGACATTTCAAGTCAAGCGGCTCAGGGCACAGCGTGTTAGCAGGAACGATTGTCCTGTCTATTATGATTCTGCCAACCGTTACATCTATTGCAACTGATGCAATGGCTTCCCTTCCAAAAAGCTTACGTGAGGGATCCTATGCACTTGGCGCTACAAGATGGCAAACGATTAGACGTGTGCTTGTACCGGCAGCTCTTCCAACATTAATGACAGCAGTCGTTCTTGGAATGGCAAGAGCATTTGGTGAAGCCCTTGCCGTTCAGATGGTCATTGGAAACACGCGTAATTTACCAGAGAGCATTATGGATACAGCTGGTACATTAACAACCATTATTACGTTAAACATGGGTCACACAACGTATGGAAGTGTTGAAAACAATACACTTTGGTCAATGGGTCTTGTCCTTCTAGTTGTATCGTTTATGTTCATACTCATTATCAGATACTTGTCGTCTAGGAGGAAGATTTAATGAATAGCAAAATGACCGATCGTTTTGCCACGTTTGTTTTTGGATTATGTGCCGCCATTATTACGGCGATCCTAATTGGTTTGTTTTCTTATATCATCTTCAACGGTGCAAAAGAATTAAATTTTGACTTTTTGACAACCCGCTCAAGTGCAATTGGCTCTGGCGGCGGTATTAGGGATCAGCTGTTTAACTCGTTTTACATTTTGTTTATAACAATGTTGATCACAGTACCACTTGGTGTCGGCGGTGGAGTGTACATGGCTGAATATGCGCCTCAAAACAAAGTCACTGATTTTATTCGCACATGTATTGAAGTGTTGTCTTCACTTCCTTCTATTGTCATTGGTATGTTTGGTTTACTCATGTTTGTCAATTTAACAGGCTGGGGCTATACGATCATCGGAGGAGCTCTTGCGCTCACGGTATTTAACTTGCCAGTGATGGTCAGGGTGACAGAAGACGCGCTTCGCTCTGTACCGAAGGACCAAAAGGAAGCATCACTTGCGCTCGGTGTGACGAAATGGCATACAGTGAAGACAGTCCTGATTCCAGGTGCGATTCCTTCTATTATTACCGGTGCGATTTTAGCATCAGGAAGAGTCTTTGGGGAGGCAGCAGCGCTTCTTTTCACAGCAGGTCTCACCACACCGCGTCTTGATTTTACAAACTGGAGTCCATTTTCTGATACGTCACCGCTGAATATTTTTAGACCGGCAGAAACATTAGCCGTTCATATATGGAACGTCAATACACAAGGAATCATTCCAGATGCAGAGGCCATTGCAAATGGTGCATCAGCCGTACTTGTGCTTTCAGTTTTAGTATTTAACTTAGCAGCTAGATGGCTTGGTTCATTTATTCATAAAAAGCTTACGTCAAAATAATGTGAGAGAGGTGTGAAGGGGATATGGTTCAAATGCTAGCAGAAAAAAAAGAGATTGCAGCAAAAAAGGCTCCACTTCAAGCGGAACAGATTTTACAGGTGCAGGATTTAAGCATTTATTATGGTGAAAAAAGAGCGGTCAATCACATTTCATTTGAAATTGAGAAGAACGCAATTACCGCATTAATCGGCCCATCTGGCTGCGGGAAATCAACCTTTTTACGCAGCATTAACCGCATGAACGACTTGATCCCAGGTGCGAGAAGTGAAGGTGCGATCATGTACGAAGGACTCAATATTTTGGATGACCGCATTAATGTGGTGAATTTAAGAAGAGAAATCGGCATGGTTTTCCAAAAACCAAACCCATTTCCTAAATCGATCTACAATAACATTACCCATGCGTTAAAGTATGCGGGTGAAAAAAGAAAATCAGTGCTTGATGATGCGGTAGAGGAAAGCTTAACAAAAGCGGCGCTGTGGGATGAAGTCAAAGATCGTCTGCACCGCTCGGCTTTGTCATTATCCGGCGGTCAGCAGCAGCGCCTTTGTATTGCGCGTACACTTGCGATGAAGCCCAGCGTTCTTTTGTTAGATGAACCTGCTTCTGCCCTAGACCCGATCTCAAATGCAAAAATTGAAGAGCTATTATCAGATTTGAAAAATGATTATTCGATCGTCATTGTGACACACAACATGCAGCAAGCGTTACGTGTATCTGATCATACGGCCTTTTTCCTGAACGGTGATCTAGTAGAATATGATGCCACTGAACGTATCTTTACACGTCCTGCGCAGCAAAAAACAGAAGACTATATCAATGGTCGATTTGGATAAGGCGGGTGGATTTTGATGAATGCAGTAGCAACTGAAACAGCAAAAAAAGAAGTGTTTCGTGTGAATGATATGAACCTTTGGTACGGACAGCATCACGCACTGAAGCATATTGATTTAGACATTAAAGAGCATGAAGTCACAGCAATTATCGGTCCGTCAGGCTGCGGAAAGTCAACGTTTATCAAAACCTTAAATCTTATGGTCAAAACAGTGCCAGGTGTGAAAATCACCGGAGATATGATGTATAACGGCGACAATATTTTAAAAGGCCGCGTTGATCTAGTGGAACTGCGTAAAAACGTCGGGATGGTCTTTCAAAAAGGAAACCCATTCCCTCAGTCTATCTTTGATAATGTCGTCTACGGACCAAGAATTCATGGCGTGAAGAGCAAGCAGCAATTGAAAGAAATCGCTGAAAAAGCGCTTCGTGATGTTGCCCTTTGGGATGAAGTGAAAGATCGATTAAATGCACCAGCATTAGGTCTTTCCGGCGGTCAGCAGCAGCGTCTTTGTATCGCAAGAGCTATTGCTACAAGCCCAGACATTTTACTAATGGATGAACCAACATCAGCGCTTGATCCTGTCTCAACATTAAAGATTGAAGAATTAATTATGAAATTAAAAGAGAAATACACGATTGCCATTGTGACGCATAACATGCAGCAAGCGGCGAGGGTATCAGATAGAACAGCCTTCTTTTTAATGGGAGAGCTTGTTGAGGTCAATGATACGAATGTGATGTTCTCAGAGCCAAATGATCAAAGAACAAATGATTATATATCTGGTCGATTTGGATAATAAAACCCCCTGGAGGTCAGCGCCGCCAGGGGGTATTGTTGTTATTTTGTTAAGGCTTTGACGATTTGTTTGAACGTCATCCCTGTTTTTAAATTGAACTTGCCTGCACGAATTTCTTTATGGTAGCCGGCGTCAATCACGTAATCATTAAAATCTTTAGACGAGTTGATAATTCCGTCTTTTTCAAGCATGTCTGAAACGTCACTTGTGCTCATCCCGTTTTTAATAACAAATTTGACCGATTTGCCTTTAGGCTTGTCCGATGTTTCTTTATCATTTTTAGAATCGCCGTCTTCATTTGCTTTCAGTGCTTTTTCTTTATAATCAAGAAGCTGCTGATATGTTTCACGGCTGACAGAGACTTCTTTTTTAGAGTCTAAATAGTTTTTCACATCGGTGTCTGTTACTTTCGCTGCGAGCGTTTCTTTTGTGGTTGTATCAGCCGCCGCTTCATCTTTTCCAGTGAGGAAAAAAACGATCGCCAGAACACCAGTTGCAAGAATCATACCTGCCGCAAACGTTTGGATGCTTTTTTTCGTCATACAAGCACCTTCTCATTGTCTTTAATGATCATGTTGACCTCATCTACAGATACATGCTCAGCGCGCGCAATGGCCTCAGGAGACATGCCATTTTGATGCTTTGAAATGATTTGTCTTGCGATAGATGGATCAATTTCTGAATGTTTGCGGACGACAATGTTTGTTTCAAGCAATTCTTCTTCAAGAACCTTCATTTTCTTTTTCAGTTTATAGATTTCTTGCATTGCAGATAGTTGAAGTGTTTCAAGTTCCTGCTCGACTTCTTTAATCGGCTCTCTTTGAAAATATGAGAATGCGATCAGTACGATACTGACAACAAGCAATCCGATAATTGCAATTTCCATGTTTCATCACCTTTTATTCATATTTTAATGCTGAAAGCCATAAAAGGCTTTCATGATTGTTTCAGACAGTTTTCGACCCTTCTTTTTTATACCATAAAAAAGCTAGTTTCAAAAGGAATTGCTGAAAAAATCACCTTTTTTTCATCTTTTTTCTTTTTATATGAAAAACGAGTATGAAAATCTTGCTCGCTGTCAAAATAAAAGAGGGTTTCTCATGTATACAGTACGACAAAGATTGAGGTTTTATAGGGGAGCAGGCTATTTTTCATGAATTGACCGTGCGATATGGATCAGAACGTGGAGGGATTGCACTGAAATTCAAATTGGTGAAAAAACATTCTAGCATTCCTAAGCTAGAAGTGGTATTATAGTTAGGTCTGAATGTGAATTGATTTTAGTTTGGAGGGAAAAACATGCGCGTAAATATTACTCTAGCTTGCACTGAATGCGGTGAGCGTAACTATATTACTAAAAAGAATAAGCGAAACAATCCAGATCGCGTTGAATTCAAAAAGTATTGCTCACGTGATAAAAAACAAACTTTACATCGTGAAACAAAGTAAGCAGCAGGGAATTTTCCTGCTGTTTTTTTATGATGGGAGATGATCTGTGTGAAAAAGGAACTTCGCCTTCAAACATTAGCCAAGCTGGACCAGATGAGTGCCGAAGAATTCAAGCGAAGCACCGCTTTACTTCATGAGCGCTTGTTTCAACTGCCAGCATGGAAACAAGCGAATACTGTTGCACTTACCATGTCTAGAGGAAAAGAGGTACCGACAATGCCTCTCATTGAAAAAGCATGGCGGGAGGGGAAAACAGTATGTGTACCCACCTGTTTTCCGGAAACAAAAGAGATGACGTTTTATGAATATACACCAGAAACGAAAATGATCTCCCGCTACTTTGGGCTATTGGAGCCAGATCCTCTGACGTCGGCCGCTGCATCTAAAGAATCAATCGATTTGATCATTGTGCCTGGTGTGTGCTTCGATCGACAAGGCTACCGTATCGGATATGGGGGCGGCTATTATGACCGCTACTTAGCTGACTATCACGGCGAAACGCTTGCCCTTTGTTTAACAGTACAGCAAACCGAGCATATTCCGGCTGAAACGCACGACATCCCGGTCTCAATCATGGTCGATGAGAAAGGTACCATATATCTAAAATAAAGCCCGCTGCTTATACATATGAACGGGCTTTTTGTGTTGAGCGAAGGTGCTCGCTTATGATCAAAAGTCACATACACGATAGCGATCAACATTCTTCATTAAAAGGCATTTTAGCTGACGAGGGATATGTTTTGAAAAAATTTCGTGGAAAGAAAAGATACTTCCGTAATATGTGGGAGGAAGTGAATACTTGTGGCTTAAAACTTGATCGTGATTTATGGTTTTATTTTTGGCATACGCACCTTGATTTTTTTGGAGTCGGGGAAAATAGCTTAAAAATAAGAAGAGAGCATATCAAAGCTCATATCGCTTTATATCATAGGCGGCTAAAACAGCTTGAAAGCTTTGAAAAGCCATACCAAACTTGGATTTGTATTCACGAACATGCCCCTGGTTTAGACGCTGTATATGTTCATACACCAAATCCATACAGTTACTTCCCGCACAAGGTGGAGGAGTTAGAGCAGAATTGTAAGCTGCCTCATACTTTCAAGGATTTAATCGAACTTCATCCATTTGATGTTTCTTATGATCAATCAGAGTGCGGAGAGGTCTATTATATTCAATCAAAAGAACAAGGGATTAGATTGTGAAGGCCTCTTTATGAAAGGAACCTTTTAAGCGATAAAAACGATGGTTCATGCATAAACAAATCCTATTTAAGCCACGATACGAACATAGGAGGGAATATGATGAATAAAATGATTTGGAGCATTGTGTTCACACTGTTTGCATTCGTTCTCGTGCAAAATCGTTATCGGCTCATGAATTTGGTTTTAGGGCAAAATCAAGTCCGGCACTTTTTGATTAAATGGCTGATGAAAATCCCATATTTTCGGACGAAATTTATTCGCCAAGCATTCTAATCCCGCAAAAGCCGGGATTTTTTTGTTTAGAAATGCGGATAAGAACGATTCTTGCTATAATAATGTAAAAAATGGAGCGCGAATGTATGAATGTCATAGATAGTTTATTTTGGCGAGTTGTTGATGAACTTAGACAAAAAGGATACGAGATGATTCAAAGTCCGTACCCAGAAGATGAAATATTTTTTGAAGCACCACGAAACTCAGGTTATGATCTCATCCGTCTATATAGAAAAGATGTGAATTTCAGGCAGGAGATCGTTCGAGATATCGAGGAGCAAACATATCGGATCAATCAGCTGAGAGAAGCTATGCGTAAACGATCTCTTCATCTCCTGCAGCTGCAATTTACAACTGATGTTCCAGTAGATGATTGGGAAGACCTAAACGGTCAGCCGCAAAAAGAGAATAAGGTGACAGTTACTCCTGTATTACTCAATGCAGACACGCTTCAAAACGATGTAAACGAACTGCAAAAATGGCTGAATACATCGCTTGCAGTAGATGTAGAAGAAGCGAAGAAAGATACAGCTGAGGATGCAATGCAGCTGAAAAGGAACGTGCTTCAGGCATTTGATGATCAGGAAAAGCAGCGAGAACGAGAACGGGCCGTGTTTCAAAATGGGAGACCCATTTTTACCTACTTGCTGATCGCTGTCCAAGTGGTGATGTTTCTTTTACTTGAGCTGTCAGGCGGAAGTACCAATACCGCAACTTTAACAGCATTTGGTGCTAAAAATAATGTGCTGATTTTAGAGGGTGAATGGTGGCGCCTGATGACACCAATGTTTTTACATATTGGCTTAACGCACTTACTCTTTAATACTTTTGCTCTTTGGTCCGTTGGAGCGGCTGTTGAGAGAATTTATGGGTCGGGAAGATTTTTGCTCATCTATTTGATTTCCGGCATTTTTGGCTCTATAGCGAGCTTTGTGTTTAATACGGCAATTGCAGCCGGCGCTTCTGGCGCGATCTTTGGCTGCTTAGGCGCACTGTTATATTTAGCCATCTCAAACCGAAAGCTTTTCTTTCGGACGATGGGGACAAATATTATTGTCATTATCCTCATCAACCTAGGAATAGGCTTCACTGTATCAGGTATTGATAACGCAGGGCATCTTGGAGGCCTGGTTGGCGGTTTTTTCACCGCATTAGCTGTCCGTCTGCCTAAACAGATCCAGCCTGTCAAAATGCTTCTTGCGAGTGCTGCTTTGCTCTTTATTGGCGGTTTTGGATTGTATACAGGGTTTCATTCTGACAATCAAAAGGAAGCAGCGGCAACAAGTGAGGCAGCAAGTTTATTTGATGAGAAAAAGTATAGCGAAGCAAGTGAACGACTAGAGGAATATGTGCACGATAAAGATGCATCAGCTGAGGCACTTCATATCTATGCACTATCGGAAGCGCAGCAGGGCCAACTTGATAAGGCTATTCAATTTTTACAAAAGTCGCTTGAAAAAGATCCAGATGATCCAAATAAACTGTATCATTTATCGCTTTTATACGTAGAAAAAGGAGAGACAGCGAAAGCAGAGGATCTATTAGCGAAAGCGTTAAAACAAGATCCTCAAAATGATCAATTTTTAAAGCTGAAACAATATATCGAAAATAGTCAAACACGTTGAATGACTTGACTGAAAGCGCATTTATGAATACGCTTATCCTATCTGTTGATGAAAAGAAATGGTGGAAACAATGAAAACGTTATATGATGTACAGCAGCTGCTCATGAGATTTGGAAATTATGTGTATTTCGGAGATCGTGAAGTAGAATTAGAATTTATGGCAGACGAATTGAAGGAAATGTATACAGCGGGCATCATTGACCGGACCGAATGGTCAAACGCAATGACGATTCTTCAAATGGAGCTAGCCAAATTAAATCGAAAAACAATGTGAAGGTGGAGGGCATATGACAGGGGATTGGTTTGTAGGTATTGATCTTGGCGGTACGACAATTAAGCTTGCGTTCATTAATCTATATGGTGAAATTCAGCATAAGTGGGAGATTCCTACGGATAAATCCGGGCAGACGATCACAGTCGATATTGCCAAATCAATTGACCATAAACTGGTTGAGATCAGTATGCCGAAATCAGCACTTATTGGGATCGGAATGGGTGCACCTGGACCTGTAGATAAAGTATCTGGCATTGTCTATAAAACAACGAATCTGGGCTGGACAAATTACCCCTTGAAAGATCACCTAGAGGCAGAGACGGGACTTCCATCTGTCATTGAAAATGATGCGAATATTGCTGCACTCGGTGAAATGTGGAAGGGTGCAGGCGATGGCGCAAAAAATATCCTGATGGTCACACTTGGAACAGGGGTTGGCGGCGGCATCATCGTCAACGGTGAAGTTGTTCAAGGGGAGACAGGTGCTGGCGGAGAAATTGGCCATATTTGTGCCGTTCCATTTCAAGGAGCACCGTGTAACTGCGGAAGAACAGGCTGTATTGAAACGATCGCATCTGCAACTGGCATCGTCCGGATTGCAAAGGATAAATTAGAAACCGAGCAGCATACATCTTCACTTGGCAAGCTCGCTTCGCTATCGGCAAAGAATGTATTTGAAGCGGCAGAAAACGGAGATGATCTTGCAATGCGTGTCGTAGAAGAAGTGACGACACATCTTGGACTTGTCCTAGCGAATCTTGCTAGTGCTTTAAACCCAACAAAAATTGTAATTGGCGGTGGTGTTTCAAAAGCAGGTGAGCTTCTTCGCAGTAAAGTAGAGCGCATTGTGAAACAACATGCTTTCCCGCCTTGCGCTGACGATGTTGAAGTGGTAATTGCATCACTCGGAAACGATGCGGGTGTTATCGGCGGTGCATGGATGGCAAAAACCAAATGGCTGTCTTGAACAAAAAAGTCATAATGATGTCATTTTTATAAAAAAAAGCGATAGATAGGCATGAAATTGGATGTTTAGCATATTCATAAGTTTGTCATGAGGAAAAAGACATTGATTTTCCATCATATACAGGATAAGATATACTTTAGTTATTTTTCTAGAAGCACCAATAATTAGGGTATATCTAGAGCCTGAGTGCGCGCTTAGCATAAGGAGGTTACAATGCGAAAGAATAGATTAAAGGCGATTTCATTTTTACTGATTGCGACATTGCTGATGTGGGTCAAAACCTATGTTATCTATAAATCTAGCTTCAATATTAAAATTGAAAATTTCATGCAGGAGTTTATCCTGTTTATTAATCCGCTTAGCTTTCTTTTGTTTATCTTCGGTATCGGTTTATTTTTCAAAGAAAAAAATCGCAATCGATATATCATCGTGACAAGCTTTATCCTAACATTCGTTTTGTTAGCCAACATTGTGTTTTATCGATTCTATAGTGATTTTCTAACCATCCCCGTCCTATTTCAAACAAACAATATGGGTGACCTCGGGTCCAGTATTACCTCTTTAATTGAACCAGTCGATTTACTGATGTTTGTTGATATCATCATTTTAATTTGGCTCTATAAAAAACAGCCTTCCTTTAGAACAGATGTCACCGTTTCACGAAAAGAACGAGCAGCATATTACTTATTTGTGGCAGCTACATTTTTCTTTAACCTTGGTTTAGCTGAAACAGAAAGACCAGAACTGCTTACTCGCTCATTTGACCGTGAGATGCTGGTGAAAAATATCAGCTTATATAACTTCCATATTTATGATGGGGTATTGCAATCGAAGCAGTCCGCCCAGCGGGCTCTTGCTGACAGCAATAGCTTAACTGAAATTGAAAACTATGTAAGCGCAAATCAAACGGACCGTAATGAAAAGACATTTGGTCAAGCAAAAGGACGAAATGTCATTCTTGTATCACTTGAATCGACACAGAGTTTCGTGATCAATGAAAAATTAAACGGGAAAGAAATTACTCCGTTTTTAAACAAATTGATCAAGAAGAGCTATAACTTTACTAATTTTTATCACCAAACAGGTCAAGGGAAAACATCTGATTCAGAGTTTATTGTAGATAATTCTCTTTATCCACTTGGAAGAGGGGCTGTGTTCTTCACAAATCCAAGTAATGAGTTTACAGCGACACCTGAGCTGTTAAAGGATGAGGGCTACCACTCTTCTGTTATTCATGCGAATAACAAAAGCTTCTGGAACCGTGACCTTATCTACGATAGCTTTGGCTACGATAAGTTCTTTGATATTAAATCATTTGATGTGAATGAAGAAAACTCAGTTGGCTGGGGACTGAAAGATGGTCCGTTCTTTGAGCAGTCCGCTGAATTAATGAAATCGATCCCGCAGCCTTTCTATACGAGATTGATTACATTAACGAACCATTTCCCTTTTGATTTAGATGAAGAAGATAAGCTCATTGATGAATATGATTCAAAGAGCAAAACACTGAACAAGTACTTCCCTACAGTGCGTTATCAAGATGAAGCCCTTAAGCTTTTCTTTAAAAAGATGAAGGAAGCTGGGTTATACGATAACTCCATTTTTGTTTTGTATGGGGATCACTACGGAATTTCTGAAAACCATAACGAAGCCATGGGACAATTTTTAAATAAAGAGATTACGCCATTTGAAGAAGTGCAGCTTCAAAAAGTCCCGTTTGTTGTACACATTCCAGGGGTAACGGATCAACATCCAAAAGAAATTGATACGGTAGGCGGTCAGGTCGATATCCGTCCAACTGTACTCAATCTTCTAGGGATTGATACAAGTAAACAAATTCAATTTGGTCATGACCTTTTATCAAAAGATACGAATGACTTTACAGTACTCCGTGATGGAAGCTTTATTACGAAGGACAGCATTTTTACAGATGGTGTTTGCTACAATAAAGAGACAGGCGAGCCAGCAGATGATAAAAATGTGTGTCAGTCTTATGAAGAGAAAGCGAAGCAGGAGCTTCAATTCTCTGATCAAATCATCTACGGAGATCTCCTTAGATTTTATGATCGAAACAGCCCGGACCATTCACCATCCAAAAAAGAAGGTGAAACGGAGCTGAAAAAGGCGTCCTAATAGATGAAAAACCTCTGCTATTTTAGAAGCAGAGGTTTTCTTTTTTTGTCTGACGGCTCATATAGTATGAGAGGAGGGATGTAAATGAAGACAACGTCGTTTGGAAAAATTGAATGGCAGCTGGATGAAACAGGGAGGGATGCTGTGGCAAAGCAGCTTGGTATTGGTAAAGCTGCTTTTCATTTATCTAATCAATCAAGCACTGATAACCTTCTTTTACCGGGATATAGACTTCCAGAAGGAGTCCATGTATTTGATTCGATAGGTGATGTGCAGAGATTTATTGCACCTTACAGACTGCAGCAAACCGATGATTGGATTAATGGAACATTTGAATATGATAGCGCTCGATTAGAAGAAGAGCTGAGCCGCTTGAAAGCCGTATTTCCTTTTCTTCATATCAGCGTTATTGGCCATTCAGTGCTTGATACACCTATTTATGAGATCCGAACAGAGCCTGTTCAGCATTTACATTCTATTCATCTCAATGCCTCATTTCATGCAAATGAATGGATCACGACGTCTGTTTTATTAAAATGGTTGAAATCGCTTTGCTTAGCAGCGTCAGATCCGGTTCAGGCAAGACATTATGAAGCGGTTCATATCCTGCAGACCACCGCTTTATCCATCGTGCCAATGGTCAATCCAGATGGAGTGGATTTGGTTCGTAATGGACCGGAGTCACTAGGTCTTCATCATGAAGAATTCACACTGCTAAACGAGGGATATTCCGATTACCGGGAATGGAAAGCAAATATTCGAGGGGTGGATTTAAACAATCAATTCCCTGCTTATTGGGAGATCGAGTACTATCGTCATCAGTCGAAGGCACCGTCCTACCGGGATTATCCTGGGCGCGAGCCATTAACAGAACCAGAAGCGAAAGCGATGGCCAATCTTGCGTTGCGAAAACGATTTGACCGGCTGATCGCCCTTCATACACAAGGAGAAGAGATCTATTGGGGGTTTCTTGGCCATGAGCCAGCCATCTCAAAAGAAACGGTCAAACGATTCGAACGAGTGAGCGGCTACAAACCGATCCAATATCTCGACAGCTATGCAGGCTATCGCGATTGGTTTATTTATCAATTTCATAGTGAGGGCTATACAGTCGAGCTTGGTCTAGGGAAAAATCCTCTTTCCATGGATCAATTTGATTCGATCTATGAAAAAACAAAGCGGCTTTTGTGGGAAGCGTGTAAGTGTTAAAAGCACCTGGCTGGTGCTTTTTCATATTTTGAGAAAATCAATTGCTTATGGTCAATAAAAACAATGTTGAAGCAATTGACGAAGGCCTCCTAGTAAGCTATTGTGAAAGATATGGATGTAAAAAAAAGGATATGATTTAGGGAGATGTCGACTATTGAGTGCTCAAAGCCTGTGGAAAAGAAATTTTACTTATTTATTTGTTTCTAAAATGTGCAAAATTACGGCTGATAGTTTATCTTTCAACACCATCTTGTGGCTTTTAGTACTAGGAGGGAAAGGGGCCATAGGGACAGCTTTTTTTATTGCAGTCAGCTTTGTTCCTCAAGCGATTGTTGGACCATTTATTACGCCTATGATGAAGCCGCATCAATTGAAATTTTGGATGTGTTTTGCTGATTTAACACGAGGAGCGATTATCCTTGTGATCGTGGTTAGTTACTTTTATGGTTTCACACCATTAGTCCTCATCATTGGCTGTATGCTGCTGCATTCGGCGACAGGTGGCTCCTATGAACCGGCATCTGTATCGATTATCCCAAAGCTTGTTCATGAAGACCTCATACAAAAAGCGAATGCAACGATCCAATCAGCAAGTCATGTAGTAAGACTTGTGACGGTCACGATTTGTGGTGTCATGATTGCGTTTGTAGGCGTAGGTTATACAATGCTTGTGATCATTCCTCTTTACCTTTTGTCCGCTTTATTGGTGTTCATGATTTCATATCAAACAGAAGTCATCATTGATAAAGCCAAAAAAGGGTTATCTTACGGCAAAAGATTAATTCGAGGTTTTTCACTTGTTAGAAGCCATCATATTTTGTTTCCATTAGCGATTTTTTGTGTCTGCTCAAACTTTGCTGCGGCACCATGGGAAGCATTGTCTGTTATTTATTTAACGGAAGACTTACATAGTGGACCGGTCGTCTATTCATTCATCAAAGTCACAACCGCACTAGGCGCATTTTTGATGGGGTTTGTTTTGACAAAGATAAAAGTGAATCGGTATGGATTGCTGTTTATAGGTGCTGGGATTGTTGATGGAATTGCCTTCTTTATCACAGGTATGAACGCATTGTTACCACTTGTGTTTATATCAGCTTTTGCTTTAGGAGCAGCCATTAGTGCAGTTAACGTACCCGAACATACGATGATTCAATTGTCAGTTAAGGCAGAGGATCAGCCGCAAGTGTATGCAATTATCAATATGATTTCTTACTTAATGATTCCGTTAGGCGCCCTCATTGGCGGTTATATGGCAACCCTGTTTGGATCTGGGTATGTCATTGCGGCTGGCGGCATCATTGAAGCTGTTTCAGGTATATGCCTGCTTCTGTTTACAAAGATCGGGAAGGTAGAGAGAGCGGATTTGACGATAGAACGAGACAAACCTGCCGTAAACGCAACGTAAGCATGGCATGATTGAATGAGGATAGGTTACAATGAGGACGAGAAAACATGAGAATTTAATGGAAAGGGGAAAAATTATGGCTATAGCAGACGTCACCATCATTCCAATAGGCACTGAAACACCAAGTGTCAGTGCTTACGTAGCAGATGTACAAAGAATTTTAGAAGGTTTTCAACAAGAAGGAAAAATCAAATATCAATTAACACCGATGAATACGTTAATTGAAGGCGAATTATCCGTTTTATTTGAGGTCATTCAGCGCATTCATGAAGCCCCTTTTGAAAAGGGATTGCACCGAGTAGCGACCAATATTCGCATCGATGACAGACGGGATCAAACCACAACACTTACAAGCAAATTAGAAAGCGTGAATAAGCATTTAAATCAATAAAAAAAAGCCTGCTATAAGCAGGCTTTTAATGTGCAGTTGGATAACCGCTATAGATGATGGTCATGACAGTGAACCATCCAAAAACCAAAAATGTAGCGCCTGCAAAAGCGATGGCAAGTACGTTCACTTTTTTTAGTGAGCGATAGATGCCGAGCGCAGCTAAAATCGTGACTAGACCAAAAATAATGACGAGCATCATGTGAAAGTCCCCCTTTGTCATCAATCCCCTTGATTTCCTTTCTTTTCATTTTAACCGTTTTCATAAAGCTTGTCGAGTAGATTCCAGTTGACGATTGTTTGAATTTTTATTGAATAGCCTTCATAATAAAAAAGAATGAATAAAGTAGGTGATGAAAATGAATTGGAGAAGAATGCCACTAGGCTATGTACAAGCGAACGCATATATTTGGAAAAATGAGCAGGGAGAGTGCTTAATTTTTGATCCAGGCGGTGAAGCGCAAAAGCTGATTTCCTATGTAAAAGAAAAACAGCTTACACCGCTTGCTGTCTTATTGACACATGCTCATTTTGATCATATTGGCGCGGCAGATGAGGTGCGCGAAGAGTGGGGAGTGCCGCTGTATGTACACGAAAATGAAAAAGAATGGCTCACGAACGCTGAATTAAACGGTTCAGCTCGATTGATTGGGAATGGAATTACGGTCAAAGAAGCTGAAAAATTGATTACGTCAGAAGGAACGCTTCAAATTGGATCGTTTACATTAGAAATGTTCCATACACCAGGGCATTCACCAGGCAGTGTGTCTTACTATTCGGCGGAAGAGGGCTTTGTTATTTCTGGTGACACGCTATTTGAAGGCGGCATCGGGAGAACAGATTTAGTAGGCGGCAGTCAGGAAGTGCTGCTACAATCAATCCATCAAAAATTATTGTCATTGCCAGAATCAACTCTTGTTTTAAGCGGACATGGCGGGGAAACGACTGTGCTGACGGAGCAGGAGCAAAATCCGTTTATTAATGGTTTTTCTCTTTAATTGCAGGCATGAAAAAAGCATCTCTTTAAAAGAGATGCTTTTTTCAATTAATGTCCGGTACCGGGAACCATGATGAAAATCGAATAATATGTAAATCCGGCAAAGAAAATCGTCAAATACGCTCCGAAAATGTAAATATACATTCTTTCGGATAAATTCAAGTAGGATAAAAATACAAAAAGAACGGTTTGACCGAAGAACAGCAGCGATGCATCTTTCATATGTCCTAAATAGAACATGACAGCAAAAATACCCGTCCAAAAGCCAAGCACGCGGAACATGCGATTCATTTCTTTCCCTCCCCTTATAAACCCCTTTGATTCATATTATAGCTGATCATCACTTGTTATGTAAACATTTACATTTTTGACATCATGTGAACAATTTATTTTGAATGTAGAAAAAATTTTTTTGAAAAAATGATGAAAAAGTGTTTATGCTGAAAAACATGAGGGTACTTACTCCATAAGAGAAAAGGTTAACGACCTAAGGAGGAAGACTAATGAGTGACATTACTTTTTATTCATACCCGAGCTGCACGTCTTGCCGCAAAACAAAACATTGGTTAAAGGCGAATCAAATTGATTTTAAAGAGCGTCACCTTTTCAGAGAAACGCCAACACTAGATGAATTAAAAAAGATTCTTTCTTTAACAACAGAAGGAATGGATGAAATTTTAGCCACACGAAGTCAGGCTTTTAAAAGCTTAAATTTAAATATTAATGACTTAAAAGTAAACGAGGTCTTACAGCTTCTCATTGAAAAACCAAAGCTGCTACGGAGACCAATCATTATTGATGGAAATAAACTGGTAGTAGGTTATAATCCAGGAGAACTCATGAAAATATCAAAAAAGAAAGCGATTCATCAATCAGTTTCCTAATAAAAAACGAAGATCAGCTGAAACATGCTTCAGCCGTCTTCGTTTTTGTGCTGAACTGGGCTAGCTGGGTTCGAACCAACGATCACGGAGTCAAAGTCCATTGCCTTACCACTTGGCTATAGCCCAATATCAAACGTGTAATGATATTGTTCACCATCTGCGGTCATTTATACATAAAAGTTGTATGTCACGAGTTTTAGTGAAAAAGGAGCGAAAGAAGTAAATGAAAAATGAAAAATCTAAGCAATTATATGAATTTATCCTAAAAGAAGCCCCTGTCATGACCGAAGAATGGCTAAAAACAAGAACAGAAGAAGGCTCATTATATTCTAAACATGCTTCAGAGGAAACGGAAAAGAAGCTGAAGGAACAGAACACAGCGTTTATTCAAACCATTGCAGCCACGCTTGTGACGCTGTCAGACAAAGTAGAAAACCATTTGAAAAAGTGGTCTGTTGATATTGCACGTGATCGAGCAGTGCACGAGGTGCCGCTATATGAAATCATTGGACAGTTTAAGATTTTCCGCCACATTTTCTGTTCGAGAATTGAGACATTCACCCAAGAAACAGAGCTTGAAGTGACGCTGCAAGATGTGTGTCAGTGGAATCAGCACTTTCACGCCACATTTGATGACATGATTGAGCGCTTATCAGAAGAATATGACCGCGTGACACTTAGTCAGCTGAATGCACAAAGAGAGATGATACAAGAACTAAGTGCCCCAGTTATTCCAGTATCAAAGGAAATTGGGATTTTGCCGCTGATTGGAGAGATCGATACGTACCGGGCCAAAATCATTCTGGAATCCGTACTAGAACAGGCTTCAAGACTGCGTCTAACGCACTTATTTATTGATATTTCTGGTGTTCCCGTTGTTGATACGATGGTGGCTTATCAGCTGTTTAAAGTGGTCGATAGTGCGAAACTGCTAGGAATTGAGACGATTATTTCAGGCATCCGACCAGAGATCGCTCAAACTGTAGTGAAACTGGGCATTGATTTCTCAAAAGTAAATACTGAGCATAGCCTTGCAAAAGCGTTAGAAAAAAGAGGATTTCGTATCTTTGAAGAGCAGCCGCAAGAAGCCACATCATGACCAAAAAACCTGTACTTGTAAAAGTCAGGTTTTTTTATATGCTCTTTTCTAAAAAATGATGTAATGCATCGTGAGTTGAGGGTTTTCATCATTTATTAGTCATGAAAATCATAAATTGCTCTTTTGTCATTCACGTTCCGCCATTCTACAATGTGATCACAGAAAGGAGTGATCCACTTGTATGGGATTGAATATTTAAGGCAAGAGCTGCTAGAAGAAGCATGCCGCATGAGGGCTTCTGATGTGCATATTGTGCCAAAAGAAAAGGAAGCTTCGGTGTCATTTCGTGTTGACTCAGATTTAATCCAGCAGCGAACGATTGATAAAAAAAGCGGAGAGAGGCTTATTGCACATTTTAAATTTTTATCTTCTATGGATATCGGGGAAAAAAGGAGACCGCAAAATGGCTCACTAGCTGTGATGCTAAGAAAAGGTCAAGTATTTATTCGGATGTCTACCTTGCCGACAGTGAATGATGAGAGCTTAGTGATTAGGATTTTACCGCAGGATCATGTTCCGAAAATAAAACATCTATCATTATTTCCGAAAGCCTCAGCCAGATTATTATCCTTTTTAAACCACTCGCATGGACTCATTTTATTTACTGGGCCAACAAATTCAGGGAAAACGACAACACTATATTCATTGATCCAGTTTGCAAAAAAGAATTTTAACCGAAATATTATTACCCTTGAAGATCCTGTCGAAACAAGGAATGAAGAAGTGCTGCAGGTTCAAGTGAATGAAAAAGCCGGCATCACATATGCCGCAGGATTACGCGCTATTTTAAGACATGATCCAGATGTGATTGTGCTAGGAGAAATAAGAGATGCTGAAACGGCTAGAACGGCGATTAGAGCAGCACTGACAGGCCATTTAGTATTGAGTACGCTCCATGCAAAAAACGCAAAAGGAGCCCTTTATCGTATGCTTGAATTTGGTGTCACGATGAATGAACTTGAGCAAACGATGGTTGCGATTGCTGCGCAGCGATTAATCGAGCTCACCTGTCCTTTTTGCGGAGAAAGATGTCAGCTTTACTGTAAATTAAATCGACCGATCAGACGAACAAATGTATTTGAACTGCTGTTCGGAAAAGAGCTTGGTGAGTGTATCAAGGAGGCTAAAGGAGAATATGCTCACTCGTCATATGAAACACTGCAAAGATTAATTCGTAAAGGAGTGGCACTCGGCTATTTATCAAAAAACACTTACCATCGCTGGGTTTATGAAGAAGCGAGCCTCTAAAGTATGGTCTAAAAAGGATCAAGCTGAATGCCTATCAAAACTGGCTCAATTAATTCAGGCTGGATATACATTGATTGAGGCATTAGTGATGGTGAATATCAAGTTATCAAAACAACAGCGGCAGCAATTAAAACTAGGTATTCAGTGGCTTCACGAAGGCGAGCCTTTTTATGTAGTACTGGAGAGACTCCATTTTCAGCGGGAAGTCATCGCTATACTATGTTTTTCTGAGAAGCATGGCAGTCTAGCCCGTGCTTTAGAACAAAGCGCCCGTTTTTTAGAGAAAAAAATCAAACAGTTAGACACGTTTAAACGTATGTTACGTTACCCGCTTTTCCTCATCTTCACGGTTTTGGTCGTGCTGGTACTTGTTCAGCAAATGATCATTCCTCAATTTTCTGTTTTGTACTCATCGATGGATACCCGCATGTCTTGGCTGATTCAAGGGATGTTTGGACTATTTCAATTCCTTCATGCTTTTCTGTTCATCACTAGTTGTCTGTGTATCGGTCTTATTGGATATTATGCTGTTTTTTTTAGGAAAAAGTCGACCCTTGAGAAATTGAGGGTGATGAGTAAGCTGCCTTTTTTATATAAAGGGATGCAGCTGATGCATACGTACCTTTTTTCTCTTCAGCTCAGCGGACTGCTTCAAGCTGGATTATCGATGTACGAAGGTTTGCAAGCTTTTAAACAGCAAAGCTACCTGCCTTTTCTTCAAGAAATAGGTGAACAAATGATGGAAGAGTTAAGAAAAGGAGAAAGCATGGCCCATCAAGTAAGCGTGTCTCCTTTTTTCGAAAAACATTTTGCAGCCATTATCAAGCATGGTGAAGCCAGCGGAATGCTTGCGAGAGAAATGTACACGTACAGCCAATTTCTATTAGAGAATGCAGAGCTAAAAATTGAAAAATGGATGTCTTGGCTGCAGCCAGTTATTTATGGGGTAACGGCACTTCTTATACTCATCGTGTATTTATCTATTCTTTTACCAATGTATCAACTAATGGAGCAAGTGTAAGAAGGAGGACAGAGATATGAATGATAAAGGATTTACCCTGTTAGAAATGTTAATAGTTATGCTCGTAATATCCATTCTTTTACTCATTACCATACCGAATATCACACGTCATCACCAAGCGATTCAGGCAAAGGGCTGTGAAGGGCTTAAATCAATGGTCAGCACACAAGTGATGGCATATGAATTGGAGCATGATGGGAAGACGCCATCTTTAGCTGAATTAGAAAAAGAAGGTTATGTCAAAAAGGGGTTAACTTGTCCTAATGGAAAAGCGATTGTCATTCAAAACGGCAACGTGAAGCATGAATAAATTATTTTTACATGAGAAGGGTTTTACCCTGATTGAACAGCTGATGATCTTACTTGTTTTATCGATTGTATTGTCGATCATGGGAGGGAAAATCCCAAATATAATAGAGAGCGCTGAAGCCAAAAGACAAGTAAACATCATGAAACAAGATCTTCAATTGGCATCATATACTGCATTTATCAAAAAAACACGTGTACATGTTGGGATCCATCCGCCGCATGTATCTTATCAGGTAATAGATCAAAAGAGTAACGAAGTCATTGCTTCTTATCAACATAAAAAGGGCAGCATCAAAACTTCTACATTCTCGCAAGGTATCTATTTTAATGCAAACGGACATCCAAGCAGCGGTGGATCTCTCATTGTCGAATTTGGCAGTCAAACGTATAAACTGACGATTTATTTAGGAAGCGGGCGAATCCATGTTCAAAAACAATAGAGGATTTAGTACGTTTGAGACACTTTTTGCCTGTCATCTCTTTCTATTTACTGCCCTAGTGCTCATGCCAGCCTATGAAAAACTCATGATGGGGAAAGAGGAAGTGAGAGCCAAGCTTGAAGCTTATCAGGTTTTACATGAACAGATGAATGAAGCGTTCATAAATGGGACAACATCTTCCATTAAAAAGAAGAGAGGCGAGATCACGTATGTTTTCAATTGGCGTAAACAGAAGGGATGTGTTTCATACAAAGTACAAAAAAAAGAGACCATATGCTTTCAGCATGTGGAGCGATGACAAAGCTTTTACCCTTTTACAAGCTTTGTGGCAGTTGCAGCTCTTTCTATTTCTTTCTTTTGGCTGTGGGCTGATTTTTTCAGCAGCGGAGAAAGCTCGTCCATTTGAAGACATCAACGGATTTTCCCAAATGGAGTGGAAACAGACTGTCCTGCAATTAGATGAGGAATTAAGTCGTGCCGATGCTGTGAAATCAGTGAAAGGTGGAAAAGCGTTAGAGTATATTTCTGATCAAGGGCGAGTGGTAATGATTGAGCCATATCAAGAGATGCTTCGAAAACGAACGGATCAAGCTGGACATCTTCCTTTATTGCATAAGGTGAAACAATTTCAAGTGAGAACGAGTCAGCATAGAGCCATCCTGAAAGTCACAGATGGATCTGGTAAGGTTCATGAAGCCGTTATTTTCACATATAAAGGGGTGGTTCCTAAATCGTGAAAAGAGAGGAAGGGTTTATCTATCCGCATGTGCTTGCGGCGATTTTATTTTTTCTCTTGATCCTAGGGGCGATAACGATGGGGTTTCAAAAAGAGCTGAGAAGTGCAGAGCTGACGATTTCTTTTTATAAAAAACAGCAGCTTTTTAGGGTGGGTGTGAGTGAAGCTGCCAGCACAGTAGAACGTATTTGTGCGAAACAGAAAACCCATATTGATACTGAAGAAGGCCGTGTGACACTGAAGCGGATGAAATGCGATCTTAAGAAAAAACTTGTCCTTGTTTTGGTGAAGGTGAAATCAAAAGATGGTTTATCCGATGAGCGTGAACTGATGCTGGATTGGAAGACCGGTGAAATCATGAGATGGGCAAATCCTGATTAGCCAGTGTATAAAATCATCCTCTTCCTGGTAAGACTTGAAGGAAGAAGAGGTGAAAGTGCTTGAAAACAAATGACTATGTAAAATATATGACGCAGGAAATCATTAAATATATGAATACACCACGTGACGAACGGAAGGAACACAAACAAGAAAAAATAGAAACGAAACCGCCGTTTTCACAGCGTTTATTTGGGGTTCTGCCGTTTGGCTTATCCATGATGCTTAAAAAACGTCAGCGCCATCGACGAAAGTAAAAAGCCGCCCAGCAGGCGGTTTTTTTATGCCACTTTAGCTGTATTCCTCCACAACAATCACTTTATTCACCTTGTTTGAGTAAGGGTTATAGGAAATGGTGACGAATACCCCAAATTCCTTTGTATGGTCTTTTAACGTAATATGATACTGTTTCACAGATTCCTTATCGCGGTGGCGGTCCCATACTTTTTGTTTAAATAATACTTGCGTTAGCGGGTATCTTTTTTTTGCTTCTTTGACTGCCCGCGTTTCCCATTGATCTGCGGCGGCAGTCAAACCTCTCGCATCAACGGGTTTGACCTCTAGAATCATAAAACTCAGCAGTAAACTGAGCATGATTATGATTTTTCCATATTTCACTTAACATCACCTCACCTCTTCATATCCTGACCAAATCCTACATTTTTATGTAAGTTTTAAGAAGTACAAATGTCACACAAAAAAATATTGAATATGGTGAAAAAATGAGAAAATGGGAGAATTTTCTCGTAATGGTTCTTGTTTAAGAACAAAATGGACTAATTTGACGTTTTGGGTTTTATAGGTATTTCCTTATACTGTATATAATCGTTCTTTTTAAAGAACAGTTGTTCAAGGAGTTGAAGGAATGAATGAAACAGTCGCTCTTTGTACTCTTTTGTGCCATTTGTTTGATTTTGACGTCTTCCCTCATGACACCAACGAATGCTTCTTTTAACGATGTTGAGCACAAAAACTTTGTCATGAAAACATGTGAAAATTTTGAACAGACAGATCAGCATTGTCAGCCTAAAAAATGGGATGAAAGTCAATTGGAGCTTATCGATCAAACGATGATCGAAGGAACAGTCTGCGCACCTCAAAAGCTGAGCATGACACTAAAAAATAGTGGACAGCCTATTGCGTACTCTGAATGGAAGTGGGAATTACATAAAATAGGAAATGGTCAGAAGCCATTACAAGATGGTCATATTCTTGAAAAGGGCTCCATAAAGTCCCTGTTGTCGCAAGAAACAGCGACTGTCACGACAGATAAAGCAAAAACAAATGGAAGCTATGCATTTAAAATCTATTATCCTAAAGGGTTTGGCGCATCTGATCAGGCGTACTTTTGGTCTAAACCGATGGTGCTCTCAAAGTGTCAAGAAAAGGCGTCCTAAATGGAGCTGTCTTTTAAAGTGAAAAAATGATAGGCGAAGGGGAGAAGGGGTTATGAAAAAATGGATGAAAATGTCTGGGAGTATTCTTTATGTGATGGTGTTCACGGTGATGATAGCCTCTATTATTGTCGTGTTGTCATCAAGAACAACAGGAGGAGAACCTCAGATTTTCGGTTATCAATTGAAGCAAGTATTATCAGGTTCGATGGAACCAGAATTTTCAGCTGGGTCACTGATTGTTGTAAAACAGGTCGCCTCACCTGAGACGCTCAAAAAAGGAGATATTATTACGTTTCAAACAAAGCAGGATCAGTCCTTTGTGACCCACCGAATTGTTGGGGTGAAGGGAAAGGGTGCAAATAAAGCGTTTGAGACGAAGGGTGACAATAATATGTATCAGGACGGTACGCTGGTAAAAGCGGATCAGGTAACTGCGCAGTATATGGGAGTGAACATTCCTTATGCAGGAAAGCTTCTTTCGTATGCAGGGACATCAGCTGGAACTGCTTTGCTCCTTATTATACCAGGTGTCATGCTGCTCGTTTATTCAACCATTCATTTTGTGGGCGCAGCAAAACATCGTAGACACACGGCTGATGTACATATCTCAGAGGAACAAGCTTAAATCGTTTGTAACCTAATCAGGTTTCAATAAAACAATATATTAGGGGGTTTATTCATGGCAATGAAGAAATCAATTCGTTTAGGTGTATTATCAGGGGCTTTAGGTCTTGCATTAATTGGCGGGGGAACATGGGCGGCGTTTAATGATATTGAAAAGGCAAACGCGGTCTACTCGACAGGAGAGCTGGATTTATCTGCTAAAGAGAACTCCGGCGCCATCAACCTTTCGAACTTAAAACCTGGTGATCGGATCAAGAAAGAATTTCATTTTGATAATAAGGGATCACTAGCGATAAACCAAGTGCTGATGAGTCTTGATTACAGCCAGTTTACAGATGGATCTTCCGCGAAGAATGGCGGTAAAAATACAGCTGAAGAATTTCTCAGCCAGTTTCAGGTGAGTGTTCTTACGGTTGGAGCCGAAGGTGGAAATGGTTATCCGAAAAATATTATTTTAGACCATGCAAACCTGCTTGACTTGCATCAATTAACGTCAAAACAGGATCAGACCGCATTTGAAAAGCTTCGTCATGCCGTCGATGAGAAGTTTTTACATGAAAGTGGGAAAATTAATGTAGCAACTGTTGATGGAACAGTGGCTCCAGAGTATGACGGCATTCCAAAGAATCCGTTTGATTACGATAAAATGGAAATGATCATTGAATTTATCAATGACCAGACGAAGGATAAAGCTGGTCACTATATCCAAAATAAATACCAAGGCGATGCGATTCAAATTGATCTTTCCTTCGAAGCGACTCAGTGGAATGGTTTAACGATCAATCCAAAAAAGCATACGGATGAAAAAGGCTACGTGAAAGAAAACGAAAAAGCACACAGCGAAGATAAAAAATAAAGCCAGTCTTTAGGCTGATATCAAGGTCTGCATAGCAATTGGAGGAGTATGCGCTAAAACGTGCGCTTTACTCCTCTTCTTGCTTTTTTCTCCAGATTTGATAATCTAAAAATTCACGAAATTGCTTTTTCGAAACCCCTGATGTCATTGCATCTCGAACTAGTTTTTCCCATTCACTATCTAATTGACCATCGTATTCGGTTTCATCTTTTTCGTTTAAAAGTGTATGAACCGAGACGTCCAGAACAGCGGAGACTTTTTCAAGAAATTGAATGGAGGGGTTTGTTTGCAAGTTTCTTTCTATTGAGCTTAAATAAGACTTCGCTACCCCAGCCTTTTCGGCCAGTTCTGATAGTGAGTAGCCTTTTTCATTGCGGTATTGTTTAATACGCTGGCCAATCAATGTCATCACCTTCCTTTCGATATTATAGCACATTCAGAAAGGTTTGATAGAATGACTTCTTACCAGAGGGGGAGACTCAGAGGACTTTTCATTTGATTTGAGGAAATGACGGACTTCTTCAACTGTTAGTCCTGCCTTGCGAGCTTCGCGTAATAATTGAACCCATTCACTGTCTAATTTGTTCGTTTTCTTTTCCATACAAATACCCTCCTAAAATACTGAATCATGTATTTCAGGCACTTAACGCATGAAATGGAAAGACATAGGTGGTAAGACCTCATAGTTTGCTTGCGTCATGTTTCCGCCCAATACAAACAGACAAACTTAGCTTTAGACTGATCGAAAATTGTATGTCACATAAAAGGGAGGGGACCATGAGTCAACCTCCTCTTTTTTGCTGTAAGTAAAAAAGTCCGCCATTTTCAATCGTAAGACTGATTTTTGGTTCGTATAAAGTTTTGAGTGCTTGTCTTTCTATTTCATATTCTACAGATGTGTCTGAAGTCCCTTCATAAAATTGGTTTAAAAGTTCGAAGTCTTCCTTCCATTTTTGAACGGCGCGCACTGCCCAGTCGTCCGGCTCCTCATGGGCATAATGCTCCATAAGGCTGTAGAGCCGTTTGATTCCGCTCTCTGGCTTAATCATTGTGCTCATCGTAAAGCAATAATCGGGAATTTGAGACGACAGCTCACGAGCTTCCAGCTTCTCTTGAAATTGTTCAATGACTTCTCCGCGAATGAGATGAAGGCCTAATGATAAAAGCTTATCCTTCTTCCGGTCTGCAAGGTAAGAAATTTTTACATTGAGACCAAGCCATGGCTCAAGGGCGATCTGGTTGTTCGTGAGCGGGCTGACTCGTTCATAAAGCCGGATAAAACGGCCCTGCTCTTTGACCGCTTCAAATATTTGAAATAACCGGGGGGAGCCGAAATGGATAAATTCACCACTGATCGTATCACCCGCTTTTTTTTGATCTGTGATGAAAGTCAATTGCCGCGGTTCAGGTACACCGCCAGTTTTTTCAAGCCAGTGCCAATAAAAAGGACGGTTCATAATCAATTTATCCATTTCAATTGTCAGCTGTACGGTCATATGTCCTGCACTTTCTTCTAATATGCTGCATTGATTCGCCTTGAAAAAACGGAGAAGAAAGGTGTGAATGTCATGCTGCTCCATTGATCAACTCTCCTTTATGAGCCTTGCTGTCTTTTTTCTAAAAGTGGTGTTTGTGCTTCAGTTAAATAAGAAGCAAACTGGGTTAATTTCTTTTTCATGTCTCCGCCTGGTTCATGCTGGAAGAGGATTTGATGCAATTCTGTTTCGACATCTTTAATATCAATTCTTGTTAAAATATCATCTAAATCGCCTATGACGTTTTCAAACAGCTGAATTTTTTCATATAGAAGCTTTAAAATATGCTCTTCAACTGTTCCGCTCGTTGCCATATTGTAAATGTGGACATCTCGCTCTTGGCCAAGGCGGTGGATACGTCCAATTCTCTGTTCTAAACGCATCGGGTTCCACGGGAGGTCGTAGTTAATGATTTGGTTACAAAACTGAAGGTTGATCCCTTCGCCGCCAGCTTCTGTCGCAATTAACACTTGCGCCCGTTCTCTGAATAAATCTTTCATCCAATCTTTTTTGCCCCGCTTAAAGCCGCCCCGAAATGGCACGGAGCTGATGCCATTTTGCTGTAGAAACCATTGTAAATAAATTTGTGTGGCGCGGTATTCGGTGAAAATAATGACCTTCTCATTTAATTGCTGAATGAGTTTGACCACTTCAAGCGCCTTTGAGTTTTGCTTCACTTGATTGATTTTCTCCATGATTTGCGTTATAGCAGAAGATCCGAGAATATGCTTTTCTTCTTCCTGCATTTTTTTAATCGTCATATAAACTGCTTCACGGCTTGAACAGCATTCTCGTTCCAAGGTCATAATGGAAAACATATGCTTTGTATAAGACGGATTCTCTTTCAGCTTGCAGATTTCATCATACAATGCTTGTTCTGTCGGAGAGAAATCAATGGAAATCGTTTTGACATGCCGTTTTGTCCACTCGATGCCTGTGTCTTGTCTTCGGTTTCGAATCATCACTTTATTGACGAGCTGTTTTAATCGGTCATGGTCTTCAAGCTGCAAGTCCTTTTTGGCAAAGATATCTTTAAATTGATGTTCATTTCCTAGGTGGCCTGGCTTCAGAAGGGAAACAAGATTAAATATTTCTCCGATCCGGTTTTGAATAGGTGTGGCTGTCAGCAGCAGGCAGAACTTCTTATTCAGGTTTCTCACAAATTCATAGTTTTTCGTTTTATTGTTTTTCAGTTTGTGTGCTTCATCGATAATGACCATATCGTAGGCAATCGATAAAATCGTGTCTCGATGCGGCTGTCTTTTGGCTGTGTCAATAGAGGAAACGACTACGTCACACTGTTCCCACACATAGCTCTTTTTTTGTTCAACAGCATCAATATAAAATTTCGTCCGCAGCTCCTGTACCCACTGAGACACAAGGGAGGCGGGGACGAGAATGAGAATCTTTTTGGCAAGTCCACGAATCATGTATTCTTTGATAATGAGTCCTGCTTCTACGGTTTTTCCAAGTCCCACTTCATCTGCTAGAATGGCTTTCCCATTCATTTCTTCTACGACTCTTCTGGCTACTTCGAGCTGGTGCTTTAAAGGTGTGAATGCAGGCAGGTGCGCGGGAGCTTGCAGTCCCTCGAATGAATCAATGGCTGTGACTTTTTGAACCTGCGACGCTAAACGATACATATCCCAGTTCGCCCAGGGGCCGTCTGCTGAAAGCCGCTGCTGAAATTCATTTGCCCATTCCTGATCAAAAATCGTTTGAATATTCAATGTGGTCGCCTGCCTTTCTTTCTAGTAGGATCTGATAAAATTGTTCTGTTTTTAAACGCTTCATTTTTTTGGAGGTCTCTAAAAGACTAGATATATGAATAAAAGCGAACGATATCGAAGGGTTATTTTAAAAATGTTAATGATTTTTCTGTTGCTCTTCATCCATTTCTAATGGTAGGATGTTGATAAGTGATCTAGAAAATAATTCACCCATTTTGATAGTATGTCCAATAAATGTGAAAAATATGAGCGGATGATGGTATGGGGAGAGACTTGGCGGTTATTTTGCACTGGCAGGCGCCGAAGGAGCAAGCTGAATGATTCAGTGAATCTCTCAGGCAAAAGTACTCTTACCGGACGCAACTCTGGAGAGTGTTTGCTTAAGGGTTTTAGCAAACCACCAAAGGGGAAAACGCACAATGATATTGTGCTGTAAACTTTCAGGTGCAAGGACAGAGACTTCTTTTTGATAAAAGGGAGTGCTCTGTCCTTTTTTGCTGTGATTTTTTTCTGAAAATTCAGCTTGCATTTGCACTGTGAGAAAAAAGGGGGAAACGATTGATGTTGAAACGAACACCGCTTTTTCATGCGTATGAAACGTTTGGCGCAAAAACCATTGACTTCGGGGGCTGGGAATTACCTGTCCAATTTTCTTCCATTAAAGAAGAACATGAAGCTGTTCGAACAAAAGCAGGGCTTTTTGATGTGTCTCACATGGGTGAGGTGGACGTCAAAGGTCAAGATGCCCTTCCATTTTTACAAAGGTTATTAACCAATGATGTGTCTAAGCTGACAGACGGTAAGGCACTATATACAGCCATGTGTTATGAAGATGGCGGAACGGTAGATGACCTGCTCGTCTACCAAAAAGAAAAGAATCACTATTTGCTTGTCATCAATGCATCAAATATCGATAAAGACGTGGATTGGCTTTTGAAGCACCAAGAGAAGGATGATGTATTGATCAAAAATATTTCTGATCAAACCGCCTTGCTAGCGCTTCAAGGACCTCTTGCAGCTGACATCATCAAAGAGGTGGCGGGTGAAGAGGTGACATCGCTTAAGCCATTTACGTTTTTATCAAAAGCTGAGGTCGCAAATAAAGAAGTGCTCGTTTCCAGAACAGGCTACACAGGGGAAGATGGCTTTGAAATCTACTGCCAATCAGAAGATGCGGTCCACCTTTGGTCAGCTTTATTAGAAGCGGGGCAGCCAAAAGGACTCATTCCATGCGGACTCGGTGCACGTGACACCTTGAGATTTGAAGCAAGACTTCCGCTTTACGGCCAGGAGCTGACAAAGGATATCTCTCCATTAGAAGGCGGCATTGGTTTTGCTGTCAAAACGGATAAAGAAGCTGATTTTATCGGAAAAGCTGCACTTAAAAAACAAAAAGAAGAGGGACTGAAGCGAAAGCTTGTCGGCATTGAAATGATTGATAAAGGGATTCCGCGTACAGACTATCCAGTCTTTTCAGGAGAAAAGCAGGTTGGGATTGTCACAACGGGCACTCAATCCCCAACATTAAAGAAAAATGTCGGGCTTGCTTTGATCGAAACCTCAGAGGCGGAGCTTGGATCAGAGGTGGAAGTACAAGTTCGCAAAAAACGTTTAAAAGCCAAAATCGTCGAAACACCATTTTATAAAAGAGCCAAATAACGAGGGGGAATAGAGGATGAAGCACAGGTATTTGCCGCAAACAGAGCAAGATCAAAAAGAAATGCTGGATGTCATCGGCGTTCGGTCGATTGATGAGCTTTTTTCAGATATCCCAGAGAAAGTTAGATTCAAAGGAGCATACAACATCAAAGAAGCCGCATCTGAAACAGCGCTTGTCAGGGAATTATCCCGACTAGCTGCAAAGAATAAGGATACAGTTTCCTATGCATCGTTTCTTGGTGCAGGTGTATATGATCATTACCAGCCTGTCATTGTCGATCATGTGATCTCACGCTCTGAATTTTATACAGCGTATACACCTTATCAGCCGGAGATTTCGCAAGGTGAATTGCAAGCGATCTTTGAATTTCAAACAATGATTGCTGAGCTGACTGGTATGGATCTTGCCAACTCCTCGATGTATGATGGCGGGACGGCGCTGGCTGAAGCGGCAATGCTCGCTGCGGGACACACAAAGAAGAAAAAAGTGGTTGTTTCTGAAACGGTTCACCCTGAATCAAGAGCGGTGCTGAAAACATACGCCAAAGGACAAAACATTGAAGTTATTGAAGTGCCTGCGAAAAAAGGGCAGACAGATCTAGCTGCATTGGAAAAAGCGGTCTGCGATGATACAGCAGCAGTTCTCGTGCAATATCCAAACTTTTTTGGTGTAGTCGAGCCGTTAAAAGACATTGAACCCATTGCACATAAAGGAAAAAGCCTGTTCATAGTCTCTAGCAATCCTCTCGCACTCGGACTATTGACGCCGCCTGGAAAACTCGGGGCAGATATTGTCGTTGGTGATGCGCAGCCGTTCGGCATCCCGGCTGCATTTGGCGGACCTCACTGCGGATATTTTGCTGTGACGAAAAAGTTGATGAGAAAAGTGCCAGGTCGTTTAGTCGGGCAGACAGAAGATGAAAATGGTGTTCGTGGATTTGTTCTGACCCTTCAAGCGCGTGAGCAGCACATTCGAAGAGATAAAGCGACGTCAAATATTTGCTCAAACCAAGCATTAAATGCATTAGCTGCTTCTGTTGCCATGACGGCACTAGGAAAAACAGGCATAAAAGATATCGCCTATCAAAACGTGCAAAAAGCCCATTATGCCAAGACGCAGGCAGAAAAATATGGACTGCAGGCGGATGTAGAAGGGGCGCATTTTAATGAATTTGTGATCAAGTTACAGGAGCCTGTGAAAGAAGCCAATAAACGATTGCTTGAAAAAGGAATCATCGGCGGCTACGACTTGGGGCTAGACTACCCAGAGCTTCAGCAGCACATGCTTGTAGCCGTGACAGAGCTAAGAACAAAAGAAGAAATTGATACGTTTATCAAGGAATTGGGGGATCGCCATGAATAAACAAGATCAGCCGCTTATTTTTGAATTATCTAAAGAAGGAAGAATAGGGTACAGTCTGCCTGATTTAGATGTACCTGAACAGGAGATCCCGTCTTTATTTGATGAGACGTATATCCGTGATGAAGATGCTGAGCTTCCTGAAGTATCTGAGCTTGATATTATGCGCCATTATACAGCATTATCAAGACGCAATCATGGGGTCGATTCTGGATTTTATCCTCTTGGCTCTTGTACGATGAAATATAATCCAAAGATTAATGAAAAGGTTGCACGCCTTGCAGGGTTCTCGCAGATTCATCCGCTACAAGAGGCAGACACTGTGCAAGGTGCATTAGAATTACTATACGATCTAGGTGAACATCTTGAAGAAATTACGGGAATGGACGCTGTGACATTACAGCCTGCGGCAGGAGCACACGGCGAGTGGACGGGACTTATGATGATTCGTGCGTATCATGAAGCAAGAGGAGATCATCAGCGTACAAAAGTCATTGTGCCTGATTCTGCTCATGGAACGAACCCGGCATCTGCGACAGTGGCTGGATTTGAAACCATTACCGTCGCATCTGATGAAAACGGGCTTGTTGATTTAGAAGATTTACGCCGCGTTGTCAATGAAGAAACAGCTGCTTTAATGCTCACAAACCCGAATACACTAGGCCTCTTTGAAGAAAATATTTTAGAAATGGCTGAAATCGTTCACGAAGCAGGCGGTAAGCTTTATTATGACGGAGCCAACTTGAACGCTGTTTTAAGCAGAGCAAGACCAGGAGATATGGGATTTGACGTTGTCCACTTAAATCTTCATAAAACCTTTACAGGCCCGCACGGAGGCGGAGGTCCTGGCTCAGGTCCTGTTGGCGTTAAAAAGGAATTAATTCCTTTTTTGCCAAAGCCGGTGCTTGTGAAGAAGGAAGGCTGTTTTTACTTTGATCATGACCGTCCAGAATCAATTGGGCGCGTGAAGCCATTCTATGGCAACTTTGGCATTAACGTCAGAGCTTATGCGTACATCCGCTCTATGGGGCCAGACGGCTTAAAGGCTGTAACCGATAATGCCGTGTTAAATGCGAACTATATGATGCGCCGCTTAAGTGCTCATTATGATTTGCCGTTTGATCGTCACTGTAAGCATGAATTTGTCCTTTCAGGTAAACGTCAGAAAAAATTAGGTGTGAGGACACTGGATATTGCCAAACGATTACTTGATTTCGGCTACCATCCGCCAACGATCTACTTCCCGCTCAATGTAGAGGAATGTATCATGATTGAACCGACTGAAACAGAATCAAAAGAAACACTTGATGCATTCATCGAAGCAATGATTCAGATAGCGAAAGAAGCAGAAGAGAATCCTGAAGTGGTGCAGGAAGCGCCGCATACAACGGTTGTCAAACGTATGGATGAAACAAAGGCCGCACGGAATCCAGTTCTCGTTTTTGAAAGAAAATAAAGAAAAAAGACTCAGGGGGAATCATGCTCCCAGAGTCTTTTTAGTTAGTTCTTCGTTTTAATGCGGCCGCCCCATTTTTTAAAGCCGCCTTTTAAATTATAAATCTCACGGCAGCCGTTTTTACGTAAAGTTTGGGCTGCTTTTCCGCTTCTAAAATTATTTTGACAATAGAGATAAACAGGCTTGTCAGGACGTATTTCATTTTTGCGCTGCTTTAGTTGGGAAAGGGGGATATTTCTTGCCCCTAAAATATGTCCGCCTTCAAACTCATTTGGCTCTCTCACATCAATGAGCTGGGCTTTGCGGTAACCTTTAATAAATTCTTCTTCCGTCAGCGTTTTCATAATGCGCTGCTGATAAATGTAGCTGCCGATGGAATAAAGAACGAAAAGTCCACAAAGTGAGAGGACGATATAGTTGAATATTGACAATACAACTCGACTCCTTCTTGAGCATCAGCACAGTAGCCTGTCTGATGGTACGTTTTAGACAAATACTATTATAGTAAAGCATAAGAAACTTGTCATCATAAATGGTAAGAATTATTTTCAATTCCGTCCCTATTTGATAGACTGATGAAGAGAGAAAACCGGTGGTCACCACCATCATCTAACATTGACTACGTAAAAGAGAAGGGATTTTATATGCAAAAAGAGAAATGGTGTTTCATTGATTCAGGAAACCAAGACCCTGCCTTTAACATGGCAATGGACGAAGCCTTGCTTTATTGGCATAGCGAGAAGCTCATCCCGCCTGTTATCCGCTTTTATGGATGGAATCCGGCGACATTATCTGTTGGGTATTTTCAGAACGTTGAAAAAGAAATCAACCTAGAAGCCGTCAAGCGATATGGTCTTGGATTTGTCCGCAGACCAACCGGAGGACGGGGAGTACTTCATGACCAGGAGCTGACCTACAGCGTGATTGTGTCAGAGGAACATCCAGAAATGCCAGCGACGGTGACAGAGGCGTACCGCGTTATTTCAGAAGGCATTTTAGAGGGCTTTAAAGAGCTGGGACTCGATGCGTATTTTGCCATTCCTCGTACAGATAAAGAAAAGGAAAGCTTAAAGAACCCAAGATCATCTGTATGCTTTGATGCCCCTTCTTGGTACGAGCTTGTTGTAGAAGGCAGAAAGGTAGCGGGCAGTGCTCAGACGAGACAAAAAGGTGTCATTCTCCAGCATGGATCTATTTTAATTGACCTTGATGAGGACAAATTGTTCGATTTGTTCCTTTATCCAAACGACCGGGTGAGAGAGCGGATGCAGCGAAGCTTTAAAAACAAAGCGGTTGCCATCAATGAAATCTCAGACCGAACATGTACAATAGACGATGCGCGTGCTGCGTTTAAAAGAGGGTTTGAAAAAGGATTAAATATTGAGCTTGAACCTTATGAGCTGACAGATGAAGAATTAGCGTTTGTCCATCATCTCGCAAAAACGAAATATGCCTCAGATGATTGGAATTACAAGCGTTAAGCCGAAGGACACTCCTTGTTTTTTAATGAACGATGGTGTAGAATTGGGTTGATTATTAAGTAAAGGTGCATTATGGAGGGGTTTTATGACTACACCTAGTATGGAAGATTACATTGAACAAATTTATATGCTGATAGAAGATAAAGGATATGCCAGAGTCTCTGATATTGCAGAAGCACTCGCTGTCCATCCCTCCTCTGTAACAAAAATGGTTCAGAAGCTAGATAAAGATGAATACCTCATTTATGAGAAGTATCGTGGTCTAATTTTAACCCCGAAAGGCAAAAAAATTGGAAAACGTCTCGTATACAGACATGAACTGCTAGAGCAATTTTTAAGAATCATTGGTGTAGATGAAGAGAAAATTTATGATGATGTAGAAGGCATTGAACATCATCTCAGCTGGAACAGTATTGACCGCATCGGCGATCTCGTTCAATTTTTTGAAGAAAACGATGAGCGATCTGTTCAGCTGAAAGCGATTCAAAAGAAAAACGAACAAACAAATCAAGAATCTTAATCAAAAAGGACACCCTCAGCATGGGTGTCCTTTTTGATTAAAGTTCTAATTGAAAGCAAAAGCTCCTACACTATTATTAGCGTGAAATCAAAGGGGGCTCCTTGATGAAGATAGATGGTGTGTTCTCAGGTGGAGGCATTAAGGGGGCAGCGCTTGCAGGTGCCTATGAAGCGCTTGAAGCGAGAGGATTTCAATTTGTCCGTCTTGCTGGTACAAGTGCTGGAGCAATCATTGCTTCACTCATCGCAGCAGGTTTTACAAGCCAGGAAATTCGGTCGCTTTTAGATGAAATGGATGAACACAAATTGCTTGATAGGAGATGTCAATTCATCCCGTTTAAAATGCTCAGGTGGGTATCCATTTACTGGCGTCTCGGTCTTTATAAAGGAGACCGGCTGGAAAAATGGCTGACTGATGTACTAAAACGAAAAGGGGTCACCGTGTTTGGAGACCTCAAAAAAGATTCGCTGAAAATTGTTGCGTCCGATTTAACGAATGGAAAAATCCTTGTGCTGCCAGACGACCTTCCTTCATATGGCTTAAATCCAGAGCGGTTTTCCGTTGCGAGGGCCATTCGAATGAGCTGCAGCCTGCCGTATTTTTTCGAACCTGTCAAACTGAAGTCATCAAAAGGCATTTGTACCATTGTAGATGGAGGAGTGCTGAGCAATTTTCCAATTTGGCTGTTTGCTGAAGAGAAAAAAAGACCGTTCGTCGGTGTTACATTAACGCCAAACGAAAAAGAACGCCCTCAACACTCCATCCGCAATGCGTTTGAACTGTTTGGCGCTCTTTTTGAAACGATGCGTGGTGCTCATGACGAAAGACATATCGCCACAAAACACGAACGTCATATTATTTTTATTCCTGTAGAACACGTCATTGCCACTGATTTTCAACTCATGACAGAAAAGAAAAAGGCGCTCGTCGATCTAGGCAGACAGAAGGCCGAGCAATTTTTAAAAAGCTGGACATTTTAAAATAAGGCGCGATTCTTCTTTTTGTTTTTCTTGCCTTCAATCACAGTCAAATGTGTTTGGCTTTTCTTTTTGAGAAGGACGGGCTTAGACTTGTGGTCAGTCGGCACGCTTCGCAAATGAGTGACCCGATTTTTCATCTGGCTTTTCGTTTTTGGTTTAGGCTGCTGGTAGCGACGTTTTGATTGTTTGACTGCTTTACGATAAAGATTGCCCTCTGTTCCAGTTCTTCGATTCATCAGCCATCTAAATAGGAAAAACAAAACCGCTCCAATGATCACAACAGACAGCAGCATGGTAAAAAGTCTGCCTGGGTTCGTTGTGAGTAAGTACACAAATCCCAAAACACCTAAAGCGAAAATAATGGTAAAAGCAGGATGTACTCGGCGATTCATAACTGTCCACCTCCGAAGGAATTTACCGGATTTATAAGTTAGATCACTTGATGAGCAGAATCTGACGCTTGTTTCAGAGATACTTCCTCTAAACGAAGAAGTTCATTAAAACTTGCAATGGCTACCTCGACTTGATCGTCAGAAGGTTCTTTTGTTGTGAGCAATTGCAGCCAAAGGCCAGGATAGCCAAGCGCTTTAAGCACAGGCACTTCTCGGAGTTTGTTCGTGAATTGAAGCACTTCAAATGAAATGCCCAGAACAACCGGAATAAGTGCCAAGCGGTTCAGAACTCTCACCCATAAAGGATCTGTCGGTACGAGTAAATAGACGAACATCCCGACAATGACAGTGAATAAAATAAAGCTGCTGCCGCATCGATAATGCAGACGGGATTGCTTTTGGACATTTTCCACTGTGATGTCAAGGTTCTGTTCATAGCAGTTTATGACTTTATGTTCTGCCCCATGATATTGAAATACTCTTTTAATTAAAGGGGTCATGGAAATAAAGTAAATATAGCCTAATAAAAGGACCAATTTAAAGAATGTTTCCACTGCGATTTGTGCGAAATTCCCTGAAAAGATGGGACGCACAAGCTCTGCCAAAAAGACAGGTACCAGGGTAAAGACAAATTTACTAAAGAGTAGAGAGAGAACTCCGATTACAGCAATGCCGAAGATCATGGATAATTTCGAGCCTTTTTGTTCCTTTTCAAGAGTATGATCTTCAGAAGGATCTAAGTCATATCGCTCACTGGAGAAGTTTAAGTGCTTACTGCCGTTTGCGCTTGCTTCAACAAGTGCAGCAACACCCCTGACAAAGGGGATTTTCTTGAGAAAGGCGGTTCGTTTATTGGAGGTCCGGGGAAGCTTCAAAAACTCAATGGACTGGTCCTTTCGCCGAATCGCTGTCACATAGTTCTTCTTACCTCCGAACATGACACCTTCGACAACTGCCTGTCCTCCATAAGCTGGAGGTTTTGTTTGATTGGACATATTTCATCAACCTGCCTGTTTCCTGTAATTTACATGCATTTCCTTATACCTTTATTGTACAGGAAATGAGGGGAAATCACTAGCTCACAGGTCGATTATCTACTAGAATTCTATCTACCTCTTTTTAGCCAGTATACCCTGTTTTAAAAATTTTACACTCATGCATGGAAATCCTTTTTTTTATGACATTTTGGACATACTACTTGCTGGAGGTGTTCACAAATGAAACGTGATGAAAAGAAAAACCAAGAAGAAAAAAATCAGTCCGTGCAAACGACATCACTTGTGGCAAGAGCAGCTGCTACAGGTTTTGTCGGCGGTGTTTTTTGGGGCTTTATCGGGTTTCTGGCCTATGTGTTTCATTTTTCAGAGGTGAGTCCCAATATGCTGCTTCAGCCATTTGTGCTTGGAGAATGGAAAAAGGGAGGACTTGGTACTTTTATCAGTATTGTGCTGTTAGGAGTTTTATCGATTGGAGCCGCCTTTATTTATTTTGGGCTTTTAAAAAGGATTAAAGGCTTTTGGATGGGTTTAGTATATGGCGGGCTTTTATGGCTGCTCGTTTTTTACGTATTTAATCCCATTTTCCCAGATGTAAAGCAAGTACAAGAGTTGCAGCAAAGCACCATTGTTACGACATTTTGCCTATATATTTTATATGGCATGTTTGTCGGGTACAGCATTTCGTTTGAATATAATGAATTGACGAGTCAGAAGCTTGCGAGGGCACTCGGGAAAAAGCCAGAATAAAGTGTAAATCACCTATTCATATGATAAAATATTTTTGGAAACGAAAGGTTTCTAAGGAAAAAGAAACAGATCTCGATATAGATTGAATTAGGGTGAAGGAGTGGTCATATGCCTCATTTTCTTGTACTGAATGGACCCAATTTAAATAGGCTTGGCAAAAGAGAGCCTGCTGTTTATGGAAGTAAGACGCTGACAGATTTAGAGACGGATTTGTTCCAGTTCGCAGAACGAGCAAACATCCAACTAACGTTCTTTCAATCAAATCACGAAGGGGATTTGATTGATGCGCTCCATGAAGCAGAAGATCAATACGATGGTGTCGTGTTTAACCCGGGTGCATTTACCCACTACAGCTATGCGCTGAGAGATGCCATTGCAAGTATTTCTTTATCAGTCATTGAAGTACATATCACAAATGTTCATAAGAGAGAGGAATTCCGCCATCATTCTGTACTTGCTCCAGTATGCCAAGGACAAATCGTTGGGCTTGGCTTAGAAGGGTATAAATTGGCGATTCGTTATTTAGTCAGTGAAGGGGGAGCAGTATCATGAAACTTGAAAAACTAAGAGCACTTTTAAGTGAATTAGAGATCGATGGCCTTGTCATTACGAGCAGTTTTAATTTACAGTATATGACCAGCTTTACCGGATCAGCCGGTCTTGCTGTCGTTTCAAAGGACCGGGCAGCTTTTATCACGGACTTCCGCTATACAGAGCAAGCGAAGGCTCAAGTCAAAGGCTATGACATCATTGAACATAAAGGAAACATTGTGGAAACGGCTGCTCAAACGGCAAAGGAATTTGGAGTGAAACGCCTTGGGTTCGAACAAAACCATATGACATTTGCCACGTATCAGCAGTACGCAGCCAAAGCAGGCGGTATAGAGCTTGTTCCAGTCTCTGAATCAGTTGAAAAGTTGCGCTTGATTAAGTCTAGTGAAGAGATTAAGATATTAGAGGAAGCTGCGAAGATTGCAGATCACGCCTTTGATCATATTCTCACTTACATCAAGCCGGGCCTGACGGAAATTGCTGTCATGAACGAGCTTGAATTTTTCATGAGAAAAGAAGGTGCTGAAGGATCTTCATTCGATATGATAGTTGCCTCAGGTGTTCGTTCAAGCCTGCCTCACGGAAGAGCGAGTGAAAAGGTGATTGAATCTGGTGATTTAGTGACACTCGATTTTGGTGCTTACTATAAAGGCTATTGTTCTGATATGACAAGAACGATTGCTGTCGGAACACCAAGCGACAAGCTAAAGGAAATTTATCATATCGTATTAGAAGCAGAAAACGCTGGTGTGGATAGAATCAAGCCAGGCTTAACAGGAAAAGAAGCTGATCGCATCACACGAGACATCATTGAAAAGTATGGCTATGGTCAATACTTCGGGCATTCAACCGGGCACGGGCTAGGTATGGAAGTGCATGAAGCGCCAGGCCTTTCCTCACGATCAGAGGTCGTTTTAGAAGAGGGAATGGTCGTCACAGTTGAGCCGGGGATTTACTTGCCAGATGTCGGCGGCGTGAGAATTGAGGATGATATTGTCCTGACAGCTGACGGCAATAAACGATTGACCCACTCACCGAAAGAACTTATCATATTATGATGGTGAAATGTAGGAGGATGACAAAATGATTTCAGTAAACGATTTTCGTACTGGCCTGACAATTGAAGTGGACGGCGGTATTTGGCGAGTAGTGGATTTTCAGCACGTAAAACCAGGGAAAGGCGCAGCGTTTGTTCGTTCGAAACTGCGTAACCTGCGTACTGGGGCCATTCAAGAAAAAACATTCCGCGCAGGCGAAAAAGTAGCGAAAGCACAAATCGAAACAAAAACAATGCAATACTTGTATGCAAATGGCGATCAGCATGTCTTCATGGATACAAGTTCTTATGAGCAGCTTGAACTAAGTGAAGCACAAATTAAAGATGAGCTGAAATATTTGCTTGAAAATATGTCTGTTCAAATCGTGATGTACGGTGCTGAAACTCTTGGAGTAGAACTTCCAAACACAGTAGAACTAGAAGTAGTAGAAACAGAGCCTGGTATTAAAGGTGACACAACATCAGGCGGCTCAAAACCTGCAAAAACTGAAACTGGTTTAATCGTCAACGTTCCTTTCTTTGTGAACCAAGGAGATAAACTAGTGATTAATACATCTGACGGCTCATACGTTTCAAGAGCGTAATGAACGAAAAAAGACTGTAAACCTCGTGTTTACAGTCTTTTTTTATTGGAAAAATGACTCCTCAAGGCAGGCCTTCTCTCAATTCTCTCATTCATCTCTCTTTCTTCTTGAAAAACAAGACTACTTCCAGCTGGTCAAGCATATAGTGTAAAAAAAGCTGGAGGTTCTATATGAAACAATTTCTCCCAGGTCTACACCCGTCAGTCGCTGCAATGGCAGGCATGAGGTTCTTATCTGCCGCCATTGAACTGACGGCAGCCATCCTTATTTTAATTACAAATGATGTACGGAAAGCGGTAGTCATCAATAGTATATTGGCGATCATTGGACCGCTCATTTTTATTATCACGATGACGATTGGAATCTATCAAATTGCCGGGCAGCTATCCTATGCAAAGCTCGTGTTCATTTTCATTGGTGTCGTGTTTATTCTTGTTGGGATCTATAAGTGAAACGGCTTGGCATAATTAACGGCTCACATCATACATTTTAGAGAAGAAAAAAAGGAGGGGAATTCGTTGCGGAGTTTGCTGGATATTCTCCCGCACTCGATTGGACAAGAACTCAGGCTGCTAAAAGAGGCAGAATGGGCGCAAATAGAAGAAATCCGCATTCGCACGGATCGTCCTATTGAATTAATGCAGGGAGGAAAACCACGTTTCCTTTCTTATCGCACCACCTGGGAAGATACGTCTCAGCTATTAGGCAGACTGAGCAATTACAGCATGTACACACTTGAGGAAGAGCTAAAACAGGGCTATATCACGATATCTGGCGGACACCGGGTAGGACTTGCTGGAAAGGTGATCGTTGAAAACGGATTTGTCAAAGGGTTAAGAGATATCTCTTCTTTTAATATCCGCATTGCCAAAGAAAAAATCGGGATTGCGCTTCCTTTTCTTCCTTATTTATATGAAGAGCACTGGCATAATACACTCATCATCGGTCCCCCGCAAACGGGGAAAACCACATTGCTCCGGGATATAGCACGTCTTGCTAGTACAGGCACAAAAACCATTCCTCCTAGAAAAACAGGCATTATTGATGAGCGTTCTGAAATCGCAGGATGTATCAGAGGAGTGCCGCAGCATCATTTTGGCCACCGGATTGATGTACTCGATGCGTGTCCAAAGGCTGAAGGATTGATGATGATGATTCGGTCTATGAGCCCAGAGGTCATGATTGTCGATGAAATCGGAAAAAGTGAGGATGTAGAGGCACTTTTAGAAGCGATTCATGCCGGAGTCAACATCATCGTCTCAGCTCATGGATATTCACTTGAAGATGTATATAAACGACCTTCTTTTAAACCGTTATGGGAGCTTCGTGTGTTTGAACGATATGTTGAATTAAATCGAAACAATGGGCCTGGCACGATCGGGCGAATGTACGGTGGGGACGGCCAAGAGATGAAATGGAGGCGGGGAGTGGACGTATGTTAAAGCTCATTGGCGCTATTTTCATTGTCGCGGCCACGACTTGGGGAGGATTCGAGTTTGCCAAACGATATAGCGACAGACCTAAACAAATTCGGCAGCTTCGGTTTGCTCTCCAGTCTCTTGAAGCTGAAATTATGTATGGTCAAACCCCTTTAGCACGGGCGGCAGAGCAAATTGCAGCGCAGGTAGGTCCACCTGTGAATCAGCTGTTTGAACAATTTGCAGAAAAGCTGAAAGTGGGGACCTTTTCTGCACGCCATGCATGGAACGAAAGTCTTGAAGATGTTTGGAAAAAAACCGTATTGAAAAAAGGCGAATATGAGGCGTTGAAGCACTTTGGAGAAACACTTGGCCAGCATGATGTCACTTCTCAGCAAAAGTATATCAAGCTTGCTTTAGGTCATTTGGAATCAGAGGAGAAAGAAGCTGAAATCGCCCAAGCGAAAAATGAAAAAATGGTCAGAAGCCTCGGATTTTTAAGCGGATTACTACTGATTCTTTTATTGATGTGAGAGGAAGGGAGTCGAGAGCATGGGCGTTGATGTAAACGTCATTTTTCAAATTGCCGGAGTAGGCATCGTCGTGGCCTTTCTCCATACGATTTTAGACCAAATGGGGAAGAAAGAGTACGCTCAGTGGGTGACGCTGCTTGGGTTTATCTACATTTTGTTTATGGTGGCAACCATTGTAGACGATTTGTTTAAAAAGATTAAAGCCGTATTTCTATTTCAAGGATAGGGGAGGGCTTACAAATCGAAATCATACAAATTGTTGGACTTGGTTTAATCGCTACTTTTTTAGCATTAATCGTCAAAGAACAAAAGCCAACCTTCGCCTTTATGCTTGTTGTTTTTACCGGATGTGTCATTTTTCTTTATTTAATTGATCAAATCTATGCCATTATCTCGATGATTGAAAAAATTGCAGCAAGTGCCGGCGTCAATATGAAGTATGTTGAAACCATATTGAAGATTATTGGCATTGCCTATATTGCGGAATTTGGCGCTCAGCTGACGAAGGATGCTGGACAAGGCGCCATTGCATCCAAAATAGAGCTAGGCGGCAAGATTCTCATATTGGTGATGGCAGTCCCGATTTTAACAGTCATCATTGAGACAATCTTAGGAATGATTCCGTCCATGACGTAAATGAAAAGAGGTGATGACAATGAAACGGGTGACCGCTGTAATGGGATTGATGCTTTTCTTTTGGCTGATTGCTCCGCATGCAGGGGCAGAAGAAAAAGAACCTTTATCTAATGAACAGCCAGCAGCACAGGAAGTGGCGAATGGACAGGCTGATGCACTTGAGCTTCATTCCATAAGTGACTTTTGGGAAACCATTTTGGACGAGTATGGCGGCTTTTTGCCAGAAAGCCAAAAGGGCACAGTGAAGGAAATGATTGACGGCGATAAAGAGCTGTCTCCCCAAACATGGCTGAAAGCCTTTGTACATTATCTGTTTCACGAGGTCATTGCAAACGGAAAGCTCCTAGGTACTCTGATTTTACTCACCATCTTTTGTTCGCTTTTGCAGCTTTTACAAAATGCCTTTGAACAAAGCACCGTCAGCAAAGTCGCATATGCTCTTGTTTATATGGTGCTGATTATTATTGCACTTAACAGCTTTCATGTGGCGATTTCCTATGCCACAGAAGCCATTCAAACGATGACCAGTTTTATTCTTGCTCTTATTCCTCTTTTACTAGCGCTTATTGCTTCATCAGGCGGGCTTGTCTCAGCCGGATTCTTTCATCCCGTTATTTTATTTTTAATGAACACGAGCGGTGTTTTCATTCAGTATGTTGTTCTCCCGCTTATCTTTTTATCAGCGATATTGAGCATTATCAGTACGCTGACCGAACAATACAAGGTCACCCAGCTTGCTCAGCTGTTAAGAAATGTGGCAATTGGCGGGCTTGCCGTTTTTTTAACCGTTTTTCTCGGCGTCATTTCCGTTCAGGGTGCATCTGCGGCGGTTACGGATGGAATTGCCCTTCGTACAGCCAAATTCATTACCGGAAACTTCATCCCTGTCCTAGGCAGAATGTTTACAGATGCGACCGATACCGTGATCAGCGCCTCTGTTTTACTCAAAAATACAGTCGGACTAGTTGGGGTCGCCATTTTGATTTCAATTGCCGCTTTCCCGGCGATTAAAGTACTTTCGTTAGCCCTTATCTATAAGCTTGCTGCTGCCATCCTTCAGCCGTTAGGGGGCGGACCCATCATCAGCTGTCTTGATGTCATTTCAAAAAGTGTGCTGTATATATTTGCCGCACTTGCTGTAGTGTCGCTCATGTTCTTTTTAAGCATTACCGTCATCATCACTGCGGGTAACCTGACCATGATGATGAAGTAAGGAGGGGACACCTTTTGAGTTTTCTCACGGAATGGATCACAAGTATTATTCTTTTTATCTTATTTGCGATTGTTATTGATCTTCTGCTTCCCAATTCGAGCATGCAAAAGTATGCAAAAATGGTCGTCAGCCTGCTGCTCATCGTGGTCATGCTCAATCCGATTTTTGCTTTATTTCGAGCAGATCCTGATCAAATTTTTTCAGAATTGATGAAAGGGAAGGAAGAAGCGCAGTCAGAAGAAATAAAAAATCAGCTGAATTTAGAAAAAAAAGAAATACAAGCCTCTCAGCGTGCATATATTTTAAAGCAAATGGCTGTCCAACTAGAAAAAAGCGCAAAGGAGCCACTGGAGAAGGAGAGCTATGTAATGAAACACGTAGAAGTGCTGGCTGATGAGGAGCATCTGGATCAGAATATGGAGGCGGATCAATTTCGCATCAAAGCAGTTCTTTCCCCGCTCACAGGTGATGCTGTAGAAACGGTGGCAAAGGTGGACATTGATCTCTCCAAGCAAAAGGAGGAAAGCGCTGGATCTTCTAGCAAAGAGATCACGAGGATGAAAGAGACACTTGCTGATGTTTGGAATACGAGTCCTGAGCACATCGCGCTGAACATTGAGGGAGGTGACGCAGCAGATCATGAATAACAAGGACTGGAAACAAAAGCTGAAATCATTCTTCCAGCCGCCTGAAAAAGGTGAAGGGAAACCCAAATTAACGAAGCACCATTACTTGCTGCTTGTATTCATTATCGGCGTATCTTTCATGTTAGTCAGTCAGATCTTGTCACCGCCATCAAGCAAACAACAAGCTGCGGTTCCTGCTTCTAAAAAAACATCCTCAGAAGAGCAGGAGGTATTCAAACCGACATCCTCAGGTAAACAAAAGAATTCAATTGAGGACGTGGAGCAAGAATACGAAAATCAGCTGAAAGAAATTTTAGAGACCATCATCGGCGTTGAGGATGTATCCATTGTGGTCAATGTAGATGCAACGTCTTTAAAAGTGTTTGAAAAAAACAAATCCAATAAAAGTACAACGACCGAGGAAACAGATAAAGAAGGCGGCGTGCGAAGTGTCACCGATCAAACAAAAGAAGAAGAAATCGTCATCATCAAAAATGGCAATGAAGAAACACCAGTCGTTGTTCAAACGAAAAAACCAGAAATCCGAGGTGTCCTCGTTGTTGCTCAAGGAGTAGACAACGTTCAAATAAAGAAAACCATCATTGAAGCGGTTACACGAGTGCTTGATGTACCGAGCCATAGAGTGGCTGTTGCCCCTAAAAAAATCAAGGAGGATTCGGAATGATGTTAAAAAAACAAACGGTTTGGCTATTAACGATGCTAAGTTTAGTTGTCGTATTAAGTGTGTACTATATCATGTCTCCACAGGGTGAAAATGCAGTGACAGTAGAAGATACGAAATCAAAAGGCACTGAAGAGAAAAAGGTTGAAACAGAAAAAGGGACGGAAAAAGGCATGGAAAAAGGCGCTGATAAGAAATCCACTGACAAAGAAACAAACGGCAAACAAGAGGATATCGAAACAAGCGGTGAAGAAGGAAAGGCTGTGTCAGAGCAAACAGACGATGAGCTTTTTACAACATACAGACTAGAGCTTGAAGATAAACGAAGCAAGCAGCGCGAAGAATACAACGAAATTGTCTCCAGTGACGATGCAACAGCACAAGAAAAAAGTGAAGCATACGATCAAATGACAGCGCTCAGTGAAGCAGAAGGAACTGAGCGTCAGCTTGAGACCTTGATCAAAACAAAAGGCTATAAAGATGCGCTCGTAAGTGCTGAAGGGGATAAAGTGAGCATTACGGTTCGTTCTGATAAAAAATCAAAATCTCAAGCGGCCGATATTATTGATATGGTCACAAAAGAAATGCGAGGTCTTGATAACGTAGCTGTCACTTTTGAGCCCACTAATCAATAAAAAATGAACTGGCGCCCTTTGCGGAAAAGGGCGTTTTTTGATGCGGCTTGACGCCCTCTTCAAGGTGCTTACGCGAGGCGCTTCACCACAATAGTAGTTGAATTCATCGAAATCCTCCTGTAAGATGGTTATAGTATGTACTTTTAGTACTAGCCTATAATAAAAAGATAAATCCATACATAGGGGTGCAAATCCATGTTAAAAATCGAAGAAATTCATGAACTGATTAAATTAATTGATGACTCTACTATCGATGAGTTTACGTACGAAAACGAAGGTGCAAAAATCAAACTGAAGAAAAACAAAGAAGTCGTTCAGCAAGTTGCGGCACAAGCACCAGTGGCTCCTGTCCAAGCAGCTCCAGCTCAACAAGCTCCTACAGCACAAGCTCCAGCTCAGACCGAAGCCCCTGCACAAGAGGCAGCTGCGTCTGAAAATCTGCATAAAATCACATCCCCAATGGTTGGCACATTTTATGCTTCATCTTCACCAGAAGCAGATCCATACGTGACAACAGGCTCTAAGGTGAAGGAAAATTCAGTTGTATGTATCGTGGAAGCGATGAAACTGTTTAATGAAATCGAAGCAGAAGTAAAAGGTGAAATCGTCGAAGTATTAGCTGAAAACGGTCAGCTTGTAGAATTCGGACAACCCCTCTTTCTAGTGAAAGCAGAGTAAGGAGTACGATCATGATTAAAAAGCTATTAATTGCAAACAGAGGAGAAATCGCAGTTAGAATTATCCGCGCTTGTAAAGAGCTTGGAATTGAAACTGTTGCGGTATTTTCTGAAGCGGATCGCGATGCGCTGCATGTACAAATGGCTGATGAAGCATATTGCATCGGACCGACTGCTTCTAAAGATAGTTATTTAAATGTCACGAATATTGTCAGCGTAGCAAAATTAACAGGGACAGATGCCATCCATCCAGGATACGGCTTTTTAGCAGAAAATGCAGACTTTGCAGAGCTTTGCGAGGAATGTAATGTGATCTTTGTTGGACCAACTGCGTCAGCGATTTCCAAAATGGGAACGAAAGATGTCGCGCGAGAAACAATGAAGAATGCAGGCGTCCCGATCGTTCCTGGTTCTCAAGGAATTGTAAAAGATCTTGATGATGCTGTTTCAACAGCAGCTAGTATTGGGTATCCTGTGATTATTAAAGCAACTGCAGGCGGAGGCGGTAAAGGGATCCGTGTGGCTCGTACAGAAGAAGAGCTTATTAACGGAGTCACCATCACGCAGCAGGAAGCGGCGCAAAACTTTGGGAACCCTGGTGTCTATTTAGAAAAGTTCATTGAAGACTTTAGACATGTGGAAATTCAAGTGCTTGCAGATCAGCATGGCAATACGATTCATTTAGGAGAGCGTGATTGCTCGATCCAAAGAAGAATGCAAAAGCTTCTTGAAGAAACGCCATCACCAGCACTAAACGCAGACATCCGTGAGCAAATGGGTGAAGCAGCTGTAAAAGCAGCAGAAGCTGTTGAATACACAGGTGCTGGAACAGTCGAATTCATTTATGATTATAATGAAGAGAAGTTCTACTTCATGGAAATGAATACTCGTATTCAAGTAGAGCATCCTGTGACAGAAATGGTCACAGGTGTAGACCTGATCAAAGAACAGATCAAGGTTGCATCAGGTGAGAAGCTTTCTCTTACACAAGAGGATGTCGTATATGAAGGCTGGGCGATCGAATGCCGCATCAATGCAGAGAACCCAGAGAAAAACTTCATGCCTTCAGCTGGTGAAATTAAAATGTATCTTCCGCCAGGCGGTTTAGGTGTACGTGTTGATTCTGCCGCTTATCCGGGCTATGTGATTCCGCCATATTATGACAGCATGATTGCAAAAGTGATCACATATGGTAAGACAAGAGAAGAAGCGATTGCGAAAATGAAACGTGCGCTTCAAGAATTCGTCATTGAAGGAGTCTACACAACGATTCCATTCCACCTTAGATTGCTCGAGCATGAAACATTTGTGAGCGGTAACTTTAATACGAAGTTTTTAGAAACATACCAAATCATGAAATAATCACAGCTTTCGGAGGTGAATGATCGTGTCAGAAAACAATTTGCTTGAAATGAACCTTGATGAAGATCAATTGGGAAAAGTGCAAATTGCACCAGAAGTGATTGAAGTCATTGCTGGGATCGCCGCTTCAGAAGTCGAAGGCATTGCCGAAATGCGCGGCAATTTCGCTGCTGATGTAGCAGAACGCTTTGGTAAGAAAAATCACCGTAAAGGTGTAAAAGTAGATGTCTCTGATGAAGGCATCACAATCGATGTGTATTGTGTGGTTGAATTTGGCCTATCCATTCCAAAGGTATCCACTGCTGTACAAGAAAATATCCGTCAAACCCTTTTGAACATGACTGCCTTAACGATTAATGAAATTAACATTCATGTCGTTGGCATTCAATTTGAAACAAAAGCACCTGAGGCTGAAGTAGATCAAGAAATGTAAAAAAGGGTTCAAGTGAAACCAAGGAGGCATTGCCTCTTTGGTTTTTTAAAGCCCATTTTTGAGTAATTTCCGAATATTGATAACGTGACGCGTGGATTGATTCGTTTTTCGTCACAGCTCGCATGGATCTTGGTGCGACCACGGTCAAAATATGTTATGATCTCTGTATGGCTTAACGACAAGCGGATAAAGTGGTTAAAGGAGTAAATAATGAAAAGAAGAACTGCAAGAGAAAAGGCGCTACAAACATTATTTCAAATTGATGTGAGCAATATTGATCCGAAAGAGGCCATTACACATGCGCTGGATGAACAAGAATCAGATCCTTTTTTCGAGGAACTGGTTTTCGGTGTGCTTGAACAAAAGGACAAGCTTGATGACATGATCTCGCAGCATCTAGTGAATTGGAAACTCGATCGTATTGCAAACGTAGACAGAGCCATTTTAAGGCTGTCTGTGTACGAGATGGTGTATCAAGAAGACATCCCAGTTAGTGTCTCAATGAATGAAGCGATTGAACTCGCCAAATTATTCGGCGATGATAAAGCACCGAAATTTGTAAATGGTGTACTTTCGAACATTAAAAACGACCTAAAGCAGCAATAGGAGGATTCGACATGACAGCAACAATCATCGATGGGAAAGAAACAGCAAAAGAAAAACGTGAACAATTAGCAAAAGAAGTAGAAGAGCTAAAACAAAAAGGAGTCACACCTGGTCTTGCCGTTATTCTAATCGGTGATGATCCGGCTTCACTTTCTTACGTACGCGGGAAGAAAAAAGCAGCAGAAGCAATGGGCATGCACTTTCAGCTTGATCATTTAGATGCTTCTTTAACAGAAGAAGAATTGCTTCAGCTGATTGATCAGTACAATGCGAACGATCAATTCCACGGGATTCTTGTTCAACTTCCACTGCCAAAACATATTTCTGAAAAAGCCGTCATTGAACGTATTTCACCTGAGAAAGATGTAGATGGTTTCCATCCATTAAATATCGGGAAAATGCTGCTTGGAGAAGATACATTCCTACCTTGTACACCAGCAGGCATTGTTGAATTACTGAATAAAACGGGTGTCAGTCTTTCTGGAAAAGAAGTGGTTGTTGTAGGGCGCAGCAATATTGTCGGCAAACCAGTGGGACAATTGCTGTTAAACGAAAATGCAACGGTTACTTACTGCCATTCAAGAACGGCGAATATTTCAGAACATACGTTAAAAGCGGACATTTTAGTTGTTGCCGTCGGTCGAGCAAACTTTATAAAAGCTGACCAAATCAAAGAAGGCGCAATTGTCATCGATGTAGGAGTCAATCGTTTGGATACTGGGAAGCTTGTTGGGGATGTTGATTTTGAAGAAGCGAAAGAAAAAGCTTCTTACATCACACCAGTCCCTGGCGGAGTCGGTCCAATGACGATTACGATGCTTGCACACAATACGGTTAAATCAGCAAAACGTACATTAGCATAAGCTTTATCCATTCATCCACCTGCATGCTGCCGGTGGATGAATGTGCGTTTTTGAAGAGGAGGAATACGTCATGAGTGAAAAAGCCTTTGTGACGGTCACAGCCCTTACAAAATACATAAAAAGAAAATTTGATGTTGATCCGCATTTAGAAGATATTTGGATCAAAGGTGAGTTATCCAATGTGAAGATTCATTCAAGAGGTCATGTGTACTTCACCTTAAAAGACGAAAACGCACGCATGCAAGCTGTCATGTTCCAGCGTTCCGCATCAAAGCTGCCTTTTTCACCAAAGAGCGGAATGAAAGTGTTTGTACGCGGCGGGATTCAAGTATATGAACCAAGCGGCAACTATCAATTATATGCAAAAGAAATGCAGCCTGATGGTGTTGGTGCTCTTCATCTAGCTTATGAAGAGCTGAAGAAAAAGCTGGCAAGTGAAGGCTTATTTGATGCGCGCTATAAAAAAACAATTCCTGAATACCCAGAGGTTGTTGGTGTCATTACATCTCCAACAGGAGCGGCTGTTCGAGATGTCATCACAACGATTAACCGGCGTTATCAGCAGGCGAAAATCATTGTGCTTCCGGCGCTTGTCCAAGGTGAAAATGCCATCCGTTCAATCGTAGAGCGGATCAAAGAAGCAAATGAAAAACAGCTCTGTGATGTCTTGATTGTCGGAAGAGGAGGCGGTTCGATCGAAGAACTTTGGGCCTTTAATGAAGAAGCTGTCGCAAGAGCGATCTTCGCATCAGACATTCCAATCATTTCTGCAGTGGGGCACGAAACGGACTTTACGATCAGTGATTTCACTGCAGACATGAGAGCACCCACACCAACAGGAGCAGCCGAGCTCGCTGTTCCAAGCACAGCCGATTTAATAGAACGAATCAAATCCATCGACATTCGGCTTACAAGGGCCGTGAAGAATCGAACATCACAAGCGAAAGACCGTCTTGTGGCGCTGCAATCCTCTTATGCCTTCCGTTTTCCAAAACGATTGCAGGAGCAAAAAGAGCAGCAATTCGATTTGGTATTTGACCGTTTTCAAAAACAGCTGACGAGACAAATAGAACAAAAACGCAGTCAACTAGACCGCCAGACATACAGGCTGAAGCCGCTTCATCCAAAAGAGCAGCTGCTTCAGGCGAAAAAACGCCATGCCAATGAAACAGAACAGCTCATCCGCAGCATGAATGTGCAAATGAAAACAATTCATTCGCAGTTCCAATCTGTTCTTGGTAAACTAAATGCATTAAATCCACTTCAAGTGATGGAAAGAGGCTACAGTTTAGCCTATAAAGACGATGAACTGATTAAAAGTGTGAACCAAGTCGATACGAAGGATCAATTGGCTATCACCATGAAGGATGGACGTCTGATTTGTGAGGTTATTGAGAAGGAGGGGCAATCATCATGACAGAATCAAATAAACAAAAAGAAGAACAAATGACATTTGAAGAAGCGATGAAAGGTCTTGAGGAGATCGTTGGGAAGCTCGAAGAAGGAGATGTACCACTTGAGCAAGCCATTCATTATTTCCAAGAAGGCATGACACTTTCAAAGCTTTGCCATGAAAAATTACAGCACGTTGAAAAGCAGATGGATTTCATTTTAAAAGAGGACGGTGAGCTGGCTCCTTTCTCAGTGAAGGAGGCAGATGCTGGTGACAAGTAATTTGCAGGATTTTTTAACAACACGAAAACAGGCCATTGAAGAGTATTTATTTACATATGTTCAGGAATTGAAGATTCCAGAAGAACTAAAATCTTCGATGCTTTACTCTCTTGAAGCTGGAGGGAAAAGACTTCGCCCTGTTCTCGTTCTTGCTTTATTACATGCTTACGGAAAAAACGAAGAAGATGGCATACCGGTTGGCTGTGCTGTAGAAATGATTCATACGTATTCATTGATACATGACGACCTTCCTTGTATGGACGATGATGACCTTCGCAGAGGAAAGCCGACCAACCATAAAGTATACGGGGAAGCAACAGCGGTTCTCGCTGGTGATGCACTTTTAACGGAAAGCTTTCGCCTGATTACATCGCAGCTATCTAGCAGCGTCTCTCCTGACCAAAAGCTTAGAATCGTAGATGAGCTTGTGCGGTCAGCAGGTGCACTAGGAATGGTTGGTGGTCAATTTGATGACATGGAAGCAGAGCAAAAACAAGTCCCGCTTGCTGAACTAGAATCCATTCATGCCCGGAAAACAGGAAAGCTTCTCACATTCAGCGTCACAGCAGGTGCAATGCTGGCAGGAGCATCAGATGACGATATCGAAAAACTAAGAGAATTCAGCTATCATATTGGCATTGCTTTTCAAATTCGTGATGACATTTTAGACCTCGAAGGAAGCGAAGAAAAAATAGGAAAACGGGTCGGCTCTGATACAGCGAATGAAAAGTCGACATATCCTTCTTTATTAACGCTTTCAGGAGCAAAAGAAAAGCTGCACGAGCACATCACACGTGCAAAAGAAATTGTCTCAAATCTTGAATTAGAGCAGCAATTGCTGCATGAGTTATGTGATCTGATCGCCTCAAGAGATCATTAAAAACAGCCTAGATTTGAGGGTCTTCGAGCAATTGTGGTAAACTGTAAACAGTTTATCATGATGAGACAACTCTTATTCCTGCTTGGTTTTCATAGGAATAAGGCATTATATATGTAGATAGAAATTTTGTTGAAAGCGAGTTGATCCTGATTGGATCTTTTATCAATAAAAAATCCAACGTTTCTAAAAGGAATGTCAAATGCAGAATTAGAGGAGCTTAGTGCTGACATTCGCATGTTTTTAATTGAGTCCTTGGCTAACTCTGGCGGGCATATCGGTCCGAACCTGGGTGTCGTTGAACTCACGGTTGCCCTTCATAAAGTATTTGACAGCCCGAAAGACAAATTCCTGTGGGATGTTGGACATCAGTCTTATGTTCACAAGCTGTTAACTGGAAGAGGGGCGGAGTTTGATACACTTCGTCAATATAAAGGACTTTGCGGTTTTCCTAAACGAAATGAAAGTGAGCATGATGTTTGGGAAACAGGCCACAGCTCAACGTCATTATCTGGCGCGATGGGTATGGCGGCGGCGCGGGATATTAAAGGGACAGATGAATATATCCTGCCGATTATCGGAGATGGTGCATTAACCGGAGGTATGGCGCTTGAAGCTCTGAATCATATCGGTGATGAAAAGAAAGACATGATCGTTATCTTAAACGATAATGAAATGAGTATTGCACCAAATGTCGGTGCAATTCACACCATGCTTGGCAGACTGCGCACAGCAGGCAAGTACCAATGGGTAAAGGACGAGCTCGAATATTTATTTAAGCGGATCCCAGCTGTAGGCGGAAAGCTTGCTGCCACAGCAGAGCGTATTAAAGACAGCCTCAAGTATTTACTAGTGTCTGGCATGTTCTTTGAGGAAATGGGATTCACTTACTTAGGTCCTGTTGATGGACATTCTTATGAAGATCTTTTTGAAAACCTTGAATATGCAAAGAAAACAAAAGGTCCTGTTTTGCTACATGTCATCACGAAAAAAGGAAAAGGCTATCAGCCGGCAGAATCCGATAAAATCGGGACTTGGCACGGCACAGGTCCATACAAAATTGATACAGGTGATTTTGTAAAACCAGCAGCTGCTGCACCGTCATGGAGTGGTCTTGTCAGTGAAACAGTCAGAAAGCTTGCGCGGAAAGATGAGAGAATTGTGGCCATCACGCCTGCGATGCCTGTTGGCTCAAAACTTGAAGGCTTTGCAAAGGAATTTCCAGAGCGAATGTTTGATGTAGGAATTGCTGAGCAGCATGCAGCCACAATGGCAGCTGGGCTTGCGACGCAGGAAATGAAGCCATTTTTAGCGATCTATTCAACATTCCTGCAAAGAGCTTATGATCAAGTGCTGCATGATATTTGCCGCCAAAACCTCAATGTATTTATCGGAATTGACCGTGCGGGTCTTGTCGGTGCAGATGGAGAAACGCATCAAGGTGTGTTTGATATTGCCTTCATGCGTCATATGCCGAATATGGTACTCATGATGCCGAAGGATGAAAATGAAGGCCAGCACATGGTCAATACAGCCATTCAGTATGATGACGGTCCTATTGCCATGCGTTTCCCGCGCGGAAATGGTCTTGGCGTGAAAATGGATGAACAGCTGAAAACCATTCCGATTGGGTCCTGGGAGGTTCTTCGTCCAGGGAAGGATGCCGTCATCTTAACATTCGGAACGACGATTAAAATGGCGCTGCAAGCAGCTGAGGAACTTCAAAAAGAAGGGAAATCAATTCGTGTCGTCAACGCTCGGTTTATTAAACCGCTTGATGAAGCGATGCTACATGACATTCTTTCTGAAGGGATTCCGATTTTAACGATTGAAGAAGCTGTGCTTCAAGGCGGATTTGGCAGCAGCGTATTAGAATATTTACACGACAAGAAAGCATCACATATCAAAGTAGAACGTATGGGTATCCCAGATCAATTTATTGAGCATGGAAGTGTTGATGCCCTGCTTGAAGAAATTGGACTGACGAAAGCACAGGTTGCTGAGACTTTACGTGACCTGCTTCCAGCAGCACCAAGAAAAGGAATTGGATCATGACATCAAAGAAAGAACGACTTGACGTTTTATTAGTCGAACAAGGACTAATGGAAACAAGAGAGAAAGCAAAGCGTGCCATCATGGCAGGGATCGTTTACTCAAATGAAACCCGTTTGGATAAACCAGGCGAGAAAATTGCTCGTGATACGCCGCTTACAGTGAAGGGGAACCCTCTCAAATACGTAAGCCGCGGCGGGTTAAAGCTTGAAAAAGCGCTTAAAGAATTTGATCTGACAGTTGAAGGGAAATTGCTGATTGATATTGGCTCATCAACAGGCGGATTTACAGATTGTGCTCTTCAAAATGGAGCAGTCAAATCATATGCTGTAGACGTTGGCTACAATCAGCTTGCGTGGAAATTAAGGCAGGATGACAGGGTCATCGTCATGGAGCGCACCAATTTCCGCCATTCCGTTCCAGCTGATTTTACTGAAGGATTGCCAGAAGTGGCATCGATTGATGTATCTTTTATCTCACTCAAACTCATTCTGCCGGCTTTAAAGCATATTCTTGTTCCGGGTGGTGACTGTATTGCGCTCGTCAAGCCTCAATTTGAAGCAGGCAGAGAGCTTGTTGGGAAAAAAGGCATCGTACGTGAGCCGTCTGTCCACCTTGGTGTACTAGAAGAGATGAATCAATTTGCTGCAAAAGAAGGCTATGATGTAAAGGATGTATCATTTTCGCCTATCACTGGTGGAGATGGAAATATTGAATTTCTGCTTCATTTAGTGCTTCATCCTGATCAAGAAGAAAATGCGGCACTTCCTGCTTCAGAACTTGAGAAGGTCGTCAAGGAAGCCCATTCCGTATTGAAAGAAAAGAAAAACAGCCCTGAGCCGGCTGACACATGAGATGATACAAAAGGAATAATAGCTCGCTATTATTCCTTTTCAGATTGTTGACAAAGGGTTAAAATGATTTTTATTTTAGCCCTTTGTCTTCTTTTCAGCGTGATAGAAAACCTTTGAAGTCTAGGAAGTTCGAGCACTGGAGCGGAGCGAATTTGACATTCGTGAGCACCAGCGCGCAGGACTGACACCGAATGCGAGGGTTTGTCTACACGCTGAAAGGAATAATAGCTCGCTATTATTCCTTTTTACATGGTCAAAAGACAAGAATTGGCCGTATCTCACGTAATGCTTGTTTTTTGAAGTGTGCATCATATAACATAGAACGTAAAGACAAACTGAGAATGAAACGCCTAGGGGGGTCAAATATGAATAAAGGTCAAAGGCATATTAAAATAAGAGAAATCATTGCAAGCCAAGAAATTGAAACACAAGATGAATTGGTCGATATTTTGAAAGCCGATGGATATAACATCACACAAGCGACCGTTTCTAGGGATATTAAAGAGTTGCATTTAGTGAAAGTTCCGACGAACAATGGAACATATAAATACAGTCTTCCTGCAGATCAGCGGTTTAACCCGCTGTCAAAGCTGAAGCGGTCCCTAATGGATGCATTTATTAAAATGGATGCTGCCAGTCATTTAATTGTTCTGAAAACAATGCCGGGTAATGCTCAGGCGATTGGTGCTTTAATGGATAATTTAGATTGGGAAGAAATTATGGGAACGATTTGCGGGGATGATACGATTTTAATCATTTGCCGCACCCCAGATGATACAGAGACAGTTTCGAGCAAAATTTTAGAGCTTCTATAAAGAATCAGGTTTACTAAAAGAGGTGTCAAATGAGTGTTAGCAGAACTAACCATTAAAAACTTTGCAATCATTGAAGAGTTAACGGTTTCATTTGAAAAAGGACTCACGGTTCTAACGGGGGAAACAGGTGCCGGAAAATCCATCATGATTGACGCTGTCTCACTTCTCGTGGGAGGAAGAGGATCCTCTGAATTTGTCCGCTACGGTGAAAAAAAGGCAGAGCTGGAAGGGCTTTTTCTTGTACCAGCCGATCACCCTGTATTTGCTCTATGCGAAGAGCAGGGAATTGACGCATCAGATGAAATGATGATCCTCCGCCGTGATATTAATAACAGCGGGAAAAGCATTTGCCGGATTAATGGAAAGCTTGTCACCATCTCACTTTTACGGGAAGTAGGACGGCTTTTGCTTGATATACATGGACAGCACGATAACCAGCTGCTCATGGAAGATGAAAATCATCTGCATTTGCTCGATCAATTTGGAGCAGAAGACATTGCACCGGCTCTCTTGCAGTATCAAGAAGCATATGATCAATATATGAAGACGGCCCAAAAGCTAAGGCAGCTGTCTGAGAATGAGCAGGAAATGGTGCACCGCTTAGATTTACTGCAATTTCAGCTAGAGGAGATTGAGGCGGCACAATTAGAGCCGGGAGAAGATGAGAAGCTTCAGGAAGAACGTCATCAAATCAGCAACTACGAAAAAATCTATTCCTCACTCCAAAACGCGTATAACGCCTTGCGTAATGAGCAAGGAGGGCTAGATTGGGTTGGTATGTCCTCAAGCGAGCTTGATCAGGTGTCTGAGATCAACGATGATTTGAAAAAGCTATCTGAACAAGTGTCGAACTCCTACTACTTATTAGAGGATTCAACCTTCCAAATGCGGAGCATGCTGGATCAATTAGAATTCGATCCGGCTCGTCTTGATTTTATTGAATCCAGGCTGAATGAAATGAAGCAGCTAAAACGAAAATACGGCACAACCGTTGAGGAAATTTTGGAGTATGCGGCGAAGATTGAAGAAGAAATAGATCAAATCCAAAATCGAGACAGCCATCTGCAGACGCTCAAAAATAAATTAGATGCGATGAGCCGTGATGCCCTGCTCGAAGCACTTAACGTTTCGGAGCTGCGTAAAAAATGGGCCAAAAAGCTAGCGAAGCAAATTCAAACAGAGCTCAAGGATTTGTATATGGAGAAGTCATCATTTGACACAGCTTTTTCTGTTCGATATGCGCCATTTGGCAGCACCGATTGTCCGCTATTAGACGGAAAACCTGTCCAGCTCGGGAAAAATGGAATCGACCAAGCACAATTTGTCATTTCTACAAATACAGGCGAACCGATGAAATCTTTATCGAAAGTAGCCTCAGGTGGAGAAATTTCACGTGTCATGCTCGCTGTGAAGAGTATTTTCTCAGCTAAACAAGACGTCACATCCATTATTTTCGATGAAGTTGATACAGGCGTCAGCGGCAGAGTGGCACAAGCCATTGCTGAGAAAATTTACAAAGTTGCGTCTGGATCACAAGTGCTCTGTATTACACATCTGCCTCAAGTAGCCGCAATGGCTGACACACATCTCTTCATTTCGAAACGCTCGAAAGCGGGCAGAACACTGACGAGTGTCAAACCATTAAGTCATGAAGAAAAAGTAAGTGAAATTGGCCGGATGATTGCCGGTGTGGAAGTGACTGAGCTGACAAAACAGCATGCAAAAGAACTATTGCACCAAGCAAATGATGTCAAAACAACAGGGTAGCTGAATCATCAGCTGCCTTTTTTATATGTTGTGTAAAAGCCGGCGTATATACCCATAAAATCGTCTTTTTCTTTTATCAATTTATCCAATCATTTTCTAAAGCTGCCGGTTATAAATCCTCTCGAAGAAGGCAAAAGTAAAGATGTAGCCAAAACATGAGTGTTCTGGTGTGGGTAAGGAGCGAGGAGAGTGAAAAATGAATGCCCGAAAAGATGAGAAAAGCCATTGGTGTGATTCTCCTTGTTTCTTTAATAAGTACAGGGTTTATGAGCATAGTGAAGGAATACATCAGCATTCCAACAAATGTTGCAGTATTTGAAAAACAGAAGCACTCAATTGACACATCGATTGAAGCGTCAGCCAATGCTTCTTCACCAGCCTTTAGCCTTTCAGAGAAAAAGAATCAGCTGGATATTACAGGACAAAAGGCGGGAAAAGCCGAAATTGTTTATGATTTTAAAGGATTTCCTATTAAGAAAACAAAAGTTGACGTTCTCCCTGAATTAAAAGTCATTCCTGGAGGTCAATCCATTGGCGTCAAGCTCCACTCTGTAGGAGTTCTCGTTGTAGGTTTTCATCAAATCACAACAGCAGACGGCAAAAAATCACCAGGTGAAGCCGCAGGCATTCAATCAGGGGATATGATCATTGAAATCAATGGTCAAAAAATGGAGAAAATGAATGACCTCACCCCATTTATTCAGAAAGCAGGGAAAACGGGTGAAACGCTTCGTTTGCTCATAAAGAGAGATCATAAAACCTTTCAAACAACATTAACACCCGCAAAAGATGCAAGTGAAGGCATCTATCGAATTGGTCTTTACATTCGTGATTCTGCAGCAGGAATCGGCACGATGACCTTTTTCGAACCTTCATCTAAAAAATATGGTGCCCTTGGGCATGTGATTTCTGACATGGATACAAAAAAACCAATTGTTGTCGACAATGGTGAAATTGTTAGATCAACCGTGACATCGATTGAAAAAGGCACAGGAGGCAATCCTGGAGAAAAATTGGCGAGATTCTCTTCCGAAAGAAAAACAATAGGAGATATCTCCCGCAACAGCCCTTTTGGTATCTTTGGTACGTTAACCGAAAAGCTTGAAAATCATGTAGCAGATAAACCACTTCCAGTCGCTTTATCAAATGAAGTAAAAGAAGGCCCAGCAGAAATTTTAACCGTTGTGGATCATGATAAAGTGGAGAAGTTTGATATTAAAATCGTCAGCACAACACCGCAGAAATTCCCAGCAACTAAAGGAATGGTATTGAAGGTAACAGATGAGCGGCTCTTAAGCAAAACGGGCGGAATCGTCCAAGGAATGAGCGGAAGCCCCATCATCCAAAATGGCAAAGTCATTGGAGCTGTCACACACGTATTCGTCAATGATCCGACTAGCGGGTACGGCGTACACATTGAATGGATGCTGTCAGAAGCAGGAATCGACCTTTATCAAAAAAACAAAAAAGCAAGCTGATCATCAAACTGCCGTGAATCTTCCGGCAGTTTTTTTCTACCCTTTCTTTCTCTTCCATCATGTTATAAAATAAGGAAAAAGAGATTTTTCGACAAAATGGAAAAAAGCATGTTGTCAAATTGCAATAATCGTCGATTCGTTAAGAAAAACGTAGAAAAAGCTAGATAATGCTCTATTATTCGGAAAATTAAAGTTTTTTAAAGGGGATAGCATGGTTTTGTCGAATTGAACACTCAGAAGAGAAATGCAAAAGACTAAAGGAATCGACATTGGGGAGGAAAGAACGTGGAGAAAATTAAAGTGTGTGTAGCTGATGACAATCGAGAGCTTGTTGGCCTTTTGACAGAGTATATTGAGGGACAGGAAGATATGGAAGTACTTGGCGTGGCGTATAATGGTCAGGAGTGCCTGACATTATTTAAAGATAAAGAGCCCGACGTTCTCCTCTTAGACATTATTATGCCTCATTTAGACGGTCTTGCTGTACTAGAACGCCTCCGTGAAAACAATGAAATGACAAAACAGCCAAGTGTGATTATGCTAACGGCATTTGGACAAGAAGATGTCACGAAAAAAGCAGTTGATTTAGGCGCATCCTATTTCATTTTAAAGCCATTTGATATGGAAAACCTAGTAGGTCATATTCGTCAAGTCAGTGGAAACGGCACACAAGTTACCCATCGCTCTTCATCAATCCAAAACAGTGTTCTTCGTAACAAACCTGAACCGAAACGTAAAAACTTAGATGCGAGCATTACGACCATTATTCATGAGATTGGCGTGCCCGCTCATATTAAAGGCTATTTATACTTAAGAGAAGCAATTTCTATGGTGTACAATGACATTGAGCTTCTCGGAAGCATCACTAAAGTGTTGTACCCAGACATTGCAAAGAAATTTAACACGACTGCCAGCAGGGTAGAACGAGCGATTCGTCATGCCATTGAAGTCGCATGGAGCAGAGGAAACATTGATTCCATTTCCTCACTCTTTGGTTATACTGTCAGCATGTCAAAAGCGAAACCAACCAATTCAGAATTTATTGCCATGGTAGCTGATCGTCTGCGTTTAGAGCATAGAGCAAGCTAGTATCTTTTTCATGAAAAAACGTTTCTTCATTGAGACGTTTTTTTATTTTGAAACATGTTGTCAAAAATTGGTTAGGTTGATAAAATCATCTTAATGTTTAAATTGGACAAACGGGCTGCTTTATTTTCAGAATAAAATGAAAAATAAAGCATGAAAAAAATAAAAAAGACATAAAGTAGTGGTAATCAGCTGCGCCAATCGATCATGAATTCTTCAAAATAGAAGAAGAAAACGCTCATTCGTAAGAAAAAGGATGAGAGGAAAAGGTCTCATGGATTTGGTAATTAAAGCAAACGAGATCGAAAGTTCTATTTCTATTGACCTGATTGGTTGGCGTTTTAAAGTCACTGGCTTCTTAGAGATTGTGCCATTTGAACTGAATATTCCCATTGTCGAATTTAATAATTTTCACATTCTTTTACTATGCTATAATAATGAAAAGAAGAGGGTGAGGTTATGGGAAAGCTGAAAATCCACTCTGCTGAGGTTGCGAACGAAATTAGCAAGTGGACGAGGGTCATTTCTCAGAATGACTTAGAAAAATCTGCTGTCTATAAAGAGAAAATTCAGAATTTGCTAAAAAATACAGATGAAGACCGTGAAGTTCTCCTTTATTATCAGCTTGTTGACGGCAGACATGAAATGTTACTTGGAAATATCGAAAAAGCCAATCAAATTATGAAAAGTGTCGGAACGCTCGATGAGAAGGCAGATGACATTATTAATTTTTATTTTTACTTTTACAAAGGCCAATATGCTGCATATGTGAAAAAGTATGATGAAGCCATTAGCTTTTACAAAATTGCAGAACAGCGGCTAAAACGTGTGAATGAAGACCTGGAAGTAGGAACTTTTCACCATAAGGTTGCTTCGATCTATTACGAACTGAAACAAAATTTCATATCCATTAATCATATTAAAAAAGCCATCGATACATTCAAAGCGCATGAAGAGTACACAGCGCAGGCGATTGACAGCTTAATTTTACATGCAAGTAATTGCATTGATTTGTTCCAATTCGATGAAGCAGAGAAAAAGTATAAAGAAGCACTTGAGAAAAGTAAGCGCATTAACAATGAAGTGCTGATTGGGAAATGCTATCACAATTTAGCGGTTCTTTATTATGCAAAGCATGATTATAAAAAAAGCGCACATTATGCCAAAAAAGGAATGAGCATTCAAATTCACCGTGACAATAGCCATTATTACATCCAATCTTTATATGTTCTGGCCAATGCCTTGGTTCATTTAGGAGATCAAGAGGCGAGGGAATATATTAAAGAGGGTATTTTGTATAGTTGCGATATCCAAAATAATGAATATATAGTAAAATTTGAAATTTTAGATTTGATGTGCGAGAATAGTGGGGCAGCAGACGTATTCTCAGAAAAATTAGACTACATAGAAAAAAATAGATTATATGTGGAGCTTGAGGATTTGTCTGAACAAATATCGAAATACTTCAAGGAACGAAATGATTATCAAAATGCCATTCGTTTTCTTGAAAAGAAATTCGATGCACAAATACTTCAAAAGAAAGTGGAGGTTATCTTATGAAAAAGTTGTTGTTAGGTGTAACCGTTGTTACAGCAGTCGCAGTTGTTTCTTCCCTTTTTGCTCTTGACGCAGAGACGACAGAGCAAGCCATCAGAGCGATTACGTGATCGAATTTATCTGTCAACCTCTTCGTATGAATCAGAAGAGGTTTTTTTATGCGCTCAAAACTGGAAAAACGAAAAAAGACACGTCATAATGTAAGGAAGCATCATATTTAGAGGTGACCTATGACGAAAATTTTTGCACACAGAGGCTTTAAAGGCATTTATCCTGAAAACACCATGATAGCCTTCGAGCATGCACTCCATTCGGGAGCTGACGGAATTGAGCTGGATGTTCAGCTGACGAAAGACGGCAGACTTGCTGTCATTCACGATGAGAAACTGAACAGAACAACGAACATGAAAGGTTTAGTGAAAGACCATACATATGAAGAATTAAAAGCGGGAGATGCGAGTCATTCTTTCTACGAAGAAACCGGTGCTGTATCCATTCCTCTTTTGGAGGAAGTATTAGAGCTAGTGACGCAGCAATCATCATTGATCATCAATATTGAACTAAAAAACTCCATTTATCGATATCCGGGTATCGAAGAGAAAGTAAAAAAACAAATCGAGCATTTTCAAATAGAAGACCGTGTACTTGTTTCATCGTTTCATCACGGCAGTTTAGCTCTTTTTCACAAACTGATGCCGCATGTTGAACTTGCGGTTCTCACAATGGATGTGATTCATCAGCCGGAGATGTATATAAAAACAGTACCAGCAAGGGGCTACCATCCAAATATCAAGGGTGCCGGCGTGACCAAAGAAGTTGTGGCAGCTCTCCATGCATCTCAGCAAGTGATCAGACCGTTTACAGTAAATAGTGAAAAGCAAATGAAAAACATGTTTTCCTTAGGTGTCGATGGCATTTTTACTGATTTTCCTGACCGAGCCGTGAAAATAAGAGAAGAAATGAAATAAAGACCTGCTCTAAATCAGCGGGTCTTTTTTCACGTTTTATCTCTGCTTAAAGCGAGCAGTCACTTTATTTCGTTTACGGTCTCTATATAAAATAAAGCCAGCCACTACATAAAGACCTCCCCCTAAAAATAACAACCCTGCAATTCCTTGCAGCCATAAATATGGAAATGGTGCAATGATGATGCCGAAAACAGTGTCACGCAGCAGCTTAATCCCAAGTGCTGCAAGCGCGCCAGGTATTAAAATAATCACTAGTGCAAGTATTCTCCCCATCAAATGTCCCCTTAAACGTCATTTACTTCCATTGTCTAATTCAAAAAATATTTTGTCAAGAAAGGAAAACGTGGTAATATAAGAGTTGTGCAATTTTTTGCAACGGAAAAATATGGTGTGCAAATTTTTTCATATAAAGGGGTAACGGGATGCAGAGAGTCTTGATTGTCGGTGCAGGACAGGGTGGATCAGCATTGCTTGAAACATTGCTGAAAACAAATATGATTCAAATCATTGCGATCGCCGACCTTGATCTTGAGGCACCGGGGATGGTAGAAGCGAAAAAGAATGGAATTGATACGACAACGGATTGGAAAGAATACATAAAAGATGACATTGATATCATCATTGAAACAACAGGCAGTTCAGCAGTGCTGAAAGAACTAATTGAAAAAAAGCCAGACCACGCAGTCATTGTTCCAAGTTCAATGGCTTACGTTATATCAGAATTAATGTCAGAAAAACAGCAGCTGATCCAAATATTAAAGGAACAAACCTATAAGCATGACCGCATTTTTAATGCAACGAACGACGGGATGATTTTTATAAACATGAATGAAGAAGTCGTCCTGTTTAATCGATCAGCGGCCAAAATGGTTGGATGTTCGCAAAAAGATGCGATTGGCCGTCATATACGAGAAGTGATCCCAAATACAAAGCTTCCCGACATTTTAAGATCGAGAGAGCCAGAATTTAATCAAAAACAATTTTTGAATCAGCAAATACAAATTGTTACAACGCGTTTGCCAATTATTGATGACGCGGGGAGAATGCTAGGTGCTTTATCCATCTTTAAAGATATTACAGATGCCGTTGAGCTTGCGGAGGAAGTAACCAATCTTAAAGAAGTGCGAACGATGCTGGAGGCGATCATTCAATCGTCGGATGAAGCCATATCAGTTGTTGATGAGCAGGGAAAAGGGATCTTAATCAACCGGGCTTATACGAAAATGACTGGATTAACAGATAAAGAAGTTGTGGGGAAACCAGCAGGTGCAGATATTTCTGAAGGAGAAAGCATGCATTTGAAGGTACTTGAAACAAGGAGACCCGTTCGAGGCGTCAGAATGAAAGTCGGACCGAATAAAAAAGATGTGATTGTCAACGTAGCGCCAGTCATTGTTGATGGCATTTTAAAAGGCAGTGTCGGGGTCATTCATGACGTATCAGAAATTCAATCACTCACAAATGAATTAAATAAAGCAAGGCAGCTCATCCGCACACTTGAAGCGAAGTACACTTTTGAAGACATCATTGGAGAAAGTGAACAAATGCTTGTGGCGCTTGAGCAGGCGAAGCTAGGCGCGAAAACGCCAGCCACCATTTTACTCCGGGGAGAATCAGGTACTGGAAAAGAGCTGTTTGCGCACGCTATTCATAATGAAAGTGACCGGAAATATAATCGCTTTGTACGGGTCAACTGTGCAGCCTTATCTGAGACCCTTTTAGAGTCAGAGCTTTTTGGCTATGAAGAAGGAGCGTTTTCTGGTGCAAGGCGAGGCGGGAAAAAAGGGCTGTTTGAAGAGGCGAATCAAGGCAGCATTTTTTTAGATGAAATTGGCGAAATGACGCCAAGTACACAGGCGAAGCTGCTTCGTGTGATGCAGGAGAAAGAAATAGTAAGGGTAGGCGGAACAAAGGCTATACCGGTCGATGTTCGTGTGATCACGGCGACAAATGTCAATATTGAAAAAGCGATGGCGGAAGGAAAGTTCAGAGAAGATTTATATTATCGAATGAACAGATACCCGATCTCCATCCCGCCGCTAAGGCAGCGCCTTGAGGATATTGACTCGTTAAGCAAACGTCTCATCCAAAAGATCAATTTAGACTATGGACGGAACGTGAGCGGGTTAACGGAACAGGCACTTAATAGACTGCGATCATATAAGTGGCCAGGAAACGTAAGAGAGCTTGAAAATGTACTTGGACGAGCCATGATCTTTTTGAACCCGCAAGAAGAATGGATTGATGAAGGGCATATTTCTTTCATGGAGTCAGAAGATCAGGAAGAAAAAGAGCAGCAGGAACTGACTGTCAGTCAATTTGAGGGAGAGACGCTTTCGGATGCTGTTGAGGCATTTGAAGCGCAGCTGATTAAACAAACCCTTGAAAAGCATCAATTCAATCGCACGAAAACAGCGAAAACGTTAGGGATCAGTATTCGGAACCTTTACTATAAAATGGACAAATATCAACTTGCAAAAGATAGCATGCAATAAAATGCATGTAATCTGCAAAAGATTGCACGAATGTCATGCGAATTGCCTCATATTCACTGCATTTCAAACTGGCACGGAACTTGCATATAAAACATGAACCGAGCACAAGGAAAGGTGGGCATATATGAAGCTTGACGATCTGATTATGAAAGCCGCCCAGCTGCAGAACAAAACGGCGGCTGTGGCTCATGCAGAAGACGAAGAAGTGCTTCATGCCATCAAGATGGCAATTAAGCGAAAGGTCGCTCGCTTTCTCCTGGTTGGGAACAAACGCAACCTGAAGGAGCTAGTGAAGCAGCATGAAATCAATGAGGACTGGATCGATATTATTCATTCAGATTCTCCCGAAGAATCTGCCAAAATTGCCGTTCAGGCAGTGAGCGAGAAGCATGCAGATATTTTGATGAAGGGGCATGTCCCGACAGCCGTTCTTTTAAAAGCGGTATTGAATAAAGAATATGGGCTCAGGACGACAAGTGTCCTATCACATGTCGCGGCATTTGAAGTACCGGGCTTTGACCGCTTTATTTATGTCACGGATTCTGCGATGAACATCGCGCCCGATTTAAATATGCTGAAAGAGATTACGATCAACTCTGTTCAAGTAGCACAAGCTGTCGGAAACGACATGCCAAAGGTTGCAGTGCTCTCTGCGGTGGAGGTCGTGAATCCGGCAATGGATTCAACTTTGACTGCGGCAAGTCTTGCGCAAATGAACCGGCGGGGGCAAATTTCTGGATGCCTGATTGATGGGCCTCTTGCTTTAGATAATGCCATTTCTCAAACGGCAGCTTCTCATAAAAATATTACAAGTGATGTAGCCGGCCATGCAGATATTTTGCTTGTGCCAACAATTGAGGCAGGAAACATTCTTTATAAATCTCTCATCTACTTTGCACATGCGAAGGTGGGAGCTGTGGTGGCAGGAGCGAAGGCGCCGATTGCTTTAACAAGCCGGTCTGATTCAGCCGAAAGTAAGCTTTATTCAATTGCGCTTGCCATCTGTACATCAAATTAAGCGGAAGTAATAGGAGGAATAACACGATGGAACTTTTTAAATATATGGAACGATACGATTATGAACAGCTTGTATTTTGTCAGGATGAGCAGTCTGGCTTAAAAGCCATTATTGCGATTCATGATACAACACTTGGGCCGGCACTAGGCGGAACGAGAATGTGGACGTATGAAAACGAAGAAGCAGCCATTGAGGATGCACTGCGTCTAGCTAGAGGAATGACTTATAAAAACGCGGCAGCAGGACTTAATCTTGGCGGCGGAAAAACGGTCATCATCGGTGATCCGAGAAAAGACAAAAATGAAGAAATGTTCCGTGCATTTGGACGTTATATTCAAGGGCTGAATGGCCGCTATATTACAGCAGAAGATGTCGGTACAACGGTAGAAGACATGGATCTCATTCATGAAGAAACCGATTTTGTCACAGGGATCTCTCCTGCATTTGGTTCTTCTGGAAATCCGTCTCCCGTCACAGCTTACGGTGTATACAAAGGGATGAAAGCCGCTGCCAAAGCTGCATTTGGGACCGATTCATTAGAAGGAAAAACAATTGCCGTCCAAGGCGTAGGAAATGTCGCTTACAACTTGTGTAAACATCTGCATGAAGAAGGCGCGCAGCTCATTGTCACAGATATCAACAAAGACTCTGTCAAACGTGCTGTTGAAGACTTTGGCGCAAAAGCAGTCGACCCTGACGATATTTACGATCAAGCATGTGATATTTATGCACCGTGCGCACTTGGTGCAACCATTAACGATGTGACCATTCCTAAGTTAAAAGCAAAGGTGATTGCAGGTGCTGCAAATAACCAGCTAAGAGAAACGCATCACGGAGACCTTATCCATGAGATGGGAATTGTATATGCTCCTGACTATGTGATCAATGCAGGCGGTGTGATTAACGTGGCTGATGAGCTTTATGGCTATAATGCAGATCGTGCGATGAAAAAAGTCGAAGGCATTTATCAAAATATTGAACGTGTAATTGAAATTTCAAACCGTGATGCCATTCCAACTTATAAAGCGGCAGACCGATTGGCTGAAGAGCGAATTGAAAGAATGCGCAAATCAAGAAGTCAATTCTTGCAAAATGGTCAACATATTTTAAGCCGTCGCTAATTTGAAGAATGAGTTGAAACGGAGGTTTTGTTTTTGCTGACAAAAGAATGGCGTATTCTCACGATTAATCCTGGCTCTACTTCAACAAAAATCGGTGTGTTTCATAATGAACGGTCTATTTTTGAAACGACACTTAGACATACAGATGAGGAATTAAAGCAGTTTCCTCATATCATTGATCAATTTTCATTCCGTAAAGAAACCATATTGAAAACACTGCATGAACAGGGGATGAACATCTCAAAGTTTGATGCAGTTTGCGCACGCGGCGGTCTCCTTCGTCCGATTGAAGGAGGCACATATGAAGTCAATGAGCAAATGGTGAAAGACCTAAAAGAAGGATATGCCGGCCAGCACGCATCCAATCTCGGTGGAATCATCGCGAGAGAAATTGCACTTGGCCTGAATATCCCAGCTTTTATTGTCGATCCAGTTGTAGTGGATGAACTAAAACCAATTGCTCGTATTTCAGGGCTGCCAACGATCGAAAGAAAAAGCATTTTTCATGCATTAAATCAAAAAGCGGTCGCAAGAAAAACAGCGGCTTCTTTTGGAAAAAGTTATGAAGATTTGAACATGATTATTACTCATATGGGCGGCGGTATTACCATTGGTGTTCATGAAAAAGGAAAAGTCATCGATGTGAATAACGGTCTGCATGGCGAAGGTCCTTTCAGCCCAGAGCGTGCGGGAACCCTGCCGACAGGTGATCTTGTGAATCTTTGTTTTTCGGGGGAGTATACCCAAGAAGAAATGCTCAAACGCATTATTGGTGAAGGCGGGCTTGCGGGCTATCTTGGCACGACAGACGCTGTGAAAGTGGAACGCATGATTGAAGCGGGTGATGAGCGGGCGGCGCTCATTTATGAAGCGATGTGCTATCAGATTGCCAAGGAAATTGGTGCGGCTAGCGCTGTCTTAAAAGGAGCAGTTGACGTCATTGTATTAACAGGCGGACTTGCATACAGCAAACAAATTACGTCAAGTATTCGCGGCTATATTGACTGGATTTCAGATGTTGTCGTGTTTCCAGGTGAAAATGAGCTGCAATCGTTAGCAGAAGGTGCCCTTCGTATTTTAAAAGAAGAAGAATCACCGAAAGAATACCCAAATGATCAACAGGAAAAGAAAGGAGTGACAAGTCATGGCAACTGAATATGACCTCGTCATTCTTGGTGGAGGCACAGGCGGCTATGTAGCGGCCATCCGTGCCTCACAGCTTGGATTGAAAACAGCAGTTGTAGAAAAAGAAAAGCTCGGCGGAACATGTCTTCATAAAGGCTGCATCCCGTCTAAAGCGCTGCTCAGAAGTGCAGAAGTTTATCAAACCGTCAAACGCGCAACTGATTTTGGTGTTGAGGCAGGAGGCGTTGCCTTGCAATTTGCCAATGTGCAGAAAAGAAAAACAGAGATCGTCGAAAAACTAGCAGGCGGCGTCAAACATTTAATGAAACAAGGAAAAATTGATGTATATGAAGGGATCGGCCGTATTCTTGGCCCATCTATCTTTTCGCCAATGCCAGGAACGATCTCCGTAGAAATGGCAAATGGAGAGGAAAATGAAATGCTGATTCCAAAGCAGGTCATCATCGCGACAGGATCAAGACCGCGTGTGCTGCCAGGGCTTGAAGCAGATGGAACACACATCCTCACTTCAGATGATGCACTTGAACTGCCAGAGCTTCCGCAGTCAATGCTAATTGTGGGGGGCGGAGTGATCGGAATCGAGTGGGCTTCCATGCTCAATGATTTTGGTGTGAACGTCACTGTGCTTGAGTTTGCAGACCGCATTTTGCCAACAGAGGATCATGACATTTCTAAAGAAATGGAAAAGCTATTATCTAAAAAAGGCATCACTTTTGTGACTAATGCGAAGGTACTGCCAGATAGCGTAGAAAAGCAGGGAAATCTCGTGACAATTCAAGCGGAAAAGGATGGAGACATTCAGACGTTTGAAGCGGAAAAACTCCTTCTTTCAGTCGGCAGAGTACCTAATATCGAAGGCATAGGTCTTGAAAACACGGACATCCAAACCGAAAAACAAGGCATTGTCGTAAATGAACATTATCAAACGAAAGAATCACATATTTACGCAATAGGAGATGTCATCGGCGGGCTTCAGCTGGCACATGTCGCTTCTCACGAAGGGATGATTGCTGTAGAACATATGGCTGGGAAAGATCCAAAGCCGCTCGATGAAACGCTCGTATCTAAATGTGTTTACTCTCACCCAGAAACCGCTAGTGTTGGACTCACTGAACAGGCGGCAAAAGAGCAGGGCTTTGAAGTCAAAATAGGGAAATTCCCATTTATGGCGATTGGAAAAGCACTTGTGTACGGGGAGTCTGATGGATTCGTCAAAATCATTGCCGATCAAAAGACAGATGATATTTTAGGAATTCATATGATTGGTCCTCATGTAACAGATATGATATCTGAAGCTGGATTAGCCAAAGTACTTGATGCAACCCCGTGGGAAGTGGGGCAGACGATACACCCGCATCCGACCTTATCAGAGGCGATTGGCGAGGCAGCCCTTGCTGTTGACGGGAAGGCGATCCATTTTTAATCAAGGAGGGAAACATGATGAGTAACATGCGTCATCAGGAATTAGGATTATCAGATGAACAAGCAATTGATATATACAGAACAATGCTTCTAGCAAGGAAAATCGATGAACGGATGTGGCTTTTAAACCGTTCCGGGAAAATTCCATTCGTCATTTCTTGTCAAGGGCAGGAAGCGCAGCAAGTCGGTGCTGCATTTGCTCTTAATAGAGAAGAAGATTACGTCTTACCTTACTATCGTGATATGGGGGTTGTCCTTGCTTTTGGGATGACAGCAAAAGATTTAATGATGTCTGGTTTCGCAAAACAAGACGATCCAAACTCAGGCGGAAGACAAATGCCAGGGCATTTTGGGCAAAGGGCAAATCGAATTGTGACCGGCTCTTCGCCTGTAACAACGCAGGTTCCTCACGCGGTGGGAATTGCCCTTGCTGGACGATTAGAGCAGAAAAACTTTGTCAGCTTTGTCACGTTCGGTGAAGGCTCATCAAACCAAGGAGATTTTCACGAAGGCGCTAACTTCGCTGCTGTGCATAAACTGCCTGTTATTTTCATGTGTGAAAACAATAAGTATGCGATTTCCGTGCCATATGATAAACAAGTAGCCTGCGAACGCATTTCAGATCGTGCGGTAGGATATGGGATGCCAGGCGTCACTGTAGATGGAAATGATCCGCTTGAAGTATATGCCGCTGTCAAAGAGGCGAGAGACCGTGCGGCTAGAGGCGAAGGCCCGACATTGATTGAAACAATCTCTTACCGTTTAACTGCGCATTCAAGTGATGACGATGATTCAAGCTATCGAGAAAAAGAAGAAGTGCTTGAAGCAAGAAAGAAAGATCCGCTCATCCAATATGAAACGTATTTAATCGAAGGAAACGTCATGACTTCTGAAATGAAAGAAGAGATGACAAAAGAAATCATGCAAATCGTAAACGAAGCTACTGATGAAGCGGAAAACGCGGCTTATGCTGATGCAGAAAGCGCACTTCGTTACGTGTATGCGGAGTAAGGGGGAAGAAAAATGCCTGTTATGTCATATATAGACGCTATTACACTGGCGATGAAAGAAGAAATGGAGCGAGATCCGAAAGTGTTTGTGCTCGGAGAGGATGTCGGGAAAAAAGGCGGCGTATTTAAAGCGACAGCGGGTCTTTACGAGCAATTCGGAGAAGCGCGCGTCATGGATACACCTCTTGCAGAATCAGCCATTGCGGGTGTAGGTATTGGGGCAGCGATGTATGGAATGCGCCCAATTGCAGAAATGCAATTTGCGGATTTTATTATGCCTGCAATCAACCAAATCATTTCAGAGGCTGCAAAAATTAGATACCGATCAAATAATGATTGGAGCTGTCCAATGGTCATCCGCGCACCTTACGGGGGCGGAGTACACGGGGCACTTTATCATTCACAATCGGTCGAAGCCATTTTTGCTAACCAGCCTGGTTTGAAGATTGTGATGCCTTCTACACCTTATGATGTCAAAGGTCTTTTAAAGGCTGCAGTGCGTGATCCAGATCCTGTATTGTTCTTTGAACATAAACGTGCATACCGTCTGATTAAAGGAGAAGTGCCTGAAGAGGATTACACTCTTCCGATTGGAAAAGCAGATGTGAAGCGTGAAGGCGATGATATCACGGTCATTACATATGGCCTTTGTGTCCATTTTGCGCTACAAGCAGCAGACCGCCTTGCAAAAGACGGCATTTCCGCTCATATTCTCGATTTGAGAACAGTGTACCCGCTTGATCAGGAAGCGATTATAGAAGCGGCTTCTAAAACAGGTAAAGTGCTTCTGTTAACAGAAGATACAAAAGAAGGCAGCATCATGAGTGAGGTTGCGGCGATCATTTCGGAGCATTGCTTATTTGATTTAGACGCACCAATCAAACGCCTGGCAGGACCAGATATTCCGGCAATGCCTTATGCGCCGACAATGGAGAAATTCTTCATGGTCAACCCGGATAAGGTAGAAGCTGAAATGAGAGAGCTGGCGGCGTTTTAAGAAAGAGGAGGGTTTCAAAGTGGCAATTGAACAAATGAAAATGCCTCAGCTAGGTGAAAGTGTAACAGAAGGAACCATTAGCAAATGGCTCGTTTCACCTGGCGATCATGTGAATAAATACGATCCGATTGCGGAAGTCATGACAGATAAAGTGAACGCAGAAGTTCCGTCATCTTTTACAGGAACGATTACAAAGCTATCGGCTGAGGAAGGCGAAACGCTGCAAGTAGGAGAAGTGTTCTGTGAAATTGAGATAGAAGGAAGCGAGCAGCAGAGCGAGAAAGAAGAAGCAGCACCTGAGCAAAGCGAAGCGCCTGAAGAAGATCAAACAAATGAGAATCAAAGCCAAAAGAAACGTTACTCTCCAGCCGTTCTTCGTTTAGCAGATGAACATGGCATTGATTTAGCGGCTGTTCAAGGTACGGGAGCAGGCGGCCGAATCACTAGAAAAGATTTGCTGCAGCTCATTGAAAACGGCGGCGTTAAAGAGAAGACAGCACCTGTCAATGAACGTGCCGTTCAACCGGAGCCTGCGCAGTCTTCTCAAGCAAAAGCGGCACCTGCCGTCCCTTCTATGCCTGGTGATGTTGAGCTGCCAGTCACGCCGATCCGTCAGGCAATTGCGGCCAATATGCTGAGAAGCAAACATGAAATTCCGCATGCTTGGACGATGATGGAAGTCGATGTGACAAATCTAGTGACAAGAAGAAATCAGCTGAAGGATCAGTTTAAAGCAAAAGAAGGCTTTAACTTAACGTTCTTTGCGTTCTTTGTCAAAGCAGTGGCTCAGGCCTTAAAGGAATTCCCTGAAATGAACAGCATGTGGGCCGGAGATAAAATTGTGCAAAAGAAAGCAATCAATGTTTCGATTGCTGTCGCTACAGATGACGCGCTTTTTGTTCCAGTCATTAAGGATGCGGATGAAAAGACCATTAAGGGCATTGCCAAAGAAATTCATGAGCTGGCGTCTAAGGTGAGACAAGGAACGCTCAAGCAAAGTGATATGGAAGGCGGTACCTTCACTGTCAACAACACGGGATCATTTGGTTCAGTACAATCTATGGGAATCATTAATTATCCGCAAGCGGCGATTTTACAAGTAGAATCGATCGTGAAGCGTCCAATGATAGTAAACGGAATGATTGCGGCAAGAGACATGGTCAATCTTTGTCTTTCATTAGATCACAGAGTACTAGATGGTCTTGTATGCGGCAGATTCCTTCAGCGAATTAAACAAATCCTTGAAGGCATCGACGAGCAGACATCTGTTTATTAAAACAATATTTTCCCCCTCCCGGTATGAGAGGGGGATTTCCACATCTAGGAGAAAGGAGCGATGATATGTCTGGACTAGATTTTTTTGCTTTTCTCACGATTGGTCTCATGTTTATCACAGCGATTGCCTTCGCTTTTCTGCGGTACATTTCTAAATCACGCAATCATCCTGAACGATTACTGCTTATCATATCGATCGTTTCAATCATTCAAATCGTGTACTGTCTGCTGATTGTCGGCGGGTTTAAGGGAGCAGCCAATAGCTTTTTAGGAATATCACTTCTCGCCGGGACACTTCTCGGATATGCACTTGAATATTTATACAGACGCTATATCAAAAAAACGCCCGAATCAAAATAATGTCGGGCATTTTTTTATTCTGCTGGAACAATAAAGGTCAAATGTTGTTTTAACACTTCTAAAGAAGAGGGGGCCGTCATATAAACTTCACCATCTGTATCAGCATCCATTTCCTCTTTTGTGTGGATATGAATACTGGACGATTGAATGAGAGACAGATCGCCGGTGAAATCCTCCAGCTCTTCCCGGTTCATTGAGAAGATTTCTTTTAAAGCAGAGAAACTCGTATTTCTGCAAATTAAGATTTCTGCTTTTCCATCATCAATGGCTGCATGAGGCAAATCAATTTTATTTGTACCGATAAAATGTCCATTCATGACAAGAACGATGACGGCTTCCTCTTCCCAGCTTTCCTCTTCTGTCTCAATACGTACGTGAAAAGGATCTGTTTGCTGCAAGGTGCGCAGCGCACTTGTGAAGTAGCTGATTTTGCCGAGTACGGCTTTTTCCTTGTCGTTAATATTGTTGGACGTATCTGCGATCAGCCCAATTCCCCAAAAGTTTAACACGTATCGATCTTCTGCTTTGATTAAGTCGACCTTTTTCTCTTTGCCGTCTACAATCATTTGAGCGGCTTTCTGCATTTGTTGAGGAATACCTAGTGTTCTAGAAAAATCATTGCATGTCCCGCCTGGTAATATCGCTACAGTGGGCCTTTTTTCTAAACCGCCAATGCCGTTCATGCATTCATGCACGGTACCATCTCCGCCTAATATGATGAGCAATTCCACCGTCTCATCAATTTGGCGGCAGAAATCATAAGCATCATTTGGCTGCTTTGTTGGTTTCAAAATGAGTTCATCAATATGTAGAGAAAGAAGAGGCACTGTTTGACCGAGTGTTTTTTCCATGTTTTTTTGTCCAGCATTTCCATTATAAATGAGCATCGCTTTTTTGAATTGTGCCATCACGCAGTTCTCCCTTTCGTCTCTTTATCATCACTTTTCCCCAATTTGAAAGCTCATAAACGATGTTTGGAAAAAGAGGCGGGAGGAAAAGACAACACATTTGCCCGCAGGCGTTTTCCTTGATATGATGGATTTAAAATGGTTTTGGTACGCAAAAGGAGTGGACGGACATGAATATTGATTTTAATTTATTTATGAATGATATTGTGAAACAAGCGAGAGAAGAAATTAAGCAGGCAGGCTACACTGAGCTCACGTCAGCTGAAGAAGTTGACGAAGCACTGACTAAAAAAGGAACGGCACTTGTCATGGTGAATTCAGTATGCGGCTGTGCAGGCGGTATTGCAAGACCAGCTGCCGGCTATTCTGTTCATTACGATAAGCGTCCAGATCAATTGCTGACAGTGTTTGCTGGGCAGGACAAAGAGGCAACAGCAAGAGCGCGTGAATACTTTGAAGGCTTCCCGCCATCTTCACCATCTTTTGCCTTATTAAAAGATGGAAAAATCATCAAAATGGTCGAGCGTCATGAAATTGAAGGGCACGAGCCAATGGAAGTCGTTTCAAAACTACAAGCCGCTTTTGATGAGCATTGCGAAGAAATCTAACATATGACTTTTGGTTGAATAAATATAAAGCAGTCCGGTCTTTAGATCGGTCTGCTTTTTGTTTTATAAGACAAAAGAATCAAAATAATTTTAGCAAAATACTATTGCATCTTAAAAAGAAAGTGTTTAAAATACATTATAGTGAATAAATATTCAAATCAATACATGATTTTAAATACTGGGAGGCATCATCATATGAAAAAGTGGTTATTATTACTTATGACAGCTGGTCTTGCAGCTGCACTCGCAGCATGCGGAACTTCTTCTAATAATTCAAACGCATCAGGAGATGACAAGACACTCGTTATGGCGACATCAGCAGATTATCCGCCATTTGAATCAAAAGACGGAGATAAAATTGTCGGTTTTGATGTAGATCTTGCAACAGCACTAGCGAAAAAGAACGGCTACAAGCTAGAAATTCAAGATATGGACTTTGCTAGCCTTGTATCAGCCCTCAAAACAAACAAAGCTGATATTGTCCTTGCAGGAATGACACCTACAGAAAAACGTAAAAAGCAAGTTGATTTCTCTGATGTTTATTACAATGCTAAAAACTTGGTTGTATCAAAGAAATCTAGCGGTATTAAGGCAGAGAAAGATTTAAAAGACAAAACAGTCGGCGTTCAATTAGGTTCCATTCAACAGGATGAAGCAAATGGACTGCAAAAGAAATATAACCTAACAGTTGAAGACCGTAATAAAATTTCTGATATCATTCAAGAGATTAAAGCAGGCCGTTTTGATGCAGCAATTATTGAAGATAAAGTAGCTGCTGGTTACTTGAAAAAGGAAAAAGACTTCCAAGCATTTGGATTGAACAGCTCAAACGAAGGTTCAGCCATTGCATTCAAGAAAAACAGCGACTTAACAGCGAAATTTAATAAATCATTAAAAGAAATGAAAGATAATGGCGAACTTGATAAATTAATTAAAAAATGGTTTGCTGATGAAAAGTAAGTCAGGAAAAGGATCAGCGTCATTCCAGAAAATCAAGTAGAAAAGCGCTGAAAAGTTCAACTCATGTTGAACTTTTTTCCTGTTTTGTATGAAGGCAGAAAAAAGGAGAATGTCATGTTTGATTTTAAAGATGTAATACCTCAGATGCCCTTTATTCTAGAAGGACTTAAGGTCACGCTTTCTATAGTAGTGGTATCCCTTTTACTTGGATTTATCTTAGGAATTTTATTAACGCTTTGTAAAATTAGTGTGTTTAAACCGCTCATTTGGCTTGCAGATTTTTATACGTCAATTTTCCGAGGCACACCGCTTGTGCTTCAATTGCTCATTATTTATTTTGGTCTGCCTCAGCTTCTTGGGTTTCAAATCGACCAATACTGGGCTGCTGTAGCGGCATTTTCACTCAACTCGGCGGCATACGTATCTGAAATTATTCGTGCGGGTATTAATGCCATTGATAAAGGTCAAAAAGAAGCAGCCGTTGCTTTAGGCATCCCTTATGCTAAAATGATGAAGGACTTATTGCTTCCGCAGGCGTTTAAAAATATTTCACCTGCACTTGTGAATGAGACGATTACACTGACAAAAGAATCAGCGATTGTAACAGTCATCGGACTGGGTGATGTCATGAGACGAGCCTATCAAGCAGGGGCCGTCACGTATAATTATCTTGAACCGCTTATTTTTGCGGGTCTTATCTATTATGTCATCGTGCTTGTTCTCACCTTTGTCGGCAAATCGGTGGAAAGGAAGTTAAAATCAAATGATTAAAATAGAGAAACTCACAAAATCTTTTGGTAAAAACGAAGTTTTAAAGGGGATCGACACCACCATTAAAGAAGGGGAAGTTGTTGCAGTTATTGGACCATCTGGTTCAGGAAAATCGACGTTCCTCCGCTGCATGAATTTACTTGAAAAGCCGACTTCTGGTGTCATTACGATTAAGGACACCGAAATCACCAATCCAAAAACGAATGCACTAAAAGTGCGTGAGAACATCGGAATGGTGTTTCAGCATTTCCATCTCTTCCCGCATAAAACGGTGCTGGAAAATATCACGTATGCGCCAATGAATGTGAAGAATCAATCGAAGGAAGACAGCATCAAACAAGCTGAAGACCTGCTCAAAAAGGTAGGGCTTTTAGAGAAAAAAGATGATTTCCCGAACCGTCTGTCAGGCGGTCAAAAGCAGCGTGTAGCGATTGCCCGTGCGCTTGCGATGACACCAGACATTATGCTGTTTGACGAACCAACGTCTGCTCTAGATCCAGAAATGGTCAAGGAAGTATTAGAGGTCATGAAAGAGCTGGCTCAATCTGGAATGACACTCGTTATCGTCACACATGAAATGGGCTTTGCAAAAGAAGTGGCTGACCGCGTAATCTTTATGGATGATGGGAAAATTGTAGAGGATGCAAACCCTGTGCAATTTTTTGAATCACCGTCTTCACAGCGCGCAAAAGACTTTTTACAAAAAATATTATAAAGAAATAAGAGAAGGAGACTTAACATCTCCTTCTTTTTTTGATTATAATGGGGAAAGTAAAAAAAGTTCATCATTTCACAAAAGTGAATGGAAACAAGACAGAAAAGAGTGAATCACATCATGTTTAAAATCGGCTACCGAACGCTGAAAACAGCATTAGGAACAGCGATCGCTATTTATATTGCACAATTGCTTGGCTTGCAAAATTATTCAGCTGCCGGGATTATTACGATCCTGTGTATTCAGGTGACAAAGAAAAGATCCCTCTTAGCATCGGGAGCCCGCTTTGCAGCATGCAGTCTTGCTATTTTATTTTCTTATTTATTTTTCGATCTGATTGGGTATCATCCTTTTGTGATCGGTTTGATGCTGCTTGTCTTTATTCCGACAACGGTTTTGCTTCGAATTAAAGAAGGGATTGTCACAAGTTCAGTCATCATTCTCCATTTATACATGTCTGGCGGGATTACCCTCCACCTCATCTGGAACGAGCTGCTGCTGATTACCATTGGTGTTGGGGTAGCGCTGATTATGAACCTCTATATGCCAAGTGTTGATAAAAAACTTAAACGCTACAGCGAACAGATTGAAGCCAACTTTGCTAAAATCTTTGAGGAAATCGAGCAATACTTAATGACAGGGAAACAAGACTGGACAGGAAAAGAAATACCAGAGACACATCAATTGATCAAAGAAGCGAAAGCTCTTGCATATCGTGATGTTGAAAACCATGTATTAAGACATGAAAACCTGTATTATCATTATTTCAACATGAGACAAAAGCAATTTGAAATCATTGAGCGTGTGCTGCCCAAAATTACGTCGATCTCCGTCACAACGGAGCATGGACAAATCATTGCAGAATACATTAGAGACTTACGCGAACATATTCACCCGGGGAACACAGCGCATAAGTTTTTAAGACGTCTCATTGATATGAAAGAAGAGTTCGATGCACTTCCGCTACCGCAAACAAGAGAAGAATTTGAGGCAAGAGCGGCACTCTTTCATTTCCTCGGTGAAATGGAACAATATTTAGTACTGAAAAGCTATTTTAAAGGGATGAAAGAATAGAGACGCATGAGTTCCTCCTTCATTGGTCAATCTAATGAAAAAGGAGGAGCCTATGCGTCTTTTATTTTATACCGTACTGACCATGTCCCTTTCACCTATCTGGCCGCTTGGACAAAACCCGCTTCCAGGTGACCCGTATGTCATTATTAATAAACAAACGAATGAACTTGCCTTCATTGATCAAGGAAAAATCCAAAAAGTATATCCTGCTTCAACAGGAAAAACAGCGGATTTAACTCCAGAAGGTGAATTTACGATTATGATCAAAGCGAAAGATCCCTATTATAGAAGAAAGAATATTGAAGGGGGTGCAAAGAATAACCCTCTTGGGCGAAGATGGATTGGATTTGATGCACGAGGAACAGATGGCAGAACCTACGGAATTCATGGAACGAGTGACGAAACATCGATTGGGAAATTTATCACAGCAGGCTGTGTAAGGCTTCATAATCAAGATGTAGAGCTTTTGTTTGATCAGCTTCCAATTGGCACCAAGGTATGGATTACAACATCAAGCGATTCCTTTGAAAAGCTTGCCAAAGACAAACAGGCCATTCGTTGATATCGCGAATCACCTGCTTGTCTGCCTTTATTCAAACCTTATAAAAAGGCTGCTGCTCCTGCTAAAAGTGAAGAAACTAACAGCAGGCTAATCATAAGCAATACCATAAATTTCATGAATTTTTGAGACATATCGCACCCCTATAACCGAAGATTTTTGCGACAAGCGCACTTGCCTTTATTTTATCTGGTTTTTTCATATGCGACAAGTGATCAGCAAAGGAAGTGAACGGATGAACCAAATCGATCATATTGCCATTGCCGTCTTTTCTATTAAAGAAACATCTCAAACGCTTCATCAGCTATTTAACTGGCATTTTTCAGATATACAAGAGATTCCTGAGCAGGAGATTAAAGCGTCCTTCGCTTCACTTGATGATCTGCACATTGAATTAATTGAGCCCATCTCAGCCCGCAGTAAACTACATAATTTCTTAACAAAAAGAGGAGAGGGGCTACATCATATTGCGCTAAAGTCGGGTGACATTCAGGCTGATCTTAGCCGTCTCGATCACCTTGGCGTGCAGCTTCTCCAAAAAACAGCACAGATGGGCGCCAGCGGAAAGCAGATTGCCTTTATTTCACCTAAAGAAACGTCAGGTGTGTTATTTGAATTGTGCGGGTCCTTGAAAGGAGAGAAATATTGCGATGAATGAATCGTTCAATGACTTGTCTGAATGGCGGAAGAAAGCGTTAATGGGCGGCGGCGAAAAACGAGCAGCAGCTCACAGAAGCAAAGGAAAGCTGACGGTTCGAGAGCGGCTGCATGAACTTCTTGACGAGGGCAGCTTGATGGAAATTCAGTCATTTGCAACAGGCGGTCTGTCAGAGCATGTTGGTGACGGCGTCGTCATTGGAACGGGACTCATTCACGGTAAGCCTGTCTGTGTTTATGCACAAGATGCAACCGTATATGGGGGCTCATTAGGCGAAATGCATGCAAAAAAAATTGTCTCTTTAATGGATCTGGCAGCTAAAAATCAGATGCCGGTCATCGGTCTAAAAGACTCAGGTGGTGCGAGAATTCAAGAGGGTGTGGTATCATTAGAAGGATACGGACAGATTTTCAAACGGAATGTGCTGTACTCTGGTCGAATCCCGCAAATATCAGTTATTTTAGGTTCATGTGCTGGAGGTGCAGTTTATTCTCCTGCATTGACTGATTTTGTCTTTATGACAGAGCAAACAGCTCACATGTTTTTAACTGGTCCGAAAGTAATAGAAAAGGCAACAGGAGAAACGGTCTGTCCTGACCGTCTTGGCGGTGCAAGTGTTCAGCATCAGACGAGCGGGAATGTGCACTATACTGGGAAAGATGAGAAGGACGTGTTAGAAGCGGTTCGAACTCTTTTAACGTACATACAAACGAAACAGCAGGCTGTCACACGCGCTGGGGCACGAAAGCATGATACCGCCGATCCAGGCAGCATCTTGCCAAAGGATCCATCACGAACTTATGATGTCAAACAAGTGGTGACAGCGATAACCGATCCAGACTCATTCTTTGAAACGCAGCCTTGTTTCTCAAAAAATATTGTCACAGGTTTTGCCAGATTACAAGGAGCCTCCATCGGTGTTGTTGCCAATCAGCCAAAGGTGCTGGCAGGCAGCCTTGATCTTGACGCTGCCGATAAAGCGGCCAGGTTTATTCGATTTTGCGATGCGTTTCATATTCCGATCTTAACCCTTGTGGACGTTCCTGGTTTTTTACCAGGAGAAAAAGCCGAGCATGCCGGAATTATCCGCCATGGGGCAAAGCTTTTATATGCGTACGCTGAAGCAACCGTTCCAAAAATCACTGTGATTTTAAGAAAGGCGTTTGGCGGTGCATATGTCGCGATGAATAGCAAGGGCTTAGGAGCTGACTTTGTTTATGCATGGCCAGACGCCGAAATTGATGTCATGGGGAAAACGTTCGCAGACGAAATCGTTCATCCTGCTTCGCGCAAGTCTGAAAACAAACCAAGTGTATGGAAAGCGGCTCAGGCAGGTCTGATAGATGATATTTTCATGCCAGCTGAAACGAGAGAGCGATTGATCCGCTCATTTGATGTGCTTCGCAGTAAGGAAGAAGATAGACCGTTAAAAAAGCATGGCAACATGCCGCTATAAGAGGAGGAGCATCATCATGATCAATGAAAAACGCTTACTAGACGAATTTTTAGAATTAGTTCAGATTGATTCAGAAACAAAACACGAAGAGAAAATTGTTGAAGTATTAAAAGAAAAATTCTCGCAGCTTGGTCTAAAAGTGGTTGAAGACGATTCAAAAGCGGTAACAGGCCACGGTGCAGGCAATCTTGTCTGTACTTTAGAAGGGAATCAAGAGGCAGATACAATTTATTTCACTTCCCATATGGATACAGTTGTACCAGGGAATGGCGTAAAACCAGTCATTGAGGACGGCTATGTGAAAACAGATGGAACAACGATTCTTGGTGCTGACGATAAAACAGGACTTGCTGCTATGTTTGAGGCGATCCGCGTGCTGAAAGAGAAAAATTTACCGCATGGAACAATTGAATTTGTGATCACAGCAGGCGAGGAATCAGGACTTGTTGGAGCAAAAGCGTTAGATCCGAATTTGATGACAGCGAAATACGGCTATGCCCTTGATTCAGATGGCAAGGTTGGTACGATTATTGTAGCTGCACCAACACAGGCAAAAGTACGCGCAACGATTTACGGAAAAACCGCTCACGCAGGCGTCGCGCCAGAAAAAGGCGTGTCTGCGATTACCATTGCATCAAAAGCAATTGCCAGCATGCCGCTTGGCCGGATTGATGAAGAAACAACGGCGAATATCGGCCGTTTTGAAGGCGGAACACAAACGAATATTGTGTGCGATCAAGTCGATATTTTGGCGGAAGCACGCTCTTTAGAACCAGCAAAAATGGAAGCTCAAGTAGCGAAGATGAAAGAAGCCTTTGAAAAAACAGCTAAAGAAATGGGCGGAAGTGCCGATGTACAAATTGACATCATGTATCCAGGCTTCAAATTCTCACACGGCGATCAAGTCGTAGAAGTGGCGAAAAAAGCGGCAGCAAAAATTGGCCGTCCTTCAGAACTGCAGACGAGCGGCGGAGGCAGTGATGCAAACGTCATTGCAGGCAACGGCGTCCCAACTGTCAACCTAGCTGTTGGATATGAAGATATTCATACGAAAAATGAGAAAATGCCGATTGAAGAATTAGTCAAAACAGCTGAAATGGTTCTCGCCATTATCGAAGAAACGACAAATCCATCGTAAAGGCAGGAGACTCTGTGAGCACGCAAAAGATTATTATTTTTCAGGTGGGGCAAGAGGAGTTTGGCATCAGTGTAGAGCATATTCGTTCGATTGAAAAGGTCCCTTACTTACAAGAAGTATCGAACCTTCCAAAAGAAATTAAAGGGCTGATGTCATTAAGAGGAGAGGTCATTCCTGTTAGTGACACAGGCGTGATGCTTCACGGAAAGCCTCTTGATGTGAACGAGCAGTCCAAGGTGCTGCTATTTGAAGTAAACGATCAAATGATTGGCTGTCTTGTCTCAGATGCAAAAGATATCATCGATATCGAGCAAAGCGAGATCAAGCCATTTCATATGAACACGAAGGCCTCTGAATATTTCTTCGGCGTTGTGGAGAGAGAAAACAAAATGATTTTACAAGTGGACCCAAATAAGTTCCTTGGGAAAATTGAGGACCTCGATCAATTGCCAGACCGGTTGAAAGAAGAATTGGCATAATGAAAAGCCCCTTATCCTTTAGATAAGGGGCTTAATTTTATTCAGCAGCTGGTTTGGCTTGTTCGTTAGCCGCAGCTTTCGTTTTTGATTTTTGGTACATGACATTTAAAATAATCGTTTGAATCGTGAGTAGTAGTCCGCTTGTCATCCAGTATAAAGGAAGAGCAGCGGGTGCATTGATTGAAAGAAACAGCATCATGATTGGGAAAATCATGCCCATTACTTTCGCTTGCTTCAGCGCAGCCTCTGTCTGGGTGCCTGATTGCTTCGCATATTTTTGTGTGACATAAAATTGCAAGAAATACATAGCCCCTGCAAAGACTGCCACCAATAAATCGGTTTGTCCCAAGTTAAACCATAAGAACGTATGAGTTGCGATCTCAGGTGTTGAGCGGATCGCTGAGTAAAAGCCAAGAACAATTGGAATTTGAATCAGCATAGGCAGACAGCCCATTGCCAGCGGGTTCACATTGTTCTCTTTATATACTTTCATCATTTCCATTTGCAGTTCTTTTTGTTTTTCAGGATCTTTTGTTTTCTTCAGTTTGCTTTGTATTTGGTCAATCTGAGGTTTCACCAGTGCCATTTTTTCCTGCATGACTCGTTGCTTCTTAAATTGGTTCGCAAAAAGCGGGAAAATCAGCAGGCGGACAATCAAGGTGACGAACATAATGGATAAACCATAATCATCATGGAAAAAGTTCGCAAGCCAAATGATCAGCTCAGAAAAAGGCTGAACAAAATAATGATGGAAAAACCCATCAGAGCTCGTATTCGTTTGCGCACTCGCTGCAAATGCAGGTGACGCAATCATCATCAAACATAAAGTCGTAAAAACAGTCAATAAACGTTTCAATTCGTTTCCTCCTCATGATTAAAAAAATTTAATTAGTGAGAGGAAGCGAATGGTCTTCATCATCATTTGATGATCGTTTCATTCGAATGACTTTACTAATCCAAGTTGTAATGCGATCGTATATGATAAACAGAAAGTCTGTTCGATTCAAGCAAGATGCGTCCAACTCTTCCAAACGATGTCCACCAAGGTGTTCGTTCATACGGCAGTCTTTTAGTAAAAACGCAATGCCGATGGCCGTCAGCGCTGGAAGAATAATCGTAAAGAATTCAACAAGGAAAAAGACTTCATTGAATGTATCAATAATCATGATTATCACATCCATTTCATTAATCACAGTGTACTATACACATGGTTAAATGTCTAACACAACCACGTGTTTTCTCTATTAAATAAAATCCCTTATTTTGTATAAAATAGTAAATGTCATCCAAACTTCATATTTCCTATCCTATAATGAGGGGGATAAAAGAAATGGAGGTTTTGAATATGACAAGTATTTATCCAAAGTTTCGAGCAGCGGCGGTACAAGCAGCACCTGTCTACTTAAATTTGGAAGCAACCGTTGAGAAATCATGTGAACTGATAGACGAGGCAGCTTCAAATGGTGCAAAGCTTGTGGCATTCCCAGAAGCATTTTTACCTGGTTATCCTTGGTTTGCTTTTATTGGTCATCCAGAATATACGAGAAAGTTCTATCATGAATTATATAAAAATGCCGTTGAAATCCCTAGCTTAGCCATTCAAAAAATCAGTGAGGCAGCAAAAAGAAATGAAACGTACGTTTGTATATCATGCAGTGAAAAAGATGGCGGCTCTCTCTATTTAGCTCAGCTTTGGTTTAATCCAAATGGGGATTTAATAGGAAAACACCGGAAAATGAGAGCTTCTGTAGCAGAAAGACTCATTTGGGGGGATGGAAGTGGAAGTATGATGCCGGTCTTTCAAACTGACATTGGAAACCTTGGCGGATTGATGTGCTGGGAGCATCAAGTCCCGCTTGATCTTATGGCGATGAATGCTCAAAATGAGCAGGTACATGTAGCCTCTTGGCCAGGTTATTTTGACGATGAAATTTCAAGCAGATATTATGCCATCGCGACACAGACATTTGTGCTGATGACATCATCTATATATACGGAAGAAATGAAAGAAATGATTTGTTTAACGCAGGAGCAAAGAGATTACTTTGAAACATTTAAGAGCGGGCATACGTGTATTTACGGGCCGGACGGGGAACCGATCAGTGATATGGTTCCTGCTGAAACGGAAGGAATTGCTTACGCTGAAATTGATGTAGAAAGAGTCATTGATTACAAGTATTATATTGATCCGGCTGGACACTACTCCAATCAAAGTTTGAGTATGAATTTTCATCAACAGCCCAATCCGGTGGTAAAACATTTACATCATCAAAAAAATGAAGTATTCACATATGAGGACATTCAATATCAACATGGTATACTTGAAGAAAAAGTGTAAATGAACGTGAAACCCAGCGCGCAGACAAACCCTCGCATTCGGCTAGACTGCATAGGTTTTTGATCACGCTGAAAAGAAGACTAAGGCTAAAATCAAGATCATTTTAGCCCTTTGTTAACAGTCTGGCCTTCTCTTTTTTAGAGAAGGTTTTTTTAAGGAAAGATGAAATAAATCAATGTATAATTGAACATAAAAGAGAGCAATCATGTTTGATATATTAGGAAACAGCTGATCAAAATACAGGTAGACAAGAAAATGGGGTTATGCCAATGTCAAATATTATTTTTCATATAGACATGAATGCTTTTTATGCCAATGTAGAAATGGCGTATGATCCTTCTTTGCGAGGGAAACCTTTAGCCATCAGCGGAAATGCAAAAGAGCGTAAAGGGATTGTTGTGACGTGTAGCTACGAGGCAAGAGCACTAGGTGTGAAGCCCCCGATGCCTTTGTGGGAGGCGAAGCGGCTATGTCCGGGACTCATTGTCCGCACACCGAACTTTGACCGGTACCGCAGCTCCTCACAAGAGATGTTTACAATACTAAGAGAATACAGTGATTTAGTCGAACCTGTATCGATTGATGAGGGCTATATTGATTTAACACATACGCCATATGCCGAGCATGCGGTAAAAACGGCTCATGATATTCAAACAAGGCTTGTAGAGGAACTGATGCTTCCTTCAAGTATCGGCATTGCACCGAATAAATTTTTAGCGAAAATGGCGTCTAATTGGAAAAAGCCAATGGGCATCACCATATTGCGTAAACGAGATGTTCCGAACATGCTCTGGCCGCTCCCTGCTGGTGATATGCACGGGGTTGGACAAAAAACGGCAGAGAAATTAAAAAAAATCGGAATTCATACCATTGAAGACTTAGCGAAAGCGAATGAGTATACGCTAAAAGAATTGCTTGGCATTAATGGACCGAGATTAAAGCAAAAGGCGAATGGTGAACATGACGGCATCGTAGACCCAGAAAGAATATACGAATTTAAATCCGTCGGCAATTCATCTACTCTTCCTCATGATTCGGATGATTCAGATGAACTTGTCACGTTAATTGATAAGCTGTCACAATCTGTGAGTGCAAGGTTAAGGAGAAAAGAAGTGATGGCGAACCGGCTGCTCATCATGATTCGGTATGCAAGCTGGAAAAATATCACGCGAAGTGTCATGCTCACAAATCCAACGGATCGAAAGGAAGACATATTTGAAGCGGCAAAGCAGTTATTCCTTAAACATTGGAATGACCAGCCAGTGAGGCTCTTAGGTGTGACGGGGACAGACCTTGTCGAACGAAAAGCAGCTGTTAAACAGCTTGATTTATTTTCATATACAGAAGATGCAAAAGAAGAGCCTCTCCAAACCATTTTAGATGGACTGAAAGAAAAATATGGAAAGTCATTGGTGCAAAGAGGGATCACTATTAAGGAAAAAGAGAGCAAAACAAGCGGGACAAGTTTTAATAAAGATTTTTTTCAGGACGAAAGAGGAAATGACTAGCCTGAAAACTTGATAAAAGAGGTGATGTTGTGGTAATTTCAAAGGGTACATCATTTCAGCAGTAATCAATATAGTGTGTTAGAAGGGACGTCAGAATTATGTCAAAACAACAAATCGGTGTGGTTGGACTAGCCGTTATGGGGAAAAACCTTGCCCTCAATATTGAAAGCCGCGGTTTCTCCGTATCCGTTTATAACAGATCTAGCAGCAAAACAGAAGAGTTTCTTCAAGAAGCAGAAGGAAAAAACGTTGTTGGCACATACAGCATCGAAGAATTTGTTCAGTCGCTTGAAACACCGCGTAAAATTCTTTTGATGGTAAAAGCTGGTGCAGCAACAGATGCAACCATTCAATCATTACTTCCTCACCTAGAGAAAGGTGACATTTTAATTGATGGTGGAAATACATATTACAAGGATACACAAAGACGTAACCAAGAGCTTGCAGAAAGTGGTATTCACTTTATTGGTACAGGTGTTTCCGGCGGTGAAGAAGGCGCGCTAAAAGGTCCTTCCATCATGCCAGGCGGTCAAAAAGAAGCGCATGAGCTAGTGAAACCAATTTTAGAAGCGATCTCTGCGAAAGTAGATGGCGAGCCTTGTACAACGTATATCGGCCCAGATGGAGCAGGACATTATGTCAAAATGGTTCATAACGGTATCGAGTACGGAGATATGCAATTGATCTCTGAATCATACTTTATCTTGAAGCATGTTGCTGGATTATCAGCAGGGGAGCTTCATGAAGTATTCTCAGAGTGGAATAAAGGCGAGCTTGACAGCTATTTAATCGAAATTACAGCTGACATTTTCACAAAAGTGGATGAAGAAACAAACCAGCCGCTTGTGGATGTGATCTTAGATAAAGCTGGTCAAAAAGGAACTGGAAAATGGACAAGCAAAAGCTCACTTGATCTAGGTGTCCCGCTTCCAATCATTACTGAGTCTGTTTTTGCGCGCTACATTTCAGCAATGAAAGATGAGCGTGTGGAAGCAAGTCAATTGATCGAAGGTCCAGAGCCAGCGCAATCAGCTGAGAATAAACAAGAGCTGATCGAAGCAGTTAGAAAAGCCCTATTCATGAGTAAAATCTGCTCTTACGCACAAGGCTTTGCGCAAATGAAAGCAGCGTCTGATGAATATAACTGGGATTTGAAATACGGTGAAATTGCGATGATCTTCCGCGGTGGATGTATCATTCGTGCAGCCTTCTTACAACAAATTAAAGAAGCGTATGACCGTAATCCTGAACTGAAAAACCTATTGCTTGATCCATACTTTAAGGATATTGCTCAAAACTATCAATCATCACTTCGTAAAGTCATTTCACTTGCAGTGGAACAAGGAGTTCCTGTTCCTTCATTCTCAAGTGCACTTGCTTACTTTGATAGCTATCGCACAGCTGTCCTTCCAGCGAATTTAATTCAAGCACAGCGTGACTATTTCGGTGCACATACGTATGAGCGCACAGATAAAGAAGGCGTATTCCATACTGAATGGATGAAATAAATAGAGAACGACTGAAAAACCTTACCTTTGGTAAGGTTTTTTTGTTTGCATCTTTTCGGCTAAAAATGTGAAAAAGAGGGATGCTATGTAAAAAAGACAAGAAAGTAGGGATAGAAGTGGGCATCTTATATGCACTTCTCCCAGCGATATTTTGGGGAAGTATTGTTCTCATCAGTGTCAAACTAGGCGGGAATGCGTATCAGCAAACCCTTGGCATTACGCTCGGCGCGTTTTTATTTTCGATTGCTGCCTTTTTCATCAAAATGCCAGAGCTGACACCGCTTATTTTTGCGGTTTCCGTCATTTCAGGCATCTTCTGGAGTATTGGACAAATGAATCAGCTTTCAAGTGTTGCTTTTCTCGGTGTGTCTAAAGCGGTTCCTTTATCAACGGGCATGCAGCTAGTGAGCACAACGCTATTTGGCGTCATGGTCTTCAAAGAATGGCAGACGATGACGGTCATACTCATTGGTTCCTGCGCCATTTTACTGATCATTGCAGGGGTTGTCATGACATCGCTCGGTCAAAAAAAGAATGGCGGCGGGAATGGCAGAGGCAATTTTAAAAAAGGGATCATTATTCTGCTTATCTCAACCGTTGGCTACGTCGGATATGTCGTCATTTTAAGATGGTTTGATATTGATGGCTGGTCTGCACTTGTCCCGCAATCCGTCGGTATGCTGCTTTCATCCTTAGCGATTAGTTTAAAGCAGGACCCATTTAGTAAATATACGTTTAGAAATATCATTGCCGGTCTTGTTTGGTCAACAGGAAATCTTGGTCTGCTTTTGGCCATTCCATTAATCGGCGTAGCCGTAAGCTTTTCGATGTCACAAACAGGGATTGTCATCTCAACACTAGGCGGCATTTACTTATTAAAAGAGAAAGCATCTAGAACAAGCTTTGTCATTGCAGGCTGCTTGATGATTATTGCAGGCGGTGTGCTGCTAGGCTTTACAAAATAGGAGGTTACACGAATGTATCCAGATTTAGAAGGAAAAACAGTTCTGATTACAGGTGCAGGTACAGGGATTGGTCAAGCGATGGCCCGCCGATTTGGACAAGAAAAAGCCAATGTGGTGATTAATTACTTCTCTGATAAAGAAAATCCGGATGATACCATTGCAGAAATTCAAAAACATGGCGGACAGGCTGTGAAAATCAAGGGAGACGTATCAAAGGAAGAGGATATGCAGGCGATGATTGATAAAGCCGTTGATACATTCGGCAGTCTTGATGTGATGATCAATAACGCAGGCATTGAAAATGAAGTACCCTCTACAGAAATGACGCTGGATAATTGGAACAAAGTAATGTCTACCAATTTAACAGGCATGTTTCTAGGGTGCCGTGATGCACTGAAGTATATGACGGATCATGGAATAGAAGGCTCGATCATTAATATGTCGTCGGTTCATCAGCAAATTCCTTGGCCTCATTTCGTGCATTATGCAGCTAGTAAAGGAGGCGCAAAGCTTTTGACAGAAACATTGGCGCTTGAATATGCCCCTAAAAAAATCCGTGTAAACAGCATTGCACCAGGCGCTATTGATACCCCGATTAATGCGGAGAAATTCGATGATCCAGCATTGAAAAAAGGCGTGATTGAGCTGATTCCAATCGGCTATATTGGAAAGCCAGAAGAAGTGGCAGCATGCGCTGTCTGGCTGGCATCAAAAGAGGCGAGCTATGTCACAGGCCTGACGTTATATGTAGACGGCGGCATGACAAAGTATCCTGGGTTCCAGGCAGGAAAAGGATAAGATAATTAAGAAAAAGAGCGTATTGTACGCTCTTTTTTATATTAAATACAGACAAATAAAATTAAATGTCTAGACATTTAAAAATAAAAATATATAATATTAATTGGAAGCGCTTTTATTACAACAATGGGGTGAGAGAAATGAAACGTATTTTATTAGCATGCAGTTCGGGAATGTCTACGAGTTTACTAGTGACAAAGATGAAAGCACATGCCGATTCAATTGGGGACGAAGCAGAAATTTGGGCAGTTGGTCAAGATCAAGCAAAAAAAGAAATGGCGAATGCAGATGTTGTGTTAATCGGACCGCAAATGAGCTTTTTAAAAGGAGACCTTCAAAAAGAAGCAACAAAATACGGGATTGAGGTAGAGGTCATTGATATGCAGGCATACGGGCTTGCCGATGGACAAAAAGCATATGAACAGGCACTTACATTGATGGGGGAATCTTAAAGGATGGAAAAGAAAACACTCGAAGGGCTCACGGAGGAACAAGTGAGCTTTCAATTGATCTTACACAGCGGGAATGCACGCAGCAAATTGCTTCAGGCTCTGAAACAATATAGAGAAGGTCTAGAAGAAGAAGCTTTTAGTCATATGAAAGAAGCGGAAGAAGATTTACGGCATGCACATGACATCCATTTTCAGCTCGTGCAGAAAGAGGCAGGCGGAGAAACAACATCCTTTTCCTTATTGCTCATGCACGCTGAAGATCATTTAATGTCGACCATTACCATCAAGGAGCTTGTGGGAGAGCTTCTGCCGATATTCCAATCGCTTAAACAATAAAGGGTGTAAACAAGGGGGGAAACCAATGTTTGATAAAATAAGTGCCATTTTGGTTCCGATTGCTGGGAGATTGAACAACAACCGCTATTTAGGCGTATTACGTGATGCCTTTATGCTTGCGTTCCCGCTCACCATCTTTGGTTCCATTATGGTTGTGCTGATGAATTTGCCATTTTTAGATAAAATCATGAGTAAAACCGTACTGGAAGGCGTCCAGTCTGCACTGAATATCGCACCGAGTGCGACCATCAGCATTATGAGTGTGTTTGTTGTATTTGGGATTGGCTACTATTTATCAAAAAGCTATGATGTAGAAGCTGTTTTTGGCGGCGTGATTGCTTTAGCCTCTTTCTTGCTTCTAACTCCGTTTTTACTAGAACAAGAAGGCGGTGCAACGATTGCAGGCGTTATCCCAGTCGATCGTTTAGGTGCAAAGGGGATGTTCCTAGGAATGATCACAGGCTTTTTGTCTGCTGAAATTTATCGTTATTTTGTCCAAAAGAAATTTGTGATCAATATGCCGCAAGGGGTTCCGCCAGCTGTTTCCAAGTCTTTTGCTGCACTGATCCCGGCTACTTTGACACTTACAACCTTTTTGCTCATTAATATCATCATTACACAAGGCTTCAAAACAAATATGCATGATTTGATTTATCATGCCATTCAGGCGCCGCTTGTCGGTCTTGGAAGCGGTATTATTCCGACGTTGATCGCTGTTTTCTTTATACAAATTCTTTGGTTCTTTGGGCTTCATGGCCAAATTATTATCAACTCTGTCATGGATCCGATTTGGAATACATTGTCCATTCAAAACCTAGAGAGCTACACAAAAACAGGTGAGGTTCCTAATATCATCAGCAAGCAGTTTATTGAAATCTATACGGTTGGAATGGGTGGAACCGGTATGACGCTTGCTGTTGTGTTTACGATTTTAATTTTCCTGAAAAGTAAGCAATTAAAACAAGTAGCCAAGCTTGGCTTAGGACCAGGATTATTTAACGTCAATGAACCGATTATCTTCGGTTTACCGATCGTCATGAATCCGCTTATTCTCATTCCGTGGATTTTGGCGCCAATGGTCATTACATGTATTACTTATTTTGCGATGGCATCAGGCATTGTACCGCCGCCGACAGGGGTGAATATCCCATGGACAGTGCCGATCTTTATTAGCGGCATGATGGCAACTAATTCAATAGCGGGCGGTCTGCTTCAGTTGTTTAACCTGATGATTGTGTTTGTCATTTGGTTCCCGTTCCTGAAATTTATTGACCGTATGAATGTGAAAAATGAAAAAATAACGACAACAGAAAAAACGAAGGCAGCAAACATCAAAGGTGAAGGAGACTCAATACATGTCGATGGAAACTAACAAGCAATCATATACATTCCCAGAAGGTTTCTGGTGGGGATCTTCTGCTTCTGCGACGCAAACAGAAGGCAGCGTCCCCGGCGATGGAAAGGGACCGAACATTTGGGATCATTGGTTTGAACAAGAGCCGACTCGTTTTTTTGATGGCGTAGGACCGGACGTGACATCTCAATTTTATCGAAAATATAAAGAGGATATCCGTCTCATGAAAGAAATTGGCCACAATTCATTTCGGCTGTCGATTTCATGGTCACGTCTTTTACCAGAAGGAACAGGTGCTGTGAATGAAGAAGCGGTGTCCTTTTATAATGATGTGATCAATGAACTGATTGCACATGATATCGAGCCATTTGTGAACCTATACCATTTCGATATGCCAATGGCGCTGCAGGAGAAAGGCGGCTGGGTGAACAGACAGGTGGTCGATGATTATGTGAGCTATGCAACATTATGCTTCCAATTATTTGGCGACCGGGTGAAAAAATGGTTTACCCATAACGAACCGATTGTTCCTGTAGAAGGCGGATATATGTATAGCTTTCATTATCCAAACGAAGTCGATTTCCAAAAGGCTGTACAGGTCGGTTTTCATGAACTTTTATCAAATGCGAAGGCGATTGCGGCTTATAAAGAGTTGCAGCAAGGCGGTAAGATTGGCATCATCCTAAACCTGACCCCTTCGTACCCGCGAAGCCAGCATCCGCGCGATGTAGAAGCAGCAGAGATGGCCGATGCTTTCTTTAACCGTTCCTTCTTAGATCCTGCGGTGAAGGGTCATTTCCCGGAAAAGCTAGTAGAAGTCTTAAAGAAAGAAGGCTTTATGCCAAGTATGGAAGAAGGGGACCTTGAGCTCATTCGAGAGAATACGATTGATCTTCTTGGCATCAACTATTATCAGCCAAGAAGAGTGAAAGCGAAAGAGCATATGCCGCATCCTCAAGCACCATTTATGCCGAATCATTATTTTGATTCTTTTGAGATGCCGGGAAGAAAAATGAATGTGTATCGAGGCTGGGAAATCTATGAAAAGGGCATTTACGATATATTGAAAAAAGTCCAAACAGACTATGATAATATTGAATGCTTTATTTCTGAAAATGGAATGGGCGTCGAAGGAGAAGAGCGGTTTAAGGATGAAGAAGGAATGATTCATGACGATTACCGCATTGACTTTATTTCTGAGCATCTCAAATGGGTGCATCAAGCCATTCAAGAAGGAAGCAATGTGAAAGGCTATCATCTATGGACCTTTATGGACAACTGGTCCTGGTCGAATGCATATAAAAATCGTTATGGATTTGTCTCAGTTGATCTTCAAAAAGACGGGAAACGAACGATTAAGAAAAGCGGATACTGGTTTCAATCCGTTTCAAAGAATAACGGTTTTTAATCCAAATACTTGCTCTTTCCTTGAAAAGAGCAAGTATTTTTCTTATGTGATGGTAAGTGGATGAAACAAAAATGGCTGGCACCTTTTAAGCTCACATCCCTTAGTGTAAAATGAGAGGAAGGCTAAAAAACGCCATATTTCCTTCTAGAATAAAGCGCTATGAAAAAACAAGTCAGTTGGTGGTGTGAGATGAAGAAGTACGAACTCATTTCAGAAGAAATCAGAAAACGAATAGGAACAGCCTATTATCCAGAAGATCAACCCATTCCAGATGAAAACTCGCTTGCCGCCGAATTTCAATGCAGCAGAATGACAATGAAACGTGCGCTTGATCTTCTCGTTGCAGAAGGTCTGCTCTTTAGAAAAAGAGGCCATGGTACATTTATTGTAAAGGCAGCGCTCAATCAAGGGGCAATCAATGTATCGGGCCATGAAAATAAAGGGTTCACAAAAGTCATGGCGGATAAAAACGTCACGACTCAAATCATTCATTTTGATGTCCATTTTCCAAGCGAAGAGGTGGCAGCCCATCTGTCTATTGACTCAACCACACCTGTTTATGATATCATCCGGCTCCGTCTTGTGGATGAAGAGCCTTACGTATTAGAAAAAACGTTTATGCCTGTCAATCTCATTAAGGGCATAGATGAAGAAGTTCTACTGGGTTCTATCTATGGCTACATTTCAAATCAGCTTCATTTAAAAATAGCAGGTGCGCACAAGAAAATTAGAGCGGCTAAATCAGATCAGCTGGATCAGCAGTATTTAGGGTGTGACCCAACAGATCCTGTGCTTGAAGTCGAGCAGGTTGCTTATTTAAACGCAGGGCAGCCGTTTGAATATTCATTTAGCCATCATCGCTATGATAAATTTGACTTTTCAACGGTTGAAATCACGAAAACAGGACGTTAAAAAAAGAGCAGAACCCCCAAGGGAGACTGCTCTTTTTTCATATGATTTTATATATTCCACCAATGGTATCCATCTTTTTCTAGAAGCTCATCAGCTTCTTTCGGCCCCATAGAACCAGCAGGATAGTTTGGTTTTAATGTTTTGCTTTCTGCCCATTTCTCAGAAATCGGATCAACGAAGTTCCAAGAAAGTGCCACCTCGTCCCAGTGAGCAAAGTTAGTTGCATCGCCTAGCAAGCAGTCATGAATCAGCTTTTCATATGCTTCTGGTGTATTCATGATGTCGTTATAGTTTGTTTGGTAGTCAAGCTTAATCGGTTTCGCATACGTGCCGCCATCCAGCTTGCGGGCATTCAGGTGAAGGGTGATGCCTTCATCTGGCTGAATGTGAATGACAAGTAAGTTTGGATGCATGGCATTTCCGTTTCCATAGTACAGGTTCATTGGAATGTCTTTAAATTGAACTACGATTTGAGTAGATTTCTTTTCTAACCGTTTTCCTGTCCGAATGTAAAATGGCACCCCGGCCCATCTAAAGTTATCAATCAGCAGTTTCCCTGCCACAAACGTTTCTGTGTTTGAGTTCGGGTCAACATTTTGCTCTTTCAGATAAGAAGGAACCTCGCTGCCATCAATCGTACCAGTATCATACTGTCCGCGGACAAAGAATTGATCGACCTCATCTTTAGAAAAAGGACGAAGAGCGCGCAATACTTTCCGTTTTTCGCTGCGGATTTCCTCTGTATTGAGTTTAATTGGCGGCTCCATTGCTAAAAGGGCAACCATTTGAAGCATATGGTTTTGGACCATATCTCTTAGTGCACCAGAATTTTCATAATATCGAGCCCGGTCTTCAACCCCTAAGGATTCACTGGATGTAATTTGAATGTTTGAGATATAGCGGTTTGTCCAAAGCGGTTCAAAGATAGCATTCGCAAAGCGGATGACCTCAATGTTTTGAACCATTTGTTTACCAAGGTAGTGGTCAATACGATAAATTTGATCTTCTGTGAATGCATCACGAATTTCTTCATTTAATGTTTTGGCACTTGGCAGATCATGCCCAAATGGCTTTTCAATGACAAGTCGTGACCAGCCGGTTGTTTCTGATACGCCCTCACTCTTTAGGAACTTCGCAATCGTTCCGAAGAATTCCGGTGCCATAGCTAAATAGAACATGCGGTTATTTGGAATACTGTACGTATCTTCAAGGCCTGTTAAAAGCGTGTTAAGCGCTTGATAGGAAGCAGGGCTTGATACGTCAAAATCGTGATAATAGAAATGTGAAATGAATTCCTCTGTTTTCGCTTCTGCATCATCAGAAGAAACAGATTCCTTTACCACAGCTCTGAGGTCCTCATGAGACCACGGACGGCGTCCAACTCCGACAACAGCGAATTGATCACCTAGCTTTCCGCTATGATAAAGTCTATGTATAGAAGGGTAGAGCTTGCGTTTGGCAAGGTCTCCTGTTGCGCCAAAAATGACAATGACTGCTTTAGGGTTGTTAGTTTCTGTATTCACGAGAAGTACCTCACTTTATTCGTAGCATTGTTGTAAAAACCGAGATTGTATGTACATTTTCTTTATTTTAAAGGTTCATTGTTCGTAAAGCAAACATTTGATTCGACTTTTTCTGCTCTCGTTTCACTTTTTTCAAAAATTCCGCTGAATTCACATTTACCTTGTCTTCATGTATTCTATATGAATGAAGATATTGTATACCGGCTTTAGGAGGAAAAGTAATGGAACTGCTCTTTTTAGGAACAGGTGCAGGCATTCCTGCAAAAACAAGAAACGTCACTTGCACAGCGCTAAAGCTTTTAGAAGAAAGAAATGCAGTGTGGCTTTTTGATTGCGGAGAAGCAACGCAGCACCAAATCTTACATACAACGATTAAACCGAGAAAGATCGAGAAAATATTTATCACACATATGCACGGTGATCATGTATATGGCCTTCCGGGACTCCTTGGCAGTAGATCCTTTCAAGGCGGGGAGGATGAATTGACGATCTATGGACCAAAGGGCATCAAGGCCTTTGTGAACGCAGCACTTTCAGCCTCGCAAACGCATTTGACATATCCGCTGCATATCATAGAAATAGATGAAGGGGTCGTGTTTGAAGATGATACCTTTCAAGTAGAAGCAAGAAGAGTCTCTCACGGGATTCCAGCTTACGGCTATCGGGTTGTGGAAAAAGATATGCCTGGTTCATTAAAAGCTGAAGACCTAAAAGAAATCGGTGTAAAACCTGGACCTTTGTATCAGAAGTTGAAAAATGGGGAAACCGTGACACTCGAAGATGGAAGAACCATTGATGGAACCGATTATTTGGAACCCCCTAAAAAAGGGAGAATCGTTGCATTTTCAGGAGATACCCGTTTGTGCGAGAATATAACAAGGCTTGCCAAAAATGCGGATGTGTTAGTCCATGAAGCAACATTCGGTAAAGAAGATGCAGATTTAGCCTACAATTATTATCACAGTACAACAGAACAAGCAGCGAAAACAGCAGAGGAAGCAGGCGCAAAAAGGCTCATTTTGACCCATATAAGTGCACGGTACCAAGGAGAAGAGGCACTGAAACAACTGTTGAAAGAAGCCCGCGATATATTCCCGCTGACAGAAGCTGCACATGATTTCTCTTCTTTCCCCATTGAACGCACCCTGTAAAAATTGGATGAATCGTCAAAAAAAGTTGTGTGATTTTTTTGATATTTATGATGACGCTCTTTTTCAGGTAGTGGTAAAATGGTGAAGAAAAACAAATGACGAATTAAACCATGAAGAATACGGGAGGCACAATCAAAGATGAGCGGTTTTACAGCATTAAGTGAAGCAGAATTGAATGACCTATATGTGGCACTACAAAATGAGTATGAAACTTACAAAAGTAAAAACTTGCACTTAGACATGTCTAGAGGGAAGCCTTCACCAAAACAGCTCGATTTGTCTATGGGCATGCTCGATGTTGTGACATCAAAGGATGCAATGACAGCTGAAGATGGCACAGATGTGCGAAACTATGGCGGCTTGACAGGCCTTCCTGAAACGAAGAAATTTTTTGCAGAAGTACTCAATTTAAAACCAGAACAAATCATCATCGGCGGTAACTCAAGCCTGAATATGATGCATGATACCATTGCACGTGCGATGACTCACGGCGTATGTGACAGCAAAACACCTTGGGGAGAGCTGCCAAAGGTAAAATTCCTTGCACCAAGCCCAGGGTATGACCGTCATTTTGCCATTTGTGAGCTATTTAACATAGAGATGATCACGGTCGATATGAAGGCTGATGGACCTGATATGGATCAGGTAGAAAAATTGGTCGCAGAAGATGAAGCGATTAAAGGCATTTGGTGTGTACCGAAATATAGCAACCCAGACGGCATTACGTATTCAGATGAAGTCGTTGACCGCCTAGCTTCAATGAAAACAAAAGCAGACGACTTCCGCATTTTTTGGGATGATGCATATGCAGTCCACCATCTAACGGATACACCTGATACGTTAAAAGATATTTTTCAAGCAATTGAAGAGGCAGGATACCCGAACCGTGTGTTTATGTTTGCGTCTACGTCTAAAATTACGTTCCCAGGCTCAGGTGTTGCACTGATGGCGTCTAGCCCGGACAATGTGAGCTTCACTCAAAAGCAGCTTTCGATTCAAACGATCGGACCAGACAAAATCAATCAACTAAGACATCTTCGTTTCTTTAAGAATCCAGAAGGCTTGAAGGAACATATGAAAAAGCATGCAGCGATCATTAAGCCGAAATTTGACCTCGTTCTTTCCATTCTTGATGAAAAACTTGGCGGGAAAGACATCGCTGAATGGCACAAGCCAAATGGCGGATATTTCATTAGTTTAAATACACTTGATCATTGTGCAAAAGCTGTTGTACAAAAAGCAAAAGAAGCAGGTGTCACAATGACAGGTGCAGGTGCAACATACCCATATGGAAAAGATCCGCTTGATCGTAACATTCGCATTGCACCAACATTCCCGGCTCTTGAAGAACTAGAGCAAGCGATTGACATCTTTACATTATGTGTTCAGCTTGTCAGTATTGAAAAGCTGCTTTCAGAAAAAAGTCAATCTGCTCCAACGGCATAAATAAAAGAAACTCCTTGACTCATAACGGGTCAAGGAGTTTTTTATTTTAATTAGCCGTTTGATAATAGGAGACAGGTTGCTTGGCTGCGCACCATACATCATAGATAGCAAGCTGTACAATATGCGGTTCATCATGATGAATATAGTGCGAGCTGTTTTGCGCCTGAATCCATCCGCTTTGGGATGACAAAGACAGCATACGTTTATGAAGTCTGAGCCAAGCTTCATGAGCTGGATGAAACAATCGGCTCTTACCTGATGAAATGACAAGAAGCGGCATCATTCCATAATGGGTTTGCTCCTCTTTGATTGTGCTTAGCATTTGCTGAAAGTCCTCATGCGTACATTCTGCTGTAAACTGCGCCATATATGAAGTGCGTTCTTCCTTTGATAAAAGCGGCAGGATCACCTGCTCTTGCTCCTCACTTGCCGGGTCTAACAGCACCATACCAATGACATCATCTCCTCTGCGGCTTGCCCATAACCGGCTGACAAGAGAGCCAAATGAGTGAGCGACAATAAGAAATGGCGGCTGAATATTGGCTTCTTTCAGCAGTGCATCTAAATCATCAGCGAGGTCATGCAAGGTTCTTCCTTCACCGCTCTCACTGCTCTTTCCATTTCCTAAACGGTCGTATAAGAAAACCCCAAGTTCTGGGTCAATATCACGTGCCATATTCGACCACGTATCACTAGAAATGCCGTAGCCTGCTTCAAAGATAATCGTGGCTTGCCTTTTGCCTTGACGATGTTTTGTATAAAAGTGGTGTCCATCTATATGATACATTTTTTCAATCATTGCCGAATTCATTCTTCCATCTCCTCTAAGTGGTTCTTTAGCTAAAAGACGGCACAAAAGGCAGATATGTTTCTCTTAAAAACAAAAAAGATGCCTATTTCGAAAAATAGACACCTTTTTTCCTAAGAGCTTTTACCAAGCGCGATCATATTGACGCGGGCTTTCGATGGATGTACGGAGCTCTTGAGCAGCTGTTTTCGGGAAGTATGGATCCCGTAAAAATTCTCTGCCAATAAAGATCAAATCCGCACGCTGATTTTGTAAAATCTCCTCTGCCTGTACACCAGATGTAATCAGACCGACAGCTGCTGTTTGAATGCCGGCTCCTTCTTTTATTTTCTCTGCAAATGTTACTTGGTAGCCGGGGAATGTGTTGATTTTCGCCTGCACGACAGCACCTGAGCTGACATCAATTAAGTCGACACCTTGCTCTTTGAGCCAAGTGGCAATCCCAATATAATCTGCAATATCAAGTCCTTTTGTCGTGTAATCAGAAGCCGACACACGGACAAATAAAGGTCCGTCCCATACGGCGTTGACTGCGTCTACGACTTCTCTTAAGAAACGATAACGGTTCTCTGGTGAACCGCCATAATCGTCTGTTCGGTGGTTCGCCAGCGGTGAAAGAAATTCATTGATCAAATAGCCATGTGCACCATGAATTTCAATGATGTCAAAACCCGCTTTTTTTGCCCGTACAGCTGCATCCTGAAACGCCTGAACGGTATCTTTGATTTGATCAACAGACATCTCGACAGGGGTTTTAGATGTTTCATCAAATGGGATGCTTGATGGTGCAAGAATGTCTCCATCAAGTTCGGCCTTACGTCCTGCATGGGCTAGCTGGATGGCTGTCTTCGTTCCGTATGCTTTGATTTGTTCGTTTAATGAAGCGAATCCTTCGATGTGCTCATCGCTCCAAATACCGAGGTCTTGATCACTAATTCTTCCCTCAGGAGATATAGCACTTGCTTCCACCATGATGAGACCAGCCTGACCTTGTGCACGGGAAATATAATGTGTGAAGTGGAAAGGCTGTAATTTCCCATCACGGTCATAGGATGAATACATACACATCGGGGACATCACGATGCGGTTTTTCAGTGTAACACCTTTTAATGTCCAAGGTGAAAAGAGTTTTGTTTCCAAATACCTTCGCCTCCTCATGGAATTGTATAGCCGATTATAACAGCCATTCAAACTTTCGTCATAAAAGGTGCTCAAAGAATATAGCTTTTATACACGTTTTTGTATAATGGAGAGATAGAGACATCAAAGGGGGAGAACGGATGAAATGGCAAACAGAGAGTGAACTAAGGGAGCTCCTGACAGCTCTTATGCAGTATGAAAGCATATCAGGTACAACAGGAGAAGTCGCGTTAGCGGAATATTTATATTATTTGCTAAGGGAGCGGCCTTATTTTGAGCAGAACCCTGATCATTTGGCTTTGCATCCGATGAAAGATGGCCGGTATTATTTAACGGCACTTGTGAAGCGCAGTACGCTGCGGCGTACCGTGCTGCTTCTTAGTCACTTTGATGTAGTCGATACAGAAGATTACGGCGAATTTCAAAACATGGCATGCAAGCCTGAAGAGTTAATGGCTTCCTTTTCGCAAAAAAGTGAGCTTCTTCCAAAGAGGGCAAGAGAGGGCCTTGCTTCTGGCGACTGGCTGTTTGGAAGAGGGGCCATGGATATGAAAGCAGGTCTCACCGTGCAGCTTTCTATGCTGGAAAGGGCGATGACAGGAACATTTGATGGAAATGTCCTGCTCGTCACAGTTCCTGATGAGGAAGTGAATTCACAAGGAATGCTTGAGGCTGTGCCGAAACTAAAAGAGCTTAGAGAAAAACATGATCTTGACTATAGCGCGTGTTTAAACAGTGAGCCGATGTTTGAAAAGTATCCAGGGGATGAACATCATTATATATATACAGGCAGTATAGGAAAGGTATTAGCCGGATTTTTCTGTAAAGGGATTGAAACACATGTAGGAGAGCCTTTCTCAGGCTTAAATGCGAATTTTATGGTATCTGAACTAAACAGGCTTTTAGAGCTCAATAGTGATTATTGTGAGGAAGTAGATGGTGAAGTAACACCGCCCCCAACGAACTTAATGCAAAAGGACTTGAAAGAAGCCTATTCCGTTCAAACACCTCACACAGCCGTATCTTTATTTAATGTGCTCATGATGAAACGTTCAAGTGAAGAACTGCACGGACTTCTCTATGAAACTGCGAAACAAGCAGCAGACCAAATCGAGGCCAATCTTCAGCAGAAAACAGCTGACTTTCAGCGCTTTAAACACTTTACACCAATAGACACTCAGGTGACGGTTCTTACGTATCACGAGCTGTATCAAAAAGCCGTAGAACGCTCTGGTGAACAGGAAGTCGAGCGCATTGTCAATTATGCATTCGCCAACCGAGGTGAACTTGGAGATCGTGATTTTTCAACGAAAATTGTCTCGGAGCTGACGACGCTATGTAAGGAAGAAGGACCGCTGATTGTTCTATTTTATAGTCCGCCATTTTACCCTTCGGTGTCCTCAACAGAAGATCCGCATATTCAGAAGACATTCAAGAAGATTCAAAAAGAGGCAAAAGAGGTATATGGACTTGAAGTAGAGGAAGTGAAATATTTCCCGGGATTGTCTGATTTAAGTTACTTACAGCTCGAGAAGCAGGAAGTAGGTCATTATACAACCAATATGCCGCTTTACCAAAAAGGCTATTCTTTACCACAAGGAGAAAAGGAAGCCCTTTACGTTCCAGTCATCAACGTAGGTCCACTAGGAAAGGACCCGCACAAATGGACAGAGCGGCTGCACGTCCCGTTCTCTTTTGGCATTTTGCCAGAATTGCTAGAATCAACGATTCATGCTTTATTAGAGAAAAAATAAGTAGATGTAATGAAGAGCTCTATCTTGATGATAGGGCTTCTATTTAATAAATAGAAGATGATATTAAAGAAGACTTACATTTATTTGAAGGGGGGTAAGAAAATTAAATGGAAACTGGGAAATTAACAAAAACAGACATCATCACATCGCTTCAGGAAAGTATGAGTGAACTAGAGAAGCTAGTGGAGGCTTGTGATGATTACACACTGGATCGATCTTTAGGGGAGGAGAAATGGTCAATCAAGCAGCTCACCGGGCATTTGTATGACACAGAAGAAGTCTGGTCAGAGCGGATAGAGCAGGCGATATCAGATCATCACACGCCCTTTCAATCATATGATCCTGAAATATATGTGAAAGAAAGAGCGTATGAATGGTATAACGCAGAAGAGATCAAAGCATTGATCAAACGGATGAAAGAGAGAAGAAACAACACGCTTCGGCTATTAGAAAAAGATATATGGGAACAATCAGGTCTGCATCCGGAAGAAGGAGTGATGACCGTCCAAGTATTAGCTGAAACCATCGCTTTACATGAACAACATCATCTGGATCAAATCAAAGCCATCATGTCAATGAGGCAGTGAAAAGCACCTGTCATCAAAACAGGTGCTTTTCAATTTCATTTATACGTACTTGCTGAAAACATTTCGTTTAATTCTGCTGCGCGTTTAGTGGCTGTTTTGACACAATCGACAACGGCCTCTTCAAATTGATAGGCAGCCAGTGTGTTCAGGCCGGCTTCTGTTGTTCCGCCTTCACTTGTGATTTCTTTGCGCAGTTCGGCCGGCTCTTTTCCGCTGTCTTGAAGCATATTAGCGGCGCCCGCAATCATTTGGCAAATGAGTAATTTCGCAGTTGCTTGGTCCATTCCAAGTTCTGAAGCACCTCGCTCCATTCCTTCAATCAAATGATAAATAAAGGCAGGGCCGCTGCCTGCGATGGCTGTCACAGCATTTAGCTGCGATTCATCTAATACTGTGACATGCCCGATCGTTTCAAACAGCTCGACGGCCTTTTTCTTTTGCTCCTCTGTCACTTCATGACTTACGGCAATACCAGTTGCTGACTGCTGAATCGCCGCTGATGTATTTGGCATCGCACGAACGACTGCACTCTTTCCGCCAGCATAGTGTTGAATCGTTTCAATAGAAATACCCGCTAAAATAGAAATGATCAGCTGTCCATGTAAATGAGGACGGACTTCAGAAATTCCGCTTTCTGCATCCTTCGGTTTTAAGGCAAAAACGAGAATATCCGCTTCTTCATAAATAAAGGATCGAGCGAAATCCGTTTTGACCCCATAACGCGCCTGTAATTCCTCTAATCGTTTTTCATTCGTTTTGTTTGTGACAATGATATCTTCATTCGACATCATCCCGCTTTTTAATAAACCTTTGATCATAGACTCTGCCATTGAGCCTGCACCGATAAATCCAATTTTACTCATAAGCTGCTCCTCCTTGTAGAAAATAAAAAAACCTCTCGCCTGAAAAGGACGAAAGGTTTTTCGCGGTACCACCCTCAATTAGCATGCAAACATGCATACTCAGCTCTAGTCCCTTAACGCGGGAAACGTTTAGGTTTGCCTAACAGCTCAAAGGGCAGGTTCAGCAAATAAGAGGATGGTGAAGTCTTTCAGCCGGCGGACCTCACTCTCTTGCATCATTATTTTGCTTACTAATCCTTGTCATCGCGCATCATATATTTGTTGTTCATTATGCAACGATGGACAAGTTTATGTCAATAGGGGCAGTTAAAAAAATTGCCCGTCTAAACCGCATGACAGTCTGCCTTTTGCAAGATACAATGAAGTAAGAAGGCTTAAGTACCCACAATCATGAGTCAAAAAGCAGGAGATGACGTATAAAAGTGAAAGAAGACATCATTCAATTATCCATCCCGACGCCGTTTGCTGTTGGGGATGTGTATGCATATGTATTAAAAGGAGAGGCCGTAACCTTAGTAGATTGCGGGCCGATGACAGAAGAGGCAGAGCATGCTTTTGTCACGCAATTAAAAGAACATCGTTTATCGATAGACGATATTGATCAGGTGGTGCTGACCCATCATCATGCAGATCATGTTGGTCTGTTAAATCTGATGAAACCTCATGTCCGTGTGATCGGACACCAGCTAAATGAGCCGTATATTAGTCAGGATCCAGTGTTTAAGCAGCGCCAAGTGGACTTTATGATTCCTTTTTTTCAGCAGTTAGGTGTCCCGCTTCGGCAAAATGAGTGTGAAAAAATGGTGAAGCAATCTTATACATATTCTTGTACTTCACATGTAGATGAGATCATAAAAGAAGGTGATCGTTTAAGCGGGCATGAACACTTCTTTGTGATGGAAACACCCGGACACGCACAATCTCATCTCTCTTTTTTAGATGAAAGAACGGGGAATTTTATTGGCGGCGACCTGCTTTTGACGACCATTTCTTCAAATCCGTTAATGGAAGCACCGTATGAGGGCGAGGAACGTCAAAAATCACTGCTTCAATATAAAGCATCACTCAATCGGTTATTGCGTCTGCCAATCAAGACGATTTATCCAGGACACGGTCAGCTTATCACGTCCCACCATGAATTGATTGAAGAAAGATTTAAAAAACAAGAGAAACGAGCAAATACGATGTATCAGCTGCTTAAACAAAAAGAAATGACGGCCTTTCATCTTTGCCGCAAGCTATTTCCTGTGATGTATGAAGAGGCCTTGTTTTTAACGATGTCTGAGACAGTCGGGCAGCTGGATGTGCTCTTAGAGGCTGGGCGAATTGAAGAAATGCAAAAAGACGGAATCGTCTATTACAGAGCAAACTAAGGAGTGAGACACATGGGGCGATTGACAGGAAAAAGGATTTGGATTACTGGCGCATCTGGGGGCATTGGTGAAAAAATGGCGTGCTTGGCAGCAGAAGAAGGCGCAGAGGTCATTATTTCAGCAAGACGAGTGGAAAAGCTTACTAGTGTGAAAGAAAAAATTATGAGTGCTGGCGGGGTGTGTCACATCACTCAGCTTGATGTCAGCCAGCTTGAGGACATTGATCGCGCGTATGAAGAAGTGGGGCCGGTCGATATTTTGGTCAACAATGCCGGCTTTGGCGTATTCGATCTCGTCGAAGATGCCTCCATAGAGGAAATGGTGTCAATGTTTGAGGTGAATGTGTTTGGCTTAATTGCCTGCACGAAAAAGGTCATCCCTGAGATGAAGCAAAGAGGGCAGGGACATATTATCAATATCGCATCCCAGGCAGGAAAGATTGCGACTCCCAAATCAGCTATTTATTCCGCATCAAAGCATGCCGTTCTTGGATTTTCAAACAGCCTCAGAATGGAGCTGGCAGACTCAGGCATTCACGTGACGACGGTCAATCCAGGACCGATTGCCACAGACTTCTTTACCATTGCTGACCGCAGCGGTGAATATGTGAAGAACGTTGATTTTATGATGCTGAGTGCGGACAAGGTGGCAGGGAAGGTCGTATCTGCCATGATGACGAAAAAGAGAGAGATTAATCTGCCCGGCTGGATGAACGCTGGCAGCAAATTGTATCAGTTATTCCCATTTTTATTTGAAAAAGCAGCACGAAAAGCAATGATGAAAAAATAACAAAAAAGAAACCGGTTTTGAACTGGTTTCTTTTTTTGAGGTATGGCTTCATTGTGACACTTTCTATATCCGTCTTGCCGCTTGCTGAAGCGGGTCCCATACACTGTTAAACGGCGGTGCATAGCTAATATCTAAATCTTCAAGATCTGTTATGGTCAGCTCTTGGTAAAGGGCAGCCGCCACGATATCGATCCGTTTATCTACACCGTTTCTGCCGATGATTTGGGCACCAAGCAACGTATGGTCATCGCTTCTGTAAATCAGTTTCACTTTCATTTTCTGCGCTTCTGGGTAATACTTCGCGTGATCTGTACTATCAATGGTGATGACGGAGAAAGGAATGTCCGCCTCTTTTGCTTCTTTTTCTGATAAGCCTGTTCGTCCCGCTGTCACGTCCATAAATTTCATGACGGCTGTTCCAGTCACGCCTTGAAACGCCCGGTTTGTCCCTGTCATATGAAATCCTGCGATTCTCCCTTGTTTATTCGCAGTTGTGCCGAGCGGAATATAATCCAGTGATTTTTTGATGCGGTGATAGGTTGCCGCGCAATCACCGGCAGCATAAATGTCTTTTATATTGGTTTGCATGTATTGATTTACTGCAATAGCGCCATTTTGAAGACGCTTGATTCCGGTATGATGTAAAAAGGAGGTTTGCGGAGTGACACCGATGGCCATGATGACCATATCTGTTTGTATGGTTTGTTTGTCTGTGATAACAGCTGTGACATGTGACTTGCCTTCTAATTGCTGTACCGTTTCTCCAAGCGATACGTGAATGCCCTTGGCGTCAGCCTCTTCTTTAAGATATTTTGCCATATCGGAGTCAAAGCCCGGGCCGAGTGCTGCTCCCCGCTGAATGATATGTACGTTTTTTCCGAGCGCTTTTAAATTTTCAGCCATTTCAAGGCCGATATATCCACCGCCAATGATCGTGACATGTGTGATATCCTTTTCTAAATGTTCTAAAATGGACAGCGCATGCGGGATGGTTTTTAATACGTGTACGCCTTCTAATGGCTGGCTGTCTAAATCCAGTGTGACAGGGCTTGCTCCTGTCGCAATTAAGAGGCGGTCGTAGCTTTCTGTAAAGGGTTCTTTTGTTTTCGTATGATGACCCGCCACTGTTTTTTGCTCTGGGTCAATGGAGGTCACTTCGTGTAAGCATCTGGCGTCAATTCCATATTTCTCACGAAAGGTTTCAGCACTGCGTGCGATCAGCTTTCTGTGATCATCAATGAGACCGCCGATCAAGTAGGGGAGTCCGCACTGTCCATATGAGAAAATCTCTCCTTTTTCAAAAGCAACAATGTATGCATTTGGATCCTCTCTATATATTTGCATAGCGCAGCTCATTCCAGCCGCATCTCCGCCAATCATCACATATTTCATTTAGTGTGCTCCCTTCTATCTATCGTACTGAATACTCTTATTTACCCTCATTTTCCTTTTTTTAATGCTTTTTTTTCGCAAAACAAGCAAACTTTCGCTGAAAAATAAAGACAGCGCCTTCATTTTAAGCTACAATCGGATTATCGTCTTTTTGGGTTACGAGTTTAGTGAAGATTGGTGGGAAAGACTTTGAGTGACACGCGACTAGATTTTAATACGCTATACACGCGTCATACGAGAGAGGCCTGGTCAGCTCTTGGAGAATATATGCCAGTATCTGTTTCTGAAGAAGAAGCAAGAGCGCTGCAAGGGTTAAATGACTATTTATCGCTTGAAGAAGTTCGAGATATTTACATACCGCTTATTCGTTTTCTGACATTACATGTCTTTGCAGAAAAACAAAAAAACCAGCATGTGAATGCCTTTTTAAACTACCCGCATCATGCCAAAATTCCCTTTTTAATTGGGATTGCTGGAAGTGTAGCTGTCGGGAAAAGCACAACGGCTCGTATCATTGAAACGCTTTTATCTAGGCTTGGAGATGGGCTGAAGGTGAGTCTTGTGACAACAGATGGCTTTTTATATCCTCAAAAAGAATTAAAGGATCGAGGGCTGATGGAAAAGAAAGGCTTCCCGGAAAGCTATGATGTCAAAGCCCTGCTGTCTTTTTTGAATGAATTAAAATCAGGTAAACAAACTGTGCATGCCCCGGTATATTCGCATCTGACCTATGACCGGCTTGAAGGGGTGTATGAAACAGTAGAGGATGCGGATATTGTCATCATTGAAGGAATCAATGTGCTCCAATCACCAGCGCTGGATGATCTGAAGGATGAACCGCGTGTGTTTGTATCCGATTTCTTTGATTTTTCGATTTATGTAGACGCCGCTGAAACGCAAATTCAGTCATGGTATAAAGAACGATTTCGTTTGCTAAGAGAAACAGCCTTCCAAGACCCTGAATCCTTCTTTCATCAATATAAAGATTTGACGGATGAAGAGGCAGATCAAATGGCAAGCACCATTTGGAATACCGTGAACCGCCCTAATTTATATCAAAATATTTTACCGACAAAATATCGGGCTGATCTCATTTTGAAGAAAGGGGATCAGCACAAGGTGGAAGAGATCGCCATCCGCCGGGTATAAAGAAAAAACCGCTCAAACGAGAGAGCGGTTTTTTTAATGATCTCCACTTACTTTAACAGCTATGGCTGCTGCCGATCGCTTTTTTAGACGGTAATATCCAATGAGTAAGAATGGAACGCCTGCGATGGTGATCATTGACAAGACCGTAAAAATGGAGAGGGGATGGGCTGCGCCAAAATAGTCAATGCACAGTCCGCCGACAAATGGTCCGACCACGCTGCCGAGCTGAGAAAACCCCATCGCCCCAAAGTACGATCCCTTTACTTCAGGCTTTGCAATATTGTCTACAAAAAGATCCATCATCGCAAACAGCAGAACTTCCCCAATTGTAAACACGACAATGATGAAAGCAAGCATGCCGAGACTTTGTGAAAAAGCAATGGCAAACAAACTGCCTGCAAGAAGAATATTCCCGGTAGTCAGCGACAAAATGGTGGAGTAGCGCTTTGCAATCATGATGAGCGGGTATTGTATGACAATCACAACCACTGCATTTAAAGATAAAAGATATCCAAACAGTTTAGGACCATCCTCAATCATAGGTGACGCTGATAAGTATTGCGGCAGGGTTGAGCTTAAATGTGAATACCCGAACGAACATAAGGTAACGCCGATGAGGATGATGCTAAAGACTGTATCTTTTTGGATAATGGAAAGGGCTTTTTTGACGCTGATTTGTTTCGTGTTTTCTGGAGCAGCAACTGGATGCTTCTGAAATTGCCAAGCCAGCGTTAATCCGTATAACAAATAAATGAAGGCAGCGACAAGAAATGGAAATGTTGTTTTCGATGATCCAAGATATAAGCCAAGCAGCGGGCCGAAGATTACACCGATGTTAATGGCCGTATACCGTAAATTAAAAACAAACAACCGAATACTTGATGGGGTGACATCAGATAAGAGCGCCTTAGACGTTGGTTCAAACAGTGCCCGGCACAGTCCGTTTAAAGCGTTCATGAGAAAGAAGACCCAAATGGCATCTGCAAACGCAAAGCCAACAAAAACAAGTGTCCAACCGAAGATGGATAGAAGCATGACTTTTTTTCTGCCGATTCGGTCAGAAACATAGCCGCCGTAAAAACTCGCCACGATCCCAATAAGGGAGCTGACGGCAATGATTAACCCAGCTGAAGAAGCTGAGGCCCCTTTGACTTGTGTCAAATAAACGGCTAAAAAAGGAATGCTCATAGACGTCGCCATTCGGCCGAATATGGTACCGATGATGATTGTCCAACTAAGTGGATGTAAAGTACGTAAGTTATTTTTCATGCTGTTTCTCCCCTGAGTGTTAAGATGTTCCAATCATACATGAAAAATTGTGCAAATTAAATACACAATTTGATGGAGGAGACATCCGTCATATGGCAGAGGAGCCTTTAATGGCCCCGCAAATTCGAAGTCTTGTTTTTTTCTCCCGGTGCTTCTATGTCTTTTAGTATGCTGATTCGTACGATCACTTAAAGACAATTTAATCAAGATCAATCGCGACAATTTGCTGCAAGGACAGGTGGAGAACATCTTCATCATTGACGATTTTTATGCGCTGCGTTTCATAATGAATGGTTTTCACCCAGCCCCAAAACTGCTGTTTCATACCTGCTGCAGCATATGTCACGCAAATCGCTTGGTCCTCTGTAATCGACTGTGTGATCAAAAAATTCATTTCCTCTAACTGATCAGTACTCAGCGAAGGAGGTGTGTATTCTTTTTTCTTCCGTTTTTGAGCAAGCAGCTGTTCACGGTGCTCTGGGAGCATCATTCGGCTTGATTCCCACATGATGTTGTATCCAGGTGTTAATTTATTGGGATTCATGGCTGTTCGCCTCCGTTATTTGTAATGTCCACCAATTTTTTCGGCGCGGTGATACGCCTGCCCTGCGCTTGTTAGTGACGAAGCGTGCAAGAGTGCAGCAGGTCCATACTTCATATGGATGGCATCAAATACTTTGCTGAGTCTGTCTTTTTTGAAATGGTGATCAAATAAACTCAGTTGATAGTGGCTGTCAGGCTGCAGCTGCGAGAGAGTAATACCTACACTGCGAATGGGCTGGCCGTCCCAGTGCTGCTGGCATAGCTGAATAGCTGCTTCTGCAATATCTGTCCCGTACTGTGTGGGTGAATGGAGCTTGATTTGTCTATGAAATCCAGTCGGATGAGAAAAATCAGCGCCTCTTACGCCAACAGACACCGTTTGCCCAACATAATGCTTAAAGCGCGCACGTCTTGCCACTTCTTCACTCAATTCAAGAATGGCGACTTTGATGTCCTCAAAGGACGCGTAATCATGGGGAAGGGTCATATGATGCCCAACCGCTTTTTGCTGATCATGTGTGTGAAGAGTGACCGGGGAGGGATCGTGTCCTAAAGCTGTTCGCTGCAGAAGCTCCCCGTTAATTCCCCAGCGCTTTTTTAGCCGGTCTAACGGATAAGCAGCAAGTGTCCCGATGGTACTGATACCCATTCGTTTTAAGTGGTGCTCCATCCGTTTGCCGACGCCAAATAATTTTCCAATCGGAAGCGGCCATAAATCAGCCGCAACCCGGTCTGCACGAAGTTCATAGATGCCAGATTTGTTTTTTTTAGCAAAATGGTCACAGGCCATTTTAGCGAGCACTTTATTAGGACCAATGCCAACACGTGCGTAAATGCCTGTCTGGTTCATAATGGTTGTTTGTATATTTTGAGCGATCTCGCGCGGCGAACCGAGTAGTGTCACACTTCCCGTAATATCGAGAAACTGTTCATCAATTGAATAGGGTTCGACAAGATCCGTGTATTGTTCAAGCAGTTCTGTCATCATGACAGAAACATCAAGGTAGCGCTGCATACGTGGACGTACGACGACGGCTTCAGGGCATTTCTCCTTTGCTTCCCATAATCTTGATGCATTTTGTACGCCCCGTTTTTTAGCGAGCGGGCAGGCCGCAAGTACGACCCCGCTCCGCCGCTCGGGATCTCCTGAGACGATGAGCGGCACATCCTTCAAATGGGGAGCCTCCACTTTTTCGACTGACGCATAAAACGACTGCATATCCACAAGCAGAATGGCTCGTTCATTCATGATTTTCACCTCTTAGAACGTATGTTCTGTATACATTTTAACCGCCAGAAGGTGAAATTGATACTGGTAAATCATTCAAAGAGAAGAGTGTAAATCCATACAAAAAAGACGAAGTGTCTCCACTTCGTCTCATCTGGGTAAAATGAGTCATTTTAAGCATGTGCTAAGTTATTTGATGTTTGGAGCGGCTCAGAACGCAAACGATAGGCCGTTAGTTTTTTCTTAGGCTTATGGGTAAACTGCCGCACCACATCCACATGGTCATCGTAATGATACAGATAAAGGGTTACATCATGCTTGCCAAGCTTTGTTTGCATGGTAAGCGGCGCCGGCCCTTCCTGCGGATGAAGAAAACGCTCTTCGTCACCAGGATAAATATAATAGCGTTCAATAAAGATCGCATCATTAAAATGTTGAATAATTTCGGATGTTTGCTGATCATCGAGTGGACGTCCTTGAAACGTCATCGTTGTTTGATCACTTGTTACTTTTGCATGCACCGCATAACGACTAAAAAGGCGTTCAACAACACCCGAAGGCAGCGAAGTGACAAGCAGCTTTAAAAGACTAAACACAACAAGTGAAGTAACAATCCAAACCAATATCATCATCTCCAATAAACGTTTGTTCCATTTCCTATATGAACCATCTTAACATAACAAAAGAATGGATCTTTCGCATAAAAAGTGAACTTTTTGAAATAAGTGTGAAGATTTAAAAGGAGATGATAGCAAAAGAACGAAGAACCAACAAAGCTGAAAGGAAAAAAGGCTGATACATCACCTTTACAAACAATTGATCAGACAGGTAGACTATTGAAACAGTTGATTTTTTGTGAAAAAAGAGCGGTACAGCTAAAAATGAAAAGGGGCGAGGCCATCATGATACGTCAAGTGAAGCCGTCAGATTTTTATGCGGTCACATCCGTCATTCAAAGCTGGTGGGGAGGCAGAGATTTACGAGCGAAATTGCCAAAGCTATTTTTCGAACATTTTCAGCAAACAAGTTTTGTCGTTGTTGAAAAAGGTGAACTGATCGGCTTTTTAGTCGGTTTTTTATCGCAATCGCATTCAGATGAAGCGTATATTCACTTTGTTGGGGTACATCCAGACCACCGGAAATTGAAGATTGGCAAAATTCTCTATCAAGCGTTTTATGAAGCGGCTGAAAAGGAAGGAAGAACAACGATTAAGGCTATTACAGCTCCTGTCAATAAAGTCTCGATTGCTTACCATACAAAGCTCGGTTTTCAGATAGAAAAGGGAGATAAAACAGTGGATGGCATTTCAGTTTTTTCAGATTACGACGGCATTCATGAAGACCGGGTGCTATTTGTAAAAAAGCTGGAGGCGAAAACATGATCATCAGACTGGATCAAAAAAATGAAGAACAAGCGAAAGAGCTGTTACATATCCAATTGGCTGCATATCAGCGGGAGGCAGAACAAATTGGCTATCAAGATTTACCGCCCTTAAAAGAAACGGTTCAAGACATAATAGAAACAGATGAGATTTTCATAGGCTTTGAAAAAGAGGGGCATTTGTTAGGAATCGCTTCATATGAACTGCATGATGATCGGATCATCCTCAGCCGGTTAGCTGTGCACCCACAACATGTCAATCAAGGAATCGGGACAGCGCTCCTGCAATCCATTATCCAGTATCAAAAAACAATCGAGCTCACAACAGCAGAGGCAAATACACCAGCAATCAAGCTTTATGAAAAACTAGGGTTTAAACAGAAGGCCCGTTTGCAGGTGGAAAACAATCTGATGTTAACAAAGATGGAACGTTTGATGCTTCGAAAGGTGGAAGTGATTGAATACCAATCGAGCTGGCCAAAACAATTTCAAGATGAGCATGACAATCTGAAAAAGATAGTTGGCGACAACTGGGTATATGGCCACCATATTGGCAGTACGTCAGTCATAGGAATGGCGGCTAAGCCAATTATTGATATCTTGCTAGAGGTGAAGCATATCAGCACCTTAGATGAGTGTAACCACCTGTTTCGCCAGCTTGGATATGAACCGCTCGGAGAAAATGGACTCAAGGGAAGACGTTTTTTTAGAAAAGGTGGCTTGAACCGAACACATCACGTTCACGCCTATGAAGCCGGACATGATGATGTAAAAAGGCATTTGGTGTTCCGAGATTATTTAAGAGCTGCACCTGATCGTGCCAAAGCCTATGCAGATAAAAAGCGTCAATTGGCAAAAGCCTATCCTGAAGATATGGCAAGTTATATCAAAGGAAAAGATGAGCTCATTAAAGAAATTGAACAAGAAGCGTACAATTGGTCAGACCAGTTAAAGACAAATGATCAGACATAAGAGCTAACAGGGCGTGAACATGTTTAATTGATGACTGATATGTTACAATGTAACAATCAAAGAAAAAAGGATGTTCGGCATGTATATTCATATAACAGAACCAGCAGCAGTGTTCCTTACAAAACAACAAGCAGGGCATGAAACAAAAGAGCTGCTCCTTCGATATGATTCAGATGGGTGCGGCTGTGCGGTAAGCGGTGTCCCAATGATTTGGCTCACAGGTGAAAGAACAGGCGAATGGGAAGAACTCAAGCATAATCAGCTCTTTAAGCTGTACATACACACAGCACAAAAGGTCTTTTTTGACGAGGAAATGACGATTGATTTTAACGAAAAAGCCAACACACTCATGTTGAAAAGTCCTCAACAAATACTCAGCCCGAGAATGGGTATACTTGTAAAGTAAGGTGGAAATGTAGTGGATCAAAAGCTAAAAGTGATACAAAATACGGCACAAAATAAAACATGGGTGTCGTTTTTAAATAACAATCATCCCTATAGCCTTTTGCACTGGTCAATAGGTGGAATGGATTCGGTGAAAAAGGACGTTTGGCTTCTTCAAGATGAAGTCACATTTGAAACAGAAGAATTTCCAACGCTCGAATTAGCTGTCAATTGGATCAAAGAGAATATGGACCAAGTAACAGATGTATTATAAAAGCCCTTTTTCGAAAGGGTTTTTTTCGTGCGTTCATCATCTCATCAAACCGCATGGCTGTCTAATCCGGAAAATGATCTTTTGAAGCGAAAAAAGCCGTTTTTCAACAAACAATTCGACAAAATGAGCAAGATGGAAATAAAAAATAGTAGCTATAAATGCCGAAAAATAGGCATTTGCAGCGTTTATTGCGGGATACCGAAAACTTTGCGAAAAATGACTTTTCATATTTCTTCCATTCGAGGAAATGTGATAGAATACAACATGTATCGTATATGAGAAGGGAGGTGCTAAAGTGAATTGAAGCTCAAGTTGTCATCGCCTCAGGTTGGAATCAAAATAAACGAATGGTATAGGCAGATTTGCGGATTTCATGTGATGAAAGCAGAGAAGCTGAAGGCGGAGATCGAGCAGGAAATCCTGGAGATGGAGCAGGATCAAAACTTGTTATTGTTTTACCAGCTGATGGATTTTCGCCACAAGGTGATGCTTGAATATTTTGAACCGGCAAAGAAAGCCTCGAATGATGAAGAGATTAAGAATTTGCTAGAAACGATTGAACATTCACAAACGAAATTAACGGATATGCTTGAATACTATGTTCATTTTTTCACAGGAATGTTTGAATTTGAACAGAGAAACTATTTAAGTGCCATTGCTTATTACCGCTCAGCAGAAAAAAAGCTCAATCTCATATCAGATGATATAGAAAGAGCAGAATTTTACTTTAAATTAGCAGAAATTTACTACCACATGAAACAAACCCACTTTTCGATGCACTATGCCTTGCAAGCGTTAGATACGTATTCTGCCTACAGAACGTACACGCTGAGAATCATCCACTGTGAATTTGTCATTGGTGCAAACTATGATGATTTGAAATGCTATGAACATGCATTGCCCTACTTTAAAAATGCTCTAAAGCGAGCACGCTCAATTGGAAACCCTCGAGTCATAGGTTCGGCCCTTTTCAACTTAGGTAACTGTTATTATCAAATGAACGATCTTGCGGAAGCAAGCCGTTATCTGAAAGACTCTATTGAAGTGTTTGAAAAGGAGAATTTAACCCATCTTAATCGCTCTCTAGACCCACTATTTATGCTGACACAAATCCTGTTTAAACAAAAACAAATAAAAGAGTCGTTAACCCTCTATCAACAAGGTATTATGAAGGCCTGTGAATTAGAAGATGAAATTTACATCTGCAAATTTCAGTTCTTAAAAGCATTATACGTTGATGCAGACATAACAATCATAGACGATACATTAGACCTGCTCGAGGACAAGCGCTTATACCCAGATATTGAGGAATTGGCACTTGATGCGGCTCATTATTACAATGAGCTTGGACTGTTTGAAGTATCTACCCGGTTTTACGAAAGGAAAATTCAAGCCATATCAAAAATCCAAAATGGGGGTCATTTATATGAAAACGAGTTTGATAGTTCTTTTATTGGCAGCAACTGCAGGATTATCGGTCATGAGTCAGCAGCAATCGGAAGAGAGCCATATGGAGCTTGCGGGCAGACACCATACAACAGTGGTGACTATCGTATAAGTTAGCTCAAAAAGAGGGGACGAACTGCTGTTCATTCTCCTCTTTTATTTTTATTCAATTCAAATCTTTGAAGAAATGCTTGAATTTCTTGCTCATAAGCTTCCTTATTTTCGCTAAAAGACATTGCATGCGCACCGTGTGGCGCAATAAATAACTGTTTATCACCCTTTTTTCGTGTATATAACTGCTGACTTTGCTCACAGGGGATATAGTCGTCATGGCGGCTATGAATAAAAAGTACAGGTTCTTTCACCTGGTCGATCACATCAAGAGGGGAAACTTGCCGGATGCGGTATCCATCCCGCCATTTTAACACTTGATCACTTAGTGGAAGAATCCACTCTCCTGAAAGGCGAAAGTCTGTTTTTAATCGATAAAGAAGCTGGTCCTCAAAAGAAGCAAAAGGGCAGTCTGCTATGTAAAAATTGGCGTTTGCTTCCGGCTTTGCAGCATATAACAAGGTCGTGACTGCACCCATTGATTCTCCGTGTATCCCAATGATGGCACTTTCTCCGAGTTTTTGTCTGAGCCACTTTACGATCTTTGCTAGATCTTCTTTTTCATAATATCCATAACTTGTGGTTTTCCCGCCGCTCATTCCATGTCTTCTATGATCATAAAGCATCACATTCCATCCGAGCTTTTGGAATAATTTCATATACTTAACGGAGTTAATCAAACTGACTGTAACACCGTGGCAAAGGACGATTGTGCGTGTTGTATGTGGATACGGCACAAAATAGCCATGGAGATCATAACCAAATGCTGAAGGAATACACACTTTCTCTTTTTTAAGCTGTTGAAATTCCTCATGATGATAATGGCCTTCATCTGATTCTCGTTTGATGAGCTCTTCATCCGTTAATTTTCGAATATACATCATTTTATTAGTGAAAAAAATGCCGATTGCAGCGAGTGGACATAATATGAAGGCACATATAGCGATCCATTTCTTCATCTAGCCGATTCTTCCTTTCCGGTTTTTTCTATGATGATCATACCACATGTTGGTAGATTGGCGTGCCTCTTGCTCAGAAAATAAAACGGATGATACACTAAGTCAAAAGGAGAGAGGCACAATGAAAAAGACCAAACAAGATCAAGCGAAATTAAAGGACGGCATAAACGATGATGTCAAACAGCAGCTTCTTCAAATGAAGCAGAACCTTGCCGTCGAAACAGAAAAAAGAGAAGAACAAAAACGACAAGACCTCCTTCGGCAGCAGAAAGAAAAAGAAAAAAACAAAAGCTTTTCAGAGCTGCTAGATGAAAGCCATTTAGACTGGAGAAAGTATAAAAGCTAAAAAAGAGGGCGATGATGCTCTCTTTTTTTCATAACATCATTTTAAGATAGATCCACAGCAGGAACATAGAAGTGCTTAAAAGAAAAACACTTCTGCCCTCTTCTCTTTTTATGAGAGAAAAATCCACTTTATCAGATGAACTGATCAAATAAGCTACAATCAGCTCCAGAAAAAAGGTGCATAAACGGAGCTGTGCAATAGAGGCTTCTCCACAGCCTGTTGAGCATCATACATACGCTAAAATAAAAAAATGTAGAAAAACGTAAGTTTTTCTACAATCTCAGAGATCACAGATGTGATCTTTTTTCTTATTTGAACCGGTGCGTTTCATACACAGATGGTTTTGTATAGTAAGTTAATGCTTTGACTTCTTGGTCACTTAATGAACGTGCATTTGCTGCTGCTATATTTTCTTTTAACTGACCCACTGAGCTTGCACCAAATACAACGGAACTGACCGCAGAATGTTTCAGTATGTACTGAATGGACAGTTCAGTGAGTGATAGGTCATAAGCGACTTTCTTTAAAGAAGGAATGATCTGCTGGAGCTCTTCAAATGAATATTGAAGATAGCCATTTTTTTGAATCGCTGCACTTGCTTGAGAAAGTGGCTTTTCAGTTAATAATCCTTTCGCTAAAGGACCTCTTGCGACGACACTAATGCTTTGTTCTTCAAGAAGAGAGAACCATTCTTCTGGGCGGCGGTCGAGTAAACTATATTGCATCATCACGCTTACGATATTCGACTTTTTGGCATATTCTTTTATGACATTTGGACGGATAGATGAAATGCCATAATAACGAATAACCCCTTCTTCTACTAATTCTTCAAAAGCTTCAATCGTTTCATCAATGGGGTCATCAATCGTGCCTCCGTGTAATTGATATAAATCAATATAATCTGTTTGAAGCCGCTTGAGGCTTTGTTTTACTGCTTCCTTTATGTACGCTTTTGAAGGATCCCAGTCCCAGCCTGATTTGCCTTTTTCAAAGCGGTTGCCGCCTTTTGTCGCCAAAATCAAATCCTGCCGTCTGTTTTTTATGGCTTCTCCGACAATTTCCTCATTTGTCCCAAAATCATATAAATCGGCTGTATCCAAATAGTTAATTCCGAGATCAATGGCCTCATCTAATAAAGAGAGCGCTTTTTCTTTTTCAGTCCCAAGAGACATGCATCCTAGTGCCGCTTCGCTCACTAAGAGATCTGAGGTGCCTATTCGTCTTTTTTTCAATTCCATCACACTCCTATCCTTTCACATTAAGTGAAAAAAATCAGGAATTCAAGCTAGGTGATTTCAAATGGCGCATTGAAGCAAGCATTTTGCTTTTCGCTTCTCTTAAATCATCTATGTTAAAATAAATGAAGTAAAAAGTGAAAGTAGAACGAGGAGCTGACAAAATTGAAGGACTTTGAAGAAAAAACATTATCGTCTAAAGAATTATACAACGGAAAAATCATTGATTTGGTTCTTGAAGATGTAGAATTGCCTAATGGAAAACAAGGCAAACGCGAAATCATTAAACATCCTGGTGCAGTAGCCGTCATTGCACGTACAGACGAAAATAAAATCATCTTGGTCAAACAATACCGTAAAGCACTAGAGAGAGCCATCGTTGAAATTCCGGCCGGAAAACTAGAAAAAGGGGAAGAGCCGGAACATACAGCATTAAGAGAATTGGAAGAAGAAACAGGATATACAACTCAGCAGCTTCAAAAGCTGACGGCCTTTTATACATCACCTGGTTTTGCAGATGAAATTGTTCACATCTATCTAGCAGATCAGCTAGTTCCGCTTAAAGAAAAAAGAGAGCTGGATGAAGATGAATTTGTCGAAGTAATGGAAGTTTCATTAGAAGAAGCCTTGCACCTCATTGAAGAGCAGCATATTTATGATGCAAAAACAGCCTATGCCATTCAGTACTTACAACTGCAAGAGGTACTTGAGTCAACAAAATGAAAGAATTTTTTGCAGACATCCATATCCATATTGGCAGAACAAGAACAGGCAGAGCTGTCAAAATTACAGGTGCAAGGTCACTGACAATTGATCAAATTCTTATTGAAGCAGCAGAAAGTAAAGGGATGGGGATGATTGGTGTGATTGATGCACAATCTCCAGAAGTCCTAGAAGAATTAATAGAAGGTGTAGAGGAAGGCAGGTACACTGAACTAAATGACGGCGGTCTATCATTTGGAGAGACAGTGCTGCTTTTAGGCAGTGAATTAGAAATCAATGATGACCATTCAAAGGGACCGATTCATGTGCTGGCATTTATGCCCACACTACACAAAATGTCTGAGTTTTCCGCATGGCTTTCGCTTCATATGAAAAATGTACATTTGAGTTCACAGCGCCTCTATGTTGATGGGAAAACACTTCAGCGCAAGGTTAAGGAGCTGGGAGGTTTGTTTATTCCTGCTCATATTTTTACGCCGCATAAAAGTCTATACGGCAAAGGGGTCAACACTTCTTTAACGGAAGTATTTGATCCTGACCTTATTGATGCTGTTGAGCTTGGTCTTAGCTGTGATACGTCAATGGCGTCCCAGTTGAGTGAGCTGAACCGGTATCCCTTTTTAACGAATTCAGATGCTCATTCTTTAGGGAAAATCGCGCGGGAATATACAAAAATCAAAATGGATCATGCCTCTTTTGCCGAATTCAAGCTAGCCCTTGAAGAAAAAGATGGCAGAGCTGTTACAGGAAATTATGGACTTGCTCCGCGGCTTGGGAAGTATTATCATACGACCTGCGAAAAATGCGGGGTTAGACCTCACGCACCAGATCAAAAAGAGTGCCATGTATGCGGACATACACGGATGACAAAAGGAGTAAGTGAACGTTTAGAAGAGCTTGCTGACCAAGAAAGTGAAAAAAGAACGAGACCTCCTTATGTTCACCAGCTTCCGCTTCAGTTTATTCCGGGAGTTGGACCTAAAACACTGGAGAAGCTAAAAGCCGTGTTTCACACAGAGATGAATATTTTACATCAAGCAACAGAACAAGAACTAAAAGCCGTTCTGCCAGAAAAGACAGCGGGCTACATCATCAAAGCAAGGAAGGGCGAAGTCGGACTCATCGCTGGTGGAGGCGGAGTGTACGGTAAGGTGGATATCAATCATGAGTCACATTAAATGGACATGTCAAACGTTTGAACAATTGTCAAAAGAGGATCTTTACTTGATTCTCATGGAAAGAGTCAACGTGTTTGTTGTAGAACAAACATGCCCTTACCCTGAAATTGATCACAGGGACCAAGAAGCGCTTCATCTCATCGCAAAAGAGAACGGCGTCATTGTGGCGTATTGCCGAATTTTCCAAAACGGGATCATGTACAAAGAGGCGTCCATCGGCCGCATTCTTGTGACGCAGGCCGGCCGGAAAAAAGGCTATGGAAAGCTGCTGCTCATCAAGGCTTTAGAAAAGCTTAGTGAACTAGGTGAAACAAGTGTCAAAATACAGGCGCAAGCCTACCTGAAGTCATTTTATGAATCATTTGGTTTCAAGGCCGTCTCAGATGTTTATGATGAAGATGGGATTCCGCATCTTGATATGGTGAAAACAGAAAGATAGACGTTTTTACGTCTATCTTTTTTATGAAACATCGTGTATCATAACGTCAACGAAAGGGGTTTTGCCAAATGGGAAAAAGCAGAGCAAAGAAAAAACGAGAGCATATCCAAAGGCAGCACAGCCGAAATCCAGAACTGTCGAGAGGAAACATGCCGCATTTTAGCACACACGAAAGGAAGACAAAAACAAAACAAGAAGCCTTGCAGCATATGATGAAAAAACATAAAGGACGAAATGCTTATGATCACTATCAAGAGGATCATAAGCATTTTTATTTTGCTTTTTTGTGACAACTAGATCAAATAAATGGAAAAATTTTAAAAAATAGGACAAACGGTCGTTTCTTTTTGTCTAAAAATGTAGTTAAATGACAAAAAGAAACGAAAGGGAGAGTGAGTATCGTGAACGTCAAGTCATTTGGAGCAGGGCTTTGTATGGCAAGTGTGCTTGTGGCATCGGTCATGTTTGGCGCGTCAGATATTTCTGCAAAGGAGCAAGCAAAAAAAGAGTACATGATCGGCTTTTCTTCTTCCGTTCAAGACAAAACCCAAAAACAGCTTGTAGAAGAAGCTGGCGGGCATGTGAAAGAATCCATAGAGCAAATAGATATGATGAAAGTGTCATTGAATGAGACTTCGAAAAAGAAACTGAATGAAGCAAAAGAAGTGACCTTCATCGAGGAAGACCAAAAAGCAAAAACTAGCGGTCAAACTGTTCCATACGGCATCAAAAGCATCAAAGCACAAAAGGTACATAAACAAGGATACGCTGGACAGAATGTCAAAGTAGCCGTTCTTGACAGCGGCATCGACGGTAAACATGAGGATTTACATGTCACCGGCGGGGTGAGCTTTGTACCGGCAGAGTCTGATCCGCTTGTTGATCCCCATGAACATGGAACGCATGTGGCAGGCACAATTGCCGCATTAGATAATAAGGTAGGTGTCGTTGGTGTTGCGCCAAAAGCTTCTATCTATGCTGTCAAGGTGGCAGATGAAAATGGTGATGGCTACTATAGCTGGATCATAAAAGGGATTGAATGGGCCATTGAGAATGACATGGATGTCATCAATATTAGTATGGGGGGAGCAAGTGAATCTGAGGCGCTGAAAGAAGCGGTAGATCGAGCGTATGATAAAGGGATTCTCATTGTGGCTTCTGCAGGGAATGAAGGAAGCTATGGCTCTCTCAATACGATTGACTATCCGGCTAAATACAGCTCAGTGATGGCGGTTGCCTCTGTTGACCAAAAAAAGCAAAGAGCCTTTGATTCATCTGTTGGCGAGGAAATCGAAGTCTCAGCACCAGGCGTTTCAACGCTGAGCACCATTCCTCATAACGAATACGGCTACATGAGCGGAACGTCAATGGCATCACCGCATGTAGCGGGCGCTGCGGCTGTCATTCTATCAAAACATCCGAATCTGACAAACGATGAAGTACGCGAGAGATTGTCAAAAACGGCGACAAAGCTTGGAGAACCTTTTTATTATGGTGCCGGGCTTGTGAATGTACAAAAAGCCGCTCGATAAATGAAAAAGAGAAAGCAGTGAGCAGGCTGCTTTCTCTTTTTTCTTTCGATAAAACTGTCATGTTTCGTAATCTCTCTCATAGAATCTAGTAACCTTACTATTTGGGAGGAAGACACATGCGGAAAAAGTCTTGGAAGGAGCATCTTCTTCAGCACGTAAAAGATCATCTCTCGATTTATTTATTTGTCTCTGTACTCTTTTTAATGGGTGTGATCTTCGGGGCCATCATTGTCAATAGCATGACATTCAGCCAGAAAGAGGATTTATTCTATTATTTAAATCAATTTTTTGGTCAGCTGACAAATGAGAAAGCAGCAGAATCAAAAGAAATGTTTTTACAAAGCTTCCTGCATCATATGAAATATTTAGGCCTTATGTGGATTCTGGGAATCTCCATCGTTGGTCTGCCGCTTATCTTTCTTATGATCTTTTTAAAAGGAATTGTTGTGGGGTTTACTGTTGGTTTTCTCGTGAATCAAATGGGGCTGAGTGGATTTTTTCTCTCGTTCGTATCGGTGCTTCCGCAAAACATTTTGCTCATTCCAGCCTATTTAGTGATTGGCACTTGTGCGATTGCGTTTTCCATCCGTCTCATTGGACAGCTCTTCATGAAAAAAACCATCAGTCAAGCACCCGTCCAGTGGTTTGGCCGGTATGCATCTGTTCTGCTGATGATTTTAGCGCTTGCTGCACTTTCGTCTTTTTTTGAATCGTACATATCATTCATGCTGATGAAAAAGCTGGCAGGTGTTCTTTTATAATTGTTATTAATTAATAATCAATTTATTTATCAATTTAAAATGATTATAGTTGGCTCTCAGCACATCATTTGATATAATGATCAAGTAATGTGGCGTAGGAGGGAAAGTCAATGGAAAATAGGATTGATCGAATTAAGAAACAGCTTCATTCTTCCAGCTACAAGCTCACGCCACAGCGTGAAGCCACAGTAAGAGTACTGCTTGAGAATGAAGAAGACCATTTAAGTGCAGAAGATGTATACCTCCTCGTAAAAGAGAAGTCTCCTGAAATTGGTCTTGCTACTGTTTATCGGACGTTAGAATTGCTCACTGAACTGAAAGTTGTTGATAAAATTAACTTTGGAGACGGCGTTTCGCGATATGATCTTCGCAAAGAAGGAGCCGCTCACTTCCATCATCATCTTGTCTGCATGGAATGCGGAACAGTCGATGAGATAGAAGAAGATTTATTAGAAGATGTCGAAGAGATTATTGAACGTGACTGGAAATTTAAAATTAAGGATCATAGATTGACATTTCACGGCATTTGCCACCGGTGTCATGATGATGAATCCGGCAAATAATCCGAATTGGAACCTTTTCATTTAAGATGAAGAGGTTTTTTGCATTTTCGTTGTATATTCCTTGTCCCACCTGGCATATGCTGAAGTAATGAGAAGGTGAGAAAGGACTTGAGAATCATGGGAAAATGGCTCAAAACAACAGGTGAAGTGATCAAGGTATTTATCTTGTTCACTGGTTTTACCGTCCTGTTCTATTATGCTATGATATGGATAAATTCAGAATATGAAAGCTACCATCGTTATGATAAACCAGAGGGTGCAGCAATTAAAGTGATGGAAATGGATCAGCCGAATCAAGACAACTGGCAAGATCGATTGATTTATTTTTATCAAAACGGGGAGTAGAAATCATTGAACGATCAATTATCCGACTTTATTCATTTTATGACCGTAGAGAGAGGACTCTCTGAAAATACCATTGTTTCTTATAAAAGAGATTTACAGAACTACTTGTCTTTTTTAATGACACATGAACAGCTGACGGATATTCGCGATGTCACGCGTCTGCATATCATTCATTATTTAAAGCAGCTAAAAGAGGAAGGGAAATCGAGTAAAACGTCTGTACGGCATCTATCATCGATTCGTTCCTTTCATCAATTTCTGCTTCGGGAAAAAGTGACAACGGATGACCCGTCATGGAACATTGAAACGCAAAAAACAGAGCGGACTTTACCGAAAGTTCTATCATTAGGGGAGGTCGAAAAGCTGCTTGATACACCAAATCAGCACACTCCCTTTGACTACCGAGACAAAGCGATGCTTGAGCTCTTATATGCAACAGGCATTCGCGTCAGTGAAATGCTGGATCTGACCCTTGCCGATGTACACCTCACAATGGGCTTTGTCCGCTGTTTTGGAAAAGGAAGAAAAGAGCGTATTGTGCCAATCGGTGAAGCTGCTGCAAGCGCGATTGAAGAATATCTCGAAAAGGGAAGAAGCAAGCTGTTAAAAAAACAGCCGTCCGATGCCCTATTTCTCAATCATCACGGGAAAAAAATGTCGCGCCAGGGCTTCTGGAAGAACTTAAAAAAACGAGCCATCGAAGCAGGGATTCAAAAGGAACTAACGCCTCATACGCTCAGGCATTCATTTGCTACACACCTGCTTGAAAACGGTGCGGACTTAAGAGCTGTACAGGAGATGCTCGGACATGCCGATATCTCGACAACACAAATTTATACACATGTGACGAAAACAAGACTGAAAGATGTGTATCACAAATTCCATCCAAGGGCATAAGTAAAGCATGACACAGTGAACGGGTGTCATGCTTTTTCATGTTTACACCGTTTATGGTTGTCAACTGGCTTGTAAACGGTTTATACTTGAGATGTCTGACCTCTCACTGTTTGTAAGGTCAAAAGACAAGAATATTGAAGGAGGCGCTTTTTAATGCCTGATTATCAGTATAAACGTATTTTCCTCGTCGTCATGGATTCAGTAGGAATTGGGGAAGCACCAGATGCTGCTGATTTTAATGATGTAGGTGCAGATACACTTGGACATATTGCTGAAAAAATGAACGGGCTTCATATGCCGAATATGGCGAAGCTTGGGCTGAGTCATATTAAAGAAATCAAAGGAATTCCAGCGGATGAAAAACCGCTTGCGTACTATGGAAAAATGCAAGAAGCATCAAACGGTAAAGACACAATGACAGGACACTGGGAAATCATGGGTCTTTACATAGACACACCGTTCAAAGTCTTTCCAGAAGGATTCCCAGATGAACTATTAAATGAACTAAAAGAAAAAACAGGCCGAGGTATTATTGGAAATAAACCTGCGTCTGGTACGGAAATTTTAGATGAGCTTGGCGAAGAGCACATGAAAACAGGTGATTTAATCGTTTATACATCTGCGGATTCTGTGCTGCAAATTGCTGCGCACGAAGAAGTTGTGCCATTAGATGAGCTTTACCGTATTTGTGAAATTGCCCGTGAACTTACATTAGATGAAAAATATATGGTTGGACGGATTATCGCTCGTCCGTTTGTCGGAGAGCCTGGCGCATTTGTTAGAACGCCAAACCGTCATGACTATGCGTTAAAACCATTTGACCGTACAGTCATGAATGAACTGAAAGATGATGGACTCGATGTCATTGCGATCGGAAAAATCTCTGATATTTATGACGGCGAGGGGATCACATCATCTCTTAGAACAAAATCAAACATGGATGGAATGGACAAGCTGGTCGATACACTTAAAACAGACTTTACAGGACTCAGCTTTTTAAACCTTGTTGATTTTGACGCTCTTTACGGACATAGAAGAGATCCAGAGGGTTATGGAAAAGCACTAGAGGAATTTGACGCACGTCTTCCTGAAGTGTTTGACCTGTTGAAAGAGGATGATCTTCTTGTGATCACAGCAGATCATGGAAATGACCCGGTTCATCACGGAACAGATCATACAAGAGAATATGTTCCGCTCATTGCTTACAGCAAAAAGCATCAGGAAGCAAATGAACTGCCAACAGCAAAAACGTTTGCTGATCTTGGGGCAACCGTTGCAGATAATTTCAAGATAGCGATGCCAAAATACGGAACAAGCTTTTTATCTAAACTCAAATAGGGGGAAATCTCGTGGGAGCACAGTTTTCAGAAGCGGCGGCATACATTAAACAAGCATCGACATATGTACCAACAGTTGGATTGATTTTAGGATCAGGGCTTGGCATTTTAGCAGATGAGATTGAAAATCCAATCAAAATAAAATATGAAGATATTCCTGGATTCCCTGTTTCAACAGTAGAGGGACATGCAGGGCAGCTCGTGATCGGAACGCTGAAAGGCACTGTCGTTTGCGCGATGCAAGGACGTTTTCATTTCTATGAAGGATATGATATGAAGCAAGTGACGTTTCCTGTCCGTGTGATGAAAGAAATTGGCATTGACACATGCATTGTCACAAATGCAGCCGGCGGTGTGAATACGTCATTCCGTCCAGGAGATCTCATGCTGATCACAGATCATATCAATATGATGGGAACCAATCCATTAATTGGCCCAAATGACAGTCAAGGCGTTCGTTTCCCTGATATGTCTGCACCGTACGATAAAGAATTGCTGGCACTTGCAGAAGAAACAGCCCAGCGTTTAGGCATATCTGTACAGCAAGGGGTTTATGCAGGGATGACAGGCCCTTCATATGAAACACCTGCTGAAGTTCGTTTCTTAAGAACACTTGGAGCAGATGCTGTTGGCATGTCGACAGTTCCAGAAGTTATTGTTGCGCGTCATGCAGGAATGAAAGTGCTTGGCATTTCATGCATTTCCAATGCGGCATCTGGTATTTTGGATCAGCCGCTGTCTCATGATGAAGTGATCGAAGTAACGGAAAAAGTGAAAGCAAGTTTTCTTGATTTAGTAAAAGACATTGTCAAACAACTTTCATAGCATGTGTCCAGAAGCCTTCTGCTACCCAAGCAGAAGGCTTTTTTATTTGTAATCATACGATCTCTGAATAAAACAGCCTGTATGAGGAAAAAATAGAAAGGATTACGATAATGGAGGTCTGCCACTTGAAACGTCATATATGTGCATTGTTTATTTTAATGATCCTTATCTCAATGGTTTCACCATCAGCGATAGCAAAAGAAAAGATTGAAAAACCAGGAGAAAAACAAACATCAGAATTGGCACACGAAGCCAAATCAGCGATCTTAATAGAACGAGACACGGGAAAGGTGCTTTACAACAAAAACAGCGATGAAAAGCTTGCACCCGCAAGTATGACCAAAATCATGACGATGCTTCTCATCATGGAAGCTATTGATCAGGGTAAACTGAAAATGACAGACAAGGTTAGAACGAGCGACTATGCAGCGTCCATGGGAGGGTCACAAATCTTCCTTGAACCAGGAGAAGAAATGACCGTGAAAGAAATGCTGAAAGGCATTGCGATTGCTTCAGGAAATGATGCTTCAGTTGCCATGGCAGAGCATATTGCAGGATCTGAAGAACAGTTCGTAGAGCAGATGAACAAAAGGGCGAAAGAGCTTGGCCTCACCTCAACAGTCTTTCAAAACCCAACAGGACTTCCTGAAAAAGACCATTACAGCACAGCTCACGATATGGCAATAATGGCAAAAGAGCTGTTGAAATACGAACAAATCACCAAATTCACAGGTGTCTACGAAGACTATCTCCGGCAAAACACAGATAAAAAATTCTGGCTTGTCAACACAAACCGTCTAATTAAATTTTATCCAGGGGTCGATGGGGTGAAAACAGGTTTTACAGGTGAAGCGAAATACTGTTTAACTGCATCTGCTAAAAAAGGCAACATGCGCGTCATTGCGGTTGTCTTTGGCGCAAGCACGCCGAAAGACAGAAACGCTCAGGTAGTCAAAATGTTAGATTACGCATTTAGTCAATATACGACTCATCCGCTTTACAAAAGAGGGCAAGATGTGGCGGAGGTCAAAGTGAGCAAAGGGAAAAAGAAAAACATTCAGCTCGTTACTTCTGAACCGATCTCCCTTTTAACGAAAAAAGGCGAAAATGTGGATCAGATCAAAAAAGAAATCAAATTGTCTCATGATGTCAAGGCTCCATTTTCAAAAGGAACGGAACTTGGTACGATCGTCTTGAAAAAAGATGGAAAAGTGCTGCATGAAAGCCCTGTAGAAGCAAAAGAAGGAATGGAAAAGGCAAGCGTTTGGACTTTCTTCAAACGGGCGATGGCTGATTTCGTAAAATGGAAATAAAAGGCGAAAGGCTGCTGTAATTGGCAGTCTTTTTGCTATGAGGAAAAGAAAAGAACATCTAAATGTGACGAATGGTCACTAGTTTTGTCATGGTGAAGGATTTACTTTATATAAAAGAGAAACACTCTTTATCCGAAATTAGAGCAAGGAGGAATAAAAAATGAGCCTTGGTATTGATTTTCAAGTAAAAGAGAGCGTACTTTGCATTCGGTTAACAGGAGAGCTCGATCATCACTCCGCAGAAACATTGAGACAAAAGGTGACGAATTATTTGGAAACAGAGGACATTCGCCACATTGTGCTGAATCTAGCTGATTTATCGTTTATGGACAGCTCTGGACTCGGAGTGATTTTAGGAAGATATAAGGAAATTAAGCAGCTTGGCGGGGAAATGGTCGTCTGTGCCATCTCGCCAGCGGTGAACCGGTTATTTGATATGTCTGGCTTGTTTAAAATCATTCGGATGGAGCCTTCAGAACAAACGGCTTTGCAAACATTGGGGGTGGCATCATGAGAAATGAAATGAACCTGACTTTTTCGGCATTAAGCCAAAATGAATCGTTTGCGAGGGTGACAGTCGCGGCATTTATCGCTCAGCTTGATCCGACTTTAGATGAATTAACAGAAATCAAGACCGTCGTATCTGAGGCAGTGACAAACTCCATCATCCATGGCTATGATGGGAATCCAGATGGCAAGGTGCATATCCATGTCACATTAGATGATCATGTCGTTTACCTCACCATCCGTGATGAAGGTATGGGTATTACCGATCTTGAGGAAGCAAGACAGCCGCTTTTCACCACAAAACCAGACTTAGAGCGCTCTGGCATGGGCTTTACCATCATGGAGAATTTTATGGATGATGTCATGGTGGACTCATCTCCAGAAATGGGCACGACCATCCGTTTAACAAAGCATCTATCAAAAAGCAAAGCGCTTTGTAATTAAAGGAGCTGCTCATATGGATGTGGAGGTAAAAAAGCAAGCTAAAAAAGCCCAGCTGTCAAATGATGAAGTCAAAGAGCTCATCAAAAAAAGCCAAGACGGTGATCAGCAAGCAAGAGACCTCCTCGTAGAAAAAAACATGCGTCTTGTTTGGTCCGTTGTTCAGCGCTTTTTAAATAGGGGATATGAACCAGATGATCTATTTCAGATTGGCTGTATTGGATTGCTGAAATCTGTTGATAAATTTGATTTGTCATATGATGTAAAGTTTTCAACGTACGCCGTCCCCATGATCATTGGAGAAATTCAGCGATTCATTCGGGATGATGGAACGGTCAAAGTCAGCCGGTCATTAAAGGAACTCGGAAATAAAATTCGGCGGGCAAGGGATGAATTGTCTAAGTCTCATGGAAGAATGCCGACCGTTCAGGAAATTGCTGAATACCTTGATATCACACCAGAGGATGTTGTTCTCGCCCAAGAAGCAGTGCGCTCGCCATCATCCATTCATGAAACGGTGTATGAAAATGATGGGGATCCGATTACATTGCTTGATCAAATTGCCGATCATTCTGAAGAAAGATGGTTTGACAAAATCGCACTGAAAGAAGCGATTAAGGAATTAGAAGAACGGGAAAAACTCATTGTGTATTTAAGGTATTATAAAGACCAGACACAATCTGAGGTTGCAGAGAGACTTGGCATTTCACAAGTACAAGTCTCGAGGCTTGAAAAGAAAATTTTAAAACAAATCCAAATGCAAATGGATCAAAAAGACAGCTAGCCAATTCGGCTGGCTTTTTTTGTGTGGTAATTACCGGTAAATCAAGTTCTATCAGTATGAGAACCATTTTTCACCACATACTATTTTTAACCCATCGTATAGGAAGTGACTTGGATGGACGGACAAATCTTTATTCGGCTGCGCCATCGAATCAAGACCGGTATTGATCAGCTCATTTATTTAGAGGATATCGCCCAAATCACTGGTGATGAGTTTGCTGTGCAAAAGCTTAGTAAAATGCCGGTGTATCATGTCAGCAAAAAGGATCGTCACATCGCCGTTCTTGATATCATGCATGTCGTCAAAACGATCAAAAAAACGTGGCCAGATATCGACATTCAAACCGTTGGCGGCTCTGAGGCCATTGTTGAAATTGATACAGGCAAACGCCAGCTTTCTCCCGTTTTATTTGTGTTTGTATGGCTCCTATTATTTGTTGGAGCGGCGCTTGCCATTATGAATTTCCACGAGGATGTCAGTATGCGGCTCGTTCATATCCGCCTATATGAAATGATCACAGGGAAAACGGTTGAGCATCCGTATTTATTACAAATTCCATATAGCTTTGGACTCGGTTTTGGCATGATTTTGTTTTTCAATCATGTATTTAAAAAGCGTTTAAATGAAGAACCAAGCCCGCTCGAAGTGGAAATGTTTAAATATCAGCTCGATCTCGATCATTATGTCGCACTCAATGAAAATAAAGAAACATTGAAGGATATCCATGATCGGTAAGTGGCTTTTTGTCGTACTCGTTGGACTTGGCGGCGGTTTAACGGTCGGAGCAGGATTTGTGGCTTTTCTTACAGTGCTTGGCATCATTCCCCGCTTAATGCAATTAACCAAAACGCAGCGCTTCATACAAGGATACGAGGCGGCTGTTATTAGCGGGGCGGTTGTTGGCGGCTGGGCCACCTTAAGTCAAATACATCTTCATTTAACCAAATGGCTGGCGATGCCGGTCGGTCTTTTATCAGGCATCTTCGTCGGCATGCTTGCAGCTGCACTCACTGAAGTATTAAATGTACTTCCTATATTAACGAAAAGAATTGGAATGGACGGGAAAATTGTTTTGCTGCTCATGGCCATCGTCTTAGGAAAGGTATTTGGTTCACTATTTCATTGGCTTATTTATATTTAATCAATTGGAGGGAACAACACGTGTCGAGTTTAAAAGAGAACTATCCATCTAAGGTGAAAACATATCAGCCCAAACCTCCTTATGTCCTCAACTGCATTAAGGCGTTTTTAGTTGGCGGTTTAATCTGTCTGATAGGGGAGGGGCTGCAACATTTCTATATCCACTTTTTTGATTTTAATGAAAAGACAGCAGGGAACCCGACAGTGGCGACCCTCATTTTAATTTCTTCTCTATTAACGGGTATCGGTATTTACGATAGAATCGGCCAGTTTGCTGGAGCCGGATCAGCTGTCCCGGTGACAGGCTTTGCTAACAGTATGACAAGTGCTGCCCTTGAGCATAAAAGTGAAGGGCTTGTTTTAGGTGTTGCCACAAATATGTTTAAACTCGCTGGGAACGTCATTGTATTTGGTGTCGTTTCGGCATATGTCGTAGGGATCATTCGATACGTCTTGGAAAAGATGTTTTCGTAGGAGGGATGAAAGGTGAAACTAACAGGTAAACAATCTTGGGTATTTGAGCACAAGCTTTATGTCAATGCAGAAGGAACTGCTGCAGGACCGAAAGAAAAAGAAGGCCCGATTGGTCATTTAATTGATAAAACGTACGATGAAATGCACTGTGATCAAAAGAACTGGGAAATGGCTGAAAGGAAGCTCATGGATGATGCGATATCAACCGCTTTATCAAAAGCAAATTTGCAAAAAAGCGATATTGATCTTTTGCTGGCTGGAGATTTACTCAACCAGAACGTCACAGCAAACTATGTGGCAAGAGAGCTGAAGATCCCGTTTCTCTGCTTGTTTGGGGCATGCTCGACTTCAATGGAATCGGTCGCCATTGCGTCAGCACTTATTGATGGCGGCTTTGCAAATAGAGCCATCGCAGCAACAAGCAGTCACAATGCGACTGCAGAACGCCAATTTCGTAATCCGACAGAATACGGGGGACAAAAGCCAGATACAGCAACAAGTACCGTAACTGGTGGCGGAGCCGTTATTATCAGCCAAGAGCCCTCTCAAATTCAAATTACAAGCGCAACGGTAGGCAGGGTCATGGATCTTGGCATTACAGATCCATTTGATATGGGATCGGCCATGGCACCAGCAGCGGCAGATACCATCAAGCAGCATTTAGAAGACTTAGGCAGAACAGTAGATGATTACGATTTGATTTTAACTGGAGATTTATCAGGCATTGGTTCACCGATCTTAAAGGATCTCTTGAAAGAAGAAGGCATTCAGCTTGGGCGAAAGCACGATGATTGCGGTTTAATCATCTATACACCCGACCAAAACGTATTCGCTGGAGGCAGCGGCTGTGCTTGTTCAGCTGTTGTGACATTTAGTCATATTTTTCAAGAAATGAAAGCAGGGAATCTGCAAAGAGTACTCGTTGTGGCAACCGGGGCGTTACTCAGCCCAATGATGGTTCAGCAAAAAGAGACCATTCCAACCATTGCGCACGGTGTCGTATTTGAGCGTGCAGGAGGAGAGAGCTAATGGATTATCTTATCGCTTTTGTGGCAGGCGGACTTATTTGCGTCATTGGCCAGCTTTTGCTAGATGTACTCAAACTCACGCCTGCACATGTCATGACTACTTTTGTTGTGGCAGGTACCATTTTAGACGGATTCGGTATTTATGATAAATTTATTGAATTTGCAGGCGCAGGCGCAACCGTACCAATTGTCAGCTTTGGTCATAGCTTGCTTCATGGGGCCATGCATCAGGCAGATGTGCACGGATTCATCGGCATCGGTATCGGTATCTTTGAATTAACCTCTGCTGGAATATCAGCTGCGATTTTATTTTCATTTATTATCGCACTTATCTTTAAACCGAAAGGATAACCGAATATGGGGCAAAGACGGAAAGTCATTTTAGTGACAGACGGAGATATATATGCTGCCAAAACCATTGAGCTTGCCGCTAAAAACGTTGGCGGACGATGTATTTCCAGCTCAAAAGGAAATCCAAGCAAACGGACAGGACCTGAACTTGTTCAGATGATTTTAAAAACGCCGTATGATCCAGTCTTTGTGATGTTCGATGATTCTGGACTGACAGGTGAAGGAACAGGCGAGACAGCGATGAAACATGTGGCGCGCCACCCTGAAATCGAAGTCATTGGAGCGATTGCAGTGGCATCCAAAACGCACCAAGCCGAATGGACAAAGGTCCATGTCTCCATTGACAGGGAAGGTGAACTGACAGAATACGGTGTCGACAAACACGGTCTTCCCGAAATGGAGCCCCATAAAATGAGCGGTGATACAGTGTATTGTCTTGACTCCCTCAATCTTCCGTTAGTTGTCGGTATTGGAGATATTGGCAAGATGGGACGGAAAGATGATCTGAGCAAGGGATCTCCAATCACGATGAAAGCAGTGGAATTAATATTAGAAAGGAGTGGTTTCCATGAAGAAAGACAAGGTAAACGTGTACCGAGACCCGAAGAAAAATGAAGATTACTTCAAGGAAAATGTCGGAATGGGTCTCAGCTTTGACCTTGGTGTTCGGAAAATTTATATACACGATCAGGAAATCCAGCTTTACTATGTAAACGGATTGTGTGATACACAGTATATTATCTACTTATTAAAAGAGCTAATCGAAATCAATGACAACGAACCTGAATCAGATGATCTTGCACATGTAGTCGAGAACCGCCTTGTCAATCAGCAGGTCTCCAAGGTAGAAACGCTGGATGAAGCAGTGGATCAAGTGCTGTCTGGGCTTGTAGCAGTCGTTGTAGAAGGTGAAAATTACGCCTTTATCATTGATGTTAGAAGCTATCCTGGCAGAATGCCTGAAGAGCCGGATACAGAAAAGGTGGTCAGGGGAGCAAGGGACGGATTTGTTGAGAACATTATTGTGAATACAGCACTTATTCGAAGAAGAGTGCGGGATGAAAAGCTGAGATACAAAATGCTCAAAGTAGGCGAACGTTCAAAAGCGGATGTTTGTGTTTGCTATATTGAAGATATTGCAGACCCTGACTTAGTAGATATTATAGAAAAAGAAGTATCAGGAATCAAAGTCGATGGGCTGACGATGTCTGATAAAACGATTGAAGAATTTATAATTAAGCAAGGATATAATCCCTTTCCGCTAGTGCGTTACACCGAGCGTCCGGATGTCGCTGCTAACCACATATTAGAAGGGCATGTCATCATCATTACGGATACATCCCCTAGTGTCATCATTACACCAACCACTATTTTTCACCACGTTCAGCATGCAGAAGAATACCGCCAGGCGCCTGCCGTTGGTACGTTCCTAAGATGGGTACGCTTTTTAGGCATTTTATGTTCTACCTTTCTTTTGCCGATTTGGTTTCTTTTTATTCTCGAACCAAATCTCCTGCCTGACAATTTAAGCTATATTGGGTTTAATAAACCTTCTCATATCCCTGTGATTCTCCAAGTATTTCTTGCTGATTTCGGGGTGGAGTTTTTAAGGATGGCAGCCATTCATACGCCAACCGCATTGTCAACCGCCATGGGGTTGATCGCGGCTGTTTTAATTGGACAAATCGCCATTGATGTCGGTTTATTTACACCAGAGGTCATCTTATACGTCTCGCTGGCAGCGATCGGTACCTTTACAACGCCAAGCTATGAGCTGAGTGTCGCCAATAAGATTGTAAGGCTCATCATTCTAGCACTAGTGGCAATTTTTAAGCTGAATGGACTCATCAGTGGTTTTACGTTGTTAATCATTTATTTAACATCCATTCGTTCATTGCAGACACCTTATATGTGGCCGTTCATTCCTTTCAATGGAAAGGCTTTATGGCAAGTGCTGATTCGGACGTCTGTTCCTGGCTCAAAAGTAAGGCCGAGCATCGTTCACCCTCAAAACAGATCAAAAATTCCGCCAAATTCTTAACGTTCATTGAAAGTGGCTGAAGATTGTGATATTGTATTTTTAACTTTGAGACACGGCAAAAGGCAGCTCACGCAGCTGCCTTTTTTCAGCCGAAGTGGAGAAAGAGGGAATGACATTGTATTTACACGGCACTTGCAGACAAAATGAACTCGGTCATTTAGAAATTGGTGGTGTTGATGCTGTTTCTTTAGCTGAAACGTATGGGACACCACTTTATGTATATGATGTGGCTTTAATACGGGAGCGCGCAAAAAGCTTTCAAAAAGCATTTATAGAAGAAGAATTAACGGCACAGGTAGCATATGCGAGTAAAGCATTTTCCTCCATCGCCATGTTTCAGCTTGCCAAAGAAGAAGGATTATCTCTTGATGTCGTATCAGGCGGTGAGCTTCACACAGCCATTTGCGCTGGATTCCCAGTAGAAAAAATTCATTTCCATGGCAATAATAAAAGCAGAGAAGAATTAAAAATGGCTTTAGAGCATGGGATCGGCTGTATTGTTGTGGATAATTTCTATGAAATGAAGCTCATTGAACAGCTTGGTCAAGAGCTGTCAAAAAAAGTGAAAGTATTGCTCCGCATCACGCCTGGTGTCGAAGCGCATACGCATGATTACATTACGACAGGTCAAGAGGATTCAAAATTTGGCTTTGATCTTCACAATGGACAAGCAGATGAAGCGGTGAAACAAGTGCTTGGTTCAGAAGTGATCGAGCTTTTAGGTGTTCATTGTCATATCGGTTCACAAATTTTTGATACGGCTGGTTTTGTCCTTGCAGCAGATAAAATCTTTTTGAAGCTGGATGAATGGAGAAGATCATTTGGTTTTATTTCTACAGTATTAAACTTAGGCGGCGGCTTTGGGATTCGTTATACAGAAGAGGATGAACCACTTCCTGCGACAGAATATGTCGAAAAAATTATCCAAGCTGTGAAAGAGAACGTGGCCCGCTACCAGTTCGATATGCCAGAGATTTGGATAGAACCAGGCCGTTCTCTTGTTGGAGATGCAGGGACGACTCTTTATACGATCGGATCATCAAAACATGTACCTGGCATCCGTGATTATGTAGCGATAGATGGCGGAATGAGTGATAACATTCGTCCAGCTTTATATCAAGCGAAATATGAAGCCGCAAGTGCCAACAAAATGAGCCAAACGCATGATCAAACGGTTTCAATTGCCGGTAAATGCTGTGAAAGCGGAGATATGCTCATTTGGGATATCGATCTGCCAGAATTATCACAAGGGGATTTATTAGCTGTCTTTTGTACTGGAGCTTACGGCTATAGTATGTCAAACAACTATAACCGTATCCCGCGCCCAGCTGTTGTGTTTGTAGAAGACGGAGAAGCGCAGCTTGTGGTTGAGCGTGAAACATATGAGGACATTGTGAAACTTGATTTACCGTATCAATCAAAAGTGAAATCATCTACTTAAAAAAAGCCGCCTGGTGTTCAGGCAGCTTTTTTCATGAATTATTTTCCTCCAGTGAATACAGAAACGATCGCATTCCAAATGGATACAAAGAAATCCCAAATCTTTTGAAGAAGGTTTTTCCCTTCATCCGATTCTATGAATTTAGTAATCTTGTCTTTTGCTTTATCAATTTGAGATCCTACTTGATTCCAATCGATATTGATGTTTTTCATTTTATCAAATAACGAGACAAGCTGATCTTTTTGATCCTGCGTCAGATTTAAGTTCAAATCAGAAGCAGCCTGATCCACTTTTTCTTCTACTTCTTTTGTGGTTTTAGGGACACCGTTTTTTGCAATGTCATCTTTGATTTTTGCAATAAGGGCAGAAGCGTTATCTTTCCCGATAGAGTCACCCAATTTAGAAGTTGTCACAAGCTCTTCGTTTGCCACCTGCTTCACATCTTCTGGAATGGCTTTGTCGCTTGACACCTCATACGCTTTTAGTAAGCCCGTCAGTGCGGCTGTACCAGATACTTCAAATGGAGCAGTCACGACAACCTTGGCATCTTTGACACCTGCTGTCATTAAAGCATTTAAATACATCTCATCTGTAATGGTCTTGATGTTGTGTGTATCCACAGTGAGACCAGTACCTGATTTTTCAATGGTGATCGATGAAGATGATAATGCTCTCGTCCCGATAGAAGAACGAGGGATGTATTTTCCTAAATATTCGTGCTCTTCTTTATTGGTTACTTCAATTTTTGTCGCATTTTCAGGTGGATTCAACTCGTCAAGCACCTTCTGGCGATCAGCCGGTGTTAAGTCTTGCCCGAGTGTGACGATGACATCGCCGACAGCTGCATCCGCTAAGCTGACTTTTGGCGCACCAATTAGGAAAAGGAGCGCTGCCATCATACCAAGCATCATTTTTTTAAACATGTTGACCTCCTTCAAGTCGAAAGCGTTCCCCTTTCAAGAGAAACTTTAGCTTTTGAGTACACGTAAAGTAGTGCACTCCATCATATAGACGTAACAAATTGGCTTGACGTTTCAATTTTCTTTTTAAGATGTGTTCCTGTTCCGATAAATGAAGACATGTCATTTAGTCAAATATCATTTTATTAGGAAAAAAGAATCAAGCAACCCTATTTTATCAATCATCAGTTAAGAGGTAAATGACAATCGAAGAGCAGGGGATGTTTAACATCACCGAAAATGTGCTATAATGAGCGTTGTTTAACCTGAAAGGAGAATGTGAAAAATGGCGAAAAAAGGATACATACAATTAACGAATGGAAAGAAAATTGAGTTTGAACTTTACCCAGAGGCTGCTCCAGGTACAGTAGCAAACTTTGAAAAATTAGCGAATGAAGGCTTCTACGATGGATTAAAATTCCACCGCGTGATCCCAGGCTTCGTCAGCCAAGGCGGCGACCCAAACGGTAATGGAACGGGTGGTCCTGGTTACACAATTAAATGTGAAACAGAAGGAAATCCACATCAGCACGAAAGAGGTTCATTATCAATGGCACATGCTGGTAAAGACACAGGCGGCAGCCAATTCTTTATCGTACATGACCCGCAGCCGCACTTAAACGGTGTTCACACTGTTTTTGGCAAGGTAACATCTGGTATCGAGGCTGTACTTGATATGGAGCAAGGGCAAGGCATGGAAAAAGTTGAAGTTGTAGATGCTTAATCTAAAACACCGCTTAATCGCGGTGTTTCAGCGTATAGACAAACCCTTGCATTCGGTGTCAGGTCTGCGCTCCGGTACTCACGAATGTTAAATTCGCTCCGTTCCAGTGCTCGCCCTTCCTAGACTTCAAAGGTTTTCAAACACGCTGAAAAGAAGACAAAGGGCTAAAATCAAGTTCATTTTAGCCCTTTGTCAACAATAAAAGACACCGCTTAATCGCGGTGTTTTTTTATTTTGTTTGTGAGACGACTGTGATATGTTTCGTTAGGCGGTAGGTGATGAACCAATACAAAATGGCTAAAGCGCTGATAGAGGCACCAAAGAGACATACTCCGCCCCAGCCATAGGTCGCGTATATACTGGTTGAAACAATTGAACCGGTCGCACTGCCGATGGAGTAAAAAATCATGTAAGCCGCAGTAAGCCGGCTTCTCGCCTCAGCCCGTACTGTAAAAATCATACTCTGATTGGTCACATGAACTGCCTGCACAGATAGGTCAAGAAGGATAATGCCAATGACTAATGCAATAAGTGAATGTTCAGTCAAACTGATGAAAAACCATGAAATGAATAATAGGACAAGGGCTATACCAGTTGTGAACTGTCCAAAACCTCGATCAGCAAGGCTGCCAGCCCGAGCAGCCCCTAACGCTCCGGCTGCTCCAGCAAGACCAAATGCGCCAATTGCAGTATGTGAAAGAGAGTATGGCGGAGTACTGAGAGGCAGTACGAGTGAAGTCCATAACGTACCAAAGACGATAAAAATCAGAAGAGCCAAAATCCCACGGATGCGCAGGATTCGTTCTTGTATGAACAATATAAACATTGAACGAAGCAGATGAACATAGGATAATGACTCTCTTTTGCTGTCATCACGCGGGAGCACTCGGAACAATACGCCAGTTAGGATAAGCATGATGACGGCAGAAACAAGATAAACAGACCTCCAGCCAGCAAAATCGGTTAATACACCAGCAAAGGTTCGAGCGAGAAGAATGCCGGTTACGATTCCACTTTGCACCAAGCCGACTATACGGCCGCGTTCTTCTGGAGCAGCCCAACTTGCTGCAAACGCAACGAGTACCTGAGTGACTACAGCGAGCAGTCCGACCACTGCTAATCCTAGAAATAGGACGGTGACGATAGGAGCGATGCCGACTAGAATGAGGGCAAGCACAGATAAAAGCATCTGACCAATGATGAGCCGGCGTCGATTCAACAGATCACCAAGCGGTACGATCAGTAGCAGCCCCGCCGCATAACAAAGCTGAGTAATCGTAATGACAATACCAATGGATGAATACGTGATACCGAACTCGTCTGCCAGTGAATCTAGTAACGGTTGTGCGAAGTATATGTTTGCAACAGCCATCCCGCACGCTGCTGCAAAAAGTAGTGCCATATAGTGACTCATCTTTGATTCAGGTTTTATTCGAAAATTCATATCAGGATGATCTCTTGGAGTCATTTTATCTTTAACCACTCATTGCACCCTCTCCTTTTTATACTAAAAAGTATAATATATCGATCGGTATAAAATGATTCCTGTTAAGGATAACCAACAAAATGTTTTAAAGTCAAGAGTTTCATCCAGTCATTCTAAGTTGATCTTGAAAGCAGAAAGACAGTTTGACAATTTTACATGAATAAAATAAAATTATAATGTACTGATTGGTAATAAAAAATGATATCCTTACAAATAAATGAATAATTGTTTTGGTGAAATGATTTTATTGTTGAAAAGAGGAATTGAGGATGGTTCGACAGCGTGAGTTTGATGAGGAAAAAGCGTTGGATGATGCAATGGTGCTTTTTTGGGAAAAGGGGTATAGAGCTACAACGTTAAGCGATTTGACTGCAAAAATGGGAATACAGCGGCCAAGCTTATACTCAGCCTTTGGAGATAAAGAGGAGTTATTTGAGGCTGCATTACGTAAATATACAAAACAGCATGCAGCCCATATTCGAACAAAACTTCAAAACAATCAATCTGTAAAGGAAGCATTTCATACATTATTTACAGATGTAGTGGAAGAGGAATATAGAGATGGCCCGAGTAAAGGCTGTTTTTGCATTAATACGATAGTGGAGCTTGCTCCACACGAAGAGAAATTTGAAATTCTGACAAGAGAGCATCAGATGTATCTTTCGGTCATATTTGAAGAAAAGATTGTGCAAGGTATTCGCTCGGGTGAGCTTGAAAGCAGCTTGAATGCTAAAGCCTTAGCACAGACACTGGTCGTTTCTTTCATCGGGCTTACCGTCCTCATGAAGTCACGTCCAGAGCGTTCATTTGTAGATCATTCTGTAGCGACGATCCTATCCATTTTAAAATAAAATGGACAACACGCCATGACTGCTTCCGTGAAAAAATCATTAGCATAGTGAAAGCGTATTTGATCCATTACATCAAAATACGCTTTTTCTTATAGGGCAGTCATGCGCAGAATGTATTTTTATGATATGATAAGGGAACAAATATTCGCATTTGCAGGGTGACAGCACATCCAGATGCAAATGAAGAAATCGGAAAGAAGGGGATACTTTGAAACCACTCACAAAAGAAGAGAAAAATCAAATGACGATGGCCATTCAGCGTTATTTTGCCGAAGAACGAGAAGAAGAGATTGGTGAATTAGCAGCCATTAATATACTAGAATTTATCACAAAAAACCTTGGAAGCTACTACTATAATCAAGGGGTTCGCGATAGCCGCAGCATCGCTGTTCAGCGGTCACAATTGTTAGAGGAAGACTTATTTGCACTCGAAAAAAGAATATAATGAAAAGCTTGCAGTATGGTGTGTGACGAACTAATAAACAGGAAAAAGACCCCCTTAATAAAGAACGCATATTCGTATCATATGTAATGATTAAGAGGTGGAACCAAAAGGCCATCTGAATCGTTATATAAGTAACCATTAATGAAAATCAGCTTTTTTGGTTTTATTTCAATAAAAGAAGGAATAAAACATACAAATAGGCGAAGTGCAGATGATGGAGGTTCTAAATATGGGGAAAATTAAATTAAAAATGGCGATCTTATTTGTTTTACTGCTTTGTTTAGGCGCAAGTTATTTATACATGAATGGCATGAAAATTGAAGATGTGCCAACAGCCATTGGCGAAAGCTTAACAAATAATGATAAAGATTACACCATCTATGAATATACCATTACGAAAATTGATGGAGATGAATATTACGGTCAAGCGAAGAATGGCACAAAAATCATTTTTAATGGTAAGAAATTTGAAGATGATGTGGCCGATCTGAAAAAAGGCGATCGTATTAAAGCCTACTTTAGTAATGAAAAAAGAATAGATGGACTGATAAAAGTAGTAAAAGTCGTAAATTAACATGTCTCCTTTCCTACAAGGAGACTTTTTTTGTGAAGAAATCTTGATTGTTGCATTTGACAACAAGGATCGCTATAATAGCCCCTAAGGACAGCTAAATATCGATTGTATCCTTCGGGGCAGGGTGAAAATCCCGACCGACGGTAATAAAGCAAATGCTTTACAGCCCGTGACCCGTTAATTTATTAACGGTTGATTCAGTGAAAAGCTGAAGCCGACAGTGAAAGTCTGGATGGGAGAAGGATAAAGAAAGCTATGAACGAAAAATATTTGTTGATCATAGTCTTATTTCTGATGCAAAAAAACCACAGCCCCGGAATTTTTTCCGGGGCTTTCTGTATGATTTTGTCGTTAATAGACTGCATGCAGTGTTTATTAGGTGATCCCTCATCTACCTTGTATGGACCATAAAAAGCGACGAAGGTGCTCAATCGATCACATGTCCCTAACATCGCTTTTTTTAAAAGTGAGAAATACAAATGAAACGAAAGGGAGGATCACATGTTTACGGGGATAATTGAAGAAGTTGGCACTGTTCAGTCATTAAGTAAAAAGTCAGCAGATGCCATGGAAATTGTCATTACATGCAGCCGTGTGCTGGAAGATGTTCAACTCGGAGACAGTATCGCCATTAATGGAGTATGTCTCACAGTCACTAGCTTCACAAAAGAACAGTTTGCGGCAGATGTGATGCCAGAGACGGTCAAAGCGACATCGCTGGATCAGCTGACACAAGGCAGTCCAGTGAATTTAGAGCGAGCCATGTCCTCAAATGGACGATTTGGCGGCCACTTTGTCTCAGGCCATGTTGATGGAACGGCTGTCATTACCCGGATAGAAAAGAAGAGTAATGCCATTTACTATGATTTAAAGATGAACAAGACCCTCACAGATATGCTCACCCAAAAGGGTTCGATCGCAATAGATGGTGTCAGCTTGACCATTTTCGATTTGCGAGATTCACATGTCACAGTCTCTATTATTCCTCACACGCTTGAAGGAACTATTTTCCCGACTAAATCTATGGGGGATATCGTGAATATAGAGTGTGACATGATCGGTAAATACATTTATCGCTTTTTAACAAAAGAGCAGAGCGAAAAACAGCCATCTCGATTGACCCCATCATTTCTAAAAGAGCACGGATTCTAGGAGGCGATTGTATGTATCATTCCGTTGATGAGGCAGTAAATGCCCTTAAACAAGGAGAAATCATTATCGTAGTGGATGATGAAGACAGAGAAAATGAAGGAGACTTTGTGGCACTTGCTGAGCATGCCACACCTGAGGTGATTAACTTCATGGCATTACATGGAAGAGGCCTCATTTGTACGCCAGTCCATGCGTCGATCGCCAAACACCTGAATCTGCATCCAATGGTTGAACATAATACGGATGCACACCATACAGCATTTACAGTAAGCATCGACCATGTGACAACGACGACTGGTATTAGTGCTTTTGAGCGCTCCACGACCATGCTTTCCATGTTAAATAAAGACGCAAAACCAGAAGAGTTTGCCCGACCAGGACATGTTTTTCCGCTTATTGCAAAAAAGGGCGGCGTACTAGAAAGACCGGGTCATACAGAGGCGGCGGTTGATCTTGCTAAACTGGCAGGCTCAAAGCCAGCGGGTGTCATATGTGAAATTATGAATGCAGATGGATCAATGGCGCGCGTCCCTGAACTAAAGGAGATCCAAAAACAGCATGATTTAAAGATGCTGACAATCGAAGCATTACAGACATATTTAAACAACAATCGAACAGCCGCTATTGAAACAAAATAAAAATCACAAAAAAGGATGATCAACATATGAATACAATACAAGGTCATGTAGTAGCAGAAGGACTAAAATTTGCAATCGTTGTAGCGAGATTCAATGATTTTATTACAAGTAAACTGTTAGATGGAGCAGAAGATACATTACTCAGACACGGAGCAAATGGTGATGATATCGATGTTGTGTGGGTACCAGGCGCTTTTGAAATCCCGTACATGGCAAAAAAATTAGCAGAAACCAAAAAATATGATGCAGTCATCACACTTGGAACCGTGATCAGAGGCGCCACGACTCACTATGATTACGTTTGTAATGAAGCTGCTAAAGGAATTGCTCAGAGTGCTATGTCAACAGGGGTACCGATTATCTTTGGTGTACTCACAACAGAATCTATTGAACAAGCCATTGAAAGAGCTGGTACAAAAGCAGGAAATAAAGGCAGCGAATCGGCTGCAGCTGCTATTGAAATGGCGAATCTCAATCGAACGTTCTCTTAATTTAGTGAAAAAGAGTTTAAAAACGGTATAAAAATGTTTATAATGTGTGATGAGCAAATGAATCATAAGACATTTGCTGGAAATTAGGATAATTTGAATATTGAGGGGTATATATGTTAATTCGTTACAAGAGGTCTTTTGAAAAAATTGCCATGGGACTTCTGTCCTTTATGCCGGGTGAGAAAGACGTCAAACAGCTTCAGCAGACGATGAAGTCATATGAAATGGATGAAGATCGGCAGCTGTTCCTATGGAAAGATGGCGAGGATATTGTAGGTGCTATTGGTGTGTTGAAAACAGACGACCAAGTACAAATTGAGCATATTAGTGTGAATCCATCCCATCGTGATCAAGGAATCGGCAAGGAAATGGTTTTAGCCGTGGAAGAAATATTTAAAACCAAAACACTCATTCCAAATGAATTAACGCAAGGCTTCTTTCATAAGTGTCACAGCGAATCAAATTAAATATCACACATGTAAAAGCAGAGGCTACAGTCCTCTGCTTTTTTTACGTTCAATCTGCTTTTTTCGTTCCAGCAAAACTTCTGTCCGGTCACGGAGTCTATGTTTTTCGATTAAAAATGTATGGGATAAGTTGCTTTCCTGTCCAAAGAGCAGTCCTTCTTTTTGGGCCATTTCTTGGCATAAAGAAAGAAGTGCTTCATCTTTGATTGGCAGCATCACACTTTCATAGGGCATATCTTCATCCATTTTCTTTTTCAGCGTTCTCAGAAGCACCAGAAATGCCTCATCATCCAGACCGAGATTCGATAATACTGAACGGTTTGCTTCTAACAAATGAAGACTGTTAGAAATGAGCCGTTTTGCTCCTTTTCCATTTCCCCGCCTTTGATGATACAAGGCAACAGCGAGCTGAATGAGCCCGACCCAATATTCTTTGCGCTGCTCAGGGGGATCTTCTTTCCAATATTCCTCTAAAATTTCATGACACTCAAAATAATCTCTTGTCGTATGAAATTCGTGTAAAAAAGCCACGTACGCTTCAGGATACACAGCGGTCATCTCCTTTTCCACTCTCAGTCTAACATATCGAAAAGAAAAGAAGAAAGAGCGTCCCTTTAGTGAAAAGGACGCTCTGTTTCTTTAATAAACCCAAGCCGCGCCAACGATGATCAGCAAGATGAAAAGCACGACAATAAGCGCGAATCCTCCGCCGAAGTTATAGCCATCTCCCATAATGATACGGCCTCCTTTTTCATCAGTTCTGATTACAATGGTATTCTATGTATAAATGCCCTTATTGGTATGGGCGGATCCACTGTTTTTCTTGATTTGCCTAAGGCATCATGGCCGAAATTATATTGGACGAGAGCTTTATCCTGTCTTATACTAAAGGTTAGCCGGTGAAACGGTACTTAGAAGACAGTAGAAATGGTGAGAAAAAGATGCTGGAATATCAGGTGAAAATAGATTCGTTCGAGGGTCCTTTGGACTTGCTTTTACATTTAATTAACCGGTTGGAAATTGATATTTATGATATTCCCGTCGCTAAAATTACGGAGCAGTATTTATTATATGTCCACACGATGAGGGAGCTTGAGCTCGATGTTGCGAGTGAATATTTGGTCATGGCTGCAACCCTCCTGAGTATTAAAAGCAGAATGCTTCTTCCGAAACAAGAGGAAGAGCTGTTTGATGAAGACCTGCTCGAAGAGGAAGAAGACCCTCGAGAAGAGCTGATTGGCAAATTGATTGAATACCGCAAGTATAAAAATGCAGCACAAGAACTAAAGGAACGCGAAGAAGAAAGGCAAAATGCCTTTACAAAACCACCGAGTGATTTAAGCGAATTTGCAAAAGAATCAGAAGCGAAGGACACAAATTTACACGTAACGGTGTATGATATGTTAGGTGCGTTCCAAAAGGTATTAAATCGAAAGAAAATAACGAAACCAGCACCATCAAAGATTACAAGACAAGAAATCCCGATTGAAGACAAAATGAATGAGATTATGAACCATTTAAGAAAAACAAAAAAGCGGACCAATTTCATGACTCTATTTCAACATGATCAAAAGGAACACCTTGTCGTGACGTTTCTTGCTGTTCTCGAATTGATGAAAAGTCATCAAATCATGCTAGAGCAGGAAGGGAACTTTGAAGACATTTATATCATAGGGAGTGAAACGATTCATGACGCTTGATATCGTGAATTGGAAAGCCATCTTAGAAGCGCTGCTGTATGCAGCAGGTGACGAAGGCTTAACAAGAAAACAGCTCATGTCTGTTCTTGAAGTAGATGAGTCGGTATTACTCGACATTATGTCTTCCGTAAAGGAAGAATATCAAAAACAAGAACGAGGGATTGAGCTCATTGAATATGCAGATTCATATATGCTGCTGACGAAAAAAGAATACAGCATGTATTTAAAAAAATTAGTCGAGACACCATCCAAGGGTTTGTCGCAGGCAGCGCTGGAGGTGCTTGCCATTGTTTCTTATAAACAGCCGATTACACGCAGTGAGGTAGAGGAGATTAGAGGAGTCAAATCAGAGCGGGTACTTCATAGCTTAGTAGCCAAAGCACTGCTCTGTGAAGTAGGACGTGCCGATGGTCCGGGACGAGCGATTCTTTATGGGACAACCCCTACCTTTTTAGAGCAATTTGGCTTAAAAGCTTTAGATGAATTACCGCCGCTTCCAGAGAATGTAGAAGCAGATGGAGTACAAGAAGAGGCCGATCTATTTTTTGAAAACTTCAATCAAACATTTGAAGACATAAAATAGTTCAAAAGAATGAAAAATGTATGATAAAATATAAAAAAGATTTTAGGTCTAAAATCTTTTGATGACAGATAAAATGGTGACAAAGCCATGAGGGGAAGGTAAACACGAAACAAATGGCACATATGAATGTAAAGGCTCAAGTTGATCAAGCAGGCGTCTTTTTATCAAAGGTTGCAATTGAAATGAATGGTTTTCTGAACGAAACCACCTTATCAAGCTTGAAACGATTAAACCCCGAAGCGGAAGCCTATTATTGTGACATATTGAGTACATTACGGAAGCTTGCAGTGTACAGCGAGGATGCAGCAGCAGTTTGCAGGAAAATAGGCCAGCAGCAGACATTCCCGCAGCAAGCCGCACAGCAGATGCTCCACCGTATTTATCATCAATGTATTGAAGAATTTTTCACGCCTAAAAAGGATACATGGTATGAAGACAGCCGTTCGGCCTATACAGGAAAAAGCAGCATTGTTTTTCACCATGAAGTATCCGCTGATATGAAACAATTATTTTCTTCATTAGAAAAAGACTTTTTAGCGATGAGAGAAGAGCTGGAATATACGACTTCTCATCAGCAAGTGAAAATGGTATAAGTAAGTCGAAGAAGCGTCTCTACATGTAGAGGCGCTTTTTTTTATGGACGAGGCATCATAACTTTTTCAGCTGAGCATACACTTGTACAAAACGGACAAGGACGTGAATGAACATGCCCTATTTAAAAATTGGAACAGCAGTCCTTCTTCTATTTACACTCTTACTGCCTTTTTCTTCACATGCCAAAGCAGACTTTTCATTATCAGTGAGTGCAAGAAGCGCCATTTTAATAGATGGACAGTCAGGCAGAGTCCTATTTGGAAAGGACGAGCACGAAAAAAGAAGAATCGCCAGTATTACAAAAATCATGACGGCTATATTAGCCATTGAATCAGGAAAAATGAAAGATACCGTCAAAGTATCAAAACGTGCGATTCAAGCGGAGGGCTCATCCATTTATTTAAAGGAAGGGCAGAAGGTGAGCTTAGAAGATTTGACGTACGGGCTCATGCTGCGTTCTGGAAATGATGCAGCTGTTGCCATTGCAGAGCATGTTGGCGGCAGCTTAGAAGGATTTATCTTTATGATGAACCAAAAGGCGGCTGAACTAGGAATGGAGAATACGAATTTTCAAAATCCGCACGGACTCGATGATCATAAAAATCATTATTCATCGGCCTATGACATGGCGATCCTAACAAAATACGCGATGAAACATAAACAATATCAAAAAATTGCCGGTACAACTTTCTATAAAGCGAAGACAATGGAAGGCTATTGGAAAAATAAAAACAAGCTGCTCACCGGTTTATACGAATATTCCACTGGAGGGAAAACAGGATATACAAAGCTTGCAAAACGAACACTTGTCTCCACCGCTGCAAAGGATGATGCTCAGCTGATCGCTGTGACCATTAATGCACCTGACGACTGGAAGGATCATATTTCTATGTTTGAATATGCATTTGATCACTATAAAACGTATGTGCTTGCTGAAAAAGGAAGGCTTGCTTCGTTAAAAGGGACCTTTTACGAAAAAAAAGCGTTTATCAAGCGTGATGTGGACTATTTTTTAAATGAAGATGAGAAAAAACTTGTCAAAATTGAAACGGAAATGCTCACCCCTAAAAAGAAATGGAAAAAAAACGCCGAAGCCATACCAGATGTTGTTGGAAAAATGACGATTTTATTAGATGGACAGGTGATCGAGCAATTACCGATTTTTTATGAAAATAAACGAAACCGCATGCCTCAAAAAAGCTTTCAAGAAATGTTTAAGTCTGTCTTTCAGACATCTATAGGCGGATCTTCATGGTCAATCTAATTTGGGTATTTCTCACTGTCATCGGTCTTGTCTATGCGATGTTTAATGGAACGATGCAGGAAGTGAACGAGGCTGTATTTAAAGGCTCAAAAGAAGCGGTTACCATTTCAATTGGTTTGATTAGTGTCCTCGTTTTTTGGCTCGGGCTCATGAAGATTGCCGAAGAGGCAGGGCTGTTAAATTTCTTTAGTAAATTGTGCCGGCCTTTTATTTCAAAGCTATTCCCGGATATTCCGCCTAATCATCCTGCAATGGGGTATATTTTGTCCAATCTCATGGCGAATTTCTTTGGTCTCGGGAATGCCGCTACACCTCTTGGAATTAAGGCGATGGAGCAGATGAAAGCATTAAACGGCGGAAAAAATGAGGCAAGCCGGTCTATGATTACATTTCTAGCGGTCAACACATCCTCTATCACACTTGTCCCAACAACCGTCATTGCAATAAGAATGACCTATGGGGCAGATCAGCCAACAGACATTGTAGGGCCAACCATTTTAGCAACACTCATTTCAGGAATCGGTGCAATTATCATCGATCGTTATTTCCACTATCGCAGAAGCAGGCGGGGGTGATCTTGTGGCATTTATTAACTGGCTGTCACTTGCTTTGATTCCACTGATCATCGCAGGAATTTTGATTGCTGGAACCATTAAAAAGGTACCAACCTATGAAACATTTGTGGAGGGAGGAAAAGAGGGCATTCAAATTGCCTTTTCAATCATTCCCTATTTAGTCGGTATGCTTGTAGCCATTACGATATTTCGTGCATCAGGTGCGCTTGATTTTGTTATGGGACTATTAAAACCAGTCTTTACAGCGATTGGTTTCCCGCCAGAAGTCGTGCCGCTTGCGTTTATTCGCCCGATATCAGGAACGGCTGCACTCGGAATGACATCTGACTTAATAGCGACGTACGGCCCAGATTCTTTTATTGGCCAGCTTGCAGCTGTCATGCAAGGGTCAACAGACACCACCCTTTACATTTTAACGGTCTATTTTGGAGCAGTCGGGATTAAAAAAATGGGAGATGCGCTGAAAGTAGGTTTGCTAGCAGATCTCATTGGTGTCATTGCCTCTGTGATTATCGTCAGTTTGTTATTTAGCGGCGCCTAATCAGGCGCTTTTTTGTATTTCATGGATGGAAAATCGCTTTTTAGCTGAAATTAGACAGACGAAACGCTTAATTTTCCACGAATGCTTGTTTGTTTTAAGTCAAGCAAGTAAGATAGTACATGAGGTGAAAGACAAATGGAACGTTTACAGAAAGTAATTGCACATGCCGGCGTCGCTTCAAGACGAAAGGCTGAAGAATTAATTAAAGAAGGACGAGTTACCGTTAATGGTCAAACAGTGACAGAGCTCGGAGTAAAAGTGGGCTCTTCAGATAAAATTGAAGTCAATGGATTAAAGCTTGAAAGAGAAGAACCGGTTTACTTTATGCTTTATAAACCGCGCGGCGTCATTTCGGCTGCCGAGGATGATAAAGGACGCAAGGTCGTCACAGATTTCTTTGATGATGTCCCGCAGCGCCTTTATCCAATCGGGCGGTTAGATTATGATACGAGCGGTTTGATTTTGATTACAAATGATGGGGAATTTGCCCATAAGCTCATGCACCCGAAATACGAAATTGATAAAACGTATGCAGCGAAGCTAAAAGGCATTCCATCAAAGGAACTGCTTAGAAAGCTAGAAAAAGGGATCATGTTAGATCATAAAAAAACAGCACCTGCTCGTGCGAAAATGCTTTCTATTGATAAACGAAAACAAACTTGTATTGTTCAATTAACCATTCACGAAGGCAGAAACAGACAGGTGCGCCGCATGTTTGAAGCGATTGGACATGATGTGTTAAAGCTAAAAAGGGAGCAATATTCGTTCCTTCATATTGAAGGTATGAGACCAGGAGACCGCAGAGAATTGTCTCCGCATGAAGTAAAGCGCCTGAGAGCAATTGCCGATCATGGGAAAAGCGCTTTTTAATTTTCACATAAACTTCAAAAAATGAAGAAGCATCAAAAGAAGGAGAATGCTATAATTTACCTGAATGTCTATGGGGAAGGGGTACTTCAGATGAAAAAAAGACGGTTTTTCATACGGACGGGCATTCTCCTCGTGATGCTTGCTGCACTATGTTATACAATGTATAACTCAGTATTTGCCAAACAGGATCGAGTCAAAGAAGGATCTATTGCGCCAAACTTTGTCCTTCAATCTGTCGATGGGGATCGGATTGAGTTAAAGGACTTAAAAGGCAAAGGTGTCTTTCTTAATTTTTGGGGTACATGGTGTGGTCCGTGTAAACAAGAATTTCCTTATATGGCGAATCAATATGAAGTGTTCAAGGATCGCGGTGTGGAAATTGTTGCAGTCAATGTTGCGGAATCCAAGATTGCCGTGAAAAATTTTATGGAATCCTATGGCGTGAATTTTCCTGTTGCCATGGACAAAGATCGGCAAGTGACAGAGGCATATGATATTGGGCAGTTGCCAACTACGCTTTTACTTAATCCTGAAGGCAAGGTAATCAAAGTCATAAAGGGAACAATGACAGAACGTCAAATCTATGAGTATATGAATTTGATTAAACCAAAGGGGTCATAGAATGAAAGAGGTAAAGTGCGAGTGTGGACATATTAATCCAATCGGTACTGTTCTATGTGAATCATGCGGGAATCCTATTGAGGCTGAAGAGAAGAACTCTTCAAAGCTGCTTGATATGAGATATGACGGCAGTGCAAGACGCTCGCAAACATACAACAAAACGATTGTTGATAAAGTATGGAACTTTTTTTCTTCCGTTAAAGTGGGTGTGTGGCTGATTGTCATTACACTGCTCGCTTCTTCGCTTGGAACGATTTTTCCGCAGGAGCGATTTATTCCGCCAGGTGCATCTGCTTCCACGTATTATGAAGAGCAATATGGATCGTTTGGCAAGCTGTATTACACACTTGGATTCCATGATCTTTATAATTCTTGGTGGTTTTTAGCTCTTGTCGCATCAATCGGGATCTCCCTTGTCATTTGCAGTCTCGACCGCGTTATTCCTCTTTATCGAGCACTCAAAAACCAAGGGGTAATCAAAAAAGAAGGCTTTATGAGAAGACAGCGTCTGTTTAGCGAGACAGACAAAACATTAGATCAGCATACATATGAAGGCATCATAAGAGCAATGAAACAAAAGCGTTACCGCGTGCGAGAAGAAAATGGGCATATTTTAGCCGAAAAAGGACGTTTTTCACGCTGGGGACCTTACGTCAATCACATTGGATTAATCATCTTTCTCATTGGAGCGATGCTCCGGTTTGTCCCGGGCATGTACGTGGATGAAACGCTTTGGGTCAGAGAAGGGGAAACTGCACCAATTCCAGGTACGGATGGTCAATACTTCTTGAAAAATAATGCGTTTTCAATTGATCGCTATGAAACTGGAAATGAGAAAGAAGTGTTTGAGAATGCCATTGAAAAAGCTGGCGACGGTCAAGTGGTGAAAAGCTATAAAACGGATGCCATTTTATACAAACGTGAAGGAGAAGTTGTATTTGGCGAAAAGCCCAAGCTGAAGCAGGTAACAGAACACGATATCAAAGTGAATGAACCGCTCAAGTTTGACAATTTCTCATTATATCAAGTAGATTTTAAGCAAAATGAACTCGATCAAATGGTCTTTCAGCTGATTCGTAAAGATACAGAAAAATCTTTCGGTACAGTGAAGATTAATCTGCTGGAGCCTAAGTCAGAATATGATCTTGGTAGCGGTTACAAAGTCAAGGTGATGAGCTATCTGCCTGATTTTTATTTTGACGATGATGGAACGCCGAGTACGAAAACAAGGAATCCGAATAACCCTGCTTTCGTGTTTGAAATGATTTCTCCTGAAAAACCTAAAGGTGAAAAAAGCTTTGTCGCCATTCAAGAGACAGTAGAGGGTTCTGATAATAATTTATATAAAATGAAGTTTGATCGGGTTGAAACGAAAAACGTCACAGGGTTAACAGTTAGAAAGGATTTAACACTTGGCGTGCTCATAGTAGGTGGAATCATCTTCATGATTGGTGTCGTGCAGGGGATGTATTGGCAACATAGAAGAATCTGGCTGTCGGCAAAGGATGGAAAAGTATTGGTGGCAGGACATACAAACAAAAACTGGTTCGGCTTAAAGTCCGATCTTGGTGTGTTACTAAGCGGCAGTGGCATCAAACAGCCAGTTGATCAAAAAGAACTGCCTGATACAACAAGTATCAGCAAAAGCAAGGGGGAAGGATTAGATGGCGGCAGTCAGTGAAAATCTGTTATTTGCAGCTTTTCTATTTTATTTAGCGGCAGTTCCTTTTTTTGGTGGTGCCATTAAGGGAAAAAAGAAAGAAGAAGGACCGCGCAGGAATAAGGCGGCACTCATTGGCATTACGCTTACCATCATTGGTTTTTTGAGCCAGTTGGGCTATTTTATTTCAAGATGGATCGCATCTGGCCATGCACCAGTCAGTAATTTGTTTGAGTTCACAACGGCTTTTGGCATGATGCTGGTGCTTGCATTCATCATTTTATATTTTGTGTATCAAGTATCTGTACTTGGTTTATTCACACTTCCAATCGCTTTATTGATTATTGCCTATGCAAGTATGTTCCCATCAGATATTTCACCGCTGATTCCTTCACTTCAAAGTAATTGGCTTTATATTCACGTGACAACAGCAGCACTTGGCCAAGCCATTTTAGCCATCAGCTTTGTGGCAGGTGTCATCTTTCTATTAAAACATGTGGATCAAACAAAGCCAGGGAAGAAGACGTTTGGTTTAGAGCTTGTCATGTTTATGATTGTGGTCACACTTGCATTTATCGCTGTTACTTCTATCTTTAGAATGACAGGATATGAAGCGACATTTAATTGGATCGATAAAAATAAAGAAAAAAGTGAGATGGTCTATGAGCTGCCAGCTCTTGTCGGACCTCATAAAGGGGAGCTTGTGACGGAAGATCGTTTGGAACCGTTTGTTGAGCTGCCGCCTGTTTTTTCAGGTAGAAAGGTCAATACGGTGTTATGGTCATTTGGCGTAGGGCTGATCATATACGGACTCATTCGATTGATCATTCGCAAACGACTGAGCGCACTGCTTCAACCGCTAGTGAAACAGGTGAACCTAGATTTAGTTGATGAAATTGGGTATAGGGCGGTTTCGATTGGTTTCCCTGTATTTGCGTTAGGCGGGCTGATCTTTGCCATGATCTGGGCGCAAATTGCATGGACTAGGTTTTGGGGCTGGGACCCGAAGGAAGTATGGGCATTGATTACGTTTCTCTTTTATGCTGCCTATCTTCATCTTCGCTTGTCGCGAGGCTGGCATGGGGAAAAGTCCGCATGGCTTGCTGTGATCGGCTTCGCCATTATTATGTTTAATCTCATCTTTGTCAACCTTGTCATTGCGGGGCTTCATTCTTACGCATAATCACAAGGAAAAGCCAACTTTTATGATTCAATTCGGCTTTTTGTTAAAATGAATGTAACAACGGAGAAAGCAGGAGGACTGTCTAATGGAACACACAACTCAAACGAAAATATTAGTCGTAGATGATGAGGCAAGAATTCGCCGCCTTTTAAAAATGTATTTAGAACGTGAAAATTATGAAATCGATGAAGCGGAAAATGGAGATGAGGCGATTCAAAAAGGGCTTCAAACCGATTACGACCTCATTTTGCTCGATTTAATGATGCCTGGTACAGATGGAATCGAAGTGTGTAATCAAATTCGAGACAAAAAAGCGACTCCAATCATTATGCTGACGGCAAAAGGAGAAGAAGCCAACCGCGTTCAAGGATTTGAGGCAGGAACGGATGACTACATCGTCAAACCTTTCAGCCCGCGTGAAGTGGTTTTACGTGTAAAGGCATTGCTTAGAAGATCGTCTCAAACGTCTTATTTGAATACTGGGACAACAACAAAGGATGTTCTTGTGTTTTCTCATCTTTCTATTGACCATGATGCACATAGAGTGACGGCTGATGGCAAAGAAGTCAGCCTCACGCCGAAGGAATATGAGCTTTTATATTTCCTTGCAAAAACACCAGATAAGGTCTATGACAGAGAAAAGCTGCTAAAAGAAGTATGGCAATATGAATTCTTTGGAGACTTACGAACAGTTGATACTCATGTCAAGCGACTTCGTGAAAAACTGAATAAAGTGTCACCAGAAGCAGCGAAAAAAATCGTAACTGTATGGGGTGTCGGGTACAAATTTGAGGTCGGCGCTGAATGAAACTGTGGAAAAGTGTTGTAGGAAAGCTATGGTTAACCATTCTTTTCCTTGTCTTGATCGTTTTATCTATTTTAACTGTGCTTCTTTTAGAGTTCATTGAGAATTATCATGTAGAAGAAGCAAAATCTGATTTAACACAAATGGCAAACAAAGTAGCGGTCATTTTAGAAAGCCATGAGGATCAATCGCTTGCAAGGTCGATTACATCAGAGCTCGCTGACAAATTGACGAGTATTGCGATCATTCAAGAGGACGGGCTAGAGTGGTATTCGTCTGAAAAAGACGGGAAGCTTCCTGCGATTACAAAGAAACAAATTGAAGCAGACAGCGATTTAAATCAAGCACTGAAAGATCGTAAAAAAATCAGTAAACGTGCAGAACCTGATGCAGGCAATCAAAAAGATGAACGGATTGTAGTCGGTGTTCCATATGAGGCGAACGGAAAAAAAGGCATGGTCTTTCTTTCTCAGTCACTCCTCGCTGTAGAACAAACAACGAAACATACGACACGCTACATCTTTTTAGCCGCCGGAATTGCGATTGTACTGACCACTATATTCGCTTTCTTCTTGTCAACACGTGTCACCTATCCTCTCAGAAAGATGAGAGAGGGTGCACAAGATTTGGCGAAAGGGAAATTTGATACAAAGATTCCTATTTTAACGCAAGATGAAATTGGAGAACTGGCGATCGCCTTTAATCAAATGGGGAAGCAGCTTAAATTTCATATCACAGCCTTAAATCAAGAAAAAGAACATTTATCTAATATTTTAAGCAGTATGGCTGATGGCGTCATCACCATCAATATTGATGGAACAATCTTGATGACAAATCCTCCAGCAGAACGATTTTTACAGGCATGGTATTATGAGCAAAATATGAAGATCAAAGATGGAGATGAACTGCCGCCAGAAGCGCGCGAGCTATTTCATACAGCTGTCAGCACAGAAAAAGAGCAAATGATCGAAGTTACGCTGCAAGGGCGTACCTGGGTTCTTCTCATGTCTCCGCTGTATAATCAGCAGGATGTCAGGGGAGCAGTTGCAGTCCTTCGTGATATGACGGAAGAACGAAGACTTGATAAGCTGAGAAAAGACTTCATTGCCAATGTCAGTCATGAACTTCGTACACCAATTGCCATGCTGCAAGGGTACAGTGAGGCAATTGTAGATGATATTGCAGGATCAGAAGAAGAAAAGAAAGAGATTGCGCAAATTATCTATGATGAATCACTTCGAATGGGACGTCTTGTGAATGACCTTCTAGATCTAGCGAGAATGGAAGCAGGTCATATTACACTGAATCTTGAATCAACAGATACGGAAGAGCTGACAGAGAAGATCTACCGCAAGTTTCTCGGGATTGCGAAAGAAAAACAAATCGACCTTACGTATGATATTCAAGTGGATGAACCGAATTTTGTATTCGATCCAGATAAGATCGAGCAAGTGTTTACGAATCTCATTGATAATGCCATTCGTCATACACCAGAGGGCGGCGAGGTTCACTTCTCGGTTCAATCGGTGGAGAACGGACTGAAAATGGATGTAAAAGATTCGGGGAGCGGAATTCCGGAAGAGGATCTGCCCTTTATTTTCGAACGCTTCTATAAAGCCGATAAAGCAAGGACAAGAGGACGTTCTGGTACTGGACTTGGCCTTGCGATTGTGAAGAACATCGTCGAGGCACATCAAGGCTCTATACATGCTCATAGCAAAGCGGGTGCAGGTACACACTTCACATTCTATATTCCGAGAAAAAAGCAGGAACTCGTCTAATCTTGACGAAGAATCTTGTTACATGAGAAACACTTCTTTTCGTAAAGAAAATGAAGTGTTTTTTCTATTTTCAAATTTTTAAGGAGAAGTTAAACAAAAAGCCCTTCCCAAACTGTCGAACTTGTAATATATTTGTCATAAAGTTGTAATGTAACGTTTTATAAGAGTCACTCGACAAAAATAAGTGAACGGAGGGGTTTCCTATGCATGAAACCTTTCAAAAAATATATGATTCGTACCATCAAGATTTGTACCAGTTTTTATTTTACATGGTTAAAGATAAAAATCAGGCAGAGGATCTCGTACAGGAGGTTTACATTCGGGTACTTCACTCATATAAAACTTTTGAAGGAAGAAGCAGCGAGAAAACATGGCTGTTTTCAATTGCAAGGCATGTGGCGATTGACTGGTTTCGCAAGCAGCAAACCATTAGACAACGGGTACTCGGCACGTTTGATTGGGATAAGCAGGATGTAAAAGACCCAGACTTGCTCCCAGACGAACTGGCTGTACAGGATGAAAATACTAAAGAAATTTATGCCGCGCTTGATCACTGCACGATTGATCAAAGAGCTGTCATCATTTTAAGGTTTATCCAGGGCTACTCAATCATGGAGACGGCAAAGGCGCTAAAGTTCTCGGAAAGCAAAGTCAAAACAACGCAGCACCGAGGCCTGAAAGTGCTCCGAAAACATATGGAGCTTTTGAAGGAGGAGCTAGTGAATGAAAACGAACAGGTCCGATTGGAGCGAAGAACGAATCAAGGTGTTACTAAGTCAGCTTCCAAAGGTGGAGGACAACCGTTCATCTAAGCAGATATACCAGCAGGTGCTGATGGCAAGCGGGAAGAAAAAGAAAAGTGTCAAATGGATCGGTCCAGCGGTGGCAACCGTTGTGGTTTTATTTATGGCGTTTTTAATTTCTCCTCATTTATTTCAGCCGGCTGCTCAAGAACAGCATCAACAGATGAAAATGGAATCAAGTGCTGACAAAGGACAGGCAAATGCCACATTAGAGCCGGTCAAACAGGCAAATGGTACCACACACGTTGTTTCTCATGAAGACAAGCAAAAGTATATAACGGTTGCATACATAGATGAATCGACATCTCAAGTGGTTCCCATAAGTATTGAAAAAGAGAATGAACATGGCCATTTGCAGGAATTGATGAACACATATGAACAGGTGCAGCTGCCTGAAATGACAAAGCCTCTTCAATCTTATCTTGAGATGGTGGACCTTCGTGAAAATGGGAATACACTTGTTTTTCAGTTAAAAAATGATTTGTCCCTTGATACGATAAAGGAAGCCAATCGATTTAAAGATATGGTCAAAGAAACGCTCAAATGGAGCAGGTATAAACAAGTGGAGGTCAGGTCAGTCAAAGGTTCTCATCTTCAATTAGGGACTAGCAGCTTTGGCACGATATCCATTGATAAACAAACGAAGAAAGCTTATTACGTATTAGAAAATAAGAGCGGGACTTTTTTGGTGCCCTCAAAAACACATTATTCTACTTATGAAGATGCGGTAGAGGCCATGAAACGCACGAGTGATTCTGGACTTGAACCATTAATTAAAGAAGAACCCATTAAAGAAGTGACATCAAAAGGTAAGCATGTAACCATCACGTTTGGAGCATCAGCACAATTATCGGACTCAATTGATCATACTCTACTCATTGAAGGTCTGCTGCTCACAGCGAAAGATTTTGGTTTTACAGATGTCACCATTCAATATGGAGGAACAGATCAAGTAGGACCATATGAATTAAATGAACCAATAGAGGTACCGGCTCTGCCGAATCCAGTTGTCATCAAAGAACGTTAAAGGACGCAAGCATTTCATTGCGTTCTTTTTTGATGTATAGAAAACGGTCTTCTTGCTGTATACTAAGCTGTCATGAAAAGAACCTCAAAGAAGGGGAGTCACTGATGAAAAGGTATTGCTTCATAGGTGCCATCTGTTTTTTGCTCTTGATCTTAGCGCCATTTGCCCATGCGCAGAAGACAACCGAATGGGTGGAACCAGTGAAAGGAGAAGTCACTGACTTGTTTGGGACAAGGGGCGGCTCGCATAAGGGATTAGATATAGCTGCGCCAGAAGGAGAATCCATTTTTGCTGCAAGTGAAGGTGTGGTCACGCGTTCGTATGTATCGGCTACATATGGAGAAGTTGTATTTATTCAGCATCCAAACGGATACGAAACTGTCTATGCTCATTTACACGAGCGTTTTGTGAAAAAGGGTGACCATGTACAAGCGGGACAGCCGATTGGCATAATTGGCAACACAGGGGCCTCCAGAGGCACTCATTTGCATTTTGAAGTACATCGTGGCAATTGGTCAGTCAGCAAAAAGGATGCAATAGATCCGCTCAAAATGATTGCTCTGGAACGTTTCCAAGAGCCGGCTCTTCATGTAAATGGACATGAAAAAAATACATATGTCATTAAACAAGGGGATACCCTTTGGTCGATAGCAAAGGCGCATGAAATGACTGTGGAACAGTTGAAAAAGATCAATGAGCTGACCACTCACCTCATTCGAACAGGAGACCGTTTAATGGTTTCAACAAAATAAACCTCATGCAAAGCATGAGGTTTATCACTGTTTTTTATAGGTCAATCAGGCGGACAGAAAGAATATCCTGCACTTCAGTTAATTTTTTCACAATTTCGTCCTCTAGATGCTTGTCGAAAGAAAGCATCATAATGGCTTCGCCGCCTTTTTCTTTACGTCCCACCTGCATTGTTGCGATGTTGACATCATGGTCGCCTAAAATCTGTCCAACCTTTCCAATCACACCAGGTGCATCTGTATGCTGGATATAGACAAGGTGTCCATCTGGGTAAAAATCAATATTAAAGCCATTAATAGAAACGACGCGTTCCCCTAAATGCGGAATGTAAGTCGCTTTAAGAGTAAAGGTTGAAAGATCACCTTTGACTTCAATAGAAATACTGTTTTCGTAACCAGATTCGCTGGAAGAAATTTTTTCACTAAAGCTAATGCCTCGTTCTTTTGCGACCATTCCAGCATTTACTTCATTCACAGTCGAATCAACACGCTCTTTTAAAAAGCCTGATAGGAGACTCTTTGTGATAAAGGATGTTTCGAGTTTTGAAATAGAGCCTTCGTAAGAAATGCCTACTTCTTTTACAGGTTCTCTCATGGATTGAGAGACAAGACGTCCAAGTTTTCCTGCAAATTGATGATAAGGCTGAATCTTTTTGAACTCGTCTTTTGTCATCGCTGGTAGATTAATAGATGACATGACAGGAAGGCCTTTTGCAAATTGAAGGACTTCTTCAGATACTTGCGCCGCTACATTTAATTGTGCTTCTTTTGTAGAGGCACCAAGATGCGGAGTTGCAATGACGTGTGGATGATCCACAAGCGGATTATCAGTTGGAGGTTCTACCTCGAATACATCGAGTGCAGCTCCTGCGACATGGCCGCTTTCAAGTGCCTCAAGAAGGTCAGCTTCGTCAATAATGCCGCCGCGCGCACAGTTTACAAGGCGAACACCTTTTTTCGTTTTTGCAATCGTTTCTTTATTGAGAAGTCCTCTTGTTTCTTTTGTTAATGGCGTATGTACAGTAATAATATCTGATACTTCGAGTACTTCATCAAGTGATTTCGCATTGACGCCAATTTTTTCTGCACGTTCTTTTGTGAGAAATGGGTCAAACACGTTGACTGTCATGCCGAATGCTCTTGCACGCTGGGCGATTTCACTTCCGATTCTGCCTAAACCGACAATCCCAAGAGATTTTCCGTAAAGCTCAGCACCAACATATGCACCTCTGTTCCATTCTTTTGATTTGACAGAAATATTGGCCTGCGGAATATGACGCATAAGTGATGAAATCATAGCGAACGTATGCTCAGCTGTCGAGATCGTATTACCGTTTGGTGCATTGATTACAATGACGCCATGCTTGGTCGCTTCATCAATGTCAATATTGTCTACTCCGACACCGGCACGGCCGACAATTTTTAATGAAGTCATTTTTTCATAAAGCTCTTTCGTTACTTTTGTGGCACTTCTGACAAGTAAGGCATCAAACGTGTGTAATTCATCTTCTGCTTCTGCTACATTTTTTTGGACAATTTCAACAAAATCTGATTCTAAAAGTGGTAGAAGACCATCATTGCTCATCTTATCTGAGACTAATACTCGAAACATCGTTAGATTTCCTCCTAAAATAAACGTCATAAATATCTGATAATTTACCATATTCCTTTTCACTGTGTCAATCAAATTAAAGCAGTAAAGTGAAAAAGGAAACACGAACATTTCTTTGTGTCTTTATAAAGAATGAACACCTTTAAACAAAAGATAACCAATTTTTGCGCATTTGTCATTAGAATTTTTGTGTTTTTTACGATTTCTTAAAACTGATGAATTTGCTCAGGATTTTTATCTGTACAAATGCTCATATATCATATATAATGATGTCGAATTGAATAATGATCAATCTTCGGGGCAGGGTGCAATTCCCTACCGGCGGTGATGAGCATAGTCTCTAAGCCCGCGAGCCTTTTTGGCAGGATTCGGTGTGATTCCGAAGCCGACAGTATAGTCTGGATGGGAGAAGATGGAGGTTCATAAACGTTGAAAACATTGATGTTCACACGTTTATTTGTCTAGCCCAATTTCCCCGCTCCTGTTTTCAAGGGCGGTTTTTTTGTGGCTAAAATGGAACAATCCTCTTTTCGAAAGATTTGATCGAAAAGGAGAGAGAATATTGAATCAAAGTAAAGTAAAGCGTTTAGTTGTTACCAGTATGCTCAGCAGTATTTCGTTTGTGTTAATTTTATTGGATTTTCCTTTCCCGGGTCTTCCAGCGTATTTGAAAATTGATTTTAGTGATATCCCGGCAATTATTGCAATTTTAATTTATGGACCGGGTGCAGGGATTGCAGTTGAGGCATTAAAAAATGTACTGCATTACCTCATTCAAGGCAGTATGTCCGGCGTTCCAGTTGGGCAAGTCGCGAACTTCATTGCAGGCACACTATTTATCTTGCCAGTCGCCTTTATGTTCAAAAAAATCAAATCAGCAAAAGGGATGGCATGGTCTATGATCGTGGGTACATTGCTTATGACTGTGATGATGAGTATTTTAAATTACTTCTTATTCCTGCCAGCTTACACATGGTTCTTAAACGCGCCAGAACTATCTGATCATGCGCTCAAGACGACCATTACAGCAGGGATCTTACCATTTAACTTTATAAAAGGCATCATCATTACCATCGTGTTTAGCCTCATTTTTGTGAAAATGCGTCCATGGTTTGAAAATAAACGCCGACTTCAAAATAGTTAATATAAAAAAAGCCCCTGTATAAGGGGCTTTTATACTATTCATGCTTAAGCGGGTCACCATCGAAAGATTCGTCCGCAACTTTGATAGAATCTGTTGGACATCCTTCAAATGCATCAAGCATATCTTCTTCAAGTACTTCTGGAACTTCTACAGTCCCTTGGTTGTCATCAAGCGTAACAAATGCAATGCCTTCATCATCATAATCATAAATGTCTGGAGCAGCTGCACCGCATGCGCCGCAAGCAATACATGTGTCTTTGTCTACAATTGTATATTTTGCCATGTTAAAAAAATACCTCCCAGATTGTTCGATGGAACAAATGGTCTAACCTTTTTAGTTTCACCGATAAAAAACAATTTCCTCAAACCTTATTGTAATGATTTTAATTTCACATTTCAACTGTAAAGTGATTGAGAATGCTTATCACATAAGGGTTTGTTCATAACTTTCCCCCACAAATTGAGTTTAAACATTTCTTCTTCTATGAAATCTGTTAAAATAAAGGGAGAAAATATTCGAAATTTGTCAGGAAGACAGGTGCTTTGGCGAATGACTCTTCATTACTTGGATGTCATGTTAATGGACAGCGTATATAAATTGAACGGCGAACGCTCCATAAGTGCTGTCTACCATCTTTTTAAAGGAAAAAAATCATCACAAACCATACAGGATGCCAGTTTGTTTCAGCTTTCAAAGTATTTCGGCTGTTACCCGGGGTTTACGAGGGATCAGCTGAATCGCTCTACTATAAAGCTTGACGAAAAGCACTACATCAAAAAAACAGGGGAGACATTCATTGTTACAGATGCAGGACAGCAAATGCTAAACCAGTATTTCTCAGAAAAACCGATGCCCGCTTTTTTTCATGGTGCCAAATATCATGATAAAGCAAAGGTGTTATGGATGAGGCTCTCGTTACTTGTACAAGTGCTGTCTCACCATCTGGCTGGATCGCATCAATATGTCCCAATACAAAGAGATGTATCTGTACAAAGCTGGACGAAATCCTTCTTAAAACAGCATCATGAGAAGAATAAGCTTTCGGAAGAGCTGCATCATGAACTCGAAAAGCTCCTTAGCCGTATAAGTGATCAAGAGGCGCTGATATTTGTTTATTCATTGACCTCAAATGAAAGAATTGGGCGTACGTATCAGCAAATGGCAGAGTGGCTAAAAGAAGATGTGTGGTATGTGTACCTGCTTTTTTGGAATGTCCTCCATTATTTTATTCATGCTGCCCAAAAAGGTGAGGCGCAGCTCATGCAAAAGCTCGTAGGTGACCTTGAATTCAAACGCGTGCTAACAACCTCTACGCACAAAACGCTCAAGCTTGTGCAAAAAGGCTTTGATATTGATCAAATTGCTCACATTCGCTCTTTAAAAAAGGCAACGATCGAAGACCATATTGTCGAGCTTTCCATACATGAACCGAGCTTCTCAATAGAGCCGTATGTGAGCGAAGAACAGCAGCAGGCCATTCATGCAGTAGTCAGAGAGCTTCAAACAAATAAGATGAAGCTGATTAAAGAAAAACTCGAACATCCATTTACTTATTTTCAAATACGATTGGCTCTGACAAGGATGGTGAAAGCAAATGGATAAGCTTCATCAGACGCTCATGCGATATTTTGGTTACGACTCATTTAAAACGGGTCAAGAGGACATTATTCAAAGTGTACTGAATCAAAAGGATACGGTGGCCATGCTGCCTACTGGCGGCGGGAAATCCATCTGCTATCAAATTCCCGGCTATATGACAGATGGATTAGTTCTCATTATTTCGCCGCTGTTATCGCTTATGGAGGATCAAGTCGAACGAATGAAAATGCGCGGAGAAAAACGAGTGGCGGCACTGAACAGCACATTGTCTTTTCAGGAGAGACGACATATCATTCGGCATTTGCCATCATATAAATTTTTATTCGTCGCCCCTGAGGCATTAATGTCAGAGGTGCTGCTAGAACAGCTCAAATCGATGCATATTGGTCTGTTCGTCGTCGATGAAGCCCATTGTATATCCGAATGGGGGCATGATTTCCGTCCGGAATATTCCAAGCTGGGAGAATGGAGAGAAGCGTTAGGTCATCCTGTCGCCTTAGCACTGACGGCAACTGCAACAAAACAAACGCTAAAAGATACCGTACAAACGTTAAGATTGCAGCATCCAGACTTTCATATCCATTCTGTCAACCGGCCAAACATCGCATTAGTCAAAGAAGCGCACGAAACGAAAGAAGCAAAAGAAAAACGGGCCATTGAGCTTGTTGAATATCTGCAAGGTCCCGGTCTGATTTATTGCCCAACCCGGCAAATGACAGAAGATATGGCGCTCATTATGAAACAAAAAACCCATCAGCGTGTAGAGTATTACCATGGCGGAATGGATGCAGGAGATCGTATGCTTATTCAGCAGCAATTTATCAGCGGACAGCTTGATCTTATTTGTTGTACAAGTGCTTTTGGAATGGGAATTGATAAAGCCGATATACGATTTGTTATTCATATGAGCCCGCCGCAGTCAATTGAAGCATTTATGCAGGAAATTGGAAGAGCAGGACGGGACGGGAAAAAGAGTGTCAGCATTCTTTTATATACAGAAGAGGATGCGGACATTCAACAGCATTTAATACAAGCAGAGGGCTTTGATGAGCCAGAAATTGATTTCTTCTTAGCCAGGCTGATACAAATGCAGACAAATGATGAAAAGAAATTACGTGAACAATTAATGGAATCAGGGCTTCAGGAGACACGTGCAAGAATGCTGATCCATTATTACAGGATGTATCAGTCTGACGAGCCGCGTGTGCTGCTGATGAAACTGAAAGAGAAATTGCAGGACAGACAAACAGAAAAACTGAGAAAAGTGTGGCAATTTAAGGAGCGGATCACAGATCATGGCTGCTTTAGACAATCTCTGTTATCATACTTTTACGAACAGCTTGATCAAACAGAGAGCGCATCCTCTGGCAGCTGCTGCTCTTCTTGCGGACTTGACCTGTCTGATTATGAAAAAAAAGATCAACCATTGGAGCTGAATGAAATGAAACACTGGAAGACCGTGCTGGATCGTATGTTTCATCTGACAAAAGAGGCGCAGCATTGATTGAACAACATCGCCGGATCATCGAAAAATTAACCGATCGACAAGTAGTAGAACAGCTGTATTTCACGCAGCTACTGATGCTGGTCATTTCCTTTTTACTAGGTATATTTATGTTTGATCATTGGACAGATTTCACATCTCTTTGGGAGATCCAAGATGCGCGGATACTGACTTATGGAATTGGCGGCGCTGCGGTTGTGATCATTGTGGATGCGATTGTCATGAAGGTGTTTCCTGCTCATATGTATGATGATGGCGGATTAAATGAAAAAATGTTCAAAAACCGCAGCATCCCGCATATTGTTTGGTTAACACTGCTCATCGCCTTTTCAGAGGAAATTCTATTCCGAGGGATCGTCCAGCAGCAATTTGGACTGGAGATTGCCAGTATTGTGTTTGCGCTCCTTCACTTTCGCTACTTATCAAAAATACTCTTGTTTATCCTTGTGGTTTCTATTAGTATTTTTTTAGGACTTTTATACGAGTGGACGGGGAATTTATTTGTTCCTGTCATGACCCATTTTGTCATTGACTTAGTCTTTGCTTGTCAAATTCGTTTGAAATATAGGGGGAGGGATGAACATGGAAGAAATGTCGAGAATGAAGAGAAAGAAGGAGCAGCTGACAAACATCCATGATGATGTAGAGGAAATTTTTGAAGAAGAAGTTCAGCCTTCAGATGACTCTAACTTTCCTACACGAGAAGATTTTCATGAATATAAAAAGCAGCGCACGAAAAAGGTGCGCAATCCATTGTTTACAACACTGGCTATTATCTTTCCTATTATCGTTGTCACAGTGTTCTTCCTTTTGATCTACTACACATCAAAGGAAATCAACCATAATAATAATCAAGATGTATATAATATTGATTCTACATCAAGTGCTGACACAGACCCAGTCCCGTCAGCACTTGCCGAAACGAAAAATGATTCAAGCGCTAATAAAGCGGATGCGTCTGATGATGAGAAGCAAAAGAAAGAGGAAGAAAAACAGCGATTGAAAGAAAAAGCTGAACAGAAGAAAAAAGAAAAAGCTGCTAAAGAGAAAGAAGAGCGTGAACAAGCAGCGAAAGAAAAAGAACGCGAGAGAGCTGAAGCTGCCAAAAAGCGTGAACAGCAGCAGCTAGCCTTGCAAAAGCAACAGGAAGAGAAAAAAAGAAAAGAAGCCGAAGAGAAAAAGAAGCAGGAAGAAAAGCCAGTCCGTGTCGTGCAGCACACTGTTGGTCCAGAGGAAAACCTGTATCGAATTTCAATGAAATATTACAAAAACCGTTCGGGTGAAGAGAAAATTAGAGCCTATAATCATTTAAAAGGTAACAGCGTGTACAGTGGTCAAGTGCTGAATATTCCACTAGAAAACTAATCACCTGACATGAAAAAAGAAGCATGCACATACATATGTAGAAAAAAGGGACAGGGTGTATGTGATGACATTGCACACAATCAGCCGATATATGGATCAGCCGACACAGAAGATGATGGAAACATTGATCAAAAGAAAGCATAAATATGAGGGTTTTGCCAAGCAGTGCAAAAGATGGCAATGGACAGCCCTTCTATCGCTGGCCATTCTTTTGTTTTATTTTGTGATCACGGCAAATACGGGAGGCGGCTCGCTTCAGCCGGAAGCCATGATTGCCACACTGCTTGGTCATGAAGTATTTCTGTTTTGGATCATGGCTGAGGTCTTTGCTTTTTACGCCTCTTATTACTATAAGAAAAAAGAAGAAAAGGCTGAGGATGAATATCATCGGCTTCGATGTGAAATTATACAAAAAAGTACAGATTTATGGCCGCAGTCAAATCAGTGGAAAGAGCGCGAGACGGTTTTTCACTATATGCAGAAGCAGTATGACATTAATCTCTATTATGAAAGTAAATAAATGAGAAAAAAGACGTTTAACAGTTGAAACGTCTTTTTTCTTTCAAGCGTCTTATGAAAGAAAGATACGTAAGGGAGCCATTTGTGATGAAATATGCCATCGGATTTACTGCCGCCATTGCGGCTGTTACAACAGGTGTGTGTGTAACGGCAAAAATGGTGAAAACGGCAAAACAAAACAACATCAAAAAGCATTATTTTACAATAGAAGCACTTCAATCAGACCGGCCTGCTGTCATTTTCTTTATTTCTGATACACACAGACGTCTCATCAGTGACACTTTATTAGCAGAAATCAGACAGGAAGAGCCAGATGTGATTATGATTGGCGGAGATTTAGCAGAAAAAGGTGTGCCCTACGCAAGGATTGAAGAAAATGTGAAACGTTTATCAAGAATTGCGCCGGTTTATTTTGTTTGGGGAAATAATGATCATGAGCTGCACCAGCAAAGGTTTAAAGAAATTCTTCATGCATACGATGTCACGACTTTGCAAAATGAAACGGCTGTATGGAATTTCGAAGGCCAGCGAATCAAAATCGGAGGAATTGATGATATTCGGCTTGAAAAAGCAGATTATGAAGCCATACGGCCTGAGTTTGTGAAAGATGATGTCAATATTCTCTTATCACACAATCCAGATGTGCATCATTTGATGAGTGAAGAAGAGGGAATCGACCTTGTCCTGAGCGGTCATACGCATGGGGGACAGATCCGAATTGGGAAATTTGGTCCGTATGAAAAAGGAAGAACAGGCCAGGTCAAAGGTGCGTTCTTTCTCATTAGTAATGGCTACGGGACCACAAAAATTCCCATGCGTCTCGGAGCAGAACCAGAAACCCATCTGATCTATTTAATGCCTCTAAAAACGCGTTAACTTGCGGCACCCTCAATATTTTCCATAAAAGTCACCGTAAGCATAGCTTCATGCTTGTCTTCCGTCTTGACACAGTGTAAACTGAATACAAAATTAAGAACCTATGACTCATCATCTCATATACTACAGTATGATGTGTGTTTAGAAGAGGCAGGAGGGAACGTTATGCGACTGGAGCGTCTGAATTATAATAAAATCAAAATTTTTCTCACACTAGATGACCTGACAGACCGAGGTCTTACGAAAGAAGACCTTTGGAAAGATTCGTTCAAAGTCCATCAGCTGTTTAAAGACATGATGAACGAGGCGAATCAGGAGCTCGGTTTTGAAGCGAATGGACCGATTGCTGTTGAAGTATTTTCTCTTCAGGCGCAGGGGATGGTCGTCATTGTCACAAAGAGTCAGCAGGAAGATGCTGATGATGAGTTTGATGAAGATTACATTGAGATGCAAGTCAAGCTCGACGAGAGTAAGCATGTGCTCTATCAATTTGCCTCGTTTGAAGATGTGATTCAACTGTCCCATAGTTTAAGTCGTATTGGACTTTTAGGGGGTACAGTTTACCATTATGAAGGTCAATATTATCTCAGCCTGGATGATGTTGGAGAATTATCTGCTGATACAGTCATTTCGATTTTAGCAGAGTTTGGTTCACCTACGACACTCACCATTCACCGGCTAAAAGAATATGGAAAAGTGATCATGCAAGAAGATGCTGTGAAAACGATTCAAATGTATTTTTAATCACTTTTTTCTATTATATTTAATACTGTTGTGATGAAACAACAGTATTTTTTTATATCCTTTTTTATATTTATAAACGCTGATATTTTATTTTGATAAAAAACGCTTTTTACCTTTGCTTTACCAGTACGAAGGTGTATACTATTGCTTGAAAGGGAGCAGTAGATCATGAAAGATTTCTAGGGGGTTTATTTTAATGGCAGCCGATCAAAACGCCGCTCATAACGCAGAAGATAAGCTAGATGTTTTAAAGTCAACTCAAACCGTCATACATAAAGCGCTTGACAAATTAGGGTATCCGCAGGAAGTGTATGAATTGCTGAAGGAGCCAATTCGTCTATTAACGGTCAAAATTCCAGTACGTATGGACGATGGATCGGTGAAAATTTTCACTGGTTACCGTGCACAGCACAATGATGCTGTCGGTCCAACAAAAGGCGGAATCCGTTTCCACCCGAACGTTACGGAAAAAGAAGTAAAAGCGCTTTCAATTTGGATGAGTTTAAAATGTGGAATTGTGGATCTTCCTTATGGCGGAGGAAAAGGCGGTATTATCTGTGATCCAAGAGAAATGTCATTCAGAGAGCTTGAAAAACTAAGCCGCGGCTATGTTCGCGCCATCAGTCAAATTGTTGGACCAACAAAAGATGTTCCAGCACCAGACGTGTTTACGAACTCTCAAATTATGGCATGGATGATGGATGAATATTCTAGAATTGATGAATTTAACTCGCCAGGATTTATTACAGGGAAGCCAATTGTTCTTGGAGGATCACATGGACGTGATACTGCAACAGCAAAAGGTGTGACGATCTGCATCAAAGAAGCGGCGAAGAAAAAAGGAATTGACATTAACGGAGCTCGTGTTGTCGTACAGGGATTCGGAAATGCAGGAAGCTACTTAGCTAAATTCATGTATGATGCTGGAGCAAAAATCGTAGGGATTTCAGATGCATACGGCGGATTATACGATGAAGATGGTCTAGACATTGACTACTTGCTTGACCGACGTGACAGCTTTGGAACCGTCACTAAACTATTTAACGATACAATTACAAACCAAGAGCTGCTTGAGCTGGATTGTGATATCTTAGTACCTGCAGCCATTGAAAACCAAATCACAGAAGATAATGCGGCAAATATTAAAGCCAAAATTGTCGTAGAAGCAGCAAATGGTCCAACGACACTGGAAGGAACCAAAATTCTTTCAGATCGTGGTGTACTACTTGTTCCAGACGTGCTTGCGAGCGCGGGTGGTGTAACTGTTTCTTACTTTGAATGGGTTCAGAATAACCAAGGGTTTTACTGGACTGAAGAAGAAGTTGAAACTCGTTTAGAAGATATGATGGTGAAATCATTTAATAATATTTATGAAATGGCGCAAAACCGCCGAATTGATATGCGTCTTGCTGCATATATGGTCGGTGTACGTAAAATGGCTGAAGCTTCTCGATTCAGAGGCTGGATTTAAGCGGCTGATTTGCATCGCGCCTTAAAATCTCCTATCCTTAAATAGGAGATTTTTTTATGGAATGGAACAAAGAATCAAACAGCCCAGCAATTGTTATTGCAGTGAAATGACAGGAGTGGAACAAATGAAACAAGAAAAAGCGATCATAATAGGAGGCGGCCCATGCGGGTTATCAGCTGCTATCGCATTCAAGCAAATTGGGATTGATGCACTTGTGATTGAAAAGGGGAATGTCGTGAACAGTATTTATCATTACCCAACACATCAAACCTTTTTTAGTACAAGTGAAAAGCTTGAAATCGGTGATGTCGCTTTTATTACTGAGAACCGTAAGCCCGTTCGTATTCAGGCACTTTCTTATTACCGAGAGGTCGTCAGACGAAAAAAACTGCGTGTACATGCTTTTGAAAAAGTAAACGCCGTGACAAAACAAGATGGCCGTTTTACGGTGAATACATCAAAAGACAACTATTCATGTGATTACGTCGTCATTGCGACTGGCTACTATGATCATCCAAACTATATGAACGTCAAAGGAGAAGACCTTCCTCACGTATATCACTATTTTAAAGAAGGACATCCATATTTTGATAAAGATGTGACGGTGATCGGCGGAAAGAACTCCAGTGTGGATGCTGCGCTAGAACTTGTGAAATGCGGAAGCAGAGTCACTGTGCTGTATAGAGGAACTGAATATTCATCCAGCATCAAGCCTTGGATACTACCAGAGTTTGAAGCGCTTGTCCGTAATGGAACCATTCGAATGGAGTTTGGTGCGCAGGTGAAAGAAATCACAGAAGAAGATGTGATCTTTACAAACCAGCAAAATCAAACGGATCGAGTGAAAAGTGACTATGTATTTGCTATGACTGGCTATCACCCAGATCATTCTTTCTTAGAAAAAATGGGTGTCACGATTGATCCAGAATCAGGCCGTCCAGCATTTGATGAACAGACGATGGAAACGAATGTTGAAGGTATTTTCATTGCGGGAGTCATTGCTGCTGGAAATAATGCCAATGAAATTTTCATTGAAAATGGAAGATTTCATGGCGGACTCATTGCAGAAGAAATCAACAAAAGAATCAACGGATAAAAAATGAACTGAATCCTTCAAAGGGGTTCGGTTCTTTTTTTTATAAATTGGGATTATATAGAAAGATATTTTTAGAAAAATGGGCCCGAGTCATATAAAAAAAGGGTAAATCATGGTACGATAATGAAGGATAATGTAGGGAAAGAGGTCTGGTTATGATCGCAATCATCTCAGCAGGTTTAGCTCCCGGCATCGCACTTTTAAGTTATTTTTATTTGAAAGATCAGTACGACAATGAGCCGGTTCACATGGTCATCAGATCTTTTATGCTAGGTGTCATACTTGTGTTTCCAACCATGTTTATTCAATATGTCCTTCAAGAGGAAAATATCGCAACAAACCCTATCTTGATTTCATTTGTGACGTCGGGCTTTTTAGAGGAATCATTAAAATGGTTTATTTTAATGGTCAGCGTTTATGCACATGCCCAGTTTGACGAACACTATGACGGAATTGTGTATGGAACGAGTGTCTCACTTGGTTTTGCAACACTTGAAAATATCCTTTACTTAGTCGGTCACGGGGTCGAATATGCGTTTACCCGTGCTTTATTACCTGTATCAAGTCACGCATTATTTGGTGTTGTGATGGGTTTTTATATCGGAAAAGCCCGCTTCTCTGATAAAAAAGAGCAGCGCAAATGGCTGATCCTTTCTTTAACGCTCCCTGTGCTGTTTCACGGCCTGTATGATTTCATTCTATTAGGGATGAAAAACTGGGGATATATCATGGTGCCGTTCATGATTTTTTTATGGTGGTTTGGTTTAAGGAAAGCAAAAAAAGCCCGTGCGGTAAAAATGGTGCAAATTTAATTTTGGAAAACGTCCTATTTGTTTATAGGGCGTTTTTTTGTCTTTTCCATCCAATTCTCTCCTGTGTTGAATGTATAAAAATAGGGATCGGAAGAAACATATATTCAAACATCAAAAGTACAGGAGGATCAAATATGGATAAAGCTCGTTTCATGAAACAAATTGTTCTTATCTTCTCAATCGTTCTTCTTGCGTCTTCACTTTTGACAGCCAGTAAAAGTGAAGCCTTCACCGCCCAAGTCATCCAGCGCGGGGCAACAGGAGAAGATGTAGTCGAGCTGCAAGCGCGGCTCCAATACAATGGTTTTTACAATGGCAAAATCGATGGCGTCTATGGCTGGGGAACGTACTGGGCCGTTCGCAACTTTCAAAGCCAATTTGGCATGAAGAAGGTCGATGGACTTGTAGGTGAGAAAACAAAAAGCTTATTAGTTCAAAAGACGAAATACTACAAAGAGTTTGTTCAAAAGCAGCTGCAGGAAGGGAACCAGTTTACCCATTATGGCGGGAAGCCTCTTGATCAGCAAACAAAGGCTCCTGCGCAAAGAAGTTCGCAAAAAAAGACAGCCCAAGGTACAAACGAAAATCAAAAAAGTCAAAGTGGATCATCTGGGAAGTCTGGCAATCAGTCAGGCAGCCAGCAGGGAAATCAAACACCAAAACAAACAGCAGCCAACATGCCTGGTGGTTTTTCTAGTAATGACATTCAGCTCTTGTCGCAAGCTGTGTACAGTGAAGCAAGAGGTGAGCCGTATGAAGGACAGGTGGCCATCGCGGCCGTTATCTTAAACCGTTTGAACAATCCGACCTTTCCAAATACGATCGCAGGAGTCATTTTTGAACCGCTTGCGTTTACTGCTGTAGCAGATGGACAATTTTATATGACGCCAGATGAAACGGCAAAAAAAGCTGTATTTGATGCAATCAATGGCTGGGATCCATCTGAGAGCGCCATCTATTACTTTAATCCTGATACAGCAACAAGTCCATGGATTTGGGGAAGACCACAAATTAAACGAATCGGGAAACATATATTCTGCGAATAAAAAGAGGTGTAAATAAATGATCAGAGGAATATTGATTGCTATTTTAGGAATTGCTGTCATCTCAACAGGTTATTGGGGCTATAAAGAACATCAAGAAAAAGACGCCGTACTGCTTCATGCTGAGAACAACTACCAAAGAGCATTCCATGATTTAACGTATCAGGTGGATCAGCTGCATGACAAACTGGGCGCAACACTTGCGATGAACAGCCAAACGTCCATCTCACCAGCACTTGCAGATGTATGGAGAATGTCATCAGAAGCGCATAACAATGTCAGCCAGCTCCCGCTTACATTGATGCCTTTTAATAAAACGGAAGAATTCCTGGCGAATGTCGGAGATTTTAGCTACAAATCATCAGTCAAATCTTTATCAGATGAACCATTAAATAAAGATACGCACAAAACCATTACAGCTCTATATAATCAAGCGTCAGATATCCAAAACGAACTTAGACAAGTGCAGCACCTCGTACTTAATAAAAACTTAAAATGGATGGATGTTGAAATGGCGCTCGCTGACGGCGATCGAAAGAACGACAACACCATCATTGACGGGCTGAAAACAGTCGAGAGAAATGCAGATGCATTTGCAGATGTCGATCTTGGGCCTACAAATGTGTCCACAGAAAAAGAAACACAAGGCTACAATCATTTAAAAGGCGATAAGATTTCAAAAAAAGAAGCGATCCGCATTGCACAGCAATTCACACCAGACCATAATCAACATTTTAAAGTGAGAAAAAGCGGCAGCAAAACCAATCGCGACGTGTACAGCTTATCGATGTCTGATCCAGACAGCCATGCAAACTTTTATCTAGACTTAACTGAAAAAGGAGGACACCCAGTCTACCTTCTTCAGAATCGTGACGTGAAAAAACAGAAAATCAGTTTGAATGAGGCATCAGAAAAAGCACTCAGCTTCCTAAAGAAGCAAGGGTTTGACACAGAATCGTTCCATTTAGATGAAAGTGCACAATTTGATAATATCGGTGTATTTACCTATGTTCCTCTTCAGAAAAATGTTCTGCTTTATCCAGATAGTATACGCATGAAAGTCGCATTGGACGATGGTGAGGTTGTTGGGTTTTCAGCGAAGGATTACTTAACGAATCATAAAACACGCGACATTAAAGCACCTAAAATCTCGCAAAAAGAAGCGAAGAAAACATTAAATCAGCATGTAAAGATCGAAGATACTCATTTAGCGATTGTGCAAAATGATATGTCAGAGGAAGTTCTGTGCTATGAGTTCCTCGGAACGATAAAAAACGATACGTATCGCATGTTCATTAATGCAGATACTGGAAAAGAAGAGCGAGTAGATAAACTAAAAAACGCAGAACCTATATATAAAGACCTATAAAAAAGGAAACGAGGAAAAGGCTAATAAGTCTTTTCCTTTTGTTTTAGACATGGTTTAATATAGGAGAGGATACGATTTCACAGATGAAAAGAGTGATGAGGAATGTTACAAATAGGGGATGCAATCACAATCGAATATGTCAATGAGAACAAAGAAGTGAAAACAGCAAAATCGAAGGTTTTGGAAAATAATAACGATGATATTTGCATTAATTATCCAGCTGATAAAGAAACGGGACGCACCATCTACTTAAACCAGCAAACAGAAATCACCGTCTTCTTTTTTGACGAAAACCAAATTCCATACAAATGTACAAGCGAAGTCATCGGAAAAAGAAAAGAAGATATTCCGATGATTGTCATTTCCATTCCGCCAAAAGAAGAAATGATTCGCCTTCAGCGTAGAGAATATCTGAGAGTGGATACGATGGTCAAAGCTACTATCATGCAAACGGACGAAGAGGCCTTTGAGACGTTTATTGTAAATATGAGTGCTGGCGGCGTAGCAATCTCTGTTCCTGAGGGCGTGTCATTGAAAGAATATGGAGAAGTGGTCACAGAGTTTGAACTTCCCCTAAAAGAGCCCGTGAAAATAAAAGCGGTTGCAGAGATGAATCGAGTATATGAAGATGAACAGTCTGGCAAAAAAAGAGCGATCATGGAGTTTTCAGAGATCACAAATGACCACCAGCAGCACATCATGAAATACTGCTTCCAGCAGCAGCTTTTAACACGTGTGAAAAAAGCATAAGAATAAAGGGTGTAAAAAGCTTCCATACTAGAGAGGAAAGAATCTAGCGTGGAGGCTTTTTGTATGAAGACAATGGAAAGATGGTTATTGAAAGTGGTGCTCATTCAGCTTGTTTTATTGCTCACCGTTCAGATCACACTTCATTTGACGAAAGGAGAACTTTTTTTGTCAAAAGTCGTGCAGTATGAGGGTGTGAACAACATGAGCATTGAAGAATGGATTGAAACGTTTAAGCAGAAGGATTGATAGAAAATTCCCCCGTTTGAGCGGTGATCGTGTTACAATTCATAAGGGAGATTCAATCAAGGAGAGGTATTATGAAAAAGAAATTATCTATTGCAATTGACGGTCCTGCAGCAGCAGGCAAAAGCACTGTGGCAAAAATTGTCGCAGCCAAAAAATCATATATTTATATTGATACAGGTGCTATGTACCGCGCGATTACACTTGCGGCACTCAATCAAGGTGTAGACCTTGAAGACGAACAGGCACTTGATTCATTACTGAAAAAAACGGTCATTGAACTAGTCACAACAGACGAGGGTCAAAAAGTCCATCTAAACAATACGGATGTCACAGAGGATATTCGCACAGACCGCGTAAGCAACCAAGTATCGGTTGTTGCAAAGCACAGAGCTGTTCGGGAAGAAATGGTCCGCAGGCAGCAAGAGCTTGGCAAACGAGGCGGCGTCGTTATGGACGGAAGAGACATAGGCACTCACGTACTTCCAGATGCTGAAGTGAAAATTTTCTTGCTTGCATCAGTAGAAGAAAGAGCAAAACGCCGCTTTGAAGAGAATCAGAAAAAAGGCTACGATGTCAATTACGATCAGCTGATCGAAGAGATTGCAAGACGCGATAAGCTTGATTCTGAGCGCGAATTTTCACCTTTGAAGAAAGCAGATGACGCCATTGAAATTGACACCACTTCCCTTTCTATTCAAGAGGTGGCAGGGAAAATTTTAGATGCAGCAGACCGCGTGGAGAAACAGTAAGAAATTTTAGAAAACTTTTATAAGTTAGAGGTTTATCTCTTGACAAACAAGGCCTTTTATTAGAAGTTTATACTAATACTATTTTTATTGATCATTCAAGCAATTATATTGATTTGAATGTTTCTATAATACATATTCGGCTGGCAATCATCATGCTTAAGACACATATTCGCCTAGTCGTTTTAACTAAGCTGTGTAGGTTTGGACCAAGGAGGTTATCGAAATGACAGAGGAAATGAATCAAATCGATGTTCAGGTACCAGAGGTTGGAGATGTAGTGAAAGGGATTGTTTCTAAAGTTGAGGACAAGCATGTCAATGTAGATATCGTCAATGTGAAACAACCTGGTATCATCCCAATCAGTGAATTATCAAGTCTTCACGTTGAAAAAGCATCAGATGTCGTGAAAGATGGCGACGAGTTAGAGCTTAAAGTAACAAAGGTCGAAGACGATGCTTTGATTTTATCTAAACGTGCTGTTGATGCAGACCGCGCTTGGGAAGACCTAGAGAAAAAGTTTGAAACAAAAGAGGTATTTGAAGCTGAAGTAAAAGACGTTGTAAAAGGTGGTCTTGTCGTTGACATTGGTGTGCGCGGATTTATTCCTGCATCTCTTGTAGAAGCACACTATGTAGAAGACTTTACAGATTACAAAGGGAAAACACTCTCACTTGTCGTGGTAGAACTTGACCGCGAAAAAAATCGCGTGATTCTCTCGCACCGTGCAGTCGTTGAGCAAGAGCAATTAGACAAAAAGCAAGACTTCCTGCAAAAGCTTGAAGTAGGCAGTGTGATTGATGGTAAAGTGCAGAGGCTTACTGATTTTGGTGCATTTGTTGACATTGGCGGCATTGATGGATTAGTTCACATTTCTCAACTATCCCATGCGCATGTTGAAAAGCCATCTGACGTAGTAGAAGAAGGACAGGAAGTCAAGGTCAAAGTACTTGCTGTTGATCGTGATAACGAACGTATCTCACTATCTATTAAAGAAACATTACCAGGACCTTGGAGCCAAATTGGTGAAAAGGTAAAACAAGGTGATGTGCTTGAAGGAACCGTTCAACGTCTTGTGAGCTTTGGTGCATTTGTTGAAATTCTGCCAGGTGTAGAAGGGCTTGTGCATATTTCCCAAATCTCTCATAAACATATCGGCACGCCGCAAGAAGTCCTTGAAGAAGGGCAGACTGTGAAAGTGAAAGTGCTTGATGTGAATGAAGACGAAGAGCGTATTTCACTAAGCATCCGTGATTTAGAGGAAAATCCTGAAAAACAAATCGAAGAGGATTATCGTCAATATCAGGCGAAAGAAGAAAACACAAGCGGATTCCAGCTTGGTGACCTGATCGGCGATAAACTCAATAAACTAAAATAATTTGGTGATCAAAATTGACGCGAGCAGAAAGAAAGAAGCAGCATATTGAGCATGCGCTGTCCACTGGCCAGCATGCAGCAACAGGTTTAGATGATGTTTCCTTCGTTCACGCCAGTTTACCAGATCTTGCGACATCACAAATTGATACACATACGACAATTGGCGGACTGACTTTCGGTTCGCCAATTTTTATCAATGCAATGACTGGCGGAGGCGGAGAATCCACCTATGAGATCAACCGCTCTTTATCGATCGCAGCGAAGGAGACCAATATCCCAGTAGCAGTTGGATCACAAATGGCTGCACTGAAAGATAAAGAAGAAAGACGAACATATGAAGTCGTTCGTAAAGTCAATCCGGATGGAATTGTATTTGCGAATTTAGGCAGTGAAGCGACAATGAAGCAAGCTCAAGAAGCAGTCAACATGCTCGAGGCAAATATGCTCCAAATTCATCTGAATGTCATCCAAGAGATTGTCATGCCTGAAGGCGATCGCGATTTCAGGGGGGCGCTTGAGCGGATTGCAGCTATCGTTGAATCTGTTGGTGTGCCTGTTGTTGTAAAAGAAGTCGGATTTGGCATGAGTAAGGAGACGGCAGGAAAGTTATTCCATGCTGGGGTTGCAGCCGTAGATGTAGGCGGATTTGGTGGAACGAACTTTTCTAAGATTGAAAATCTCCGCCGCCAAAAAGCACTTCGTTATTTTGATCAATGGGGAATTCCAACTGCAGCGAGTCTTGCTGAAGTACATACAGCCTTTCCGAATCAAACGATTTTAGCCTCCGGAGGTATTCAAGATGCTCTTGATGTAACCAAATCAATGGCTCTTGGCGCATCTGCTGCTGGTCTAGCTGGATTTTTCTTAAAATCATTGACCAGTGGAGGAGAAAGCGGCCTCATCGCAGATATCATGGAACTTCAAGAAGATATCAAGATGATGATGACAGTGCTTGGCGTGAAGACGATTGAAGAACTGAGACAGGCTCAAGTTGTGATCTCAGGGGAAACAAGTCATTGGCTTAAAGAAAGAGGCGTTGACACAACGTACTATAGTAAGAGAGGCATGTGATATCACATGCCTCAGCGCGTAGACAAACCCTCGCATTCGGTGTCAGTCCTGCGTGCCGGTGCTCACGAATGTACAATTCGCTCCGCTCCGGTACTCGTCCTTCCTAGGGCTGCAAAGGTTTTCTATCACGCTGAAAAGAAGACAAAGGGCTAAAATAAACATCATTTTAGCCCTTTGTCAACAAATCTAAGGCATGTGATGATCACATGCCTTTTTTTTATTGATTTCTTTTTCGAGCGCTTTCTGGACCTTCTAATGTTGTTGCACCCTTATGATGAATGGATTGATCACGGTCAGATTCCACTCTTTTTGACGCCTTTAAACGCTTTTCCTGTCTATCTTTTCCCATCATGCATCCCTCCTCAGGTTATTAGGGTGTCACCTCTTGTTTATTTCATGCAAAGCGGGTAACGATCCGCATGTTTAAAAATTGGGGATTTTCCCATAATGTAATTGAGGTGATGAGGCGTTGGAGGCTTTGTACTATTATTGGTCTATATGGTTCGTTTGGATTATGGTGACATTTATCATGGAAAAAAGTTTGTGGCGCAGCGTGCTGGGCATCTGTGTACTTGTCCATATTATATTCAGTCATGTCATGATATCCGTTTTAGATATAAGCATCAATGCGGGTTTCTTGATGACTTTTTTATATGCATGTGCTGCTTTCGTCATATTCAGGCCTAGTTACCGAATGATGAGAATCATGCAATTGGGCTCGATGGTGAGCGCGTATGCCTTTTTTATGATATTTGCATTATATGACCCTGTTTGGTTCACGATAATAAAGGTGGATTGGGTCGTATTTGCCCTGCTGATCTTAATGTGTATGACATATGGACAGCCGTTAACGGAAAGAATCACCTTATGGATGATGTCAGTATGTCTTGGCGAAGCCCTTTATGCGCTGACGATTCACCGCCTCACATCATCAATTGTCATAGGGGATCTCTCTTTTCTTTCCTTCGTTGTACAAGGAGCCGTCTTCCTATTAGGTGTCGATCAGTTTGAAAAGCTCTTGAACGCCCGTTCATCAAGAAAATCAGTAAAAGGGGCTGCAAAATCAACATGACAGACTATACGTTTCCTGTGATTATTGGTGTCATCTTTGGGATGGCGGCCAGACTTTACATGTTAAGAACGGATTACCGGCAATACCCTACGTATATTCATGGACAAGTGATTCACATTGCACTTGGTTTTATTGCGTCAGGATTAGGTGCGATCATTATGCCTGCACTAATTCAGGAGGAATTTACAGCGATTACTTTTCTCACTTTGGCAGCCACGCAATTTCGAGATGTCCGAAATATGGAAAGAAATACGTTAACCCAAATGGATTCGTATGAGCTTGTCTCACGAGGCAGTACATATATAGAAGGCATTGCCATTGCCTTTGAAAGTCGAAATTATATTGCGATTCTCACTGCACTTATTACAACGACAGCCTGTATTTTCTTCTCGCTTGTTGCTGGAACAGTAGTCGGTATTCTTTGTTTTTTCATGGCAAAGCTATTAATGTCAGGCAGTCAATTAAAGGATATCGTCAGCATTCAAAAAGGGGAACTTCGCTTTGATGGGGCAGGGCTTTATGTGAATGATATATACATTATGAATATCGGGCTGCCTGAAAAGCAAAAGCTCATTTTAGAGCATGGGATGGGTTTTATTTTGACACCGAAAAATTTCAACTCTGCTACAACGATTGCTAACCTTGGACAGCGGCAAGCCATTTTATTTGATTTATCGAACGTGCTTGGCGTGTACCGCGATTCTGGTGAACCATCGCTCTGTCCGCTCGCAAAACGTGATCTGAATACCGGTACACTTGGTGTGTTCATTTTACCGCAATGGCAGCGTGAAGATTTGGCTGTCCGTGTATTAGAAGAGGTGCCTATTTTAGAAAATGCCATAAGAATGCCGACAGATTTCATTAAAAAGAAAGTGAGGTAATAGGGCATGGCGAACACCATTGAACAATTTATATTGGCTGTGGCAACAACTAATAAAGAGCGGGTCATTGGCGGAACAGCGGTTTTTTTCTGTGAAAATAAAGAAGAGCTCGACATGTATGCCATGAATTTAGAGGCCATTTTAGATGGAATTGCACACGGCATTGGAGAAGATCTTTACTTGATTGTCAAACATTTTTAAGTTATTCATTGTGGTCTGATTAAAAATTGATATAATATATAAGTTGAACCCTTCATGTTTGAAGGGTTTATTTCATAAAACTGAATGAAAATTATAAATCCCGGTTGAAACATGATGATGAACATATTGAATCGCGGCTGGATTGAAAGGAAGGGTACTATGGGTAAACCTGTCGTAGCCATTGTTGGAAGGCCCAACGTTGGAAAATCTACAATTTTTAATCGAATCGCAGGCGAAAGAATATCGATTGTAGAAGACACACCTGGTGTAACAAGAGATCGAATCTATAGCTCTGCTGAATGGTTAAATTATGACTTTAATTTAATAGATACTGGTGGAATTGATATTGGAGATGAGCCATTCTTGGCGCAAATTCGCCATCAGGCAGAAATCGCAATGGACGAAGCGGATGTCATTATCTTTATGGTGAATGGCCGAGATGGCGTGACATCTGCGGATGAAGAAGTCGCAAAAATTTTATATCGCACGAAAAAGCCAGTTGTACTTGCTGTCAATAAACTGGACAACCCTGAAATGAGAAGCGACGTGTATGACTTTTATGCACTCGGATTTGGCGAGCCGTATCCGATTTCTGGAACACACGGATTAGGTCTTGGTGATCTGCTTGATGCAGTGGCAGAACATTTTAAGAATTTACCGGATACGCAATATGATGAAGAAGTTGTCCAGTTCTGCTTAATTGGCCGTCCGAATGTAGGGAAATCTTCTTTAGTGAATGCGATGCTCGGAGAAGACCGCGTCATTGTCAGCAACATCGCTGGTACAACAAGAGATGCTGTCGATACGATGTTTACGTACAATCAGCGTGACTTTGTCATTGTTGATACAGCAGGTATGAGGAAAAAAGGGAAAGTATATGAAACAACAGAGAAATACAGTGTACTTCGTGCATTAAAAGCCATTGACCGCTCTGACGTTGTCGCTGTTGTACTTGACGGCGAGGAAGGCATTATTGAGCAGGATAAACGAATTGCTGGCTATGCACACGAAGCTGGTAAAGCTGTTGTCATCATCGTGAACAAATGGGATGCTGTTGAAAAAGATGAGCGTACGATGAAGGAATTTGAGCAAAACATCCGCGAGCATTTTCAATTCCTTGATTATGCACCTGTCTTGTTTATGTCTGCTCTTACGAAAAAGAGAATTCATACATTAATGCCGTCCATTATCACAGCAAGCGAAAACCATGCAATGCGCGTTCAAACCAATATTTTAAATGATATCATCATGGATGCGGTGGCGATGAATCCAACGCCGACCCATAACGGACAGCGCCTAAAGATTTACTATGCAACACAGGTGGCCATTAAGCCTCCTTCCTTCGTTGTGTTTGTCAACGATCCAGAGCTTATGCACTTTTCTTATGAGCGTTTCCTAGAAAACCGCATTCGAGATGCATTTGGTTTTGAAGGAACACCGATTAAAATATTTGCGAGAGCGAGAAAATAAAAAGGGTGAGCAGGATGAAGAAAATTTCAGTACTTGGAGCAGGCAGCTGGGGAACAGCTCTTGCGCTTGTATTAGCTGATAATCATCATGATGTACACATGTGGGGACATAGACAAGAGCTCATTGATCAAATCAATGAGAAACATGAAAATCATGATTACTTGCCAAATGTCGAACTGCCAGCGTCTATTCAGGCGACAACCGATATGAAGCAGGCTTTAGAGGGGACAGAGGCGGTTATTGTCGCTGTGCCAACAAAGGCCATTCGTGAGGTATTGAAGCAGGCAAATGAGCTGATCTCATCGAAGGTGCCATTTGTCCATGTCAGTAAGGGAATTGAACCAGATACACTTCTTAGAATTTCTCAAATGATTGAACAAGAAGTCCCATCTGAGAAAAGAGAGGCTGTCGTTGTCCTATCAGGGCCGAGTCATGCAGAAGAAGTAGGTCTGCGTCATCCGACAACTGTCACTGTCTCGTCAGAAAACATTGAAGCAGCTCAATTTGTTCAAGATTTGTTCATGAACAATCATTTTAGAGTGTACACCAACCCTGATGTGATTGGGGTGGAAATTGGCGGCGCATTGAAAAATATCATTGCTCTTGCGGCTGGTATCACAGACGGACTTGGATATGGTGACAATGCAAAAGCGGCGCTTATCACAAGAGGACTTGCTGAAATCGCACGTCTTGGCACAAAAATGGGAGGGAATCCCCTTACATTTGCTGGATTGACAGGCGTTGGCGATTTGATTGTGACATGTACAAGTGTTCATTCGCGTAACTGGCGCTGCGGGAATTTACTCGGTAAAGGATATAAGCTCGAAGAAGTGCTTGAAAAAATGGGCATGGTTGTCGAAGGCGTCCGCACAACAAAAGGCGCTTATCAGCTCTCCAAAGAATACAAGGTCAGCATGCCGATCACAGAGGCTCTTTACGGCGTCCTGTTTGAGGGGAAAAAGGTGGACGATGCTGTAGAATCATTGATGGCACGTGTGAAAACACATGAGATGGAAGACCTTGTGAACATGTTTGAAAACCAAACAAAATAAAAGGAAAGACTGAACTTAGGCATGTAGAGGATGCAAGAAGGGGAAGACTTGCATAACATAGCAATGAAGTTTGAATAGAGCTTTGCCTCTACAGAATGAGGAAAATAGTCGATCCAATGACTGAAGCAGAGTCCCCCTCTTTGCTTCAGTTTTTTTATGCGCTTTTTTCTGAATGATTGGAAAAATGATTGATATTTACCTTATTTTTGGTTTAAAATGAAATATAAACGCTTACAATTCGTTCGTTTTGAAGGGGGACAGGCACGATGAGTTTTGCTTTAATCAAGATGTGGTTTGCGCTTGGTTCAATGGGGCTCATGTTTTTAGCCGTAGTAACCATTTATCTCAGCAGGTTTAAGCTGAAAAGCAAATTTCTTAAAATAACGGCCTCGACCGTTGCATACAGCTTGATGCTGATATCAGGTATCATTGTGTTTTTAGTTGTCTTTAGCGGACCGGTCAATGAATAAAGAAAAAGGAAGAATGTGATGATCAAAGCAAAAGTCAGTGTCACACTGTTAGCACTTATTTTATTAACAGGATGTCTGTATCCAGAAAATCGCAAAGCTGAGAACCGGGTGCCATACGAAGAGCAGCTGCAAAGTGTACAGACAGCGATTGAGGAATTTCAAAAAGCAACAAATGGTCTTTTGCCTATAGAAACGAAAGAAGCAGACACGCCGGTTTATCAGAAATATGTCATCGACTTTAAGCGCTTGTCACCAAGATATTTACACGATGTACCGTCTACATCTTATGAAGGCGGGGGCGAATATATTTATGTCCTCACAGACGTCGAAAAGAAACCCACTGTGAAACTGCTTGATGTCAAAATGACGCAGACCATCAATGAATTACGGCTTAGAATCAAGATGTATCAAGATGAACATACATATCCGCCATACGGCAAAGTCGTATCAGCCAATTTATATACGTTAAATGAAAAAAAACTAGGATTAAAATCGCCGCCTGCGGTGATAAGTCCTGTGACAGGGAATTCCCTCCCATTACTGATTTCATCAAACGGTGACATCTATGTGGACTACCGCAGTGATTTTGCTCACATTTTGAAGAATACGAAGCAAAAGCTGAAACCAGGTGAAAACATTCAAGATGTATATTGGCAGGAAACCCCGTTTGTACCCGCGTTTTCTGTCCCATATACCATCAACAAAAAAGGTGAGCCTGCCTTTTTAGAAAAAAAGACGTCATAAACAAGAATGAACCTTTTTCCTCTGCATATAAATGAGGAGAAAGGTTTTTTTATGGCTAAACTTACTCTCAAAACAAAAAGGTGTCATATTCAAATAGGACAACGTCATACACATATATTGTCCAGACACCTTTCAAGCACAGTTTGATTGAAGAATAGAGTATTTAATTTGAAAACGAGGATAGCAAGTCCGGGAGGGGATCACTTGGAAAAAGTCGATATTTTCAAGGATATCGCTGAACGAACAGGAGGCGATATATATTTAGGAGTCGTTGGCGCTGTTCGTACAGGGAAATCTACGTTTATTAAAAAGTTTATGGAGCTCGTGGTGCTCCCGAATATCAATAATGAGGCAGATCGTGCAAGAGCACAGGATGAATTGCCGCAAAGCGCAGCAGGAAAAACCATTATGACCACAGAGCCAAAATTTGTACCGAATCAAGCAGCATCAATTCACGTGAGTGACGGCCTTGATGTCAACATCAGACTTGTCGATTGTGTGGGATACACTGTCCCTGGTGCGCGCGGGTATGAAGATGAAAATGGCCCAAGAATGATCAATACGCCGTGGTATGAAGAGCCAATCCCGTTTCATGAAGCAGCGGAAATTGGTACACGCAAGGTCATTCAAGAGCATTCAACAATAGGTGTTGTGATTACAACAGATGGATCTATTGGAGAAATTCCAAGACATGATTATATTGAATCTGAAGAACGTGTGATTGACGAACTTAAAGAGGTTGGAAAGCCGTTTATTATGGTCATCAACTCTGTGAGGCCATATCATCCTGAAACAGAAGCGCTGCGGCAGGAACTTAGCCAAAAGTATGATATTCCAGTACTCGCCATGAGCGTAGAAAGTATGAGAGAGCAAGACGTACTCAGCGTTCTTCGTGAAGCATTATATGAATTCCCAGTTCTAGAGGTGAATGTGAACCTGCCAAGCTGGGTGATGGTGCTAAAAGAAGATCACTGGCTGAGAGAAAGCTATCAGGATTCAGTAAAGGAAACTGTAAAGGATATTAAAAGATTAAGAGATGTCGACCGTGTCGTTGGTCAATTCAGTGAATTTGATTTTATCGAAAGAGCGGGTTTAGCAGGAATTGAAATGGGTCAGGGGATTGCGGAGATTGACCTGTATGCGCCAGATGATCTATATGATCATATTTTAAAAGAAGTGGTTGGTGTAGAAATTAGAGGAAAAGACCATCTTCTAGAGCTCATGCAAGACTTTGCTCATGCTAAGACAGAATATGATCAAGTATCAGACGCATTAAAAATGGTGAAGCAGACTGGTTACGGGATTGCAGCGCCAGCGTTATCAGATATGAGTTTAGATGAGCCAGAAATCATTAGGCAGGGATCAAGATTCGGCGTGAGATTAAAAGCGGTCGCTCCATCTATTCATATGATCAAAGTAGATGTAGAGAGCGAATTTGCACCGATTATCGGAACAGAAAAACAAAGTGAAGAGCTTGTCCGCTACTTAATGCAAGACTTTGAAGATGATCCGCTTTCGATCTGGAATTCAGATATATTTGGCCGTTCCCTCAGCTCCCTTGTCAGAGAAGGCATTCAAGCAAAGCTGTCTCTCATGCCGGAAAACGCCAGATATAAGCTGAAGGAAACGCTTGAAAGAATCATTAACGAAGGATCAGGCGGTTTGATCGCGATTATTTTATAGCAAGTGAGACCTCTCATTGATGGGGTCTTTTTTTTGCGTGTAGAATGAGTCATAAAAAGACAATTGTATAAAGATTAGTCAGATTCAGGCTGAAATTAGGAATATTCGTTCGCAAAAGTGCCCTTAATCCTTGACGAATAAGGATTCTTCCCTTTAAAATGCTTGATATGGTATTTCATATGTGTTAATCTACTTACAGAAAATCTTCACTTTGTTGGACAAACATTCCTTCAAAGAGATGTTTTCTAATGAAAAGCCATGTATAACGCTTTCTAGACGCTCTTTTTTTCTGAAAAAGGGTATAGAAAGAAGATGAATTGTGAAGAAATGATAACAATCTACTGAATGCATATTTTTGGGAGGAGGTGAAAGGCATGAACAAGACAGAACTTATTAACGCGGTTGCTGAAGCAAGCGAGTTATCTAAAAAAGACGCGACAAAAGCAGTTGATTCTGTTTTTGATACAATTTTAGATGCACTTAAAAATGGTGACAAAATCCAACTTATTGGTTTTGGTAACTTTGAAGTACGTGAGCGTTCAGCTCGTAAAGGACGTAACCCACAAACTGGTGCAGAGATCGAAATCCCTGCAAGCAAAGTACCTGCTTTCAAACCAGGTAAAGCACTTAAAGACGCGGTGGCAGGTAAATAATCGTTATGTGTAATGATCCTGTTGAAGGAGTTATACATATACAGTTTCACACTGGTCTAGAAAAGCCCCTTTCATAAGGGGCTTTTCCTTTTGAATCAAAAGGTTCGTTTAGAACGCTCTCCTTTGCTTTTAGGATCTGAAGTGTGCTAGAATCTGAATGAAATGTAATCGCCTTTGGAGGATATAATACATGAGTGAAATAAATAAAGAATTAATTGAACACGCGGTACGCGATATATTAAAAGCAATCGGAGAAGATCCGGATCGTGAAGGACTTCTTGATACCCCAAAACGAGTCGCAAAAATGTATGAAGAAGTGTTCTCGGGATTAAATGAAGACCCAAAAGAACATTTTAAAACCATTTTTGGCGAAGACCACGAAGAACTCGTCCTTGTAAAAGATATTGCTTTCCATTCAATGTGTGAACACCACCTTGTGCCTTTCTACGGGAAAGCCCATGTTGCTTATATTCCGCGCGGAGGAAAAGTAACGGGACTTAGCAAGCTGGCAAGAGCTGTAGAAGCCGTGGCTAAACGCCCGCAGCTTCAGGAACGCATTACATCAACCATTGCAGATACTATGGTGGAAACACTTAATCCGCATGGCGTGATGATTGTCGTTGAAGCAGAGCATATGTGTATGACGATGCGCGGAGTGAAAAAGCCAGGCGCTAAAACAGTCACATCAGCCGTCCGCGGCACATTTGCAAATGATGCAGCCGCAAGAGCAGAAGTGCTTTCCTTTATTAAAAACGACTAATTCAATAGATGGAAGGTGAACAAAATGAGTGAAAATAAAGCATCTGATTTTGTGGTGATTAAAGCCATTGATAATGGTGTAAATGTCATCGGCCTAACAAGAGGCTCTGATACAAGATTTCACCATTCCGAGAAACTCGATAAAGGTGAAGTGATCATTGCACAATTTACTGAGCATACGTCAGCGATCAAAGTAAGAGGCGATGCTGTCATTCAAACAAGCTTCGGCGAAATTCAAAGCGAAGCAAAGAAATAAAGAACTTGTAGCACTTGATAGCATAAAAGTGAGAGCTGATATGGTATAATAAATCTCTATACAATGTGCAGGTCTACATATGAAACTGTAATTTTTGGGACAAGGGTGATATCTTTGCAAGACATCTACGGAATTTTATCTAATCTAAATATAAAATTAAATAAAAAGCTTTCTCATCCTTATTTGGCGAAGCATTTACGCGCACCACTCATCGATGAAGATAAGCTCCTTCTTTTTCATGCAATGTTTGAAGAAGCTCAAATTGATGCAGAGAAAAAAGAAAATTATATTTTAACGGCGATGCTTGTGCAAATTGCCCTTGATACCCATGACGAAGTCACAACTGCTGCAGCCATCAAGCAAGACGAATTCAAAAATCGTCAGCTGACCATCCTGGCAGGAGACTATTTCAGCGGTCTCTATTATTCTCTTCTCTCTGACATGAAAGACATTTATATGATCCGCACGCTCGCTACGGCGATCAAAGAGATCAATGAACATAAAATTAGACTGTATGACCGGTCCATTCAAGATGCGGCGCACTTTTACAAAAGTGTAGCTACAGTAGAATCTGCGCTTTTCCAAAGGATTTCTGAGCATTTTCAATTAACGCATTGGAATGAGATTGCAAGTCGTTTTCTTGTTTATAAACGCTTCATGAAACAAGCAGAAAATGACAAACATTTAAAACTTTTTTTGAACGATCGTTATACGGACGCCTATTCGTGCTTTGACAATTTTGAGAATGAAGGCTATGAAAAGGCCAAACGACCGATCAAGGAGCATCTTGTTTCATCTCCGGTCGTTCAAAAAGAGCTATTAAATCGCTTGGATCATATGAAAAATGAGCCTGCGTACCATCAGAAAGTGGAAGAAGGGTAAGTCATGCAGCAATCAAAAGAACAGCGAGTACACGGTGTATTTGAAAAAATTTATAAAAACTATGATCAAATGAACTCTGTCATCAGCTTTAAACAGCATAAAAAATGGCGCGATAAAACAATGAAACTTATGAATGTGCAAAAAGGGTCTAAAGCATTAGATGTATGCTGCGGGACAGCCGATTGGACAATTGCGCTTGCAGATGCTGTTGGAGAAAAAGGCGAGGTCAAAGGCCTTGATTTCAGTAAAAACATGCTGAGTGTTGGAGAAACGAAGGTGAAGACTGGGGGCTACGAACAAATTGAATTGCTTCATGGCAATGCGATGGAGCTCCCTTTTGAGGACAACTCATTTGATTATGTCACCATCGGTTTTGGACTTAGAAACGTTCCTGATTATTTAACGGTGCTCAAGGAAATGACAAGAGTAGTGAAGCCTGGCGGAATGGTTGTCTGTCTGGAGACTTCACAGCCTGAGATGATCGGCTTTAAACAGGGCTACTACATCTATTTCAAATACATTATGCCGCTCTTTGGTAAACTGTTTGCCAAAAGCTATCAGGAGTATTCATGGCTTCAAGAATCAGCCAAAACGTTCCCTGGCATGAAAGAGCTGGCGGCTCTGTTCGAAGAGGCCGGGTTGTCTGATGTCTCGTATCATCCATTTACAGGCGGTGTAGCAGCAACACATATCGGAAAGAAGCTTTGAATAAACGATATTTGGGTGAAGATAATGAAATTAAAAGCAATGATCTCTTTTTTAAATCATGATATCGATATTATTGAAAAAGAGCTTGAACAAACAGTTCGCTCTGATTATGCATTATTAAGTGAAGCAGGTCTTCATTTGCTGCAAGCGGGCGGAAAACGAATCCGCCCCGTTTTTGTTCTCCTTTCAGGCATGTTTGGTGACTATGACATTAATAAAATTAAATATGTTGCCGTTGCCCTCGAGCTGATTCATATGGCATCACTTGTTCACGATGATGTCATTGATGATGCAGAGCTGAGAAGAGGCAAACCAACGATAAAGGCAAAATGGGATAACAGAATTGCCATGTACACAGGGGATTATATGTTTGCGAGATCACTTGAATACATGACAAAAATCAATCACCCAATGGCACATGAAATTTTGTCAAAAATGGTCGTCGAGCTTTGTCTTGGTGAGATAGAGCAAGTGAAAGATAAATATAATATGGATCAAAACCTCCGTACATATTTAAGAAGAATCAAACGAAAAACAGCCTTGCTCATTGCAGGCAGCTGTCAATTAGGCGCCATTGCAGCAGGTACAGATGAAAAAACACATAAAGCCCTCTATTGGTTTGGATACTATGTCGGCATGTCCTATCAAATCATTGATGATGTCCTTGATTTCACATCAACTGAAGAAGAGCTGGGCAAGCCTGTCGGAGGAGACCTTTTACAAGGGAATGTCACACTCCCAGTCTTATATGCACTGAAAAATCCGACGCTACAAGGTCAATTGAAGCTGATCAATAGTGAAACGACGGAGAAGCAGCTGGAGCCTGTCATTGAAAGCCTCAAACAAACAGATGCGATCGACCGCTCGATTCGAGTGAGTGAAATGTATTTGAAAAAAGCTTTTGAACAGCTCGACAAACTTCCTCGAGGACGTGCGAGAACGTCACTCGCCTCCATTGCAAAATATATTGGGAAACGAAAATTCTAATCAACGTGATGTTGATTGGTTTTTTTGTGAAATTTTTTGTCAAAAATTGATTATTATAAAAAAAAATGATACGATCACTTTGTAACAATGTAAGCCTATACATACATAACGACGGGGTGGAAAACGTATATGGACAAAACATTTCTTATGGTCAAACCTGATGGTGTGGAAAGACAATTAATCGGTGACATTGTGTCAAGATTCGAAAAAAAGGGGCTTCAGCTTGTTGGTGCAAAACTAATGAGTATTCCAAAGGAAGTAGCAGAAACCCATTACGGAGAGCATAAAGAAAAACCGTTTTTCGGGGAATTGGTTGACTTTATTACGTCAGGACCTGTATTTGCAATGGTATGGCAAGGTGAACAGGTAGTAGACGTGACAAGACAGATTATCGGCAAAACAAATCCGAAGGAAGCGCTTCCAGGCACAATAAGAGGAGACTATGGATTGACTGTTGGGAAAAACATTATCCATGGGTCAGACTCACCAGAAAGTGCTGAAAGAGAAATTAACTTATTCTTCAAACAAGAAGAACTCACAAGCTGGGATCAAACCATCTCAAGCTGGATTTATTAAGATTCAAGCCAAGGTGTTCATCTAATGAGCACTTTGGCTTTTTTTATATTGAACTTTCTACACGAAATTTCTCATGAGAAGATACAAATTTTCGATAAAAACAGCTATACTAGGACAAAGATAGATGAGACAGGAGAGGACATTGATGGATCCATATCAAGTATTTGTTGGAAAATGGAAAAAATTAACCGGGGTTGATCTAAATTTATATAAAGAAGCACAAATGAAACGGAGATTAACCTCACTTTATGATAAAAAAGGATATAAAGATTTTGAAGCATTCGCGGCCGCGCTTGAAAAGGACAAAGCATTATTAGATGAGACGATGGACCGCATGACGATAAATGTGTCAGAATTTTACCGAAACTATCAGCGCTGGGAAGTACTTGATCAAAAAATCCTGCCGCTGCTCTCGAAAAATGGCGGCACCTTAAAGATTTGGAGTGCAGCATGTTCGACAGGAGAGGAGCCATATACACTTTCCATGCTGCTGTCAAGTCATCCTCTTGTGAAAGACTTCCAAATTATTGCAACTGATATTGATGATAAAGTTCTGCAGTCAGCTCAAAAAGGCAGATATCACGAACGCTCTCTGCAAGAGGTGCCAGATCATATCAAGCAAAAATATTTCACAAAAGAAGATTCTTCATTTTACACTGTGAAGGATGAGGTTCGAAAGCATATTCAATTTAAGAAGCACAACCTTTTAGCAGATCCATATGAAAAACAGCTTGACCTCATCGTCTGCCGAAATGTACTGATTTACTTTACTGAAGAGGCAAAAGAAGAAATTTACTTAAAAATGAGCAGCAGTTTAAAACAAAATGGCGTATTATTTGTTGGTTCTACAGAGCAAATTTTTCACCCAGAAAAGTTTGGACTGACATCTGCTGATACTTTCTTTTATCAAAAGAAGGGTATGTAGCTGACTTTTTAGTAGCAAGTGTGTTATTATATTTTTACTTAAAAGCGTTAATGCGATGAAGGGAGATTGAGTCATGAGGTACTTAACAGCAGGTGAATCACATGGTCCACAACTGACCACAATTATTGAAGGAGTTCCAGCGGGACTTTACATAGAGCAGGATGACATCAATTATGAATTGGCTAGAAGACAAAAAGGTCATGGCCGCGGAAGAAGAATGCAGATTGAAAAAGACCAGGCGAAAGTGTTAAGTGGTGTTCGCCACGGAAGAACATTAGGTTCCCCAATCGCACTTGTTGTTGAAAACAACGACTGGAAGCACTGGACAAAGGTGATGGGGGCAGAGCCGATCACGGAAGAAGAAGAAAGTGAAATGAAGCGTCAAATCTCCCGTCCAAGACCAGGACATGCGGATTTAAATGGGGCGATCAAATATGGACACCGTGATATGAGAAACGTATTAGAGCGCTCATCAGCCCGCGAGACAACTGTTCGCGTAGCAGCAGGCGCAGTTGCCAAACAAATCTTGGCGCATCTAGGGATTAAAGTAGCTGGCCACGTTCTTGAAATTGGCGGAGTGAAAGCAGCTCATACAGCATATGAGTCTATTGAAGATTTGCAGAAGGTAACAGAAGAATCACCTGTTCGCTGCTATGACAGTGAAGCAGGTCAGAAAATGATGGATGCAATTGATGAAGCGAAGAAAAACGGCGATTCAATTGGCGGAATTGTTGAAGTCATCGTTGAAGGGATGCCGGTTGGGGTTGGCAGCTATGTTCATTACGACCGTAAATTGGACAGCAAGCTTGCTGGCGCTGTACTTAGTATCAACGCTTTTAAAGGGGTTGAATTCGGTATTGGCTTCGAGGCAGCCTCTAAAAATGGCAGTGAGGTCCATGATGAAATTATCTGGGATGAAGAAAAGGGCTATACGAGAAAAACAAATCGCCTAGGTGGTCTTGAAGGCGGAATGTCAACGGGTATGCCAATTGTCGTAAGAGGGGTTATGAAACCAATCCCAACGCTTTATAAGCCGCTTCAAAGCGTTGACATTGAAACAAAAGAACCTTTCTCTGCAAGTATTGAACGATCTGACAGCTGTGCTGTTCCTGCTGCAAGTGTTGTTGCAGAAGCAGTCGTTGCATGGGAAATTGCCAATGCAGTAGTAGAGCAGTTTGGCCTTGACCAAATCGACCGCATTAAAGAAAATGTTGAGAAAATGCGCCAGCTTCAGAGGGAATTTTAATGAAAACACTGGAAGTTAAGACGTCTTCAGCCACTTATCCTGTATTTATCGGTGATGGGATTAAACGCAATATCGTTGACTTGATAACTTCCACTGGGCATTCCTATACGAAGCTCTTAATCGTCACAGATGCAGCTGTTGATGCCATTTATGGTGATGAGATGGTTCGCTTACTTCAAGAGAAGTGGCCTGTGAACAAAGTGGTTGTGCCAAGCGGAGAGCAGTCAAAATCCTTTGCCGAATTTGAGCATATTCATACGAAAGCCATTCAATTTCAGCTTGATCGTTCCTCCTGCATCATTGCACTGGGAGGCGGCGTAATTGGAGATTTGGCTGGCTTTGCTGCTGCCACTTATATGAGAGGCATTGACTTTATCCAAGTGCCGACGACGCTGCTGGCACATGATAGTGCAGTTGGCGGGAAAACAGGGATCAACCATCCGCTCGGTAAAAATTTAATCGGTGCGTTTCATCAGCCGAAAGCTGTGATCTATGATACTAGTATGCTTGAGACACTATCGCAAATTGAACGAAGATCAGGTTTTGCAGAAGTCATCAAACATGCACTGATTTCAAGTGAAGCATTTTTATCAGAACTCATGGCCATTCGTTCTTTGACGGATTTATCAAAAAGCGAGCTGGCACATATGCTGTATCAAGGCATTCAAGTCAAAGCGTCAATCGTTCAAGAAGATGAAAAAGAACAAGGTGTGCGTGCATTTTTGAATTTAGGCCATACACTCGGGCATGCCATTGAAGCAGAGTATGGATATGGCGCCATCACGCACGGAGATGCCATTGCAATCGGCATGCAGTTTGCGCTGTATGTGAGCGAAAAGCAGCTGGGGCTCAGCCTTAATCGTTTGGAACTAAAAGAGTGGATGAAAGAGCTCGGGTTCCCTGTACAAGTCACACAAGATATTTCCACAAAAACTTTTGTTGACCGGATGATTGGAGATAAAAAGGCAAGGGGCGGTAGTGTTCAATTTGTTTTATTAAAACAGGTTGGAGACGTCACCTTGCAGTCTTTCACAAAAGATGAGCTGCACTACTGGCTCGAAGAATGGAAACGGGAGGAGGGATGTCTATGATGTTTCGCGGGATACGTGGGGCTACAACTGTAATAGAAGATACAGAAACAGAAGTGTTAAACAAAACGAAACAGCTGTTAGAAGCGATCATTTCAAGAAACCAAGTAGATCCAGAACGTGTCGTGCAGATCTTGATTTCAGCTACACAAGATATTCACTCCGTTTTTCCGGCAAAAGCACTTCGTCAGTTTGAAGGATGGACATATGTACCAGTTACTTGCATGCAGGAACTGGACATTGATGGCGGTTTAAAGCAATGTATTCGTGTCTTAATGACTGTCCAGACAGATACAAAGCAGGAAGACATACAGCATGTATACTTGGAAGAAGCTGTGACGCTTCGCCCTGATTTACAGTTGACAAAAAACAAGGAATTATAATACGATATGAACAGCCGAAGTTTACACACAGGTGTAAACGGCATTGCAAGCTTAGAGAAGATGAGAATGAGACTAGGGTAGTTGAGATGAGTAGAGTTGAGCAGAGATACGATACTTCTATTTAATCATACTGCCTAAAAGAGCAACCCTCTTTTAGGCTTATTTCGTATACTCATACAAACCCTCTATATGTCCCCTCATTCTCCTTAATCCCATTTAAGGAGTGTGCTTATGAATTCCCAATCAAACCTGACCCAATTTTTAAAGGACAGTGAGTCCTACAAAACGATCCCAATTGTTGAAACCATTACAGTCGATACGCTCTCACCGATTCAAATTGTTGAAAAACTCAAACAAGATATTGTGTATTTGCTAGAAAGCAAAGATGAGTCTTCCAGCTGGTCGAGATATTCCTTCATTGGATTGCACCCGTTTTTAACCTTACATGATGACCAAAACAAATACGTTGCACGTGACGCTGCGGGGCAGGAAGTCATGCAAAAGCAAGAGCTGAAAGAACTGCTGGATTGGATGAAAGAGCAATATCAAATCAAAACGCCAGATATTGATATCCCATTTACAGGCGGGGCTGTTGGGTACTTAAGCTACGATCTGATCCCAAACATTGAATCTTCTGTCAGGCCTCACCGCAGCGCATCGCTGGCAGAAAATTGCACATTATTTGTCTGCCAAACGATGATTGCCTTTGATCATGAAACAAATCATGTTCATTTTATCCAATACACTCAGCTGGCCGGACATGAAACAGAAGACGAAAAAATTCGAGCTTACAAAGAAAATCAAAAACAGCTTGAACAGATGATTCACAAGCTCCATTCAAAGGTTGATATGAAAGAACTAATTTTATCAGGGAATATGAATGAGCCGCCATCCTTTGAACATGTGACGTCAACCTATGAAAAAGCGCAATTTTTAAAAGACGTAGAAAAAATCAAAGAATACATTCGAGCGGGTGACATTTTTCAAGGCGTACTCTCGCAACGATTTGATATCCCTGTATCAGTGAGTTCATTTGAGTTATACCGCGTGCTTCGGATTGTGAATCCATCTCCTTATATGTATTTTATGAAATTAAAAGATCGTGATTTAGTCGGTAGCTCGCCAGAACGATTAATCCATGCCAAAAATGGGCATTTAGAAATTCATCCTATTGCTGGCACAAGAAAACGAGGAACAACAAGAGAAGAGGATGCTGAACTAGCAAGAGAGCTGCTTGAAGATGAAAAGGAAAAAGCCGAGCATTACATGTTAGTGGATCTTGCCAGAAATGATGTAGGCCGTGTGGCAGAATACGGCAGTGTGTCCGTACCAACCTTTACAAAAGTAGTGAACTTCTCTCATGTCATGCACATCATCTCCATTGTGACAGGAAAGCTAAAGCGGGATACACATCCAGTTGATGCGCTCATGTCCGCTTTCCCAGCAGGCACATTAACAGGTGCCCCGAAAATAAGAGCGATGCAATTATTAAATGAAATGGAGCCTGAGCCTAGGGAAACGTATGGCGGCTGTATTGCTTATATTGGATTCGACGGCAATATCGACTCTTGTATTACGATTCGTACGATGAGCGTCAAAAATCATACCGCTTCTATACAAGCAGGCGCCGGCATTGTGGCTGATTCTGTCCCAGAAAATGAATGGGAAGAGACTTGTAACAAGGCAGGAGCACTTCTGAAAGCCATTCAGCTTGCGGAACATATTTTCTCAGAAAAGGAGAGTGTGCAGGATGAATCACCGACTATCAGCTCTTGTTAATGGAGGCTTTCTATCAGAAAATGAAGCAAATAAACTCATGCAAGATATGATGAGCGGTTTTTTAACAGATGCTGAAGTCGCTGCTAGTCTCTCGATTTTAGCGCATAGAGGAGAAACCGCTGAAGAAATGACGGGTTTTGTGAAAGCCATGCGGCAAAATGCAGCACCAATGGAACAAGCGCTTGATGTAGTAGATACTTGCGGCACAGGAGGCGATGGACTCTCCACCTTTAATATATCAACTGCCGCTGCCATTGTCGCTTCCGCTGCTGGAGCCAAAATCGCCAAACACGGAAATCGATCAGTTTCTTCTAAAAGCGGGAGTGCCGATGTACTAGAGTGTCTTGGGATTCATATTCAATCCACACCAGAAGAAACAAGAAGACAAATACAAGAGAAAAACATGGGCTTTTTATTTGCACCATTGTATCATTCATCTATGAAACAAGTAGCCGCAGTCCGCAAGCAGCTCGGCTTCCGGACGGTATTTAATCTCTTAGGCCCGCTTTGCCACCCAATGCAAGCCAAAAAGCAAATCATCGGTGTCTACTCAAAGGAAAAGGCAAAATTAATGGCAGAAGCCCTTGCACCATTAGAGCCAGATCATGTGCTGTTTGTTTGCGGAGAAGATGGACTGGATGAATTAACGATTACAGCAAATTCATATGTGATTGAACTCAAAAAAGATGTCATGACAGAATATACACTCAATCCAGAAGACTTTGGGCTGCAAAAAGGATATTTATCAGAAATTCAGGTCCAATCACCGGAAGAGAGCGCTAAATTGATTCAGAATATATTGAATCATCAAACAGAAGGGGCGCCGCTTCATATTACAGCCCTGAATGCTGGAGCGGCTTTATATGTCGCAGGGAAGTCAGAAAGCCTCATGGCCGGGACATTAAAAGCGATTGAAACGATTAAAAACGGCGCAGCCAAAGAACAATTGGCTCGTTTAAAACAAAAAACGAGAGAGGAAGAGATCTATGCTTAATCAAATCATTGCCCGCAAAAAAGAACATATTCAAACATTGCAGTTACCAGTAGATGGACACTTTGAAAGACGATCATTTAAAGAAGCACTCATGAATCCTCATCGCTCAATTGGTCTCATTGCGGAGGTGAAAAAAGCGTCTCCTTCCAAAGGAATCATTCAACCGAATTTTGATCCTTTACAAACAGCAAAAGCTTACGAAAAATCAAACGCTGATTGCTTATCTGTTTTAACGGATGAACCGTTCTTTCAAGGGAAAAACGAATACTTATCTCTCATTAAAAAACACGTAGATCGTCCAATTTTAAGAAAAGATTTCATCATTGACTCCATACAGGTAGAAGAGTCAAGACGTATAGGGGCAGATGCCATTTTATTAATTGGAGAAGTACTTGAGCCGCAAAAGCTGCACGAGCTCTATGCTGAAGCGAAAGAGAAAGGCCTTGATGTCCTTGTCGAAGTACATGCAGCAGATACACTGGAAAATATTTTGAAGTTGTTCACTCCTGAAATCATTGGAGTGAACAACCGGAATTTAAATACATTTACAACAACAGTCGAACAAACAAAAGAGATCGCGCCACTCGTTCCAAAAGATGTTTTACTAGTGAGTGAGAGCGGTATTCAAACATTTGATGATCTGGCCTTTGTGAAGAAACATGGAGCGGGTGCAGTTCTTGTAGGAGAATCATTAATGAGAGAACAATCACAAGAAAAAGCCGTTCAGACATTGTTTGGAGAATGAACAGGATGAAGCCTTATGTAAAATATTGCGGGGCAGTATCACAAGATGATGTGGAATGTATTGCGCAATCTCACGCAGATGCCATTGGATTTATTTTTGCTCCAAGTAAAAGACAAGTCCAGCCAGATCAAGTGAAACAATGGCTCATCCAAACAAAGTGTGAGAAAAAAATTGCTGGTGTATTTGTAAATGAAAAGATCGAAAAAGTGTGTGAGATCACAAAACATATACCTTTAGATATCGTACAGCTTCATGGAGATGAAACGCAGGATGACGCTAAAGAAATCAAACAACAAACAGGGGCTGTCGTTTGGAAAGTGTTCCACCACGAATCCAATATCACAAACACGCTTGAAAAAATGACGGTATTTGCGCCTGTTGTCGATGGCTTCCTCATTGATGCGAAAGTAAAAGGGATGAGAGGCGGCTCTGGAACAGCTTTTGCTTGGGAGGCGGTGCCTGCATACGTTCAGCATGCAAAACGGCTGGAGAAAACTTGCATAATTGCAGGCGGCATCACACCAGAAACGATAGCAGAGCTCCTTGCCTATGGTCCAGAAGCGATCGATCTTTCAAGCGGAATAGAAGAAAACGGAAAGAAAAGCAGCGCTAAGATCGAAGCGCTCGAAGAAAGGATGTTAAATGATGTACGCATATCCAAATGAGATTGGCAGATACGGAGAATTCGGAGGGAAATTTGTCCCGGAAACGCTCATGCAGCCACTTGCAGAAATCGAGCAGGCATTTCGTGAATTAAAAGAAGACCCTGCTTTTCAAGCAGAATATGTATCACTACTTCGAAACTATTCAGGCAGACCAACTGCGCTTACATATGCTGACCAATTATCAGCATACCTCGGCGGCGCAAAAATCTATTTAAAAAGAGAAGATTTAAATCACACAGGTGCTCATAAAATTAACAATGCGCTTGGGCAGGCCCTGCTTGCGAAAAAAATGGGGAAATCAAACATCATCGCAGAAACAGGCGCGGGCCAGCACGGAGTAGCTGCTGCAACGGTGGCCGCTAAGTTCGGGTTATCCTGCACGGTATTTATGGGAAAAGAAGATGTGGAAAGACAATCACTCAATGTCTTCCGAATGAAACTGCTTGGCGCTGAAGTCATACCTGTCACAAGCGGAAATGGCACACTAAAAGATGCAACTAACGAAGCCATCCGCTATTGGGTTCAGCACTGCAGTGATCATTTTTATATGATTGGCTCCGTTGTAGGCCCTCATCCGTATCCTCAAATCGTCAGCGAGTTCCAGCGCATGATTGGTGATGAAGCAAAAGAGCAGCTGCTTGAAAAAGAAGGAAGGCTTCCTCATAAAGTCATTGCCTGTGTCGGCGGCGGGAGTAATGCCATTGGAATGTACCGGGCGTTTTTAGATGAAGAGGTAGATATCATTGGTGTAGAGGCCGCTGGAAAGGGAATCGATACGCCGCTCCATGCTGCAACCATCACGAAAGGAACCAAAGGTGTGATCCACGGGTCTTTGACCTATTTAATCCAAGACGAATTTGGCCAAATTATTGAGCCATATTCTATCTCCGCTGGTTTAGATTATCCGGGAATTGGACCAGAACACGCATATTTACATGCGAGCGGGAGGGTTCAATATGTGAGTGCGACAGATCAAGAAGCACTAGATGCACTAAAGCTGCTGACTGAAAAAGAAGGAATTCTGCCAGCAATTGAATCTGCACATGCGCTAGCCAAAGCATTTGAGGTAAGCAAGACGATGAATGAAGACGAAATCGTCCTTGTCTGCCTTTCAGGAAGAGGCGATAAGGATGTGCATACATTAATGAACGTGCTCGAAAGTGAGGGGAAAACAAAATGATTAGATTTCAATTAGAGCAAGGCGAAAAATTATTTATCCCATTTATCACAGCTGGAGATCCGTCAGAAGACATTACGATTGATTTAGCTATCTCCCTTCAAGCAGCCGGTGCACATGCGATTGAACTCGGTGTTCCTTATTCCGATCCATTAGCAGACGGTCCTGTCATTCAAAGAGCCTCCAAAAGAGCTCTAAATCATGGCATGAATATCGTAAAAGCGATAGAATTAGCAGGGAAGATGAAAAAAAACGGTGTAAAAATTCCTGTAATTCTATTTACGTATTATAATCCTGTGTTACAATTAGACACAGAATACTTTTTCGCTTTACTGCGCAAAAATCATATTTCGGGACTCTTAACACCCGACTTGCCGTTTGAAGAGAGCAGCGAGCTGCAAAAGAACTGTCAAACACATGACATTTCATATATTTCACTCGTTGCACCAACAAGCAAGGAACGATTAGTAAACATTGTAGAGCAGGCAGAAGGTTTTGTGTATTGTGTTTCATCTCTTGGTGTAACAGGTGTCAGACAATCCTTTGACGCGTCAATTACAGATTTTATTCAACAAGTGAAACAGCTGAGTCACATACCGGTTGCGGTCGGTTTTGGAATCTCAACAAGAGAGCAGGTAGATTCAATGAATAAACTGAGTGACGGTGTTGTTGTCGGAAGTGCACTTGTGAAAAAAATTGAAGAGCTTCAAGAACAATTGCTGGCAAGTGATACACGTCAAGAGGCTTTAAGAGAATTTGAAACATATGCAAAAACATTTAGTCCCCTCTATTCATTCAAATGAGGTGAAACATTTTGCAAATCAAAGATCAATTAAAACAGCTAAAACCGTATCAACCTGGGAAACCAATTGAAGAGGTCAAAAAAGAATATCAATTAGACAAAATTGTGAAATTGGCTTCAAATGAAAACCCTTTTGGATGTTCTGTACATGCAAGAGAGGCAATACAAGCTGAGCTCGAACATTTAGCGATTTATCCTGATGGATACAGCGCAAGTTTAAGAACGGAGCTTGCTGAGTTTCTTCAAGTAAGTGAAAAGCAATTAATTTTCGGGAATGGCTCAGATGAACTTGTGCAAATTATTGCGAGAGCTTTCCTTGACCAACATACAAATACCGTCATCCCATCTCCATCTTTTCCGCAATACCGTCACAATGCAGTGATTGAACATGCTGAAATTCGAGAAGTGCCTCTTTTAGAAGGAGGAGCTCACGATCTGAAGGGCATGCTGGATGCGATCGATGAAAACACGAAGGTTGTCTGGGTATGTAATCCAAATAACCCGACAGGAAATCATTTGTCAGAATCTGAGATTGTGGCGTTTTTAGACGAAGTGCCAGCTCACGTGCTTGTTGTTCTAGATGAAGCGTATTTTGAATACGTTCGTGCGGAAGATTTTCCAAACAGTTTATCTTTATTACACAATTATCAAAATGTCATTGTACTTCGAACGTTTTCTAAAGCATATGGACTTGCAGCGCTTCGAGTAGGCTACGGAATTGCATCAGAAGAGCTGATTACTGCCATTGAACCAGCGAGAGAGCCGTTTAATACCAGCCGTATCGCTCAGGCAGCTGCTCGTGCAGCGATCAAAGATCAAGATTTCATACAATCATGCAGACAGAAAAACGAAGCAGGTCTCAAGCAATATCAAGATTTTGCAGACCGTTTTGGACTATATATCTATCCATCTCAAACAAACTTTGTGCTGATTGATTTTAAAAGAGATGCAGATGAATTGTTCAATGCATTATTGAAAAAAGGTTACATTGTTCGTTCCGGGAAAGCACTTGGTTTTCCAACTTCTTTACGTATTACCGTCGGAACAAAAGAGCAAAATGAAGACATTCTAAGTACACTTGCCGATTTACTGCAAGGCATTCGTGCGTAGCATAACCATAAAGTCATATCCTAAGGCAGGATATGACTTTCATTGTACCAACCTCAATACATATAAGCTGTTGAAATAAGTTGTTTAATTTTCGCGAAAAATCAGGTGATGAATATGAATGATGCAAACGAAACAATATTAATCGCTGGACTCGGTTTAATTGGGGGATCCATTGCACTCTCGATTAAAAAAGAGTATCCTCATAAAAAAATTGTAGGATTTGATGTTTCCAAAGAGCAAATGGTTGCTGCAACAAAGCTGGGAATTATTGATGCAACAGCTGATTCGTTTCTGGCTGGTTTAGAAGAATCTTCGACCATTATTTTGGCAACACCTGTCCAGCAAACAGTAAAGATGCTTAGTGATATTGCAGACTCTGGAATTGAAAGAGAGCTCACAATCACTGATGTCGGCAGCACAAAGCAAAAGGTCGTCCATTTTGCTGAAAAAGCGCTACCTGAGCAGTACCAATTTATTGGTGGACATCCAATGGCAGGCTCTCATAAGTCGGGTGTTATTGCAGCAAAAGACTTTTTATTTGAAAATGCGTTCTACATTTTAACGCCTGCAAAAGAAACAAACCGCCAAGCTGTTGATCGGTTGATGGATTTGCTAAAGGGGACAAATGCTCATTTCATCGAGATGACACCAGAAGAACATGATGCTGTGACAAGTGTAATTAGCCATTTTCCTCATATTGTTGCAGCCAGCCTTGTGCATCAAGCACATCATTTTGAAGAACAATTCCCACTTGTTAAACGGTTTGCTGCTGGAGGCTTTCGTGATATCACACGAATTGCTTCAAGCAATCCTGCAATGTGGAGGGATATCCTGCTGCACAATAAACACAAGATTTTAGACCGTTTTCATGAATGGAAAAAAGAGATTAACCGCATTGAAACCTTCGTAGAGCAAGAAGATGCTGAAGGATTGTTCTCTTATTTTCAAGATGCAAAGGAATATCGTGATGGACTGCCTCTAAGGAAAAAAGGAGCCATTCCTGCTTTTTATGATCTGTATGTCGATGTTCCGGATCACCCTGGGGTCATATCGGAGATTACAGGGCATCTAGCAAGTGAAAATATTAGTATTACAAATATCCGTATTATTGAGACGCGGGAAGACATTAATGGGATTTTACGCATTAGTTTTCAAACAGACGACGACCGCAAGCGTGCAGAAATCTGTATAAAAAATAGAGCGAATTACGATACATTTTATGCTGACTGAGGTGACAAACATGAAAATTCATAAAAATGCTCCTATGAATGGAGAAATTCATATCCCAGGTGATAAATCTATTTCACATAGATCAGTGATGTTTGGTGCAATTGCTGAAGGGACCACAGTAGTGAAAAACTTTCTTCCTGGAGCTGACTGTTTAAGTACGATTGATTGCTTTAGAAAGATGGGCGTTGAAATTGAACAAAAAGGGACAGATGTTGTCATTCATGGTAAAGGACTGAAAGAGCTCAAGGAGCCGTCTGACATTCTTGATGTTGGCAATTCTGGTACAACCATTCGATTAATGATGGGAATATTAGCTGGTTGTGAGTTTCACAGTACACTAATTGGTGATGAGAGTATTGCCAAAAGACCAATGAAACGTGTGACGGGTCCGCTTAAACAACTAGGAGCCAAAATAGACGGCAGAGCAAATGGCGAGTATACACCACTGTCTATTCGTGGCGGACATTTAAAAGGCATCTCTTATGAGTCTCCGGTGGCAAGTGCACAAATTAAGTCGGCTGTCCTTTTAGCTGGGCTGCAAGCAGAGGGTACAACAACATTAACTGAACCACATAAATCAAGAGATCATACAGAAAGAATGCTCTCTATGTTTGGTGTAAAACTAGATGAAGATGAACAAAGTGTTTCCATTGAAGGCGGCCAGACATTAACAGCAACAGATATATTTGTTCCTGGAGACATCTCTTCAGCTGCATTTTTCCTTGTAGCTGGATCAATCGTTCCTAACAGCCGGATTGTCTTAAAAAATGTCGGGCTAAACAAAACAAGAACAGGTATTATTGATGTGCTGAAACTTATGGGTGCAAACCTTGAGATCAATGAAGTAGATGCCAAAGGCGGAGAACCGTATGGTGATTTAACGATTTCTACTTCATCATTAAAAGGGATTGAAATTTCTGGTGACATGATTTCAAGACTCATCGATGAAATTCCGATTATTGCGCTTCTTGCGACCCAAGCAGAAGGAACAACGATCATTAAAGATGCTGCTGAGTTAAAAGTTAAAGAAACCAATCGAATTGATACAGTCGTATCAGAACTTAAAAAACTCGGTGCTGATATTGAAGCAACAGATGATGGTATGAAGATTCATGGTAAAACTACGCTTCAAGGCGGCGCAGTCGTCTCAAGCTACGGAGATCACCGTATCGGTATGATGCTGGGAATTGCCGCATGTGTGACAAAGCAAGCAATTGAGATTGAAGATACAGATGCTGTTCGTGTCTCATACCCGAATTTCTTTGAACACATTGAATATTTAACGAAAACAGTCTGAGGAGGTCCTCAGGCTTTTTCTTTCCTTTTGCATATTTGTCAGAAATATAGCATAGCTTGTCTCAAGGTGAAACCTTGAAAAAAAACATTTTGTCCGATAAAAATAGTGTCTGCAGTTTACAAATCATCAGTTTCGTATAGGATGAAATGAAAAACAGTCTTTAAAACACAAAAATGGGTTCATTTTAAAAGAGCAACATATTTGCTGGATGTGTACCTGTCGATTATGATATGAAGTAACAATAGTTTAGGTTTTTGGAAACAGAAAGGAACGGTTTGATTTGAATAGTTCATTACAAGAAGCCATAAAATTAGTTGAGGCGGGTGAGACTGAAAAAGGACTCCAAACACTTGCTCAAGCAGAGAAGCATTTGCATGATGAAGAAAAGGCGCAAGCGGCTCAATTATATTATGATTGGGGAGATATCGATAAAGCACGGAATCTCATCAGTGATTTACATGATTTATATCCAGAGGAAACAGGTTTAACGTGTTTTTATGCAGAGCTGTTGATTGACTCTGATGAAGAAGAGAAGGCGATTTCAGTATTAGAAACGATTCCTGAAGATGATGATGCGTACCCAGAGAGTTTATTGTTAATGGCAGATTTGTATCAAATGCAAGGACTATTTGAAGTCAGTGAACAAAAGCTTTTAAAAGCGAAAGAACTACTTCCGAATGAAGCCATCATCGATTTTGCATTAGGTGAGTTGTATTTTTCTCAAGGCCTTTCAAAAAAAGCGGCCGATTATTTCTACAAAGTGGCAGATCAACAGCATGAGGTTGGCGGTGTCAATGTGTATCAGCGGCTCGCTGAATCGCTCAGCACAGCTGGAGAATTTGAGGATGCACTTGAATGGTACGAAAAGGCAGTAAAAGATCAAGCAGACCCGAATACTCTTTTTGGCTACGGATTTACAGCAATGAGGGCTGGCAGAACGAAAACAGCCATTCAGCAGCTTACAGAACTGAAAGATATTGATCCGTCCTATTCGTCACTTTATATGCCTTTAGCGAAAAGTTATGAGGAAGAAGGACTATATCACGAGGCTTTAGAAGTAGTAAAAGAGGGTATTAAAGTTGATGAGTATAACAAAGAATTATATTTATATGGTGCCAAGATTGATTTGAAAAATGGGGATTCAGAAGATGCGAAAAAACTTCTTCAAGAAGCACTTGCTCTCGATCCGGGTTATATTGAAGCAGTTCAAACATTGCTGGCGATCTATTTAAATGAAGAGCTGTTTGATGAAATTCTGGATGTTATTAAAGAGGTTAAAAGCTTTGGGGAAGATGATCCAAAATGGAATTGGTATGCTGCATCTGCTTCTGTCGGGCGAGAAGAATACAAAGAAGCTGCCGAGTATTTCAAGCTTGCCCTGCCTGATTTTGATGAGGAGCGTGACTTTTTATATGAATACGCTTCGTTCCTTTTAGAAGAGGGCAGACAAAAAGAAGCATTGCCGTTACTACGCAAAGTTCTAGAGAAAGATGGCACGAATGAAGAAATTGAAGAAACGATTTTAAGAATTGAAGACGAAATTTCCTTATAGTTTGCAGGAATGAAGAACTGGTTTGTTGAATAATTCATGTATAGCAATTTAATTTACGATAGAGGAGGGAATAACATGCAGACCCCTGTTTCTGTCAATGAAAAAAAGGAATTTATCCGGTGGTTCTTAAACCATTATCAGCTAAAGCGAAGAGAGTGTGTTTGGATATTAAATTATTTAATGAGTCACGACTCTTTGATGGAAAAGGTTCATTTTGTAGAGCAAGCAGAATTTTGCCCAAGGGGAATCATCATGTCAACACACTGTGTGGATGAAGTTCCCTTTAGATTTTATAAAGAAAACATCATGACGACAGATGCTGAAAAGTCATTTCATGATATTCGTTTGAATAAACAGCAGGATTTGTTTATTCAATTGAATTTCCGTTCTGCTTATCGTTCGCCGGAATATGCAGCTGTTCTTGAAACAAATCCTCATATTCCAAAGGATCTTTATGAGAACGAAAAAGATAAGGATCTTGCTGAGAAAGTGCTTGAGCACTCAATCGCAACTTTCCAAAAAGAACGGCTCATGAAAGAGATAGATGAAGCACTTGACCGTCATGATCAAGAAACATTTAATAAGCTGGCAAAAGAATTAAGCCTATTGTCATAAACTGAACGAATAAGCCTTGCCCTATACAGGCAGGGCTTATGTCATGAAAGAGGGGAAATTGATGAGGTTTCAAGCAGAGGACGCGGATCGCTTTTTGCAATCCAAAGCTTACATTGATACCGCTATCATTCCATTAGTTGGGATTGATGCGGATCAAATGAAACAAACCGTGTCTTTAGGAGAGTTTACTATTCTTGTAGCAGATGAACTTGAAAGACAGTTAAAAGGGCGGGTTTTTCTTTTTCCGCCACATACATATTTGGAAGTGAGTGACCGGAAACAAGAAGATATACTCATAATGAAGCAGTCGCTCAAGGATCATTTTCAGCATGTCGTATTGATCACATCTGATCACCAGTGGAAAGAGCATACTGAGATCAGTGAATCGCTATTTTTGCTCAAGCCGGTTCCGCTGGAGCATTTAAAGGTTGAATTAAAGCAAAAAGTCATTCAAGACAGTGTAGAACAAATTTTGAACTTTTTGTTACAAAAATGGAACCCTTCATAAAAACCCTTACATTTGCATTGTACATAGCTTTTTAGAATGTTGACCTTGTGAATAGATTGATATATTATGAGGGTGTCCTAGTTTTATGAAATTTTTTCTAATTCAGTTATAAAGTAGCTGACGACCTGAGGGGGGGAGAAAAAAATGAGCGAGAAGAGACATGGAGTGTCCAGGCGTCAATTTTTGAATTACACGTTGACCGGCGTGGGGGGATTTATGGCCGCTGGAATGCTCATGCCTATGGTTCGCTTTGCGCTTGACCCTGTGCTAAAAGGAACAGAGGATCAGGATATGGTTCAAGTTGTCAGTGTAGATGAACTGACAAAGGAACCGAAGCGCTTTGACTTTAAAATTGATCAAGTAGATGCATGGTACGAGTCAAAGGAATCTAGGTCAGCATGGGTGTACAAAGAAGGGGATGAAATTGTCGCTTTATCGCCAATCTGTAAACATTTAGGATGTACAGTGAACTGGAACAGTGATCCGAAAAATCCAAACAAATTTTTCTGCCCGTGCCATTATGGGCTGTACGACAAGGATGGTACAAACGTACCCGGAACTCCACCGCTTGCACCGCTTGACCATTATAAGCAGCAAGTGAAGGACGGATACCTCTATCTTGGAAAAGCTGTGCCGAAAGGGGAAGGGTAACGATGCTTAACAAGATTTACGATTGGGTAGATGAGCGGCTGGACATTACACCAATATGGAGAGATATTGCGGATCACGAGGTGCCAGAGCACGTCAACCCAGCACATCATTTCTCCGCTTTTGTGTATTGTTTTGGCGGTTTAACGTTTTTTGTGACAGTCATTCAAGTCCTTTCGGGCATGTTTTTAACGATGTATTACGTGCCGGATATTAAAAATGCCTGGGAATCTGTCTATTATTTGCAAAATGAAGTGGCATTTGGCCAGATTGTCAGAGGGATGCACCACTGGGGTGCGAGTTTAGTCATCGTGATGATGTTTTTACATACGCTAAGGGTCTTTTTCCAAGGGGCGTATAAAAAGCCTAGAGAGCTGAACTGGATTGTTGGTGTGCTCATTTTCTTTGTGATGCTTGGACTTGGTTTTACAGGTTATCTTTTACCATGGGATATGAAGGCGCTGTTTGCGACGAAGGTTGGTCTTCAAATAGCAGAAGCAACACCTTTCATTGGTAAAGAGATCAAAACGCTGCTTGCAGGTCATCCTGACATTGTAGGGGCACAAACGCTGACGAGATTTTTCGCTATCCATGTCTTTTTCTTGCCAGCGGCATTATTTGGGCTGATGGCTGCCCACTTTATTATGATTCGTAAGCAAGGAATTTCTGGACCGCTATAAAATGCTGCGTTTGATGAATGTTCAATGAGGAGGGGATGACTTTGCATAGGGGAAAAGGGATGAAGTTTGTCGGAGATTCCAGAATACCGGCAGAAAGAAAACCTAACATACCTAAAGACTATTCCGAATATCCGGGAAAAACAGAAGCCTTTTGGCCGAACTTTCTTTTAAAGGAATGGCTTGTAGGTGCCGTTTTTTTAATTGGCTTTCTTGTCCTAACTGTTGTTCATGCGCCTCCGCTTGAGCGGATGGCTGATCCAACAGATACTGGCTATATTCCGCTGCCAGACTGGTATTTCCTATTTTTGTACCAGTTATTAAAATATGAATTTGCTGCAGGAAACTTCACTGTCGTCGGCGCGATGATTATGCCTGGAATTGCGTTTGGTGCACTTTTGCTCGCACCATTTCTTGATTCAGGTCCAGAACGCAGACCGTATAGAAGACCAATTGCAGTCGGGATGATGATTCTTGCAGTCGGCGCAGCAACATATTTAACGTGGGAGTCTGTTGCAACTCATGATTGGGAAGCAGCGGCAAAACAAGGTGAGATTAAGAAAGAAGCAGAGATTGATACTTCAGCTGAAGAGTATAAAATTTATCAAGAGCAGACATGTATCTCCTGCCACGGGGATAACATGCAGGGCGGAGCAGCCGGACCGTCACTTGTTGACAACGGTCTTTCGCCTGAGGAGATCGCTAAAATCGCTGTAGAAGGAAAAGGCAACATGCCGAAGGGTGTCTTTAAAGGCAGTGATGAAGAACTTGAGAAGCTCTCTAAATATTTATCTGAGGTCAAATCAAAATAATTCAGTTGTTTAAATGCAAGTACAAGGATATACTCAAAAGAGAAAAAGCTGGCGCTGTCAGCTTTTTTCTGATTTTAACAGATCGTGAGTGAAGAGACATATGAGATGGATTCAATATTTGCTAGCGACGCGCTACATGCTTGTGCTGGTGCTTATGATCAATTTCCTTGGCACTGTGTACGGCTACTATTGGTATATTCCGCAGCTCGTAGAGACACCGGCTGTCTTTTTAGCTTTTGTACCAGACAGTCCAACGGCCAGCTTTTTCTTTTTATTTGTATTACTTGCGTTTTTGATGAAACGAAATGCTCCTTATTTTGAAGCACTTGCTCTTGTGACCTTGATTAAATATGGGTTATGGGCGGTAGGAATGAATATCTTTGTGCTTTTATCTGTCGATGATTTTCCGTGGGAAGGATACATGCTGATTGGGTCTCACTTTGCGATGGCGGTTCAGGCTGTATTGTTTGCGCCATATTATCGTTTTCAAATGCGTCATCTCGTGGTAGCAGGCATTTGGATCTTACATAATGATGTAATTGATTATGTATTTGGTATGATGCCCCGTTATTCTATGCTGTCTGCTTACTCAAACGAGATCGGCTACGTGACGTTTTGGCTAAGTATTGCGGTTCTTCTTGTTTCGTATTATCTCGTTCTATCGAAAAAATCGGTCAAGCTTGAACTCCCTTAACAATGTTGGTCTAACCTTGTCCTTTTCTTCATACGCTGTAAGGAGAAGGGCTAGGAGGGACTTGCATGAAACGAAAGCCAATCGCGATGATTCTATTATTTTTTCTCGTATTACAGCCAGCAGTTGTCAAAGGTGAGGAAACAGCTGCTAACACGCTGCAAGAATTAACGGAACTATCAGATTCCATCTTTCAATTAACGAGACAAGCTAAATATGATGAGGCGTTACAAGTCGCATTGTATGTTGAAAAGACATTTAAAGCTGAGAATTGGCGTGGAACTTTGACGAATACGCAGATTCGGCAAATTACACTTGGCTATCAAGATATGATAAAAGGGCTGCCGCAGGAAGAATTGAATGAGCGCGAAAAGCTTCGTTATGCCTCTCAATTTAGAATGCTGCTTGATGCGATCCAGTCGGATTCTGAGCCTCTTTGGGGTTCGCTGGAGAAGCCTATTATGGGCTCTTTTCCTACTTTGAAAAAAGAAGTAAAAGATCCAGAATCGACGACATTTTATGAAACTTGGAATGAGCTGGTTTCTTTATACGATATGATCTATCCAAGTTTAACCATTGATATTTCGCCTGAAAAGCTGCAGACGATTAAGCAGCACATGGAAGTGATTGAGCAAGGTGAATTTTTAAAAGCATCAAGTGGGACAAAGCTTGAACGTCTCACGAAGCTGGAAGAGGATTTATCGAGTGTGTTTGCTCACGTCGATGAAGATGAAGCGGATCCATCGCTTTTATGGGTCATCTTAACAACCGGGAGTATCATTTTATTAACGTTAACGTATGTTGGATTTCGGAAATATCGTGCAGAAAAAGAAAAGAAGCAAAAACGTCAGGCTGATTATCCTAAATCATAAAAAAAGAAGCCCAAAACTGGTGCTTCTTTTTTAATGCGGATTGAGCGGCTTTTTGTGTTCATCTAATGTAAAGCCTTCACCGAGTACATCATGCACGTCACTGACAGATACAAACGCATGAGGATCGACTGAGGTCACGACGCTTTTAAGGTGGACAAGCTCGTTTTTCGGAACGACGCAATAAAGAACGTTGCGCTCCTGTTTCGTATAGGAACCGACCCCTTTTAAGATGGTGACACCGCGCTCCATTTCATCTGTGATTTTCTTTTGAATGATGTCATCTTTTTCAGAGATAATCATGGCGCCTTTGGCAGCGTAAGCGCCTTCTTGCATGAAGTCAATGACCTTCGCAGCAACAAACACTGCGACAAGTGTATACATCGCTTCTTTATAATTTAAGTAGGTCAAAGAGATGGTAATGACGCATGCGTCGAAGATGAACATTGTTCGTCCCATTGCCACCTGATAATGCTTGTTGATCAGTCTTGCAATGATGTCCACACCGCCTGTTGTACCGCCGAATTTAAAGATGATTCCGAGGCCTGTTCCGATAAATACACCTGCAAAGAGGGCGGCTAAGGCTAAATCGTGCTGGAGAGGCATATGTATTTGAAAGCGCTGGAAGATGGCAAGAAAGACAGAAAGACTCACTGTTCCTACAATTGTATAAGTAAACATCGTTCTGCCGAGCATTTTCCAGCCTATAAAAAAGATCGGAATGTTTAAGACAAGGTTTGAAATAGATGGGTCAATGTGAAATAGAAAATATAAAAGCAGTGTAATACCTGTAAATCCGCCTTCCGCCAAATTGTTCTGCATATTAAAATGAACAAGACCGAAAGAAAAAATCGCAGATCCTATTAAAATAAATACGATATTTTTAAGACGAATTTCTTTTAGCAAGAGACCACTCCTTTTTTTGCTTAGACAGCGATAATATTATATGGTATGGGAGAGAAACAAGCAAACTGAGTCTTAAACATTTGTCAAATATTTATGATTTCGCTAACATGTAAGAGATGGATAGGAGGATGAGCTTCATGACGAAAGAAAAAACGCTGCGTCACGTGCAGCAAGAAGTAGATGATTACATAGGACAATTTAAAGAAGGCTATTTCAGCCCGCTTGCCATGATGGCCCGCCTGACAGAAGAATTAGGGGAGCTGGCAAGAGAGGTTAACCATTACTATGGAGAAAAGCCGAAAAAAACAACGGAAACAGAAAAAAGCATGGAAGAAGAAATTGGCGATGTTTTGTTTGTGTTAACATGCCTTGCTAATTCACTTGATATTTCACTAGAAGAAGCACATGATCGTGTGATGCATAAATTCAACACAAGAGATAAAGACCGCTGGACGAAAAAAGAAGGGAAGTAGAGACGATGACGAACGAAACCATCAAAGTAGTAATCGCTGGAGCAAGAGGAAGAATGGGGATAGAGGCTGTGAAGCTGGCGGAAGAAACAGGCCATTTTGAGCTGGTGGCAGCACTTGATCACGCGCATGAAGGAAAAAAATTATCTGATGTGATTCATACGACATCTCATGCGCCAATTTATACGGATATTGATGTGTGTCTTTCAGAAACAACACCAGATGTATTAATTGATTTAACAACACCAGAAATCGGGAAAGTACATACAAAAAAAGCACTTGAACATGGCGTGCGTCCAGTCGTCGGAACAACTGGATTTTCAGAAGATGACCTAAAAGAGCTTCAGCAATTAACAGAAGAAAAGGGCATAGGCTGTATTATTGCACCAAACTTTGCTGTCGGTGCGGTCTTAATGATGAAATTTGCCAAAATGGCAGCGAATTATTTTCCTGACGTTGAAATCATTGAGCTTCACCATGATAAAAAACTAGATGCCCCAAGCGGTACGGGCTTAAAAACGGCTGAAATGATTGCAGAAGTAAGAGAAAGCAAAAAACAGGGACATCCAGAAGAGAAAGAATTAATCGAAGGTGCACGAGGAGCAGATTATGATGGTATCCGTCTGCACAGCGTGAGACTTCCTGGCATGATTGCACATCAAGAAGTGCTGTTTGGAATGGACGGACAGACGCTCACCATTCGTCATGATTCTTATAACCGTGCATCCTTTATGTCAGGCGTGAAACTTTCAGTAGAGCAGGTCATGCACATTGATCAGCTCGTTTATGGTTTAGAAAATATCATCGACTAATAAGGAGTGGATTCCTGATGAACATTGCTTTAATCGCTCATGATAAGAAAAAAAGTGACATGATTCAGTTTACCACTGCGTACCGTGATATTTTGGCAGATCATACACTTTACGCAACAGGGACAACAGGTTTGAGAGTGAAAGAAGCGACGGGGCTTCCCATTCATCGTTTCCAATCAGGACCACTTGGGGGAGATCAGCAGATCGGTGCTTTAATTGCTGATAATGCAATGGATCTTGTGCTCTTTTTTAGAGACCCGCTAACTGCGCAGCCGCATGAACCGGATGTATCTGCACTCATCCGGCTTTGCGATGTGTATACCATTCCATTAGCCACCAATATGGGAACTGCTGAAATTTTAGTCAGGAATTTAAATAAAGGTACGTTTGATTTTCGAGATGTAGCAAAAAACGGAGGAACAAATGAAACGACTTGATATCCTTGCATTCGGTGCCCATAGCGATGATGTAGAGATCGGAATGGGCGGAACGATTGCAAAATACGTAAAAAAAGGGGCGCGCGTCGGGATTTGCGACTTGACCCAGGCCGAATTATCTTCAAATGGAACAGTAGAGAGCCGCAAAGAAGAAGCAAAAGCCGCCGCCGCTATTTTAGGTGTCAGAGCGAGAATCCAGCTCACACTGCCAGATAGAGGGCTTTATCTAAACGACGAAGCGATGAAGGAAATTGCGGGCGTGATTCGAACTTACAAACCGAAACTGATTTTCGCTCCGTACCACCAAGATCGGCATCCAGATCATGGCCATGCGGGCTCACTTGTAGAAGAGGCCGCTTTTTCTGCAGGTATACATAAATTTGAAGATTCATACAAGCAGCCAGCGCATAAAATAACTCAAATGTATTATTACATGATTAATGGGCACCATCGTCCAGATTTTGTGATCGATATTTCTGAGGAAATGCACCAAAAAATTGATAGCCTGCATGCGTATAAAAGCCAATTTGTTAAATCGGCAAACTCAGTAGAGACACCTCTTGTGAACGGTTATATTGATTTTGTCAAAATGAGAGAGTCTATGTATGGAAGAGAAGTCAACAAAGCTTATGCAGAAGGGTTTATCACAAAGAAACCACTTTTGTTGGACGATGACTTACTTGGGGGGTAATTATGAAAAAACTGAAGGTCGGAATTACTTGTTATCCAAGTGTCGGCGGCTCAGGCATTATAGCCACGGAGCTTGGAAAACGTTTAGCTGAAAAAGGGCACGATGTTCATTTCATTACCTCTAGCATTCCGTTTAGGCTTAATAAAGTATATCCGAATATTTATTTTCATGAGGTGGATGTGAATCAATATGCAGTTTTTCAATATCCGCCTTATGACCTTGCGCTGGCAAGTAAATTGGCAGAAGTCGCAAAACGAGAAAAGCTTGATATTATTCATGCGCATTATGCAGTCCCGCACGCTGTCTGTGCGTTTCTAGCCAAACAAATGACTGGACACTCTGTGAAAGTCGTTACGACGCTTCATGGAACGGATATTACGGTTTTAGGCTATGATCCATCATTAAAAGAAGTGATTCGGTTCGCCATCGAATCATCGGATCGCGTAACAGCGGTATCGCATTCATTAGCTGCGCAGACATACGATCTCATCAAACCAGATAAAAAGATTGATACGATTCATAATTTTGTAGATGAACGGGTGTATTTGCGTGAAGATCACGATTTGCTAAAGACACATTATGGTCTTTTACCGAACGAAAAGGTCATCATTCATGTATCAAACTTTCGAAAGGTGAAACGGGTGCATGACGTGATTCATGTGTTTCAAAAGATTGCTGAACAGGTGCAGGCAAAGCTGCTGCTCATTGGTGATGGTCCTGAGAAATCGGTTGTATGTGAACTCGTGAAAAAATTAGGACTGACAGACCGCGTGTTATTTTTAGGCAAGCAAGAGAAGGTTGAGGAGCTATATTCAATAAGTGATTTGAAGCTGCTTCTTTCAGAGAAGGAGAGCTTTGGGCTTGTGCTTCTTGAAGCAATGGCGTGCGGTGTTCCTTGTATCGGTACGGATGTCGGCGGTATTCCAGAGGTCATTACACATGGAGAAACAGGTTTTCTTGTCCCGCTCGGCGATATAGACGGAGCAGCAAAGCACGCAGTGTCTCTGCTGAAAGACGAAGCGCTTCATGAAAAAGTGTCAGCGGCAGCTCAGTCTAGTGTTCAGGCTCATTTCTCCTCTGATAAGATTGTGAGTGAATATGAGAAGCTTTACCTAGAATTGATCGAAGGTGATGATGAAGATGAATGAACCATTCACACATGCGATCCCTATATTACATACACTGCACGAACATGGGCATCAGGCTTACTTTGTTGGCGGAGCGGTGAGAGATGTTCTATTAGGACGGGAAATCGGTGATATCGATATTGCGACAGATGCAACACCTGATAAGGTTGAGTCTTTATTTGAAAAAACAGTAGATGTCGGTAAGGAGCATGGCACTGTCATTGTGTTGCATGATGGTGTCAGCTATGAGGTCACGACGTTTCGAACGGAATCAGAATATGAAGATTTTCGCAGACCGAAAGAAGTGGCGTTTATTACGTCGCTTAAGGAAGATCTTTTAAGAAGAGATTTAACGATTAATGCAATGGCCATGGATATAAATGGAGAAATTATTGATCATGTAGGTGGTAAACAGGATATTAAGCGGAAACGAATTCAAACTGTTGGAGATCCTGCGTGCCGCTTTCAAGAAGATGCGCTTCGCATGATGAGAGCTGTCCGTTTTTTAAGCCAGCTTGGCTTTGAACTCGCTGATGAAACGGCTGAAGCTATGAAAAAGGATAAGCATCTGCTTGCCAACATATCAGTTGAGCGCAAAAAGATTGAAATGGAGAAGCTTTTAAAAGGCCGTCATTGTGAGCAGGCCATTCAAGTACTCATTTCAACCAATTTATATGAAGAATTGCCAGGTCTCAAAGAGGAGCGTCTTCATGAATCCTTTCAAGCCTTTCCATATTACTTACTGGATGGACTAGAAGAGGTATGGGGGGCTTGCATCCATTTGCTCGGCCTAGATGAAGCGGAGGCTGCGGCCTTCTTAAAAGAATGGAAGCTGTCAACCAAGCTTTTGAAAGAAGCAGTAGCCATTAGTAAATACGTTGATTGTGACTGGGATGCGGAAAACATGTTTGAAGCTGGTGAACACGTGCTCTTATCTAGTTTGAAGATCACACAGCTAAAACATGAGCGCCGCATTTTCTTTGATGAGCTGGAGGCAGCGAAGCGTTCTTATGATGCACTGCCGATTAAAAAGCTCCAAGACCTCGCTGTTTCAGGAAAAGATTTAATGGCCTTTCGGCAAAAGTCGTCTGGGAAATGGATTGCAGAGGAGCTCAATTTTGTGAAAAAAGCCGTTTTGCAAAACCGTTTAGAAAACCGAAAAGAAGCCATAGAGGAGTGGCTTAAAGCATGCGATCCGCAATTAGAAAACGATTAATTGAACTATTTACAGCATCCAGTGAGGATTTTGTCTCAAGTCAGCAGATTTGTGATGAACTTGGCTGTTCCCGAACAGCTGTGTGGAAGCATATGGAGGACTTGCGAAAAGAGGGGTATGAGGTAGAAGCAGTTAGAAGAAAAGGATACCGTCTGCTTCGTAAACCGGACAAAATTAGTGAGGACGAAATTCTGTTTGGTCTTGAAACAGAGAGCTTCGGCAGGCATATTTACTTTCAGAAAGAAGTCGCTTCAACTCAGCTGATTGCCCATGATCTTGTAAATGAAGGTGCGCCCCACGGCACGATCGTTGTCAGTGATCATCAGACAAACGGAAAAGGGCGTCTTCAAAGAACGTGGCATTCACCACATGGGACAGGCGTTTGGATGAGTCTCATTCTCCGGCCTGAAATTCCGCTGCATAAAGCGCCGCAAATGACGCTTTTGGCATCTGTAGCCATCGCAGAAGCAATTGCGCAGCAAACAGGACTCAGTCCATCTATTAAATGGCCAAACGATATTTTGTTGAATGGAAAAAAGGTCGTTGGCATTCTGACTGAATTAAAAGCAGAAGCTGACCAGGTTCATGCGGTCATTATTGGACCGGGCATAAATGTGAACCAAACAGCTGATGACTTTCCGGAAGAACTAAAGGATGTCGCCACAAGTCTGCGGATGGAACTGAATGAAAAAGTGGATCGTGCTGCACTTATACAACAGATCATGTCCACTTTTGAAAAAAGATATGATGATTATATGAAGCAAGGATTTGCGCCCATTAAACAATTATGGGAATCGTTTGCGATGACGATCGGTCAACATATTGTTGCCCGCACCGTCAATGGGCAATATACGGGGAAGGCGCTTGGCATCAATGAAGAAGGTGTTTTATTGCTTGAAACGGAGGACGGTATCCAAAAAATCTACTCCGCAGACATTGAGATCAAGTCAACTTGAGTGGAACACCCGGCACATTTTTGATATACTTCGTGTGGGCAGTATCTGCAAAGAACTGTACCTGTTAGGAAGAAAAATTCGATAAATTTCTGCCTTGATCCTAAGGGACTTGGACAGAGGGATGATTCGCCGCACATGAGAAATCAAAGCATGTGATGTGAGGCAAGCCATCTCCTCTCCAGAATGAGGAGGAACAAATGAAGACAAAGCTAGATTTTTTCAAAATGAAAGAACAAAACGAACCTATTGTGATGCTGACCGCATACGACTATCCAGCTGCAAAGCAAGCGGAAAAAGCGGAAGTCGACATGATCTTAGTTGGTGATTCACTTGGGATGGTTGTACTTGGACTAGATTCCACAGTTCAAGTCACGATGGATGATATGATCCATCACACAAAAGCAGTGAAAAGAGGCGCAAAAGACACATTTGTTGTGACTGATATGCCATTTATGTCTTACCATTATTCGTTAGAAGAAACAATGAAAAATGCTGCACGCATCATGCAAGAAAGTGGTGCCGATGCCTTAAAGCTAGAAGGCGGAGATGGAGTATTTGAATCCATTCAAGCTTTAACAAGAGGCGGAATTCCTGTCGTCAGTCATTTAGGCCTCACACCTCAATCAGTTGGTGTACTTGGCGGATATAAAGTGCAAGGAAAAGACCACGAAAGTGCTCAAAAATTGATTGAAGACAGCTTGAAATGTGAGGAAGCCGGTGCAATCGCTCTTGTGCTGGAATGCGTACCTGGCGAACTGACAAAACGAATTACCGACATGCTGAAGATTCCTGTGATCGGAATTGGTGCAGGAGCTGAGGCAGACGGACAAGTTCTCGTTTACCATGATGTGGTAGGATACGGGGTGTCTAGAACACCTAAGTTTGTGAAACAATACGCGCAAATTGATACTGTTTTAGAAGAAGCGCTCATTCAATATACGAAAGAAGTAAAAGCACGCACATTTCCAGAGGACATGCACACGTTTCATATCAAAGAAGAAGTCCTTGATGGCTTATATGGGGGAATCAAAAAATGAATGTTGTCACCCATATTCACGAGCTAAAAGAATTAATCAAGCAGCATCAAGAAAAACAGCATTCCATCGGCTTTGTCCCAACGATGGGTTTTCTTCATGAAGGACATCTGACGCTTGCGAAAGAGGCAAGAAGTCAAAATGACATTGTCGTGATGAGTATTTTTGTCAATCCGTTGCAATTTGGACCAAATGAAGACTTTGAATCCTATCCAAGGGATATGGAAAGAGACCAGCGTCTGGCAGAAGCAGCAGGGGTGGATATTTTATTTACACCTGATGTGAAGGAAATGTACCAAAATGAACCATCTATTACGATGACGGTTCAAAAGCGGACAGATGTCTTATGCGGAAAAAAACGTCCAGGACATTTTGACGGCGTTGTCACTGTGCTCACAAAGCTGTTTCATCTTGTGTCACCAACAAATGTCTACTTTGGACTAAAGGATGCACAGCAAGTCGCTGTGATCGATGCGATGATCAAGGATTTCTTCTTTGATCTTCACCTTGTATCTGTACCGACAGTCAGAGAAGAAGACGGTTTAGCGAAAAGCTCAAGGAATGTGTACTTGTCAGAAAAAGAAAGACAAGAAGCACCCGCTTTATACCGCGCATTAAAAAAAGGACGGTCAGCTGTTGAAAACGGTGAACGTGATGTCAGTCGTGTGTATCAGCTGATTGAAGAGGAACTTGTTCAGACGTGCGGAGAAATTGATTATATTGAGATCTATTCTTATCCAGAACTTGAGCCGCTTCAGCAGTTAGCAGGTCAAGTCATTATGGCGGTTGCGGTGAAATTCTCACGGGCAAGACTGATTGATAATGTGATTTTCCATGTTCCTGAAAGCGGTGAAAAACATGTATAGAACCTTTATGACATCTAAGCTTCATAAAGCAACGGTAACAGAAGCAAACTTACATTATGTAGGAAGTATTACAATTGACGAAGATTTACTTGATGCGGCAGGTATGATGGCAAATGAGAAAGTACAAATTGTCAATAATCATAATGGCGCGAGACTTGAAACATATATTATTCCCGGCGAAAGAAAGAGCGGTGTCATTTGTCTAAATGGGGCGGCGGCGAGATTGGTTCAGCCAGGGGATGAGGTCATTATTATCGCTTATGGGATGCTGTCAGAAGAAGAAGCTAAGACACATACACCAAAAGTGGTCGTGTTAAATAAACAAAATCAAATTGAACAAATGATTGGACAAGAGCCTGCGAGAACGATTTTATAACGCAGGCTCCGTGGAAACAGAACAGTTTCAGAAGAGAGGCTGTTCTGTTTCATCTATTTTGTCCAGAGCGTGTTTCACTTTAGGGTGAAACGAGGAATTGAGGTGTCCATTTTATGACCGATCAAAGGTTTGTTGTCGTTGATATTGAAACCACCGGGAATTCACCTAAAAAGGGTGATAAAATCATTCAAATAGCTGCGGTGGTCATTGAAAATGGACAAATTGTCGAACGGTATTCAAAATATGTGAACCCGGGAAAAGCAATCCCAGGATTTATTGAACAGCTGACAGGCATTCAGCAGCACATGGTTGACGATGCGGTGTTTTTTGAGGACATTGCCCAAGAGGTGTATGATCTCATACAGGGTGCTTATTTTGTTGCGCACAATGTTCATTTTGACTTGAATTTTTTAAATGATGAACTAAAAGCATGCGGGAAAAATGAGCTGGATGTGCTAGCAATTGATACAGTTGAGATCTCTAGAATTCTTTATCCTGAGCTTGAAGGTTATAAGCTCACTGAATTAAGTGAAGAGCTCATGCTTCCACATGACCACCCGCATAGGGCGGATAGTGATGCGGAAGTTACTGCCATGTTATTTTTAACTTTATTACATCAATTAAAACATACACCGAAAAATGTGCTGAAGCAGCTGCGCAGATTATCCTCTTATCTCCTAAGTGATATAGGACTTTTAATTAAGCAGCTTGAAACAAGCCATGCTAGCTGGGAAGATTCTTTAGTGGAAGTCGGCTCTTTTGCTGTAAAAAATGTCACCAATCCTATCAGCAGGGCGACACATTCAGTAAGTGAAGATGATGAACAGCTGTTTGAGGAGATCAAAAAGAAGCTTCCGCAAACGGTAGAAGGCTATGAGGTAAGAGAAGGCCAGCTTACAATGATGAATAAAGTGAGAGACGTGTTTCATGAAAGAGCTTATGCATTAATTGAAGCGGCGCCGGGTATTGGGAAAACGCTCGCTTACCTCATCCCAGCAGCTCTAGAAGCGAGGAAATCAGGAAAACCTGTCATTATTAGTACATATTCCATCCTTTTGCAGCAGCAAATGCTTCAGCGCGATGTGCCGATGTTGAATCAATTGCTCCCGTTTGAGCCTGCTGCCTGTGTATTTAAAGGTCGGGCGCATTATATTTGTTTAGATAAGTTTGAGCACGTGCTTCATGAGGAAGATGATAACTATGATGTCGTCTTAACGAAGGCGCAAATTTTAATGTGGCTCCTTGTAACAGAAACAGGTGATTTATCTGAACTGAATTTACCGTCAGGAGCTGCCAATATAAAAGACCGCATTTCCTGTGTGCATATGCCGTTTACATCGAAAAAGCGCCGTTTTAAAGACTATTGCTTTTATGAGCGCGCCAAAAAAAGGGCAAGAACAGCTGATTTAATTTTAACGAATCATCGTCTGCTTTTATCACAAACGGAGGCATCGTCTATCTTTCAGCATGCTGACGTATATGTGATAGACGAAGCCCATCAATTTGAGAAAACAGCCAATGAAACACTAGGGGATAGTGCGTCTTATATCCAGCTTCACGCGAAATTAACGCAGCTTGGCTCCTTGCAAGGCGGACTGTTAAAGAAACTGAAAAAGAGATTTCATCATGCAGGGTTACAGACAGACACCTTTATTGAAATGGATGTGTATCTCAATCAGCTTCAAATGGAAAGTGACGCTTTCTTTAGCACCGTCCATTCATTTGTGAAAAGGACAAAACCAAAAGCCGACATCAATCGTCTCATTCATAGAGTACGTCATCATTCAAAGCATGCTCAGTGGAAACGGATTAAAGAAACGGCAAGTAAGCTTTGTTCCTTGTTAATTGCTTGTGAGAAACTGTATGAACAGCAAAAAAATGAGCTTCTTCAAAAAAGTGATCAGCTGACAGAACACTTTGCCTTTGAAGCAGAGGAATACGACCAAGTTATGTCGTTTATGCATACTTTTTGCAGTACACTGTACCGGTTTATCTTTGAACCGAAAAACGATGAAACGGTTTGGATTGAAATTGATGCAAAAGGTGCCAAAAACGCAGTCTTTATGCATGCACAGCCGTTAGATACTGGGGAGCTTTTGGCTGATCGTTTCTTTATGAACAAAAAGAGTGTTGTCCTCACATCAGGGACACTCACCATCAATCACCGCTTTGATTATTGCTTGGAACGGTTTGGCCTGCAAGATTTTTATCCTCATCTTGTGCAAATTGATTCACCTTTTGAACTTGAAAAACAGCTTAAGGTCATTGTTCCAGCAGACATGCCGCCGATTACGAACCGTGATGAACGAGATTATGTAAAGCAGGCTGCGCAATATATTAAGGTCATGGAAAAGCAGCAGCATGCAAAAATATTGGTTTTGTTTAATTCACATGAGATGTTAAAAGCAGTCTATGAAGAGCTAAAAACAGAAGGGATGCAGTCAGCTCTTTTTGCTCAAGGTTTGACAGGCGGAAGCCCCGTAAAATTAACGAAAATGTTCAAATTAGCAAAACAAGCCATTTTACTTGGTACGGGTAGTTTTTGGGAAGGTGTTGATTTTCCGGGCTCAGAGCTGACAACAGTCATCATGGCACGTCTTCCGTTCAGGCCGCCTGATTCTCCTCTCATTGAAGCCAAATGTGATGCAGCTAAAAAACAAGGGAAGAATCCGTTTAAAGCGGTCGCTTTACCAGAAGCTGTGTTAACCTTTAAGCAAGGAGCTGGACGCTTGCTACGCTCTGAAAAAGACATAGGCACATTGCTGATTTTAGACCGCCGAGTGAAAACAGCTTCATACGGAAAACTATTTTTAGAATCACTCCCTCATGCGCCGGTTCACGAGATGTCAAAAGAGTCACTTGAGGCGTATATAGAAAACCTTAACAACGAAAAGCCGCTGTCATAAGCGGCCTTTAGCTGGTGTGGGTTTGGAGTTAATTTATCGTAACGGCTTTTTGTGTTCCGTTGTAAAAATAGTATCGGTTCCCGTGCAGAAAAGTATGACTAACAATATTTACGTACCGAGGAGGAATTAGAAGTGGAAAGTAAAATAGAGGTACTTTCAACTGTTCAAATTAAGCATTCAGAAGACCTATACAAAATCGTTGATTTATTGAACAGAACGCTTAAAAGAGAAGATCTCATGTTTGGATTAGCATTAGATCAAGAAGACCAAAATCAAGCGGTATTTACGATATATCGCACATAGGGGAAGCTTGACATGAAAAAAATAGTCTGGATTATTTCATCTGTAGTGGCTCTCGTTCTGCTTATTGGCATCATCAGCTTTACGTGGATTTATCAAATTGCCATGGGACAAAGAGAACAAGGGCATGAAGCAGCGATCGAACGAGCAAAAGAACAAGCAAACATCGTACAAGTGGAGCAAGTGGAAACCTTTGTCGGGAAAGAAAAACAATTTATTGTTGAAGGGAAAAACAAACAGAATGAAACGACCTACGTTTGGGTTCCTGCCAGCAAAAAAGAAAAAGTGATCGCAAAAAAAGCAAAAGAAGGCATTACCTCGAATCAAGCAGTACAAGCCGTTCAAAAGGAGAACACGGTCTCTAAGCTAAAAGAAGTCAAATTAGCGAGAGAAGGTGACGTACTTCTTTGGGAAGTGACATACTTAAATGAAAACAATCAATATAGCTTCAGCTATGTCGACTTCTCGACAGGACACGTGGAAAAAAATTTAACACCGTAGTTTCTCCTGTCTTGCGTTGACCATGCTGATTTAGAACGGTTATAATAAAATGTATGAAAAAAGATTCACACCTGTCTAAAGGTGAGTTTCTTTCTGGCTTTGGAGGGAATTATGTTGAAAACAACGATTAATCAAGTGTTCAAACACGTCGATCAAGAAGTAACCATCGGCGCGTGGATTGCCAATAAACGTTCAAGCGGAAAAATTGCATTTTTGCAGCTGCGTGACGGGACAGGCTTTATTCAAGGAGTCGTAGTAAAAGCAGAAGTGGAAGAGGAAGTCTTTAAGCTTGCGAAATCAGTCACTCAAGAAACATCTGTCTATGTAACAGGTCAAGTGACAAAAGATGAGCGTTCACCGCTAGGTTTTGAATTGCAAGTGAAATCCATTGAAGTGATTCATGAAGCGACAGATTATCCAATTACACCAAAAGAGCATGGAACAGAATTCTTAATGGATCACCGTCATTTATGGCTTCGTTCTAAAAAACAGCATGCCATTATGAAAATCCGTAACGAAATTATTCGTGCTACATATGAATACTTCCATCAAGAAGGTTTCGTGAAAGTAGATCCGCCAATTTTAACTGGAAGTGCACCTGAAGGCACAACGGAACTGTTTGCTACGAAATATTTTGATGAAGATGCATACCTTTCTCAAAGTGGCCAGCTTTACATGGAAGCTGCAGCAATGGCACTCGGAAAAGTATTCTCATTTGGCCCAACATTTAGAGCTGAAAAATCTAAAACAAAACGTCATTTAATTGAGTTTTGGATGATCGAGCCGGAGATGGCTTTTGTCGAATTCAATGAAAACCTTGAGTATCAAGAAAATTATGTGTCTCATGTTGTACAAAGTGTACTTGAAAACTGTAAAGTGGAGCTGCAAACACTAGGCCGTGATACAGCAAAATTAGAAAATATCAAAGCACCATTCCCGCGCATCACTTACGATGAAGCGATTAAATTCTTGCAGGAAAAAGGCTTTGATGATATCGAATGGGGAGATGACTTCGGAGCGCCTCACGAAACTGCGATCGCCGAAAGCTATGATAAACCAGTGTTTATCACTCATTACCCAACATCATTAAAACCGTTTTATATGCAGCCAGCACCGGATCGTGAAGATGTTGTCCTTTGTGCAGACTTGATTGCACCAGAAGGCTACGGAGAGATTATTGGCGGTTCTGAGCGTGTTCATGATTTAGAGCTTCTTGAAGCAAGATTGAAAGAACATGGGCTTGATCAGGAAACTTACAAATGGTATACAGAATTAAGACAATACGGTTCTGTACCGCATTCAGGTTTTGGTCTTGGACTTGAACGTACAGTTGCTTGGATTAGCGGAGCGCCGCATGTGCGTGAAACCATTCCTTTCCCAAGATTATTAAACCGTTTATACCCTTAAGACGTGAAAGCCTCCAACAAATGGAGGCTTTTTCAAACGTCTTTTTAGAGAGGCACGTGAAATAAAACGTGATATACTTAAAGTGAAGAGGTGTATCCGATGAATAGGCAGCAATTTATTAATATGCAGCAAATGGGGTCGACAAGTTTGCCTAATTTGCTGATTGCTCATTATGAGCAGTTAGGACTGAATGAATCACAGATGATGGTGATGCTCAAGATTAAAATGAATGAAGAACAAGGCGTTTTCTTTCAAACATTTGAAGAGCTTTCTCAAGGCATGACCATTTCAGCGGAAGAGTGCGCGTATATGGTTCAGCATCTGATTCAAAAAGGATTTATCTCGATTCAGCCATTTGAAGACAGGTCTGGTATTCAGCATGACCGTTACTCAGTAGAACCTTTATGGGGCGTGCTGTATGACTTTTTAGAAACAAAACAGGCGAAAGAAGTTCAAAAACAACAGGTGCAGGCTGAAAAATCTTTATATGCTTTATTTGAAGATGAATTCGGCAGACCGCTGTCACCTCTTGAAGGAGAAACACTTTCGATCTGGATGGATCAAGACCATCATGATGCTGAGATGATTCGGCTAGCACTAAGAGAAGCCGTTTTATCAGGGAAATTAAATTTCCGTTATATTGATCGAATTTTATTTGAGTGGAAAAAGAAAGGGCTGAAAACAGCGAAAGAAGCAAAAGAACATAGCCAGCACTTCCGTTCTCAGCAGAAAACGCCACCTTCAAACGAAGAGACGTCCACTTATAAACGACAAGTTCCTTTTTATAATTGGCTGGAACAATAACCAATAAAGGAGAAGGCATGTTATCAAAAAAACAAATCAATGAGTGTTTAGATATTATAGGAGATATGTTTCCAGAGGCTGAGTGTGAGCTTGTTCATGCCAATCCATTTGAGCTTGTGATTGCTGTTGCGCTCTCAGCTCAATGTACGGACGTGCTTGTAAACAAGGTCACCAAAACGTTATTTCAAAAATATAAAACACCAGAAGACTATTTAAGTGTACCGCTTGAAGAACTGCAGCAAGATATTCGATCGATTGGTCTTTATCGAAATAAGGCTAAAAACATTCAAAAGTTGAGCAAAATGCTGATTGAAGAATATGGCGGTGAAGTACCAAAGGACCGGGACGAGCTTGTTAAGCTTCCTGGGGTTGGCCGGAAAACAGCAAATGTCGTCGTTTCAGTCGCTTTTGGGGTACCGGCAATAGCAGTAGATACACATGTAGAACGAGTCAGCAAGCGTCTAGGCATCTGCCGCTGGAAGGATTCTGTGCTTGAAGTAGAGCAAACCTTGATGAAAAAGGTGCCAAAAGAAGATTGGTCTGTGACGCATCACCGTCTGATCTTTTTTGGGAGATATCATTGTAAGGCGCAGCGGCCGCAGTGCGAATCGTGTCCACTTCTTGATATGTGCAGAGAAGGGCAGAAGAGGCTGAAAAAAGGATTGGTGAAGCTGGCATGAGCGGGGCAGCTGTTTTCATCTCATATGTCGAAAAGCTAAAAGAAAAAAAGGTAGAGATTAAAGGTGATCGAGTAGATATACTGAGAGCCAATCCGCTCGCATATGATCTATCTTTAGAAGTTTTAACAGACGAGCTTCCATGGCAGGAAACGGAAGAATTTGTTCCTGTGATGTTTGAGCTGTGGGACGAATTAAAAGAAAAAATGCTTCCTCGTTTCCAAACAAGAAAATCCCGCTGTGAAGAAGATGATATGCTGCAAGGAATCGTCAGTATGATTGCGATGTTTTACTGGATCAAAGGGGAGAGTGTCCAAACGTTTGAATGGGAACATATCAAGCAAGAGACATTTCCTGTTGCTCCGATTAATTGGACGGAACGTTTAGAGTTCATTTTGCTAAAACCAACTCAATATCACTGCTTTATTCAATTGGACGAGCTATACACGGAATTAAAAAAGCAGTATGGAAAATATGAAGCACTAAAAAAAATCAGACAGCAGCGTTAAAAAAAGCACTTGCCAAGGAGGCAAGTGCTTTCAAGCGTGTAGACAAACCCTCGCATTCGTTGTCAGTCCTGCGCTCCGGTGCTCACGAATGTTAAATTCGCTCCGCTCCGATGCTCGTCCTTCCTAGACTGCAAAGGTTTTCTATCACGCTGAAAAGAAGACAAAGGGCTAAAATCAAGATCATTTTAGCCCTTTGTCAACAATCTTAAAGCACTTGCCAAGGAGGCAAGTGCTTTTTCATTATTCATCTTCTTTTCGAGAAGTAGCATTTGATTGCGAATTGGAACTTTGCGAGTTGGCTTTCTCATCATCTTTCTTTTTATCTTTATTATCAGTTTGCGAGTTGCTGTTCCCATTTGTACTGTCTGAGCCATTTTCTGAAGAACCATTATTTCCGTTTTCTGTATTTCCACCTTGGTCCTGATCCTTATCCTTATCTTGATCTTTTTTGTCATCAGGCTTTTGCTCATCAGTGCCAGGGGGCTGATTTTTGTTATCGTCTGTTTGGTCTGTCTGTTCGTCGTCAGGCTGCTGCGGTTCTTCTTCTTCTTTATTCTCATCATCCGCTTTTTCTTCCTCATCTGCGTCATCCTTAATGGTGAGGAAGGTAGAAGCCGCTTTACTCGTGACATCATCTACAGTGGCTGTCACTTGGAATTTATAAGTGGAGCCAGGCTTCACATCAGAGATAACCGCTTCTTTAGCAGAGCTGTTTTGAATCTCTTTATAGCCGCCATTATCAACTGCTTGCTTGACATTAAATGTAGCATCAGCGTCGTCAGAATAGCCCCAAGTCAGTGTGATGGATTTTTTCTCTTCATCATACACCGCTTTTAAATCAGAAGGCTTATCGGCTTCTTTTTTCTCGTATGTGTCAGAGACTTTTGTTGGTACCGTTCCTTTAACAAAGTATTCTGTTGTCTTCTTGTCACTTGGTGTATTCGGTCCGGCTAATTTTGCAGGATCGGATCCTTTTTCAACCGTAGCTTCAACGACACTGTCTGGTTTTTCAAATGAGCCGCTTCCATCGTCAATTTGAGAAATCAATCGCTGGAAGACGATTTTGGCCACACGCTGCTCGTAATCATTCAGCCATATTTTGCCGTCTGCATCTTTTGAATTACCGATTCCAGTCCAAACGGCTGCTGTATATTGCGGCGTATAACCGACAAACCACGAATCTTTCGCACCGCCAGAAGGGATATTGTGTTTATTAATATCGTCTTGTGTGAAGTTCGTTGTACCTGTTTTACCAGCTACTTGAACGTTCGGTACTTGTGCAAGTGTACCAGTACCAGATTGGACAGCAGTTTTCAGCATATCTGTAATCATAAATGCTGTGTAATCACTCATTGCTGCTTTTGAGTCCGGCGTAAGGTCAAGCTTTGTCCCGTCATTAAATTCAACAGATGTGACAGCGTGCGGTTCATTATAGTATCCGTTATTACCGAATGCACTAAATGCACCTGCCATTTTTAATGAAGACACACCATCTTCAAATCCACCAATGGAATAAGATTCTGGAATATCAGAAGGTAAGTCCATGCCTAAATTATTAGCAAATTGAGCGGCATTGGCTGAACCAGCTTCTTGGAATGCTTTAAGTGCAGGGATGTTACGCGATTGTGCCAAAGCACTTCTCATCGACATTTTCCCTAAGTGTCTTCTGTCAAAGTTGTTAATCGGTGTACCATCTGAGTACGTATACGGTGCATCATCAATTTGCTGATATGTTGACCATTTTTTGTTTTCAATGACTGGGCCGTAATCTAAGATCGGTTTGATTGTGGACCCTGGCTGGCGTTTTGCATCCGTCGCATAGTTAAATCCGCCGGCTGGTACATCACGTCCACCGCCAATGGCGCGTATTTCACCATTTTTCGTATCAAGCAGGGTCACACCCGCCTGCATCCCTTTCGTAAATCCAACTGAATCTCCATTGATGATATCATTTAGATGATCCTGTGCATTTCGATCAAGGGATGTATAGATTTTTAATCCATCAGTTGATGCATCCACTTTGGCTTTTTTCTGTACTTCTTCCATTACTTCTTCAATGTAGGCAGAGTACTTACTAGAGTTTTGGCTCTTATATTTACTAGCTGAAACAACTGTCTTGCTGACAGGGGTTGCTTTTGCAACGTCATATTCTTTTTCTGAAATGTAGCCTTGTTTTTTCATAAGGCTTAAAACGATATTACGGCGTTTTTCCGCTGCCTCGGGATGTTTCACTGGGTTATAGGCAGAAGGACTCTGCGGCATACCTGCAAGTGTAGCAGCTTGTGCAACGGTTAGTTTATTTAAATCTGTGACTCCGAAAAATTGTTCAGCTGCTTTCCCAACTCCATAAGCATAAGGAGAGAAGAAAATCCGGTTTAAATACATTTCCAAAATTTCATCTTTAGAGTATTTTTGCTCAAGCTGAATCGAGAGCCATACTTCCTGTACTTTCCGTTTTAACGTCTTTTGATTGGTTAGGAGGGAGTTTTTCACAACCTGCTGTGTAATGGTACTTCCGCCTTCAGCACCAAAGCCGTCCTCAACGTTTGCGACAAGGGCACCGCCGATACGGATTGGATCAATCCCGTGGTGCTTATAAAAACGTGCATCTTCAGTCGCAATAAATGCGTCTTTTACCACATCGGGTATATCTTTTATCGAGACATACGTTCTTTTTTCTGCACCAACTTCTGCAAACACTTTCTTGTCTTTATCATAAAGCTTTGAAGAGTATGGTGTTTTAAGCTTACTATCATCAATAGAAGGAGCGCTTGATGCAAAAACGGCAAAAGTTGTGATTCCGGCAACTAAACAAAGTAGACCGATCACGAGTAAAGATAAAAATATTTTTTTAAATAGACCTGCTTTCTTTTTGCCTTTTTTGTTCTTTTGCTTCTTATTGTTAACTTGACTTGCTTTACGTCGCTGTTCACGACTTGTAAATTGATCAGACATCACATCTCAACCTTTCGTGTTAAACCTTTTTCGAACGTAATTGCTGATTGCTTTCATCCGAAAAATGAAGTGTCTCCACTACTTTAATATAATCAATTCTTGGCGAATATCCAAGTGTCATTATGTGGCCAGCTTCCATTAATTCGTCTTTGCTAATGGATTTACGGCCGTTTTTCTTCTGCCGCTCCCAGAAGTAAAAGAGATCTGAAGCGGGCAAATAATAAACGGAGCCAAAAGCGGATATAATAACGAAACAAATGCCGCCTTGCTTTTCAACCTGTTTCATATGCTCAATTTGATGGTCGTGGAAATTTTTGAGCGGAAACGAGGTAGTGCTTTTGGTTTCCTTTGCTTCAAAATCGATATAGCGGCCTTTATACACCCCGTTATAGTCTGTTGTGGATGATTGTTTAAAATAGGCTTCTTTAATGACAGCAGCACTTCTTTTTGGGTAATCCACATTCACAATTTGAACTGGGGTAGGCTTTTTATGAATGACTGCGATCCCGTTGACCAAATAGTATTGGTTCGTTTCATTTAAATCAGCCTCAAGCGTCATCCCGCGGTTACTATAAGAGGATTCGCCGCTGATTCTTTTTTTTGTCCCAATTTGTTGAATGGGCTGATACGATTTTCCGTTTGGATACCGAATCATCAAGTTTCAGCCTCCTTTTAATGCATTTTGTATTGGAGAGATCACCATGTTGTCCCAAGAAGAGCACATCATCACTCAGCAAATTTTGCGTGAAACGAAAGCAAAAAATAAAGACAACCTGACGAGGACAAATGCTTACAAGCGCTTTTATGACCGGCATCCAGAGATGAAATGGTCGCTGCTCGCTTCCTTTGTCTCGAGAAATGCTGGGTGGTCCATGACGGATTTAAAGGGCGAGCTCTTCCATCCAGGTTTAACGGATCAGCAGGGGCACCTTTTTTTCACAGCATATGAAAGAGCGAATTGGCTGATCTTTTCGGATGCTTACCCTCAGCTTCTTTTGTATGAATGGTCTAAAAGGTGCAGTAAACCTTTGTTTCATCTGCTGCCTTATTTCTCCGTGTCTCGTTTTATGAGCGCTGAGTGGGAACGTTTCTGGCTAAAGCGTGACACAGAGCGTCTGCTATATGCACTCATCATAAATGAACAATATACTATACAATCTCCTATTATACAAAATCCTCTTCTGAAAAAGAATGTTTTTCACTCGATTCAATATCTTTTCAGCGAGTGGGGACATTTCCAAACAGTTGTTTTTCCAACGGTGGACGGCCATTTGTATGGCTTAACCATACGGAAGTTTTCCAATGTAAAGGAGCGCATTACATTAGGTAAAAAACTAGCGAAACTATTATTTCGAGCCGATTTGTTTTCGGATTTTTATCATTTTTTGCATACCGTTCCGCATACGGGGTCTCGGTTTGATTTTGAGCCGTTTTTAGGGATCGCTAGAAGGTCAACACCTTTTCTTCGGACGGTTTATCCGGTGATGACACATTCATTAGACGATCAAAGGGAAGATTGGTTTCAAAAGAAATTGAGTCCATCTTTATTTGAGGCAGAGCCGCTGCCAAAGCAGATTGATCTGACCGACTGGTATTTTCATAAAAAAAGACAGCTTCGTTTTCTTTTCTCATTAGAGCACTATTTTTTGCATAAATAAAAAGCAGGGGGTGCCTGCTTTTTTTTACGTAGATGGACGATTAGGACCGCCGAGCTTTTTATCCAGCTGATCTGGACTGTTTTCTTTCCCTTTTGGCTTTTGCTCTTTTGGTGCTGGCTGCTTTTTCATGAAATCTACCTCCTTTTGTCCTTAGAATTTACACAATCGGACGCAATCATACAAAGAAGGACAAGCATCTGTCGAAAAGGAAGAAATAGCGCTTATCTACACTTAGATTGGCGATTTGCTTCTAGTTTTGTCATGTGTGAAGGAGGGGGAGAAAGAAAAGAGAATGTAACGAGAGACAATAAAGGAGGAATCTGATGATGAGCGAATTTGTATCAAAAGAATCCATTATGCAGTTGTTAGAGGAAATCGAGCGGAAAATTGATGCGGTGGAGGAAGAGCTGTCTCTTGCTGTGAAGCAGACGAAACGTGCAGCGATAGAAGAGCAAGAACAAATGATTGACCGGCTTGAATCAGAAGTAAAGGACTGTGAAGTGAAGCTTCATGCAGCCGAGTATAAACTGGCAGCAAGACCGGCATATCACGCCGGATAGCTTTTCTATTTGAGCAATAGGTAAACGTTTGATAGGATGGTTCATAGAGGTGAACACTTTGGATAATCAAACATTACTTGAACATACACAAAACTTGAGAATATGGATCGAAGAAGCGTATGAGCAGTACCAAAAGGGAAAGGCTGAAGAGGAATACCCATCGTATGATTTTTATACGGATATTCAGCCGGCTGTTGTTACATTTGATCAGAAAATGGAGGAGTGGCTCACCGCTGCGATCTCGTTTATTGAGCAGGCCAAACCTAGATATTTACACCAAGAACAGCTTGAAGCCGTAAAAGAAAATGGTAAAGAGGTTGTCCTGCAATCTTATTTTGGTAAACAGCACGCACCCCGTGTAAAAAATTTAGTTGAGTCAGTGGTTTACACTCTGAATCTTTTAATAGAAGAAATCAAAAAGCGCAGCTAAAGACATGATGCTGCGTTTTTCTTATGGCTTCTTTAGGCACATCTTCTGCTCTTGGTCATAATATATGAGTGACATCAATATGTGTTGAGAGCGAGAGGAGCGAGATAGATGTTCCCTTATTCAAACCAGCAGCCTTATGAATTCAATCAATTCACGCAAAGGCCTTTTCCGTATCCAGAAATGCAGCAGCCTCCACAGCCTCCAGACTATTTCATGCCGCCGTATCAAGGTGGAGGGGGAATGAATCAGGCACCATCTACTGTTTATCAGCCGCCTTATGGATACCAAGAAAACGTGCCGCTTATGCAGCCGCCTGAAGCGATGAATCCACCCCAAATGCAGCCGCCTCCAGGCATGATGCCCATGCAGCCGCCTATGAACCCTTATCCATTGCCAAGGCCGCAAAAACAGCAGCCATCTCAATTTAAAAGTGTGCTGTCACAATTCAAAAAGACGAATGGGCAATACGATTTTAACAAAATGTTTGATACAGCTGGCCAAATGATGAGTACAATGAATCAAGTAGGCTCATTGGCGAAAGGATTTACAAGCATTTTTAAAGCATAGCTAAACCCAATAGATTGAACTATTGGGTTGTTTGCTTTGGCGCAGACACATGAAGCGATTGATCTTTCCACACACTCTTCATTTTTGTCTCATCTATTTTTGCCGGCATTAAAATCGTTTTAGTAAAACTTGAATACGAGGTAGTCGTATTCGTTTTGATTTTTTCCTGTACTGATAAGTGTAAATATTGGGCTTTTACTTCTAGCGCAATGTCTCCTTCGACAAAATGGTCTGGAAATTGAATCTCTATATACACATTCTGTTCATCCTCTGTCACATCGGTCGTAATGGATGCAAGTGAATGCGATGTGGTCATGAGTGCCTCTGCACTATTTAATATCTCGTGAAACGGGGAGGATGCAAAAAATTGTTCAATCGCTTCATATAGCATATCTTCATTTGCCAGCATTTCATGTTTTTTTTCGCCTTCATGTTTCATCTGAATCACCTCTCATCTACAGCCTATGCAGAGGGGGCTCAGGCGGTTATCAATTGATGAGAGGAAAAAATTATGATTAAATAGTGTTGAATGAAGCAAGGTGTATGGGCGTAAAGTTTCATACACGAAATAGATTTAGGAAGCAAAGCTTGAAGGGAGCAAATTGACATTGCTGAAAAAATTATTCGGTTTCGGAAAAAACCAAGATGATGTAAAGGAAGAAGTCATTTATTCTCCAGTTGATGGAGAGTTAATGGATATGACTGATGTACCAGATCCCGTCTTTTCTCAAAAGATGATGGGAGACGGCGTAGCAGTAAAACCAAAAAGTGGGACGATTGTGTCACCAGTAGAGGGTGAAATCATTCAGCTCTTCCATACAAAACATGCAATTGGCATTCGAACACTCTCGGGGCTTGAGCTTCTGATTCATATCGGACTTGAAACAGTTGGGTTAAATGGTGAAGGATTTGAAGCGCACATGAAAGAAGGGGACAAGGTGAAAATCGGGGATCCTCTTATTACGTGTGATTTAGAACTGATTGAAGAGAAAGCGTCAAGTACAGTGACACCGATTGTGATTATGAACGGTGACCTTATCGAACGACTTGATAAAGAACCAAAAGGCTCTGTAGAAAAGCAGACGTCCAAGCTCTTTACAGTGAAAATGAAATAGTTCATGAAAAAAACTACCCATTGATAGGGTAGTTTTTTATTGAGGTGAGGACATTAATCCTCCATTGGAACCCAGCCTTGACTCGCTTCCATGACAGACCACAATCCTTCTGGAATAAGATACTTGTCTTTTTGGCTGCGTTTAATGACGGTTTCAATCTCTTGTTCTCTGCCTTCTTTAATTTTCTTTGCCCAATCTGGGTCGACGATCAGCTCTCGTGCGACAGCGATGAGAGGAATTCCTTGATTGTAAGCATGGAGTGCATCTTCAGCTGTAATGACGCTGCCTACTCCAATAAGCGGAAGAGCATCGCCGCAGCGTTCTTTTAGCAGTTCCATACGTGTCTTATTAGAATCTGCGCCTCGTCTTGCTGTAGAGCCAATCTCCATTAAAGAGATATGCAAATAATCGAGGCTTTTTGTTTTGAGAACATCCACTAATGTAAACGTCTCTGTCATTGTTAAACCAGGAGTTTCTGGCTCTTCAGGAGATAACCGGTATCCAAAGATAAACGGTTTAGCCGCATGCTCTTTGATGGCCTCTTTAACTGCATCTACAACAGCAATAGGGAAAGCTAGACGTTTTTCTTCGTTTCCTCCCCATTGATCTGTACGCTGATTGCTATGCGGTGAGTAAAATTGCTGTAATAAATAACCGTTTGCCCCGTGAATTTCCACGCCGTCAAACCCTGCTTGAACCGCTCGTCTTGCTGCTTCTTTAAAGGAGTCGATAATATGCGTAATTTCCTCTTCTTTTAAAGCGCGTGCAATTTGTTTTCCATCTTTAAACACATCACTTGGCGCAACCACATCACCGTTTGGAACTAAATGAGGGAGAGCCTGAGAGCCGCCGTGATGAATTTGAATAATGGCTTTTGTTCCTTTTGCCTGGATAGCTGAAGCCAGTTTTTTCAGGCCAGGGATATCTTCATCTCTTGCGATAGAAGGCTGTCCTTCAAATGCCTTCCCATCTGGAGTCACATTCGCACATGCTGTAATCACCATGCCCATTTCACTTGATCTAGCTGTAATGAAGTCAATTTCGTCTTTTGAAATGGTGCCGTCGTCATGAGAACCAAAGTGTGTCATTGGAGCAACCACTAACCGGCCATCAATAGAGGCGCCTCCTGGAAACGTAAATGGTTCAAATAAAGGCTTAAATTCGTTTTTCAATCTGATCATCTTCTTCCTTCATAAAATCATTTCACTATAGAAGTGTAATCGATACTGTTACAACAGTTCAAAGTATTTGCTCATAAGTCCGCATCAAAAAATTGCCGCCTAGTCATGCAAACAAATATTCGGTACACTAGAATGAGAGGTGGACGCAATATGAAAAAGAAAACAATGAACGAACTGATAGAAGAATTAAAGAAAGACGAACAGATAGAACATTGGCATGAAATTGAAGCAAAGCCTGCACAGACCTCACCCGTTCCTGAAAGAGTGGACGACAGGCTAAAAAAGGCGCTTGAAATACGAGGCGTGAAAGAGCTGTATATTCATCAAAAAGAAGCCTTTGAACGAGTAATGGATGGTGAGCATGTAGTAACGGTTACACCAACAGCTTCAGGTAAAACGCTTTGCTACAATCTGCCTGTTCTTCAGTCGATTGCAGAAGACCAGACAAACCGCTCTCTTTATTTATTTCCAACAAAAGCGCTCGCACAGGATCAAAAGAGTGAACTTAACGAGATCATCCACGAGATGGATGTTCCGATTCATAGTGAAACATATGACGGGGACACCTCCCCGGCCATTCGGCAGCGAGTCAGACAAGCAGGACATATTGTCATCACAAACCCAGATATGCTGCATTCAGCTATTTTGCCTCATCATACGAAATGGGTCAGTTTATTTGAGAATTTGAAGTATATTGTCATTGATGAGCTTCATACATATCGAGGCGTATTTGGCAGTCATGTGGCTAATGTGATTCGCAGGTTAAAACGAATTTGTGCATTTTATGGAAGTGATCCGATTTTCATTTGTACTTCAGCAACGATTGCAAATCCAAAAGAGCTGGCGCAGCAGCTCACAGGTAGCAAAGTGCATCTTATTGAACGAAACGGAGCGCCTAGCGGTAAAAAGAATTTTGTGTTTTATAACCCGCCAGTGGTGAATAAACCATTAAATATTAGACAAAGCGCTGCCACTGTCGTCAACCAATTGGCTAAAACATTTTTAAAAGAAAAAATTCAAACGATCGTTTTTGCTAGAAGCAGAGTACGAGTAGAAGTGATTTTAAGTCATATTCAAGAGCTTGTGAAAAAAGAAATCGGTCCAAAATCGATTCGCGGGTATCGCGGAGGCTATTTGCCAAAAGAGCGGCGCGTGATTGAAAAGGGATTAAGAGAAGGAGACATTCTAGGTGTCGTGAGCACGAACGCACTAGAATTAGGGGTAGATATAGGTCAGCTAAAGGTATGCATTATGACGGGGTATCCTGGCAGTGTAGCGAGTACATGGCAGCAGGCAGGACGTGCTGGAAGGCGTCATGAGGAGGCGCTCATTATCATGGTGGCGAGTTCCTCACCCCTTGATCAATATATTGTCAGACACCCTGAATATTTCTTTAATAGACCACCTGAAGCAGCCAGAATCAATCCTGAAAATCTCATTATTTTAGTGGATCATCTAAAATGTGCTTCCTACGAGCTGCCATTTCGGAGGGATGAACAGTTTGGCGGCATGGAAGTAGAAGACATTTTGCAATACTTACATGAGGAAGGGGTTCTTCATTTTACCGGGAACCGGTATTATTGGTCAGATCAATCGTTCCCAGCGCATGGCATCAGCCTGCGGTCTGCAAGCCAAGAAAATGTGGTAATTGTGGATCAATCCGACGTAGCGAATGTTCGGATTATTGGAGAGATGGATCGATTCAGTGCAATGACACTGCTTCATGATGAGGCGATTTATTTACATGAAGGGGTTCAGTATCAAGTAGAAAAGCTAGATTACGAGCATTTGAAGGCTTATGTGAAACAAGTAGATGTAGAATACTATACAGATGCTAATTTAGCTGTTCAGCTCAAGGTACTGGAAATCGATCAGACGACAGAGAAAGAAGCTGTATCTGTTCACTACGGTGATGTGACTGTCAACGCAATGCCTACGATATTTAAAAAAATCCGTCTGAGTACTGGTGAAAATATCGGGTCTGGACCGATTCACTTACCGGAAGAAGAAATTCATACGAGTGCGGCTTGGTTTGAATTACACGAGGCAGAGCGGAGATTTGAAGAAAAGACACTTGAACAGCTCCTGCTTGGCATCGCAAATGTTCTTCAGCACATTGTACCTGCTTTTGTGATGTGTGACCGCTCAGATATTCATGTTGTTTCACAAATTAAAGCGGCACATACCGGTAAACCGACAGTCTTTTTATATGACCACTACCCTGGCGGAATCGGTTTAAGCAAAGAAGTCCAAGCTCGTTTCGATGAAATAGCAGGTGCAGCCATTCAGCTGATAGAGCGGTGCCGCTGTGAGAACGGCTGTCCATCCTGCATTGGCATGGAAATGAAAGAGGTGAGCGGAAAAAATAGCATTGTTGAATTGATGTCTGTATTTTAAGGGGAAGGAGGAAGATACCTACTCATGTCTTTAAAAGGGAAATTAAATCGAATGAAGAAGCACCTATCGCACAACCAGCCAAACGAAAAACGGCCAAAAGCAGTGGAAGGGCAACCTCTGCCTGTGACGGCCGAAAACATTCCATTTTTAAAGGAATGGGAGAAGTTGGGTGCAGCTCCTTATCACTTTGAGGATTCTTTTTGTCTCATTCGAGAAGTCACCTATTCATTAGATGATAAGCATGGACTCTACTCGTTTGCGGAACTGCCAAAGATCATCGAGGCATGGAACAAAAGCAGCATCCAGCATTCTCTATCGGCTAAAGGTTACAAGCCGCATGAACTGTTTTTCTTTGATACAGAAACAACTGGATTATCTGGCGGAACGGGAAATATGATCTTCTTGCTAGGACATGCGCGGGTCTTTGCTGACAAAGTAGTGGTGAAACAGCACCTGCTCACAAATCCGGGAAATGAAGCGGCTCTTTATAAAAGCTTTCTCGATGAAGTGAACGTAGAATCGCTCGTTACATATAATGGAAAATCATTCGATTGGCCGCAAGTGAAAACGAGACATACTTTGCTACGAGATCAAATCCCTGCGCTTCCAGAGTTTGGCCACTTTGATCTTCTGCATGGGTCAAGACGGTTGTGGAAGCATAAATATGAACGAATGGCGCTGTCTGTGGTTGAAAAAGAAGAGCTGCACGTTCACCGGGAAGGAGACACACCGGGTTTTTTGGCACCGATGATCTATTTTCACTTTTTAAAGGAACAAAATCCGAAGCTCATTGAAGGGATTTTGACTCATAATGAATTAGACGTCCTTTCGTTAATCAGCCTCTACATTCATCTATCCAAAAAAATTCTATCTATGGATGCGGTAAAGGAGCATGATGAGAAATACGCGCTGGCTAGGTGGCATCTTGCGCATCGTGATGTACAGGAAGCTACGAAGCATTTGCGGGAATTAACAGGTGCTGATTTTGAACATGCCAATCAGGCGGCTTTTGATCTCTCCTTACAATATAAACGTCTAAACGAGTGGGATGAAGCAGTTCGAATTTGGGAAACATTATTTGAATCAAGTGATGTCCATTTAGCATTAAAAGCGGGTATAGAGCTTGCGAAGTGTAAAGAGCATCGCCAAAAAGATGCAAGGTCAGCTCTTTCCATCACGGAATCTTTATTATCTTTCTCATCGTTAAGCGAGCGAGACACAAAAGAGCTTGAGAAGCGAAAAAAACGGCTATTGAGAAAAGCTGGGCAATGAAATATTATTACCCGGGAAAGCGCAAAAAATGACAACGTTCGGCTCTCGGCCGAAAATAAAAATTGTTTAGCACTTTTATTGTAGAAAGTCCGCGAATCCTGTAAAATAACGTTAGATATTGAATGAGGAGCGTATAGCATGTATAAGGGTCTTTTCTACTTGTTTTTTCTTGTGGTCATTTTGGTCGCTTTTGTGTTTTCAAACTATAAAGATATTTTTCTTGCCAACTTTTAAAATAGGTTAATGCATTAGTACATGTACACCTCTTAATTCATACATTGTTAATGTAAGAAAATAAAGGAGAGGGGAATGCTACATGTACCATCATCATCATTGCCATCCGAATGTTACACAGCCAATTGTTCATCCGACGAATCATTGCTGTACACACAGCGAGTCAACAACAATTGTGCCGCATATCCACCCGCAGCATGTGACAAATGTTCACCACCATAATTTCAAACATGTTCACTACTTCCCGCATACGTTTTCTCAGGTGGACCCGACAACACATCAACACTTTAACTGCGGTGGACCTTGCTGTAACAGATAAAGTGAATGGGACTTTTATAAGTCCCATTTTTTAAAAGCAGGTGAAAAAATGAAAATTATTGCTGTCACAGGGTACAAGCCCTTTGAGCTTGGGATATTCAAACAAGACGAGCCTGCACTTCAATACATAAAAGCGGAGCTTCAAAAAAGGCTGACAGCCCTTATCGAAGAAGGTCTGGAATGGGTTCTCATCTCAGGCCAGCTTGGGGCAGAAATTTGGACAGCCGAAGTGGTGTTTGAGCTTCAGGAGGAATATCCAGCGTTAAAACTTGCAGTCATTACGCCATTTTATGAACAGGAAGAGCGCTGGAATGAACAAAACAAAGAGTTGTATGAAGGAATTCTTGCACAGGCCGATTTTGTAGAAAGTGTCACGCATAGACCGTACGAAAGTCCGGCACAATTTAAACAAAAGAACCGCTTTTTTATCGAAAAAACAGATGGTCTTCTCGTCTTATATGATCCCGAGCATGAGGGATCGCCGAAGTATATGATCAGGGAGGCGGAAGCCTATACCGATTACCCGATTATGTACATCACGATGGATGATCTAAGAGCGCAGGTTGAGGCGGAAGATCCGTTTTTTGATTAAAAGCAAGAGAAAATTTGACAACGTCACGTATTTCTGAAAAAATATACTATGAATTCACGATATGAGGTGAAAAAGATGCTTGCTGATAAAGTAAAGCTTTCTGCGAAAGAAATTTTAGAAAAAGAATTTAAAACAGGTGTCAGAGGGTACAAACAAGAAGAAGTCGATAAATTTTTAGATATGGTCATTAAAGACTATGAGACATTCAACCAAGAAATCGAAAAACTTCAACAAGAAAACCTCCACTTGTCAAAACAGCTTGAAGAAGCTGTTGAACAAGGGAAAAGACAGCCTGCACAGTCTAATACAACAAACTTTGATATTTTAAAAAGACTATCGAACCTTGAGAAACACGTATTTGGCAGCAAACTTTATGATTGAGTGTTGCTGAAAAAGCTTGTGTCAGATGTCATTGTCGTTTATAATAACGCTTATTGATTAACGTTCGGGTAATCGCTGTAATGCTATTTAGGGCATTGCAGAGGAAAGTCCATGCTCGCACGGTGCTGAGATGCCCGTAGTGTTCGTGCCTGGCGAAAAAATAAGCCAGGGCAGCCTGGGAAAGGCTGACGGCAGGAAAAATGCCTACGTCCTTTTTAGGATATGGCAAAGTATCCTTGAAAGTGCCACAGTGACGAAGTCTCACTAGAAATGGTGAGAGTGGAACGCGGTAAACCCCTCGAGCGAGAAACCCAAACTTGGTAGGGGAACTTTCTCAAAGGAACCAAACGGAGAGAAGGACAGAGAATTCTGTAGATAGATGATTACCACCTGAGTACGAGGCATTTGCCGTTTGCAGTACGATGGAACAAAACATGGCTTACAGAACGTTAAATCCGTTATAATAAACATGATGAAACAAAGCTCTCCTATTTCAACATATGGAGAGCTTTTATCTTGAATACATAAAAGGACGAGAAAACAGGTGATAAATCAATGAAAACCTATACACTCATCGCAACAGCTCCAATGGGAATTGAAGCAATTGTTGCAAAAGAAGTAAGAGACCTTGGCTATGAGTGCACAGTCGACAACGGAAAAGTGATTTTCAAGGGGGATGCTCTTGCGATTTGCCGTGCAAACCTTTGGCTGCGTACAGCAGACCGGATCAAGGTACAAGTTGCTGAATTTTCGGCTAAAACATTTGATGAGCTTTTTGAACGGACGAAAGCGATTGACTGGGCCGCTTTTTTACCAAAAAACAGTACGTTTCCTGTCATCGGGAAATCTGTTAAATCTCAGCTTGCCAGTGTGCCGGACTGCCAGCGCATCGTCAAAAAAGCCATTGCGCAAAAGCTTAAATCCTCCTACAACATTCAATCTGAATGGCTTGAAGAGATGGGACCTGAATATAAAATCGAGATCGCTCTTTTAAAAGATAAAGCGGTTCTTACGCTTGATACATCTGGTGTAGGTCTTCATAAACGCGGATACCGCATGGATCAAGGCGGAGCACCTATTAAAGAAACGCTTGCTGCTGCGCTCGTCTTATTAACGAACTGGACACCTGACCGTCCGTTTGTGGATCCTTTCTGCGGATCAGGAACAATCGCCATTGAAGCAGCGATGATAGGACAAAACATTGCTCCAGGATTTAACCGGGATTTTGCGTCTGAATCATGGGAATGGATCGGTGAAGACGTATGGAACAAAGCGCGTGTGGAAGTAGAAGAAAAAGCAAACTATGATCAGCCGCTCCGCATTATTGCAAGTGACATCGACCATCGTATGGTAGATATAGCAAAAATGAATGCAGAAGAAGCAGGACTGAGTGAACTGATTGAGTTTAAACAAATGCAAGTAAAAGACTTTCAAACAAGAGAAGAGTACGGTGTGATTGTCGGAAATCCTCCTTACGGTGAACGACTGAGTGATAAACCAGCAGTTGAAAAAATGTATCAAGGAATGGGTGAAGCGTTTAAGAACCTAGATACATGGTCCATTTACATCTTAACGTCACACGAAAAATTCGAAGAGTGCTTCGGAAGAAAAGCGACGAAAAAGAGAAAACTGTTTAACGGATTTATTAAAACAGACTATTATCAATATTGGGGAAAACGCCCGCCTAGAAAGCAACCAACCGAATCGTAAGAAATGGCCGCACCGAAAGAAGGTGCGGCTTTTTTATGCTGAAAAGGTATAACTCTCGGCGAGACGGAATAAACTGAACTTGATTTTAAAAAAAGAGGTGTCTTCATGATTCATTATGATCAAATTCAGTTAATCCAAAAAGCACTCGCTTCGACTGCTCAAGAAATTGAAGGGCATGAAGGTGGACAATCTGCTCAGCTTACGGCAGCCATCGAAGATTTAGCGCTGGCTCAGGCATACATAGAACGTTCTGAGCATGCATTTTTAATGAAGGAAAGCTATCAACATCGCCTGCGCTCATAAAAAAAGATTGTTTTTCCCCAGCGTAAATGGTACTATTGAATGTCTGAATGATTCAAAAGTTGGGGGTTGAAGCAGGTGACAGCATCTCGTTTGCCTTTTTCATTATCAAAAGAACACAATTTTTACGAAGAACTGGGCAACTGGATTGGTGATGTGTTTTATGACATTTTGCCAGAAAAGGGCTTTGATCTTCGAGATGAACAAATATTTATGGCTTTTCAACTAGAAAGAGCCTTTAAAGAAAAAAGTGTGATGTTTGCCGAAGCTGGGGTAGGCACAGGCAAAACCATCGTCTATCTATTATTTGCCGTCACATATGCAAGGTATACAGGGAAGCCTGCGATTATTGCATGTGCAGATGAAACGTTAATTGAACAGCTCGTTAAACAAGAAGGTGATATCTATAAAATTGCCAATCACCTTGATATTCAAATAGATGCGAGATTAAGTAAATCGCATGATCAATATTTATGCTTAAAAAAGCTGGAGAAAACGATGCAGCGTGAAGATGATGAAAAGTGGCTCGATATTTATGAATCACTGCCTTCATTTGTTCATGAATCACATGGCATGCAAACCTTTTATCCGTATGGCGATCGAAAAGAGTATCCAGAGTTATCAAATGATGAATGGTCACGAATTGGCTATGACTCGTTTCAGGACTGCCTGACGTGCGATATGCGTCATCGCTGCGGTCTGAATTTATCAAGAGATCATTACCGGAAAGCGACAGATCTCATCATCTGTTCACATGATTTTTACATGGAGCATGTGTGGACGAAGGAATCCCGGAAACGTGAGGGTCAGCTTCCGCTGCTTCCTGAGCATAGCTCCGTCGTATTTGATGAGGGACATCTTCTCGAGTTTGCCGCACAAAAAGCGTTAACGTACCGAGTGAAGCAATCAACGCTCGAAACATTTTTGGAACGTCTTTTGCAAAACGACATACGCGAAGAATTTGCAGAGCTTGTTGAAGATGCACTTGCAACAAACGATGAGTTCTTTTATCTCTTAAAAACGCATGCCAAAGAAGTCAAAGGCTCGCACCGGCTTGAAATTGGGCGTGTCGATGAGGTGAAGCGTTCTGCAAGTGAATTGTGTGACTTGCTTGAAAAAATCGGAGAAGCGCTCGTGTTTGAATCTGAGATGTATACGATCGATCAATACGAATTATCTGTTGTGGAAGAATATATTGAACAAATGGCGTATTCTTTATCGCTTTATCAAAAAAATGCCATTAGCTGGCTGGAAAAACAGGAATTAGATACAACATTTGTTGTGATGCCGAAGACGGTCGCAGAGGTACTTGGCGAAAAAGTATTCTCGCAAAAAAGACCATATATTTTCTCTTCCGCTACATTGTCTGAGAATCAATCCTTTGATTATTTAGCTGAAAGTCTTGGGATTAAAGATTACTTATCAATGAGTGTCGCTTCGCCGTATGATTACGATGAACAAATGAAGATTTATTTCCATGGAATTCAGCAGCTCGCTGAGCAAGAGGCAAAAGCACAGCAAGTGATCACTCAGCTGAAAGAAAATGGAGGACGATCTCTGATTCTCTTCCCTTCATTTGATGAACTTCATTTCTTTAGAAAACAACTTGAAGCAGCAAATGAATCACTGCCGTTTGACGTATATTTTGAGGGAGACGAGGAAATCAGCACGATTGTTCAAAAGTTCCAAGCTGATGAGACATCCGTGTTATGCTCAGTTCATCTGTGGGAAGGGCTTGATATTCCAGGTGAATCATTAACGAATGTGATCATCTGGGGACTTCCTTATCCGCCGCATGATCCAGTATTTGAAGCGAAACGGAATGAAGCAAAGGATGCACATGCTGAAGTTGACCTTCCGTATATGCTGCTTCGCTTACGCCAAGGGATCGGAAGACTGATCCGGACAAGCCAAGACGCAGGAAGCATTCATATTTACTTTGATCGTAAGGAAGATACTAAGCTTCAAAGTAAAATTGAATCCGTCCTGCCAGTGAAGCCCATCATCACATCTTAAATAGGTGAAAACTTGCAAATGAGGAGGATACCACGGTGTATCCTCCTTTTTCATTGACAAAAGAACATTCATTGAAGTAGCCTTGAAACGTACATACATATTTTATTGATTGGGGGAACAAACGCATGAGTCTTGAAACAACTGAGAAAGCGTTTTATCAATTACTAGGGAAAATCGCTCATTATACAGAGGCGCTCCATTTACTTTATTGGGACTCTAGAACACAAGCACCTAAAAAAAGTGCGGATTTTAGAGCTGAAACGATCGGTCAATTATCAAGTGATATTTTTAATATGAAGACTTCTGATGAAATGAGAGATCTTCTTCTCGCATTAAACAAACATCGAGATGAGCTGTCAAAAGATACACAGAAGGCGCTCGAATTATCACAAAAAGAGTATGATGAAAACAGTAAAATTCCGAAAGAAGAATTTAAAGAATACTCGATTTTGCAATCAAAAGCGGAGCATGTATGGGTAGAAGCAAGGGAGAAATCAGACTTTTCACTCTTTGCACCATACTTAAAACAGCTTATTGACTTTAACAAGCGTTTCATCCAATATTGGGGCGTGAAAAAAACGCCTTATGATGTGCTGCTCAATAACTATGAGCCAGATATGACGGTTGAACAGCTTGATCAAAAATTTGGTGCACTTCGTGACGCTATTGTTCCTCTTGTGAAAAAAATCGAAGCCTCACCTAATAAGCCGGATACTTCATTTTTATCGAAAAGCTTCCCAATCGATAAACAAAAGGAATTGAGTCTCTTTTTCTTAAAAGAATTAGGATATGACTTTGACGCAGGCCGTCTTGATACAACAGTCCATCCATTTGCTGTAACGTTAAGCAGAGGTGACGTACGTGTGACGACCCGTTATGATGAGCATGATTTTCGAATGGCGATCTTTGGCACGATTCATGAATGTGGTCATGCGATTTATGAGCAAAACATTGATGAAGCACTAAGCGGAACACTTTTATGTGATGGGACTTCGATGGGTATCCATGAATCACAGTCTCTTTTCTTTGAGAACTTTATCGGCAGACACGAAGATTTCTGGAAAACGTATTATCAAAAGCTGCAAGAAGCTTCTCCTGAGCAATTTAAAGATGTTTCTTTAGAAGACTTTGTGCATGCAGTGAATGAATCGAAGCCGACTTACATTCGAATTGAAGCCGATGAACTGACATATCCGCTTCACATTATCATCCGCTATGAAATTGAGAAAGCGATTTTCAATGAAGAAGTAGCAGTTGAAGATCTGCCTGCACTTTGGAATGAAAAATATCAAGCGTATCTTGGTATTACGCCTCCTAATGATGCACTCGGTATCTTGCAGGATGTTCACTGGTCTGATGGAAGCTTTGGCTATTTCCCTTCATATGCCCTTGGTTATATGTATGCAGCGCAATTAAAGCAGCAAATGATCAAAGATTTACCAAATTTTGATGAGCTCATTCAAAATGGGTCTTTTGCACCGATAAAAGAATGGCTGACGGAACATGTTCATCAGCATGGAAAACGGAAAAAGCCATCTGAAATCATTCAAGATGCAACAGGCGAAGAATTAAATGTGCAATATTTAATCGACTACTTAACAGATAAATATACGAAACTGTATTTATCATAAAAGAAGGGCACCCTTTCATGAGAGGGGTGCTTTTTTGATGCTTGAATATTCTAAAAACGAACATTTTGTTCTGATCTATTATTTAAGTTCGGTATTTTTCTAGAAAAGTGCTTTCCAAGCGTCTGAAATCTTGTTATAATTTGAACACTATAACACTCATATAATCGCGTGATGATGGCACGCAAGTTTCTACCGGACACCGATACGGTCCGACTATGAGTGAGCAAAATGAAACAGCTCTTGTTTGAGCTGAAGATCCGTTGATCGTTTTCGCATTGCTTGCTCCTCATGGACAGCAATGCTTTTTTTATGCCAAAAATTGAATGTTTGCCAATATGCTAGGGGGAAGAATGATGGAATTGTTACGTCAAAAAATTGAGAACGAAGGAATCGTTCTGTCAAATCAAGTGTTAAAGGTAGATGCTTTTTTAAATCATCAAATCGATCCTGTGTTAATGCATGAGATCGGGCAAGAGTTTGCTAGATTATTTAAACATGATGGCATTACAAAAATCATCACAATTGAATCTTCTGGCATCGCACCTGCTGTGATGGCTGGGCTTGCTCTTCAAGTACCTGTTGTGTTTGCAAGAAAACGTCAATCACTCACATTAACGGATAACCTATTAACAGCCAGTGTGTACTCTTTTACAAAAAAAGTAGAAAGCACGATTGCTGTCTCAAATACGCATCTTATTGAAAATGATTGTGTGTTAATCATCGACGACTTTTTAGCGAATGGTGAAGCTGCGAAAGGACTGGCTGCGATTGCAAAGCAGGCGAAGGTGAAAGTAGCCGGTTTTGGCATTGTCATTGAAAAATCATTCCAACCTGGAAGAAATGCGCTTGTGCAAATGGGCTACCGCGTTGAGTCGCTCGCACGTATTGAATCACTTGAGGAAGGGAAAGTCACGTTTGTACGGGAGGTACAATCATGAGTACCGCTAAAAAAGTCAAAACGCTCTCACTGGGTATTCAGCATGTGCTGGCGATGTATGCCGGTGCTGTTCTTGTGCCGCTCATTGTTGGAGATGCGCTCGGGCTCACGCCTGCACAGCTGACTTACTTAATCTCGGCGGATATTTTCATGTGCGGGGCTGCCACATTGCTTCAAGTATGGAAAAACCGCTTCTTTGGGATCGGTCTGCCTGTTGTATTAGGCTGTACATTTACTGCAGTTTCGCCTATGATTGCGATTGGCTCTAAGTATGGAATTTCGTCTATCTATGGAAGTATTATCGCTTCAGGTTGTATTATCATTCTTCTTTCATTTTTCTTTGGAAAGCTTGTGAAATTTTTCCCGCCTGTTGTCACTGGTTCTGTCGTCACCATTATTGGTATCACCCTCATTCCTGTAGCAATGAACAATATGGCAGGAGGAGAAGGAAGTGCAGACTATGGTTCTTTTGAAAATCTAGGACTCGCTTTCCTTGTACTGTTTATCATTGTACTGCTCTATCGATTCACGAAAGGATTTATGAAGGCGATCGCCATTTTAATTGGTATTCTTCTTGGGACAGCTGTTGCTGCGTTTATGGGGAAAGTGGAAACAGCTGAGGTGGCAAACGCTCAGGTTTTCCGTATGATTGAGCCATTTTATTTTGGGATGCCGACCTTTGAATTTGCACCAATCATGACCATGACGTTAGTTGCGATTGTGTCATTAGTTGAATCAACAGGCGTTTATTTCGCATTAGGTGATTTAACAAACCGGTCATTAAAAGAGAAGGATTTGGCTAAAGGCTATCGGGCAGAGGGGATTGCTGTGTTATTAGGCGGAATCTTTAATGCTTTTCCGTACACAGCCTACTCGCAAAACGTTGGATTGATCCAGTTAACAGGCGTCAAGAAAAACCAAGTCATTGTCGTCACAGGGGCATTGCTCATGTTATTTGGTCTTTTTCCTAAAATCGCTGCCTTTACGACGATTATTCCAAAATCAGTTCTTGGCGGTGCAATGGTTGCCATGTTTGGCATGGTCATTGCATACGGTATTAAAATGCTCTCGCGCGTGGACTTTGCAAAGCAGGAGAACTTGCTGATCGTCGCTTGCTCCGTGGGAATCGGCTTAGGAGTTACTGTCGTACCGCAAATGTTTGAGCATCTGCCAGAATCGATTAAATTATTAACAAGTAACGGCATTGTGGCCGGAAGCTTTACCGCTATTTTGCTTCATATTATTTATCACATGATTCCTTTTAAAAAAGAAGCCGGGCATGACCTGGTAGAAGAACCTAAGCAATCTGTTATGTAAACCCCTCTCTTGGAGAGGGGTTCAGATGATGGACAAAGAGCTAAAATAACCTTTTATTTTAACTCTTTGTCTTCTTTTTAGCTTGATAAAAAACCTTTGAAGTCCTAGGATCCTAGGAAGGAGCGTGTGAGGGTTTGTCTACAAGCTGAAAGCCCGCATCTTTTGGATACGGGCTTTTTGTGATTAGCACTATTCATGTTGTACCGGCGGCATTGTTTCGTTAATGACTGCAAATGTATAGCCCCTTGCTTTTAGCTGTATAATCAGGCTATCTAAATAGTTTGTGGTAGAGGGTTGATCATGCATTAAAATAACCTTTGGTTCCCATGGTTTATTTTTCTCAAACATTTGCAATTGATTCAATACCTCTGGAACATATTGTGAGTTTTTATATCTCCAGTCAAGGCTATCAATCGTCCAGTCCCAGTAAATAAAGCCATTTTGGTTTAAACGTACTTTTTGATGATATGTTAAATTTGGAACACTGCCAAAGGGGGTTCTTACAATACGGCTGTAGACGCCAGTAACAGAGGCAAGAATACGCTGAGCTTCTCTCATTTCATTTGCGGGAGACTCGCTGTTCTGATAAAAGAGGTTTATATCATGCGTCATGCCATGAAGACCTAATTGATGTCCTTCTTGATAAAGTCTTTTCACAGCTGATTGGTGTGCTTGGATTTGCGGTCCAAGCATGAAGAACGTCGCCTTCACGTGATGTGCTTTTAATACATTTAACAGCTGATTTGATGTAGCAGAAGGACCATCATCAAATGTTAAAAAAACCGTTTTATTCGTTGCCTGTTGGTTTGGATTGGTCTTAAAATGTGTATCCAATGTTCTTGTAGACTGATCTTTTGCTTTCAGACTGATGCTTGTGTCACGGAAGTCACTGCTGGCAACATTTTTTGCTTGCCCATTTGTCGCCTGCAAAGGGGGTTTAGACATATCCCAGATAAAAAAGAGAAACAGTGTAAGAAGCACCTTTGAGAGAAGTATCGTGTTGTAGGGTGTCTTTTTTTGGGAAACCTTTTTCATTACAATCACTCCAGTCAATTAAATTTAGAGCCGAACCATGTTGTAGATCCTTTCTTTTTTCACTGTTTTTCTTGGTACTCATATTGATTAAGTATATAGTGGAAAAAATCCTTTTTATATGGTTGTTACTTTGTGTTGATCAGCAAAAAAAGTGATCCATTCATGTTTAAATAAAATCATTCTGAATAATGATCGAAACGTTAATATTTATACGCTAAGATAGCAGCAGATTTGACCATTAATTCGAAGCGAAAGGGAGATTCCTTATGAAAGTGTTGTATAATGACGATTTCATTGAAAAAAGGGTGCTCATGTGGAAAGTGGAGACAGAGGCGATTAATCTCAAAAAACATAGAGAAAAGCTCGTACCACTACAAAATAAAGAAGAAACAAAAGAAATCAAAGTCAGTACAACTGAATCAGAGCTAAGTTTTTATGGATCAAGAGATAAAACCTGTCAAGCCTTACATTCGTCCGAGAATAGCAGCAGATTATTTTAAAAAGAATGAATGCGTGTATGGACGCATATTGTGCCCATATCGGCAAATTCTCGCTTACCGTACAACGACTAGAGAAGGATTTAAACAATATGTGTCCGGTTCAGAGGTTTAAACTTGTTCTTTTCTAGATAACTGTACACAAAGTCAAAATCATACATGGAAAACACTATGTCCAGCGTAAACCCTTTATAATTAAAGTGAAAACCCCACTTTTATTTAAAGTAAAGGGGGGGTCTACGTTCTGAATACTTCTCTTTTAGAAGTGTTTTTTGCATAAAAAAAGCAGGTTCGCTTGGCTTAGAACGAACCTGTGAAGGAGGAAAACTACATCATGTTTTCACCTATATTATCCAATATTTATCAATTGTCGTCAAGACAAAAAGTTAGCCGGAGGAAAATATTTTGACTGAATTGTGACGTTTTGGCATGTATATCCTTTTTTCGATAGGGGATATTAAGCGGAAAAAGAGGTGAAGCCGATGGCGTACATTCTTTCTGTTGGAACGAGTCTGCCAAAACATCATGTGGATCAGAAAAAGGCGGCTGATTTTGCTAGATCCCAATTTAAACGATCGTTTAAAGATATCGACCGGCTGCTGAGAGCTTTTCAAAACGGAGAAATCGAGAGCAGACAATTTGTGCAGCCAATTGAATGGTATCAGACGCACCACTCTTTTGAGGAGAAAAACAATCTCTATTTGGAAAAAGCATTGGCTCATGCAAAAGAAGCGGTCATACACTGTCTTCATGAGAAGGCGTTCCTGAAAAAACCGATTCCGTTTGAAGAGATCGATGCATTGTTTTTTATTTCAAGCACCGGACTTTCGACACCAAGTCTTGATGCAAAACTGATGAACGTTCTTCCTTTTTCGCCTTATACGAAACGAGTGCCGATCTGGGGATTAGGGTGCGGAGGCGGAGCGGCAGGGTTGTCCCGGGCTTACGAATACATAAGGGCATTTCCAGAAGCAAAGGTGCTGGTTGTCGCCTGTGAACTGTGCAGTTTAACTTTCCAGCCGCAAGATCAATCAAAAAGCAATTTAATCGGGACATCTTTGTTCGGAGACGGGACAGCCGCGGTACTCTTAACTGGAGAAAAAGGTGTATCAGAATATACCCATCTCAAAACAGTCCCTAAAGTGATTGGTACACAATCCGTCACAATGAAAGAGTCTGAGGATGTGATGGGCTGGGAATTTACAAGTGACGGCTTTCGGGTTATTTTCTCCCGTGACATTCCTTCCATTATTTCCGGCTGGTTAAAAGAGCAGGTCGATCAATTTTTAGAGCAGCAAGGGTATTCGGCAGAAGATCTATCAGTTTTTCTTGCTCATCCTGGAGGAAAAAAAGTGATTGACGCCTATATTGAAAGTCTATCCTTACAAGAGGATCAACTTTTTTCATCAAAAGAAGTACTTAAACAACACGGAAATATGTCCTCTGCCACAGTTTTGTATGTGATCAAACATTATCTTGAACATCAATCTGCTGAAGCGGGAGATATGGGTCTTTGCGGAGCGCTTGGTCCGGGCTTTTCCTCAGAGCTGCTTCTCATGAAATGGGAGGAGGTCTTATCATGATCATTTGGCTCGTCATTGGTTTCTTCGTTTGTCAGCGGCTTATTGAAATGCTTGTGGCTAAAAGAAATGAAAAGAAAGTAAAAGCGATCGGTGCCATTGAATTTGGTGCAAGTCATTATCCTTATATGGTCGCTATGCATGCGGGCTTTTTTCTCTCACTTATGGTTGAGGTATGGGGGTTAAACAGGCCGCCGTCGCGCTATTTTCTTGTGCTTCTCGTTTTCCTGCTGGCCACACAGGTGATTCGATACTGGGCATTATGTTCTCTTGGGACGTATTGGAATACAAAGATTTTAGTTGTACCAAATGCGATGATGGTGAAAAAAGGACCTTATCGCTGGTTAAAGCATCCTAACTATGTAGTGGTGGCGATTGAGCTTATGCTGATCCCGCTTTTGTTTAATGCTTATTTTACCGCCATTTTGTTCACATGTTTAAATGCATGGATGATGGCTGTGAGAATTCAAACAGAAGAGAAAGCGCTCAATCAGTATTTGTTAAATTAATATTGAAAATCATTATCAATTGTGATACACTTTCATTAATGATAAGCATTCTCAATCACGAAGGATGGACGGTGATCACATGACAATGGTTTTCTTACTCGGTACGGTCTGTGTATACAGCCTATTAATTGGCTTTGTATTAAAAGGTGTTTCTAAAAAATCTGCTTCCTGATCGCAGTCAATTGCGACTGATCGGGCAGCAGATTTTTTTTATTTCCTCAGATCAGAAGAAAAATCTCTTCATTTTGTGTAAAATGGTATCACATACATAACTGACTTTTCTAAAAACAAAGGGGTTTATCGTCATGGAAGACTTGTCTATTCGAGATTCGCTCGTTCAAACTACAGGTGCTTTATATCAAAGCCTTCTCAAAAGGGATGATCATGAACGCGCAGCCAAACTTGCATCGATTATCAAAAAGGAAGCAGAAGAAGAAGTGTATATCGCATTTACCGGCCACTATTCTGCTGGAAAGTCGTCACTTGTGAATCATCTGCTTCATGATCACATCCTGCCAACGAGCCCAATCCCAACAAGTGCAAACTTGGTCGTAGTGAGAAAAGGGGAGAGTGAAGTAAAGCTTCACACCTCAGATGGCCGTTTTGCAAAAATGAGCGGTTCTTATGATAAAGAAGCAGTTCAGCGTTTTTGTAAGGATGGAGAACAGATTGAAATGGTGGAAATTAGCGGGGACTATAGAGGACTGGAAGAAAAGGTGGCAGTGATTGATACACCCGGAATTGATTCAACGGATCATGCTCACTTTTTATCTGCTGCGTCTATTCTTCATCAAGCAGATGCTCTTTTTTATGTCGTTCATTACAACCATGTTCATTCGGAGGAAAACATTCGTTTCATTCGCTCCATTAAAGAGAAAGTGCCAAATCTTTATTTCATCGTAAATCAAGTCGATCGACATGATGAGCATGAGACAGCGTTTGAAGACTACAAAAATCAAGTAGTTGATATGCTTCAAAAAGAAGGCATTGAAGAAGAACACCTATACTTTACATCTGTAACCGATGAGGCGCATCCAAGAAACGAAATGATTCGTTTAATCGAGAAACTGCAAGAATTACAAACATTGCCGAAAGCATCGCTTCGCGCCTATACCGAGCAGAAAATAGAGCACGTTTTAAAAGAACATATTGACTCATTAAAAGAAGAGCTGAAGGAAGAGGATCTTGATTTACAGCTTCAAGAAAAAAGAAAAGAAGTGAAGGAACTTGAAGCGAAAAGTAGCTTCATTGAAAATGGAGCAAAACAGTTAGAAGATGAAGTGTCTTCTGAAGTCGAGAACATTTTAAAAAATGCAAATCTAACCCCATTTAAAATGAGGGAGCTAGCAAGTGATTATATTGAATCGAAAGCACCTGGCTTTAAGGTAGGACTGCTGTTCGCGAAAAATAAAACCGAGCAGGAAAAAGAAAAGCGGGCGAACGAGTTCTTAGCAGATGTCAAAGCAAGAATGAAAGCAGAAGTAGACTGGCATATTGCTGAGCTGCTCAAAAAAGAAGTCAAGAAGCATCAGCTTGGTGAAGAATTATTAAATCAAGTGATGGCGTTTGAAACGCCTGTAGAAGAATCACTGCTTGAAAACGTGATCCATCACGGTGCGACATTTTCAAATGAATACGTTTTGCAATATGCAAAAGATGCTGGTGAAGCACTGAAAAGACAGACGAAACAGAAAGCAATACCATTGATTGAACAAATGACCGAGATGCTGAAAACCCAGCTCCTGAATGAAAAGGGAAAGCAGCAAGATAAATGGTTCCAGGCAGCACAGGAGCTCCAAGCGCTGGAGCAATGCATGGAAAAAAATGATCAAATCAGAAAAGATATTGAGCATGTATGGGATATATGGCAAAACGGAACAAATGAGCAGATCGAAGAAGATTGGTTTTATGTGAAAAAACACCGGATGCAGCATGACGAGCTAAATCAGAATCATGCATCAACTCATACGGAAGAAAGCGAAAATGAAAATCAGCAGCAGATAAAGCTTGATCAAATGCGACAATCACAGCATATCCCGACAGCGCAGTCGATTGACCAGTTTGAGCAGCTTTCTCAAATTTTAATGCCATTAAACGCGCTTCAATCTCAAAGAAAGTCCTTTGAAAAACGAACAAAGCGGCTGCAAGCGAAGGAATTTACACTCGCCTTATTCGGTGCTTTTAGTTCGGGGAAATCTTCGTTTGCCAATGCCCTTGTTGGGAGAAAGGTGCTGCCATCATCTCCTACACCAACGACGGCCACGATCAATAAGCTGACCCGGCCGACAGAAGACCATCCGCATGAAAGTGTGAAAGTGGTGTTTAAAACCGAACAGGAGATATTAGAAGAGCTCGATCAAATTCTCGGTTATTCTATAACAGAAGAAAAGGGAGATACGTTTCAAGCGAAACTCGAGCGATCGCTGAAAAAAAGAGAGCTTGAACAGGATCACCGCATCATTGTTGACCATTTTTTAAACGCTCATGAAAAGTTCCGTGATTCGATTCAAAAACAAACGCCGCTCAATGTCACCCTTCAAGAATTAAAGCCATATGTGGCAGAAGAGGCTGTTTCTTGTGTGGTGAAGGAAGTGACGGTCTATTTAAGTACACCTTTAACAGATAAAGGACTGACGATTGTTGATACACCAGGCGCCAGCAGTATGAATAAACGTCACACAGAGATTGCCTTTCAATATATGAAGGATGCTGATGCCCTTCTTTATTTAACTTACTACCAGCATTCTTTCTCAAAAGCAGACCGGTCATTTTTACGTAAACTCGGGCTTGTAAAAGATTCATTTAGCATGGATAAAATGTTTTTTATTATCAATGCAGCTGACCTCGCAAAGGATCAAACAGAGCTTGAAACCGTCTTTGACTATGTGAAAAATGAGCTCACAAAAGAAGGCATCCGGCATCCAAACCTTCATCACGTATCCAGCAAGGAAGAGATCGAAGGAAAGGGACAGTCGCCTTATAACCAGTATGCACAGCTTAGAACACAGCTCGACTATTTTATTGAGGAAGAATTAACAAAAGATGCGATTGAGCTTCTGTATTTTGAAGCTAGTACATTATGTAGAACAGTTGACAAGCTGCATGCGACGCTGCATCAGTCGGAAGATGAAAAGCAAGCGGAAAAGAAAAAGATAAACACATCCTATGAAGCGATCGTTGATCAAATGAGCCATATTAAACGATCTAAGCTAGTGAAAGAAAGTGTGAAAAAGGACTTGCACGAACAGCTTTACCACATTGTTCAGCGCTTGTCACTTTATGCAAATGATCTGTTAAAGACAGCCTTTTATCCTGGAATATCTCAAGGGGACTTCAGACAGGAGTTGAAAAAAGCGCTGGAACAAGCGTTAAAGGATTATGAATTTGAATTTGTACAGGAGATAAAAGCGCTTGATATTCGAATGGAATCGTTTATCACTCAATATTTCAAAGAGGAGTGGGAGAAAGGGTTACAGGCTGCGTGTGCAGAAGATCCTTACTTTTCTCTCCGGCTGTCGCCGCCAGATGAGAAAAATGCCGAGCTGAAACAAATTGAAGTGGAAGCGGACCTGACGCCGTTTGAGCCGCTCTTAAAGAAGCAAAAATCAGCGAAAGCTTTCTTTGAACAGAACGGGAAGGCAGCGTTTATTGAAGCGATTCGAGATGTCCTTTTCCAATTAACGACGAAATGGGCAGATAAAGAAAAAGAAGAATTACAGAGCAGATACGATATGATGGTGAAGACCTTTACTGAAAGATATGAAACAGAAGCGCTTAAGCAGCTGAGTGAACAAAAACAAACATTTATCATGAGCTTAACGACAGATGCGAAAGAGCAGGCGATGATAGAACAAGTATACAAGCAAACAAATGAATGGAAGAACCAGTTGAAAACCATTTGATTCATGATAGACTATATATAAAAGAAAGCAGTTGATAAAATGACGAGCGTACACGAAGAAATTTCCGCACATTCACAAAAACAGAATGCTCATATCAAGTCTTTTCTTGCGCTTGAGCAGAAAAGAGAGCAGGCAATAGAGACTGCTGTTTTGAAGTGTGAGCAAAACGAACCATTTACAACTGACGAGATCAATGAAATTACGTCGAAGATGAATGAGCTTGCACGAGGCGGAATTGTTCCGCTGCGTAAGCATGTCACGATTGATATGGTCAGGGAGTATGTCGAACGAAAACAGAAGTAAAGAGTAACTTTCTCTTTTTTGGTCATCTTAACAAGTGAACCGAGAAAGGGGAATGATGATGGAAAAAAAGCAGCATGCAAAAAAGCAGGATGAGCGTCACCCTAAACAAAAAGAGATGCCGTCCTACGCAGAAGCAGAATCGAAAAAAATGCAATACGGTCAAAAGTAATCCCCCGGGTGCCACTTCTTTTCCAAAAGAAGAAGGCGCCTTTTTTATGTCGAATTCGATGTTCTATGATAGAATAGGAGTATTGTTTTGAAAAAGGGAGTTTATAAGAATGAATAAACACGTACTGCTTGTTGATGGCATGGCGCTTCTGTTCAGGTCGTTTTATGCAACGGCTGTCCATCGCAATTTTATGATAAATGATCACGGCGTCCCGACGAATGGAGTGAATGGCTATTTGAAGCATTTATTAACCGCTGTTCAGACATTTGAGCCAACTCATATTGTTTGCTGCTGGGATATGGGAAGCCAAACATACCGAAATGAATTGTTTCAAGATTATAAAGCAAATCGAGGAGAGGCACCTGTCGAGCTCATTCCGCAATTCGATTTAGCAAAAGAAGCGACAGAGGAACTAGGAATTGTAAACATTGGTATAAAGGGCTTTGAGGCAGATGATTGTATCGGCACGCTGGCGGCACTCTATCAGAATGAAGCACGTGTGACTGTCCTAACTGGGGACAGAGATTTGCTGCAGATTTTGAATGAGCAAGTGACTGTTGCTCTAATGCAAAAAGGAATCGGGAACTATAAACATTATACAAAAGCCTTATTTGAAGAGGAAATGGGTATCTCTCCAAAGGCGCTGATCGATATGAAAGCACTTATGGGGGATTCAAGTGACAATTATCCAGGCGTCAAAGGAATCGGAGAAAAAACAGCATTAAAATTTATTCAAACATATCAAACCATTGACGGATTATTAGAAAATGTTCATGAACTAACGGCTGCACAGCAAAAGAAAATGCAAGCAGGATTAGAAGATTTGAAGCTCTCCCGTCTATTGGCAGAGATCAAATGTGATGTCCCGCTGAGCTGTCCAATTGATGAGACGAAAATGAACATCAATCAAGAACGAGCTGCTTCCATGCTGCGATACCATCAAATCAAAGGGATTGAACCGATGGTGAATCGGATAAGTAAAATAGAGATCAGCTAAGCCGATCTCTCAGCGTATAGACAAACCCTCGCATTCGCCCGCAGGTCTGCGCTCCGGTGCTCACGAATGTCAAATTCGCTCCGCTCCGGTACTCGCCCTTCCTAGGGCTGCAAAGGTTTTCTATCACGCTGAAAAGAAGACAAAGGGCTAAAATAAAAATCATTTTAGCCCTTTGTTAGAGATCAGCTAAGCTGATCTCTAAGGTCATCTTTTTGTATTGCTTTTCTTCGCTCTATTTTCGAGCTGAGATAGTGGCTGCTTATCTTTTGTTTGCGCATCACCTTGAGGGGTTGTCCCATTTGTGACACGACCTTTATTTTCTTTATCCAATCAGTATCACCTCATACATTAGCATAACCGAAAAAAAGCGATTCATCCTTTAGAAAGGTGAATCGCTTTTCTAGCGAGCTGATCAGCTACTTGATTTTCCTTGCTTGGAATCCACTTAATGAAAAATAAATCAAACTGGTTTTGAAGCTCGATCATCTCTTTGATAAAATGCTGAAAGGCTGGATTTTTAGCAAATCCTGCATTGGCCGCACGGTCAACTACCTGTGAATCTGTTCGAAACGAAACGGATCGCAGTCCTTTTTCTACGCAGATTTTCATCCCTTCAATGAGAGCGGAAAATTCTGCTTCGTGATTGCTCATTGATCCAAGAGGAATCGAGAAAGATTCTGCCTTTCCATCATATTTAATGAAAACGCCGATGCCGGAAGGACCTGGATTACCTGCGCTAGCACCATCAATGTATATTTCAGCTGGCAATTTATTTCCTCCTTTCATCAAGTGGAACCATTCTTTTCGCTGCATACGCGTATGGTGTCGCAATCGCGGCGACGATAAATTTAATCACATAAGTCGTGATGAAGATTTCGATCCATACATGAAATGGATAGGTGCCAAGAAAGGCAATGGTTGTGAAGATCAGTGTATCAAGCAGCTGGCTGATCATCGTACTTCCAGCGTTGCGCACCCAGAGCGCACCATCGGAAGGAAATATCCGGCGAATAAACGAATATACATAAACATCTAGCATTTGACTGATGATATAAGCAGCAAGACTGCCAAGTGCGACCCTTGGCATAAAGCCAAATATGGTTTCCAGCGATGTTTGAGAAATGTCAGATGGAGCGGGATGGAAAAGTAAAGCCTCTTGCATGACAACGGTTAGCGTTAAAAGGGTGGCAAAGCCAATCCAGACAGCTTTTCTCGCTTCATTTTGTCCATATTTTTCATTCAATACGTCCGTTGCAAAGAATACACTGCCATATAAAATGTTTCCAAGTGTTGCCGTTAAGCCAAACAATTCAACGGTTTTGACCACTTGTAAATTTGCAGCAACCGTCGCAAAGCCAATCCAGACGAAAAGGCCCATCTTGCCAAATCCTTTATAAAATAGAAGAACAATGATAAAATTAATGATCGCAAATAAGATCCAAATACCTTCATTAAACAAGTGACATGAACTTCCTTTCTCATTGTAAAATGTAACTTTTTGATTATAGCATAACGTATGTTTACCTTAAAAGCACGGGAAGGCGATGTGATCAATGAAATTAAGAGCACACTATACAATGAAAGTGAAATCGATTGGGTCCATTGCTTTTTTCCAAGAAGATTGGATGGAGCTAAAAGAGGCCTTGATTTTAGCCAAACATATCGATAAAAAAGAACCACAGTCCCTCCTATCATTTGAAGATGAAAAAGGGGCGATGTGGTCTATTAAAGAACTTGAAAAGCTAAATGAAGAACTAAAGCTTGAACCTGATCAGCTTCAGGTCTATTTTGATGCGAGTTTTCACAAAGAAACAGGCGACTCTGGTCTTGGGGTTGTCGTCTACTATAAGCTCGGAGAAGATGCTTATCGTTTGAGAAAAAATGAGCCCTTCAAAGGAGTCACCAATAATGAAGCAGAGTATGCGGCTTTATTTGAGGCAGTCAAAGCATTAAAAGATCTTGGAGCAAGTAGAAATTCTGTCACGATTAGAGGCGATTCACTTGTTGTCATGAATCAATTAAAAGGAGAATGGCCTTGTTATGATGATGTACATAACAAATGGCTTGACCGGATTGAAGCGGCTTTAAAGGAGCTGAAGCTCACGCCAACCTATGAAGTCATCGATCGTAAACAAAATGCAGAAGCGGATCAGCTTGCAAGGCAGATGCTTGCAGACGTCCCAATCGAAAGTAAATTGAAATTAGAAGCAGACGGAGCTGAATAATGTGGATAAAAAAACAGCAGTACAAGAATTGACGGATCTCCAAGACACGTATTGTTCAGATTGTTTGATTAAGAAGCACTTCCGAAAAGAATATGGCAAAAAATACGCCCATTCCTTTTGTATTCAGCAATGCACAGTAGGAGAGAAAATAAAAGAATACGGACAGACACTGCTTAAAAAGTAAGCACCTGTGACCCGGTTTTCCCTGCTCAAACATCCGTTCATGAAAAAAACACGAAGAGAATGTGTGAAAAAAGAACATATTCTAAAAAATGAGCCGATATAACTATAGAAAGTTTTGGTTGAGTTACTTTTTGACTAAGTGACGGATAATAGAGGAAAAGGGGAAGGCCGGCATGGATAATAAAGATTTCGAAACGGTATTACATCGAACATTTCAAGAGGTGTACAGCGATCTAGAGCAGCTAGTAGATGTAGCAAAGAAGGGAAGACCTTTTCTCGAAAAAGATATTTCTGAAATTGAACAACGACTGAAGCAAAATATTTTAGCCATTGAAATTCAGCTGAAAATCAAATAAGAGAGGCATAAGCCTCTCTTTATTTTGTCGTTTCATCATTGATTTAGTTGATTAGATTTTTGTTACGTTTGCAGCTTGAGGTCCACGATTACCTTCAACGATTTCAAAAGAAACTTCTTGTCCTTCTTCTAAAGACTTGTAGCCGTCTCCTTCAATAGCTGTGAAGTGAACGAATACATCGTCTCCGCCTTCAACTTCAATGAAGCCGAAACCTTTTTCATTATTGAACCATTTTACTTTACCGTTTTGCATATTGCTTTTTCCTCCTAGTACTGTAGCACACCTTTTGGCGTACTAAAAAAAATTTTCATCACCTAACGACTTTGCAGTTGTTAAATGATGGTTCCACTATACACCATCAAAAGTAAAGCGTCAAGCAGGCGAGCCAAATTTTGAGCAGAATGTTTGATTTTTTTGTTTTTTTGGTGAATAACAATGAAATATAGAACGTTCTTTTCGGAACCTCACATGCAGCTTGTCCGTATATAAAAAAAATACAGAAAGAGGTGCAATCATGAATCGTTATACACTTGAAGAATTTGTTCAGAATACGCAGCAAGAAGATAAAGGAGAAGGGGTCTTCGAACTTGAAACACCAAGACTTTTAGAAATTAATTTGACTGACACGATTTGGGCAAAAACAGGTTCCATGGTTTCCTATCGAGGGAAAATCAAATTTGAACGTGAGGGTGTTTTTGAGCACGGCGTTTCAAAGATGTTCAAAAAAATGCTCTCAGGAGAAGGCACCTCACTAATGAAGGCGACAGGTGATGGGAAATTATATGTGGCAGATCAAGGTAAAAAAATCTCGATTCTTCGTTTGGCTCAAGGAGAATCCATTTTTGTGAATGGAAACGACCTGCTCGCATTTGAACCGTCTGTCCGCTGGGATATCAAATTGATGAAAAAAGTGTCTGGCATGCTTGCAGGTGGATTATTTAATGTCAAATTAGAAGGGCCAGGCTTAGTAGCAATCACAAGTCATTATGAGCCGCTGACACTCATTGTTCAGCCGGGTGACTCTGTTTATACAGATCCGAATGCGACTGTTGCGTGGTCAGGGGATTTAAAAACTGAATTTGTGACAGATGTTTCCTTTAAAACTTTTATTGGCAGGGGAAGCGGAGAGTCCATTCAAATGAAGTTTACCGGAAGCGGCTTTGTTGTCGTTCAGCCGTTTGAAGAAGTATACACAACAAATGGAAATCAAGGATGAAGAAAAGGTGTCCGTCATTGACGGACACCTTTTTATGATAATGCGCGAGCATAAGTTTTGTTATTCATGATGAGATCTGACTGCTCGACGATATCTTCCAAAATGGTTTGAGAAGATTGTTTTAAGTGCAGTTTTTTCATGTTTTGTTTCATTGTTTCTAATTTTTCTTCATCCTGAAGCAAGTTGGTCACAGATTCTAAAATGTCTTCATGTCTGTTAATGACAATGGCAGCGCCATAATCCTCAAAGAAATGAGCATTTTCCTTTTCTTGACCAGGGACAGGCTTATAAAGAATGACCGGGACACCGATTGCAGTTGCTTCTGTTAAAGTAATGCCGCCTGGTTTTGTAATCATACAATCTGTTACTCTGAACAATTCATCAATTTGTTCCACATATCCAAGCGCCTTCAATTGATCTGGGTGTGCTTGTTCAAGAACGCTAAGCGATTGTTTCAGCGCGGCGTTCTTTCCGCATACAACAACAATTTGTACTTCACTGTCGAGAAGCAGCGCCTCACATAATTCCTTCACATTTTTTAGTACACCGTGAGCACCGGCCATGATGAGAAGAACTTTTTTATCTGATGATAATCCATATTTCTTATAGATCATCGATTTTGGCACGTCTGCTTCAAACTGTGGTCTAATAGGAATACCTGTCACCTTGACATCGCTTGGATGTGTGCCGATTTCCACTAATTTTTGTTTCACATAATCGGTTGCAACATAGTATCGGTCGATGTTTTCATGTACCCAAATCTTATGGAGACAAAAATCTGTCATGACATTAAAAGTCGGAATCACTTTACCTGTTTTGTTTCGGTATTCTGGTACCACAATCATTGGGAATGTAATAATGATGATGTCCGGATTGTGTAACTGAATTAATTCATCGAGACGCTTATTTCCCATTTTTAAATAAATGTTAAATTTGCGTTTATTGTAAATTTTATCTACACCGTAATAAAACAAGCGATAAAATTGTTTCCCAATGGAAAAGCTCTTCAAGTATAAATATTGAGTCACTTCTGACACAATGGGATTCGATTCTTGATACAAATTAGAAACTACAACATGTTCAAATCCTTGGGATTTGCATTCATCATACAGTGTTTTTGCTACCTGCATATGTCCATTTCCATAATTTGCGGTCAAGATTAATATTTTTTTATTGGTATTCAAGAATATTCACCTCAAATGTAATCAACAACAACAAAACTTCGTACGAAAACTATTAATCTCATAGGTCTACATATACATAAAGATAACATATAAACAGTTAGAGCATATCATTCGTTACGAAAGAATTAAACTAATTTTAAAAAACAAACAGATTCAATTGATAATGGAAGACAGAGCCATTTGTATTTTAACACATTTTGACGATTTATCATCAGACCACAGTCTATTTTATTCCCAAACGTATGGTGTTTCTTGATAAACATAATAATTAAGCCAATTCATAAACAATAAGGTTGCATGGGCTTTCCAGCGATTTACTGGGATTAATGTGTCACCATCTTCTATAAAATAGTGGACAGGTTTTTGGACTGTATCATGTTTCAACAAATCTCTTTCATATTCCTGCATCAATGTATCTGTATCATATTCAGGATGTCCAGTTAAAAATACTTGTTTATCATCATCTGAAACAATTAAACAAACACCCGCTTCTTCAGACATACTCAAGACTTTCAAATTCGGCGTGTTTTTTAATTGTTCTGTATTAATATCTGTATGCCTAGAATGTGGGACATAGTATACTTCATCAAAACCTCTGACTAATCTTTCTTTTTTCTCTTTCACAATATGCTCAAATACGCCAAATTTTTTCTCGGGAAGCTTGATTTTTTCAATCCCGTAATGGTGATATAAACCTGCCTGTGCACCCCAGCAGATATGAAGGGTAGACGTCACATTGGTTTTACTCCAGTCCAAAATGTCCTGCAGCTCTTTCCAATAAGAGACTTCTTCAAAAGGTAAGTGCTCGATTGGTGCGCCAGTGATGATCATTCCATCAAATTTTTTATGGCGAATCGATTCAAAGGTCGTATAAAATTCATCTAGATGCTCTCTCGACGTATTCTTCGGTGTATGTGTACTTGGAATCAAAAACGTAAAGTACACTTGTAAAGGAGAATTTCCGAGCATTCTCAGCAGCTGCGTTTCAGTTTGTATTTTTTTTGGCATTAAATTTAAGATCACGATATTCAAAGGACGGATATCTTGCTTGAATGCCCTTGTCTCATCCATGACGAAAATATTTTCGCTCTCTAGTATTTGTTTTGCCGGCAGATGAACTGGTATGTTAATAGGCAACTCGCCACCCCCTGAACCAAAGCTAATTTCACTTCATTATAGGAACTTTCTGGCGATATTTCAATGTTTCAATTATGTTACAATGAAAAATAGAGCAAAAAAAATGCTGTTTCTGTAAAAAAAGGAGGCCGTTTTGTTATGATCACAAAGCATTTATCAGATATTGACATTGCCCAAAAGGCTAAGCTGAGACCGATTCAAGACATCGCAGCAAAGCTGCAAATACATGACGAAGAATTAGAATGCTATGGTTTCACAAAAGCGAAAATATCTTTGACTATTTTTGACCGTTTAAAGGAACAAAAAGAAGGGCACGTGATTCTTGTCACTTCGATCAACCCTACGCCAGCAGGTGAGGGGAAATCCACCGTAACTGTCGGCCTTGGTCAAGCCTTCGAAAAAATTGGCAAAAAAGCGATCATTGCGATGCGTGAGCCCTCATTAGGCCCTACAATGGGAATTAAAGGTGGTGCAGCGGGCGGGGGATATTCACAGGTGCTGCCAATGGAAGAAATCAATCTTCACTTCACTGGAGATTTTCATGCCATTACATCTGCACATAACGCCTTATCTGCATTTATTGATAACCATATCCATCACGGAAATGAACTCGGCATCGACACGCGCCGTATTGTGTGGAAGCGGGTGCTTGATTTAAACGATCGTGCATTAAGACAAGTCGTTGTTGGACTTGGCGGTCAGTTAAATGGGTATCCTAGAGAAGACGGATTTGACATTACAGTGGCTTCCGAAATGATGGCGATCCTCTGTTTAGCAGAAGACTTAAACGACTTAAAAAAACGTCTTTCTTCTATTGTTGTTGCCTATAATCAAGAAGGCGAGCCAATCACAGTGGGAGCACTTGGATATGAAGGTGTTCTGACGCTACTTTTAAAAGACGCACTTAAACCGAACCTTGTTCAAACGATTGAAGGAACCCCAGCCCTTGTCCATGGCGGTCCTTTTGCTAATATTGCACATGGATGCAATAGTTTAATTGCAACCAAAATGGCAGCAAAATTAGCTGATTATGTCGTTACAGAAGCTGGATTTGGTGCAGACCTTGGAGCAGAAAAGTTCCTGCACATTAAAACAAGAGCTGGTGATTTCAAACCTAGTGCAGTTGTCATTGTCGCAACAGTGAGAGCATTAAAGATGCATGGCGGAATGAAGAAAACCGAACTCAAAGAAGAGAATGCACACGCCGTATTAGAAGGTATACATAATTTAGAAAAGCATATTGAAACCGTGCAAGCTTTTGGTCTTCCATATATTGTGGCGGTAAACCGGTTTATAACGGATACAAAAGAAGAGATTCAAGCGATAGAAGATTGGTGCGGCAAACATGGCCATCCAGTCAAAGCCGTGAATGTATGGGAAGAAGGAGGAGAAGGCGGGACAGCTCTTGCCGAGGAACTAGCAGCACTCATTGAAAAGAAAAAGAACAACTTTACCTATTTGTATGAAGAGAACGATTCCATCGAAGAAAAGTTATCTAAAGTGGCCAAAGTGGTTTACGGGGCAGATGGGGTCACGCTCACAACTAAAGCAAGAAAGCAGCTGGCTGCCATTGAGGAAAACGGCTGGGCTCATTTGCCGGTTTGTATGGCAAAAACACAATATTCTCTTTCGGATGATCCAGCTTTAATCGGCAGACCTAAAGGCTTTACCATTACGATTCGAGAGTTAAAGCCATCTGTAGGAGCAGGGTTTATTGTAGCCTTAACCGGAAGCATTTTGACAATGCCTGGCTTACCTAAAAAACCTGCGGCTCTCGAAATGGATTTATTAGAAGACGGCAGTGTGACAGGACTCTTTTAAACGGGAGCATAAAAAGCGATTTTCTAAAAGAAGCATGTTACGATAGGAAAAAGTGAATCCTAGGAGGCTATGAGATGTCAATTTATGATATTCAGGTCAAGACCATTAACGGTCAGGAAAAATCGATGGCAGATTACAAAGGAAAAGTGCTCATTATTGTAAACACAGCAAGCAAATGTGGACTGACTCCTCAATTTAAACAATTACAAGAGCTATATGATCAATATCATGAAAAGGGCCTTGAAATTTTAGGATTTCCGTGTAACCAATTTATGAACCAAGAGCCAGAAGGAGAAGAAGCCATTCAAGAGTTCTGTTCTTTGAATTATGGAGTGACCTTTCCTATGTTTGCGAAAGTAGATGTCAATGGCGAAGAGGCGCACCCGCTGTTCAAACATTTAACAAGTGAAGCGAAAGGTGTGCTTGGGACAAAAACAGTGAAATGGAATTTCACCAAATTTATCGTGGACCAAAACGGAGAAGTCACTGAACGTTTCTCTCCGAAAACGCCACCAAAAGAATTAGAAAGCTCAATCATTGCTCTGCTTAGCAAATAAGATGCTGACAGTCATGAAACGAAAACAATTGGAGGCAGCAGCCTCCTTTGTTTCAGACAGGCTGAAGAATGAACCGACTGGACACGATGCGGCTCATGTTGCTCGTGTGCGCCAGCTTGCCGTTCGTATTGCAAATCAGGAAGGCGGCTCTCTTTTTATCATCGAAATGGCGGCGATTGTACATGATGTCATTGATGAAAAGCTGTCAAGTGAATGGAAGGTCACTGAAAAGCAGCTTGAGCATCAGCTCCTTTTGTGGGAATTGGACACGCGGGATATCCGCTATATCATGGACATTATTACAACGATGTCTTTTCGACATCGGCATAAGCAGTTTAGGCCAATGACGTTAGAAGGGGCCATTGTTCAAGATGCGGATAGGCTGGATGCGATAGGAGCAAGCGGTATCGCTAGAGTGTTTACGTATGCTGGCGCTACAGGTGAGCCCCATTATACAGAGGACACGCAGCAGGGCTCTGTGCTAAAGCATATGGAAGAAAAACTGCTCAAATTAAAAGACTTGATGAACTCTCATGCAGGAAAGCAGCTTGCTGATGAGCGGCATGAATTGATGAGTTTATTTATCAAGAAGTGGAAAGAAGAATGCGGCCTTACAGATGAGTAGGGTCTTTATGTGTGTAAGGAGGATATATCAATGAAAATAACAGCAATAGAACCAACGCCAAGTCCGAATACCATGAAGGTGATTTTGACAGAAGCACTTGCCGGCGGTAAAAGCAACAACTACAAAAAGGAACAAAAAGACGAAGCGCCAGAAATGATCAAGCGTATTTTAAGCATTGAAGGTGTAAAAGGGGTTTATCATGTTGCAGATTTCTTAGCGGTTGAGCGAAATGCAAAGTTTGACTGGCAGGGTATTTTACAACAGGTCAGAGAAGCCTTTGGGCAAGAAACAGAAGGTCTTCAGGAAGGATCTCAGTCAGGCGATGACACATTTGGGGAAGTGAAAGTGTTTGTCCAAATGTTTAATGGGATTCCAATGCAGGTCAAACTGTCAGACGGTGAAAGAGAAGAACGGTTTGGCATGCCTGAACGTTTTCAAGCTGCCATTTTAAAGCTTAGAAGCAGCTCAGACAATGTCGTGTTTGAACGTGTGTGGAAAGAACACGGCGTTCGTTTTGGAGAATTTGCTGATATCGGTCAGGAAGTCACAGAGGAGCTGCAAGCAGCCTATGATGACGAGCGTTTAGCCCGATTAACAGAGGCGGTTAAAGAAGGTCAGGAAGCTGTAGATAGACAGGTGAACCGAAAGGCATATGATGTAACAGAAGAGATGCTGCAAGAGGAAGATTGGAAAAAACGTTTTGCCCATTTAGAGCAAATGCAGCCAGAGCTAAAGGACATACCTGTTTTAATGAAAGCAATGGAGGATCCAAAAACGTCTATTCGCAGACAAGCCGTTGTGAATGCTGGCATGATTGAAGATCCTGCCATTCTGCCTATTTTATATAAGGGGCTCGAAGACAAAACAGTGACGGTCCGCAGAACGGCTGGCGACTGTATTTCTGACCTTGGTGACCCAAGTGCTATCGAAGCCATGATCGCAGCACTAAAGGACCCGAGTAAGCTCGTTCGCTGGCGTGCAGCTATGTTCCTTTATGAAGAAGGGGACGAAACGGCACTTGAAGCATTAAAAGAAGCAGAGCAAGACCCTGAGTTTGAAGTCAGTCTTCAAGTCAAAATGGCGATTGAACGCATTGAGCATGGAGAAGAAGCAAAAGGCTCAGTATGGAAGCAAATGACAGAAAGTAGAAAGAATGCATCAGAATGATGAGAAAGATGAACAAGCTGCCAATGAAAGCAGCTTGTTTTTCTAAAAACGATAGACAGAAAAATTTTTTTAGAAAAATTATTTTGAATATTGTTGAAATATGAGAAAAAACTCTATATAGTAGTACCAATATAGAATATTGGAGGTCAGATTTTATGACACGAACCTTGCTGAGCGCTTGCTTCAGCAGCCATGTTAGTCATCAGTCATTCATAGGTGGCTAAATAAACAGAAAATTTGTAAAATAAAATCAACTCAAAATCATGCAGTCAACAAGACTTGTAGTATAGGAGGCTTTTTAAACAGATGGCAGAACTACGCAGTAATATGATTAAACAAGGAATCGACAGAGCACCTCACCGAAGCTTACTAAGAGCGGCGGGGGTAAAGGATGAGGATTTCGGCAAGCCATTTATTGCCGTATGTAATTCCTATATTGATATTGTCCCAGGACATGTCCATCTTCAGGAATTCGGGAAGATTGTGAAGGAAGCCATTCGTGAAGCTGGCGGGGTTCCATTTGAATTCAATACGATTGGCGTCGATGATGGAATTGCCATGGGTCATATCGGGATGAGATATTCATTGCCAAGCCGTGAAATCATTGCGGACTCTGTGGAAACCGTTGTATCTGCTCATTGGTTTGATGGAATGGTTTGTATTCCTAACTGCGATAAAATCACACCAGGAATGATGATGGCAGCGATGCGCGTGAATATCCCAACTGTCTTTGTGAGCGGGGGACCGATGGAAGCGGGTAGAACAAGTGATGGCAGAAAAATTTCTCTTTCTTCTGTATTTGAAGGCGTTGGTGCATACCAGTCAGGTAAAATCAATGAAGAGGAATTAAATGAATTAGAGCAGTTTGGCTGTCCAACCTGCGGATCTTGTTCAGGAATGTTTACAGCTAACTCAATGAACTGTTTAGCGGAAGCACTCGGGATCGCTCTTCCTGGAAATGGAACGATTTTGGCGACATCACCAGAACGAAGAGAATTTGCGAAGAAGTCTGCAAAACAACTCATGGAGCTCATCAAAAAAGATATTAAACCACGGGATATTGTCACTGAAAAAGCAATTGATAATGCATTTGCATTAGATATGGCACTTGGTGGTTCAACCAATACCGTTCTTCACACATTGGCGATTGCGAATGAAGCAGGTGTTGAATATTCACTTGAACGTATCAATGAAGTAGCAGAACGTGTGCCTCATTTATCAAAACTTGCTCCAGCTTCAGACGTTTATATTGAGGATTTACATGAAGCAGGCGGCGTTACAGCAGCACTAAATGAATTGTCTAAAAAAGAAGGAGCTCTTCATTTAGATACAATGACTGTCACTGCGAAAACGCTTGGCGAGAACATTGCGGGGCATGAGGTAAAAGATTATAACGTCATTTATCCAATTGACAAGCCATTTACTGAGAAAGGCGGCTTAGCCGTTTTATTTGGAAACCTTGCGCCAGATGGAGCCATTATTAAAACGGGCGGGGTACAAGACGGGATCACACGCCACGAGGGACCTGCCATCGTATTTGAATCCCAAGAAGAAGCCCTTGAAGGTATCATTAATAGAAAAGTAGAAGCAGGACATGTTGTCATCATTCGCTACGAAGGACCTAAAGGCGGACCTGGCATGCCTGAAATGCTTGCACCTACTTCACAAATCGTCGGCATGGGACTTGGACCAAAGGTTGCTTTAATTACAGACGGACGTTTTTCCGGCGCTTCTCGCGGATTGTCTATTGGACACGTCTCTCCAGAGGCAGCTGAGGGCGGCCCGCTTGCCTTTGTTGAAAATGGTGACCATGTCGTTGTCGATATCGAGCAGCGCATTTTAAGCGTAGATGTTCCAGAGGAAGAATGGGAAAGAAGAAAAGCAAACTGGAAAGGCTTTGAGCCAAAAGTAAAAACGGGTTATCTTGCTAGATATTCAAAACTTGTGACATCAGCCAATACAGGCGGCATCATGAAAATTTAATCTGATATCGAACATTTGAAAATTGGCTCTCTCTATAGTATCCTTTATTCACAACATAAGGATTATAGAGGGGGCTTTTTTATGTCAATGGCATATGAAGAATATATGCGCCAGCTCGTTGTACCGATGCGTCAAGAGCTGACAAGTGCAGGATTTCAAGAACTAACAACGGAAGAAGAAGTAGAACAAACGATGCAAGAAGCAGAAGGAACGACATTTGTCGTTGTCAATTCTGTATGCGGGTGCGCTGCCGGCTTAGCACGCCCAGCTGCTACACAAGCTGTGATGAAGGCAGAAAAAACACCAGATCGAATTGTCACAGTTTTTGCTGGTCAGGACAGGGAAGCAACGGCAAAAATGAGAGAATACTTCACAGGGGAAGAGCCATCGTCTCCATCTATGGCACTTTTAAAAGGAAATGAACTCGTTCATTTTATTCCGCGTGACGAAATTGAAGGTCATGAAATGGAAGACATCATGAACAACGTCTTATCTGCATTCGAAAAACATTGCTAATACACATGTTGAAATGTCCTGTAAACAAATCAGGGCATTTTTTCTTGATCATGATGGAGGAACCGCATGCTTATCACAACAAGCTTTAGAGCAAATGAACAAACAATTGAAATAGCAAAAGCCCTTGCAGAGGATTTACATGGTGAGTATGTTGAAAGGCGCAAACAATCCGTCAAGCAGCTTGCGATGAAACGAGGAGATGTCCTTGTTGTGGGGAAGGAAAGATTCGAATGGTATCAGCCAAATGGTGAAAAGTTCTTCTTCCATCCAAGCTCAGCAATGTTCAGGGTGAAGCGGCTCATGCGCGGAGAAAAGGATCCTTTAATCGAAGCCACGCAGCTTCAGCCAGGCGATTCCTTTTTAGATTGTACGCTTGGCCTAGGATCAGATGCCATTACAGCCAGCATGCGAGTAGGTCAGAATGGAAGGGTCATTGGTATCGAAAAGAATCCCATGACAGCTTTGCTAGTCCGAGAAGGATTAAACACATGGGAGACAGGGGTAAGAGAGGCAGATGAAGCGATGAAACGGATATCTGTTGTAAGTGGAGACAGTATCGAGCAGCTAAAAAAGCTCTCTGATGAATCAATTGATGTCGTCTATTTTGACCCGATGTTTGAGGAGACGATTCAAGAATCCGCAAGTATCGCCCCGCTCCGTCATGCGGCAGAGCACTACTTTGACCACGAAACAGCCGTCCAAGAAGCGCTGCGAGTGGCGAGAAAAAGAGTGGTTTTAAAAGATCATTGGAAAAGCACCCGATTTCTAGCAGACTCCTATCAATTTCACGTTTTAAAACGAAAAACAGCCCAATTTCATTATGGATATATTGAGAAAGAAAAAAGCCCTCGCTAAAGGTTCAGCTGTGCAGACAATTCTTTTTAATTCCTTGTCAAGCATCTAAAAAAGCCCTTATTCAGGGCTTTTAATCTGTAATCTCCATATAGACAAAATAAAATAATGTCAGCAAGGAAGCCGTTATAAAAAACCCTTCAAGCATACCCATTCCTCCCAAATTTTAGTCGCCTTTACTGCCATTGTAAACGTTTTATTATAAAAAAGAAAGTCTCAAATCGGTGACCAAATTGAATGACTGAAAATTCATTATATGCTAGAATAGCAGTATGATAACTTATGGAAGGAATTAGATATCATGAAGATGTGGATGAGAAAAACGCTTGTTGTGCTCTTTACGATTGCAACTTTTGGTTTAGTCTCTCCTCCGCCGGCTTTGATGACAGACAAGCCCTCTGAACTTTCTTCATCTGATAAAACGCCTTATACAGCTGTTTATGATACATCAGATGAATTGCGCAGCTGGGAACTAACGCAAGAGGAAAGCAAAGAGCAGATAGACCCCTTTGAGCAATATAAGCAAGAGGTGCTGTCAAGTGCAAAAAATCAATCCTTTCTCAAATTTGGCCGTAAAATCACACCTGTCATTGAGGACGAGTACAGAGAAGAAATTCAGCCGAAGATTGAACAAGTGTTAACCGACTATTTAACAAATTTCAAAGATGACGAAAAATTTCAAGATGTTGTGATAACTGATCAGCCTTCAAGCGGAAATGGCGAAAAAATCTTCCACATTTACAACCGCAAGACCGGAGAAGATTTGCTCCGTTTTCATGTCAGAAGAGATCAGCCGCCTCACAGCGGATATTGGTTTAACTTTCATTACCATACAGCAGAAGATGGATTCCAGACGCATCATGAACTCGGTAATATTTACTGGGATAAAAACACCCCGCCGAGCTGGATGAGCCACTAGAAGGAGATGTCATGCCAATTGAAAAAATATACAATGAACGAAATGGTGCAGATTACAAAACAAATGTTAAACGATCGCGGAGTGAAAATTGAAGATATCGCACACATTGTGCTGAAGCTCCAAGAAAAATATCATCCAAACCTTCCACTTAGTGTCTGTATTGAAAATGTTGAAAAAGTGCTGAATAAAAGAGAAATTGTCCATGCAGTTTTAACAGGACTTGCCCTTGATCAGCTGGCAGAAAAAAAGCTTTTGCCAGAACCTTTACAGCACTTAGTTGAAACAGATGAGCCGCTATATGGAATTGATGAGATTATTCCGCTTTCCATTGTCAATGTATATGGATCAATCGGTTTGACCAACTTCGGTTATTTAGATAAAGAGAAATTTGGTATTATTCGTGAATTAGATGAAGGCCGTCCAGGTGAAGTGCATACTTTCCTTGATGACCTAGTCGCTGCACTTGCTGCAGCAGCTGCAAGCCGCATTGCTCACTCACACCAAGATATTAAGGATGAAGAGCAGGAACGAGTGAATCAAGCATAAAAAGAAAAACATGTCTGCTCATCATGCAGGCATGTTTTTTTGGTTTCAAGAAAAGCTGAAATAAGGTAAACTACAACAAGAACATAAATAAAGGATGAAAAAAATGAAACAATACAAAGAGTTATGCCGTCATGTATTACAGCACGGGGATGAAAAAGGTGACAGAACGGGTACAGGTACAATCAGCACGTTCGGTTACCAGATGAGATTTGATTTACAGGAAGGGTTTCCTCTTTTAACCACAAAGAAATTACACCTGAAATCAATCATTCATGAGTTGCTTTGGTTTTTAAAAGGTGATACAAATGTCAAATATCTTCAAGAAAATGGTGTCCGGATTTGGAACGAATGGGCAGATGAAAATGGAGAGCTGGGCCGTGTGTACGGTGCACAGTGGAGATCATGGGCGAGCGGAGACGGCGAGACAGTGGATCAGATCGCAAAGCTGATTCATGATATTGAGCACAACCCGAATTCAAGACGACTGATCGTCAGTGCTTGGAACCCGGGGGAAATTGATCAAATGGCGCTGCCTCCTTGTCATTGTCTGTTTCAATTTTACGTATCAAACGGGAAGCTTTCCTGCCAGCTATATCAAAGATCGGCAGATATCTTTTTAGGCGTGCCATTTAATATCGCTTCATATGCTCTTCTAACGATGATGATTGCCAAAGTCACAAACCTTGAGCCAGGAGAGTTTATTCATACACTCGGAGATGCTCATATTTACCAAAATCATCTTCCACAGGTGAAAATGCAGCTAGAGCGCGAAGAACGCACGCTTCCTACACTTCGTATTACAAGAGATGTAAAGAGCATTTTTGATTTTACGTTTGATGATTTTGTGCTTGAGAACTATGATCCGCATCCGCATATTAAAGGAGAAGTCAGTGTATGATTTCCATGATTGTGGCGACAGGTAAAGATAGAGTCATTGGTCAAGATAATCAAATGCCTTGGCATTTACCAGCAGATTTAGCGTATTTTAAAAAAGTCACAGGCGGTCATACGATTGTCATGGGCAGAAAAACCTTTGAATCGATTGGACGAGCGCTGCCTAACCGCCGAAACATTGTGCTGACCACAAGTTCTTCTTTTAAAGCAGAAGGATGCGAGGTTGTTCATTCAATTGCTGACATTTTGGCAATTGCGGAAAGTGAGGCAGAGCTCTTTATCATTGGCGGGTCTAAACTGTATGAAGAAATGATGCCATATGCGGATCGTCTCTATATCACGCACATTCACCATGCGTTTGAAGGAGACCGCTATTTCCCGTATTACAATGAAGATGAATGGACGATTGTATCACGCGAAAAAGGCCATCGTGACGAAAAGAACCCCTACAATTATGAATTTGTCGTCTATGACAAAAAAGGATAAGTGAGTAGGAGGAGTACGGTTGTTTCGTTATTGGTTTTTAACGATTTATGTTGTTGTATCCTTTTTAAAAAGTATGAGGCATTTGTACGATCATGAATTAACGGATCCACGCATTTCCTATACGAAACGAATGCATCTCATTCATGAGCATGCAAAAAGGTTTGCCCGGGGATGTATTGATCAATCAGGATCAGTCATGACCATTCATCAGCAAAAGAAGCTGCCTGATGGCCCGGTTATTTATGTCACAAAAGAGCTGAATCCAGTCACGACGACATTATTGATCGGCCACCTTGAGAAGCCATTTGCTTTTATGGCAAAGCCGAAGCTCTTTCGGTATCCGATTTTAAAACAATGGCTCAAAAAAATGGCGGTCATTCATCAGAATCAAACGGATGAGGTCTTATTAGAAGAAGCAAAGGAAAGAGTCATGTCTGGGCAGAGTATCTTGCTTTCAGAAGCATATCGTCACATTGCAGAGGCGCTTGCTGAAGAATACGATTGTCCGCTTGTACCGGTTGAAACGAGCGGAACGGATCGTCTTTTAACTGGGAAGATCGTGAAAAGACTGCGTCCTGTTAATGTTGATATTCATATTAAAGCTCCTGTCATGATCAGTGATTACGCACAAAAGCGTGCATAGAAAAAACCAGCATCCGAATAGTGGATGCTGGTTTTTTTCATGCAGCAGGAACGTTCACACAATAGAATAAAATACAGAAGAACATCGAGGCGCTGCCGCCGAGAACAAAGCTGTGCCAAATCGCATGATGATAGGGGATTTTCCGCCAAATATAAAAGATGGTTCCGACTGAATATAAAATGCCGCCTAACAGTAAGAGGCCAAATCCTGCACCTGTTAATTGGATATAAAGCGGTTTGATGGCAATGATGATCATCCAGCCCATTAATAAATAGACAAGGGTAGATACGATAATAAAGCGTTTGACGAAAAAGATTTTAAAGACAATCCCACCAGCAGCAAGCGCCCATACAATCGCAAGGAGTGTATAACCCAGTGCACCTTTTAGTGGTCCAAGTAAAAAGGGTGTATATGTACCAGCAATCAATACATAAATAGCCGAGTGGTCGAGAATTTCAAAAATATCTTTTGTTTTTTTGTGCCGAATGCTATGAAGCAGGGTTGAGCTTAAATAGAGCAGCAGCATGGATGCACCAAATATCGAAAAGCTGATAATGTCTGTGACGGTGCCGTATTGAACAGCGAATAAGACGAGAAACACAATAGCTGGAATGGATAAAATAACACCAATGCCATGTGTAATGGCGTTTGCAATTTCTTCTTTTACAGTAAACAATGGATGTCCTCCTTTTATTGAACCGGTATATAACCATCAAGCGACTTCAGGAATGAAAGACCTTCAAGTGTAATCTTCGTTCCGGCCCTGCCTTTTCCTTTCGTCACGTATGCTTTTTTCTCAAGATCATCTAAGCGGTTTCGCACCTGCTGAGGGGTCAGCGGGATGTCTCCTTGTTTGCTTAATTCAGACAAGATACGCCTGCTGGCTGCTTCTCCTTTTTCATTGAGAGATTTAATGGCTTCCAGCAAGAAAACAAACTCTTGTTTTTCCATTAGTGTGAGCTGGTGTTCTTCCTTTTTACCTTTCACGGCTGAGGGAAGGGGTGCTAACACAAAGGGCGGTAAATGATGTAAAAATACCGTGTGGCCCTCGAGTATGGACGCAGCGTAATGAACAATATTTTTGAGTTCTTGGACATTTCCTTCAAATGGATACTGCTGCAAGGCTTCCCAAACACTTGGATCAATATTCGGTGCCATGTTCAGCTTTTGAAAGAAAGCATTTGTTAACACAGGAATATCTGTTTTTCGTTCGGCTAAAGCTGGAAGGGCCAAATGAAGAACATTCAGACGATAAAACAGCTCGGGTAAAAAGGTAGAAGAAACCCTGAGTGCCTCTATTGATAAAGACGAAGAAGCGATTACTTTTGTTGCAGGTGACGTTTCTAGAAAGTGAATGACCTGGTGCTGCATAGAAATACTTAATGCACCGATTTCATCTAAATAAAGAATTTGATTGTTTTTTTCTGTGAAGGCTTTCTGTAAGGTTTCTTCATTCAAGATGGGGCAATACATGTGTGTCAGTGATGCGTGTGGAACAGATACGTTCGCCATTTCTTGGGCGAATAGCGTTTTGCCTGTGCCGATGTCTCCTGTTATCAAGACCGGCTGTTCGTTTTTCGAAAATTGTTTTGCCAGATGAATTGCATGCTTGATATCTTGATGATCTCCATAGATAGATGCGAAAGATTGAGTGGCCATTGGGTGATTCCTTTCTTTGTGGTTCTAATTGGTTCAATTGTAACACCCAATTAAAACAAATGTACAGGAAAACGAAAAAGTTTATAAAATTTATGATGGATCGGTGATCTATTGGTTTATTTTTTGAATATTCATGTTATAATGACAAATTAAATAAGGTTAAAGAGAAAGGATCTTGTACATGAAACCGTTGCTCAAAGAAAATACGCTAATTCAAGTGAAAGACATCTTAAAAGCCCATCAAAATTTGAAGGATGTAGTCATTCATACACCACTTCAAAAAAATGAGCGACTTTCTGAACGATATGAATGCAATGTCTACTTAAAAAGAGAGGATCTTCAAGTAGTTCGTTCCTTTAAATTAAGAGGCGCTTTTAATAAAATGAGCCAGCTTCCAAAAGATAAACTAGAAAATGGCATTGTCTGTGCAAGTGCTGGAAATCACGCGCAGGGTGTTGCCTATTCTTGTAAATATTTAGGCATCCACGGGAAAATCTTTATGCCTGCTACGACGCCAAGGCAAAAAGTATCACAAGTGGAGCTGTTCGGAAAAGAATATGTTGAAATTATCTTAACCGGAGATACGTTTGATGATTCGTATCATGAAGCCGTAAAATGCGGAGATGAAGAGAAGCGCGAATTTATCCATCCGTTTGATGATCTGGATGTGATGGCAGGACAAGGAACGACTGCTGTCGAAATCTTAAATGATATCGAAGTGGAGCCTCACTTTTTATTTGCAAGTGTCGGAGGTGGAGGTCTGTTATCTGGTGTTGGTACATATATCAAAAATATCTCACCAGAAACCGAAATCATTGCAGTCGAACCGCTTGGCGCAGCTTCACTGTATGCCTCGCATGAGAAGGGCGAGGTTGTGACACTTGATTCAATTGATAAGTTTGTAGACGGAGCAGCGGTTCAGCGGATTGGCGAAAAGACGTTTACATCGCTTCAGTCTGTTGTCGATAAAATCAGTCTTGTACCAGAAGGGAAAGTATGTACAACGATTTTAGAGCTGTATAATCAATGTGCGATTGTAGCTGAACCGGCTGGCGCATTGCCGATCGCAGCATTAGATGCTCATCGCGAGGAGATCAAAGGGAAAAATGTTGTCTGTATTGTCAGTGGAGGAAATAATGACATCGGCAGAATGCAGGAAATCAAAGAACGCTCGATGATCTATGAAGGGCTTCAACATTACTTTATTGTCAATTTTCCGCAAAGAGCAGGAGCGCTTCGTGAATTTTTAGATGAAGTGTTAGGGCCAAATGATGATATCTCACGCTTTGAATATACGAAAAAGAATAACCGAAGCAAAGGTCCTGCGCTAGTCGGCATCGAATTGAAAGAAAGAGATGACTATGCAGCGCTGATTGAGCGGATGGATAAAAAAGGCTTCCACTATGTTGAAGTGAATAAAGATCAAGATTTATTCCACCTATTTATTTAGGCTTAACAGATAATTGGAAAAGAGGATTGATCGTTTGTGCTGCTCAAAACAATATGTTTTAGACGGATGGATGGAGCTCAGATCAAGGTAACAGAAGTCCCTGTTCTAAAGGGAGATGAGACGTATCGTTTCATGCTCACCTTTAGACTTGAAGCTTTCTTGAAAAAAGTCTATGTATCTAAAGGAAAGAGAGCTGTGTACTCTTTCAGAGAGGATGTGAAACGTAACGTCAAGTGGAGCACATATGAACAGATCTATCAGGAGCCTACACTGAAACACAATGCGTAAGCAGAAATCTTTGTCAAAAGGGGGAGGCAGCCATTTTGAAATGGCAGCTGCTCAGTTTGGCAAGGATTTTTTTCGTGACAAGAAGAAAATGTGACAATTTCAAAAACGTTAGGTCAGTTGTTTTCAAGTGTGCAGGAAATAAGGTAATATCATAAGTAAAGACTAAGACAGCAAGGATGAGACGATAGTGAAACAAATTAAAATTGTAACAGATTCAACTGTGGACCTTCCGCAAGAAAAAATCAATGATCTTTCCATTCACGTGATTCCGCTCAATATCTCCATTTCTGGAGTTGATTATATTGACCGAGTGAATATACAGCCAGATGAATTTATTGAAAAAATGGAGGCCGCTGAGGAACTGCCGAAAACGTCTCAACCTGCGATCGGTCAATTCGTCGAATTATATGAAAAGCTGACGGTAGATGGAAGTGAAGTGATCAGTATCCATTTAACTGGTGGAATGAGTGGTACTGTTCAAACTGCTGAAAGCGCTTCGAAAATGGTAGATGGAAATATCACGGTAATTGATTCGAATTTTATTTCCTATGGATTAGGATTTCAAGTCATCAAAGCAGCAGAATTAGCCAAAAAGGGTGCAAGCCGTGAAGATATTATCACAGAATTAGATAAAATCCGTCATCAAACAAAGCTATATGTCACGATCGATACATTAGAAAATCTCGTCAAAGGCGGCAGAATTGGAAGAGGAAAGGCGCTCATCGGCTCACTTCTTCACATCAAACCTATTGCCAGCTTAACAGACGGGGTATATACGCCAGAAGCGAATGTGAGAAGCTACTCTGCGCTTGTCCGCCATCTGACAAAACAGTATGTACAGGCGGTGAAGGGAAAAACAGTTCAAGCCATTGGGATCGCACATGCAGATGCATTAGAACTCGCTGAAAAGCTAAAAAAAGCGCTGCTTGATCACACACCTGAAGCACTGATTGACATCGCCTACACAACACCGATTATTTCGTGTCATACTGGAAAGGGCGCAATAGGCTTTACTTTTTATACCGATTGATAGAAAAAGGGGATGGACATATCATGTATAGAAAAAGGGGAGCCTTACTTGGTGCGCTTATGATGGTAAGCGTGCTTCTTTTAGTCTCATGTTCAAATGGACAAATCAAGGATGCTTTAAATTATCAAATAGAGCCGTTTGAGTTTGAAAACCAAGATGGCCAAAAGGTGTCATTGGATGATTTGAAGGGGAAAGTATGGGTAGCTGATTTTATTTTCACAAGCTGTGAAACGATTTGTCCGCCGATGACTGCTCATATGACAGAGCTGCAAAAACGGTTAAAAGAAGAAAAATTGGATGCGCATATCATTTCCTTTAGCGTGGACCCAGAGGTCGATTCACCGAAAAAGCTAAAGGGATTTGCAAAAGCCTATCCATTGTCCTTTAAAAATTGGGATTTTCTCACTGGGTATTCACAGTCAGAAATTGAAAAATTCGCAATGAAAAGTTTTAAAACCATTGTAAAAAAACCTGAAGATGAAGACCAAGTGATTCATCAGTCCCTGTTTTTTCTTGTCAATCAAGATGGGAAAGTGATGAAAAACTATGATGGCGTGCAAAACACACCTTATGATGACATCATCAAGGACATCAAAACGCTGAACCGAAGCTAGCATAAGGATGTTCAAATGGGCGAAAACATGATACACTTTTTTAATCAGAAAAAGGAGGGACATCATCGTTTGAAGGCTCGTTTGATTTTGATTGTGATGTCTCTAGCTTTTGTTCTTTCTGCATGTTCCGCGCAAGAGGCTGGCATAAAGGATAAACTAGAAGACACACCAAAAGTAAAAGAACATATTACCATCGCAGCGGTTGGAGATTCCTTAACAGAAGGAATCGGAGATCAAGATAAAAAAGGCTATGCAGGCATGACCCGTGACAAGATAGAAGCAGTGGACGGCGTGCAGTCTGTCACATTAAAAAACTATGCCATTAAAGGCAGTAGAACAGTAGATTTATTAAAAAGATTAAAAGAAAAAAAGGTGCAGGACGGACTGAAAGACGCTGACTATATTTTCTTTACGATCGGCGGGAATGATCTCATGCATGTTGTCCGTCAAAATGTGCTTAATTTGACGTTTGCTCCTTTTCAAAAAGAGCAGGGTCCTTTTGAAGAGCGCTTTAAAACCATTCTTGCTCAACTGAGAGAACAGAATGATCATGCGAAAATCATGTATGTCAGCATGTACAATCCTTTTAAATTCAGTTTGTCTGAGCTGCGAGATATTGATGAAGTCGTTCAAGACTGGAATGCCGCTGCCAAAAAGGAACTCAAAAAAGACGGCAATGCGGATATGGTCAATGTAGCAGATTTATTTGAAGAAGGTTCTGATGAAAAATTACTGGCAGAAGATGATTTCCACCCAAACCAAAAGGGGTACTCTCTTATGGCAAATCGTTTATTCTCCGAAGTGAAAAAAGAAGGGCTGCCGAAGGAATAGGGTGAAACAGATGAAAAAATGGAAAATCTTATTTTTTATTTTACTTGCAATCAATCTATTGATTGTGATTGGCTGCGGTATTTTGATGCTGCTGCCAGGCGGTCAATCCGCTTCAACCAAAGAAGTGAAAAGCGAATATGCTTTTAATATATCCAGCTCAAAGGAATCACTCACCAGCTTTGTGAATGATTATTTGAAAAATCAAGGATCAAATGATATGCCAGACTTTCATGTAGCAATCGATCAAGATGTGAAAGTAACAGGCGCAATTAAAGCTTTCTCTTCAACGATTGATGCAAACGTCTCATTTACGCCAACTGTTGAAGATAATGGTGATGTGCTTTTGAAAGTGGATGACTTTTCAATTGGACAATTGAGCATTCCGATTAGTTTTGTTTTAAGCTACATGGGTCAGTTCTATGAGCTGCCAGAGTTCGTTCATGTAAAACCGGATCAAAAAACGGTTGAAGTGCGTCTTTCAGAAATGCCGCTGACGAATGATATGTATGTAAAAGCAAACAAAATTGATCTACAGAACGATGAAATTGAATTTTCATATTATCATCCAAAGCAATAGAACGTGTGAGTCAGGAGTGTTATCATGAAGCGAGTCTATCAATATTTTAGTTTACTGTCGTTTTTATTTGCTGCGTACTTCGGCATAACAGCTGCCAATGCTTTAAAAGCAGAAAATATCGATCAGTTTTACTTAAATATTGCCTACTGTGCATTATTTCTTGGCACGATGATTCTTGCTTTTGATTTTCAAAAGCAAGAAAAAGCTGAAGATGTCTCGTAAGGAGCCTTTTCCATTTTAGGAAAGGCTCTTTTTTATAGTTGCCGAGACAAGACCACCTTTGCCATAAGTTCAGGTTCTCCGTTCGCAAAACCATGAAGCAGGATCAGGTATGCACGCTTTGTTTGCAGATGAACTTTTGGGATATCAAGCAGTACACTTTGAGTGCCGGCGGCTTTCAATTCAAAATGATATTTATTTGGAGAGAAATGATGAATGTGGGTGCTGTTTACATAATCAAGCTCCTTCGATATGATCCCTTGGTCTCGTTCATATATATCTATAGAAGGAAGGTCCGGAGACAGCTGTACAAATGTAAGTGCTGACAGGTCTTCTTGTTTGATCAAAGGAGTCTGCTGCTCAGTCAGCAGTGCAAAGCCTGCACGGGCACCTGTGATACATAATGTGTAGACCTCGCCGCTCTTAAATCGAATGCGGGAATGAAGAATTCTCTCATTTGTAGCCAGTTTGAACACTTCTATTTCATACATTCCCTCATCCCACTCCATATAAGCGGTCAAATGGCTGTAAGGCATTGGTTTCATTACCTGCTTCCGGTTCACATAAACAGCAAGCTCACTGAGATCTGGTGCAGCGTGAAATAATCGAATAAAGGCTTTTGATGAAGGGCTGCTTTGAAGATGCTCGTAGATGCCAGCGAATGGCCGATATGGAAAGTCATGATAAAAGAGCTGCTGCATGTCATCAATCCCTTCTTTCTCATGCAATGGTGTTTTTTGTAGCGTATGCATGAAAAAGACGATCTGTATAGGCAAAAGAAGCATAGAAAAAAGCCTGACGTATTCCGTCAGGCCGGCATGTTAAGAAGGAGAAGAATATTGATGATATTCAGCTAGTTTAATGAACGTTTTTTCATCCTCAATTAAACCACAAACGCCGCACTGGACTTTCATTTGAGGACCTTGATAGCTCAAGTGAAAAGGAGACAGCTGTTCTCCTTCGTATCTTTCGACAACTGCTCCTGTTGCTGGATCTAGCTTGACAGGTTCTGAAAGCTGCTCAATGAGATTAAAGCGCGTTCTGTTTGTTTTACAGTTTGGACAAAGGTAAGGGCTTGTCATGGTTCATTCCACCTCTTTTTATCCGTAGCATGTCCTGAGCGCTAAAATCTATGCTTAATCCTTTTGACTTTTATCCAGCTTTTTAAATAATTTGATCATTGTTTTTAGTTCTTCGTCATCAAATGATTCAAATCGCTCCATAAAGTATTCCGTTTTCTTTTTCTCAAAATGCTCAGTAATTTCCTTACCCTTATCGGTTAAGTGGATTTTGATGATGCGGCGGTCCTCTTTTGAGCGGATACGGGTGATCCAGCCTTTTTCTACGAGTGTGTCAGTCACAGCGGTAATATGACTTGCTGACACTCCAAGAATGGAAGCGAATTCCGTTACTTTTTTTGCACCTTGCTCACGCAGCAGATTTAAAATAAGAAATTCATTCCGAGATAATTCGTTTTCGAGCAGGCTGTTAATTTCATAACGGATCTGCTTAAATACGGTTCTCAGTAAAGTGTCCATTTCGTACATCATTTGTTTTCTTTGTTCCAATCATTAAACCCCCATTATATTTTAAAGATACGACGTCATGCTTTCTTTTATTTTGGTATACAAGTCGTATCATTTTCATTATTTTTTATCATGTTATAATATGATGATACCATTTTTTAAATGAAGGGGGCACTAATATGTCTGAAAAACAAGAATTAGCCACATTTGCAGGAGGCTGCTTCTGGTGTATGGTTAAACCTTTTGATGAACAGCCGGGCATTATCAAAGTTGAATCAGGGTATACTGGCGGACATACAGTGAATCCGACCTATGAGGAAGTATGTACAAATACAACGGGACATAGAGAAGCGGTTCAAATTACGTTTGATCCTGACGTGTTTCCATATGAGAAGCTGTTAGAGCTGTATTGGCAGCAAATAGACCCAACAGACGATGGCGGGCAATTTGGCGATAGAGGGGAATCTTACCGTACAGGTATTTATGTTCATCATGACGAGCAGCGAAAGCTTGCTGAAGCATCGAAAGAGCAGCTGAGCCAAAGCGGGATTTTCAAAAAGCCAATCGTTACAGAAATTTTAGACGCAGGTCCTTTTTATCCAGCAGAGGAATATCATCAGCATTATTATAAGAAAAACAAAATGCACTACGAACGATATCATGTCGGTTCGGGCAGAGCCGGTTTTATTGAGTCCCATTGGAGTGATAAATAATGGCAAATGAAAAAGAAAAGCGTATAAAAGAATTAAATCGCATGCAGTACGAAGTCACGCAAAATAATGGCACAGAGCCGCCATTTCAAAATGAATTTTGGGATCATAAAGAAGAAGGTATCTATGTGGATATCATTTCAGGAAAGCCGCTTTTTTCTTCTTTAGATAAGTTTGATGCCCACTGCGGATGGCCAAGTTTTACAAAACCGCTTGAAGAGGAAGAAGTAGCAGAGAAGGTTGATACGAGTCATGGAATGGTGCGGACAGAGGTTCGCAGTAAAACAGCTGATTCTCATCTAGGTCATGTTTTTCCTGATGGACCAGGGCCAAACGGTCTTCGGTATTGTATTAACTCAGCCGCTTTAAAGTTTATCCCAAAGGATGATCTTGAAAAAGAAGGCTACGGGGATTTGAAACATCTATTTGATTGATCCATTTAAAAATCGTCACATGGAAAGCAGCTGCTTCCGTGTGACGATTTTTTATTTTTTATGATGTGTATGATGTAATTGTTCGATGATGTGGAACAGCTTTTCTTTTGTAATGAGCGGTGCTTCTTTTGAGGTGTAATTCGTTAAGTCAACTTTTTGAAAGGCAGGGTGCAAATGTGGTCTCGGTAAAATGGCATAAAATTGTTCATGTTCAAACAGTGCATCTGCTTCGTGCGGAAATGTGAGCTCCTCGTGAAGCTTTTCGCCAGGTCTTTTTCCGACTACAAGAATATCCGGAGATTTAGCATTGATTTGAGCGGCATATTCATGAAACGCTTTTAGGAGATCGGCAAGCTGTAAGGACTCCATCTTGAGAATGAAGGTTTCGCCGCCTTTCATCATGATTGCTGCTTGAAGTGTGAGGGAAACAGCCTCTTCAATGGACATAAAAAAACGTGTCATATGAGGATCAGTCACGGTCAAAGGTTTTTCATTTAATAGCTGCTGGAGCATGATCGGAATAACGGAACCTCTAGATCCAAGCACATTGCCAAAGCGTACAGAGCAAAACTTGGTTTTTTTATTTGGAATACTTTCGTTTGCTTGGAAAAATAGTTTTTCTGAAATCAATTTTGTTGCACCCATGGCATTCGTTGGAGAAACCGCTTTGTCAGTGGAGATGTTGACGACATGACTCACTTCATGTTCAATTGCGGCTTCAATGACGTGCTGCCCGCCGATGATATTCGTTTGAACAGCTTCGAACGGATTATCTTCACAAGTGGGTACTTGTTTTAAGGCCGCTGCATGGAAAATGATATCCACACCCTTGACGAGCTGTCTCACGCGGCTTGCATCCCGGACATCTCCTAAAGCGAATACGACCTCTTGATGATCTGCGTACTCATTTTTCATCATGTATTGTTTGCTGTCATCTTTACTGAAGACGATTATCTTCTTTGGAGAGCAACTTGTTAATTTATTCACGATTTGCCGGCCGATTGACCCCGTACCGCCTGTAACCAATATCGTTTTGTCACGAAAAAAGGTCTTCAAAGTCGTTTCTATCTGTTTGGACATATCTAATCCCCCAACTCTCATTTCTCTACTTTGCATCATATGTGAAAGAGCGGCATTCGTTTGAGGAAAAGAACCACTTCATGTATAAATTAGGTGAACAAATTATAACCATCTGCTTGTCGTCTTAATAGAATATGGAGAGATAAGAGATCAACTAGAAAAACGAGAGACCTGAATACTTCAGTACTGCGGTCAGCTCGGGCAGAGAAGAAAATTGTAGGGAGCTGTGCGCGAGGGGAGAAGAGAAGACATGTATAGGGGAAATCGTATTTTAGCCATGATACCTGCATTTAGAAGTCACGACGGCCGGCATGATGAACACATACGCATATTGGCAGAGAGGCCGCTTATCTATTGGACCATTCAGCCGTTACTGCAAATGATTGAATTAGATGAAGTCATCGTCTCCTCAGAGGATGTCAATACGCAAATCATTTCATCTCACTACGGAGCAAATGTGATTGAACTGCCAAGCACACATGTGACAGATCAAACGCCGTCACTGTTAGCTGTGAAGCATGCGCTTGCTTATTTAGAGCGGGAGGGAAAAACCTTTGATATTGTGCTGTATCTGCATCCATCGTCTCCTCTAAGACAGCCGGCAGATATCGAGAAGTGCTTGCAGCTTTTAGTGGAGGGGAGATATGACTGCACCGCATCTTTTACAGAGGCGTTAGAAAACCCAAATGAAACTTGGACACTGCATGAAAACAATGAAGCTACTTTATATAAGGACAATCATTACTTTTTCATGCCAAGGCATGAGCAGCCATATACGTATGGCCGGCTAAATGGTGCGGTATATGCTTTTCATGCTCATTATGCCAAAGAATGCATTCATTCCTTTTTAGAAGGATCTGTCGGAGCATATATGATGGATCACACGCAGTCGCTTGTGGTGAAACAGGAGGCAGACCGGAAAGAGGCAGAGAAAATCTTATTAGCTCGCCGAGATGCGGAAGATCATGCATAAGCTGGCATTCAACGAGAAAAAGCGCCCAGTTATAGGGCGCTTTCAGCGTGTAGACAAACCCTCGCATTCGGTGTCAGGTCTGCGCTCCGGTGCTCACGAATGTCAAATTCGCTCCGCTCCGGTACTCGCCCTTCCTACACTGCAAAGGTTTTCTATCACGCTGAAAAGAAGACAAAGGGCTAAAATCAAGAATATTTTAGCCCTTTGTCAACAATTTGAAAGCGCCCAGTTATAGGGCGCTTTTTACAATGTCATAAAGCCTTTGTGGCATCGTATCAAATGTATTCCAGCGAACGGCTTGCTCATAGTTGTTCAGTGCGGCCGCCTTTCTTTCACCGGCATTTGATCCATAGTATTCCACCTGTTTTATCAAATCATCCTCATCTTTGTAAAAAGCAAAGCTTGAAAAAGCAGGCGGTGGATGTAGATCCGTCAATTGAAAACTTCCAGTTGCAGCAATGTCAAATGCTCTGTTATTGAGGCTCATATTTTGAATCATGGCTTTGTTTTTGTTATACGCAAATTGAGCCGGCCTATGCGGATTCAGGACAATTGCTGTCTGCTGATAGATGTCCGCCATTTGCTGAGGACTCAGCCAATTCGTTATCAGTGTGAAATCACGATAATGTCTCCGTGATTTATTTAAGTGACGGTGCCATTCCTTTCCTGCAACGAGAATACGCCATTTGTTTTGCTGCAAGAGTGTATCAATGGCTTTGATGCGGTTGGGATAAGGGTAGCCAATGAGAGCAATGTCATACGCGCACATCTCTTCTGGCGATTCATTTTTCTGAAAGACACGTGTATTTGCCGGAATGGGAAAGTAGTGCGTATTTAGAGCGCCTAATTGTTTATAAAATGGCAAAACCCCTTCATCAATCGTTAATATAAGCTGAGCTTCATGTGCGCAAGCAGCTGACATATCTGTATAAAAGGGATCTTCTGTCATCCAAAGAACAATCGGGATTTTTTCTTGTTTGAATTGATGAAGTACATCTTTCGGAACATGATCACCGATCATCATCAAAACAAAATCCGGAGAAAATGTCCGGATTTTGTGCATGTTAGTGGGTAGAGATTCTCTATCAATCTTTACACATGAAAAGGGGGAATCAATGAAGCTTTCTTCTACCCATTTATCAAACATGTGATAGATTCCGCCGTAGCCAGAACTGATATAAAGAAGCTTCATGATGATCCTCTCACATTAAGATGTGAATGTAACACTTTCAACTTTATCTACATCTAATAGAGTCGTTGCTGAGCCTGTAGGTGTGACAGAGCTTTCTTGTGTAACAAATACAACACCTGTTGAAGCATCGAATGATACAAATTGAACTGGCCCAATTAAATCTCCTGAGTCAGTGACAATGCTAATGACTGTTCCTGGTGCAAGTCTTGCAAAGATCCATCTTGCTGGCTGAGATACATCGAGTGTTGTTGCAGAATCTGAAGGTGATGCCTCAGCTGCCACTTCACTTAATAAATCGTTCAATTTTTCTTCCATTTGAACTCCTCCTTCTTCGAGATTAGCTGTTAATGCATGAGTAATTGGTTTGAAAAACACTTTCAATAGTTCCTTTTTTAATTCAGCACGCTTTTCGCTCATTTTTTCCCCATCCTTTCTTCATCAATTCAAACTCACCCCTATGTATATGCCGTTTATTTTTTTTGGCATAAGCAGAACGCTGATTCCTGATCTTTTTTTCATTTAATCACTTCACACATTTTTAAAAATGTTTTCAAATGCTGAGGCTAAATGAAGTGGCGCTCATACTCTAGTAAAGATTAAATGTGAAGAGAGAGGGATTATGAATGGAATTTGAACAATTATTAGATGGTTGGAACGAAGAATTACTAGAGTCGGAAGGAGTGCTTGAAGTTATCTTGATTTTACTTCTTCTTCGTCTTTTAGAAGAAAGTGGGGAAGAGAATGTGTCAGACATCAAAGAATTACTTCGTCCATGGCTTGAGCTTGGCATTCCAGTGCCGCGTGTTCATTTAGTCAATGGAGATGTACTTCAAAACGTGGTTGTCGTGCAATTGTTTGATACGGTTGCAGTCTTTAAAAACGCGACAAATCAGCTAAGAGTGAGTGTTCCTTATGTGAACATTGTCAGCTGGGGGGCTTTTTAATCTAATCAAAAAGGATAATGATCATGAAAGTATCGGTGATTTTAACAAGCTACAATAAACCAGATTTCATTGATCGTGTGCTAAAGAGTATGGTAGATCAAACGTATCCGCATTGGGAGCTTTTGATTATGGATGATGGCTCAGAAGAGGGCACCATTCAAAAGATCCAGCCCTATTTAAGTGATGAACGCATTCAGCTGTATTCGCACACAGTTCATCCGGCAAAACGGCTGTTAACCGCACGATATGCGACGCTTATTAATGAAGCATTAACCCGTATAACAGGTGAGCTCATTTGTTATTTAACCGATGATACCGTGTACCATAAAGATCGTTTGCTTAAAATGGTGGATGTTTTTCGGTCGATGCCTCACATAGATATTGTGTATTCCTCGCAGCGGGTCGTGCATGTTGATCAGCATTTAGTGGAAACGATGAGTTTTATTCGAGAAGCAGATCAAATCTTAGAGCATGCGTCCTTTCAAGTGGACCATTGTTCGGTCATGCACAGAAGCTGCTTGCTTCCACTGATTTATGAAAAATACGGACAATATTGGGACGATGAGCCAAAGCACTGGCATCATGCAGATTCTGTATTTTGGATGAGGCTGAATCACTTCGCTGCGTTTTTTCCATTAAAAGATGTACTGGATACAACGTATAAAACGCCTCATTCCTTTCATCATCTGTTTTCGAGTATGCCGTATGATTTAATTGACGGAACGGTCATTGAAAAAGAAGGAGATTATTATCAAATCGCAGACGGGAAACTTCATGGAATTGAAAAACGCTGGATCAATGAAAAGAACAGGCGTGCGATCCGTGTTCCGCTGTTATGTGAGATGAAATATGAAATGAAAGAGAAGCTGGCAGTACCCAATTATACAGTTGTCACCGCAGATTATGGGAAAACGTTCTTTTATATTGAAGATCAGAAAAAAAGACGGTTTGCTTCAAAACGTGACGTGCAATATTTTCAGTTTCACCCAAAGGAGATCTATACGATTTCAAATGATCAGCTCCAGGCATTTGAGGATGGCAGCATCATTCAAGCTTCTCCAGTTTTCAGTCCGCCAAACAGGCGCCTGTTTAAATGGAAACAAGATGTTTATTTACTTGTGCATCATACCTTTTGCCGAATTGATCCTGAGGTCGTGAAGCGATTTGCTTTTTATCATCAGCCGATTAAGCTGTACCCATCACAATTTGCGTTTTTTCAGGAAGGAAAGCCGATTGTGCCGCTGTATAGGGAATCGCTGCAAGAATTCGATATGTCTCTTTATCAAACATCCGGACGAAAGCACTCCTCATAAGAGGAGTGCTTTTTTCGCAATGATTGCAGGAAGTAGAAAGGAAAAAGCGAAACATGAAAAGGACAGGAACCTTTAAGAAACGATCAAGCCGCTGAAAACTTGGCAATTGATGCCGGTTTTTTGGCACTGAAAGTGAGGGGGAAAGAATGGGGAAGGTTGTCGAAAGAGCAGATTGGTTTGAATTGATTTTAGAAGCTATTGATGAAGCCATTCACGTTGTAGATGATCGAGGGATGACGATTTTTTACAATCATAATGCCGCTAAGTTTGACTCTTTACAAAAAGAAGAGGTGATTGGCAAGTACATCCTTGATGTGTATCCCTCTTTAACTGAAAAAACAAGTACGCTCATGCATGTGTTGCGAACAGGAAAGCCCATTTATCATTCGCTGCAAACCTATTTGAATAAAAATGGAGAAAGGATTGAAACAGTGAACACGACATTGCCTATTATCGAAGATAACGAGTTAATAGGCGCGGTCGAAGTCGCAAAAGATGTTTCAAAGCTGTCAGCCCTTTCCAATCGTTTAGATCAAAAAAAGCGGACACAAGATGCGGCTGAGGCCGTACAAATGCATGATTTTGCTTCATTTTTAACAAATGATCCGCTTTTAAAAGAAATGCTTGAAAGGGCAAAAAAAGCAGCTGCTTATCCATCATCAGTTGTTGTCTACGGGGAAACAGGGACAGGAAAAGAAGTGCTCGTTCAAGCCATTGTCCATGAATCTGATCGAAAAAATCAAGTGTTCATTCCGCAAAACTGCGCAGCACTCCCAGAATCATTACTTGAAAGTTTATTGTTCGGATCTGTCAAAGGGAGCTATACGGGCGCGCTTGATCGCAAGGGACTTTTCGAATTAGCTGATGGGGGCACACTTTTTCTTGATGAGCTGCAAGCGATGCCGCTCACGCTGCAGACGAAATTATTACGTGTGTTAGAAGATGGCGTTGTCCGCCGCATTGGTGATGCAAAGTCCATTCAAGTGGATGTTCGGCTCATTACTGCGCTCAATATGGACCCATTCGAAGCAGTGAAAAAGCAAATTTTAAGAGAAGATTTATTTTATAGACTGCATGTATCATCTTTTCATATCCCGCCGCTTCGTGAAAGAAAGCAAGATATCACGCTGCTATCCCGCCACTTCATTCAAACCTATCATCAGCAGTTTTCAAAAAACGTTACACGCCTTTCTGAAGAAACGGAACGATTGTTTATGGCGCACCACTGGCCTGGGAATGTCAGAGAATTAAAACATACAATAGAACATGCTGTGTTGATGATGCCAAAGGAAGCGGAAGAGATCATCCCTCTATACCTTCCGGCTCATTTACGTGAGCAAAAGCTGGAAAAAGAAACATCTGAATCCTCCTTAAAAAATCAAGTGTCTTCATTTGAACAAACTTTGATTCAAGAAGCTTTACATCAGCATAATGGGAATATTAAAAAAACCGCCGCTGCTTTAAAAATCCCTCGACAAACGCTGCAATATAAATTAAAGAAATATGCAGATGCCGAAATATAGGCACAACACCAATTGAATATGACGGGTAAAAGCTCCTTTTGTAAAGAATAGGGGCATTTTCCCATGTTGGCACATAACTTGCATAGTATAAAGTGAATGCTGATAGGGGGAATGGATATGAATCAGAAATTGTATGAACCGGCACGTCACTGGAAGGACATTGAGCTTTGGAAGGATGTACCTGAGGAAAAGTGGAACGACTGGATTTGGCAGCTGACGCATACCGTGAAAACGCTTGAGGATTTAGAAAAAATCGTCAACTTAACAGAAGAGGAACGAGAAGGGGTGAAGATTTCCACCAAAACCATTCCACTCAACATTACACCCTACTATGCCTCACTGATGAATCCAGACGATCCAAGATGTCCAATACGTATGCAATCTGTGCCAATTGCAGAAGAGCTTCATAAAACAAAATATGATCTGGAAGACCCGCTGCATGAAGATGAGGACTCACCTGTCCCAGGGCTCACGCACCGATATCCAGATCGTGTGCTGTTTCTTGTGACAAATCAGTGCTCCATGTACTGCCGTTATTGTACGAGAAGACGTTTTTCCGGCCAGATTGGTATGGGTGTGCCGAAAAAGCAGTTAGATGCCGCAATTGGATATATTAGAGAAACACCTGAGGTGCGGGACGTGTTAATTTCTGGCGGAGATGGGCTTTTAATCAATGATCAAGTGCTTGAATACATTTTGAAAAACTTACGAGATATTCCGCACGTTGAGATCATTCGGATTGGAACCCGCGCGCCGGTTGTCTTTCCGCAGCGTATTACAGATGAGCTGTGCGAGATATTGAAAAAATATCACCCAGTTTGGCTGAACACCCATTTCAATACAAGTATTGAAATCACAAAAGAAGCAAAAGAAGCGTGCGAACGTCTTGTGAATGCCGGCGTTCCTGTAGGGAATCAGGCCGTCATCCTTGCAGGTATTAACGACAGTGTGCCGATTATGAAGAAGCTGATGCACGATCTTGTGAAGATTCGGGTCAGACCATATTATATTTATCAATGTGATTTATCTGAGGGCATTGGCCACTTTAGAACGCCGGTATCAAAAGGGCTTGAAATCATTGAGGGCTTAAGGGGACATACGAGTGGTTACGCAGTACCAAGCTTTGTTGTAGATGCGCCAGGAGGCGGAGGGAAAATTGCCTTACAGCCAAATTATTTATTATCGCAAAGCCCTGAGAAAGTCGTCCTTCGTAACTTTGAAGGTGTCATCACCTCTTATCCAGAACCAGAGCATTACGTCGCAGGCCAGGCAGATGCGTATTTTAATGAAATTTATGAAGAGAAACAAGAGCCGGCAATTGGTATTACCGCACTATTTGAGGATGAAGCGAGATCGTTTACGCCTGAGAATTTAAGCCGAATGAAACGTAGAGAAGCATATGAGACAAATCCTGAGCACGACACACTTAAAAACAAACGTGAAAAACGAGATGAATTAAAAGAGAAGAAATATCAAGCGCAGCTCAAAAAAGAACAAACCGTAAAGGAGGAGAAATAGCCTTGCTGACATGTGATTGGTGTGAGGAAAACAAAGCAAATGCGGAGCAGACAACAGTCTATTGGGAACTGATCACGGGCACACAATCAATTGAAATCATCGAAACGCCGTCCATTTCCTGCACGCACTGCGGGATGATCTATCAAAAGGATGAGACGGTCAAAGAGATTGAAGATCAATTAATTTTAGTGGATCAGACAAAACTTCCAGAAAAAATTTCCTACGAGGAATTAATGAGCATGGAGCGGTTATTAAAGCGAAATTACTTTGACTTTTCATCATAAGTTGTACCTCCGCCTATACAAGTCATCAAATTGCTGTATAATATAACAACAAAATAGTGTGTCGCGGAGGGAAAAACAGGTGAAGTCGTTTTACCATTATTTAATGAAATTCAGACATCCAAAACCGAAAGATGAAATCAGCCATTTCGCAAATGCTGCGTATGAGGATCACAGCTTTCCTAAAGCTTCCACAGATTATCATGAGCTGTGCGCTTATTTAGAATTAAATGGTGATTATTTAAGCTCAATGACAACATTTGACGAAGCGTTTGAGCAATACGAAGTAGAAGTCAAAAAAAAATAACACACAACCGCTTATCCGAATGGAGAAGCGGTTTTTTCATGAGAAATAAAATGGCGTTTTGCATGGTGTGGTTGCCCATGCAGAATTCCTTGCGCCGGCATACGATACGTTAAGACCAAAAGTCGGGCAAGGGGGAGACAGAATGAAGGCGAAAGCACCAAAATATCAAGTAGGGGATATTGTCGTCGTTGTCATGTACGGCACAGTCGGAACGATTACAAAAGTCCATCAAATTGACCAGCACTATTTATATGAGGTCAATCATAATGAGGTGCTTTATTTTGAAACATCACTTCAGCTTTACGATGAGTATAGCGGAGTGATTGTCGATACAGAAAAGCTGGACATTGAATATGAGTTCCTCATTGGCGATGTTGTATATGTAAAAGATTACGGAAAAGAGCTATTTAAAATCATTGGTCATCGGACTGAAATTTGGCGCTACCTTGAAGATGGCTGGGAAGATGTCATTTACGAACTCACGAGGCTGAAAGACGGAGAGTGGCTGGAAACAGAAGAGGAAGATTTAACGCTTGTCCTAAGAAAATATGAGATGGACCAGTTTGTTCATCAGCTTCTTTTTGTGCATTACGTCGGAGAAACCTCAAAAGAGTTAGAAGAAGATATGGTCCAAACGGCTCTATTGCAGCTAGAAGAGAAACAAGAAAGCGAATCTTCACTTGAATTTCTGGCTGTATCTATAGTGGATGAGCTTCTTGATATTTATAACGATTATAAAATTCTCTATGAATTTTTCAAAGATCCAGAATATAAGGATATGATGGATTTTATTTTGGAAAGTTTACACGAACATTTTGGTTAAAGAAAGACTTGTCCTAACACGAATAAAAAATAAGGCACACAGAAAAATGCAATCACATAAAACCATCCCCTCAAGATACGGCCCATCACCTGATCAAAAGTTTCTCCATCTAATATGCTTAACCATTTCATTCTTTCAAGCCCCTTTTCTTTTTGTTTACTGCATTTATATGTATGGAATGAGCCATTATGACAAACTGTAATAAAAAACAGCCGGCGTTCATACATCATAAAAAAGGAGGCGGAATGCAATGAAAGAAGCAGATTTGGTGATTGATACAGAGGAAATTGCGGAGTTCTTCTACGTGGAGCTGATCAAAAGAGGGTACATACCTGCTGAGCTTGAAACATTTGAGCTGGCTGACATTACATTTGAATATATGCTGAAAAAAGCAATGATAGTTGAAGAAGAGGCGTGGTAGGCACTATACTTTGAAGAGATTCTGAAGAGAGAGGGAGGGGAATCCTTCGCGTGTACATCCTATTTCTTTTCATTTTATTTGGCGCCATTGCTGCGCTCATGGCATCTGGGGTTTTTCAAGATTTGGACAACCAGATTATCTTATGGTTTGAAAGCATCAGACTCCCTTTTTTAAATGATGTCATGCTCGCTTTGACGGACTTTGGCATCAGCGCGCTGCTCGTTCCAATCATGCTCATTTTTAGTGTGGTCTTGTTTATGTATAAGCGCTACTACTCTATCATGATGCTTTTTCTACTATATCTCACAGAAAAAACAATCAATCATGAATTAAAGGGGCTGTTTGCTAGAGAGCGTCCGGCCTTTGATCACCTTGTAGTTGAAACGTATTACAGCTTTCCGAGCGGACATTCGATGAATGCAGCCACCATCTACCCTTTTATTGCTTATCTATTAGTTGAAATGATCCCATGGCTGAAAGAAAGACAAAAAATCGTCTATTTGATCACAGGGCTTTGCGTTCTGGCCATTGGCATCAGCCGGATGTATATCGGGGTGCATTATTTGACAGATGTTGCAGGAGGCTTTGCGATAGGACTCGCTCTATTTCTCATTTGTAAAAAGATTGACGAAAGATTGCCTGTCATTCGACAAAAATAGAAGAAGGAAATGGACAGATCCCAGCCAATTTTATATAAAAGGGGAGGGATTTGAATGCAATTGACGTTGAGATTTTTTCAAAAGAAACCTTCAGCATTTCACTTAACCATTTATCAGACACCTGAATATGGCGCTGCAAGCGGGCATCAGCCTGTGTACCGGACAAAGATTGGCGGCAGAACACACCTTGATGTACTGGAAAAAGCATTCTCGACATTTAATGTACATGATACAGTCCCTAATGATTACAATGCGCGGTTTATCACAACAGGTGATATTGTTGTGATTGATGATAAGAAAAAGGGGAAGTGCTATTATCAGCTCTCTCCGGCAGGGTGGAAACGCAGTGAACGACTAATGACGATAGGTTAAATAGATAATGAATGATGCCAGCTTGAGATCCAGCTGGTATTTTCTTTTTTAAGCTCGATCGTTTATAATAAATAGGATAAAATACATAGTAAACGTAAGTGGAGGCTAAAAAATGAGTGTACATATTGGAGCAGAAAAAGGACAAATTGCAGAAACGGTATTGCTGCCAGGCGATCCGCTTCGTGCGAAATATATTGCAGATACATATTTAGAAGATGTTGAGTGCTATAACGAAGTGCGCGGAATGTATGGCTATACTGGAACCTATAAAGGGAAACGTGTTTCTGTACAGGGCACTGGAATGGGCGTACCGTCTATTTCAATTTATGTGAATGAACTCATTCAAAGCTATGATGTTCAAAACTTAATTCGCGTTGGATCTTGCGGAGCCATCAAAAGAGATGTTAATGTACGTGACGTCATTTTAGCCCAGACATCATCAACAGATTCACAAATGAATCGTGTGGCATTTGGACCGATTGATTATGCGCCATGTGCTGATTTTGGCCTGCTCAAGAAAGCCTACGACACAGCAGAAGCAAAAAATGTCGCTGTACGTGTTGGAAATGTATTTACAGCAGACCAATTTTACAATGAAAAACCACTTGAGCTCATGGCTCAATATGGTATCCTAGCGATCGAAATGGAGACAACCGCTCTTTATTCTCTTGCAGCAAAATTTGATCGAAAAGCGTTATCAATTTTGACTGTGAGTGACCACGTTCTAACAGGAGAAGAAACAACGGCTGAAGAGCGTCAAACAACGTTTGATGAAATGATCTTAATTGCGCTAGACTCCGTTTTATAATAGTATAAAGGGTGTGCTACAATGTAGCGCATCTTTATTTTTTTAGAAGAGCAAAAGGAAGGTATGTCATGAAGAAAAGCTACAAAATACTCTCAATCGCATCGATTCTTGGTTTGACAGCCGCGCTATCAGGCTGCCAGTTGCTGGACCAAAAAAGCGGTACATCTGAATCAAACAAAACAAACGAACAAAAAAACGCAGCAAGTTCATCTCCCCAGCACAACTCAAACGATAAGGCAGATTCATCGAATCAAGAGCTGACGTTAAAGAGTGAATATTTCAATGACATCAAGGTTGTGAGCGGTCTGAAAACCATTCAAAATCCTGAAAATGTGCTAGCACTTGTCAACAAAGAATATGCATTACCAGGAACCTATAAACCTTCTGATCTCGTTGTACCAAAAGTAGAATTCTCTTTTTCGGAAGATATTGAAAAGCGATATATCCGCAAAGAAGCAGCGGAAGCGCTTGAGAAGTTATTCAAAGGTGCAAAAAAGGAAAACTTCGAGCTTGCTGCAGTATCTGGCTATCGCTCCTATGACCGTCAAAAAGTCATTTTTGATAGTGAGGTCAAATTAAAAGGCAAAGAAAAAGCACAAGAAGCAGTCGCTTTACCAGGCGAAAGTGAACATCAAACAGGTTTAGCCATGGACATTTCCTCAAAAAGTGCCGGTTTTGAGATCTCTGAAAAGTTTGGTGAAACACCAGATGGCAAATGGGTGGCTAAAAACGCCTATAAATATGGCTTTATCATCCGCTATCCAAAAGGAAAAGAAGACATTACGAAATACGAATATGAGCCGTGGCATCTGCGCTATGTGGGAAAAGAAGCCGCAAAAGCGATGCATGATCATGATTTAACATTTGAAGAATACATGAACAAAGTAAAGAAAATCTAAACAAGTTAAAGGCCTCCCAGCTATTCGGGAGGCCTTCTCTTATTCTTCTTTTAAAAAAAGAACAATCCTGCTAATGCGAAGCCGGTAATGAAACCGAGGCCGATGCCATACGCTGCACCCCAGCCATAATATCCGCCCCAATAGCCAAAGCCAAAGCCTCCGCGAGACCCGCCGACTGGACGAATATAAACTTTGCGGTTTGTCACACGCTCAATGCGTCCGACGTGTACTCTGCCATTACGGTCAGTAATTCTAGCGACTTTCCCCATGTGCTGCTGACAAAGCTTGTAGTAGCGCTCCATGTTTTTCCTCCTTATGACAAACTCTTTTCACTCTTATCCTATGCGAGAGACTTCATAGAGTTTGGACAAAACATATAGGAGATTCGCTCATTTTATACGGTACATTCAAATAGAATGTGGCTTAGCTGCTTTCGGTGTGCTTGAATGAGATCGTAGTGTGTTTGCAGTGTCTCGTAAAGAGAAGGCGGTATGTGTTCAGATAATTCCATCTCTGTCGGTTCCTCCTGCACCATATGTTCATCGAATGAAAGAATCTGAATGTCACGGAAGCCTGCTGCTGTTAACTGCTCCTTCCATTCTTCAAGCGACAAGAGCGAGTGAAAGCCGTAAAAATTTCGAACAGCTGCCAGCTCTTCAGGCGTAAGAGGGGCTTTTAACACAGCTTCATTTGCAATCAGTTGACTGCCAGGAGCAAGCACACGTTTGATTTCAGCTAGTGCATCAGGCAGCTTGGTAAAGCTTAAAACAGATTCACTGATGAGTAGAGAGAACGCTTGATCTGGAAAGGGCAGCTGCTCAATGGATGCCTCTAAAGCACGGATAGGCAGTTCCTCCCGTTTGAATCGCAGGTTCGCCTTTTCAATCATCAATGGATGCGTATCAATGGCCTCCACCTGATAACCAATATTTCCTAAATAGGCGGCGGTCTGTCCTGTACCGCATCCAGCGTCCAGTATTCGTGCATGAGGCGGCAGTTTTATATGCTCAATCATCGTTTTTGTTAACTCAATTCCGCCAGGATGGGCACCTGATACGCCAAAATAAGCAAGCATTTCTACATAATCACTCATATAATCCCTTCTTTCCTTATCCTGTTCCTCTCTAAAGATTATGCAATAGAGGGGCAAATGGCTTATCTTTTCAAATAGAAGTTGATCCTTTGGTTGACGGATGAAGCCTCGTCCTTGATAATAATGAAAGGAGATAAAGGTGGTGTTTTTTTGAAAAAACAAATGAAGTTCGTGGTAGCCATTCTCGTGACTGCTGCACTGTCCTCAGCGATTACATTTGTGATCACAAAACAAGGTGCTGTCAGCGTCTCAGGAGACGAGAAGTTTAGTAAACTCATGGCTGCGTATACGAAGGTAAAGGATGAGTATTACGAAAAAACGGATGATCAAAAACTAGTAGATGGTGCGATCCAAGGAATGATTGCATCACTTGATGATCCATACTCTACATATATGGATCAGGAGGAAGCCGAAGGATTTAATAATACCATTTCTTCTTCATTTGAAGGAATTGGTGCACAAGTTGAAGAGAAGGATGGACAAATTTTAATTGTTGCGCCGATTAAAGGCTCTCCTGCTGAAAAAGCTGGTTTGAAACCGCATGATCATATTTTAAAAGTGAATGGAAAAAGCACCAAAGGAATGTCGGTCAATAAAGCAGTCTCTCTCATTAGAGGGAAAAAAGGAACGGATGTTAAGCTGCATCTTAACCGTCAAGGAGTCGGCAATGTAGATGTGACCATCACAAGAGACACCATTCCGCTTGAAACGGTGTATGCAAAACTCACAAAAGACAAAATAGGAGAAATCCAAATTACGTCCTTTGCTGAAACCACATCGAAAGAGCTGGATAAAGCAATTGATGACCTTGAGAAAAAAGGGGCAAAAGGTTTTGTCATTGACCTGAGAGATAATCCAGGCGGCATCATGACAGAAGCCATTGAAATGAGCAATGACTTTATTGATAAAGGGAAAGTCATCATGCAGGTTGAAGAAAAAGGGAAGAAACAAGTGTACAAGGCTGAAAAAGAACGCAAAGTCCATCAGCCGGCAGTTGTCCTTGTAAATGGCGGTTCAGCCAGCGCTGCTGAAATCATGGCGGCGGCTCTGCACCAATCTTCAGGCATTCAAATTGTGGGTGAAAAGACGTTTGGCAAAGGAACTGTTCAAAATGCGCAAAACTATAATGATGGTTCTAGTGTCAAGTTAACCATTGCAAAATGGCTGACACCAGACGGTTCTTGGATTCACAAAAAAGGTATCGAACCACAGGTGAAAGCAGCTCTCCCAAGTTATGCAAAGCTGCCGTACTTAAGCCCGAAAAAATCATATGAGCTAAATGACAATGGAGATGAAGTCAAAGCAGCTCAAAAAATGTTCCAAGCGCTTGGCTACAAAGCAAAAGCAAACGGTGAGTACGATCAAGCATTCCAGTCTATCGTCAAAAGCTTCCAAACAGACAACGATCTCAAGGCAGACGGTATTCTGACAGGAGATACAACGACCGTTCTGATGACAAAGATCCAAGATAAGCTAAAGAACAACGATACACAAATGAAAAAAGCCATTGAAGTCTTGAAAAAAGAAATGAAATAAAAAAAGCAGTCCTCATCAGGGGACTGCTTTTTCTTATCCTTACACTTCGTTTGTGATCGCTTCTGTTTTTTCATGATCCTTTTCAAATAGATCATTCATGACAGAATTGGATGTGACCTTGTTTTGGAAGAATGGATTCAAAATCAAGATGACGACGACGTTTGCTAGTAAACCAAGAAAACCTTCATAAAGACCGAACGTAACTTGTGAGATATTCGCTGTAAAGGTAACGATGATTCCAACGACTAACCCGGCAATCGTTGCTTCTCTCGATTGTTTTTTCCAGAATAAGCTGATGGCAATAGCTGGGAAGATTTGAACCATTCCTGAAACACCAATGAGCTGAAGCGTGACAAGTGCAGTTGGGAACAGCATCCCGAATAAAAGAGCGAGCCCGATGACGATAAACACCATCGAACGTGTAATGATGGTCAATCTTTTAGGTGACACATTCGGATGAATTAAGTCACGGTATAAATTATTGGCAAATAAATTCGATGCGCCAATGGCCATGATGGAGCATGGAATGAGGGAAGCCAGTGCAATCGTTGAATATGCGAGCCCCTGCATCACGCCGCCATATGATGTTTGAATTAAATGAAGAAGAGCAAATCTTGGATTTGTATCTTCTGGTAAGACTAAAAAAGCAATAAATCCAAGGAAGATGACCAAAATCAATACAATATTATAAAGAGGCAAAAACATGCTGTTTTTACGGATGGCATCTGCGCTTTTGGCTGTAAAAACCCCAGTTGCTGCGTGTGCCCACATAAACAAAGCAAGAGCAGAAACGCCTGAAGCAGTAATGAACCATAAAATGCCCTTAGGACCGCCTTCAGGGATCGTTAGAAGCTGAGGCGCTTCTTTGGCTAACGTGTTCATCATCGGTGTCCAGCCGTTAAAATGAATAATTGGCAGTGAAACGACCATAAACAGCATGATCACCCAAACAAGAATATCCTTAATAATGGCTGTATATGTAGGACCTTTAATACCACTAAAAAATGTATAAAGTGCGACTAAAATAAACGAAATAATAACTACTGCATTCACATTAATATAATTCGTTCCAGCGACAGTTAACGTATCTTGAATTCCGCTCAGCTGAAGACAAATATAAGGAATCAGCATAAGTACTCCAACAATCGCAATCAAACTGGATAACAGCTTGCTGTCAAACCGCTCACGTGCATAATCGGCAAGTGTTGTAAGGTTGTGATTTTTCGCAACCGTCCATAGTTTCGGTAAAAAGAAATAAGCAATAAAATAAGCTAGGACTGAATAAGGAATAGCGAAAAAAGCGACGCTTCCAGCTGTATAGGCTGTACTTGTAAGCCCTAAAAAGGTATAAGCTGTATATAAGTCTGCGCCAACGAGGAACCAGACGAGCAGTCCGCCAAATTTTCTTCCGCCGACAGACCATTCTTCTACTGACTGTCTTGATGATTTGTCACGACCAGCGGCAAATCCGATGACCACGACGATGAAAATAATACTTGCAGTAATCAATAAAGCTGTTAAATTTCCTTGCATTAGTCAGTTCCTCCATTTGAATGTTGCATCTTATAAATGATAAATGTGCAAATTGGTGTGAGTACAATCCATAGCAAGAGCCAGAAGTGGAAAAAGGGCAGGCCGATGACAAATGGATGAATGCGATTCGCAAAAGGCAGCAATGCGAGCTGTCCGATGAATGGAATCGCGATTAGTAGTGCCAGCATCAATTTATTGTTCATAATTTCCTCCTGAATATTTTGTAATTTCATAATAATAGCAGTTGTCAGATTAGATCACAAGACCATTTTCAGAAAAAACAATCATTTTGGTGAATATCATACTAATATAACGCTTTCATTTTTGAAAAAGGAGAAAGAGTGAAGTTGTAAAGAGGAGGAAGGTGAAAGAAAGTATGTAGAAATAATATTTAAAGCCAATAAAAAAGCCCCAGCATAAAGGCTGAGGCTTTGCCAATTTTTAAAGGAAATCAGAAACTTCTTCGATGTCGAAACGGTTGCTTTTATGAGCTTCTTTCGCTGCTTTACCAACTGAAATCAGCATAACCGGCTCGTAGCGGCCGCTTACATTGAATTCTTTGATGTACGCGTCTTTACTGAAACCACCCATTGCACATGTATCATAGCCCATTGCTTTGGCCGCAATCATTAATTGCATAGCAGCTAATGAAGCATTTGAATACGCTGCTTCGCGTGCATATTGCTTGCTTTGGTATGCGCCATTGATTTGAGTCATCAATGTTTCTTTAATGTCTTCAGTAATGAAGCCTTGTTCTGCCAGCTCACTGTAGATTTTTTCGCCATTTTGGTTAGCTTCAAGGTCACCTAGAACTGCAATAACAGCTGATGCCTGTGATACTTGCTTTTGGTTGTAAGCGATTGGAAGTAATTTTGCTTTTGCTTCAGCACTATGGAAAACAGTGAAATGCCAATGCTGAAGGTTCCAAGCAGATGGTGCTTTTGTTGTGATTTCAAGAAGCTCTGTTAACTCTTCTTTTGTCATTTCATGAGAAGTATCATACTCTTTTACTGAAGCTCTTTGTTTTAAGATGTCAATTGTTTTTTGATCGGTCGCCATATGGATATTTCCTCCCGTTTTTGCAAATAATATGGTACAATAACTAAAAAGTGAGAAACTTACTTATTGTAACTAGAGTTATTTTAAATTGTACACCGTTAGTTTGTCAAACAATCATGAAAAGAAAGGCTGAAATTTATGGAATTCCAATTATGTCCACACATTCAGCAAGCTTTTTTACTCCTAGGCAAAAGGTGGAACGGTCTCATTATACATGTATTGCTTGATGGACCAAAGCGTTTTAAAGACCTTACAGACACGATCCCGACGATCAGTCAAAAAATGCTCGCAGAGCGTTTAAAAGAGCTCGAGCAAGAAGGGATTATAGAGCGGACTGTCCTGCCTGAGACGCCTGTCAAAGTCATTTACAGTTTAACTGAAAAAGGGAATGCGTTACATGATGTGTTTCATGAGGTATCTCGGTGGGCAGGGGAGTATACAGACTCACACGGGAAAAAGGAGCAAGCCTAGTTTCAGGTTTGCCCAAACATTTTAACTCCTGATGAATATGCTGATGTTAGGCACATGACAAAGGAGGAGAAATGCATGTACCCTCATACTCCGTATTTTCGAGGCGGCGCCCCTGGCATTCCGCCATATGAATCCAGAGTCCCTTTGTTTTTTGGTTTTGGCGCTCCTTTAGTCGGCGGACTGCTTGGCGGATTTCTAGGAAGTGCGATTTTTAATTATCCCCGTCCATATTACCCGCCGCCACCACCGCCTGCTCCACCACCTTATGGCGGCGGATATCCACCATATTATTAAGAAAAAAGAGTAAGCCTGCTTCCGTTCTTAAAGCAGGCTTTTTATAATGGAATATCAATTTCAGAAATTCCTGGATCATCATGCTTTAAAAACATAATTTCCAAAATGCCGTCTTGATATGACGCCTTCGTTCCTTTTCGTTTCACAGCAGCAGGGAGAACGACTTTCTTCTGCGTCCCTTCTTCAGGAAAATGATCAATAAACAGCAGATTGGCTGTATGTTTGATTTTGACTTTTTCTGTGTTCGGACGAGCAAGTTCAATTTTGACAAACACATGATCAGTCGTCTCGAACACTTCGACTTCTGGCTCTTTTTCTTTTTCGACATCATTTTCTCTCGTTTTTTGATTTTGAGAAAGGGGATCCTGAAATGGGAACTGAGCAGGATAATTGGAGCCGAATACACTTTCCATGACTTGATTGACATACTGCTCAACGTCTTTAGGATCTGAATTCTTTAAGGCTTCTTTTGAGAACTGCTTTTGAAAAGGGAATAATCGGTTCCAGTCGAACATGTGAATCATCCTTTCTAAATGCCCTGAATTAGTATATGCCCATTCGCCGGCGTGCGTGCTATAATATACGTTAGATTTAGAAAGGGATGGTTACATTGAACGAACAGCAATCAAAAGGTGTTCTCTACACGGCAGCATCTTTTACACTCTGGGGTTTATTCCCGTTATATTGGAAGCTGATGGAGCATATTTCGTCAGGCGAAATTTTAGCGCACAGAATTTTATGGTCATTTGTGTTTATGTGCGGTATTCTTTTGTATTTAAAACAAGTCCGCCCGGCAATGCAGACAGTGAAGGGTCTCATACTGGATGGTAAAGCATTTTTTTCATTACTTTTATCTGCTATTTTAATTTCGGTCAACTGGTATGTTTACATTTGGGCAGTCAATCATGGTCTTATGCTAGAAGCAAGTTTAGGGTACTATATTAATCCGCTTGTATCCGTTCTATTAGGCATTATTTTCTTAAAAGAACGACTAAATAAATTACAAACCATTGCCATCCTCATTGCCGCATTTGGGGTGATCCTTTCAACAGTTCAATACGGGTCATTTCCTGTCGTTGCTTTCTTATTAGCCCTTAGCTTCGGCTTTTATGGTTTGATTAAAAAAAGGATGAGCTTCACGAGCGCGATTGGTTTGACGATTGAAACGCTGCTTCTCGCACCGGCTGCACTTGTGTACTTATTATTTTTCTTAAAAGAACCTGTTGTGACTATGAATCCTAACAGCTTCGGGTCGCTCGGTCTCTTATTTTTTGCAGGCGTTTTTACAGCCGTGCCGCTTCTTTTATTCTCAGAAGGCGCAAAAAGAATACCTCTTTATCAAGTGGGCATTTTGCAATACATTGCACCGACAATTACGCTGTTTTTAGGGCTGTTTGTCTATCACGAACACTTATCCGCAGCTAAAATTGTAACATTCCTTTGTATTTGGGTGGCGATTTTACTGTTTACCACCTCTCAATTACGCATGAAAAAAACAGCGAATTCTCATTAAGTCAAACGAGCAGTTTGCTTTTTTTTGCAGGCGGATCATGTCATAATAAGTTGTTACCAAAACTGTAGAGGTGATCATATGTCGTCAGCTCATGAGCTTGCAGCCGCCTATCAATCTTTATGGAAAAATCGTCAGCTTGATGTTGATGATATGTCTTCTTTACACGAGGCCATATGTGATGATTTACTTGATGCACGAACTCATCCGCGGGCAAGGAAATCATTACACCAAAAGTATGTGCTTGCTGTGGAGAGAATTTTAGAAAGTGAGCTTAAGCATGATCATCAGCTGCAGCTGATCAGCTTACATACGAAAAAGCTGCGAGAATTAATTCAAAATGAAGGAAGGAACCACTCATGAAACCAATTCAAACGGAAGATGTCACAGCACATCTTGAATCGTTTTTAAATCGTCCAGTCTTCGTTCATCTTGAAACGACAACTGGTTCTTATTCAGCTCATGTAAATGAACAAAATATGACGGTTGTTGCGTATATCCGCAACGCGAAAGTCGTCTATTCACAGGCGAAAATAAAAGGACAAGGTCCATACCGTGTTGGAATGAAAACAGAAGATGGCTGGATTTACGCAGAAGGATTAACCGATTATGTGTTTGATGACCAAGGCCGCCTGCTATTAGCTGGACACTTGCCAGACGGCAAACTAGCGATCTCATTACAAATTAGCGAAACACCATTTCAGGTGTAGAAGAAAGGGTGACAAGTCATGAACGAACATGTACTAGTGATGCTGCCTCACCCCGATGATGAATCTTTTGGGGTTGCTGGTCTCATTGCACAAAGCAGAAAACGCGGAATTCCCGTCACATATGCATGCGGGACACTTGGAGAAATGGGCAGAAATATGGGAAGCCCAACATATGCGAACCGTGAAACACTTCCTGAATTAAGAAAACAGGAATTAATCAATGCCTGCAAAGAAATGGATATCACAGACTTACGTATGCTTGGCCTGCGTGATAAAACATTGGAATTTGAAGACGACGAGTATTTGGCAGATGTGATGGAAACCATCATTGATGAAGTCAAACCGACACTCATTGTGACGTTTTATCCAGGACACGGTGTACATCCTGATCATGATGCGACAGGTGAAGCTGTGATTCGTGCTCTTTACCGCAAGAAAAAAGAAGACCGTCCTGTCACATACTGCATGGCCATTACGAAGAATAGAGAAGAAGTCCTTGGACATGCGGATATTGTGATTGATATTACAGATGTTGCAGATATCAAATTAAATGCACTGAGAGCGCATAGAACGCAAACAGAGGGCATGCTGAGAGAGCTTGAACAAAAGCTGAAAAACAAAGAACCAGTTGTCCAAAAATGGTTTGATGAAGAAATTTTCTGGACGTATCAATGGAATGACTAAACAAAAAAGCAGCTGATCTATGTCAGCTGCTTTTTTGTGTTGTATTTAGTGATTCGATACATGCCTGAGTTGACGTTTTTGAATCAATCTGAGACGGATAAAGAGGACGATGGCGCCTGCGGCAAGCCCGGCAATCAGTCCGATCCAATAACCAAACGCCCCAAAGGAGGTATATGTGCCAATGAGATAACCGGCAGGAAGACCGATGACCCAGTAAGAGACAAAAGCAGCAATCAGCGTATAATTCACATCTTTATAGCCGCGCAGAGCCCCTTGAATGGGTGCAGCAATCGCATCTGACAGCTGGAAAAAGATCGCGTAAATCAAAAAGTGCTGTGTCATTTGTAAAACAGCTGATTCAGCTGTATATAAACCAGCGATCTCTGGTCTGAATAGCAAGATGAGGGCCGCCGTACATAATGAGAATAATACCGCTGTTCCAATGCCGATATAGCTGTAGCTTTGCGCGTCTTTATACCTCTTAGCCCCCGCTTCAAACCCAACAACGATCGTTAATGCCATTGAGATACTAAGCGGTAAAATATAAAGAATAGAAGCAAAGTTCATCGCTGCTTGGTGACTGGCAATAGTAATGGTATCAAAGTGCCCCATTAATAGCGTCACTGCTGCAAAGATACTCGTTTCAAAAAAGATCGCAAACCCGATAGGAAGGCCAATTTTCAGTATTTGCCCTATACGGGAGATATTCATTCGAGGCAGTTTTTGAAACAAACGAAATGAGGCAAATGGTTCTGCTTTAATGACAATACAAATACTCATGATGAAAATCGCCCAATACGTCATTGCAGATGCAAGGCCGGCACCCGCGCCCCCAAGCTTTGGAAAGCCAAAATTCCCAAAAATAAATACGTAATTTAAAACAAAGTTAATAGGAAGTGCTGTGAGCGTGATGAACATTGTCACACGTGTTTTCCCTAATGCATCAATAAATGACCTTAGCACCGAATAACCAAACAGCGGAATGATGCCAAAAGCAAGAAAGCTGAGGAAATGCCGGGCAATATCCTCTACAGAGTGCTCGAGTCCAAGTCCTCCGAGTATGTAAGGAACGCTGATCGTACCAATGACAATTACAGCGATACTTAAAAGAAAGGACAAATAGATCGCCTGAAAGACAGCCCGGGGAACATCATCTTTATGCCCAGCGCCCATCAGCTGAGCCACAATCGGAGTAACGGCCATCAAAATCCCGGCAAGTCCCGTATAAACAGGTGTCCAAATACTAGAACCGATCGCAACACCCGCAAGGTCTTCTGCACTCACTTTTCCAGACATCACCGTATCTAAAAAGGTAATAAGCGAAAGACCTGCTTGGGTGATTAAAATCGGAATCAAAATGGTTAAAAATAGTGTCAGCTTTGCTCGAATGCTATTCGTTTCTCTCATCATAAGTTCCTCTCTGAACAGAAATAACGAGAGGAATTATATCATGCTATGTAAAAAAATCAATTCTCCGTCGGATTATTTTTCTTAGATGGCTTCGTTTTTTTAAACATTTGGGCATAAATAAAAGAAAGACTGACAACACCTAAAATGCTGCAAGCATATTGGATGATTTTCTGAATGGTCATATTAAGCTCACCTCCATACTAATAGAATGTGCACAATTTGCTATTTTATAACAACAAGCGAAAGGAGGAGGGAAAAGATCAGATGATCCATCGGACGAACGAAGAAGTGATATTTAAAGCCGGGATGAGAACACATTTGATGAACATTATGAAGGATGCAAGTGATATCATTGATTCTCTTGATGAAACAGAGCAGTGTTTACTTTGTGATCTCGAATCATTGCATGATCAGTTTAATGAAATGCATGCAGAGGCCTCGTCGTTTTATTTACAAGCGTATATGGAAGAATTCACACCAGGATTTGCTCAATTTTCTTTAGCCATTGAGAATTTATCAAAACAAAAGCATGGAGCACTCATTGTGATCCAAAGACGCGATGAGGTTGAGGATTTTATTCAAAAAGGGACAAACCTTCATGCGAAGATTAGCGCTTCCTTAATAGAAAGCATTTTCTACCCGGGAAATCCACTGCATGACGGTGCTCTTTTAGTCAAAGAAAATACACTTGTCTCTGCTGCAAATGTGCTGCCGCTTACATCAAAAAAAGTGAGTCCTTCGCTTGGCACAAGGCACAGGGCAGCGATCGGACTCTCTGGTATGACAGATGCACTTGTTCTTGTCGTATCAGAAGAAACGGGAAAAATGTCGTTTGCGAAAGAAGGCGTGCTTTACCCGCTTACCGTAAAAGATCCGGAAATAAGAAAATAAAAACGAACGCTGCATTCTTCATTCGGAAGGATGCTTTTTTATTTGCGGAGAAAAATCGACCAATTAAGTAAAAAGTCATTTGATACAGAAAAATTTGTCATGTAGAATAGAACTATGAAACTAGCAGTGTGCTTGTTTTGACAAATTTCTAAACGTCAACTTAAAAATTCCTTAAAAAATGTTTATAAATACAACAAACAGCCGATAGAAACGATATGGCTTTGTTTTTTAGCATTTTGAGTTGGCTGCTTTAGCCTATTTGTTATTGCCCAACGTCTTCATGTCGAGTAATATAATAGAAATAAAGATAAAATAGTGCAAGAGAAGCAGAACCATTAAATGCTAAACTCGAAACTAGTACATAAGTCTTGATGGACCAAATTACGAAAGGCGGAGATTTCTTTATGAAGAAAAAAGTAGTAACCGGCCTCACAGTTTCAGCGATCGCTGGCTCAGCTGTGTTTGCTGCACCGGCAGAAGCACAGACGATCAAGGTGAAAAGCGGTGACTCACTTTGGAAGATTGCCGAACAGTACAATACAACTATTTCGGAGCTTCAATCTCTTAATCAATTAAAAACGACAATGATTTTTGCAGGGCAAAGCTTAAAAATTCCTGGTGAAAAAAGCAAGAAATCCAGTTCATCAACAGGGTCAAAAGCAAAGAAATCAAGTGCTTCAACGACTTCCAGCTATACTGTAAAGCTTGGGGATTCTTTATGGCTGATCGCAAAAAATCATAAAATGTCAGTTGCAAGCTTAAAAAGCCTAAACAGCTTAAACAGCGACCTGATTCGTCCTGGTCAAAAGCTAAAGGTATCTGGCAGCACGAAGACGAGCGGAAGCCAGTCATCAAATTCAAACTCATCTTCAAATTCCAGCTCAAGCAATAAGACAACGAACTCAAATAGTTCATCATCTTCAAGTACATACAAGGTTAAATTAGGGGATTCACTTTGGAAAATTGCGAATTCGCTAAACATGTCGATTGGTGAAATCAAAACATTGAACGGATTAAAATCTGATATGATTTATCCGAATCAAGTATTGAAAGTAAAAGGGACGGCTGCATCAAAACCAAGTCAGCCGAAACCTACTAAACCAAGCAATTCAAACAGCAACCAGTCTTCTAGCGGGAAAACAACCTCTTATACTGTAAAATCAGGCGATTCGTTATGGAAAATTGCGAATCAATTCAAAGTACAGGTTCAATCAATCCGCACAGCCAACAACTTAAAAAGTGATGTGCTTAGAATTGGACAAGTATTAAAAATTAATGGTGCAGCTTCCGGCTCAACTGGATCGAATGGCTCTACGTCTAACGGTTCAACAAAGCCAGTCGACAATAACAAAAATGATGTACCAATGAATGCAAAGATCACGACAATGATTCAAGAGGGGAAAAAGCTGACAGGCGTTCCTTACAGATGGGGCGGTAATACACCAGCAGGATTTGACTGCAGCGGCTTTGTTTACTATCTCATTAACAAAGTTTCATCTGTATCCAGATTAAGCACAGCTGGCTACTGGAATATGATGACTCCTGTAAGCACACCACAAGTTGGAGATTTTGTTTATTTTACAACGTACAAAGCAGGCCCTTCTCATATGGGACTATACCTTGGCGGAGGAGATTTCCTTCATGCAAGTGACAATGGAGTAGGAATTTCGAACTTAAGTAACCCATATTGGAAAAAAGCCTACTTAGGTGCAAAACGTTTCTTCTAAAAAAAGCCGATTTTCGGCTTTTTTTGTTTGCCCGCTGCTGTGATTGTCCATACTGATAACAAAAGGGGGCAGTCATAAATGAAAAAGTCAGTGTGGATGATCATGATATGTTTGATCTTTACCGCATCAGCATGTCATGCACCGCCGAAAAAAGAAACGACAGAAGAAACAAGCGAAGTTTCAGCACCTAAACAAGCACCAGTCACGACGTCACTCATAAACGAAAGCGGGCAAAAAATAGGAAGCATTGAAATCAGAGAATCCTCAGAAAATGGGCTGGATTTGCATGTGAAGGCGAAAGGGCTGCCGCCAGGTCCTCACGGTTTTCACATTCATGAAACAGGAATATGTGAAACGCCAGATTTTGAAACGGCAGGAGCTCACTTTAATCCAACCCATAGAGAGCATGGTTTTGACAATCCAAAGGGGCACCATGCTGGAGATATGCCTAATTTAGAGGTAGGGGCAGATGGACAAATTGATGTGGTTGTGAACGTACCGGATGTGACGTTAAAGGGAGGCCCGAATCAATTAATCGATCAAAATGGGCGAAGCTTTATCATTCATGCAGAAGCAGATGATTATTTAAGTAACCCTTCTGGAAATTCAGGGAAACGCATTGCTTGCGGATCGATCACTAAAGAAATGGTAAAATAACAGAAGTCTAACCTTTATGTATTGAGTGCATAAAGGTTTTTTTAGTATACTTGGTGAGGAAAATGATCGAAGAGAGGAATTAATCATACATGTTTAACGAACAATCACTCCCAGAAGAAATTCAAGCAATGATTGAAGCAAAAGCAAAAGGGCTGGAAGAAGAATTTCGTCCACTTATTGGAACAGGCGGCTATGAATCACAGGATACTTCTATCATTCAAGATGCCATGATTGCATTAGCACTAGGAAAAAACGTTCTTTTAAAGGGGCCGACCGGCTCAGGTAAAACCAAACTAGCAGAAACATTATCCGCTTTCTTTCAGCAGCCGATGCACAGTGTGAACTGCTCGGTTGATCTTGATGCTGAAAGCTTAATTGGCTATAAAACCATTCACAATGATGGTCAGGTGGCTTCGATTGAATTCATTGAAGGGCCTGTGACAAAAGCAATGAAAAAAGGCCATCTTTTATATATTGATGAAATCAACATGGCGAAGCCAGAAACACTTCCTATTTTAAATGGTGTACTCGACTACAGAAAAATGATGACAAACCCATTTACAGGTGAGGTTGTTCGAGCAGAAGAAGGCTTTGGCGTCATTGCGGCAATCAATGAAGGATATGTCGGCACAGTACCTCTAAATGAAGCGTTAAAAAACCGTTTTGTTGTCATTGACGTTCCATATATTGGCGGCGGTATCCTGAAAGATGTACTGCAATCTCAATCTGTTTTAAAGGATGAGCGGTTAATTGATCAATTCGTTCAGCTCTCATCAGACCTCATTACACAAGCTCATAACGGACAGGTGAGTGAAGAAGCAGCATCCATCCGCGCACTCCTAGATACTTGTGATCTTGCGCAGTACATCCCGCCGCTTCGTGCCGTTGAACGAGGCATTGTTGAAAAGCTGGAAGATGACCGGGAAAAAGCAGCGGTAAGAAATATCGCTCAAACATTATTCGAGTGAGGTTCTGACTTTTGAAATTCATCAAATTTAATGACAGCAGAATCGATTCATTTTTATTTATGGAATTAACGGATTTAGCCAAAACGTTAGCAAAAAGTGATGATGTCGAGCTTGAATACGGTGTACAGTCCTACTATGAACCGTTTGAAAAGAAAATTTTCATCAGTCATTTTTGGGATGATCGTAAACAAGAAGATATGCTAGCAGGGCTGAAAAGTGATGTGTTCCTTCGTGCAGTAGGCACGGTTTATAGTGATCTTACGGTATTTCAGGAGATCATTCGCTTTGCTCATACATTATCCATTCCTGATGTATGTAAACAATTGTTTATGCTGTTTGAAGATATCCGGATCGAAGAGCGGATTAAACATGACCGCCCAGGAACAAAAAAGGTATTTAAACGAAGAAGAGAGCTGTACCGGCGTCACTTTAAGACACAATTAACGATTAACCAAGAACGAAGTATTTTAACAGATGCACTCTTTTGTGCGATTTATGTGAAGCTGACAGCTGATTCTCCGCTCGAAGAGATTCCGCCTCTTCATGAGCAGATCAACCCGATGATTCCGTTTATTGAGTCAAGTCTTGAACGTGTGTATGATGCGGGTTCAACAGCAGACATCGCAGTTATTGTAAAAGAATTAATGGAAGGCTTCGATGAGCTTCTTGAAAAGGATATGCTGAATACGTACTTTTTCTTCCCTGAATTGGACTATGAACAAGCGGCAAAAGAACCGCTGTTCCATGATTTAAAAAGAAAACCTACATTAAGTGAGGACATTAAAGTCGACCGAGAAAAAGAAGGCGATGAAGACATTCACCAAGAGTATATGGAAGTGTGGCATCGAGAAACCGAAGCGCCATCCAAAAGCTTCCTTCAATTTGATTTAGAGCACGGCGGTAAAAGTGATCTTGGTAAGGATGCAGCAAGAGAAGGCGATGACGGAGATCAGGCACTCGGCACTGTCCAAGGCTCTGCAAAGCAAACACACCGAAAAGATTATTCAAAGCTTGAAGCGCTGGAAGAGGCTGAAGGTGAAGAAAGCGGGTCAGATGGTTATGAGAATGGAAAAGAAAACAAATATGCGTTTCCAGTCATGATTTCACCAGATCCTCCTAAGCCAGAACAAATCGATGCATACAAGCAGCATGCGAAGGAAATTGAGCCTTATCAGAAACGCTTAAAACAAATGATCCAAAAAACACTTGAACATAAAAAATCATGGCCTAAAACAGACCTTCATGCAGGACGTCTCAGTAAAAAGCTGATTCGCTACTTTACAGAGTCTAACCCGCGTCTTTTCTATAAAAAACAGACACCGTCTTCTCAGATTGATGCTGTTTTCACCTTATTAGTAGACTGTTCAGCGAGCATGTTTGACAAGATGGATGAGACGAAAAAAGGCATTGTTCTCTTTCATGAAGCGTTAAAATCCGTGCAAGTCCCACATCAAATTGTTGGGTTTTGGGAAGATACAAACGACGCAACAGAAACAAGCCAGCCAAACTACTTCAACACAGTCGTGTCGTTCAAAGATTCTCTATTTGATGCAGGGCCTTCTATTATGTCTCTTGAGCCAGAAGAGGATAACCGGGATGGCTATGCGATTCGCCAAATGACAAAGATGATTTTAAAGAGAAGAGAAGAACAAAAGTTTCTGATTGTCTTTTCAGACGGAGAGCCAGCTGCGTTCAGCTACGAACAAAATGGGATTGTCGATACGCATGAAGCAGTTCTTGAAGCGAGGAAAAAGGGCATTGAGGTGATCAATGTGTTTTTATCCAATTCGCCGATAGAAGAAGCACAGATGAAAACCATTCAAGATATGTATGGCAAGTTCAGCATTTTTGTACCAGATGTCGATACATTGCCAGATGTTTTATATCCATTACTGAAGAAACTGCTGCATAAAAGCATTGGGGCATAAGCTTTTGCCCCTTTCTTCAAATTATTTTTCGGAATGATTTAAATTTTTTGTTTTTCTGTGAATTTTTTATCTTTAATTGAACAAAGAATGTAGAAAGTAATCCAAAACAGTGGTAGAATATTATTGGAAGCGTTTTATTACATAAATTTGGTCATTGTGTTCTGGAAGTTATATCGAGATAGTGTTCAATCACTTGATGATCAAAGTTGGGGGTAGTGTTCAAAATGTTTCAAAATGATGTGAAACAACCGTTGAGTTGGGAAGAATTTCATGGTCCGAACCTCGGCTATGTGCTCGAGCTCTACGATCAGTATGTCCAGGATCCTACTAGTGTTGATGAAGATCTAAGAGGCATATTTGATGAACTTGGTGCACCACCGAGTGAAATGAAGGAGGAAATTGGGAAAAAAGAAAATAGCGTAGTTACTTCTGAACAAATCCAAAAGATAGCATCAGTCGTTAAACTGGCAGAAGACATCAGAACGTATGGCCATTTAAATGCTTCCGTCAATCCTCTTCGCAAAGAAAAGGAATTACAAGAGCTGTTTCCTTTAAAGGAGTACGGTTTAACAGAAGAAGATGTCAAGAATATTCCGATTTCTATTATTAGTCCGGATGCACCAAAACACATTTCAAACGGCATAGAAGCCATTAACCATTTGAGAAATACGTATAAACGTACCATTTCATTTGAGTTTGATCACGTGCATGACTTCGAAGAGCGAAACTGGCTCTCAAAATCAATTGAATCTGGTGAACTATTTAAGAAAAAACCAGCAGATAAACTAGTTTCTGTATTCAAGAGATTAACAGAAGTTGAGCAGTTCGAGCAGTTTCTTCATAAAACATTTGTTGGGCAAAAGCGCTTCTCTATAGAAGGTTTAGACGCACTTGTCCCAGTACTTGATGAAATTATTTCAGAGTCTGTTACACAAGGGACTTCAAATATTAACATTGGAATGGCACACAGAGGCCGTTTAAATGTATTAGCACATGTGTTAGGAAAGCCATATGAGATCATTTTCTCAGAATTCCAGCATGCGCCAAATAAAGAGCTCGTTCCATCAGAAGGCTCTATTGGCATCAGCTACGGATGGACAGGGGATGTTAAGTACCATCTTGGAGCTGACCGTCAAATTAAAGACGAAGATACAAAGAGTGCGAGAGTCACGCTTGCTAATAACCCAAGCCACTTGGAGTTCATTGATCCAATCATTGAAGGAAGCACGCGTGCTGCTCAGGAATCACGTACTCAAAAAGGCTATCCAGTTCAAGACGTTGAAAAAGCGTTAGCCATCTTAATTCATGGGGATGCAGCATTCCCTGGAGAAGGAATTGTGGCAGAAACATTAAATTTAAGCCAACTTGTAGGCTATCAAGTGGGCGGAACCATCCATATTATTGCCAACAATATGATCGGGTTTACAACAGAAAGCAATGAATCTCGCTCGACGAAATATGCGAGTGACCTTGCAAAAGGATTTGAGATCCCTATTGTTCACGTCAATGCAGATGATCCAGAAGCGTGTTTAGCGGCTGTTCAGTTAGCAGTAGAATACCGCAAACGCTTCAAGAAGGATTTCCTTATTGACTTGATCGGTTACCGCAGATACGGTCATAACGAAATGGATGAGCCTTCTACAACTCAGCCAATGCTGTACGATGCGGTCAGAAAGCACAAAACGGTCAAGAATATCTTTGCAGATAAACTTGTCTCAGAAGGTCTTTTGACAAAAGAGCAGCGTGAAGAAATCGAGCAGGCTGTGACAGCAAAAATAGAAGAAGCTTATAAAAAGGTGCCTTCAAAGAAAGAGCATACGATTCAAGAAATCGAACTGCCAGAGCCTGTATCAAACGGCTTCCCAGCAGTGGATACATCAGTAGAATTTGATGTATTGCGAAAGCTGAATGAAGAATTGATCAGCTGGCCGAATGATTTCCAAGTATTTGGTAAGCTGAAGCGGATCCTTGAAAAACGTGCAAAAGTGTTTACAGATGACCGTAAAGTAGAATGGTCACTTGGGGAAGCACTCGCATTTGCATCTATATTAAAAGACGGTACGCCAATTCGAATGACCGGACAGGATTCAGAGCGTGGAACTTTTGCTCAAAGAAACCTTGTTCTTCACGACAGTCAAACGGGAGATGAATTTATTGCTCTTCATGAACTAAGTGATGCGAATGCATCGTTTACAGTTCATAACAGTCCACTGTCAGAAGGCTCAGTCATCGGATTTGAATATGGTTATAATGTCTATTCTCCTGAAACGTTAGTGATTTGGGAAGCTCAATTCGGAGACTTCGCAAATGCGGCTCAAGTGTATTTCGATCAATTTATCTCAGCTGGCCGTGCAAAATGGGGACAAAAATCAGGTTTAGTCATGCTGCTGCCGCATGGATATGAAGGACAAGGTCCTGAGCATTCAAGTGGAAGAACAGAGCGCTTCCTGCAATCAGCTGCTGAGAATAACTGGACAGTTGCGAACCTGACAAGTGCAGCGCAATATTTCCATATTCTTAGAAGACAGGCGAAAATGCTGCTTCGTGAAGAGATTCGTCCGCTTGTCATTATGACACCGAAGAGTCTGCTTCGTAACCCGAACACATTGTCTGAAGTCCAAGAATTAACAGATGGACAGTTCCGTCCAGTTCTTGAACAGCCAGGTCTTGTACATGATCACGAAAAAGTATCGCGTCTCGTGCTATCTAGCGGGAAGGTATCCATTGATATTAGTGATCGTTTTACTCAAATGGAAGAGCCGAAAGATTGGCTTCACGTTGCAAGAGTGGAACAGCTATATCCGTTCCCAGCCAAAGATATTAAAGGAATTTTAACAAAGCTGACAAACTTAGAAGAAATCGTATGGGTGCAAGAAGAACCACAAAATATGGGAGCTTGGGGATACATTGAGCCATATTTACGTGAAATTGCGCCTGAAAAAGTAAAAGTACGTTACATCGGCCGAAGAAGACGTTCAAGTACGGCTGAGGGTGATCCCACTGTGCATAAAAAAGAACAAGAACGAATTGTATCTGATAGCTTGACTCGCAAAAACTAAGGGGGAAATGAAAAATGGCGGAAATTAAAGTACCTGAATTAGCGGAATCAATCTCGGAAGGAACGATTGCTCAATGGCTAAAGCAGCCGGGCGATTATGTGGAGCAGGGGGAGTACCTGCTAGAACTTGAAACAGATAAAGTCAATGTCGAACTGACTGCTGAAGAATCTGGTGTATTAAAAGAAGTGCTGAAAGATTCTGGTGACACTGTACAAGTTGGAGAGGTCATCGGAACGATTGCAGCAGGTGAAGCTGGCGGAAGCGAGTCCGCAGCTCCAGCACCTGAGCAAGCTTCTGCACCAGCTTCGAAAGAAGAACCGGCAGCTGCTCAAAAAGAAGAAGCAGTGAAAGAAGAGCCGAAAGCTGGTAATGGCAGAACCATCGCTTCTCCTGCAGCTAGAAAATTAGCGAGAGAGAAGGGATTAGACTTATCTGAGATTCCAACCGTAGATCCGCTGGGCAGGGTACGAAAGCAGGATGTCGCTTCTTATCAAAAGAATGAAGCACCTGCAAGTGCACCGAAAGCCGCGCCAAAAGCAAATGCTGCGGTGCAAACTGAACAACCAGGAAAGCCTATTGAACGTGAAAGAATGTCACGCCGCAGACAAACAATTGCAAAACGTTTAGTTGAAGTTCAACAAACGGCTGCGATGCTGACGACATTTAATGAAGTCGATATGACAGCGGTAATGGATTTAAGAAAGCGTCGTAAAGATGCCTTCCTAGAACAAAATGATGTCAAGCTTGGCTTCATGTCCTTCTTTACAAAAGCAGTTGTAGCAGCACTGAAGAAATATCCGCTGCTTAACGCAGAAATTCAAGGTGATGAGCTTGTCTTGAAAAAATTCTATGACATCGGCATCGCTGTTGCTGCAAACGAAGGACTTGTTGTACCGGTTGTCCGTGATGCAGACAGATTGTCATTTGCGGGGATTGAAAAAGAAATTGGTCATCTTGCGAAAAAAGCAAGAGATAACAAATTGTCTCTTAATGAGTTACAAGGTGGATCATTCACGATCACAAACGGCGGAACATTTGGTTCTCTGCTTTCAACTCCGATTTTAAACAGCCCGCAAGTTGGAATTTTAGGGATGCATAAAATTCAGCTTCGTCCGGTAGCGATTGATGAAGAACGTTTTGAGAACCGTCCGATGATGTATTTAGCTCTTTCTTATGACCACCGCATTGTCGATGGTAAAGAAGCAGTTGGATTCCTCGTTACGATTAAAAATCTGCTTGAAGATCCTGAGCAGCTATTACTTGAAGGATAATCTTCAATTATAAAAAGCTAGCACCTGTTAAGGTGCTAGCTTTTTTTCTTTTCACTGTCATGTTGTCCTCGTTTTGACCAATACGTCGCAAGCCAGGAACCAGATAAATTATGCCACACACTAAAAATCGCACTTGGTACGGCTGCGAGCGGTGAGAAGTGTGCTGTTGCTAGCGCTGCACCGAGCCCGGAGTTTTGCATGCCTACTTCGATCGAGATCGCTCTACGAGAAGGGATATCCATTCTGCACCACTTTGCGATCAGGTAACCAAATAAGAGACCAAGTGCATTATGTAATATAACAACGGCAAATATCAGCAATCCAGTTTGAAGAATTTGCTCTTTATTTGCACTGACAACCGCTGCAATGATCAACACAATTCCAGCAACAGATACAAGCGGCAATGCTTGAACTGCATAGTTTACTTGTTTTTTGAAAAATACCTTAACGATAACCCCTAAGATAATAGGAATTAGCACAACTTGGACAATCGACAAAAATAATGCCTCAGGTGATACAGGTAACCATGATCTTGCAAAAATATAGATAAAGAGAGGCGTTAAAAAGGGAGCAAGAAGGGTCGATATCGTTGTGACCGCTACGGATAATGCCATATTGCCTTTTGCCAAGAAGGTCATGACATTGGATGCTGTACCGCCTGGGCAGCAGCCGACAAGAATAACGCCTACTGCAATTTCAGACGGCAGCCGTAATCCGTAAGCTAATAGAAAGGCGATCAGCGGCATGAGTGTGTACTGCGCCAAAACCCCAATTAACACATAGAGAGGTTTACGAAAAAGCTCCTTAAAATCTTCACCAGATAACGTAAGCCCCATCCCAAACATAATGACACCTAGTAAAAAAGGGATATACGGTCCAATCTGAGAAAAGACGTCAGGAAAAGCAAATCCAAGACATGCAAAGATAATGACCCAGATTGCAAAGGTTCTTCCTGCAAATTGACTAATGGTTAAAAGAATGTTCATTCATTGCTTCATCTCACTTTCCTCACATATCCTTTCTATTTTAAACGAATTTTCTGAAAAAACAACCCATTCTTTATAAAGGTGTTAATAATAAAATTATGTAAACTAAAAATACCCCATATAAGCATTAGCCTATATGGAGCATCGTTTTAAAAAGGGGTCCATCTCACTTGCTGTGCTTGCTTAAGCCTAGCTTCTGGCTCACGCCAGTCGACTACATTCCACCAACGATCGACGTATTTCGCTTTTTCATTCAAATATTGAAGGTAGTAGGCGTGCTCCCATACATCAAGGGCTAGAAGGGGGATCACATCCCATTGTGACAAAAATTGATGGCGTTCTGCTTGTAAAATCTCTAATCGCTGAGATCTGGGCGCCCATACGAGAATGGCCCAGCCAACACCCTCTACTTGTTTGGCCGCTGCTGAAAATTGAGATTTAAATGCATCATAGCTGTCAAACGATTGTTCAATGAGACGAAGCATTTGTCCAGTGGGCTTTCGTTTTCCTGAAGGACTCATGGAAAACCAAAAAATACAATGTAAATAGTGCCCCGCACCATTGAAGGCAAGCTCCCGTTCCCAATGTTTGATCATTTTAAAATCATTGGTTCTTCTTGCATTTTTTAATGCAAGCTCAGCTTGGTTCAAACCATCTACATATGATTGGTGATGCTTCTGGTGATGCAAATACATAATTTCTTTTGATATAAACGGTTCTAGTGCATCATACCGGTAAGGGAGAGGAGGTAACTTGTGACTTCCAGCTGCTACCTCTCGCATGTCTTCTTGTGGGTTCATGTCCTCAGCAATACGTTCTGCCAGTTCGTACCACTCTTGTTCACTGGAATGTTCATCATCCATTGAAAACCATAAATGGTCTACTTTCTGACGGATGTTGTCATCTTGAATCGCGGGTTGAATCGAGCTAAGCCACTCTTTAAGCTGCAAACGGTATTCTTCCTTATTCATTTTTACGCCTCATTTCTTCTAAAAATGTGGAACAAGCCATCATCGGAAAGACAAATGGGTAGCTATGATAAGTGATGTAAAATTGCTTTGGCAGGCCAATGCCTACTGGATAGTGCAAGGCTTCACTCGTGTGCTGATGATGGGTCAAAAATGAGATGGCTTTTAAAATCGTTTTGTCATCTGGCTTCTCATATTGTAAAAGTGCCTCTGCTGCCCAAGCCGTCTGAACCACTGTGCCAAACGGAAGAGGGACATACGTTTTTACCTCTGCACTTTTACACGATTCTCCGAAGCTGCCATCTTCTCGTTGAATCTGCTTTAAAAATCGGCACGCTTTTTGAACAGCAGGATGGGTGGAGGGGATGCCGGCCGCTTTTAGTCCTGTTAATGCTGCCCACGTTCCATAAATATAGCAAACACCCCATCTGCCAAACCATGACCCATTTTTCTCTTGGTGATCTAGGAGCCACTTGACACATCGATCTTTTTGCCTGTGAAGAGGAGGAGACATGTTTTTCTCTTCAAGACCAATGAGATGAAGCACCCGGCCTGTAATATCGGGGGTCGATGGATCAATTGCTGCATCCTCCGCAGATTCAAGCGGAAGATGTCGAAGCAGGAAGTGATCTTGATTTTTTTCAAAGGCAGAGAATCCGCCGTCACGGTTTTGCATGGAAAGAAGCCAATGAAATCCTCGTTTCCATTGAACTGGTGCGTATGTTCGCGGAATGGCTTTTAAGACAATTTGCGTATCATCACAATCAGGGTTATTTGTGTTGATATCTGAAAAACCAAAGCCTCCCGGGGCAGCATGACGGTTATGAATCGCCCAATCTGCTTTCTTCATTTGCTGCCGGTTCAATAAGTATAAGAAAGACTTTGTGATGACTGGGTCTTCTTGTTTTTTGCCAGCTTTTTGAGAAGCATAACTGACAAGCGCTGTATCCCAAACTGTGGATGTGGAATTTTCTGCATACATTCTGCCCTGACAGACAGTGACTAGCTTTTTCATGCCTTTGACTGCTTTTAAAATGAGATGATGTCCCGGGGAGTACCCAAGACTCATCAGTGCATAGACCATAAAAATACTGGCACTTAAATAGCTGTACAGCGTGCCATCTTTTTCAAGGCGATCAAACATATATCGCTTTGCTGCTTCATATCCGAAAAAGTCCAGCCGGCTGTCGAGTGCTGTATACGACCGCATGTAAGTCAGAAAGTGTTGAGCGGAACGTTCTTCTCTTGCCATAAACCAGTCAAATGGATTCTTAGACATGTTTGCATCAAGGTGTGCCAAACTTGGAAATGTCTCATGAGAGGTATATCGTTTGTTGAGTGCAATCATCATTGGCACAAAGTGAATTCTTGCATATGCACTAAGATGATAGAAGTGCAGCGGAAAGTATGTAGGGATGAGTAAAAAGGAAAGTGGTGCATAGAAATACGGCCAAGGGTGCATGCCGTTGACGGCGAGCATCCACTTTGTCATAAAGTGAACGTTCTTTAATCCGCCTTTTGATCGAATATATTGCGCTGCTTTTTCCATATGAGGCTCATCTTGTTGAAACCTGCCTGAAACAAGCATTCCGCAATAGCCCTGCACAGTGGCTGTTACATGTCCCGTTTGATCATGATACAAAGAAAAAGACCCATCCTCATTTTGTTTTTCGCGTATCGCTTCTGCTAATTGATGAACCAAAGCCTGATCCGAATCGCCGACAGCCTTTAACAGCATAATCAAAAAAGCATTTGTCATCATAGGACCTTCAAAGCAGAAAACAAAGGCACCATCTTCTCGTTGTCTTCGCTGCATTTGCATGTGCAATTCTTCAATAAATTCGTTTACTTTCAATTTAAAATCTTGCATATGCGGCCATGCTCCTTTCCTTTCATACTATATTCAGGAGCCGGCCTGTCACATGCAAATACAAAAAAAGCCGATGACAGGGTCACCGGCTCAGCGTGTAGACAAACCCTCGCATTAGGTGTCAGGTCTGCGCGCTGGTGCTCACGAATGTCAATTCGCTCCGCGCCAGTGCTCGTCCTTCCTAGACTGCAAAGGTTTTCTATCACGCTGAAAAGAAGACAAAGTGCTAAAATAAAAATCATTTTAGCACTTTGTCAACGATCTGAGCCGATGACAGGGTCACGGCTTTCTTGACGTCATTAGTCTTGGAGGTTAATCCATACACTTTTGACTTCTGTATAGTTGTTAAGGGCATATGATCCCATTTCTCTGCCAAGACCTGATTGCTTATATCCTCCAAACGGGGAGGCGGCATCAAAGACATTATAGCAGTTGACCCAAATTGTTCCTGCTTCAAGACGTGCAGCGATATCATGGGCATGCTTTAAGTTTTCTGTCCAAAGTCCTGCTGCTAATCCATATTCAGACTGGTTGGCTCGTTCGACCACTTCATCAATGGAATCGTAAGGAATGGCAGATAAGACAGGTCCAAAGATTTCTTCTTTGGCAATGGTCATTTCATCTTCTACATCTTTAAAAATAGTAGGAGAGACGAAATAGCCAGCCTCATAAGGGCAATCGCCCCCGACAACGGCTGTTGCCCCTTCGGATTTACCTTTTTCAATATAGCCTAACACGCGTTCGTGCTGTTCTTTACTTACAAGAGGTCCAATTTGCGTATCTTGATGAAGACCAGCGCCTTGTTTGAGGGATCCTGCATATTTGGCCATTTGATCGACTACTTCATCATATTGGCTCCGATGAACAAAGACTCTGGACCCTGCGCAGCATACTTGGCCTTGGTTAAACATGACGCCATTTAAAGCACCTGGAATGGCTTTCTTTAAATCGGCATCAGGTAAAATAATATTCGGTGATTTTCCGCCAAGCTCTAATGTGACCCTCTTAATGGTTTTAGCCGCTTTCTCCATAATTAATTTCCCAACACTTGTTGACCCTGTGAAGGCCAGCTTGTTCACGTCAGGATGATCAGTTAAGGCTTCTCCGGCTGTTTCGCCAAATCCAGGAACGATGTTAATCACGCCTTCTGGGAAGCCGGCTTTGTCCACTAATTCTGCTAAGTAAAGAGCAGAGAGTGGAGTTTGTTCGGCTGGCTTTAAAACGATGGTGCACCCTGTTGCAAGTGCGGCGCCCATTTTCCACATAGCCATGAGCAGCGGGAAGTTCCATGGGATGATTTGTCCTACAACCCCAACCGGCTCATGGCGGGTATAATTAAAATATCCTTGACTGACAGGAATGGTTTGTCCATTCATTTTTGTCGTCCAGCCCGCATAATAGCGCATGTGCTCAATAGCGAGGGGGATATCTGCATTTGTTGTTTCATTAATTGGTTTTCCGTTATCTAAAGTTTCTAGCTGTGCAAGCTCTTCCTGATTTTCTTCCATTAAATCAGCAAGCTTGAACATGAGGCGGGCGCGTTCAGCGGCAGACATTGAGCGCCAAGGACCATGAAAGGCTTTTTTTGCAGCTTTTACGGCCTCATCAATATCTTTTGCACCTGCTTCATAAACATCAATAAGGGTTTCGCCTGTGGCTGGGTTAGGAGTAGCAAAGGTTTTGTTATCGTGACTTGTGACAAACTGACCATTAATGTAGAGTTTTTTCGTCCCTTGGAGAAAAGATTCGAGTTTTGAACTAATTTGAAGTGTTGTAGAGCTCATAAATAAACAAACCTCCTTAAAGATATGGATTGTTTTCTGCGAGTTCTAGGTGGGAAAAGCGGACAAGCAACTTAAATTGTATACGCACAAAGATGTAAACGTATACAATTATCATATTACACGACCTGTTTGAAAGCAATCCATAACACTCATTGCATTTCGCGAAAATTTGGCTACAATAAATGTATAGATGAAAAAAGGAGTTTTTAAATCATGATCCATCAAAACTGGCAAACGGCTCAAACGTTAAAACAAGTAAAATGTGTACATACAAATGCGAAAAAATATATGGTCGACCGGGCATTAACGGTTGGAAGCACATATGAAGTGAAAAATGAAACAGAAGAATTCCTGTTTGTCGTAGACAATACGGGTAAAGTAGGCGGGTATTACAAGGAGTATTTCGAAGATATTTCAGCTGAATGATTTTGATGGTCATCACTCATACTAAGAAAAACAGTAAAGGGTGATGATGATGAAAAAGCAGCAAAATGACGAGCAGAAAAATCAAAATGCATGGCATGAACACGAGGACGCTGATATGGCGATTACGCTTGAACAGATTTCCGATGTGTATGCCGAGGGAACGATTGATACACCAAAAGACGAATAGTCATTTAAAAACAGTGATTTGGCATAATCACTGTTTTTTTATTGGAATGATTCAGCATTTTTCTCGAAAAGAACTGAAACTTTTTTCCTGGTTTAACTGTCTAAATAAGTAGAGGAAAGAGCATCGGATCAAAAAGAAAAAGTTAAATGAAATTTAATCTATTCGTAATGGAATAACAACCATTTATAGCGTATTCTATAAGTGAGAATAAAACGTACCCACAGAGCCGTGTGGCCGTTTTGTCATAAAGGAATTTGATGCAGGAAGAGGGGGTTTACGTGGGTATTTTTTCTGTCAGTAAACAAAATGATAAGAAATTCGAATCCTTATTGATTGAAGGGGAAAGAATTGAGGCTGTTTACAGACTGCGTCACGACCAAATTTGCTTTACCAATAAACGACTGATCTTTGGCGATAACCGCGTATTTTCTAAGAAGAAAGTCAGGGTCTCCTTGCCGTATCGATCAATTGAAAGTTTTGCCATACAAGAAGCTGGCGTGTTTGATCAGGACACAGGTATGCTGCTTGTTACAAGCTCAAAAGTATTTGAACTCGACTTTTCCAAAGAGACGGATTTGAGTGATGTGCAAGCCATTTTGACAAAACATCTTTGCTGATCAATCTTGCGATTACATAGATCATATGCACTTTTCTCATTCTTCGTTCTTATTTTTATAGATCGCACATTGCTAAGTCCTTCCCATCTGATGGGAAGGGCTTTTTTCTGCTTAAGAGTTTGAATGATAGCAAAAAAGGATAAAGATGAAACAGATACAGAAAGGAGAATGAACAATGAAAGTATTAGTTGCAGGAGCAAATGGACATACAGGCAGACTTGTCGTTCGTTATTTAAAAGAAAAAGGACATGAACCGCTTGCTCTCATTCGAGATGAAAAACAAGCTGATGCACTAAAAGAACTTGGTGCAGCACCTGTCATCGGTGATCTTGAAAAAGATGTGACAGATGCTGTGAAACAAGCAGACGCTGTCATCTTTGCAGCTGGTTCAGGCTCAAAAACAGGTGCAGATAAGACCATTGCGGTCGATCAAGAAGGGGCAAAACGCCTCGTTGATACAGCGAAAAAAGAAAACATCCAGCATTTTGTTATGCTTAGTGCTTATAATGCAGATGATCCGAATCAAGGAAAAGGGCAAGGAAGTATGGAAACTTATTATGAAGCAAAAAGAAAAGCCGATGAGCACTTAAAACAGTCTGGTCTTTCCTATACGATTGTCCGCCCAGGTGCCCTGCTGCATGAGGAGAAGACAGGAAAGATTGAAGCTGCCGAACATATTCCAGATGATCAAAACATCGAAATTTCAAGAGAGGACGTAGCCATTGTTCTTGTGGAGAGCTTAACAGAATCCAATGTGAAAAATAAGTCCTTTGACTTGATGAAAGGCGATAAACCAATCGAAGAAGCACTTCGCCATCTGTAAGAAAAGAAAGCTGCTGCCAAAGAGGCGGCGGCTTTTTTGATGTTTTCTTTTCCCTTTCAGCGGGAAGGTAATGAGAAAGGAGTGATTGACCGTGGGCTTAACGAAAGAACAACAAGCTGATTTATACGAAAGATTGATTCAATTAAAAGAAGATGTGAAGGGATCAAAAAAGAAAGAAGAATCGATGCTCGTTGAATCGAGTGAGATTTCAAATGGTGTTGGTAATCATATCGCTGATCATGGGAGCATCTATTTAGACCGTATGACAGAACAAACGCTGGATCAGGTCGATGATCAGCTTGAAGGTGAAATCGATGCAGCACTGAAACGAATGGAAGACGGAACATATGGGATATGTGAGAAAACGGGAAAAGAGATCCCATACGAGCGTTTAAAAGCAGTTCCATATACACGTCATTCAATAGATGCAAAGAAAAATGAAGAAACCACTCAAGATCCAAACGAATTTGACCGTTCATTCTCCGATCAAATGCGCGATTTAACAAATAGAGAAACAATGGATCAGATGCATTCAGATACGTATGAAAGATTAGAGGAAGAGCAAGATGTTGATGTAGATGAGGAAAAATAGGATCATAAGCGAAGGTTAAATTTTTTCAGAATAATTTTTTCTTATGTACACATGAACAAATAACTTGTATACATGAGTATTTCATAGAAAAAAGATCTCTTGAAATTTAATAAACTTTCGTGTAATATAGTTTAAAGGCTGCGATGCGCGTAATGTTAATTAAGTTTTAACCTTTAAGCTGTAATAGGGAGTTTTATATTGAAGCCGGAATGTCATGCCTCCTTAGCGAGGAAGACAGGAACGTTTCTGCAAACACCCACTTTGAGGAGTGGTGGTTTAAAACTTTCTTACTTAGATTACGGCATCCGCAGCTTTTCCTAGGATGATTCAAGCCATTTTCCATTTTGGAAAATGGCTTTTTATTTTGTGAAAAAACGAAATTGCACAGTCAGCAGGAAGAGGCATGAATGTATGTTAAAATAGACAAAACAAAAGACGGAGAGGGAATTGGATGTTAGAACAAGCAGAAGCACTCCTGAAACAATACTTTGGCTTTGACGCCTTTAGGCAGGGACAGAAACAAGCCATTGAATCGATTGTAAACAAACAGAAGGATACCGTCTGTATTATGCCGACAGGCGGGGGGAAATCGGTTTGCTACCAGATTCCTGCCTTGATGATGGAAGGAACAACGATCGTTGTATCCCCGCTAATTTCTTTAATGAAAGATCAAGTCGATGCGCTAAATGAGATGGGCATACGATCGTCCTTTTTAAACAGCACACTTTCCGCAGCTGAAATGAATAAAAGGCTGAAAAAATGTGAAGATGGGGAATATCAGCTGCTTTATATCACACCTGAACGTTTACAAAATGAACGTTTTTTTCAGCTGCTTGATCGGTTAACGATCCCTTTAATTGCAATTGATGAAGCACACTGTATATCTGAGTGGGGGCATGATTTTAGGCCGAGCTACCGCTTTATTCAAGAATGCTTAAATCGGCTGACAAAAAGGCCAGTGATTGTCGCATTAACGGCTACAGCCACGAAAAAGGTTCACCGAGATATATGTGAACAGCTTGGCATGAACGAAGAAGAAACCATTTTTACTGGTTTTGCTAGAGAAAATTTATCTTTTCAGGTGGTCAAAGGAGAAAATAGTGACCGCTTTATCACACATTATATGAAGAAAAATAAGCTTGAGTCCGGCATTATCTATACTGCTACAAGAAAAGAAGCCGAAAATATTTACAATCGGCTAAAGAAACAAAAGATCAAAGTGGGCATTTATCATGGCGGGTTAGATGACGATGTGAGAGAAGAGCAGCAAAACCTGTTTTTAAACGATGACATCCAGGTCATGGTCGCTACATCTGCATTTGGCATGGGAATTAATAAGTCAAATGTCCGTTTTGTGATTCATCATCAAATTCCAAGGGATATTGAAAGCTACTATCAAGAAGCTGGACGAGCCGGCAGAGACGGGCTCCAAAGTGAATGCATTTTACTATTTTCGCCGCAGGGCGTACGAATGCAGCGATTCCTCATTGAACAGTCAACAGAAGATGAAGTGCGCTTTCAGCATGAGCTGCTTAAACTTAGACAAATGGTCGATTACTGTCACACTGAGCAATGTCTGCAGCAATTTGTGATGGACTACTTTGATCAATCAGCAAGTGCCCCTTGCCAAAAATGCAGTAATTGTCTTGATGAAAGAGAGCGTGAAGAGGTCACTCGAGAAGCGCAAATGGTTTTATCGTGTACGGTTAGAATGAACGAGCGCTTTGGAAAAATGATGATTGCTCAAGTACTGGCAGGCTCTAAAAATAAAAAAGTGCTTGACCTCGGTTTCGACCGTCTTCCTACATACGCTTTAATGAAGCAGCAATCCGCCCAGCAAATTAGTGATTTCATCGAATTTTTAATTACAGAAGAGTATTTGCACATGTCTGAAGGAGCTTATCCAACATTAAAAGTGACACATAAAGGAAAGAAAGTGTTAGTCGGGCAAGAGGCTGTGTATAAAAAGCAGGCAGTTAAAAGAGAGGCGATTCAAGAAAACGATGCATTATTTGAGCAGCTGAGAGCGGTGAGAATGAAGCTGGCGAGAGAGCAGGGCGTTCCGCCATTTGTTGTATTTTCTGATCAAACCTTGAAGGAAATGTCAGCCGTTCAGCCTAAAACAGAAGAAGAACTTCTCCATATTAAGGGAATAGGCGCTCAAAAAAGAGAGAAATACGGGGATGTTTTTTTAGAAGAAATCCGTTTATTTATAGAAAAAGAGAAAAATAAAAAGATTGAAGAAGAAAAATAAATTTTTTTCGCTGCGTTTGGACACGTTTTCAACAGGAGGTTTCTGATCCTTTCAAAACCTTGATATGGCGGGTAATCGAGCTGTTTTGTGGTCTGATTTACCAATGGAGAGAGATGTTTCATGTAAAGGAACTGTAATCTAAAACATATCGTTTTGTTATTGAATTGACATTTACATATGTTACGATAGCACTCGTTAGCCGCCATAAAAAGCTAACAAGGGAGGATTTACTTTATGAAGAAGACTATTATGTCCTTGGTTGCTGTTGCAGCAATCTCTACAACAGCATTTGGAGCACAGCAAGCTTCTGCAAAGGAAATCACTGTGAAGAAAGGTGATACACTTTGGGGAATCTCTCAAAAAAATGATGTGTCTCTAAAGGACCTAAAGGGTTGGAACAATTTATCAACAGACATGATTTATGTAGGTGATAAATTGACAATCTCTTCAAAAGAGAAAACTCAGGAGCAGTATAAAGTCCAGAAGGGGGACAGCCTCTGGAAAATCGCTCAAAAATTCAATGTGTCAATTAGCGATATTAAGTCTTGGAATAACTTAAACTCAGATATAATTATGATTGGTTCAACACTAAGTGTTGCTGGTCAAAGCTCAGCTCCGGTAAGCTCAGAGCCTGTACAAAAACAGGAGCCTGTCCAAAAAGAGCAAACAACACAAAAAGCTGCTCCTAAACAGGAAGCACCAAAAAAAGCTGCTCCTAAACAGGAAACAGCTAAAGCAGAATCATCTTCTGCTAGTCAAAGTGTACAAAAAGAAATGACTGTAACGGCTACGGCTTATACAGCAAATGATGGTGGCATCTCAGGTATCACTGCAACAGGGGTAAACTTAAACAAAAACCCAAATGCGAAAGTGATTGCAGTAGATCCTAATGTCATTCCATTAGGAAGTAAGGTTTATGTTGAAGGCTACGGTGAAGCCATCGCAGCAGATACTGGCGGCGCAATTAAAGGTAACAAAATTGATGTTCATGTACCAAGCAAATCCCAAGCAAAAAATTGGGGCGTAAAATCAGTCAAAGTGAAAGTACTTAACTAGTAACTTATTGTTTTTTGGAAGAAAGCATCAGGTGGCGGCCTGATGCTTTTATTGTACCCTTTTTTTGGTCAAAAAAACACACATTTTTCAGAAAAATTTGCATTTTCGACAAAAAACAGCGTATATTCCATCATACACGCTGTTTTTTTGTGGTTAGCTGTCCACCCAATAAATTTCTCCGCTTTGTTCTTTCCAATTGATTTGGACATCAAATTGGTGCTTTTCATAAAAGTGAATCAATCGGTCCACGTGATTCCAATCTCTTTTGACGAGGTCACCTGTGATGACTGGGATGTTCTGCTCTCTTGCGATTTCTTTTAAATGCTTCATACAGATTGAACCGTATCCATTATCGGGAGGTCCTTTAATATCGGCAATATGAATCTTTCCTTCTTCAGGATATTCAGCAATTAAGGAAAAATCAGATTGTCCGCGAAAAGCTTTTTCACAATCGCTGAGCATGATTTTACATGTATCAGCATTTTCAATGGCAGAGACAATCATCCATTCATCTTCTTTCGCCTGATCAATGCCAATGATCTTTGCCTTTTTCGAAATATCTTTCATATTTTCTTGCATTCGATACATTTGGAACTGCAATTGCTGTAATTCTTGCTCTAACGTCTTCACATCTTTGGGTGTTTCCTGTAAGATTGACAAGTCCATTACTCCTTTCATATAAGAAATGATAAAAATCACATAAATTCCAATTTTAAAGGAAGTGGATGAATCTTTCAACCCGTTAGAATGCCGATTATCGGCAAGTTTGTCTAAAATTCGACGAAGACAGCGAATTCATTGACTTTATAGAGAAAGTTAAATAACATACTCTTAGTCGGAACTAATAAAGAGAGGTTTTCAAACATGAACGAACAGAATCAAAAACCGAAAAATTTCACCGGCATTGTTGTCATTTTAACAATTGCCATAAACGGATTAATCGCTTTATTATTTTTAATGCCAAAAACAGATAAATTTAGTCATCTGGATATTACATTTCTGCCGTTACTGAATGCTGTGATGAACAGCTTTACGTTTATCTTCTTACTTTCAGCACTCATTATGATTAAACAAAAGAACATTAAAGCACATAGACGATTTATTTTTGCTGCATTTTCAACAACACTTGTCTTTTTAATTTCCTATGTGACATATCATTCAATGGCAGCTGATACACACTTCGGAGGAGAAGGGATCATCCGTCCGATTTACTTCTTTATTTTGATTACACATATTGTGCTCTCAGCTATTATTGTACCGCTTGCACTGATTACACTATTTAGAGGCGCACAGATGCAGGTCGAGCGTCACCGTAAAATTGCCCGCTGGACGATGCCGCTTTGGCTCTATGTTAGTCTCACTGGCGTCATTGTCTATATCATGATTTCTCCATATTACAGCTAACGTATGTCCAATTGGACATACGTTCTTTTATTTACAAGATGAAGTGCTTTGGATAGAATGGAAATTGGATATCCGACTAGCACGGTATCTTCCCATCTATAGATTCACATCATTTCTGGCCGTTTGCTCGTTTGGAGATCAACAATTGGACGAAACGGGGGTTATATGATGACTGAACAATTGCAGTATAAACCGGGGCTTGAAGACATTGTGGCAAGCGAAACGTCCATATCATACTTAGATGTGGAGCAAGAGGAAATTGTGATTCGCGGGTACGACCTCATTGAGCTGGCACAAAACAAGACATATTTAGAAACAGCCTATCTGCTTATTTATGGAAGATTACCAGATAAGATGGAATATCACCAATTTCAGCAAGATATATCCTCACAAACGAGCTTACATCCAACCATTCAAACTATATTAACGAAGCTGCCAAAAACCACTCACCCTATGGATGCGATGAGAACGTGTTTATCTGCTCTTGCAGGGTATGATGACGCATTACATGATCGATCTGAAGCGTGCCAAGAAAGGCGTGCAGTTCGATTACTAGGACAGCTGCCGGCCATTGTTGCTGGAAGTTATTATATTCTCACAAAAGACGCCGCTATTTCTCCAGATCAGACCAAATCCTACACTGAAAACTTTTTATCCATGCTAACTGGACGCACCCCGACACAAGACGAAATTACCGCTTTTGACCAAACACTCACATTATATAGCGAACATGAGCTGCCGAATTCAACGTTTGCGGCTAGAGTGATTGCATCTACACATTCTGACATGTATGGTGCATTTACTGGAGCGATCTCTTCATTAAAAGGTGACCTCCACGGAGGAGCAAATGAAGCTGTCATGCACATGCTTCTTGAAGGAAAAACAACAGAAGGATTTCTTGCGCTCATTGAACGAAAATTAGCTGCAAAAGAAAAAATGATGGGCTTTGGCCACAGAGTATACATGAGAAAAATGGACCCGCGAGCCGCTCTTTTAAAACGTTCATTGAAAACGCTTACTGAATCAAAGGGAGATACAACGCTATATGACATGTGTGTAGCAGGAGAGGCATACATGAAAGAGCAGAAAAACCTTTATCCAAATCTTGATTATTATGCTGCACCGATTTATTACGTGCTCGGAATTCCTATTTCACTTTATACACCCATTTTCTTTGCTGCAAGAGCTAGCGGATTAGCCGCACATGTTATCGAACAGCATTTGCATAATCGCATTTTTAGACCGAGAGTCCGGTATTTAGGGCCAAGAGGATTAAAGGTTTCAAATGATGATGGAAAAACGGGGGAATGAACATGAACAAAACAGCAGTCGCCAATCAAACAGATCAGCTATTAGAAGAAATCGCTGCCTATGCAGTAGACGGAGAAATTACAAGCAAAGAGGCCATTGAAACCGCGCGGTATGTGCTCATAGACACGCTCGGGTGCGGAATGCTGGCTCTTAATTTTCCAGAATGTACGAAGCACCTTGGACCTATCGTACCTGGAACTGTTGTGCCTAACGGAGCAAGAGTTCCAGGCACTTCATTTGTGCTAGATCCTGTTCAAGCGGCTTTTGATATCGGCTGTATGATCCGCTGGTTAGATTATAATGACACGTGGCTTGCACAGGAGTGGGGGCATCCGTCAGATAACTTAGGCGGAATATTAGCTGTAAGTGATTATATCAGCAGAACACGCCTTGCAAACGGAGAAGAGCCGCTAACGATGAATGATGTACTGCATGCAATCGTCAAGGCACATGAAATTCAAGGTGTGCTCGCTTTAGAAAATTGTCTGAATCGAAATGGATTGGACCATGTGTTATTTGTCAAAGTGGCAACAAGTGCAGTTGTGTGTGCAATGCTTGGCGGAACAAAGGAAGAGGTCCAGCATGTGTTATCACAAGCGTTTGTTGATAATTCCCCGCTTAGAACATATCGCCACGCCCCAAACACAGGATCTAGGAAATCATGGGCAGCAGGGGATGCAACAAGCCGCGGAGTGAGACTGGCAATGATGACACGAAAAGGGGAAATGGGTTATCAAACGCCCCTCAGTGCAGAGAAGTGGGGCTTTGAAGATGTTCTTATGAAAGGAAAACCACTTACGCTCGCCCAGCCCCTTGGATCATACGTCATAGAAAATGTTCTTTTCAAAATTGCTTATCCTGCTGAGTTCCATGCACAGACAGCTGCAGAGGCGGCTGTGATGCTGCATGACGCTGTAAAAGATCGTTTAGATGAAATTGACCGGGTAGAGATTACGACACATGAGTCAGCGATTCGGATAATTGATAAGAAAGGGCCGCTTTATAATCCGGCAGACCGTGATCATTGCTTGCAGTATATTACAGCCATTGGACTGATCTATGGTGAACTAACAGCTGACCATTATGAAGAAGAAACAGCGCAAAATCCAGCCATTGATCGTCTTCGTGACCGAATGATTGTGAAAGAGGATAAACGTTACACAGAGGATTATTTAGATCCGAAAAAGAGATCGATTGCCAACTGTGTACAAATTTTCTTTAAAGACGGGACGATGACAGACCGAATTGAAATTGAATACCCGCTCGGTCACCGCAGAAGAAGACAGGAAGGCATTCCGCTGCTTGAAAAGAAATGGGTCTATCATTTAAAGACAAGATTTCCACAAAAGCAAGTGGATCAAATTGTGTCACTCTGCCAAAATCCAAATCAATTAAAAACAACAACAGTACCAGCATTTATGGACTTATTCGTCATATAAGGGGGAGCTAGCGTGTGGATCGTGAATGAAGAAAGAAGTCAGGCTGATTTAGCCGCAGCCTTTAAAGAACAAATGAACAAATCAGCTTTATTTCAAATTCCAGGCGTTCACGATGGAATGTCTGCGCTCTATGCGAAAAAAATGGGCTTTCAAGGGCTCTATTTATCAGGTGCCGCTTTTTGTGCCAGCAAAGGACTGCCAGACCTCGGCATGATCCATTCAACAGAAATAGCTGAAAAAGCGAAGGAGATTATTCGAGCTTCCCAGCTGCCGCTTTTGGTCGATTTGGACACAGGTTATGGCGGTGTTTTAAATGCAGCAAGAGCGGCAAAAGAAATGGTTGAGAGCAAAGTGGCAGCTGTTCAAATTGAAGATCAGCAAATGCCGAAAAAATGCGGGCATTTAAACGGGAAATCACTCGTTCCAGTAGAAGAAATGGTCGCAAAAATCAAAGCCATCAAACAAGCGGCACCAACGCTTTTGGTGATTGCAAGAACCGATGCAAAGTCCGTAAATGGAATGGAGGATGTCATCCGCCGGGCCAATCTTTACGTAGAAGCAGGAGCTGATGCTATTTTTCCTGAGGCACTCATCACAGCAGAGGACTTCACGCATGCGTCAAACTATATTAAAGGTCCGCTCCTTGCAAACATGACGGAGTTTGGCAAGACGCCTTATTATCATGCAGACGAATTTTCTATATTTGGCTTTCAAATGGTCATTTACCCTGTGTCATCACTCAGAGTTGCTGCAAAAGCGTATGAGCGTTTATTTACAGAAATCATGGAAAAGGGAACGCAGCAGGGGATACTTGGGGATATGCAAACGAGAAAAGAGCTCTATGAAACGATTCATTATGATGAATATGAGGAAATGGACCAGCATTTAGCAAAAACGATCCTCCCGGAAATTGGGAAAGAACAGCGATAAAATGAAAAGCACTTCCTTGACGGAAGTGCTTTTTTTACGATGATGGTGTGGATGAAGAAGCCAATTTCATCTTTTCTTCAACTGTTTTCGTTTTTTCTTTTACTTTTTCAGCGTAAGTGAAGTCACCGTAGCAATACGGATAGCGGAAGTTATCTTTATTGCCGCCGCACGTATAGACCTCGGGGTTTCGTTTCACTTGCTTTTTGGAGTATTGCTTTGCCAGTTTCTCGGAATGTTTTCCCCCGTTTTTTGCAACAAAATCAATATAGCCGATTCCCATGTTATAGCTTTGAATAATGGTTTCCAAATCAACGCCTTTTTTCTTCCCATGCTTGTACATAGTCGAAAAATGATGGACTCCTTGTTTAATGCTTTTCTCAGGGTCATTGATTTCATTTCGTTTCAAACCAAGAGATTCAGAGGCCTGCATTGGATCTCCGCCCCTGCCTTTTGATTCTTGATACATCATACCGAGGATTAACCCGGTATACTGATCTAAATCTTGATCTCTTAACTCTGTTTCTACAAGCGGTTTGTAATCATCCAATCTCGACAAAACAATTGATTCCGTATCAATCGGCAGCTTTTTTAACTCCTTTTGATTAAAGGAGATGGCAATGGCTGCTAATACGAAAACAAAGAGAAAAATCGTGAAACAGCCTGAAATGGCAAAACATCCTGTTTTTTTCTTTTTCAAGGTCAGTTCACCCCTGTTTTGCCCCGCTTTTAAAAGGGAAGTACAGCCTTTTCATTATGCCATATCCTGTGCAGGATACCAAGTGAAAACCTTATAATCAATCATATCCAAACGTAAATTCAGGTCTTGTTTTCAGCCTGAAGCAGAAATAAACAAAACCGATAATTAGCCAAATCATGCCAATGATTAATGCATTTGTACTAATGCTCGTTAACAGCCAAATACAAAACGCCGTCCCGCATAGAGGGATCACGGCATATCTCAATGTATTCAGTACACCTCTTTGTTTTTGTTTGACGAAAAAGTACGCAAAAACAGACAAATTCACAAAGGTAAATCCAATTAAGGCGCCGAAGCTGATAAAGGAATAAATGACTTCAAGTTCGCCAACGACTGCGGTTAATGAGAAAGCTCCGATTAACAAAATATTAAAAACAGGGGTTTTTAATCTCGGATGAATATACCCGAAGAAACGCTTTGGTAACGATTGATCTCTTCCCATTGCATATAAAAGCCTTGCTGCACTCGCATGTGACGATAAGGAGGAAGAAATGACAGCGACCATTGTGCCGGCTAAAAAGAACGAGTGGAGAAATGCGCCGCCCACAAATTCTGCAATTTCAAGTGAGGCTGCATCAGGATGTTTGAATTGCTGAAAATTTGGAAACACCTGCTGCAAAAAATAAGACGTCAAAGTAAACAGTACGCCTCCAATCGCAACTGTTAAGAAAATGGCAAGCGGAATCGTCTTTTTTGGTTTAATGGTTTCCTCAGACATAGTGGAAATGGCATCAAATCCTAGAAAGGAGAAACATAAAATGGTCGCTCCTGAAAAAATAAGCGCTGGATCTAAGCTCGCTGAATAAAAAGGCCGGGCTGACAATAACTCTCCACTGCCAGCGTTTTGCGTGAGCCCATAAATAACAAACCCAACAAAGGTGACGGCGACAATGACCTGAAATGTCACAAACAGCGCCGTAATGTTGGCTGTAAGCCGTATACCGATGACATTGACAGTCGTTATGGCGATAGCAAGTATGATGATCCAAATGTAATGAGGTACATCAGGAAAGGCTGCGGTTAAATAAGCACTTCCGATCGCAAAATTCACCATAGGCAGAAATAAATAATCCAGTAAGAGTGTCCAGCCCACAAGGAAGCCGACATGAGGGTGAATACTTTTTTGCGCATATGTATAAGCAGATCCTGCTTTTGGAAAAGCCTTCACCATATTCCCATAGCTAAGCGCTGTCAATAGTAATGCCAGCAACGTAAATATATAAGCTGCAGCGACGTGTCCTTTCGTCAGCTGAGCAACAATGCCGTATGAATCAAATACGACAAGTGGATCCATATAAGCAAGCCCGATCACAACAAGTGGAAAGACAGTCAGGCTGCGTTTTAGTCTTGGCTCTTCAGTCAATTTGCCTATCAGCTCCTCTAAAAATGAATAAATAATGCTCATTTTAAAAAGAATGCTACCAAGTGTCAATGCTATTTGAATAAATCTTTTGTTTAAAGTGTGCCCGCTTTGCACGCCGGACGTTTTAGTATATGATGATACATAGAATAAGTCGTGATTTGACTAACAAGAAAGGTGAAGCGAAATGAAGGAAGAACTGAATACAAATCAAGAACAGGAACGGATGGAGCTGGATGAAGAAAGTTTATTTCTTGTCTCCCAAACGTTTAAAGCCTTATCTGATCCGACACGTATTCGTATTCTGCACCTCTTGTCTCAAGGTGAATACTCGGTAAATGATATCGCAGAAACGCTGAATCTCATGCAATCAACAGTTTCTCATCAGCTGCGCTTTTTAAAAAACCTTCGTCTCGTGAAATCTAGACGAGCAGGGACATCGATCTTTTACAGTCCTGAAGATCAGCATGTGATGGAAGTACTTGAACAAATGATTCATCATGCACAGCATGACTAATAAAAACCTTCCTATATGAGTAGGAAGGTTTTTACGCATGATGCACACGTGTTGATCGTTTACCTGCTTTCATCATTTGATAAGAAAAAACGACATAGTAAGCAGCTAACAGAAAAAAGCTGAGCATGGTCATGGCATCATCACTCACAATATGCTGATACAGTTCAACCACACCAATCTTTGTGAGCGAATGGTTCGTCAGCTCACCCAGCTTAAAACTAAGTCGAGATAAAAATAAGAATAAAATGAAGCTTTCAATCCATTTACTCGTTTTCACATAAAGACGGCCATTTTCTTCTTTCATGCGGATCGTCTCATAGGCATGAACGGCCAGACTGCTTCCAAAGAGCATACCAATAGCGGCATAGATGAAAATGCTGTGATTTTGCCAGCCTTCTAATAAGAGAATAAGGGCAGTGAGTCCAAATACATACATTCTCATCAAAAGACTGATCGGGCGCACAAGCTGATAGCGTCTCATTCGATTCATTCGAAAGATGATGCAGATCAGCATAATGCCCCCAATTATGAATAACTGCCACACGTGATGTGTCATGATGCAACCTCCTCCTGCATGTGCAGGGATGTAAACGAATGCTGGCTGTTCCTTATCTTTACCATTCTTTCATTTTTTATCAAATCAAAACCTACATTTATGAAAAAGAGGAAAAGCATGAAAATCGATCGTATTTTGTCTATTGTGATGCTGCTCATTAGCAAAAAGCAAATACAAGCGAAAGACCTTGCTGAACTTCACGAAGTGAGCGTAAGGACGATTTATCGCGATATTGAGACCATCAATCAAGCCGGGATTCCTATTGTGACAACACAAGGAGCAGGCGGAGGCATTTCGCTTGTTGACGACTATCGTTTAGAGAAAAAATTATTTACCGATGCTGACATTGAGCTTATTTTAACTGCCCTTGAAAGCATGACGAGTGCATACTCCTTTAAAGAAAGTGAACATGTACTGAAAAAAATCAAATCTCTCATTCCTCCAAAAAGTGATGAAAGCGAGAAACAGCCCCATGTCTTTATTGATTTAAGCTCATGGGGGAAAGACAGCCAGGCAGAAAAGAAGCTTCAGCTGATCCATACAGCTGCTTCCGCGCATCAATTCATTCAATTCACTTATCGCAACGCAAAAGGTGAAACACTTCCACGTAAAGTGGAGCCTTATACGCTTGTCTTAAAAGGAAGGCATTGGTACTTGTATGCGTTTTGTTGTGTGAAACATGATTTTCGTCTATTCAAGCTGACCAGAATGACAGACCTCATCACCATTTCAGCATATTTCAGGCCGAAAAGAATCAAAAATGAAGAGACGCCTTGGAATGACTCTTGGCATGAAGAACCTTCAGTCACAACCCTCACGCTCAGGTTAACGGAAGCATCAGTTGGCAAAGTGAAGGAATGGGTGGATGAGAACGAATTGATCATATGTTCAGACGGGACCTATCTGGCAGCATTGACTGTGCCGCAAGATGATTGGCTGCACAGTTTCCTATTCCATTTAGGACCGGGCGTCGACATTCTTTCACCTCAGCACATCAAGGAAGCATTTGATCTCCAATTAAAACAATTTATGAAGCGATTAGAAACTTGACACACTGTTGTCAGGTTTCTTTTTATATGATGGGAGAAAAGGAGATGAGAATGTATGTACGATATCGTCACATTAGAGAAACAATGGATCAAAGGGTTGTCTGTTCGAACAACAAATGAAATAGAGAAAACAAAAGAGCGGAAGATTGCACCGCTTTGGCAGGATTTTTTTGCGCAGCAGCTACATGGGGGGCAAGCTCCAGTCATAGGGCTCTATTCAGATTATGAAAAAGATGAACATGGTTCTTATTTATTTACAGCTGGGCAATTCACGGATCAGCAGATCGAACATGTAAAAGAGATTCCTGCGTCCACCTACGCAAGATTTCAAACGAGAAAAGGACCGATTGAAGAGGTCGTGCTTGAAACATGGCACAAGATTTGGACGTGGGATCAGCGTCAATACCGCACTTATACAGGTGATTTTGAATGGTATGATGAAAGATCTATTGATCCAAAAGAAGCGCAAATTGATATTTATATTGCGGTTGATGAAAAAATGATTGCTAAAACTAATACCATTAGTTAATATAAAACTAACGATATTAGTTTTAGGAGGACAATCATGAGATTAACAACTTTTGACCGTCTGCACCAGCTTACATTGATGCCGCGATTATTTCCGGTAAATTGCTATGTCTTTGAGGAAGAGGAAGGACTCATCTTAATTGATGCTGCTTTAAAAATGGCGGCAAACTCGATCATCGAATTTGCCCGTAAAAAGAACAAACCAATTCATAAGATTATTCTCACTCATAGCCATATGGATCATATCGGCGCATTAGATGAGGTGAAGAAGGCTTTTCCAGAGGCAGTTGTCTATTTATCAAAACGTGATGCACGCCTTTTTGAAGGTGACTTTTCCTTGCTCCCTGATGAACCTCAGCAAAAAATTAAAGGCAGTTTTATGAAAAATATTCATACAAAACCAGATGTACTTGTCAAAGAAGGAGATGAGATTGGGACGCTCAAAGTGATTGCAACACCAGGGCATACACCCGGCAGCATTTCTTTATACGATGAAAGGTCAGGAGTTGTCATTGCAGGGGATGCACTTGTGACAAAAGGCGGCTTATCGGTTACGGGTGAGTTTCGGTGGAGCTTCCCGTTCCCGGCATTTGCCACATGGGATGCAGAAACCGCATTAAAAAGCGCTGAAAAATTACTAGCGCTGCGCATATCCTGTCTTGCTGCAGGACATGGTGACCTTATCATAGAGCCTCATGAAAAGCTTCAAGCTGCCGTTAAAAAAAGACAGCACCAGCTAAAAGAAGGAGGGCAGTAAACCGTGTCTCCAAGAATGGGAATTACACAAGAAAAAATTATGGATACAGCGGCTGCATTTGTTGATGAAGAGGGCTTCTCCGCTTTGACTATTGCTACATTGTCTAAGAGACTGAATATCAGGCCGCCTTCTCTTTATAATCATGTATCCGGCCTTCATGAGATTCAGGCAGCACTCGCAGCAAAGGGGCTCTCCATGCTTTGTGAGGAAGGGATGCAAGTCACAGAGGGGCTGGAAAAAGAAGAAGCTGTTTTAGCCTTTGCCAGACAATATGTGCAATTTGTCCGAACACATCCCGGTCTTTATGAAGCTGCCTTTTCACATATGAACGAAAAAGAAGTACGACTTGCAGCAGAGCGCCTTGTTCAGTTTGTTCAATCCATTATGTCACGCTTTGGTGTAAAAGAAGAAGAAATGACGCATGTCGTCAGAGGACTGAGAAGCTTACTGCACGGCTTCGGTGATATTTCTAATAAAAAGGGATTTCAACGAAAAGAACAGCTTGAAGAAAGTGTGAGCTATGCGGTTCGGCTCTATATCACAGGTGTATTGCAAAAAGAAGATCTGTCTATTTGACAGGTCTTTTTTTATAGCAAAACGATATCATAAAGGAGCGTCCGTCTGGCACAATTTTTTAGCGAGAAAAACGAATAAAGATTTGACAGTTTTGTGAAACATGGTATGCTTATTATGTGAAATAATTCACATAGAGGAGTAGAGGCAGATGAAAAGAAAGCCTGTTTATGTGGAAACAACCATTCATGCACCTTTAGAGAAAGTATGGGAATATACGCAAAATCCAAAGCTTCATGAACAGTGGGATTTGCGCTTTTCAACCATTTCATTAAATGGACCCCAAGATGAACAGCCCCAAACTTTTTTGTATGAAAAGCATCTTGGTTTTGGGGTAAGTGTCACAGGGACAGGAGCATATCGAACTAGAATGATGGATGAACGGAATGAACGGGCATCCTCGCTTAAATTCAAATCGTCACACCCATTGTCTTTTATCAAAGAAGGCGGCGGCTATTGGAAATATGTGAAAACGAACGATCATATTGTGTTTCAAACGCAATTTGATTATGAACCGAAAGAAGGAAAAGGATGGGCGTGGGCAGATCGATTTCTTTTTCGCCCGATGATGGGGTTTATGACGGCCTTTAGTTTTGGCGCACTAAAGACGTGGCTTGAAAAGGGTACGCACCCTCGGTTGTTACTGGAGAGAACACTTGCCCATTATGGAATTTGTTTGCTGTTTGCCATCGTCTGGCTATGCCAAGCGGTTATCCCTTTTTCACATTCTGCTTTTGATCATAGTACCGGATTTCGGTTGTTTTATGCCCTTATAGGCGTATCATGGCTGATACCTAAGCTATCAAAGAAATATTTGTTCATTCTTCAAAGTGTGTTTCTGCTGCTGATGCTTTGTATCGGGATCCTATCCCCCCAAACGACACTCCATGAGCCGCTTGTGATGAGTGCATTTTTGATCCTATCCATTGCAGGAATGATTAATTTAAAAGATTGTATAGACGTATTTTCGATCAAACGAAAAAGGGGAGGTAGACATGGTCGTTCATCGTCATCAAGTAAAGGATTACGATAAGCTTCATCCAAAATTAAAAGAGAGATACAACCGTGCGTTTACCGCAGAAGGCACTATGGAGGAAATAGGCGGCGGAACGAGGCTCATTCGATTTTTCTTCAAAATTGGTCCACTGTTTCGCTGTTTTTTCCCTGAGAGAGGAAAAAACGTTCCTTTCCGGATTGTGAATAAACCCTTTATGACAAATAAGGGAGAGGAAGGCATGCACTGGTTTCGTACGTTTTATTTCCCAAAGAAGGAACGGCACTTTGATGCAGATATGATCATTGATGAGAAGAGTCATAAAGTACTAGACTATTTTGGAAAGCCTAGACTTCTTATGTCAGAGCTTCATTTTACAGTAACAAAGCATGGGTTCCTTCGCATTCAATCCGGCCGGCAGAAGCTGTTGATGTTAGGACGTGAGTGGCCGCTGCCTTCATGGCTTTACGGTGTGTCAGATGTCACAGAAGGCTACAACGAGCACGCGGGTGAGTATACCATTGATGTGCATGTGAAAAATCGACTGTTTGGGACCCTTTTTACATATAAAGGCCGGTTTACTGAAAGGGTGATGTCTCATGATGAATAAATGGCATTTGATATCAAGCCTCGTCTTCATGTGCTGTTTTATCGCCACCCGCTTGATGACAGGTCCGGCAGCAGAGTTATTTGTACTGATAGCCATTCTGTTTTTCCTTCCTGCAATTTTAGCCTTTTTTGTGAAGGAAGAGAGGGAGAGTAAGCCGGGGATAATGCTCGGCTTTTTAATGAAAGCCTTTCCATTAGCTGCTCTTTGTGCAACGGCTGCATTCATCTATCATTCTGCTTTGTTTGCATCGGGCTGGTTTTTGTATACGATTCTTTTGGCGTTATATGGCTTTACTCGTTTGCTGAAAAGGGGAATCTTTCCGCTTCATGAATTGATCATCGATGGTGCATGGATGTATATCGCTTTAGGAGGGCTTTGGTTTTGGCTGTACACAGCAGATATACAGGTCATGACCTTTTCACCAATCATCGTGCTTTTGACCGCTATTCATTTTCATTACTCGGCTTTTTTTATCCCGCTTTTCTATGGATTTTTAGGGAGACAGAGAGAAAAAGAGACAGCTTTATACAAAGCGGCAGGCTGGGTGATTTTGCTGTCGCCTGTGATGATTGCTGTTGGGATTAGCTTCTCCCGTCTATTTGATACGTTCAGCGTTATACTATATGTCATTGCACTCTACTTGTACGGTATTCTTTGTATGAAAACAAGGTTTCGATCGACTGTGGCCAAAGTGCTGATTGTGTTTTCTAGCTGCGTCTTAATGGGAACGATCGTGCTATCTCTTCTTTATTCTGCTGGCATGCTCATGCGCGTGACCTACATCAGCATTGATCAGATGATTTGGTTTCATGGCAGTATTAATGCCTTTTTTGTTATTTTACCAGGTTTGATTGGATGGCTGATCGAAGGGCCAAAGGATCAATTGAAGCAGAAGGACTTTCCGATATCAAAAGTGCATGGCCGTCTTCATTTGATCTCTTTTCAAAAGGAAGGAATGCATGATCGAGAGAACCTTGGTTTAGTCGATTCACTTGATGATTTAAATGGAACGACATTTTCAGCTGATAGGGTGTCACCTGTGATTCGAAGGTTTTATGAGAACCCGATGGCGTTTACGTTAAAAGCAGCAGTCTGTTTTCATTGGTGGGTGAGGCCGTTTGTTTTTTTACTTCAGCCAGTTTTTAAGAAAATAGGCCAGCTCTATTTGGGGACATCTTGTATCCCGTATGAAATGAAGGGGCGTCTGACTACATTTCAACATCCTAAAGAAGGGCGAAAGAATGTCAGGGCGTGGATCCGTTATAACGAAAAAGGGGAGCAGGTTTTTTTTGCACTTTATGCTCATCATCACGATGCAGCTGCGGGCTATATGAATATTGCGCTGCCGCTTCCATATTCTCAGATGACCGCCATTTTAAAACCTTTTAATGAAAAGGAAGACTTTCTCTTAAAAAGTGCATGTCCAAAAGGCAGTACCGGTGACGAAGGATTGTATTTGCATACACCTTTTATCACCATGAAACTGCCAATGGAAGAAAGCTTTCATATGAAGCCGGAGACAGATAAAAGTCTCACAGCAGTTCATCAAATGAAGCTATTCGGTATTCCCTTTTTAACGATTCATTATCAAATTGACAGCAGGAAGCCATCCTGTTAATCAATGATGTCACATGGTTCACCGTGCCGAATGATGTTCACAATCGCTTGCCCATCACTCGGATGATGATCTGCATACTGGACTGGCAGCAGTGCAAAAAATACATAGTAGACAGAGAAGTAAGCAAATTGATAGAAAAATTGATGTTCTGGCAGGATATCATTGGCGATCATTGTATTCAGTATGAGAACACTGAGCAGGTTGCATAATGATCCGCCTAGGTAGACAAGAATATGCGAGAATCGGTTATTTTTCCTCATTTCTTCATAATGGCAAAATGCATCTAGAAAATAGATTCGTCTAATTTCAACAACACCTATTTTCAATACTTTTTTGCCTCTGCCAAGAGCAAAAGAAACCTTTGCGCCAAACATCCATGCGACCATAATATGGCCAAGCTGATGCAAGATGGCAACGATAGGAAGAATGACGAAAAACGACCAGCAAAATGTCCACATATCTGATAATGTAAACAAGTGTTAACCCCTCCCCAATATATTTGGGAGGAAGCAGTAGGATTATTTGCCATTTTACTGAATTCATTTTCAGGATGCAAATATTTAATACATGACGATAAAAACATTATGTAAACTAAAGGGTAGTTTTTGCGATGAATCGGCTTTTTGACTCACTTTTTTTACGAAATGAATGTGCTACAATGAAAAAAACAATTGATGAATCTAGTAAATGAACCTACCCTTGAATGAAGAGGAGAGAATCAGATGGCAGATATTGAACAGTTTTTGGCGTTAGATATTCGTGTTGGGACGATCATTGAAGCAGAATTCTTTGCAGAGGCAAGAGTACCTGCATTGAAACTCAAGATTGATTTTGGTAAAGAGGTTGGTCTAAAGCAATCCAGTGCTCAGCTGACAAAACGTTATACGGCTGAGAGTCTTATTGGCAGACAAATCGTAGCAGTCGTCAATTTTCCGCCAAGAAGAATTGCAGGATTCAAATCAGAAGTGCTTGTCTTAGGGGGCATGCCGTCAAAAGAAGACGTGGTTTTACTAGCCACAGATGAGCCTGTTGAAAATGGAACAAAAATAGGGTAATAAAAAAGACATCTTCCTGAGAAGATGTCTTTTGCGTATTGAGGCGGAATAACCACACGCCACATTCGTGTGTGTCTCAAGGAGACATGTTACCCGACTTACACAATTCAGCTCATCGCTTGATTAATATAGCATGAGGTGATCGGAATTGCAACCATTAAATGCTTTACTTCAGTTTTTCACGTCATTTCAGCAGAAAAATGACAAGAAATCAATTATTTGGATTATTTTTTCAAAAAATATTGAAAAGTCAGATCAGATTTTATAAAATGAATTCATCTTAGTTTGTTTAGTCGATAAACTAAGATGAATTCCAAGTGATGATCCGGTCATTAAAGGGGATGATTCCGTCATTCAAATCATTTGCTGTGTATGTGGGCTAAGCTGAAAGGATCAGATGTTCAGCTTCATTTTTACAACAAATTGAAAGCGCTTTATATTCTTTGTATTGACTGCTGCTGCCCTCCATCATCTGTTCATTAGAAGAGGCTAAGAGAAGAAGGGAGAAAGCTCATGGTAAGTGAGAATTTAAAAAAGATTCGTATGTCTGAAAAAGTAGGATATGCTTCAGGAGATTTCGCATGTAACTTAATTTATGCAACTGTCTCTACGTATCTATTATTTTTTTATACAGATGTGTATGGTTTATCAGCGGCGGCAGCAGGAACAATGTTTTTAGTTGTCCGCGCCATTGATGCGCTTGCAGATCCGTTTATTGGTGCATTGGTGGATCGAACGAACAGCCGTTTTGGCAGGTTTAGACCTTACTTGTTATTCGGTGCGTTTCCTTTTGTGGTACTTGCTATCCTTTGCTTTACAACACCTGATCTTTCTGAAATGGGTAAACTCGTTTATGCCTACATCACGTATGTTGGTTTATCGCTTACATACACATTCATCAATGTTCCTTATGGTGCTTTAACATCCGCAATGACAAGAAATAACCAAGAGGTTGTCAGTATTACGTCTGTTCGTATGCTTTTTGCTAATCTCGGAGGTCTAGTTGTTGCTTTTTTTGTTCCTTTTCTTGCGACTTTTTTGAGCGATAAAACAGGAAATACAGCTCTCGGCTGGCAGATGACGATGGCTTTTCTCGGCGTTCTTGGCGGTGCATTACTTATTTTCTGTTTTAAAAGCACGAATGAACGTGTCACACTTCAAAAGCCGGAGGAAAAAATTAAGTTCAGTGATATCTTTGTGCAGTTACGTGTCAATCGTCCGCTTGTTGTATTAAGCATTTTCTTTATTATTATTTTTGGCGTGAACTCGATCAGTAACTCTGTTGGGATCTATTATGTGACGTATAACCTCGGCAGAGAAGATTTAGTGAAATGGTACGGACTCATTGGCAGTCTGCCCGCTTTAATGGTGCTGCCGTTTATTCCAAAACTGCACAAGCTGTTAGGAAAGAAAAAGCTGCTGAATTATTCATTATTGCTGAATATCGTAGGTCTTCTTGCATTACTTGTGATACCGCCGAGTCAAATCACTTTAATACTGATTTTTAGGCTCGTTGCAGCTGCAGGAAGTATTACAGCCGGTGCTTACATGTGGGCGCTCATTCCTGAAACTGTTGAATATGGCGAATATAAAACAGGGAAAAGGATGGGCGGGCTCATCTATGCCATCATCGGATTCTTCTTTAAATTTGGGATGGCATTAGGCGGGATTGTGCCAGGGCTTGTACTCGATCGCTTTGGCTATGTTGCGAACCAAATGCAATCACCAGAAGCTTTACTTGGCATTTTAATCACGACAACGGTGATTCCTGTATGCTTACTGATTTTAGCGATGGTGGATATTAATTTTTATAACCTAGACGAAGAAAAACATAAAAAAGTCGTACGGGAGCTTGAGAATAGAGACAAAGTGTATATCGATCATATGGACGATTTTAAAATGTAGGTCTCTGAAAGAGGAGGAAGTTCAATGAAGATTACCAATCCAGTGCTCAAAGGGTTTAATCCTGATCCAAGTATTTGCCGTGTAGGAGAAGATTATTATATGGCCGTCTCTACATTTGAATGGTTTCCAGGGGTGCAAATTTATCATTCAAAGGATCTCGTCCATTGGCGTCTTGCTGCGCGTCCATTGCAAAAAACGTCGCAGCTGGATATGAAGGGGAATCCTGACTCTGGCGGGGTATGGGCGCCGTGCTTAAGCTATGCTGATGGGCAGTTTTGGCTTATTTATTCAGATATCAAAGTAGTGGATGGCCCATTTAAAGACGGTCATAATTATTTGGTCACGGCAAGCGAGGTGGACGGCGATTGGAGTGAACCGATCCTGCTCAACAGCTCTGGCTTTGATCCATCTTTATTCCATGATCACAGCGGGAAGAAATATGTCTTAAATATGCTGTGGGATCATAGGGAAAAGCATCATTCGTTTGCAGGTATTGCCTTGCAGGAATATAGTGTGACTGAAAAGAAGCTCATCGGTCAAAGGAAGGTCATTTTTAAAGGCACACCGATTAAACTGACAGAAGCGCCGCATCTGTATCATATCGGTGACTACTACTATTTATTAACGGCAGAAGGAGGTACCCGGTATGAGCATGCAGCAACGATCACCCGATCCTCGCATATTGAAGGGCCTTATGAGGTTCATCCTGATAACCCGATTTTAAGTGCCTTCCATGTGCCTGAACATCCGCTTCAAAAATGCGGGCATGCTTCAATCGTTCAAACGCATACAAATGAATGGTATCTCGCTCATCTCACTGGCCGCCCGATTCAATCAAGCAAGGAATCTATTTTTCAACAGAGAGGGTGGTGCCCTTTAGGAAGAGAAACAGCGATCCAAAAGCTTGAATGGAAGGATGGCTGGCCTTATGTTGTAGGCGGAAAAGGGGGGACGCTAGAGGTTGAAGCGCCAAAGATCGAAGAAAAGGTTTTTGCACCAACCTATCATACAGTCGATGAATTTAAAGAATCAACTCTAAATAGACACTTTCAAACATTAAGAATTCCGTTTACCGATCAGATTGGTTCGTTAACGGAGAAACCTCAGCATTTAAGGTTATTCGGCCGTGAATCTTTAACGTCTAAGTTTACCCAAGCATTTGTTGCCAGACGCTGGCAAAGCTTTTATTTTGAAGCAGAGACAGCTGTTTCGTTCTTCCCAGAAAACTTTCAGCAAGCCGCAGGTCTTGTGAATTATTATAATACGGAAAACTGGACAGCACTCCAGGTGACATATGATGAGGAACTTGGCCGCACGCTGGAACTATCTGTTTGTCAAAACCTTGCCTTTTCTCAGCCATTGGCACATAAAATCATCATTCCTGACGAGGTCACTTATGTCTATTTAAAAGTGACCGTTCGGAAAGAGACATATAAATATTCTTATTCATTTGATCAGAAAGAGTGGAAGGAAATTGATGTACCGTTTGAATCCATCCATTTATCCGATGATTTCATTCGAGGTGGGGGGTTTTTTACAGGGGCATTTGTCGGTATGCAGTGCCAAGATACGAGCGGCGAGCGTCTTCCTGCTGATTTTCACTATTTTCGCTATGAGGAAACAGACGAATAAAAAAGACAACTCGCTACGAGCTGCCTCTTTTTGAAAAATATATAGATCAGGTTGTGAGGGTGGCATCTTGCAGAAAAGCTTCTATGACAAGAGATGTCATCCCCAATACTGGTGCATTGTGTCCTAATGATGAAGGGAGCAGCTCTACATGTGAGCTGAATTGCGTATCCATTCGTGAGGATACCTCCTCCTCAATTACATGTAGAACCGCCTGATGTGATTCGATCACTTTGTTTCTTAAAATAATGGCTTGCGGGTTAAAGGTATGCAAGACGTTTGTGAGACCGACACCAAGGTAAAAGCCAAAGTTGCGCAGGGCGTTGAGCGTTTTCATATCATTTAACTTGGCCAGTTGTTCCAGGTCTTGATGGGAGATGTGCTGATCATCTGTTTGAAGAGACTGAAACAAGGCCTTCTCAGAAGCATACAATTCCCAGCACCCACGGTTCCCGCAGCTGCATGTCGGTCCGTTAAAATCGATTGTCATATGTCCCATTTCACCAGAAAAGCCATACGCTCCTCTGTATAAATGATGATTAATGATGATTCCAATCCCGATGCCAGTGCCGATGCTTGCATAGATCAAATGGTCATAATGTTTAGCGGCACCAAAGATTTTTTCACCATATGCACCGGCATTTGCTTCATTTTCAATGAAGATCGGTACTTGGAATGTCTCTTGGAGCGTGGTTTTCAGATCAACATTTTTCCATTTTGAATGAGGCGTAAACACGATTTGTTCACCTGCATCCACTAAACCATGTATGCATAGGCCAATGCCAATGAGCCCGTATGGGGAAGAGGGCATTTGTGTGATGAGCTGCTGTATTAATTCAATTAATTTACGTATCGTCACCTCAGGAGAGCTGGGTGGGAGCTTGATCTGCTCTTCGTAAAGAATAGACCCTTCAAGGTCAGTTAATATGCCATTGACGTAATCAACGCCGACATCGATTCCGATGGAACAGCCAGCACGTTTATTAAACATCAGTAAAACCGGTCTTCTTCCGCCGCTAGACTCACCTTGACCGATCTCATAGACAAGATGTTCTTTCATTAACGTACTTACTTGAGAAGAAACAGTCGATTTATTTAATCCAGTGCGTTCAGATAGTTTTGCTCTCGAAATGGGCGCATGCTGGAGAATTTCTTTTAATAAAAGTTTTTGATTTATTTTTTTGACAAAGTTCTGATCAGCGATATCCACGTTATCCACTCCATTTGTTTCGTCTTTAGATTAAGTTGAGAAGAGCTGCTTTTTTTCGCATGTATTCGATAAGAAAGATGATTTTAACTTTATTATAACGAAAATATTTTTAAAAAACTAAAAAATATGGAAAATTCAAAGTGATTTTTTCATAGATTGATCATTAGTTTGTTGTATCAACTTACAAAGTGTACTCAGGAGGAATGAAGAATGGCCAAATCAAATATGAAAACATTATACAGTCTAGAAGGAATCGGCAAAATTCAATATGAAGGAAAACAATCAAAAAATCCACTCGCTTTTCAATACTATAATCCAAGCGAAGTGATTGGTGGAAAAACAATGAAAGACCACCTGCGTTTTTCAGTCGCTTATTGGCATACATTGACGGCTGATGGAACAGACATGTTTGGAACTGGCACGATGCAAAGAGCCTGGGACACCTATAGCGGAATGGATTTAGCAAAAGCTAGATTGGAAGTCGCTTTTCAGCTTTTTGACCTATTAGATGTTCCGTATTTTTCATTCCATGACCGTGACATCGCGCCAGAGGGGGAGACGCTTCAAGAGACGAATCAACAATTAGATATCATTTTAGAAAGAATGAAAGAATACATGAAGCAAAGCGGAGTAAAGCTGCTGTGGAACACAGCCAATATGTTCAAGCACCCTAGATTTGTACACGGCGCTGCGACATCTTGTCATGCAGATGTCTTTGCCTATGCGGCCGCACAGGTCAAAAAAGGCATTGAAACCGCAAAAGAACTTGGTGCAGAAAATTATGTTTTCTGGGGTGGACGAGAAGGGTACGATACGCTGCTCAATACAGATATGAAAAGAGAGCTTGATCACATGGCGGCTTTCTTGCATATGGCTGTTGATTATGCAAAAGAAATTGGGTACACTGGCCAATTTTTAATCGAACCAAAGCCAAAGGAGCCAACCACTCATCAATACGACACAGATGCAGCGACATCCATCGCCTTTTTAAAACAATACGGATTAGATTCCCATTTTAAATTAAATATCGAGGCCAATCATGCGACACTGGCCGGCCATACGTTTGAGCATGAATTACGTGTCGCAAGAATACATGGGCTGCTCGGTTCTGTTGATGCAAACCAAGGTAATTCGCTTCTTGGATGGGACACAGATGAATTTCCAACCGATCTGTATGCGACAACTCTTGCCATGTATGAAATTTTGCAAAATGGCGGTCTAGGGTCTGGCGGTCTTAATTTTGATGCAAAAGTGAGAAGAGCTTCCTTTGAACTTGAAGATATTTTATATGCTCATATTGCTGGGATGGATGCATTCGCAAAAGGACTGCGGGTCGCTCATAGACTCATAGAAGACCGTGTGTTTGAGGATGTGATAAAGCACCGGTATCGCAGCTTTTCTGAAGGAATTGGCCGTGACATTTCAGAAGGGAAGGCAAACTTTCATACATTAGAAGAATATGCGCTGAAACATCCTTTGATTAGAAACGAATCGGGAAGAGAGGAACAGCTGAAAGCCCGTTTAAATCAATACTTGTTAGAAGATTAATTGAAGGGGCTGACCTGTTTTGAAGGAGTGAAAACATGAAATATGTGATGGGAATTGATCTTGGCACGAGCGGGGTCAAGGCGATATTAGTGGATGAGAGCGGGAAGGTATGCTGTGAAGCCTCTAAGCCGTACCGCCTCATTCAAGAGAAGCCTGGATACTGTGAGCAGCACCCCGAGGATTGGGTAAACCAGACAATGGCTGTGATGAAAGAACTGATGGCAAAGCAGCCTGTTCATTCAAGACAAGTTGAAGGCATCAGCTTTTCCGGCCAGATGCATGGATTAGTTCTATTAAATGAATCTCGCGAAGTGCTCCGCCCTGCAATTTTATGGAATGATACACGAACGACAGCACAATGTGCACACATCACAAAAAAGCTGGGAGACCGGCTGCAAAAGATCACAAAAAACCAGGCGTTAGAAGGATTCACACTGCCAAAATTATTATGGGTAAAGGAACATGAACCACATATTGATCAGCAAATCGACATGTTTTTACTCCCAAAAGATTATGTCAGATTTCGTTTAACTGGCGCTGTCCATATGGATTATTCTGATGCGGCTGGCACTTTGCTGTTAAATATCGGTGAACAGACGTGGAGTGAGGAGATTTGTCAGGCATTTGATATTTCTCCTCATATTTGCCCGCCGCTTGTCACATCAGAGGCGGAGGTTGGTACACTTTTGCCGCACATTGCACGTGATGTTGGGATGAAAGACGGCGCGAAGGTTTTTGCCGGCGGGGCAGATAATGCTTGCGGAGCAATTGGTGCTGGCATCTTGTCCTCTGACCGCACGTTATGCAGCATCGGCACATCTGGGGTGATTCTCTCCTACGAAGAGGATCATGAAAGGGAGCTTCAAGGGAATTTACATTTGTTTCATCATGCAAAAAAAGACGCTTTTTACACAATGGGTGTCACCCTCTCAGCAGGATATAGCCTTAACTGGGCAAAACACTTACTGGCTCCTGAGGAATCGTTTCAATCACTTTTAGAAGGTGCGGCTCATGTAGCGCCAGGAGCGAAAGGATTGCTTTTTACTCCCTATTTAGTCGGGGAAAGAACACCTCATGCGGATTCGATCATTCGCGGCAGCTTGATTGGATTAGACAGCAGGCATGAAAGGGCACATGTTGTCAGAGCTGTGTTAGAGGGAATTACCTTTTCGCTAAATGAATCTATCGCATTATTCCGGCAGGCAGGAAAAAACATAGATTCTATTGTGTCCATTGGCGGCGGTGCGAGAAGCCGGACTTGGCTTCAAATGCAAGCAGACATTTTTCAGGCTGAAGTCATCCAGTTAGACAATGAACAAGGGCCTGCTTTAGGTGCAGCCATGCTTGCTGCGGTTGGCTGCGGATGGTATCCGTCACTTGAAGTATGTGCTAATCAATTGATCCATCAAGCCGCTGTTTATGAGCCAGAGCAGCAGCATGCGGAAGTATATGCTGATCTATTTCATTTGTATCAAAGGATTTATACACAAACAAGAGACATCCATGCCGGGTTAAAGCAGTATCGTTCCATCTAACAGAGAAGGCTGCATGAAAGGAGGTGATGGGTTTTTCATCTTAGGGATGACAGAACAATACGGATGAAAAAAGGAGAGGGATGGAAAATGAATTTGAAAAGATTGAGGCTGTTGTTTGTGATGTGTATTGGATTTGTGCTGACACTGACTGCTGTGCCGGCTCATGCGGAAACGATTTATGATAATAGGATAGGGACACACAGCGGGTACGATTTTGAATTATGGAAGGATTACGGAAATACCTCGATGACACTCAATAACGGCGGGGCATTTAGTGCAAGCTGGAACAGTATCGGAAATGCTTTATTTCGGAAAGGAAAGAAGTTTGATTCCACTAAAACTCATCATCAGCTTGGCAACATCTCCATCAATTACAACGCAAACTTTAACCCAGGCGGGAATTCCTATTTATGTGTCTATGGCTGGACACAATCTCCATTAGCAGAATACTACATTGTTGATTCATGGGGCACATATCGTCCAACAGGAGCGTATAAAGGATCATTCTATGCAGATGGAGGCACATATGACATTTATGAAACGACCCGCGTTAATCAGCCTTCCATTATCGGGATCGCGACCTTCAAGCAATATTGGAGTGTACGACAAACAAAACGTACAAGCGGAACGGTCTCCGTCAGTGCGCATTTTAATAAATGGGAAAGCTTAGGCATGCCAATGGGTAAAATGTATGAAACAGCATTTACTGTAGAAGGCTACCAGAGCAGCGGAAGTGCGAATGTGATGACCAACCAGCTGTTTATTGGACGATAAAAGCTTATAAAAAAGCCAGCAGTTTTTGCTGGCTTTTACTTTTTCTATGATAATTTTTCAACTTCCACTCTGCCAGAAAAGAACGTCGCGCCGCCGCCCATATCTGCCAATCGATCAGGTGTTAATCCATTCACTAAATGCTTTTTGCCTTTTTGATCTGCCCATAAACCTTGACTGACCACAACACCAGATAATACATTTTGACCGACTGACACGACAAGCTCACACTCTCCTCGGTCGTTCAACACACGTACCATGTCACCATCTTCAATTTTTCTTTCCTTTGCATCCTGTTCATTCATGTGAAGCTTCGGGAATTTCTCTAGCTTTTGATGCTTTTCATGAAGTGAGAAGGTGGAATTCAGAAAGTTATGGTTCGGTCCCGGTATAAAGGTAAGCGGATAATCGCTTTCCTGATAAAGGGGCACATAGGTTGGAAGTGCTGGATACCCGTCTTTTTTCATTTGTTCAGAATAAAGCTCAATTTTCCCGCTTGGGGTTTGAAGCTTTAATTCCTGGAAAGGTCCACGTTTCGCTTTGATCCATTTCTTTTCTTTTAATGCTTCGTATGAAATGTCCTCATAATGCGGATTTTCTGGATGATGAAGAGCTTGTTCCATCAGTTCAGCATCTGTCTCGCGGAAGGCTTCATCTTCAAAGCCCATCGCATGGGCAAGCAGGCGGAATACTTCAGTATTGGATTTGCTTTCTCCGTAGCGTTCTATCACTGGCTCCTGAATTTGAATATAATGATGCCAGTATGACGTATAAAAATCCTCGTTTTCAAAGGCTGATGTCGCCGGCAGGACAATGTCTGCATACGCCGCTGTTTCTGTCAGGAATAAATCATGAACCACTGTAAATAAATCCTCTCTCAGCAAACCTTCTCTGACTTTATTCGCTTCTGGTGTCACAACCGCTGGGTTGCACGAGTAGATAAAGAGAGAATCAACGGAAGGCTCTGCGCTTGTCAGCACGCTGCCCAGCTGATTCATATTAAATGATCTAGGTGTGCGTTCTTTTAATAAATCCGGCCGCTGAAGAGCTGTTTCATTATAACTGAGAAAAGAAGAGTTTGATTTCATCGCTCCGCCGCCCTTGTGCAGCCATTGACCAGTCAGGGCAGGGAGGCAGGAAATGGTTCTAATACTCATCCCGCCATTATCATGGTGCTGTAAACCATTCCCAATGCGAATAAGAGAGGGCGATGTCTCAGCGTACATTCTTGCAAGTGTAATGATATCGCCTTTAGGAACACCCGTGATCCGCTCAACTGTGTCTGGATCATACTGCTTTACATGCTCGCGCAGCGCTTTATGGCCGACCGTGTAAGCCTCTAAAAAGGCTTCATCTGTACGTTCCTCTTTAAAAAGGACATGCATGATGCCAAGGGCAAGTGCACTGTCAGTACCAGGCCGAAGCGGAATGAACCAATCTGCCATCCGGCCGGTTTGGTTCTTGTGAACATCAATTACGACAATCTTCGCTCCTTGCTTTCGTGCTTTTTGTGCCAAGGTGATTTGGTGCATATTTGTCGACACGGCATTGATGCCCCAAAAAATAAATAGTTTCGTATGAATGGTGTCTTCAGGATCTGCCCCAATGCTTGCACCCATTGTATATTTATAGCCAGTCGTTCCTGCTGACTGACAGATTGTCCGGTCTAACTGACTTGAACCAAGACGATAAAAAAAGCGGCGGTCCATTCCTTCTGCGTTGAGATTGCCCATGTTTCCATAGAAGCTGTAAGGCAGAATGCTTTCTGGTCCTTTTTCTTCGATCAACTTTGTCCATTTTTGCCGAATGGTTTCAATGGCTTCTTCCCACGTAATCGGTGCAAACTGACCTTCGCCTTTTTGGCCAACACGTTTTAAAGGAGTGGTCAGTCTTTTTTCATCATATAAACGGGCTGTGACATTACGCACTTTGTTGCATATGTTTCCTTGTGTGACAGGGTGGTCCGGATCTCCCTGCACTTTCACGATCTTTCCATTTTCTTTATGTATTAAAAGACCGCACTGATCCGGGCAGTCTAACGAACAAACTGATTTGAATATTCCGTCTTTCATCGCTGTATAATCGGTCATGAGTTTTCGGCTTCCTTTCTGCATTCCGTTATCACTTTGTATGGATTTTATTTTAGCATGTTCGGAGGAGGAAGGTAAGAAAGAGATGATGAATTGAAGAAAATGAAAAAAAGCCCCTGAAAAGGGACTTTTAAAAACGGGTGACTTGTACAGGAAATTCTTTTACCCCAAAAACAAACGTGCTTTGAATAGGTTTTAGCTGATCTGCAATACAGGTGATGTCTTGAAACGTATGGAGTAAAACGTCAAGCGCAATGTTGCTTTCAAGCCGGGCAAGCGGTGCACCGAGACAAAAGTGAATGCCAAACCCAAAGCTCATATGCGGATTTGATTTTCGGTCAAGCCGGAACGTATCTGGATCTTCAAATTTCTGTTCATCCCGATTTGCCGAAGCAACCCAGCTGATGAGGTAGTCTCCTTTTTCAATGCGCGCGCCTGCAATTTCAACATCTTCTGCAGCGATTCGGCCAATGGCTTGAACAGGGGGATAATACCGTAACGTTTCCTCAGTCAATTGAGGAATAAGAGAGGGGTCCTGCCGAACTGATTCAGCGATATGCGGCTGCTCTGTCAGCAGTCGTACGGCATTGGTTATTAAATTGGTCGTTGTCTCATTGCCTGCAACGAGTAGTAGAATACAAAAGCCAAGCAGTTCATTCTCGGTTAAACGCTCTCCATCAATTTCCGCTTGAATGAGAAGCGAGATCAAGTCATCGGCTGGTGCTTCTTTTCGTTTTTTGATCAAATGAGCAAAATAAACGGACAGCTCCTCTTCAGCGCGTTTCTGCATATCTACAACAGCCTGAATGGCTTCTTTTGATTCATCCTTAGCACCAGCCACAAGAGCATCAGAATGTTTTTTAATCAGCTCTCTGTCCTGCACCTCTGCACCGAGAAGCTCAGCGATGATCATCACTGGCAGGGGAGCTGCTAAATCTTGCACAATATCAAACGTACGTTGATCCTTAACTTGATTTAATAGATCATGTGTCAAGTCTTTGATCTTATCTTCTAATTGCTTGATCGCTTTTGGGGTGAACGCTTTATTCACAAGCGCTCTCATCTTTGTATGTTTTGGAGGATCCATCGTTAAAATACTTGTTTTAGACGTGCTTCTTCCTCGCTGTGAAGAGAACACTTTAGGCTGCTTTAGAACAGACTGGATATCCGCATATCGAAAAAGATCCCAGCACTTTCTTGTCTCATCATATCTAATATCACTCTCTGCGCGCAGCTCATTGTAAATAGGGAATGGGAAAAGAAGGTCATCGGTAGAACGGATTTCTTTCATTGGAATCACATTGACATAGTTTTCTTTCACTTTCATTATGAACGCTCCTTTTTCACATGATTTCTCTTTCACGGTATCACCAGTAAAATATCATTTCAACGGACATGTTTTCTAAAATATGTCAATAGTCTAATCGAAAGATTCAAGCACATTCACTATATAGGAAAATAGAAAGTCATTAAAATGAGAGCGCTTTCTGGAAAATAGAATTGAAGTCACCGAAACCAAAAATAAAATGGTGAATCCAGTCGAACGAAAGGGTCCTATGATTCAAATGATCATAGTTCTTTTGATCTAAATTACTGTATTTGAAAAACACGGCTAACATACTTGCAGCAAGCTGCCGGCCATGCATTCGGGACTTTTGAAAAGCGCTGGCTCTTTCTTGACACGATTTCTCATCATGTTACGATAACTTACGTGTGAAAAACACGAACAAAAAGCGAACAAGGGAGAGGATCAATATCATTGATCAAAAGAAAGTTGCTTTCATTGGAGCAGGCTCTATGGCGGAAGGAATGATTGCAGGGATTGTGCGATCAGGACAGATGCCGCTAGGCCAAATTTACGCAACAAACAGACAAAATCAACTTCGATTGAATGAACTAACGAAACGATACGGAATCCAAACAGCCGCAATGGATTCATTTCCTTTTGAAGAAATGGATATGTTGATCCTGGCCATGAAGCCAAAGGATGCTGAAGCAGCCCTTGAATCATTAAAACCTCGTATTCAGCCAGATCAGCTCATCATGTCTGTCCTTGCAGGTGTTAAGCTATCGTATATTGAAGACATGCTGCATGAAGGCCAGCCTGTTATGAGGGTCATGCCAAATACATCAAGTACGATCGGGGCATCAGCGACTGCTTTATCTGCTGGACGTTACGTGAAAAACGACCATATGAGCATAAGTCAGGCTCTTTTATCTGAAATGGGCGAAGTCTATACCATTCAGGAAGAGCAAATGGATATTTTCACTGGAATTGCTGGAAGCGGGCCCGCCTACTTTTATTTCTTAATGGAAAGAATCGAAGAAGCAGGAGAAGAGGCAGGTTTATCAAAGGAATTGTCTCGCCAAATTGGCGCGCAGACACTCCTCGGTGCGGCAAAAATGCTGCAAGAAACAGAGGAAAATCCTTCTGTCCTAAGAGAGAAAATTACGTCACCAAATGGAACAACTGCTGCAGGACTCAATGCATTAGATGATTTTGGCGGAGGAGAAGCGATCAAGCAGGCTGTCAAGCATGCTGCCAATCGATCAAAAGAGATAAGCAATCAGCAAAAACAAAAAGTATCTATATAAATAGAGCTCAGGTACAGGAGTGATTAGGTGTACGCAGATAAAGAGAGAAAACGAATTGTTGTGAAAATCGGAAGCAGCTCTCTTACTAGCTTTCAAGGTGAGATTAGTTTGAAAAAACTAGAAAACCTCGTCAATCAAATTGTAAAACTCAAAGATGAAGGACACGAAGTCATTTTGGTTTCATCTGGTGCGGTTGCAGCTGGTTACCGAAAACTAGGATTTATTGATAGACCCAAAACACTGCCGGAAAAGCAGGCATCTGCCTCAATTGGGCAAGGGCTTTTAATGGAATCATATTCTACTTTATTTTTATCACACGGTTATATTGCCTCACAGCTCTTAATTACAAGAAGTGATTTTTCTGATGAAACGCGCTATCAAAATGTGCGTAACACAATGAACGTGTTATTAGATCGAGGCATCATCCCAATTATTAATGAAAATGATACAGTGACGATCAATCGATTGAAGTTTGGAGACAACGATACATTGTCTGCAAAAGTAGCTGGACTCATTGATGCGGATTTCCTTGCCATTTTATCTGATATTGATGGCTTGTATGAAGATAATCCTCATACAAATCCAAATGCGAAGAGAATTCTTGAAGTGACAGACATCACAGAAGACATCGAAGCAGCTGCTGGAGACGCAGGCAGCAGCGTAGGTACAGGCGGAATGAAATCAAAGCTCGATGCGTTTAAAATATCAATGGCCGCAGGGATCAACGGCTTTTTAGGAAAAGCAGATACGCCTGACATTTTAGACAAAGCCATCAATGGGACAGAGGACGGTACTTATTTTACCGCTGACGAAAATGTAGCGCCGCTCAATTATAAGAAGCAGTGGATTGCCTTTCATTCTGGACCAAAGGGTGAGATCGTGGTTCAAGAGAAAACACAGGAATTCCTCATGCACCGAGAGGGAAGCCTTGATTCTGATGGGATTGTCAACGTAAAAGGTTCGTTTAAAAAAGGCGATGTGGTCCGTATTTTAGATCAAGATGGAAGAGAAATAGGTCTTGGCATTGTGAATTATGCGTCAGATGAACTCGCACGTAAGAGTGATTTGTTACAAGATGAAATCGTGCATGTCGTCGATCTTGAAGCATTTGTTTGTCATTTAGATTTATCGATTCCAGTTTGTTAACCAAAAGGGAGGAATTCCATGACACTGACAGCTGAAGTTGTCACATCGGTCAAAGAAAAAGCGAAAAAAGCAAAGCATGTTTCAAAAAAACTAAGTTTACTTCAAACAGAGGAAAAGAATAACGCGCTTCTTAAAATGGCAGAAGCATTAGAGCAAAACAGCCGCTTTATTTTACAGGAGAATCAAAAAGATTTAAATGCCGGGAAAGAAAAAGGCTTCTCAGAGGCACTCTTGGATCGATTAATGTTAAATGAAGAAAGAATTCATGAGTTTGCTGAAAGTTTGCGGCTCGTGACGAGATTAACAGATCCTGTTGGAGAAATATTGGATGAATGGACTCTTGATAACGGCTTACACGTAAAAAGCCGAAGAGTACCGCTCGGCGTGATCGGGATGATCTATGAAGCGAGACCGAACGTCACTGTCGATGCAGCAGGCCTTGCCTTAAAGGCAGGCAACTCAGTGATTTTAAAAGGCGGTTCCTCCGCTATTTCTTCCAACAAAGCCATTGTCAGCGTGATCCATGAAGCATTGGATCAAACAAAGATTCCTCGTGATGCGGTGCAATTAATTGAACAAACAGATCGTTCATCGGTTCAGGCGATGTTTCAACTAAAAGAGTGGATCGATGTTTTAATTCCGCGAGGCGGAGCCTCTTTAATCAAAACAGTGGTAGAAGAATCCACTATCCCAGTGCTTGAAACAGGGACAGGAAACTGTCATGTCTTTATTGATCAAACCGCGAATGTGAAAAAAGCCATTGAAATCGTGATCAATGCAAAAACGAATCGTCCGGCTGTATGTAATGCACTTGAGACGCTGATCATTCATCGCGAATGGCTGAAAGAGAATGCAGCCTCATTAAATGAAGCTTTGCAGGAGCATCGTGTCACTGTACATGGCGACCAGGCAGCAGAGTCTTACTTTTCAAACGCGGTTCCTGCTGGAGAAGTGGATTGGACAGATGAGTATTTAAGTCTGGATCTTGCAGTAAAGGTAGTCGATTCAATTGACGAAGCAATCAGCCATATCGATCAGTATGGCACAAAACATTCAGAAGCGATCGTGACAGAAGATGAAAAAAATGCACTCACGTTTCTAAACGAAGTAGATGCGGCGGCTGTTTATCATAACGCATCGACTCGCTTTACAGACGGCGGTGCACTTGGCTATGGAGCTGAAATCGGCATCTCCACGCAAAAGCTGCACGCCAGAGGGCCAATGGGACTTCCTGCACTCACGACAACTAAGCTGCTTCTGTGTGGTGACGGTCAGATTAGAAGCTAGAAAGATTCAAGAAACACTACCTTTTTTATGAGGTAGTGTTTTTAACTTTATTTAAAAGAAATACACGTTATCCTACGTTTGCACAATTTTTCTTCATGATCTTCTCAAATTTAAAAAATTCAAATTCCTCAGGTGCTAAAGGTTCATTGCTTTGATGTGCTTCATGAGGTGCGTTTGGATCTGGATGGTGTAAGTGATAAAATTCAACTATTTGAAAGCCGCACTTATTGACATAAAAATGAATGTTGCGTTTTTCAAAGTATGGAGTCACAACCTCCCATACAATCGTTTCTGGATATTGCGCCTCGATGGCTTTCCATGCTGCCTGACCAATGCCCCGGCCGTGAAAGGATGATGAAATGTATAGCAAATCAACCGAGTTGTGATGTGTCTCTTGGTTGATTTTGATCACAACGCCGCCTGCCTTTTTACCATTTAGCATAATATGATAAACAATGTGTTCATTCGAATGAAAAGATTCATCAATGACTTCATCTGGAGGAATTGGTCCACCATGCGCATCGCCAAATGCATCGATCACGCCAGCTGTAAAAGCTTTCTGGAGCTCTTTTTTCATTGAAGGGAAGTCCTCTTTATTTGCTTGTGCTAATGTCACTTCATGTTGAGTTATTTTGTTCATTTTTTTATCCTTTCCATGCGTAGTGATGTTTCTGGATGTTATAATAAAGGATGGAGTTACTCCATAGTCAAGAAAGGAGCCTTCATCATGATCAATGATGTGCAAAAAACGTTTTTTACTGGAGAATTTGCCAAGCTATTTGATGTCAAAAAAGATACGCTTCTGTATTATGATAAAATCGATTTATTTAAGCCGGCTGGTGTTCACGAAAATGGATACCGTTACTATACACTTGAGCAATTTGACCATTTTATTGCGATTCAATCCTTGCGGGCTGTTCAATTTCCGATCAAAGAGTTAAAACAATATTTCACAGAACCTTCCCGCGAGAGACTGCAAAGCCTAGCGGCCGACCAAATAAAAAAGGTCAAACAAGAGATTGAAAAACTTCAAGACATCCAGGCTTTTCTTATGCGGGTGATGGAGACGACACATGAATTAGCAAATGTGAAAATAGGCGAGGTCCTGTTTCAAGAGCTGCCAGAAGAACCTGTTGTACTAAGTGCATCAAACCCGATCGACTTCAATACACCTGTAGAAGAAATATCACGTATTGTAGGGGAATTTTTAAAGGGAGTTGGCATAAAAGGGGCTGCGGCAAATGGTTCTGTCTTAAAAAAGGAGCAGTTCTGTAAGCGGCACTATCATCAGTCAGATCAGCTGTTCTGCCGAATGGATGGCCCGGGGGCAGTCAAAAAACCTGGCGGGCTCTATGCGGTGATGTATGATCAAGGAACATTTGATGAGATCGAATCTGCTTATTCGCATTTGTTAGATGAAATCGAGAAAGAGGGCATGATGCTGGATGGAGATGTATTTGAGGAGTATTTACTTCATTCGCTCATGTCTAAAGATGAAGCAGAATATATAACGAAGCTCAGTGTAAAAGTGAAGAAGCGAGCAGATGACAATTGAAAAGAGGATAGACAGCATGTGACATGCGTGTTTATCCTCTTTTTTTGATGTTATCCCACTTGATTTTCGGCAAATTGACTCATATATAAGTCTGCATAGAAGCCTTTTTGTTTTAAAAGTTCGCTGTGCGATCCTTTTTCAATGATGCTTCCATCCTTCATGACTAAAATAAGGTCTGCATCCTTGATTGTTGAAAGTCTGTGTGCAATCACGAAGCTCGTTCTGCCTTTCATCAATTCATTCATTGCTTTTTGAATATGCATCTCTGTTCGTGTATCCACACTGCTTGTTGCTTCATCTAATATCAAGATCTTTGGATCAGATAAAATGGCACGGGCGATGGTTAACAGCTGGCGCTGACCTTGAGACAAGTTGCCTGCATCTTCTGTTAACAGTGTGTCATATCCATCTGGAAGCGTGCGGATGAAATCATCTGCATAGGCATGTTTGGCGGCTTTGATGACATCCTCTTTGGAAACGTGCTGCCTGCCATAGGCAATGTTGTCGTAAATCGTTCCTTCAAAGAGCCATGTATCCTGAAGAACCATCGCAAATAATTCTCGTACTTGCTGACGGCTGAGGTCAGTTGTTTTGACACCGCCAATGCGTATGGAGCCTTGATCTAATTCGTAAAAACGCATTAAAAGATTAATGATGGTCGTTTTTCCCGCGCCTGTTGGTCCGACAATGGCAACCGTCTGTCCTTCTTGCACATCTAAATTCAAATCTTTAATAATCGGATGATCTTTTTCATATCCGAATTGAACTTGTTCAAAGCTCACATCACCTGAGAGTGATGCAAGATCAATTGCCGCATCTTCTTCGGTACTTTCTTCTTCCTCATCAAGGATTTCAAACACCCTTTCAGCAGAAGCGATCGCTGATTGAACTAAGTTTGCGACGCTTGATGCTTGCACAAGCGGCTGAGACATTTGCTGTGTGTATTGGATAAACGCCTGCACATCCCCGACACGAATATTCCCATTAATGACTAGAATCCCGCCGGCTACACTGACTGCCACATAGCCAAGGTTCCCGATGAAGGTCATCATTGGCATCATTAAACCAGAAATGAACTGCGCTTTCCTTGAAGATTCATACAGCTTTTCATTTAATTCATCAAATGTATCGATTGCTTTCTTTTCGTAGCCATACGCACGAACTGTCTGATGTCCTGTGAACATCTCATTAATATGTCCATTGATCGTGCCAAGCTCTTTTTGCTGCGCTTTAAAATGCTTTTGAGAAAATGACGTAATGCCGCGAATCGCAAACAGGCTGAGTGGCAGCGTCAAACAAACAAGCAATGTAAGCAGCGGACTGATGAAGAGCATCATGACGACAATCCCAATGACTGTAATCACAGATGTAATCACTTGGGTGAGCGCCTGCTGAAGCGATGTATTAATATTATCGATATCATTCATCACACGGCTTAGCGTGTCCCCGTGGGTTGTTTTATCAAAATAACGAAGGGGGAGACGTGTGAGCTTGTCATTTGCTTCCTGCCGTAATTCAGCAATGGTCTGTTGAGAGACTCCAGCCATGACATATTGCTGAACGAATGAAAAGAGGGAAGCAACGACGTACAGCACGACAAGCAGCAATAAAATCCGTGAAATGACGTCAAATTGAACGGCTGTTCCATTCGTAAAGCTGTCAAATAGGGAAGAGGTGGCATCCCCAAGCAGCTTTGGACTAATGACGTTAAAGACAGTTGAACCAATCGCTGCAATAAAGACGATGATCAGCTGAAATTTCCTTGGTTTTAAATAGCCTGTCAAACGTAGCAGTGTTTTCTTAAATTCCTTCGGTTTTGCGGCTGGCCCTTTAGGGTGGCCGCCTTTATGGCCCATGCCAGAAGACATTTTCTTACTCATCCTCGCTCACCTCCTGACCTTCCTGAGAGGCGACAATCTCTTGGTATACAAGATTGTCCTTTAATAATTGTTCATGTGTTCCGATACCTGCGATTTTCCCTTCATCAAGTACAATGATTTTATCACTATGCTTCACTGTACTGATTCGTTGAGCCACAATGATGAGGGCTGCATGAGCTTTTTCTGCTTCTAATGATGCCCGCAGCTTCGCATCTGTTTTGTAATCAAGTGCTGAAAAGCTATCGTCAAACAGATAGAATGATGGTTTTCGCACTAGCGCCCTTGCAATGGAAAGCCGCTGCTTTTGGCCGCCCGATAGATTGGAACCACCTTGATCAATTTCTGCATCAATTCCGCCATCTTTTTGCAAAACAAATTCTTCGGCCTGCGCAGTTCGCAGCGCCTGCCAGATGTCTTCATCGCTTGCATCCTGCTTGCCAAAGCGCACATTGTCGGCAATGGTTCCACTGAATAAAACAGCTTTTTGAGAGACATAGCCCATTTGGTTTCTCAGTTTCTCTTGTGGCAGCTCTCTAATATCTACACCATCTAGTGTAATCCGGCCTTCTGACACTTCATAAAAGCGCGTCATCAGCTGGAGAAGCGTTGTTTTCCCAGAACCCGTACTTCCGATGATGGCTGTCGTTTCACCAGTTTTGGCTTCAAACGTGATACCTTGAACGGCCGGTTTCTCAGCATTTGAGTAATAAAATGACACATCCTCAAAGCGAATGGATTGAGCGGGCTTGTGAAGGTCAGTCATAGACTCTTCTTTGTCTTTAATCTTTGGTTCCATGTTTAACACTTCATTCATGCGTTTAGCTGACGCTTGTGCTCTTGGGACCATAATAAAGCTCATCGACAGCATAATCAGTGCCATTAAAATCATCATCGCATATTGAATGAAGGCAATGAGATTCCCAACTTCCATTTCTCCGGCATCAATTCGGTTTGCACCAAGCCAGACAATGCCGATATTCGTGAAGTTCATGATGATCAGCATAAATGGAAACAAGTAAGCCATTAATCGGTTAACTTTAAGACCAGTGTCCTTATAGGACGTGTTGGCTTCTTGGAATCGCTCCTTTTCATCATCCACACGGTTAAATGCACGAATAACGCGGATGCCTGAAAGAGATTCCCGCATAATTAAATTCAGCCGGTCTGTTTTTTTCTGAAGCTGGCCAAATAGAGGGATGGCTTTTCTTGACACCAAATAAATGAATCCACCAAGAAGGGGGAGGGCTGCCAAAAAGATAAGAGACAGGACAGCATCTCTGGAAACAGCCAAAATAATTCCGCCCACAAGCATGAGCGGGGCCCGCGTCATCATTTGTAAAATCATAATCGTCACATCTTGGACTTGTTTCACATCATTTGTTGATCTAGTAATAAAGGAAGATGTGCCGATCTTTTGAAATTCTTCTAATGAAAATTGTTCGACATGCACAAACAGCTGTCTTCTCATATCACGGCCGAAGCCAAGTGCTGTCTTTGATGACAAGTAAGACTTCCAAATGGTGAGCAAAATGGCGAGTAGAGAACAAGCCACCATCCAGGCGCCAACCTTCCATATGTAAGCAATATCTCCCTGGACGATACCGACATCAACGATATCTGCTGTTAACGTCGGTAAATACAGCTGGAGCATACTGCTTAAAAAGGTGAGAATGACAATGGACACAACGGACAGCCGATACGGCTTTAAAAACGATAAAATTGATTTCATACGAATACCTTTCTTCCATATAGTCTTTTGTTCTGTAACCCATCATATACAAAGAGGGATTATTTCTACAAATGAAATGTCTTCTTTTAATGAATTATTTATATTGTTCAATTTTAGAAAAGAAATCCTTCACAAACACATAAAAATCATGGGCAGAAGGAGACATTTCGCGCGTTTTAGATGCAATAATGCCAACCGTTCGTCTCACTTGAGGAAAATCGATTGGAATTTTCACTGTAAATCGGGGTGTTGTTTCATAAAAGGCGCTTTCGGGTAATAAGGTAACACCCATACCTGCCGAGACGAGACCTTTAATGGCATCCAAATCTTCTCCTTCAGATGAAATGGTAGGCTCATAGCCTGCCTGCTTGCAAGCATCAACCGCAATTTGTCTCAGCACATACCCTTCAGGAAATAACACGAAATGATCCTTTCTTAAATCACTTAAATGAATACTCCTTTGTCCGCTAAAGGGGTGGCTAACCGGTAAAAGGGCATATATGCTTTCGGAAAACAAAATATTTCCTTCTATTTGAGAATCGTTTGTCGGTACGGGTCCTAAAAAGGCGAGATCGATATCTCGATTTTTGACCGCTTCAATGAGAAATTTATAGGATCCTTGACGAAGTAAAAAATCGACCTCTGGATATTCCTGCTTAAAGGCGGAGATGACAGAAGGGAGTACTTGGCTTGCTAGACTTGTAGGAAAGCCAATATTCACCGTTCCTTTGTGTGGATCTAAGTATTCATCAATTTGCTCTTTTGCATAATCAATGGCTTTGAGTGCAGTTCTGACATGATCTAAAAATTGTCTGCCGATCTTCGTTAATTTGATATTTCGTCCTTCTCGTTCGAATAAGGCCACTCCAAGTTCTTCTTCTAAATTCGCAATCTGCCGGCTGATGGCAGATTGGGCAACATGTAAGTTTTCAGCCGCTTCTGACACGTGTTCACGGTCTGCGACTTCTACAAAATAACGTAACTGACGAAGCTCCATTTTTGCACTTCACACCCATCTATCTCAAAAAGAGATTGTTTTGATCTAAATTATATATTGTTTATATCAATTTGAAAACTTAAAATAAGTTACAGAGTTTGTGAGATTTTATTACTGTGAAAAAACGGATCTTTTAAACGGGGGAGAGAAACGATGACTTATAATCAACTACCACAACCACAAGGTCTCTACCGTCCTGAATTTGAACATGATGCATGTGGAATCGGACTGTACGCCCATTTAAAAGGGGAGGCGACACATAGCATCGTCAAAAAGGGATTACAAATGCTGTGCCAGCTTGATCATCGCGGCGGGCAAGGCAGTGATCCGTATACAGGTGATGGTGCCGGTTTAATGGTACAGCTGCCAGACGCTTTCTTTAGAAAGAACTGCAAAGAATTTGCACTTCCTGAAAAAGGCCGTTACGGGGTAGGAATGGTCTTCTTTTCAAAAGATGATGACGAAAAAACGCGTCAAGCCATCGAACAGAAAATCAACGGGTTCATTAAACAAGAAGGCCAAACATTAATTGGCTGGAGAACGGTTCCTGTCGATCCAGGAAAAATTGGTACTGTCGCAGCGAAGAGCTGTCCGGTTGTGAGACAGGTCTTTATCGGAGCAAACGACAACATCACAGATCGTTTGTCATTTGAACGAAAATTATATGTCATCCGTAAGCAGGCTGAGAACTGGGGAACAAGAGAGGAAAAGCAATTTTACTTTGTCAGCCTGTCGAGTCAAACCATCGTATACAAGGGGCTTTTAACATCAGATCAAGTCGATGCTTTTTATCTTGATCTACAGGATGAAACATTTGTTTCTGCATTTTCACTTGTTCATTCAAGATTTAGTACAAATACATTTCCTACATGGGAAAGAGCCCATCCAAACCGTTACTTAATTCACAACGGAGAAATCAACACATTAAGAGGAAACATCAATTGGATGAGAGCAAGAGAACAACAATTCGTATCTGAAGCCTTCGGAGACGATTTAGACAAGATTTTGCCAGTGCTGAATGCAGACGGAAGTGATTCATCCATTTTAGACAATGCCTTTGAATTCTTTGTGCTTGCAGGCCGTACACCTGCTCATACAGCAATGATGCTGATTCCTGAGCCTTGGACGGAAAACACGCACATGTCGAAAGAGAAACGGGCATTTTATGAATACCATAGTTCTCTCATGGAGCCGTGGGATGGACCAACAGCCATTTCTTTTACGGACGGGAAACAAATCGGGGCCATCTTAGACCGAAACGGATTGAGACCGGCAAGATATTATGTCACGAATGATGATCATATCATTTTCTCTTCTGAGGTTGGCGTAATTGACACAAATGAAGAAGATGTGAAGTATAAAGATCGGCTTGAGCCTGGTAAAATGCTGCTCATTGATCTAGAAGAAGGACGAATTATTTCTGACGAAGAAGTGAAATCGACCATTGCGAATGAACTGCCTTATCAAAAATGGCTCGATGAAGAAATGGTCCACGTCAATCGCTCGGAAGAAAATTCAGAAAATTCTAGTATAATGGATGATTTATTGACGCGTCAGCGTGCGTTCCATTATACGTATGAAGACATTCAAAAGTATTTAATTCCTTTACTAGAGGAAGGCAAGGACCCAATCGGTTCAATGGGAAGTGACACACCGCTTGCTGTGTTATCAGATCGTGCGCAGTCTCTTTTTCATTATTTTAAGCAGCTGTTTGCACAAGTCACGAACCCGCCGATTGATGCCATTCGTGAGCAGCTCGTGACATCAACCATGACTTGGTTAGGTGCCGAAGGCGATATTTTACATCCGAATGAATATTCATGCCGAAGAATTAAACTTTATACACCGGTCTTAACGAGCGGACAATTTAACGGCTTGAAAACGATTGTTCATAATGCCTTTAAAAGCAAAACAATCCATACACTTTTCACCGATGATATAAAGCGCGGACTGGATGCGATGTTTGAAGAGGCGGAAAAAGCGATCAGAGAAGGTGTCTCTTTATTAATCCTTTCAGATCGTGAAATGACAGAACAAAAAGTACCGATTCCACCACTTCTTGCGCTAAGTGCACTTCATCAGCATCTTGTGCGTCAAGGTCTACGGACAAAGGTCAGTCTGATCGTTGAATCTGGAGAGGTGAGAGAGGTCCATCATTTTGCCGCACTAATTGGCTACGGCGCAGATGCGATTCATCCTTACCTTGTCTATGAAACGTATAAACAGCTGATTGCAGACGAAGCGATTTCGATCAGCTTTGATGAAGCTGTTACAAAGTTTGGTAAAAGCGTGACAGAAGGTGTCGTCAAAGTCATGTCCAAAGTGGGAATTTCCACTGTGCAGAGCTATAGAGGCGCGCAAATCTTTGAAGCAGTCGGGATTAGTGAAGACGTCATTCAAGCGTATTTCACAGGAACAGCTTCTCAGCTTGGCGGGATTGATCTTGACACCATTGCTCATGAGGCAAAACTTCGCCATGAAGCAGGGTATCAAGCAGCAACAGACCAGACGCTTGAATCAGGAAGTGAATTCCAGTGGAGAAAAAATGGAGAGCACCATGCTTTTAACCCAAAAACGATCCATACGCTCCAGTGGGCATGCCGTAATGAAGATTACGATCTATTTAAACAATATACAAAAGCAGCGGATGAAGAAAGAATCGGCTTCCTCAGAAACTTGTTTGCATTTCAGCCAAAACAAAAGCCGGTTCGTCTGGAAGAGGTTGAATCTGCTGAATCCATCGTGCGCCGCTTTAAGACAGGTGCCATGTCATTTGGATCTTTAAGTAAAGAAGCGCATGAGGCACTTGCGATTGCAATGAACCGAATTGGCGGTAAAAGTAACAGCGGAGAAGGCGGAGAAGATCCTGCCCGCTTTACAGTAGACGAACACGGTGATGACCGTAGAAGTGCGATTAAACAAATCGCTTCTGGCCGATTTGGTGTGAAAAGTCATTACTTGGTCAATGCAGATGAACTGCAAATTAAAATGGCGCAAGGAGCAAAACCTGGAGAAGGCGGACAGCTGCCAGGAAATAAAGTGTATCCTTGGGTGGCCGATGTACGTGGTTCTACGCCAGGTGTCGGATTGATTTCACCACCGCCGCATCATGATATTTATTCCATTGAGGATTTGGCACAGCTGATTCATGATTTGAAAAACGCGAACCGTGATGCACGCATCAGTGTCAAGCTTGTATCTAAAGCCGGCGTTGGCACGATTGCAGCAGGTGTAGCAAAAGGAACTGCGGACGTCATTGTTATCAGTGGTTATGATGGCGGTACAGGAGCTTCACCGAAAACAAGTATTAAACACACAGGGCTTCCTTGGGAGCTTGGATTGGCAGAGGCGCATCAAACCCTTGTGTTAAATGGTCTTCGCGAGAGAGTCGTTCTTGAAACAGACGGAAAGTTAATGACTGGCCGCGACGTTGTGATGGCTGCGATTTTAGGAGCAGAAGAATACGGCTTTGCGACAGCTCCACTTGTCGTGCTGGGATGCGTGATGATGAGAGCATGTCATTTAGATACTTGCCCAGTCGGTGTTGCCACACAAAACCCAGAGCTTCGCAAAAAATTCATGGGTGACCCTGATCACATTGTGAACTTCATGATGTTTATTGCAGAGGAAGTAAGAGAAATCTTAGCGGAACTCGGCTTTACATCAATGGATGAATTAATCGGACGTACGGACGTCCTAGCGGTCAGTGAACGAGCAAAAGCTCACTGGAAAGCAGGCCAGCTAAACCTTGAAACACTGCTTTATCAGCCAGAAGGAGCGCGGACATTCAGAACACCGCAAAATCATAAAATTGACGAATCGCTGGATATGAATGAAATCCTTCCTTATGTGCAAGAAGCGCTGAATCATCAAACACCGGTTGATCTATCATTGAACATTCGCAATATCAACCGTGTGGCCGGAACTATTACTGGCAGTGAAGTGTCTAAGCGCTACGGGGAAGAGGGCTTGCCAGAGGATACGATCACACTCAGATTCACTGGTTCAGCTGGACAAAGCTTTGGCGCATTTGTGCCAAAGGGCATGTCTCTCTATTTAACAGGTGATTCCAATGACTATATCGGCAAAGGACTCTCAGGAGGCAAAATTGCTGTGAAAACGTCTGATCATTTTGTACAAAATGGACATGAAAACGTCATTGTAGGAAACGTTGCATTTTACGGCGCAACTAGCGGAAAAGCTTATATTAACGGCCGTGCTGGTGAACGATTTGCTGTTCGTAATTCAGGTGTACATGTGGTTGTTGAAGGAATCGGAGATCACGGCTGTGAATACATGACTGGTGGACGTGTCGTCATTTTAGGAGACGTTGGGAAAAACTTTGGTGCAGGTATGTCTGGCGGTGTGGCTTACATCCATACATCGGATGCAAAACAGTTTAAAAGAATGTGTAACATGGAAATGATCATGTTTGAAAAGCTCACAGATCATGAAGAAGAACAAGAAGTAAAGCAAATGATTAAGGAACACCTTGATTATACAAACAGTTCAAAAGCAGCAGCACTTCTTGAAAACTGGGAGCAAGAAAAGGATCAATTCATCAAAGTCATTCCGAGAAATTACAAAATGATGCTTCAAAGTATTGAAGAACAAAAACAAGCGGGCCTCAGTCATGAAGAAGCGGTGATGTTTGCCTTTGAAGCAAACACAAAACCGAAAAATCAAGAAACGGCAAACGGGCAAAAAGCAGCCCTCGCTCATTAAGAAAGGGGAGAGGACAATGGGCAAAGCAACAGGTTTTATGGATTATAAAAGAGAAAAGCCAAATGAACGTGACCCTCTCACTCGTCAAAATGACTGGAAAGAATATTCAGCTCCTTATACAGATGACGTATTGAAGACGCAGGGCGCTAGATGTATGGATTGCGGAACACCGTTTTGTCAAATTGGGATGGAGATCAGGGGCGGCGTGTCTGGCTGCCCGATCTACAATTTAATTCCAGAATGGAATGATCTTGTCTATCGCGGGAGATGGAAGGAAGCTCTCGAAAGACTGCAAAAAACAAATAATTTCCCAGAGTTTACTGGGAGAGTATGTCCTGCACCTTGTGAAGGGTCATGTACAGTCGCTATCAATGATCCGGCTGTTTCGATTAAAAATATCGAACGCACAATCATTGATAAAGGTTTTGAAAATGGATGGATCACACCAAGAATCCCTTCAAGCCGTACAGGGAAGAAAATTGCCATTGTCGGCTCAGGACCAGCAGGACTTGCAAGTGCTGATCAATTAAACCAAGCAGGGCACGCTGTCACAGTGTTCGAGCGTTCTGACCGTCTTGGCGGACTGCTGACATACGGGATTCCGAATATGAAGCTCGACAAAGAAGTGGTCGAGCGAAGAGTCAAACTTCTAAGACAAGAAGGCATTGACTTTGTGACAAACACAGAAATCGGCGTGGATATTACTGCTGATGAACTGAAAGAGCAGTTTGATGCAGTTATCCTTTGTACAGGTGCACAAAAGCAGCGTGATCTATTGATTGAAGGCCGGGAAGCAAAAGGGATTCACCTTGCGATGGATTATTTAACCCTTGCAACGAAAAGCATGCTTGATTCAGGATTTAAAGACAAAAACTTCATTGATGCAAAAGGAAAAGACGTGATTGTGATTGGCGGAGGAGATACAGGTGCGGACTGCGTGGCAACTGCACTTCGCCAAAAAGCAAAAAGTGTTGTTCAATTCGGGAAGCATCCAAAGCTTCCGGATACACGTGTAGGGGATAACATGTGGCCAGAACAGCCTTATGTCTTCTCGCTGGATTATGCTTATGAAGAAGCACAAGCAAAATTCGGAGAAGATCCGCGTCAATATTCAATTCAAACCACAAAAATTGTGGCAGATAAAAATGGGAAATTAAAAGAGCTTCATACCATTCAAATGGAAAAGGTGAAAAACGAACAAGGGAAGTTTGAATTTCATGAAATTCCAGGGACAGAAAAGGTATGGCCTGCTCAGCTCGTCTTTATTGCAATTGGTTTTGAGGGAACTGAACAGCCGATTGTGAAACACTTTGGCGTGGACAGCAAAAACAATCGCATTGACGCAAAATATGGGGAATATACAACAAATGTAGAAGGCGTATTTGCAGCGGGAGATGCAAGACGCGGGCAAAGCTTGATTGTCTGGGCAATTAATGAAGGCAGACAAGTGGCGCACGAGGTAGACCGTTATTTAATGGGGAGTTCGGTTCTGCCAAAATAGGTCAAACAAAGGGTGTTACAATATAAAGAAAAGCCATGACCAACGTGTGGTCATGGCTTTTTATGATTCAGAAATGGTATGGTTGATCAACACCTTTTTACGTTTAAGCTGCGATACGACTAAACAGAGGAAGACAATCAGAACAAAAAGGGAAATGGTCAAAAAGCCAAACGTATATGAGCCAGTCAATTCTTTTAAACTGCCAAGAATATTAGGTAAAAAGAATCCGCCAATGCCTCCAGCAGCCCCAACAATTCCGGTCACAATCCCAATTTCTTTATGAAATACTTGAGGTACCAGCTGAAAAACAGCGCCATTCCCCATCCCAAGGCACATCATCCCCACAAATAAAAGCGCAATGACCACAGGTAAAGCTGGAAGACTGCTTACTCCTCCTAAGCAGATGCCGATGATTCCGAATAATCCAAGCAGTACTTTCATTCCGCCTATTTTATCGGCAATGAGACCGCCCACAGGCCGAAAGAAGCTGCCTGCCGCCACACAAAGTGTCACAAAATCACCAGCATGAATCTTCGAAACCCCATATTGATCCACAAAGAAAATACTGAGGAAACTGGAAAGCCCGACAAACCCTCCGAATGTGATCGCATAAAGCAAACAGAAAAACCATGTCGATTTCACTTGAAATACTGAGAAGTACGACCGAATCGGCTGAGGAGCGGGCTGATTTGGTGCATCTTTTGCAGTGAAAATAAAAAACAAAAAGACAAGACTTAACGGAATCAGAGCGAGCCCCATTACGGCATGCCACCCGTAAATCTCTGCAAGCCTTGGACCAAATAAGGTGGAGATTAGTGTTCCACTATTCCCGGCGCCTGCAATTCCCATGGCTACTCCTTGTAAGTGAGGAGGATACCAGCGGCTTGCCATTGGCAAAGCAACAGCAAAACTTGCTCCTGCTACTCCAAGCAAAATCCCAATCAGTACGAGCTCTGAAAGGGTTGTACCAGCGATAAACCCCCAAATAAGCGGAATGGTCGTTAAAAGCATTCCTATCACTGCAGTCTTTTTAGGTCCTATTCGATCGGTGAATAAACCAAGCACAATCCGAAAAAAAGAACCAGATAGAATTGGAATGGCCACAATCATGCCTTTCTCTACGGTTGATAAAGCAAAATCTTGTGCAATAAAAGCACCCAGCGCCCCTAACAAAACCCAAATCATAAAGCTCACATCAAAATATAAAAAGGAACCAAACAATGTCTTAGGATGACCACTTGATTTTAATTCTGAGAGTTTCATAAAACGCCTCCTCTATTTTGAATTTTCTGACTTAAAGATAGCGAGTTCACTTATGTAATGAAAGTATTATGTGAGAAAAATTGACATGAATAAACACTTTTTTACAAGTGTGTGCCATAATCAATCCATACAATGTGCTCGAGCAAGAGGCTTAGAAAGGTTGATTTCAGATGGCAAAACGCAAACTTGTGTTTATCGGAAACGGCATGGCGAGTATGAAATGTATCGAAGAGATCATTCAAAAGCAGCCAGAACATTATGCCATAACAGTCATTGGAAAAGAGAAGCACTCTGCCTACAATCGCATAAAACTTTCGTCGATTTTACAAAAAAGCGAATCATTAGCTGAAATTCAACTAAAGGAAAAAGAATGGTACACCGCGCATGACATCACATTGTTCAAAGGAGAATCAGTTGTACATATCGATACAAATCGAAAGTGTGTCATGACAGATGCGCGCCGGGAAATTCCCTATGACAAGCTCGTCATTGCAACGGGTTCATCGCCGAATTTTCTTCCTATTCAGGGTGTGTCCAAAAAAGGGATATACGCTTTTCGGACAATTGATGATTATGAGGCCATTTGTGCGGATGCGGTGCATTATCAACAAGCAGCAGTGATCGGAGGCGGCGTGCTTGGTGTGGAGGTAGCAGCCGGTCTGCAGATGGCGGGGCTTGAAACGACCATCATTCATCATACGGAGCGGCTGATGCAGCGCCAATTAGATGAAACAGCAGCCGGATTATTACAGAGAAAATTCATAAGAAAAGGCATTCAGGTGAAAACAAATGCCCATACCATTGCATGCTTAGGCGGTGAGAGGGTAGAAGGCGTTCTATTGAAAAATGGAGACATCGTGGATGCTGATCTTGTTGTTTTTACAACAGGTATCCGTCCGAATATACAGCTTGCAGAGAATCATGGCATACACACGAGAAAAGCCATTGTTGTCAATGACGTGATGGAGACTAATATCCCGAATATTTATGCGATTGGAGAATGTGCAGAGCACCAAGGGATGGTGCATGGCCTTGTTCAGCCCATTTATGAACAAGCAAGCGTGCTCGCTAAGCATCTTTTAGGAGAAAAAATCACACATACACCAAAGCCCATTTACTCAACAAAATTAAAAGTACCTGATTTGCCGATTTATTCTGCTGGCTGTATTGAACATCATTCTCCGTTTATGTCAGCTGTGACTTATTTAGATGAAGAGCAAGAGGTGTATAAAAAATTCGTCTTTGAACGTCAGGCGCTGGCAGGTATTTTATTCGTCGGAGAGCTGGGGAATGCCGATCAGCTTTTGCAAGATGTAAAAGTGGGACGTGATAAAAGTGTGGTCATGAAAGCCCTTCATGAAAAGCAGTCATCCCCACTAGATTCATTAAAAATGGAAGACCTCGTCTGCCAATGTCAAACCGTTACAAAAGGGATGATTTTAAAAAGCATTTCGGTTCATCAGCTGACAAACTTAGACGAGGTGAAAAAACATACTGGGGCAGCAACTGGGTGCGGCGGCTGTCAAGAGCTCGTCCGTGCTTGCTGCCAGCTACCATCACATGAACAAACGGAATCGCAGGTCTTTTTTTGTCCATGTACAGAAGTAGAGGAGCAGACCATTTTTTCGTTTATTAAAAAGCAGCAGCCGGTGAATGCTGAAGAAATAAAAAGACATTTTCAATGGAAAACGAATCACGGCTGCGGCATCTGCCGGCCGGCCATTCAATACTATCTCGAGCAATTTCAAGGATCGGTGGAAAAAATCGGCGCTGCTGAACAGGAAGACATGTTGATTCCTCAATTATATGGAGGCCGGCTTGATCTGGATTTTTTGAAAATCATTACGTCTTTGTTAGAGAACAGACTGATTGAGCAGGCAGAGCTGACAAAGCATAAACGAATACGGCTCATCGGTGTGTCAAAACAGGCGGCACAAATTGTCAAAAATCATTGGCCAATTATGCCTAATGAGAAAAGAAGACTATCTCATATCCTTTCATGCGACTGTAACGATCTAGCTGTCACGTCACTTGTGATGGAGCTGGAAAGACAAGTGGAAGATACACTTTTACCAGCTGTCACCTCCATTCATATCACCGGTGCTTCTTGCACGTGTAAACTTGCTCCAATTGATGACATCTGTCTGAAAAAGCAGCTGGGTGAATGGAACATTTATATAGGAGGCCAGCTTTTTTACACCTTGGCTCATTCAAGTGAGCTTATTCCTTTCTTAAAAGCGCTGCTTGAAGAGTATAGAAAAAATGCTTACTTTCAAGAATCCATTGGCGATTGGCTGTCACGGCAAGGGAACATTTCTATTCGAGAAAAGTTACTTGATGAGGAAATAAGAGAAGAGCTCTGTGCGCAATTTGACCAAAGCAGACAAGGAAATGTAAGACATAAGGATGTGAAGGTATGAGTCAATCTTTTTTACAATATGCCCAGCAAAAATCAAAGCAGGAAGAACAAAAGCGAGTGTTCCCAGCCCAATGTCCTTTTTGCAGTATGCAGTGCAAAATGCAATTAATCGAGCAGCATGTGGAAGGGCGAACACGCTACCAAACGATTGGTGTACACAATCCAACTACGCACGGAAGACTTTGTATGAAAGGACAGCATGCCCACCAGCACGCGCTTCATAAAGATCGCCTGAATCACCCGCTGATCAAAAGAAACGGACAATTTGTAAAAGCGACATGGCAGGAGGCTCTCGAAGAAATCAAAACAAACATAGAATCCCTTCAGCTGTCGCATGGCCATGATGTGATCAGTGTGTACGGAAGCGCATCAATTACAAATGAGGAAGCGTACTTACTCGGGAAATTTGCAAGAGTGGCGCTGAAAACGAAATACATCGATTATAACGGCAGACTATGTATGTCTTCGGCAGCAACTGCCGCAAATCAAACATTCGGACTTGACCGTGGCCTGACCTTTCCTTTAAGCGACATCAAGCATGCACGGGTGTTGATATTGGTTGGAACGAATATAGCGGAATGTCAGCCAACCTTCCTGCCCTACATTGAAGAGGCAAAAAACAATGGCGCTTTTCTCATCGTCATTGATCCGCGCAAAACTCCGACAGCCCAATTAGCCGATTTACATGTCAGCCTCAAACCAGGGTCTGATGCCGCACTGGCAAACGGCATATTGCACATCATGCTGCATGAGCATTTAATCGATGAATCATTTATTCATCAACGAACATCAGGTTTCCAAAAACTAAAGGAGCACATCTCACGCATCTCCCTGCCAGACATTGCTGAGCAAACTGGCGTGACGATTGATGTGATGCAGAAAATAGCAAGGAAATTCGCGCAAGAAAAGACAGGTATGATTTTTACAGCAAGAGGCATTGAGCAGCAAATAGACGGTACAGCCTCTGTCCGTAATTTCCTGAATATTCTGCTTGTTACTGGGAAGATCGGCCGCTTTGGATGCGGCTATGGCGCAATAACCGGCCAGGGAAATGGCCAGGGAGCAAGAGAGCATGGGCAAAAAGCAGATCAGCTTCCAGGATATCGAGATATCTCAAACCCTGCTCACAGAAAAGAAATGGCTGAACGATGGAACATTGATGAAAAAGAACTCCCAGGAAAGGGTGTGTCTGCTTTGGAAATGTTTGAAAAAATGCAAGCAGGTGAAATCAAAGCGCTCTTTTTAATGTGCTCAAATCCTGCTCAGTCAGGGCCGAACGCACACTTGATTCAGCAAGCCATCAAGAACTTGTCCTTTTTTGTTGCCGTTGATTTATTTATGTCTGAGACAGCTGCGCTGGCAGATGTAATTTTACCTGCTTCGTCATATTTAGAGGATGAAGGTACCGTGACAAACGTAGAGGGGCGCGTTACGCTTAGAGAAGCAACATATCCACTTAAACACCAAAGAAAGCACGATTGGCAAATCATTTGTGAAATAGCAGCTGTATTAGGCAAAGGCAGCCATTTTTCCTTTTCATCCGCAGAAGAGATCTTTGAGGAATTAAGAGCCGTAACGAAAGGTGCAAAGGCTGATTATTCAGGCATAACCTATGAAAGACTAAGGAAGGAACAAGGCATAAGGTGGCCTTGTACTCATTTAGAAGACCCGGGAACTGAAAGATTATTTGAACATGCATTCTCACATTCTGACAGTTTAGCGAAGTTTGCCGTCGTCACACACGATAAAAAGGCTGCAAAGGAACCCGTCAGTCAAGAATACCCTCTTTATTTAACGACCGGCAGGGTGATGGCTCATTACCAAACAGGCGTTCAAACAAGAAGGAGCACCTCTCTTGTTGCCAGACAGTTTGAAGCATATGCAGAGCTTCATCCTGATACAGCGAAAACGTATGGACTTCAGCACGGGGAGCTCGTGACCATCAAGTCAAAAAGAGGAAGTGTCATCATCAGATGCCGCATCTCAGACACCATTCGAAAAGATACCGTGTTTGTCCCATTTCATTGGAGCAAACATCAATCAATTAATCTATTAATTGATGATCAACTAGATCCGCACAGTAAAATGCCAGGCTTTAAATATTGTCCTGTACAGCTGTCAGCCTATGTGAATGAAAAACTATGTGAGAAATTTTAACATGTATTTTCCATCTATGTTTAGATTATGGTATTTTCTAAAAAATGATCACATGAGGGGTGTTTATTCATGAAAGAAAAACTCGTATTAGTGGGGAATGGTATGGCGGGCATTCGAAGCCTTGAAAACATTTTAAAAACAGACGGCGAACGCTTCGACATGACGGTATTTGGGACTGAACCGCATCCTAACTATAACCGAATTCTTTTATCGAAAGTTCTTCAAGGAGATACGAAGGTCGAGGATATTACGTTAAACGATTGGAACTGGTATCAAGAGCATAATATTCAGCTGTTTACAAACGAGACCATTGTGAAGATTGATACAGAGAACCAAACAGTCACCAGTGATCAAGGACGGACCGTGAATTATGACCGATTGATTTTAGCAACAGGGTCCCTTCCATTCATCCTGCCAATTCCAGGGAGTGATAAAAAAGGCGTAACGGCTTTTCGTACATTGCAAGACACTGAGGAAATGGTCAATGCCTCTACCATGTACAAAAAAGCAGCAGTCATCGGAGGCGGACTCCTTGGGCTTGAAGCAGCACGCGGCCTATTAAACTTAGGCATGGAAGTGAATGTCATTCATCTCAGCTCTCATTTAATGGAACGCCAGCTAGACCCTATTGCAGGCCAGCTTCTTCAAAAAGCATTAGAAGAACAGGGGATGAAATTCCTGCTTGGAAAACAGACAAATGAGATTTTAGGAGATACAAGAGTAGAAGGATTATCATTTTCAGACGGCACTACACTTGAGACAGACCTAGTCGTCATGGCTGCGGGAATTAAACCAAGTAAAATGCTTGCAGAAATAAGCGGGCTTGAAGTGAACCGTGGGATTATCGTCAATGATTTTATGGAAACGAGTGTCCCGGGCATTTATGCCGTCGGCGAATGTGTGGAACACAGGGGACAAACGTACGGATTAGTTGCTCCTTTGTACGATCAAGCGGCTGTACTTGCCAAGTATGTATGCGGCTTGAACCCTGCTCCATATGAAGGCTCTGTTCTGTCAACACAGCTGAAAGTATCAGGAGTTGATGTATTTTCAGCTGGTGATTTTGTTGAAAACGATGAGAAAAAGGCGATTAAAATTTTTGACGAACAAAAAGGCATCTATCAAAAACTCGTCTTCCAGCAAAACCGATTAGTAGGCGCCGTCATGTTTGGAGAAACAAGCGACGGACCTCGTTTATTCTCGTACATTAAAGAAGGAATAGATATGTCGGATATGGAGAAGGTATCTGTCTTAACCTCCAATGATCCGGCGCAAGAAAGCACGATTGACAGCATGGCAAACGACCATATCGTTTGCGGCTGTAATGGCGTGTCAAAAGGGCAAATTGTAGAAGCCATTCAGAAAGAAGGCTTAACAACGTTTCAGGAAGTCAAGCAATGTACAAGTGCCTCACGATCTTGCGGAGGCTGTCAGCCTGTTGTCGAAGAGATTCTATGGTATACGCTAGGTGAGGATGCAAGCCGGACAGCCCAAAAAGAAACAATCTGCGCCTGCACCACTCTTTCACGAGATGAAGTCATTCATGAAATCAAAGAAAAAGGCTTGCAGCATGTCAAAGAAGTGATGAATGTACTTGACTGGAATACAGAAGAGGGCTGTTCAAAATGCCGACCTGCACTGAATTATTATTTAGGCATGCTTTATCCACTGGAATACAAAGATGAAAAGAGCTCACGCTTTGTAAATGAACGCATGCATGCCAATATTCAAAACGATGGTACCTATTCAGTTGTTCCGCGAATGTACGGCGGCGTCACCAATGCAAATGACTTGAGGAAAATAGCCGATGTCGTCGACAAATATGAAATACCGCTTGTGAAAATGACTGGCGGTCAGCGTATTGACCTTCTAGGTGTCAAAAAAGAAGATTTACCAAAAGTGTGGGCGGATCTAGATATGCCATCGGGTTATGCTTATGGGAAATCTTTAAGAACAGTTAAAACATGTGTTGGAGAACAATTTTGCAGGTTCGGCACGCAGGATTCCATGGCTCTTGGAATTGCACTTGAAAAGAAATTTGAAGGTCTTGCGACACCTCATAAAGTAAAAATGGCCGTCTCTGCTTGTCCGAGAAACTGTGCAGAGTCCGGAATTAAAGACCTCGGTATCGTGGGGATAGATGGAGGGTTTGAATTGTACGCCGGCGGAAATGGCGGCACACACCTGCGGGCTGGAGATTTATTAATGAAGGTCAGTACAGCAGAAGAAGTAGAGCAAATGGCCGCAGCATACCTTCAATATTACAGAGAAACAGCAAATTATTTAGAAAGAACCTCTGCTTGGGTTGAGCGACTTGGGTTAGAGCATATTCAATCAGTACTCCTAGATGATGAAAAACGAGCAGCCTTAATCGAAAGAATGAACATTGCGCTTTCAACATATGAAGAGCCTTGGCAGGAGCTTCGCGAGAGCCAAAAAGACACGAGACAATTATTTCAAAAAGCGACGGCTTCCGTATAAATCAATTGAAGGGATGAGATCATATGACAGTTTCAGTTGTTAAAGTTCACATTGGCACCCTATCAGATTTTCCGCTCCAGCTAGGGAAAACAGTTGAAGCCGGTACACTTGAATTAGCTGTTTTTCAAACCTCTAATAAGCAGTTCAAGGCCATTGAAAATCGCTGTCCTCATAAAGGCGGCGTTCTGGCTGAAGGCATGGTCAGCGGCAATCACGTTTTCTGTCCAATGCATGATTGGAAAATTGATCTTTCATCAGGAAACGTACAAGCACCAGATCACGGATGCGTTAAAACATATGAAACATTCGTTGAAGGGGACAATGTCTTTATTTTATTGCCTTCATAAATGGTTTAGATCCTTCCTTTCATGTATATGCTGTATATAAATGCAGCAAGAAAGGAAGGAATCTTTGTGCCGTTCGTTAATATTTTGATTGAACTCTTAATCGGATTCTTCGCTTTATTTTTTATTACAAAATTATTAGGGAAAACACAATTTGCACAAATCACACCGTTTGATTTCATTTCTGCACTAATTTTAGGCGAAATGGTCGGAAACGCTATTTTTGATCCGGAAGTCAGGATTCAGCACATTTTATTTGCTGTTGCAGTATGGGGCGTTCTCATTTATACAGTTGAATGGCTTTCACAGCGCTTTAAATCCATTCGCGCTTTTTTAGAAGGAAGACCTACTCTTGTGATTGATAAGGGGAAGATTCACTACAACCGGTTGAAGAAAAATATGCTTGATATCAATCAGCTGCAGACACTGGTTCGCGCAAAAGGTCATTTTGCCCTGAATGAAATTGAATATGCTATTTTGGAAACGGACGGCTCTGTCAGCGTTCTTCCGAAAATGAAATACGCCCCAGCCACAGCCGAAGATGTGAACGTGAAGGGAAAAGAAGTGAAATTGCCTAGAACGTTTATTATTGACGGCGAAATTTTAAAAAAAGATCTTCAAGAAGCCGGCTTTGATGAATCTTGGCTGAATGAGCAATTAAAAAAGCAGCATATTTCCTCTTATCGAGACGTTCTATTTTGTGAATGGATTGAAAATGAAGGGATTTATGCGATGCAATATGAAAAGTCTAAAAAAACATCCACAACATAAAAACGTGGGTGTTTTTTTGTGCGTGTACGGAATAGGATCAAAAAGAATGTTTGATGAAAACGTTCACAAAATGAGGGGGAGATATGTGATGAAATTTAGAAACATATGGATGGTCATGGTCTTGTCTTTCTTTCTTTTTGACCCAGCTTCACTTCAAGCAGCAGAAGCCGGGCATAACCGCGTCCTTGTCGTTGATCAAAAGGGAAGCGGGACATACCGCACCGTTCAGTCTGCCATTGATGCGATTCCAGCAAACAATCAACAACCGGCAACGATCTATATTAAAAATGGCGTATATAAAGAAAAAATATTGCTTCCGCAAAATAAACCACACGTATCCTTTATTGGCGAAAACCAGCACAAGACGATTCTTACGTATGATGATACAAATGCAAGCACCGGCAGTACAACAAACAGCTCAAGCACAATGATTCGTGCAAACGATTTTTATGCAGAAAATATCACCTTTCAAAATACAGCTGGCAGACATGCGGGTCAGGCAGTTGCGCTGTATGTGTCTGGCGACCGGGCTGTATTCAAACAAATACGTGTGTTAGGCTATCAAGATACACTTTATGCAACAGGCACAGGGCGGCAATATTACGAAAACTGCTATATTGAAGGCACGGTCGATTTTATTTTTGGATCAGCCACAGCTGTGTTTAAAAGAGCTGAAATAAAAAGTCTTGGAAATGGGTATATTACTGCAGCATCCACAACAGAAGCACAAAGGTACGGCTATGTATTCATAGATTCTACGTTGAAAAAGGGAACGGCAGCTGCGCAATCGGTTTATTTAGGACGTCCGTGGAGACCTTATTCGGCTGTGACATTCCTCCATACAAAAATGGATGACCATATAAAAGCCGAGGGATGGCATAACTGGGATAACCGTGACAACGAAAGAACGGCCAGGTACAAAGAATTTGGATCGACAGGAGCAGGAAGCAGCCCAGCAAACCGCGTAAAATGGTCAACCATTTTAACCCAAAATGAAGCAAGTCAAATCACAGTTCAGGCTGTTCTTGGCGGAGCCGATGGCTGGAATCCAGAAAAGAGGTAAAGGGCTTGTCAGTTTTCGTCAAAGAAAGCTGACTTTTCTGTTTAAAAAACCTTTGAGAACAAACGTTCTTTTGTGTATAATGAACATATTCTTCTAAAATTGGCTGCAACAAAAAGGAGGGATTGCGTGAAGCGTTTTTCACAGCTCATGTTTTTACAAATATGTATCCTGTCGATTTTATTTCTCCCTTTTTCAGCGAAAGATGAACAACTCAAAGCTCGTGACGATTCACTTCAATGGATGACAGCTTTAGACGAATTCATACGAACAGCACCTGATTTAGAGGGCGCGATCTCTGGCATCAGCGTCCGCGATACTTCTGACACCTCTCTTCTTTATGAACATCAAGCCGATATCCGTCTCACTCCTGCTTCTAATATGAAACTGCTCACATCAGCCATCGCACTTGATATACTTGGAGAAACACACACATTCCCTACAGACATCTGGATGGATGGTTCCATTCAAAAGAAAACGCTACATGGCAGCCTTTATCTTCGTGGCACCGGCGATCCAACTTTATTAGAGGAGGATTTTGCAGCACTCGCCAAACAGGTCAAAAAGGCCGGAATACATACCATTCGCGGACAGCTTGCGGCAGATGACACTTGGTTTGATGACACGAGATACTCGATTGACCTGCCTTGGAGTGATGAGGATCAATATTACGGTGCACAAATTTCTGCTCTCACGGCTTCACCGAATCAAGATTATGATGCAGGGACCGTGATTCTCGAAGTAAAACCAGGAAAAAAAGCAGGACAGAAAGCCGCCTATGATATGATCCCGAAGACGGATGTCGCTCAAGTCATCAATCAAGTGAAAACCGTTCCAGAAGGCGGAAAAAAGAAAATTTCTTTTAAGCGCTCTCACGGAACCAACAAGATAACGTTGACTGGAACCATTCCGGTTAAAGCAAGCTCATCTAAACAATGGGTAGCTTTATGGGATCCGTCCGCCTATGCTTTAGACTTAATGAAACGAGCGTTAAAGGCGGAAGGGATTCAAGTGAAGGGACCGCTGAAATCAAAACAAGTTCCTAAAAAAGCCAAAAAAATTGCTTCCCATACATCGATGCCATTATCAGAGCTGCTTGTTCCTATGATGAAATTAAGCAACAATACCCATGCAGAAATTTTGCTAAAGGAACTAGGCAAAAAAGTGAAGAACAAAGGGAGCTTTGAAGCTGGGCTGGACGTCATGAATGAACGGCTTCCTGCGTTTGGCGTTGATCCTTCGTTTGCAGTGCTGCGTGACGGATCGGGGATATCACCTATTAACCTTGTCTCCGCTAACCAGTTCACTTTATTTTTGACAAACATTCAAAAGGAAAAATGGTTTAAAACCTATGAACATGCGCTCCCTTTAGCAGGGGCAAGTGAACGAATGGTGGGGGGAACGTTAAGGAACAGATTGAAGGAACCAGCTACACTAGAAAAAGTACGTGCAAAAACAGGGTCGTTAACAACGGTCAGCACACTTTCTGGATATATTGACACGCAGGGCGGAAAAACGCTCGCTTTTTCCATTTTATTAAATCACCTTGTTGATGACGAAAAAGGGAAAGAGATAGAAGACCGTATTGTCAGCATACTTGCTGAGAATCTTTAGATTTAGAGAGAGAAGGAGAACCATCATGACGTTAGATAATAATCAATCTTTAGTAAAAACCATGTCCATTTTTCTCATCCCGCTTTTGCTAAGTAATATTTTGCAATCGATCGGACAATTAGTGTCTATTGTTCTTGTCGGAAGATGGATTGGAGAGGATGCAGTAGCTGCCATTTCTGCATTCTTTCCGCTTTTCTTTTTACTCGTTTCTTTTTCCATTGGCATTGGATCGGGGAGCTCGATCCTTATTGGACAAGCGTATGGAGCAAAAAATGAACAGAAATTAAAAGAAATTATTGGCACAACGCTTTCATTCACTTTTTTAATCGGAATATCTTTAGCGATCATTGGAGGTTTTTTCGCAACTGATATCTTAAACCTCATGGGAACACCCGCTAATATCGTGGAGGAAAGTGCGGCATATGCCAGAATTCTATTCATCTCAATGCCGATCTTATTTCTTTATTTTGTTTATACGACCTTCTTGAGGGGAACAGGGGATTCGAAAACACCTTTTTATTTCTTAATGATTAGTACGGCAACGAATATTTTGATGCTGCCCATTTTATTATTTGGCTGGCTGGGACTGCCGGCGTTCGGCTTATATGGCGCTGCGTATGCTTCTGTGATTTCAACAATTGTGACGTTTATCATTCTACATATCTACTTATATAAGACAAAGCATCCGCTTCGCATTGATGCATCGGTGAGAAAGCATTTATTAATGAAAGGGGATCTATTAAAAACGTTATTAAAGCTCAGTATCCCATCAAGCATTAATATGATCCTTATTTCTTTATCAGAAATTGCCGTTATTTCTTTCGTCAACGATTATGGATCACAGGCGACAGCTGCCTATGGTGTTGTCAATCAAGTCGTGAGTTATGTGCAGATGCCGGCAGTGAGTCTTGGCATTGCGGTCTCAATCTTTGCAGCACAATTCATTGGTGCAGGGAATATGAATCGACTGAAAGATGTCATTAAAATTGGGTTAGGACTTAACTTTGCCATAGGCGGATGTATCATTATTTTCGTTTATATTTTTGCACCGCAGATTTTATCTATCTTTTTAACAGATCCTAAGACGATAGACATTGCCTATAGTTTGGTCGTCATTACACTATGGAGCTATCTCATTTTTGGAACGGCCCAAATTGTTGCAGCCACAATGAGAGCAAGCGGGACAGTTCTTTGGCCAACGATCTTTAGTATTTGTTCCATTTGGCTTGTAGAAGTACCAGTCGCTTATGTGCTATCACACTATACATCCCTTGGCATTAAGGGAATATGGATTGGCTACCCTGCTGCGTTCTTTGTGAACTTACTCCTTCAATACAGCTACTATCAGCTCGTATGGAAGAAAAAACAAATTGTAGCGCTTGTGCAATCATAATGTGAAAGCGTAAAGCAGCATATACATACGAAGATCTCTCACTTTTAAGGAGGCCGAATCTTCTATGTTTTTGAATCAAAGAATTGAACTAAGCTCGTACAATATCGGTGACTTTTTTTACAATCTCATGATATTGAACGTTGTATAACTGTAATAGAAGATATAAAAAAGAAAGGCTGAGAAAGCCTTTCTTTTTTATGTTTAGCTGAGCCGTATGATAGTCAAGGTAGCACCTGCAGCACCGCCACCGCCAACTAAAATAGCTGTGACAACTGCCCCAAAAAACTGCAGTGAAATGGTGCTTCCAGCTGTTATATTGACGATTAAAGTATTATTGAGAAACGAAGTAGAGATAACCGGTGATTGAACAGAACCAGGCACAGTATCTCCATTTAAAAGCAAACGTGTATTAATTAAAAGAGCTGTTGTGGTGTTGACTTGATACGTAATATAATATTTACCAGTTTGCAAAACGGTAAAAACAGTGCTCGTTCCGTTTGCGGTAAAGTTAGTAATGTTTTGTAAATTCGGCAGAGGAATATTCGTTCCACTAGCTACAGTGATAATGGTAGATCCAGAACTATTAGCAGCATAAAGTGCTGTATCCGTAAAACCACCTGTTCCAGTAGCCCCAGTGACACCAGTAACACCGGTAGCGCCAGTAGGTCCGGTTGGTCCGGTGATACCTGTAGCGCCAGTACGACCAGTAGCCCCAGTGATACCCGTCGCACCCGTGGCGCCCGTGATGCCTGTAGCGCCAGTAGGTCCGGTAGCTCCAGTGATCCCCGTTGCGCCGGTAGGCCCGGTAGCCCCAGTAATCCCCGTGGCACCAGTAGGTCCGGTAGCTCCAGTGATCCC